>OGHR01000011.1_pt1 | contig 253941 bp, 210 predicted proteins | sample 1571621 | NCBI WGS metagenome assembly OGHR01 (sample SAMEA2582038, study PRJEB24529) | metagenome | biome: Human gut stool | place: China | collected 2011
ATCACTGGTCTTTTAAACTTACTATATATTGTCAACATTATTTTAAAACAGAGCCAAATTTAAAAATTAAGATATATTTTATGTAAAATAATCACTTTTAAATTTAAGAACCATCTATGTATTTGCTTTCATTTATAGTATTTCAAATAAAAATAAATTTATATATATTAACCTTTTATTCATTTCAAGTTTTCTTACTATTAACAACAATATTTTAACCTTTCGGAAAACCTTGTAAAAATGAACACTTTAAAGAAAAACAGATGACCACAGAGGCTATTTATTTCTATTAAAGAATTGCCCCTTTAATCCTCATTACTCTTATTTTATATAGTTTGCTCTTAATATTTATTAAGATTATAATTAAAATATACAGTAATTTACTATAAAATATAATTTAAAATTCATAATTTTTTATTTCTATATAGTAGACATATGAGGTCTGCTATTTTCTTTATAGCTAAATTACCTTAATTTTAGGAGAGTGATATTTTGGAATCGAAAAAGAAGATCTTGAGAAGTGTTTTATTAATAGCACTAGGTTCAAGCATCTTAGCCTTTGGTAGCTATAACTTTAACTATCAAAATAATGTAACAGAAGGTGGAGTCTTAGGCTTATTACTTTTAGTAAAAAATGTTTTTGATATATCTCCATCTATAACAAACTTAATAATTGATTTTTCATTATTTGCAATAGGTTCTAAATTCTTTGGCAAAAAATTCTTAGCATGTTCAATATTTGCAACTTTTTGCTTCTCAGTATCCTATAGATTCTGGGAAAGCATAGGATTTTTAACACCTAACTTTACTAATAATATGCTAGTTGCTAGTGTTTTAGCAGGTATTGGAGTTGGTGTTGGTGCTGGAATAGTATTGCGTGGTGGTGGTGCTTCTGGTGGAGATGATGTAATAGCTTTATTAGGTAATAAATTTACTCCTCTTAATGTACAACATGTCTACATGTTAACAGATGCCATTGTTTTATTAATGTCTTTAGTTTATTTAGACTTTAAGCAAATATTCTTCTCAATAATAGCAGTATGTATAAGTGGTAAACTAATAAGTGTAATCTATGAATACAAAAATGATGGTATTAATACTAAAGATGAAAATAAAGAAGCTGAAGTTTTAGAGAAAAATGGTTCTCTTACAGCTTAATAATATATAGAATTTAAATTAAATAGTAAAAAGAGCATGTATTAGTTTTAAACTTATCACATGCTCTTTTATATTTTCTATATTAAAATTTAACATATAGTATTATTTTAAATTTTTTAATTTCTATGTGTATTAAAATAATTTTAATAGTCCACTAGACCTTCATTATTTAAAAATTTACTATTTTAACTTTTTTCTCATCATTATTAATTCCTTTGGAATTTCATAACCTCTCTTATTATAAAAGGCTTCAGCTGTGCTTCCTTTCATAGTCCAAAAGTGAATTACTCCCACTTCCTTTTCCATAAGTATATTCTCTAAAGCGTTTAAAAGTTTCTTTCCTGTTCCTTTCCCCTGTGAACTTGAATCCACAAAGAATTCCTTAACACAAAAATGCTCTCCATCATACCATTGCTCTAAATTTCCTAAGATAACCCCTTCTATTTTTTCATCATTTCTTAAAACAGCACCCCTAAATCCTGGAGTTAAAACCACATCATTAAGTCTTTTTTTAGCATTTTCAAAATCCCAAGGTTCATTCCATGGTTCCTTACTAAAGGTTTTAACAAAAAGCTCAGCACATTCATTTAAGTCTTCTTTTTTAAACTCATATATATTACTCATAATTCTTATACTCCTATTATTTTAAAATTCAACTAGAATTAAATTAGGAGATGAGTTTCTTCATCCCCTAATTTAATTATTATTCTATAATTTATATATAATATTAAATATTATATTTTTCTAATATTTCTTTTTTAAACTCTCCATTTTCATAGAAAAGTTCTCCATCTGCATATATTCTTCCACCATTTCTCATGTCACAAAGCATGTCCCAATGAAGTGATGATCTATTTTTACCACCAGCCTCTGGCATAGAATCTCCTATAGCCATATGAACTGTTCCTCCTATTTTCTCATCAAATAGCATATTTCTAGTAAACTTCTTAATTCCATAGTTTGTACCTATAGCTACTTCTCCAAAATGGCTTGCTCCTTCATCAGTTTCTAATAAAGCCTTTAATAAATCTTCTCCTTTTTTAGCTTTATATGAAACAACTTTACCATCTTTAACTTCAAGCTCTATACCCTCTATTTCCTTTCCTGCATAAATACCTGGGAATGAAAAAGTTATGTGTCCATTTATCTTATTTTCAACTGGTGATGTAAATATTTCACCATCTGGGAAGTTTACTCTACCATCACAATTTATCCACTTTCTTCCCTCTACTGAGACCTTAATGTCAGTTCCTTCTGCTAATATATGAAGTTCTTTTTTAGTATCTAAATATTTAACCCATCTTTCCTGCTCTTTGCTTACTCTATTCCATTCTGCCACAGGATCTTCATGGTCTAAAAGACCTGCTCCATAAACAAAGTCTTCATATTCACTAAAACTCATGGAAGCTTCTTGAGCATCTGCATATGTAGGAAATTGAGTTCCACACCATCTTAAAGAGCCATCTCCCATTCTTCCTGAATAGAACTTTCTCCATCCCTTTTCTCCAGCTCTGCTATTTTTTATTTTTTCTGAATCTATATTGCTAAAGGCTCTAGTATTTCTAGCTCCCCATGCACTTAACCAAACATCTGCCTTTTCAAGCATAGTTTCCATTATTAAATTCCCTGATAATAATTGATCCTTTGTAGAAAATTTAAGTCTTGCCTCCTTAGCTTCTTCTGATTCTAAAATATACTCAACATGAGCTCCTGCCTTAGTAGCTTCCTTTACTACCTCAGTAAGCCAAGGATTTGCAACCTCATTACAAGATACAAAAACAAAGTCCCCTTCCTTAACTCCTGTTGAATAATTTACAAGCAGTTTAGCTAACTTATTTAATCTTTGATCTGCCATATATATCCCTCCTAAACATACAAATTTATATATTTTAATTTTTGAACTCTATTTTAACTTACTATTTTTTTATTAATAACAATAAATTTTTAAAGCTAATTTTCTAATCTTATCTTAATCTTTTTCTTTCTTTAATATTTAAATTTAAAAAATAAAAATTATAAATAATACCTTTATTCTCTTTTTAGATAAAAGCTTTCCTTTAGACAAACCTTTTCTCTCTCCATAAAACCACCCATTTGTTTCTATCTATTTCATAAGTTTTATCTATTAATTTTATTATACTCCTATAAAAATTTGGAAACTATATAAATATAAAAGAAGGTGGAAGAATTATTCCATCTTCTTTTATAAATCTATTCATATGTTAAATTATATTTCCCTTGTCTCATTCTTTAAAAATTCTTTTTCCTCTTCATCTAAATATGGTGATAATAAATAATAAACCTTTTTATGATAATTATTTAGCCAAGCCTTTTCCTCTTCATTTATTAAACTTATATCTAATCCTGCTAAGTCTATTGGACAAAGTGAAATAGTATCAAACTTATAAAATTCTCCAAACTCTTCTGAATAAGTATCTTTAACAACTACCATTGTATTCTCTATTCTTATTCCATGTTTTCCTTCTCTATAAACTCCAGGTTCATTAGTTATAATCATTCCTGGCTCTAAGGCAACCTTATTTGGTACTGGGCTTATGCTTTGTGGTCCTTCATGAACATTTAAGAAAAATCCAACTCCATGACCTGTTCCACATTTATAATCAATTCCTTCATTCCATAATGGCTCTCTAGCTTTTATATCAAGGGCTGATCCAGTAGTTCCCTTTAAGAATTTAGCTCTCATAAGGCCTATATGTCCTTTTAAAACTAAAGTATAATCTTTTCTCTCTTCCTCAGTTAATTCTCCTAAAACAAAAGTTCTTGTTATATCTGTAGTTCCATCTAAGTATTGTCCACCTGAATCTATTAATAAAAATCCTCTTGGTTCTAAAGTGTAATCACTCTCTTTAGTTGCTGAATAATGCATCATAGCACCATGTTCTTTATGCCCTGCTATGGTTTCAAAACTAATTCCTTTAAATAACTTATCTAAACTTCTAAGTTCTTCTAACTTATCTGAAGCTGATATTTCACTTATTTCTATCTTTCCAATGTTATCCTTAAGCCATTTCATAAACTTAACCATGGCTACTCCATCTCTTACTTGACACTTTCTTAAGTTATCTAATTCAACTTCATTCTTAATAGCCTTAAACTTAGTTGTTATGTTTCCAAATTCCACAATATTATTTTTATCCTTAATGCACTCGTATAAATAAGCACTTATCTTATTTGGATCAATTAAAATCTTCCCTTCTAAATTACTAATAGCATTTCCTATTTCATCATATGATTTTAAAGTAACCCCTTCATTTAAAAGTTCTTCCTCCATTTTAGAAGTGAACTTTGATTTATCTACATAAAGATATGCTTCATTTTCTTTAACTAAGGCATAGCTTAAAACTACAGGATTGCATTTAACATCATTTCCTCTAATATTATAAAGCCAAGCTATATCATCTAAAGAAGCTATAATATAATTATTAGCGCCTAGCTTTTTCATTTCCTCTCTAACTTCTCTTAATTTTTCTCTCGCACTTTTTCCACAGTACTTAACTTCATGTAAAAATGCCTTTTCCTTAGGAAGAGATGGTCTCTCTTTCCAAACCTCATCTAAAAGGTCCTCATCTATTTTTATATTAATATTATTTTCTTCTTCTAATTTTTTAAAATCTTTATATTCTCCTACTGAAAATACCTTTCCATCAAAAGCAATAGTTTCTCCTGCCTTTGCATTTTCTTTAAGCCATTCTAATAAGCTTGGCCATCCTGGAATTCTCATTTTAAACATTTCAATTCCAGAACCCTTTAACTCATCTAAAGCTTGTATGAAATATCTACCGTCAGTCCACAAAATCCCATTTTCTAAACCGACAAGTAAAGTTCCTGCTGACCCTGTAAAACCTGACATATATGCCCTGCCCCTGTAATGTTCGCACACATACTCACTTTGGTGAGCATCTTCACTAGGAATTATATAATAATCAATTCCTTTATCCTTCATAATTTTTCTTAATTTTTCTAATCTTTCAGTCACCTTCATAATTATAGCCCCCTATTTTTTAATCTAAATTGTAATTTGATTTAACTTTTCAAACCTCAATTTAATTTTCTGCTTTCAATAATAGTAACATAAAAATATTCTCCTAAAAATACCAATTAATAAAAATTAATTAACTTTATAAGTATAACTTATTAATGTTATTAATAAGTTCTCTTAAAAAATTACATAATCCCTTATAAAATTACAATATAAAACATATATATTGGCTACATTATGAAAAAATTGTAAATATACCTTTAAAAAAGGAATTATCTTATGTAAATCAATTATTTTTTTATTATAATGTAAGCATATTACATTTATTTTAATGTTTATAAAAAATAGATAAGAGAGATTCTTTATGAGAAAATTTTTAAAATCTGCTATAGAGTATTTAGCAAAAGATCTTGACTTGGACAAAGAATTATTAGAGCAAATTCAATATGTTGTAATTGTATTGACCTTTGAATTTATTAAATGTATTTCTGTAATTCTAATTGCTGGAATACTTGGATATTTCAAAGAGAGCTTAATAGTAATTCTTAGCATGTGCTTTATAAAGCCATTTATTGGTGGATATCATGAAGATAGCCAATTAAAATATTTTATTGCAACATTAATTATTACAACAAGTATAATCATGCTTGTTACTTTTAACAAGCTAAATCTATTTAGCATTGTTATTTTAAATTTGTTTAGTATTTTTAGTATTTATAATAAAGCTCCAGTAATAGATAGTAGATTTCCATTGACTAAAGAACATTTAATTAAAAAAAATAAAATATTAAGTGTTACAAACTCAAGTATTCTTTTTTTAATAACCTTAATATTTTTCAAAATTTCATGGATTTCTCAAACAATAACGTGGACTTTATTAATACAAACATTACTATTATTTAATAAGTATAAAAGGGAGGATTCTTAAAATGAGAAAATCAATATTATCAATGTTAGCATTATTAACTACATTAACTATCAACGCTTCAACTACTTCTTTTGCTACTATAGGATTAGAAGAAATGCCTGAGTCTATGAAAAAATCTAGATAAAAATGAATAAAACTATATTTTTAGCTGATACGATAAACACTTTTTTACAATGTGTATTATTTATAAGCACAATAAATTTATGTAGTAAAGAAGATTGCAAAAAACCAAAGTCAAAGATGTTATTTTATATATTTCTTTTGTGGACAATGATATCACTAACAACTTTTTTTATGGGAAATTCCAGTGTTGCAACATTAATTCTTCATTTAGTAATGTTAATCATTGGAGGTCTAATATATAAAGATGATTTTTTAGCTGCTGCTATTGGATTTAGTTTGATTTATTCATTAATTGTTATAACCTTAATAATTTCATCTTTTCTATATAATGTCTTATCCCAAAATATATCATTAATAAATAAAAGTAATATATTTTTCATAACTATAATGTATTTTCCACAGTATATACTTGCCTTTTTAGTTTTATATAAAAAGAAAAGTATATACTCACTTTACAAAACTATAAAGTCTAGGAATAGCTCAATTATCTATTTAATACTCTTTACAATAGTACTAGACTTTATAGCTTCATTTAATGCTATTATTAATGCAAAGGATAATCCTATATTTACAGAAATAATATTAACTTTATTATTCATATTTATAATATTTATAATAATATATTTTTCTAACATAGAGAAAAAATCCAAAGAAATTGAACTACTAAATTCAAATTTAGAACAGAATATTAGCTCATTAAGAAAATTAAAACATGATTATGGCTCTCAAATTTCCTATTTATATGGATTACATCTTATGGGGAACTATGAGAAATTAGGAGAATTATTAAAAAACATAATTGATGGAAATGACAATATTATTAATAATATTGTTATGTCTCATGACACTTCAATTATATCAATGATAGTAAATACTATTAATTTAAAAGATATTACTGTGTTGATAGATGAAAATGCTGATTTATTAGAGACTAATGTAAACGAATTAGACTTTCAACGTATAGTTTCTAATATATTAAGAAATTCTGTTGAAGCTTTAGATGGTAGTGGTTCAATAAAAATTAGTACTTATTATAGCTTTAATTATTTTGTATTAAAAATTAGAAATAATGGTCCTGAAATTCCAGATAAAATATTAAATAAAATATTTGATAGTGGATTTACCACAAAAGAAAATAAAGAAAGTAATAATGGATTTGGACTAGCTATAGTAAAGGAGTTAGTAGAATCATATAATGGAAAAATTCAAGTAAGTAGTACTGATGAATTCACTGAATTTACAATATACTTACCTACAATAAAATAAGAAAAGAAACAGAGTTCTATCCTCTGTTTCTTTTTAAAATTTATTTTATAATTATAGTAAGTTTTTTATTACTTTAATACCTTCTAGGGTTTCATTTTTAATTCCACCAGGAAACTTTTCTTCAGTTTCAAATTCAAACCCTGCCCATCTATATAACCTAATTGCTTTATAACTCCAAGTCTGAGTTGGTATGTACATATCACAATCTCCTTCAATAGCTATCATAAGTTTAACTCCTTCTGAGATAAGAGCTTTTCCTAATCCTTTTCCTTGATATTCAGGCTTCACAGCAACCCACTCCATAAATGGATGTCTTCTTTCCCCTGTATATCTCCACCAAGCTGTAAATGTAGCAATTTTTTCTCCATTATTATTTTCTATAAATATAGTTCTTCTTTCTAACTCATCTATATGAGGTAAATATTTATTTTTAAAATATTCTTCTCCATCTTTAACATTTTCAAATTCCAGTACAGATTTTTCTATTTCTGCCCAAGCTTTTTCATCACCTTTTTTAAACTTAACAAATCTAAAACCCTCTGGTAAAGTTTCATCTTTTAATTCTTTTCCCTTTTCTCTCTTTAAAATTATTTTAAAAAATTCTATACTTTTATCTAACATTCTATCCCCTCCAGATAAACCATATAACCTATTGAAACTTAATTTTTATCCTTATAGATACTCATTAATAAGACTATAAATAATCGCTTATACCTTTCTATATTTAATTTTATCATTAAACTTATAATTTTAATATTACACTACTTTTTTTCATTCTTTATATCTAGATATTAATTGATCCAAAGAAAATAATAATTTAATTAAGTAAATACCTTTTCAACCTAGTATTTGTATATCCACAGAAATCCCTATTAATTTGTAGATATTAATTATAACATTATTGAACTCACTCATAAAAAAGTATGACATATTCTTAATATTGAAACCACTATATATAAAAATTACAATTATGGTGGTTCTTCACTTTATGATACAATATCTTATAATAGTATATGTAGTTAAGTTTTTTAATAAAAATATGGTGATTTATATGTAATACTTTATATGAGCATAATAATTTAGCTACGACTTATTAATTTAATGATTTAATTTGAAATTAATTAAATAAAAGTAATAAAAGCTGTAATTAATTTGAGGTGTTTTAAATGGATATATGTGTTAGACCTGTATGGGCTGAAATAGATTTAGATATAATAGCAAATAATATGAAAGAAATAAGAAACCTAGTTGGTGAAAAGGAAATAATAGCCGTTGTTAAGGCTAATGCTTATGGTCATGGAGCTTTAGACATAGCTTCCACTCTTTTAGAAAATGGTGCTTCTAGATTGGCAGTAGCTATAATCACAGAGGCTGATGAACTTAGGGATGCTGGAATAACTGCACCTATTATGATTTTAGGTTATACTCCTATAAATTTTGCTGAAAATTTAATCAATAATGAAATTGAACAAACAGTTTATGATGTGGAATATGCTAAGGAATTATCTGACTTTGCCTTAAAGCTTGGCAAAAAAGCTAAAGTACACATTGCAATAGATACAGGAATGGGTAGAATAGGTTTCCTTCCAAATGAAGAGGGATTAAATAAAGTTTTAGAAATCTGCTCTTTACCTGGAGTTGAGGTAATAGGCCTATTTACTCACTTCTCAACATCAGATGAAAAAGATAAAACTTATACTTATGAACAATTTTCAAAATTAACTGCTTTTAATAAAGCTTTAGAAGACAATGGAATACACATTCCTTTAAAACATGCTTCTAATAGTGGGGCTATTATGGATTTACCAGAAACTTATTTAGACGGAGTTAGATGTGGAATTATTTCTTATGGATACTATCCATCTGAAGAAGTAAAAAAAGAAAACTTAAAACTTAAACCAGCACTTACATTAAAAACTAATGTAGCCTTTGTTAAAGAGTTAGATGAAGATATGTATGTAAGCTACGGAAGAACTTATAAAACTGAAAAGAAAAGTAAAATTGCCACTCTTCCAATAGGATATGCTGATGGATACTCAAGACTTCTTAGTGGAAAAGCCAAAGTTATAATAAAGGGGCAATTTGCTAATGTTATAGGAAGAGTTTGTATGGATCAATGTATGATTGATGTAACTCATATAGAAGATGTTAAAATTGGTGATGAGGTAATTCTTTTAGGTGAAGAAAATGGATTAAAATTTGATGCTAATGATATGGCTGAAATTATGGGAACAATAAACTACGAAATACTTTGTATGATCAGCCATAGAGTTCCTAGAATATATAAAAAGAATAATGAAATAGTTAAGGTAAGAAACTATATTTAATAAAAATAGGAGTGTATTAAAAGTTATTTTAATACACTCCCTTAATTTAGTCATTAAAATTTAAATAAACCCTAACCTAATTTAATCATAATTATTTCTAGCACTAATTTATATTTTGTTTTTCCTTATCATTAAACACTATTATCATTCCTAAAATAGCAAACATCACACTAGTGGATGTAACAAAACCATCTGCAGATATCCATGACATAAATGAAGTTAAAAAAACATATATTTCTGAAAAAATTAATCCTAAAATTGGACTTAATAAAATTATAATATACCCCATAAATCCTCTCCTATAATTAAACCTATTTTTCTAAAAATCTATTATTAAACAAGTTTTTTCTTTTTATTATATCTTTAAAATAATTAATTTCTGTTTAAATAAACCTCCCCTATTATATATATGCTCCCTTAAAAAATAAAATTCTAATAAAAAACAAAAGAAGCTGTATAAATATAGTTAAATAAATTAAACTTAATTCTACTTAGCTTTTTAATACAGCTCCTTTTCATATAAAAAATATAATTATTTAATTTTTATTTTATCTTTCAGTTCTTAAAGTTATGGATTCTTTTGAAGAAAGCTCTCCATTATTATATTTTGCTGCAATTTTAAAGTTATATATAGTATGTCTATTTAATCCTTTAAACTTATAGGTAGTCTCATCTTTTCCTAATTCAGCTACTTTTTTACCATCTTTATATAGTACGTATCCTTCTAATCCAAATGAATTTTCAGGTGCGCTCCACTGAACAGTTACATTTTTCTTTGAAATATTAGTTGCTTTAAAATCTCTAACTGGGCTTACTATAACTTCTGAGGAATCAATAGCTTTTAAAGCTTCTTCTATTACAATCTTTAATTCACCTAAAACTTTATCCACATCTACTTTTAATGAATTTTCATCATTTTTAACTCTTTCAGCCTCTAAAATAGCATCTTCTAACTTTATTTTTATTCCTTCAAGATGATCAAATCCTTTAAGTTTTTCTAAAATACCATATGCTCTTTCTATCTCAGAATTTAATTCTTCCTTATTAGGAACTTTTGAAAGTTCAAATTTAGCTTCTGCTTCAGTTAAATCAGAAATAGCCTTATTTATATCCTCTTGATTTGCACCTTCATTGTTTAATACCTCCTTAGCTTTATCTAAAGCTTTTTTAAGTTCTTCTATAGCATTAGGAATATATACTCCTTCTGCATTTTCTAATTTACTTTCTATTGAAGATATTATCTCTTCTAATTGTGCTTTATCAATTACATTAACTGATTCAACGAAAGTATCTATAGCTTCTTTTAAAGTCTTTGTTATATTTCTAATCTCTTCTAAGCTTGTAGAACTTTCAAAACCTTCCTCAGCAATTCTTATAGCTTCATTTAAAGCATCTACAGCTTCCTTAGGATACTGTCCATTTCCATTTCCCACTACTGCATTTTCTACTTTTTCCTTAGCTAAAAGTACCATTGATTTATATGCAGTTTCAGCACTTACAGCATCATAGTATGAATCTAATGTATTTTTTAACTCATCATAAGCTGTGTCTATTTCACTTTGTGAAACTTGCTTTTTATTGTAAACTTCTTTAGCCTCATTATTTTCTAACTTTAGCTTTTGAATTTCTGCATTTACTATAGCTTTTTCATTATAGTTCATGCTATTCATAAGACTTGGTAATATTTCATTTAGTAAAATATCAACATCACTTATTAAAGCTGCAAGTTTAGTTCTGTTTATTTGAACAAATCCCTTATAGAATTCATTTAAGGCTGATTTTAAAGTGCTCATAACTTCATTAGCCTCTTTTGAATTTATATCATTTCCTAAAGCTAATTTTGCCTCATTTATAGCATTTCCAAGGGATTCCTTAGCCTCTTCAGTATAGTTTCCAGCCATATCCCCAACTACTGCACTATTATATATATCTTCAACTACTCTTATATAAGAAGCTAAACTTGAAGTAGAATCTCCTTTATAAATTTTGATTTCTCCAATTTTAACATTCTCACTATTAAAATTAAATCTTACAAATCTTCCTATTTTGCCTGACTTTAATATATTAGAATATACAGCTTTATTCTCTTCATTGTTGTTCTCATCAACTATCTTTGTCCATTCTGTTCCATCATTAGAAATCTCTATAGAGTATTTTAATGGAGAATTTCCTTTACTTAATATATCTATTGCGGATATATCCTTTTCCTTACTTAAGTCAAAAGTTACAGACTTTTCCTCTTCTTGTTCTGGAATCCAAAGAGTATTTTCATTTCCATCTCTTAAATTATTTGCTTCAGAATTATTTGAAGTTACCTCAACCTTAGTCTCATCTTTCATAGCTAGGTTTTCTGGAATTGCAAATACATTTAATTCAGCAGCTGAAGCAAATCCTCCAACCCCTTCTAAAGCTACAAGTTTAACATGAGTTGCCTTTGTACTATTAAATTTTAATGTTTTTAAACTTCCACTATCATCCCAATTTCCTTCAGATATTTTTCTAAAATCATTTCCATCCTCACTTACATGAAGCTCATATTTAGTTATATTTCCATTTTTAGCACCACTTCTTGGTAAGTAAGTAAACTTATTAATTTCGTAACTTCCTCCAAGTTCTAAAGTAATACTTTGTGGTAAATTGTCTACAGGATTATATTTTGTATGCCATATAGTATTTTCCTTTCCATCAATAGCAAACTTAGCTAAGCCTTCATTTCCTACATCAGGATGCTCTGATGTTGCTGTAGCTTTCATATTTCCTTGTGGTAATGCTATGGAAGCTTGTTCAACTTTATTTATAGACTCTTTACTCATAGCTTTAATTTCTGCAATAGCTGCCCACGCTAAAGGATATTGTCCACCATCAGCTTTTCCTGTAATAGTAGCATGTATTTTACTTATTTCTTTTTTTACAGGAATATTATATGACTTTTTATTATCCTCTGTATTAGAAGTCATATCCAATACTGTTTCTCTATTTCCACTCTCATCTTCAACTTCCACTTTAAATTTGAATCTAAATCCTTCCTTTTCAAAATGAAGTTCTAAGAAGTCTACAAAACTATTTCCTTCTAAGTCAATTGTGGCATTAGCTGGCATAGCTCCATTATCACTTATCCAAAGTGAACTTAAATCTCCGTCTGTAATATTAGATAAAGGATTTCCACTCTGAGAATTAGAACCACTTACATTTTTATTCTCTGCTATATTTACATAGTTAGCTGGTTTTTCTTTTGACATGGCCTTTACTTCTGCAATAGCTGCCCAAGCCCCTGGATGTTGTCCACCTTCTGCTTTTCCTGTCATAGTAACATGAACTTTATTTATATCTTTTCCTACAGGTATTTTATATGATTTTTCATTATCTTCTTTATTTGAAGTCATATCTAATACAGTTTCTTTATTTCCATTTGCATCTTCTACTTCTACTTTAAATTGAAATCTAAGTCCTGGCTTTTCAAAGTGAAGCTCTAAGAACTCAACATTTTCTGTTCCTTGTAAATCGATAGATGTAGTTGCTGGAGTTTGTCCATTATTACTAACCCAAAGAGAATTTAAATCTCCATCTGTAATATTAGATAATGGTTTTCCATTTTCAGCCTCTGCTCCAGTAACTGGTTTTCCTAAAGCAACGTTAGTATACTCATCTTCCTTTTCTTTTCCTCCATATACCATTATTTCTGCTAATTCTGGTATTTTATATGATGGACTTAATTCTAGATTCACCCCAGTTAGTGAAACCTTAACTTTTTGAGCCTTTCCAGTAAAATCAACCTTTTCAATGACTCCCTTACTAGAATAATCATTTGATTTATCTAATACAGTTTTCCACTGTCCACTTTCACCCATAACTTCTACTTTGTATGCTACAGCCCTATCACCAGCCTGATTTCTAAAAGCAAATTCTATTCCATCTACACTTTTAACTCCTTGTAAATCTACAGTTACACTTGCAGGATATCCCTCTTTATCAGCAACCCACATAGTTCCTGTATTTCCATCTGTAATGTTACTTAAAGGATCGGCTTCAGTTTCTTCATGAGTTTCACTACTTACAGGCTTTCCTAAAGCAATATTAACTCTTTCAACTGATTCATTTTCACCTAATATTTTATCCATATTAGTTACTGAATAACTTTCCATGGCTATCTTAGCAAGTTCTCCTAAGTTTTCATTAGAAGCTTCTGTAGGATAAAGCTTATCTGTATCACTCTTCTTGTTTACCCAGTCATACTCCATCTTAAACCAATCTATATTAGGGGCTTTAGCTCCTCCATCTAATTCAGTTTGTAATCCATTTATCCATTTTTCCCATCTAGCATAATAATAATCCTCAGTTAATCCTGACCATTGTCTATTAGAATAATCTTTAAGACAACCACCGTCAGCATTATTTCTTGAACCCCAAGTTGTTACTAAAGCTCTAGCATTAAATTCAAATAAGTCCTTAGTCCAATCATCAGAGTCCTTAAGCATAGTTCTAGCATCTTCAATCCAATTTCCTATTAAAAACTCTGGTCTAGTTGATAATACCCTCTCTTGAAGCTTTATAAGTTCTAAAAACTTTCCTGAAACAAATTTAAATTTCTCTCCATTTCCATTATTATAAGCATTACACATAACCTCATAATATTCTTGAGCTGAGTTAGCTAATAATTGTTTTAATATATCAGCAAAGTCATAAAGGAATGCATCACTATCTTTGAATTCATCATAATTCTTTGCAAATATTTCAATAGCTTTTTCAAATTCACTCTTATCATAAACTATTTTTGAATGTCCCCAAGTTGAAGCACTTTTTATTCCAAAGCCAGGTCTTGCATTTATAATAGACTCAGCAGCACCTTGGTAATAATCATTTCTCTTTTTGTAAGCAGTATCTAATATAATATTCCAAGCATCTAAAATCTCTTTATTAGTCTTACCATATCTTCTTTCAATATAATCTTCAGTCCATGTTCTAAAGTTTATTTGATCTCTAGTCCAAGCCATATCAAATAAAAGTTCATACGCTAAAGGATTTGTATTTATAGCCTCTGGTGTAATCCCTATACCAACCATATGCTCTGAATTAGCTAAGGCTTTAGGAATTTCTGTTGCAAGTTTTTCTGGTGCTGCATCCATTCCCATTCTTCCTCCAAAGTTATGAAGCATATTCCAAATCCATGGTAAATCTCTTTCCTCTAATCTATTCCAGTCTGGACTTACCTCTGAGAAAAGATCTAATACCATAGCTTGGTCTTTTTTAGTTAATCCTTCTAACTTATTATTACTAGGATTTCCTTGCCAGTTTTGTATAACCCAAACTGCATCATTATCATGCTCTATCATCTTATTTTGAATTATTTCATATATCTTTCCATTATCTAAATCACCAGTATTTCCTCCCTCATGGAATGGATCTACTCCATAGAAGTTAGTTACATCTCCAAACACTTCTTTTTGCTTTTCGTAGAAAACATCTGCAACCTTTTGGAAATAATCTACCTCCCCTTCATTTACATATGTTTTAAGCATATCTGGTCTATCAAAGCCACACCATCCCCCTTGAGAAATAGTTTGTGCTTCTGGATTTTTTTCCTTAAAGTCTCTTGGAACCATACCTGAGTATCCTTGAAGAACAGGATTTATTCCAAAACTTTGCATTCTATCATGCATTTTTCTTCCAAGCTCTGCTCTTTGCTCAAACCAATCGTTAGGAAGTGGACCTCCAAATCCAGTCATATTTTGCATATAGAACCAAGCAAAATATGCAGGTCCCGAAATAAATTCTTTAACCTCTTCATCGCTATATCCAAATTCATTTAAGGTTCTTCTTAAAACCTCTTCTTGTCCAATTATATCTAATACTAAGTTAACCCCATTCATAGCACACCAATCTAGGAATTCTTCATATTGATCCCAATCCCAGAAAGACATTGTATAAGAATAGGTACAAAAGTTTAATGCATATCTATACTCATATGGAGTATCTATAACTACTCTCTCCCCAACAGAAGGCATTGTTTCAGGCATTTTTAAATTAGATCCCATTATTGGATTGTAACTTACATTACAATAATTTTTTAAATAATAGCTAAATCCTGATGCTAAGGAAACACCATTATTACCTTTTATTAAAACCTTTCCATCTCTTGAATCAGAAACCTCAAAAACATCATTTCCATTTAATTGATCTCTTATTTCAAAAATAAACTTGTCCTTAAATTCTTCTCCTATTACTCTACCAACTAAATTCTTTATTTCATTTAAAGTCTTTTCATTGGCATAGGCAATATCACTATTAAACTTTTCATATTCAGTAGCCCAAGGGGTTTCACTAAAATTACTTGTAGCAATTTTCTTAATTTCCGGTAAACTCTCTCCTGTATTTTTACCAAATACATTTATTTCAGCTATATTCACCCTATCACTATTACTATTTTGAACTACATCAATTCTAATCTTTCCTGCCCTTACATTATCAATGGTATGCACATTACCATTACTATCTGATACATTATCATTATTTTTATATGCTATTTTATTAAAGTTTTCTCCATCTTCTGAAGCATATATATTATATTTATACACAGCTTCATCCTTATTAAATATTTCAATCTTTGATAATTCGTAAATTCCACCTAAGTCAACTTCTATCCATTTATAATCATTTGAAGATTCCCAATAGGTAGATAAATCACCATCTATGGCTAAATCAGCTGTATTGCCCTCAGTATTTCCCTTTGCAGTTACAGTAACCCCTTCTGTAATTTCAACACCAGTTGATGCCCTTACCTTAATTGCACTTGGATTAACTAATCCAAATACAAAAGTACTTGCTAAAACATAAGCCATTTGCTTTTTAAATTTTTTACTAAACAATTTAAAATCCCCTTCACTATAATATATTCAATAAAACTACTTTTTGTTGTGCTTTACTATTATATTAATATGTTTAGTAAATTAAAAAAATGTATGTTATTACAAAAAACTAGATGTTCCTACAAAAAATAACTAAATATTTAATTCTCATCTTAAACAAAATAAACAAAAAATATTTTTAATCCATAGTACTAAGATTTTTTCATAAAAACTAAATTTTTAATCACTATCACTTAATTAAAAGTAATAGAAAAAATTAAAGCTTATAGCTAACTTTAAACTCATTAAAATTAGCTAAAAGCCCTAACTATTTAAATTAAAATATTTTATTATTTTTCAATTATTGTGGTCCCATATATGGGTTATTTCTAGTTTTATCTTTTCCAAGTTTTCTTGATTCCTTAGAGTATCCTATTTCATTAGCAGTTTCATTTTTCATTTTCTCTACTTCTTTTTTAGTTTTTTGACTAGTCTTTTTGTTATCTTTGCTGTTTTTATTATTTTTATGAGACAAAGTTAAACACTCCTTTCAAATTAAGTTCTTAATTAGTATTTAACTTTAATAACTCATATATCCTTAAAACAACTTTCCAAAACTGTTTACTATTTCCTAAAAACCACTAACACTTTACTTCCTCAAATTCATAATCCTTAGTTACATCATTTACCCATTTTCCACTAATTACCCTATATACACTGGTAAGAGATTTTAATATTTCATCACATTTTATAACTAAGAATACTAAGGCAACTGGAAGTTCTAAAACAAATGCTACAAAAAATCCACCTGGAATAGCAACAAACCACATAAAAATAAGATCATTTATCAAGACAAACTTAGCATCTCCACCACCTCTAAGTACACCCATCATAAAATTACTTGCAAGAGATTGAAATACTATTATTCCTGAAGTTACAGTCATTATTTCCATAGCTATTAATTTTGTTAAATAAGATACATTATAGAAATTAACCACAAATGGCTTTATAAGTAAAATCATAAGTCCTGATATACATCCCATGACAACACTGAAAATCCCTATACTATAGGCATATTCCTTTGCTTTTTCTTTTTTACCTTCTCCTATGGTATTTCCTATAATTACTGCTGTAGCATTAGACATACCAAATATAAAAACTGTTACAAATTGATGAGCAACTCCATTTATACTATTAGCAGCCACAACCTCTGTTCCCATTCTACCAACTATTACAGATATCATAGAAGCTCCAATTGCCCAAAGTAATTCATTACATAAGACAGGAGTACATAATCCAACATAATCTTTTAAAATCTCTTTATCTAGCTTTAATAAATGTTCTATCTTAAGACCAATCTTTCTTTCATATATAAACATAAACACTAAAACTATTGAAAACTCAGTAATTCTAGCACAGACAGTAGCTATGGCAGCTCCTCTTATTCCAAGTTCGGGAGCACCTAAATTTCCAAATATAAAAATCCAGTTTAATATTGAATTTACCACTAAAGAAGCAGTATAAACTATAATTGATATACTAACAGTTTTTACTGAACGAAGCATCATTATTGTACAGTTTGTTATGGAATAGAACAAATATCCTATGCACACAATTCTTAAATAACTTGCTCCAAAATCTATAACAGCCTTATCAGTTGTGAAAATTCCCATAAAGTATTTTGGTAAAAATAACGCTATAAATATGAAAATACCAGTTATTAATAAACACACCCTATACATTATGGCCAAAATCTTATGAATTGTTTTAACATTTCCTTTTCCCCAATACTGAGAAATCATAATATTAGATCCCCCAGCTAGTCCAAACATTAAAATTGTAAGTACAAAAAATAAATTATTAGCTATAGAAACTGCTGATAGTTGAATTTCCCCCAAAGCTCCAACCATCAAAGTATCTACCATACTTACCATAAAGGTTATTAAATTTTGTACTGCTATTGGCAAAGCAATACTAAAAAGTAACCTATAAAATCTTTTGTCTCTAGTTATAATCATAATTAGCCCCCTTACTAAAAATATATTCTTATAAAAGTCAATGTACATTATAGCATTCTGTACTAACTTATAATATGTGTTTAAATTTAACAATATATGAATATTAAATCAATTTTATTAATATTTTCATTTTCAAATTAATTATTAATTAAAAAAAGCCCTAAGTTTTAAACTTAGAGCTTTAAAATCTAAACTAAATTATCATTTGCATAATAATAATTTCCATTTATAACTTCCATATCTTTTAATTTTTCAGAATCGATATAAGTTCCTGGTATATAAGTATATTCTATTAGTTTGTTTTTCCCTAGCTTGTCAGAATATTTAGTAAAAGCTAGCATGTACACATCATTTATTTCTGAGGTGTATGTTTTTTCTGGTGCATAAGCATTCATCTCTTTAAAAAAATCGCTTACATCTTGGTATGGAGCTATTAAATAAACCTCATCCCATTCAAAAGCTATATTTTTATTTAAAGAAATTAAATCTAGCTTTTTATCCTCTTCACCTTCTATAATACTTATAACTTCTTTGTTTAATGACTTATTTTCTCCAACATAGTCATTATGATACAACCCTAGATATACTATAGATATTAAAAATATTATTACTAAAGTTGTAATAGAGATAGCAACCTTTTTCTTCATACAGACCACCTCTCAAAAATAAAATTTCCTTTTAAAAAAAGTAAGATATATTTTACTATATCTTACTTTAATTTTACCACATATTACATGGTCATTATATACTTCAAAACAATTTAACATTATAACTACTTTTATAATTAAATTAATCATAATATTTTCAAAGTAAAAACTTATAAGTCACTATTATTTTTACATGTACTTTAAATACAACATATAACTTAAATGTATTTTATCTTAAATCGTATATAATAATTTTATTTTCTTGCTTTTTGTATTTTTACTTTTTTACCCTTTATAGTAACTTCTTTAAAGCTCTTTAAAACTTTATCACCTTTTCCATTTAATATATCAACATAAGAAAAACCATCTTGAACATCTATTATTCCAATATCTTCTCCTGTTAAACCTGGTAAATTACTAAAACATCCAACAATATCAAAAGCTCTTATTTTCTTTTTCTTTCCGCCATTAACATGTATTTTAACTATATCACCATGAACTTCTTTCTTAGGTTTCTTACTCTCTTTTAATTGAACCTTTTGACTTTCCTTAAATATTTTTCTTCCAGCTTTAACTTCGTCATCAGAAGGAAGACTTGCTTTTCTTATTTCATAGCCAATATATTCTTCAACATTCTCTAAATATTTCTTCTCATAATGATTTATAAAGGTAATAGCCTTTCCTTCTCTTCCTGCTCTACCGGTTCTTCCTATTCTATGAACATAGCTTTCTGTTTCCATTGGAACCTCATAGTTTATAACAAGTTCTATACTATCTACGTGAATTCCTCTAGCCGCTATGTCAGTACAAACTAAAACTTTAAAGTGCTTATCTCTAAAGTTTTCCATAACCTCAATACGCTTCTTTTGCTCCATATCCCCATGAAGCTCATTGCAAGTTATTCCCTCATCCTTAAGCATCTTATAAACAGATTTAACCTTATTTCTTGTATTACAAAATACTATAGCACTCTCTGGATGATAAGCATAAAGGCATTTCCATAAAGCTTTCCCCTTATTTTTCTCCTCTATTTCAATAGCACTTTCTTCTATTCTATCCCTATTAAATACTTTTGATTTAACCTCTAAAATCATAGGATTTCTCATATACTCTTCACATATTTCCTCTATTTCCTTAGAAAATGTAGCAGAAAATAATGCAGTGGTTTTGTTTAATCTTAATTCTCCTAATATGTCCTTTATTTGATCAATAAATCCCATTGAAAGCATTTTATCAGCTTCATCTATGACTACATAGTTAACTTCACTTAAGTCTAAAGTTCCTCTTTCCATATGATCAAATACTCTTCCTGGAGTTCCTACTACTATATGTACTCTTTGTTTAAGCTCTCTAATTTGCTCATTAAAAGGTTGTTTCCCAAATATAGCCGCACATCTAACCTTTTTTATTCTTCCTATATTAGAAAGTTCATCTTTAACTTGAATTGCTAACTCTCTAGTTGGTGTTAAAACTAGACACTGAACCTTTTTTTCTTCAATATTTATCTTTTCACAAACAGGTATTCCAAAACTTGCAGTTTTACCACTACCAGTTTGAGATTTAACTATTATATCTTCACCCTTTAATAATTTTGGAATAGAAGCTTCCTGAACCTCTGATGGATTTTTATATCCTAAATTATTAAGCGCTTTAATAATATCCTCACTTAAATTTAATTCATTAAATTTCATATATTGTTTTTATCTCCTTTTTTAAAACTTTATTAGTCTTCTTATAGTTATACCATATATTCATTTTTTCTACTAATTTTAATTTTTAAAATCCTAAGAAAATAAGATAACATTACATTTTTCCATATATCATAAAGAGGGAAACAGTTAAAATTCTTAATATTAAAAAAATAACATAATACTATGTTTTCTACTTTATTAACTTATATATTTTAAAATATCTTATTATAAAGATTTTTCTTTATAATAAAAAAGTGAACACAAACAATATATTTTTTATTGCTTATGTTCACCTTAAACTATCTATCTTTAAGCAAGTATTAAATTTTATTTTAAAAGTCTAACTACATTTTCAGTTGTTAATTCTAAATTTCTACTTCCTTCTTTTAAAGCTTCATCTAAAGTTGAAACTCCAGTCATTATACTAAATATACTCTTTATACCTATTTCATAAAGGCCTTCTATTCCCTCTCCAACTTTTCCTGAAAAGGCAATTGTAGAAACTCCATTTTCCTTAGCCACAGTAGCAACTCCCATTGGTGTTTTTCCATATATAGTTTGATCATCTATACTTCCTTCACCAGTAAATACAAAGTCTGCTCCCTTTACCTTTTCAGCTAACTCTGTATGTTTTATTACAAGCTCTATACCTCTTTTTAATTCTCCACCTAATAGTAATAAAGCAGCACCTAATCCTCCAGCAGCACCAGAACCTTCTATGTGTGAAACTTCTTTTCCTAGGTCTTTTTTTATTACAGAAGCATAATGAGCTAAATTATTATCTAATTCTTTAACCACTTCTTTAGTTGCTCCCTTTTGAGGACCAAATACTGCTGAGGCTCCTTTTTCTCCTACTAATGGATTAGTTACATCACAAGCTACTTCGATTGATACTTCCTTTAGTCTTTCATCTAAAGAACTTAAATCAATACTTTCTATATCTTTTAATGCTCCTCCACCAAAGGCTATTTGATTTCCTTCCTTGTCTAAAAGTCTTCCACCTAAAGCTTGAAGCATTCCACATCCTCCATCATTAGTGGCACTTCCACCTATTCCTATAACTAAATGTTTTATTCCTTGATCTAATGCAGCCTTTATAAGTTCTCCAGTTCCAAACGTTGTTGTTATTAAAGGATTTCTTTCTTCTCTCTTAACAAGTTGAATCCCTGAAGCACTAGCCATTTCTATGACAGCAGTCTTTCCATTACCTAAAACTCCATAAAAAGCTTCCACCTTATTTCCTAAAGGTCCAGTAACATTTACTCTTTCTATTCTTCCAAAGGTAGCATGAACTAAAGCTTCTACAGTTCCCTCTCCACCGTCAGCCATTGGAACCTTTATGCATTCTGCATCTTTAAAGACCTTTTTAATTCCTCTTTCCATAGCATTACAGGCTTCCATTGAAGTCATACTTTCCTTGAATGAATCTGGTGCTAATACAAATTTCATCTTTATTTCCTCCTACTAGATTTTATCTTAACCTTTCATTTTAAAATCCACTGTGCTTTTACTAAAAACTCTTTTTTAAATCATAATTCTTAAAAGTTAATAAATTTCATACTAAGTTTAAATTAAACCTTATTAAAAATTTTCTTTATTATAAAGTAACAAAATATTTATACCTTAGCGATAATAATCATATAGTTAACACTTTTCTTTATTTATTAAATAACTATTTTAATATTATTCCAAATATTATAGTTGATACAATTGTCATTGTTAATCCAACTAAAGATTCATATGGTATAAGTTTAAGTCTTTCCTTCATGTCCATTGAAACACTTCCACCAGTAGCGTGGAAGAAGCTTCCATGAGGTAAGTGATCTAAAACTGTAGCCCCAGCATGTATCATAGCTGCTGTAGCAAGTGGTGCCACTCCTAATTGAACAATTGTTGGTCCAAATACTGATGTAGCCACCGCTGTTCCTGAAGTAGTAGAGGCAGTTGCCGCTGACATAAGTATTCCTGAAACCGGTGCTAACATAAAGCTTGGCAATCCTAAAGCGTTTATTCCACTTATAATAACATCCTTTAATCCTGAGTTAGCAATTATTCCCGCTAAAGTACCTGTACCTATTAAAAGTATAGCTACTCCACTCATCTTAGCTAGTCCATATGTTGCATATTTGTTAATATGCTTAATTTTTCCCATAGCTAGTATTCCGCATATACCACCTACCGGTAAAGCTATTAATGGATCTATAGCAATGCCTGCTATTGGTCTTAACATTAATAAGATTATTGCTACTAATGGTCCAACCATTGCTGGTAAAAATCCAGGCATATCTGTTAACTCTTTCATATGTTCATCAGATTCTACTAAAGAACCTTTTTGTTTTATTCTACTTGCTAATATACATGTAATTATAACTCCAAATATAGCTGGTACTATACCTGCTATCATAACATTAGTTAATGAAACTCCTAAATTATCTGCTGCCGCAATGGTATTTGGGTTTGGAGACATTATATTTCCTGCCTTACCTCCACCAACCATGGCTAATAATATAGCTGGTTTACTTAAACCTGATTTGTGAGCTATTGCTAAAGCTATTGGAGATACTGTTATTACTGAAACGTCTACAAAAACTCCAACCATTGTTAAAACCATAGTAGCTATTGCTAAGGCTATAAGAGCTCTTGATTCTCCAATCTTCTCAACTATTGTCTCTGCAATCTTGGCTGCCGCTCCGGATTCAATTAAAACCCCAGCTAGTACCCCTGCTGTAAGTATTCTAAGGATAGCAGGCATCATATTTTTGGCTCCATCCATCATTAAATTAACTGTCCCTGTTAGTCCTGCTCCACCAACAAGTCCACCTATTAAAGCTCCTAATATAAGTCCGTATGCTGGATGAACCTTTTTTATGATAAGAGTGATTGCAATAACTAATGCAATTACTGCACCTAAAGCTGTAACTGTTACATTCACAATAAATTCCTCCTTCTTATTAAACTCATTTATTCTTATTTATATTGACGATTTTCATTGTATAAGTTTTCATATTCAAAATCATTATTTAATATCACTAAAATAAAAAGGTTTTCTTTATGCAAACGCACAAAGAAAACCTTTTTTTATTTTAATTGACTTACTATATATGCAATCAAAAATTGAAATAAATCTAAATAATTATCAAAGCTTAAGCCTGTTATTTCCTCAATTCTCTCTAGTCTATAATTCAATGTATTTCTATGTATATGTAAGGATTCTGCGGTCTTTTTTCTCTCTCCACTATTCTTCATATAAGATATAAAGGTTTCTAATAATTCTTCTCCCATATTTTCCTCTAATATCTTGTTTTTAATAATTTTCCATTCCTCTTCATCTAAAAAATTATCTAAGTAACTAAAAACCTTTACTTTTTTATAATCATAAAAGAACTCATTTTTATATAATTTATTTCCTATATCTACTGCTTCCACTGCCTCATTCATAGATTTTGATATAATTTTATGTTTTGAGCTTAATCCTATCTTAGAATTTGTGTCACTCATAATTTCCTTTAATTCTTTCAACCTCTTAAAGAGCAAATTATTATCTAACAAAATTACAACTATTCTATTTGAAGTTAAATTTATATAGTACTCATCTTCTTTTATGAACCTTTTTATTTTTTTAATTATTTCCTTAAATTGATCTTTCTGAAACTCCAATACAAGTATTATTCTATCTAAGGAAATATCAATACCTACATTGGCTCCCCTTTGAATAAATTCTAAGTCATAGGCCTCTTTTGAATAAAGCCATTCATAAATAAACTCTTCTTTTAATCTTTCTTTAACTATATGTTTATTCAAAGTGTATTCTTGATTTATTAAAAGTTCAGCAGTAACAGTTACAAGCTGTGTAAATTGCCTAACATTTTTAGGATTCCCTGTTATACCAATAACCCCTATAGCTTTTTCCCTAAAAAATATAGGTGAATTAACTCCAGATTTCACCTTATCCCCATCCTTAGATATTTCAACCACCTTTTTTACCCTTAAGGCTTCTAAAGCCCCATTATGTATCATTCCTATTCTACTCGAATCACCACTACCTATTATTACTCCCTTATGATTCATTATGTTTACATTGTAAGGAATAACCTCCATCATTTTATTAACTATATTTTGAGCCAGTTCCCTATTTAACATTATACTGCGCTAAGTATATTCCCTATTTATACTTAACTCCTCCTCTCTTTGAACCTCCTATAATTACACTTTTGAGTATTCTCTATAAGCTTAGATAAACTGATACTAGCAAAATATTTAAACATTTACAATACTTAAAATAAAAAAGGATATGTATCAAAACTAGATAATAAAACTTATAAAAAATATAATATATTAATTCTCATAATATACTTAAAAGTTTTATTAAAAAGTTATTTTGATACATACCATACTATTTTACATATAGTTATTTTCCTACTTGCTATTATTTATTTTCTTAAGGGTAAAATATCCTATAAAGCTAATTTGTATATTTCAAGGATGTCCTCTGTGTTTAATTCTACAAAATGACCTACTGTATGCTCATCATTATCTGTGCATTTTTTAGCCATTTCTTCTAATCTATCTTCACCTATTTCTAACTCTTTTAAAGTTACTGGAAGATTTATTGATTTGAAGAATTCTTCAAGTTTCTTAATTCCTTCTAAGGCAACCTCTTCCTTAGTTTTATCTTCAACTTGAACATCAAATACTCTAGTAGCAAATTGGTTGAATCTATCTAAATCATGTTTATAAACAAACTTCATCCAAGCTGGGAATATAACAGCTAATCCTGCTCCGTGAGTAACATCATATATTCCACTTAATTCATGCTCTATATTATGTGATGCCCAATCTGTTTCTCTTCCTGTGCTTAAAAGATTATTATGTGCTATTGTTCCAGCCCACATAACCTCTGCAAAGCTATCATAGTCTTCCTTATTTTTTAATACCTTAGGAACATTATTTATTACTGTTTTCATTGTTCCCTCAATTAATCTATCTATAAGTTCAACATTCTTTGTATTTGTAAAATATCTTTCCATTAAATGTGCTAAAATATCTGCACTTCCAGCTGCTATTTGATATTCTGGTAAAGTAACACATAGCTCTGGATTTAACATTGAAAATTTAGGATATAAAAGTGGTGATCCTGTTGATCTCTTATACCATCCATCTTCATTAGTTATAACAGTTCCTGAGCTTGATTCACTTCCTGCCGCTGGTATTGTTAATACTGTACCTAATGGTAAAGCTTTTTCTATTTTAATATTTTTAGTAAAGAAATCCCATACATCTCCATCATAAGGAACACCAAGAGCTATGGCTTTAGCTGAATCAATAACACTTCCTCCTCCAACTGCAAGTATAAAATCAACTTTGCTATTTTTACAAAGTTCTATTCCCTTTTTAACTAAGCTTAATCTAGGATTAGGCTTAACTCCTCCAAGTTCTATTACATGTAATCCTGCTTTATTTAAAGAATCTAAAATTCTATCATATAACCCATTTTTTCTAATACTTCCTCCACCATAATGAAAAAGTACTTTACTAGCTCCTAAGCTTTTAATTTCTTCTCCAACAGAGGATTCAACCCCTCTACCAAAGTTAATTTTAGTAGGATTATAAAAAGTAAAATTATTCATTTAACTCACCCTTTCTCTTTTTTCCATATTATTTAAATTAATTACGTTTACAATATTATATATCACTTTTAATTCTAAGTAAAAGATTATATAAATATATTTTAAAACTCTAATTATGTTTAAAATATGTATATTCATATAAATTTAAAATAAAAACCAACAATATAATAGGAAAATATTGAAATATACATTTTAAAGTATATAATATATTTAAATTATTCTTATGAGAGGTGATTAATTTGATAAATCATAAAGGAACAAAATGCATTTCAACGGAAAGAATAACTCTTAGACCTTTTTGTTATGATGATGCTGAAAATATGTTTAAAAACTGGGTAAACGATCCTGAAGTTACAAAATATCTGTCTTGGACTCCTCACGGAAATTTAAATGTGACTAAGGAATGCTTAGATACTTGGATTAAAGCCTATGAGTCTGATGAAAACTATCACTGGGCAATAACCTTAAAAGAAAATCCAAGTGAGGTTATTGGAAGTATTGGTGCAGTATTTATTGATAATTATTTAGAACAAGCTCACATAGGTTATTGTCTTAGCAAAAAATATTGGAATAAAGGAATAGTAAGTGAATCTTTAAAAGAGGTTCTTTCTTATTTATTTCAATGTGGTTTTACAAGAATAGAAGCAATACACCATGTTCTTAATCCTGCTTCTGGACAAGTTATGAAAAAATGTGGCATGAAATTTGAGGGCATACTTAGAAAAGCTAGAAAGGATAATAAAGGTGAATTTTTTGACATAGCTCAATATGCTCTATTAAAAACAGATTTAAAATAAGTACTATAAAATTTCAGTAATACAATTTTTAATCAAACAAAAAAGACAACCCTCCCTCAAAGGTTGCCTTTTCCTTATACCTAATTTCCCCCTTGGCAAGCTATGCTTACCATTTTCTTTAAGTAATTAGAAGTGTTTCTTTTAATTCCCTTATTATCTGTTAGTATTATCCTTCTATATAAATATTACTTAAATTCTTAATTATAATTTAAAGCTTAAAGTTTTTTAAAGGTTTTAATACTCTTTAAATTCTTAACTACTTTAATGTTACTTTTAAAGTATGAACTTCAAATGGTTTAAATGTAAGGTGCATTGTTTCTTTGTTTAATTCCTTTCCATCTATGCTATCTTCTATTAAGTTAACCATTTCTATATTTTCATATGGAACATTTATATTAACTTTAGCCTTAGCATCTTCTCCATGACACTCATATAATCTGATTATCATTTGGTCACCATCTTCAGCTTTTTTAATTGTATCAATTATTATATTTTCACAATCTATTGAAGCCATTGCTTCTTTAACTAGGTTTTCACCTAAGTTTTCACTATAAATTACTTGTATTGGAGCATTAACTTCATGAGCTTCATGAACAACATTTCCTTCAATATAGTCTCCTCTGTGTGGGAATAAACAATAAGTAAATTCATGCTCTCCTCTATCAGCATTTGGATCTGGATATCCTGGACTTCTTAATAGATTTAAGTCTATTTTAGTTTCTGAAACATTGTGTCCATACTTAGAATCATTTATTAAAGCAACTCCATAATCCCTTTGTGATAAATCTATCCATCTTTGAGCACATATTTCACCCTTAGCCATATCCCATGAAGTATTTCCATGAGTAGGTCTCTTTATTGTACCAAATTGTATTTCACAATCTGCCTCTCTAGTATAAACATTAGTATTGAAAGATGTTCTAAGCATCTTACCATTTTCTTTCCAATCAATCTTTGTTTTAAAGTCGATTCTCTTACTGCCTTCTAAAATGCTTATTTCTTGTACTAAAGTAGAATCTCCATATTTATAGTTTTGCTTAATAGTTGCCTTTGGTCCATCTACAATAACTTCTGATTTTACTAACTCAAAAATTTCAGATGGTCTATCTTCATAAACTCCTGAGAAGTCCCAAGCATCTCCATTATCTTCATAAACTCTAAGTTCATTTCCTTTTTCATCTCTTAAGACTTCTTTATTTAATTCTTTATCAAAAATTCTTGCAATTGTTCCATTTTCATTAAACTCAACTTTAACTAATCCATTTTCTAAGTTAGTTTCTGAAACTTTTAAAGTTGAAATTTCACAATATGGCTCAATTTCTTCTTTTTTAATTATTTCTCCACTTAAAGAGTTTAAGTTAACTCTTGTCCATCTATCATAAAGTTTAATCCATTGCTCTCTACTCCATGATAAAGAGTTTACTAATATAACTCCCTCTTCTTTACTATCTGCACTTTCTAAAATATCTCTATATAACTTTTCAGTCATTCCTTCTACCTTAGCAAGCATCTTTTCATAGGCTTCTACTGACTCATCATAAACTCTGCCTATGGATGATCCTGGTAAAATATCATGGAATTGATATAAAAGAACTTCCTTCCAAACTTTTTCTATTTCATCTTGAGGATATTCTCCCTTTCCTAAAACTTTAGCTTGCATTGCTGCTAACTCTAAGTTCTTAAGAGCTATTTCCATCTTTCTATTATATTTTTTATTCTTACCATGTGTAGTGTAAGTTCCTTGGTGTTTCTCTAAGTATAACTCTCCACTCCACACACTGTATTTATCTATATCTTTTTCTATTCTCTTAAAGAAATTACTTGAAGGTTCTTGCTTAACAGGAGATATTCCATTTATATTTCTTTCTCTTCTTAATCTCTCTAAATGCTCTTCTCCTGGGCCACCGCCTCCATCACCAATTCCAAATAGCATTAAACATTCATCTGATAAGCCTTTATCTAAGAAAGCTTTCTCTGACTTAGCAACGGCTCTTGGTGCTGCTGAACTATTATAAGTTCCCTCTGGTGGCATGTGTGATAATACTCTACTTCCATCTAATCCTTCCCAGACAAAGGTATGATGTGGGAATTGGTTATGATTGTTCCATGATAATTTAATTGTCATGAAATAATCTACACCACTCTTTTTAAGAATTTGTGGAAGAGCTGCTGAATATCCAAATACGTCTGGAAGCCATAAAGTATCCATTTCTTTTTTAAATTCTTCTCTAAAGTATCTCTTTCCATATAATAATTGTCTTACTAAAGATTCTCCTGATGGAACATTAGTATCTGGTTCAACCCACATACCTCCTTGAGCTTCCCATCTTCCTTCTTCTACTTTTTCTTTAATTCTTTCATATAAATCTGGATAGTATTCCTTCATCCACTGATAAAGTTGAGGTTGGCTTGCTCCAAATACATACTCAGGATATTTTTCCATATTTGCTAAAACTGTTGAATATGTTCTAGCTCCCTTTCTTATAGTTTCCCTTATTGGCCATAACCAAGCTAAATCTATATGAGCATGTCCAATAGCTGAAACTGAAAGTGAAGGATCTCCACCTTTTTTATCTAATTCTTTCTTTAAAATTTCTCTAGCTTTTTTAACTTCTTCTTCATTTAAGATTGTAACTTCTTGTTGAGTAACAACTCCGTCCTTTAAGAAATCACATCCACTCATTCCAGTTTTAATACTTAATACCTTTGATGCTTCATAAAGAGCATTTAATATAGTATGATATCTAGCACTATCTTCTGGTAATTGATTCATAAGTTCATGTAAAACTTCTACATCATAATAAAGAGCCTTTACTTCTTCATTACAAGTTGCAATATATGCATCTTTTATAATTCCATTATCTCTATATTTACCAAACAAATCGTTACATGCACAATCTGCCCATATATCTATAACTTCTCCACCTTCAGCTCTCTCAAACATAGGAACCTCTCTCTTACCTGGCATTCCTAAGCTTAAATCAAACTCTGAGTTTAAAGTTGTAAGCCCTCTAATAGGATTTCCATTTTTATCTACCACAAAGGCTTCCCCACTTATATCTATTAAAAGGACAATCTTTTCTCCTTCATAACTTTTAGGTACTTCTCCCTTAAAGTTAAACCAACCACAGTCCCAAAGTTCTCCCCAAGACTCTCCTATAATTCCTTTTTTATGCTCTCCAGTTAGTCTATTTTCATAACTTACTGGCTCCTTAGTTATATACATATCTATTTCTAAAGGCGCAACCACATTGTATATTGCCTTTTCTAGCTTCTCACACAAACCGTTTACAATATTCTTGCGTTCATTTATCTGAAATAACATTCATCTCACCCCTTGATAAATTTAAAAATCATAAAATAAATCTTTAGAATCCTACCTTAATAATTAAATTAATGGGCTTCTTTTCTTTCGATTCATCTAAATTCTCTATTTTAAAGATATCTTATAAGCAATTAAGTGTAAAGTGGACAAATATTAGTTTTATAGTTCATATTTTTAATAATTGAAATTCAATTTAAAATCTCTTAAATTATAATTTTAACTTTTAAATTTAGATTATCTTTTTAACAGTTTAATTTCTATATTCTTTAAATAACTAAAATTAAATTCAAATAAAACTTTTTAATTTTATATTTTAAACTTTTCTTCTAAAAATAATTTTTATCCTAGAAATAAAAAAGGTATAAAATAAATAAGACCAAGGATAGGAAGAAATCTTAAAACCTAAACCTTGATCTCAATTTATTTAAAAAGGATTAAAATAAATCTTTTATAGGTAATATGCTAATTTGCGGAAGAAGTTAATTCTATAAAACAATATAATTTAATCCTTATTAAATACTATAATTAGAATTTATCGCAAACTAGTTCAAAGTATGCTTTTGGATGATGACAAACAGGGCACTTTTCTGGTGCTACTGTTGATTCTAAAATAAATCCACAGTTTTGACATCTCCATAATTGTTTTTCATCTTTTTTAAATATTTCACCATTCTTCAATAGATTATATAATTCTAAATATCTTTCTTCATGGTGCTTTTCTATTTCTCCTACTTTTTCTAATATGAATGCTATTTCATTAAAACCTTCTTCTCTTGCTTCCTTAGCAAACTCAGCATACATATCTGTCCATTCATAGTTTTCTCCACCAGCTGCATCCTTTAGATTATCTAAAGTTTCTCCAACTGTACCATCATTTAAAAACTTAAACCAAATCTTTGCATGAGCCATCTCATTATGAGCAGTTTCTTCAAAGATATCAGCTATCTTATTATATCCTTCTCTTCTAGCTTTCTCTGCATAGAAAGTATATTTATTTCTAGCTTGTGACTCTCCAGCAAAGGCTGTTAAAAGATTCTTTTCTGTTTTACTTCCTTTTAAATCCATGAACTCCACCTCAAAATTTAATTTTATAGTCTATCGATCTTATTTCTAATAAACATCAATACAATTTAATTTTTCCCTTTTTGAGGTTTTATATTCTAAATTTAAAGCTAAAATTTTTAGCTAAAATAAAACAAAGTTCTCATTAATAAATACATAGTAAGGTTGAATTAAAAAATCCATAAATAATTTCAATTTATTAAGCTTTTATATAATACGTATTTCCTCTTTAGTTCTATTATTAATTAAATAAACTTCCATATTATCTCTATGGACTTCATTTAAGTTATAGAACATTCTTGACATATAAAACTGATCATGCTTTGAATCCTTATTATATCTTTCATCAATACTACTATATTTTCTTATGGCTAACTCAGTAAACCCAACCCATTTTTCTAAATCAAAACTTCTTTCATAATCTCCACTTATTAACTTTACAGCATATTGATTTGCAATTCTTTTACATTCCTCTTCATCCTTATTACCAACAAAAATATACAGTAATGAACCAAATTCAAAATTTGATAAACTACGAATTTCAAAATCAACATTATCAAAAGTAATTTTTTTATTTAAACTTAAATAATCTTCATCTGTTAAATAAACTTCTTCTTTTATGGATACAGACTTCGCTATATAACTATCATCAGCTGATCTAGCATTAATTGAAAAGCTTAAATTTGCAGGTGAATCCTTATTTTCTTTAGCAATTATTTGTCCAGTTGAAATAATACGTACACTAGAATATTCCCATCTTCTTTCAACATCATTTGAAGATATATAAAATTCTCTCCCTTTAAAGTTCACATTTCCAGTAATATTAACATCTGTACTGTTTATATATCCTCCATCAATCTTTTTTACTGAATAATCAAATAATGCATAGTCTTCAAATACTTTTACTGAATTTATGGTTATATTGTAATCTAAAAACTCTAGTGTGTATGGGAAACCTCCACTTAATTCATTTTCTTTTTCTAATTTTCTATTTACTTCTAAAATTTTTTCAAAGTTACTTGTTTTTTTATTTGATTCATCTTTTAACTTAACTCCAATAAAAATGACTATAGAAAATAAAACTATTCCAATTAATGAGTACACTATCACTCTCTTTGATTTCATTGAAAACTCTCCTTACTATTTCATTTTCTACATGATATCATTTTTTTATATCGTAACTTTAAATCTACTGTTAAATTTATACAAACATAAAAATGCTTAATAAAGGTATAATATTTCCTTTATTAAGCACTTAAATACAAATTAATTATTTTAGTAAAGCCTATTAAATATTTTCTATAAATAATTTATCTAATTGTTTTTCACTTGAAAATCCTAAATCTTTTAAAGCCTTGTCTATAGCATTTAGAACATAGGTTATATCTTCTATATTTGCATTTTCCCCCATGTGTCCAATTCTTAATAATTTGTCTTCATATTTATCTAAAGATGTTGACATTAGTACATTATATTCTTTATTTAGATGATTTCTTAAGTTTAAAGCACCTATTTCTTCTGGTATTTCCACAGCTGTAACTGTATTTGAATATCCATTTTTTAAGAATAAATCTAATCCATATTCTTTTACTGCCTTTCTAGTTGCTTCTCCAATTTTTCTATGTCTTTCAATAACTTTTTCCTTTCCTTCCTCTAGAATATTATCTATAGCAACCCTAAGAGAAATAATATCACTTATTGGCATTGTATATGGGAACCACTTATCTTTGTAATAATTTTTCCATATATTCAAATTGCAATAAAAACCTATAATAGGTGTTTCTCTATTTTCCATAACCTTTCTTGCATCATCACTTATACTAACCATAGTAAGTCCTGGCTCTGCTGAAAATGCCTTTTGAGATCCACCTAGGGCTATATCAATTTGCCATTTATCCACCTTAAATTCTTCTCCTACCATAGCAGAGACAGAATCAACAACTGTCAAAATTCCATAACTCTTAAGTAATGGACAAATTTTATCAATAGGATTTAATACCCCCGTTGGAGTATCACAATGAACAACTGTAGCATATTTAAAATCATTATTATTCTCTAAAAACTTAGATAAAGCTTCAACATCAATCTCTTTAGTATAATCTCCTGAAAAATAAGTTACCTCTCCTCCATACATGGTTACAAAACCATCAAACCATCTTCCATATAAGCCATTATCAATTACTAAAACCTTATCTCCTTTTTCAGTTAAGGATGCACAAGCAGCTTCTAACCCTAAAATTCCTTCTCCAGAAAGTATATAGCAATCATTTTTAGTATTTATAATTTCTCCAAATCTATCACAAGTTTCCTTATAAAACTCAACAAAATCCACATCAACATCTGGATTTGTAGTTTTTAAAGCTCTTGCTCTTCTTACATTTTCTCTTAAATTAGTAGGACCTGGTGTATAAATAGTTTTATTACAATTCATAATTCATTCCTCCAAACACTCTCATTTTTCTCTTGTATAAAAAAATAACACAACTATTCAAAATCACCAATAGAATCGATACAATGTAGAAACTTAAAAGGGATATATAAAAGCAACCAGTCAATAAAACTCATAAATAAACACTTTTATAAGTTTTCATATTTACCTTTAATACATCCCAACTCTTAATTTAATTCTTTTTAATTTAACCTAAAACTTTTTCTGATATAAAGTTAATTTCATATTCACCTATAATCTTATCTCCATCTAAATCCCATTCTTCTTTTTCTTTTCCATAATACTTAGATGCTAACGCTAAGTCTCCTAAGTCTACCTTTCCATTTTCATTAAAATCTCCTTGTAAACTATCTGCTTTTTCTTGTTCACCATATACCTCTAATTCAAGAATTGAATATGGAGAATTATTAGTTCTCTTAGTACAATTTACTCTTACATATCTTGCCTTTTCTTTTCCAAACTCTATACTATTAATATTTTCTAAATTATTAGTTACACTTGAAATCTTACTCCAGTTCTCACCATCTTCTGATATTTCAATTGAAAATTCACTTGCTGGATTATTCCATCTTACTAAAACTTCATTTATATCAGTAACTTTTCCTAAATCAACCATAAGCCATTGATTATCAGAATTTTTTGATACCCATTTAGAGCCTTCATTTTTAATATTACCATCTATTGCTCTCCACTCATTTGTGTATAATAAATCATTTGAAGAAGAATATGCATCCTTCCCACAAGCTAAATTGACTTTAGAATTCTTTTCTCCTCCTATAACTTCATCAGATAATACTCTATTATATAGTTTGATGTTGTCTATTCCTCCCTTTAGTCCTTCTCCTATCTTTTCTAGTGGAAGAACGAAAGTAGTATAAAATTCTTGCCCACTTACTATAGAATTATCATGCTTTCTATAACTATGAAGTTGCTGAACAAATTTTCCATCAACATATAAAGCTAAGTTTTCAAAAGTACCAACTAAAGTTATATTTGTCCATTTATCTTTTTGTAGTTTGTAATCAAAATTTTGTTCATAAAAACTTCTTCTTATTGATAAAGTTCCATCTTCTAAAACTTTTAACTCTCCCTCATAACCTGAGAAAATATTCATTATATTACCTAATTCTTCAACCTTAAGATCAAAGGAAACTGTATATGGATAAGTTATTGCTTTTAAAGGAGTTTCAATTACTGTTTCTCCATTTAAACCTAAATATTTATTTGACTCTTCTTCTTTAACCTCTCCATTTTTAATTGTTCCATCATATGAATTACCACTAGCATCTCTTCCATCTGAAGTTTTAAAATCATATTCTAAAACAATATCACTCTTACTTTCAACTTCTCTTGAAACTTCAGTATTAGGTCCTTCATCAAGAGAGTTAAATGTTTTCATAAACTCAGTGTAATCTTTATCTTCTCTATTTCCTCTCCATGTTTTTTCACCAATAGTTGCAACAGCTGGAAGCAATCTTTCATGTAAATCCATTTCAACTATTCCTTCCATTGATTCATCTCCCCAAATTGCCATTTTTCCTCCTAAAAGATTAGGCTCTCCTAAAGGTAAAGATGTATTTCCATTGAACTGAATTGGCTCCCAATTATTATATACATATTGAGTATCCATAAAATCCTTATGCCATCTTGATGGTGTTATATAGGTATATGGTTGAGGAACATTTACTAATTTATAACCTTCATCAATTATAGCTTTAGGATCTTCCCATCCTAAGCTCCAAACATCTATAATTGTATCCTTTGGTAGCATTGTTTCTCCACCAAATGGTTTTAAAGAACCCCAAACTCTAGGTGTTTTACCTTTATCTATTAAATATTGAGACATATCTGCTGCATATTTTCTAAACTTGTCTCCAACTCTCGTATCATATTCATCTATTCCTAAATGAACTGTATCTCCCAAGAAAATAGGATTTTCTTCATCTAAAAATTCATCAAATAATCCCTTTATAAATTTAGCTCCCTCTGGATTATCTATATCAATATGATCAAACCAATACTTTTCTGAATTTATTGGTGTTCCTTTTTCCCTATTATATTTTGTAAAAGGAAGTGAATGTGCAGGAGTATCTATTTCTGGAACAACCTCCATTCCCCTATTCATTGCATCTTTTTGCAAGTTCACAAATTCTTCTTGAGTGTAATATGGATCATTCAAATCATCATTACTAGGCTTTAATCCAGGATGATTTTTACTTTCGAGTCTAAATGCATTATAAACTGAGTCCCAATTTTCAGGTTTATTAAAATTAGTACCTTGAGGAGCCCACTGATTATCATTTAAATGAATATGGAATTCATTTATCTTATACCATGATAATATCTTTGAATAGTCCTCTAAAAACTCCATCCTCATTGGCATTCTAGCCACGTCAAGCATAGCTCCTCTAACCTCATACTTAGGGAAATCTCTTATAACTCCACATGGAATAGAACTATGATTTTCATCTTGCCATAATATTTGAAGTAACGTGGTTGTACCATATAAGGCACCAGTATAATAACTTGAATAAATCTTTATAGAATCTTGAACTTGCGTAAAGTATCCTTCTTTACCAACCTCATATTTATCTTCTAGCTGAGACTCTATATAAATATCACCTTCTTTAACTGATTCATCTGAAGAAACTTCCACTATTTCTAATTCAATTCCCTTAAAATCCTTTAAACTTTCGTTAAAAAGCTTAGCAACTTTCATTAAGTCAACATTATTTTTATCATTAATCAAGATTCTTGATCCTTCTGTTAAATTAAAGCTTCCTTCTAACCCATACCATTCTTGAAGGCTTGGAATAACCTTCGGCTCTCCATTCCCATTATCTACCTTAGGGAAAAATTCCTCATTTAAAGATGTTTTTTCTGGTACAGTTAGTGTTAAACTTTTTTCCACAGTCTTTTCTGGCTCATCTTCCTTATATATTTCAAATAATAAACTGACATCTCTATCAACTATATTGGAATCAGTAATTTCTCCTCCGTGAGTTATTATATTTTCAAATTCACTTCCTTTTAATTTAATTCCAAATCCCTCAGGCACTTCTGGCAATTTAATCATATCATCACTTACAGTTACTTCTGGAAGAGAAGTTATTCCATTTGAAACCTGTTCTAAAGAAGGAGTAAAATCAGGTACTATTTTTTCCTCTCCTAAAACTTCTATCTCTCTTATAGAAACATTATTATATGCATTAGCATTTCTCTCTCTTATATAAACTCTTAAATACCTAGCATTTTCTTTATTGTCAAATAATATCTCATCAACAATATTCATATCATTTCCTGAATCATGAGTTACCTTTTTAATTTCTCTCCATTCCTTACTATCATCAGAAACTTCAATGCTATAGTCTTCTGCAAAGGCCTTTTTGTACCAATGAATCTTTGCACTTTCAATATCTAGATTTTTCCCAAAATCAATATAAACCCATTGGTGACTATCATCAGTAGGTATAACTGGCATGGAAGGGCTTGACCATCTAGAATCATCACTTGTTTTATCTCCATCTACTACCTTATTAGCTCCCCAATTTGAATTATTATTTTCTACAGCAGATGCCTTTGTTTCCTTACCTTCAGCTACGTTCCCCTTAAAAAATTTATAACCCATAACTTCAAATTCTCTAATACTTACGCTCTTCCATTGATTTTTCTTAGTTATTAATACTCTTATATATCTTGCTGTTTCTTCATTTTCTAAATCTATTCTATTAACTTTGTTTCTATCCGCTTCATTTTTGCCTAAAGGATTAGTTAAAGTGCCTGTTATATCAGTCCAATTCTCATTATCAGAAGATTTTTGAATATTAAACTCAGTTGCATAAGCAAAATTCTGCCATCTTATATTTAAATGATCTATAACATATTCATCTCCTAAGTCCACAAATAACCATTGTGGATTTGTTGAAGTTACCTCTCCACTTGACCATCTAGAATCTTCCGTAATATAATCTCCATCTACTGCTTTATCCCCTTTCCAGCTATTAGCAGACTCCAAACCTGAAACCTTTACATCCTTTTCCAAAGCTAAGTTCACATATTCTTCTTTAAAATCATCAACTTTATCCTTTGCCTTAACTGTAATCGTAGCAGAACTTCCTATGAAATTTGCAATAAAAATTCCACAGAGCAAAGCTCCTATTTTCCTTTTATTCATTCTTTATCCCCCCTATGATATTTTAAAAATTCTTTTGTCATATTATTAATAAGTTAATAAAAAAAACTTCCTATATATTTTTATTCTAGAAAATATTATTATATAATTAATTTATATAGATACATTTAAACTAGGAGATGATTTTTATGATAAAGCATATAGTAATGTGGAAATTAAAAGATGAAGCTGAAGGAAACTCTAAAGCTGAAAACGCTCAAATAATAAAAAACTCACTAGAAGATTTAAAAGAAAAAATTAATGAAATAGTTCATATTGAAGTAGGAATAGATGTTAATAAGTCAGAACAAGCTTATGATGTAGTTTTATATTCAACATTTAATTCTTTAGAGGATTTAGATTCATATCAAAAGAATCCTGACCATATTAAAGCAGGTTCTTTTGTAAAAAAAGTAGCATCATCAAGAGTTGTTGTAGATTATGAACTATAAATAAAAAAACAACCTAGATTTTTTTATCTAGGTTGTTTTTATTTATTTAATTTGAGGGGACTATCAAAATTACATTTATCTTAGAGTTCTAACTGTTACCGATTCTTTTGAAGATAAAACTCCATTTGAATATTTGGCAGCTATTTTAAAATTATAAATCGTATGTCTATTTAGATTTTTAAAAGTGTGCTCTAAATTATTTTGGGATATTTCGGCTACCTTTTTTCCATCCTTAAAAAGAACATATCCTTCCAATCCTCCAACTGTTTCTGGTGAATTCCACTTAACTTTAATGCTATTTTTGTTCACTGATTCAGCTAAAAAATTTTTTACTGGAGAAACTGTTTCTCCTAAAACTTTTACTTTGAGCTTAGCTTTTCTTCCATTTATTAAATTATCAGCTAATCCCATTATTTCTCCTTCTATATAAAATTCACTTCCAGGAATATTTAATTTTTTTTCTATTTCTTCTGTTATAGGCTCCCATTTAACCCATTGCTGCGTATCTGTACCATCATTATATCTTAAAGTAACCCATGAAGGTGTTCCTTTAATCTCATTATTTACGATTTCATATTCGCCTGGTATTACATCTATTACCTGTTCATCCTGAGAAATAATTTCTAAGCTATCTTCCTTTATATTCTCATATCCTCTTGGAATTTCTTTGTATATTCTTACATAATCAATGTCAAAAGTTTTTGGATATGGAATACTAGGATCAAAAGGACCTGTCCATGATGGCCCTCTTTTTTCATAAAAAGAAATAAGCATAGTCATAGGATAGTCAATATCACTTTTCATACGACCATATTCTTGTCCATCAAAATAAAATATCATTTCCTCTGGAGTCCACTTTAATCCATAATTATGAAATTCATTTGCTAAGTCAACATTCTTAGGAGTAAATGACAAATGTTCTTTCTTTATATTTGGATCTTTCCATGCATGTTTAGTAGATTGAATTTCATTTGGATTTCTTCCTAATATCTCAAATATATCAACTTCTGCACTCTGCTCTGGCTTATCCTCAAATCCAGTCATCCACCAAGCAGTATGCATACCTCCACCAACTTGCATCTTAGCTCTCATCTCATAATAACCATATTTATTTATATTAGTTATATTTTTTTCAGTTGGATTAAGTACAGTATTATTTCCTGTCCAATTATGAAGTCCTGATCTATCTCCTGTCATGAACCCAGTTACTCTTGTATCACCATCAAACTCTGGACACCATGGCTCAGTATCTTCATTTAATATTAAAGAAAGTTTTCCATCTTTCATTTTATAAACAGGCTTAGCCTTTTCTGGATTACTTGCCCAAGAAGTTAAATAACTATTTACCCACTTGCTTTCATCTAATTTTTCTCCATCAAAATTGTCTTCAAAGATTAATCTATATCCTTCTTTTTCTGATGGGTTTGGCCTAGAATCACCTCTATTTACACTACTTTTAAATGTAGTAATACCTAATATCAAGGCATTAATAGCCTCTTGGTACTTAGAATCATCTGTATTTTCATCATTATATACACTCTTAGCACTATTTATATCTTGTTTTAACTTTTCAACGGCATTTTCTGGATACTCTCCTTGATTATCTCCTACTATAGAATTATTTAAAAACTCTTGAGCTTCATCTATTTTTACTTTTAACTGCATTCTTATAGACATCTCTCTTCTTAAGATAATTTTATCTATATTTGCTCCATGTTGTCCATATCCTAATGATGAATCAGCAAAGAACTTTATTTCATTTTCTCCTTTTTTTAATTCTATTTTCTCCTGTTGTACACTTGGTTTATTCCACGCCCCTGAATTTAATGGATAAATAACTTTTTTATCACCATTATTTACTTTATAACATAAATGTCTAGTTTCTCCTGATTCAAATACAATATCCATATCATATAGATAATCTTCTGGTATATTATTTGCTTTTAAAATTAAGTTATTACTTTCATTGTCTTTAAACCATCCAACCTTCTTTTGACCTGATGCCCAAGAAAATCCTGATTCAACTTTTACAGAGCCATTTGTATTACCTGATTCTGCTTCTATCTCTAACTCTATAATATTAGAATCTCTTTTTACTAATTCTTTTCCCCAAACTGGAGTAGATACACAGAATCCTAAAATTAAACTCATAGCCAAAGCAATTTTTTTCTTCATCTTTTTCCCCCCTGAAATATTATTTATTCACTTATTTTTTCAAAAAATAATACTTTATCCAATGGTACTTCAAATTCTTTTGTTGTTGGACCATATACCTTACCATTATCCCCCCTTAACCATATTCCTTTTGGAAACTTTACTAATTTTTTATTAGAATTTTTTTTAATTACTGGAGCAACTAAATACTTACTACCTAACATAAATTGATCATTAACTCCTTCGAATCCCTCATTTGGAAACTCATATTCCATATACCTAACAATAGGTTCCCCAGTAATACTTGCATATTTTGCTAAATCATATATATAATCTGAATATTTAACATGCTTCCATGCTGCATCTTTACAAATATTAAAGTTTTCCTTTGATAAAACCCTCCATGGAGCTGCTGAGAACTGCATCATAGGCATAAATGTTGCACATTGAGCATATCTTACAAATAACTCTTGATCTAAATTCTCACTATTTTCTAAGAAATTAAGATATTCTCCTCCTCCAATCATATCTGGACATGTATAAGCATATCCTAATAATCCCTGTATTAACTGATTAGGAATAAGTGAACCAACCCCATTAGTTTCCCAACTATGATTTTTATCTGCTAACCTTTGTACCAAAGGAAGTCCTGCACATTGAACACATGCTCTAAACTCATTGTATTCATAGTTAACTCCTAATTCAGCCCACAATTTACTTTGACCATTAGCATCTATTTCTCCATAAGTTAAATCATCTTCACTATAGAAATTCGCATCTCCAGCATCAAATTTAAATCCATCTACTCCATATTCTTTAATTAAGAAATTATTTTGATCCAAATACCACTTAACGGCATTGGGATTAGTTAAATCCAAAACTGCTGAATATCCATTCCACCATTTTTTAATAGAAACTTCCCCATCTTGATTTCTAACTAGAAATTCTTTATTCATCAAATATCTAAATTCTTGAGTATCTGGAGTTATAAAAGGACATGTCCAAAGCATAACTTTAAAACCTAACTCATGTAATTTTTCTATCATCTTTTTAGGATCTTTAAATTTTTCTTTGCTAAACTTCCATTTTCCATAATAGTCACTCCAACCATCATCTATCATTATTATTCCATTAGGCATACCATTTTCTAAAATTTTATTTGCATAATTAAGTATTCCTTCTTCTGTTTGATTGTAAAGTAACTCTATCCATGTATTATATTGAGGTTTTACAAAAAACAATTCTGGTGGAACAATACCATTTGGTTTAATAAATCTACTACTTGCATCTAAAAAAGCTTCTTTTAAAGTTGATCCAGCAAAATATAATCTTGGCTCCTGAAATTTACTATATAATTCTATTACCCCATCAAATACTTTTAATTTAAATCCACAATCACACCATATGTATCTACCCTTATTAGAAAACAATATGGTGTTAGCTTGATTTGGACTGGCATTAGGATATAAGTCAGCTTCATAAGCTGACTTATTGTTCAATGGATATTTAACTCCATCATTAACTATTGGACCATACCAATATTCATCTTCTAACATTTCAAATATATATTTTTTAAAATTATTCATAACCTATACCTCTTAAATATATTTTTATTATTTACCACCAGTTAAAGCTATACCTTCAACAAATTGTTTTTGGAATAATAAATAGATAATCATCATTGGCCACATAGCTATAAATGCTCCTGCCATCATAACTGGATAATCTGTACTAAACTGTCCACTTAATGAAGCTAACCCTGAAGCTAAAGTCATTTTGTTCATTGACATATTAACTATTAGAGGCCACATTAAATCACTCCAAGCAAATACTGCTGTAAATATTGAAAGAGCCATTAAAGGAGTTTTTGTAAGTGGCAACATTATTTTGCTAAATATTTGCCATTGATTGCATCCATCAATTTTAGCTGCTTCTGATAGTTCATTAGGTAAACTCATGTAAAATTGTCTTAAGAAAAATACACCAAAAGCACTTACTATACCTGGAAAAACTAGCGCTTTAATAGTATTTAACCACCCTAAATCAGCAACCATTGAATATTGTGGTATTATAAATATTTGAGCTGGTAACATAAGCTGAATAACAACTAAAGTAAATAATATTTTTTTACCTGGAAAATTTAACTTAGCAAAAGCATATCCAGCCATAGAACTAAATATTATTGCAAAAAGTATTCTAAATAACATCATTATAATTGTGTTATAGAAAAGAGTAGCAAATGGTAATGTATTCCACGCTTTAACATAATTATCCCATTGAAAATTTTCTGGAATAAAAGTTACAGGTATTTTTATAGCTTCAGAAAACGTTTTTAAAGAAGTCAAAACCATCCATAAAAAAGGAAATATCATTGCTATACTTCCTAATATTAAAACACCATGTATTAATATTTTCTTATTATTAAATTTTTCTCCATCATTAATCTTATATTCACTTGCTATTTTATTTTTAATTTTAGAAACATTCACTTTTGTGCTCCTCCTTTATTCATAATTAACCCATTTTTTCTGAACTTTAAACTGTATTGCTGTAATCATAGCTATTATTAAAAATGTCCATAATACTATTACTGAAGCATATCCTTTATCGCCTATTTCAAAAGCATGTCTATAAAATAAATATGTTAAAGTTTGAGTGCCCTCTAAAGCAGGATTTCCTTCTCCTATAAGCATATACATAAAGTCAAATTGTTTAAGTGCCGCCATAACCCTTAATACTAAAACAAAGAATAAAGTTGGTGAGACAAGAGGAATTGTTATTTTAAAGAATTGAACTATACTTGAAGCTCCATCCACTTTAGCAGCTTCATAATATGTTTTTGGTATTCCTTGTAAACCTGCTAAAATTAGAATTATATCATATCCAACACTACTCCAAATTGTCACTATTGATATAGATATCATAGCCATAGTTGGATTTGTCAACCAGGAAGGACCTTCTATTCCTACTAAACTTAATAAATAATTTATCAAACCATAATCTGTATTAAATAGCCATTTCCAAACCATTGCTACTGCAGCTGGAGCAACAACTATAGGTAAGAAATATATAGCTCTATATATACTTTTTCCTTTTATCTTTGAGTTAAGTAATGCTGCAAATATAAGTGCCAATAGTATTCCTAAAGGTACTGATAAAAGCATATACACTATAGTATTTTTTGTCGCTTGCCAAACAGTAGGATCATTAAAAAATTTTAAATAATTTTCCACTCCTGCCCATGTCATCTTTCCAAAAGCACCAGTCTTATTAAATGATAAAAATATAGTATCAAAAAAAGGTATTACATTTATTATTATAAGGCCTATTATTGTTGGTGCTATAAATGCATATGCCCATAAACTTTCTGAAACTTTATATTTTTCTTTAAATTTAAATTTACTTCTCATAAATACCTACCCCTATCAATTTATATTTAAGAGTCGGTTTTATGCTATATTCATCAAACCAACTCTTAAAAAACTAATATACTTTGATTTTACTCAGTTGCTAAATCTTTAGTCATTTCATCATAAATAACTTTTGAACCTTCTTGAACTGTTATTTCTCCCATCATCATCTTTTTAATCATTTCTCTTTCTGTTTTACCCCATTTAGCTTTAGTTAAAGAAGTAGCAACAGGTACTGAATATTCTTTCATATCTAAAAATACTTGTACATTATGATTTGGATAAGTTTTAACCCATTCTTCTGCAGAACCATTTCTAGCGGAAATAGCAGTTCCATTTGAAGCTTGTAAATCTTGAGCTTCTTTTGATGCTAAAAATGATAAGAATTTTTTAACTTCCTCTGGATGCTTTGTACTTGCATTTCCAACAAAGCTTAACCCATTTATTATACTAGCTCTTTCTTTTCCTTTAGGTAATACTGCAATATCAAACTTATCAGCTATATCTTTATTAGCTACATATGAACTCATTCTCCAACTTCCTAAGTAGCTCATTGCTACCTTTCCTGATTGGAATAATGTATCTACATTTGTATCTGCAAGTTGTGCTAAAGTTGGTGAAATATCATACTTATTTGCTAAGTCAACATAAAATTGCAACCCTTCAATTGTATTTGGATCTGTATATCCTGATTTTCCATCTTTAAGAACGTACCCTCCTGCTTGTGCTATCGGTGGTAAATATCCTTGCTGATCTTCAAGAGCTGCTGCAAATCCATATATTCCTTTCTCTTTATTTGTAAGTTGTTTTGAAACTTCTACAAGTTTGTTCCAATCCCAACTCTCATCTGGATATGGTACATTTGCTTCATCAAAAATTTCTTTATTGTAAACAAGAGCTATTGTGTCAAAATCTTTTGGCACTCCATAAACTGCGCCCTTATAGCTTGCTAAACTAACTAAACTTTCTGGATAATCTTTGTATCCATCAGTTCCTTCTAAATTGCTTAAATCCATTAACATATCATTACTTGCATATTTTAAAAACTCATTAGTATGCATCCAAAATACATCTGGCAATTCTCCGCCTGTAGCGGCTGCTTCCATCTTAGTCCAGTATTCATCCCAAGGTGTTACTTGAACTTCTACTTCTATATTCGGATTTTTTTCATTAAATTTCTCTACAAGCGACTTCATCCCATCCTCTTGTATTTTATCCCATATACCAAAGGTTAATTTAACCTTTTCTTCTCCTCCACTGTTAGCGCCATTACTATTATTAGCTTGTCCTCCGCATCCTGTCATTCCAAGTGTTAAAATACCTGCTAATAACATAATAGAAAACCTTTTCTTAAACATATTTAATACCCCCTTAAACCTTCTTTACTTGATTATACAAAAATGTGTAATTATAAATAATAGACGTTTTTTAGGTATTTATTGTACTTTTTTTGTAATATTTCTATATGACATAGGAGTTTTTTGTGTATTTTTTTTAAATACTCTATAAAAGTACTGCAAATCACTATATCCAACACTTTCTGCTATAGTTCCTATATCAGCACTGGTATTTTCTAAAAGTTTTTTTGCTTTCATTATCCTAACTTTTGTTATATAAGAAACAACACTCTCACCAATCTCCTTAGTAAATATTGCTGACAGATACGAATAATTTACATTAAATAATTCTGCTAGCTTCTTGACACTAAGATCTTCTGAATAATTTTTTTCTATATACTTTTTCACTTGAACAGGAATATTTTCATTATTAACTTTTTTTATATTTTTAATTTCATATATCTCCTCAATAAACTTCACTATAAAGTTCACCAAAGCTTCCGTATCTTTAACTTCATAAATATACCTACTTAATCCTATCTTTGAATTTATAAGATTATAAACATCATAACCATATAATTTTATAATTATTTCTATAATTTCATTTAAAATTGTACTTATATAACATTTTGGGTTTACATCATATACATTTACCACAAATAAGCTCTCTATAATTAATCTAAGATTTATAAGGTCTCCTCTTTGTATGTATTTTTCAATTAATGCAATTCTCTCTATAATTCCATCTGTAATAATTGAAGTTTTTATTTTGTTATATTTAAAAACATTTCTATCATTTCTGAAAAATCTCATTTGTAAATAATCTTCAGCTTGTTGATATAATTTCTTTTCTATTTTTGAAGATAAGTCACTTATTCCTATAGAAACTTCTAATTTAATAAACTTTTTTAAGTTTTCACTAATACTTTGACAGAATTTATAAGTATTATTTTCTAAATTGGTTTCATCCTTATCATAAAAAAATATTATTATCTGATTAGCACAATTGGGACTATCTATCAAATAAAAATTACTTTCTTTGTCCATCTCACTTATTACTTTCTTTGCTGAATATTTAACTAAATTTAAATCATTATAATCAAAGGCTTTTTCTTCATTGTTTTGTAAATTAATATTTAATATAGCAACTGAAAATTTTAATCCTTTTAAATGTTTAACTTCATCAAATTCAGTTATATCAATTTCTCTAAAAATTGCATCTTGAATTAATAATGTAGTGCCTAACTCACTTATAACTTCTTTAGCTCCTTTATATTCATCAAGTATATTTTTTTGTTTTTTCTTATCTTCTATTTCTTTTAATATCTTATTTATTGTTTTCTCAAAAGCACTATCTTCTATAGGTTTAAGCAAGTATCCACTAACCCCCATATTTATAGCTTTTTCAGCATACTCAAATTCACCATATCCACTTATAATAACTATTGGAATCTCTAAATTTTCATCTCTAATTTTCTTAATTAATCCTATTCCATCACATTTAGGCATCTTTATATCAGTTAATATAAAATCCACTTTAAATTCATTTAATATATCAATTGTCTCTAACCCATTACTAGCTACCAAAACATCAAAATTATACTTTTTCTTTAATAAAGCTACTATTCCATTTCTTATAATGACCATATCCTCAACTACTAAAACTCTCAACATATATTATTCCCCCCAAATAACAAAACCTATGCAATATATGGTAAAGTAACTATTATTTTAGTTCCTTCACCTTCAACTGAATTAATCACAATTCCATAGTTATCACCAAAACTTAAAGTTATTCTTTCTTGTATATTTTTAAGGCCTATTCCTCCTTTACCAACTTCATCAGAGTTATTTCCTAAGCTCTTTTTTGAATATAAATTTTTATTTACTAGATTTAGTACCTCTTCACTCATACCTATCCCATCATCTTGAATAATTATTTCAATATTTTTATAAAAATCTTTTTCTATAACAATAGCACTTATTTCTATACATGCATCTGACTCTCTATCCTTAAAAGCATATTTTATTATATTTTCTATTATAGGTTGTAATATAAACTTAATTACTTTAATATCATATAATTCCTCTTCAATATCATAAAATACCATTAAATTATATGATAAATGTAATTGTTGTAAATAAATATAATCATTTATATGCTCAATTTCTCTTCCTAAAGTAGTAATATCACTTCCATCTCTATTTATATTGTATCTAAACATCCTTCCTAATTTTTGAGTTATTTCTCTTATTTCTTCTGCACCATATGTAACTGCTATTGAATTTATAACTTCTAAAGTATTATATAAAAAATGAGGATTAATTTGATATTGTAAAGCTTTAAGATGAGCTTCTTTTGCCTCTAAGCTGCATAAATAATTTTCCTTTATCTGAATTTCTAATTCCTTTACCGTATTATTAAATTTACTTTCTAGAATTCCAAATTCATCTTCTGATTTTATTTGTCTATCAACAGTAAAATCACCTTTTTCCAATCTTTCAAACTTACTTAATATACGTTCAACCTTATTTCCAGTATTTTTTGATATAACCCATGCTGCCACAATAGATGCTAAAGCTCCAATTATCATAAATATTATTATGCTAATCCTAGCTTTATTAATAGTACTAAAAATGTCTTTTTCTAATATTTCATTGATTAACATCCAATTATTATCTAGTTTAATAAATGATATTACTTTATTGTCAAAATTAATTGTTTTTACATTTTTATTGCTAGCATCTTTATATGCTTTCATTTTATAAACTTCATTGTACGAATCTCCATTTATTACATTCCTATAATCATTATCAATAATTGCATAAACATTTTTATTTTCCTGATCTTGATTGGTATAATCTGTAATCATTTTTTTATCTATAATAAAAGTTATAATTCCTATTTTTTTAGCATACATAAAATACTTAAATTCTTTAACTAAGTATATTTTATTATCATCATCATAAATACTAGAGATCCAAACAGGTTTATTTTTATTACTTGTAATCTCTTTATATTCTTTCGTACTATAAAATTTACCTCCAGTTAAGAAATCTATTCTATCTCTTGAACTTTCCTGTTGTTTCTCTTTGCCATAAATTAATGTTTCAGAATCATATAAATCTATAACTATTGAATCTAAATATGGCGTATTATAAATTATGGTATCAAAATACTTATTTAACTTTTCTTTTTCAAAAGTAACTTCAATAGCATCATAATTATTCATATTCATTAAAATATCTAAAATATCTTGATTATTAACAGACATATGCAAATCTTTTTCTAACATTTTCATCCTATAATTTATACCTAAACTAGTTTGTTCTACGATTTTATTAGATAGTAACTCTACATTTTCTTTCATATTCTTATAAGAAGTGTAATCATAATAAATTGCTATTATAATTACTGGCACTATTACTATAAGAACAAAAATAATCATTATTTTATATCTAATGCTCATAAATATATTCTTAAATCTCAATATCCCCACCCCTTATCTATACGTTTTCATTATATAATATTTTTTATTATCAATAGGTTTAATTTTCCATACCAGATTCAATATTAATATACTTTTAACAAATTAACAAAAAAAATCTTAAGTTAGATAACTTAAGATTTTTTCAATTTAATTATATATTATTTTTGCTTTAAAGCATTTTTTACTGTTGATTTATATCCAGTATATGTTGCATAGAAATATCCACCATAAACAATTACCATTATTAAGGCAGTTACTAAGGATGAAACTCCTATATCTGGTCTATTAAACATAGTTAGGAATCCATTTACAACCTTTATTGCTACTACTGAGTGAACTAAAGCTACAACTAATGGTAATCCAAAATAAATACTTACCTGTGTAAATATTGATTTATTTATCATCTTTTGAGATACACCAATTCTTCTTAAGGATTTATATCTATCAATACTATCGCTAGCCTCTGATAATTGTTGAAGAGCAAGGACAGCAGTACTTGATATTAAGAATATAACTCCTAAATATATTCCTATAAACAATACTATATTTGTCATTCCATTATTATCTTCATAAATACGTGCTTTTGTATATCCATTTACAAAACCATATTTACTTGAATCAACAACTCCATCTCTATATTCATTGAATAATTTTTGTACTCTTTCTTCTTCATTTGAGTTTTTAGGGAAGTTTATATTGATTTTATTTGCAATAGGCTTTAAATTAGAAACAATATTATCTGGCACTATTAAAGTGAAAAAGTTATTTGTCATTCCAGTACTTTCAAATGCCTCTTTTATAACTTTCCCCTCTCCAATTAAAGCATTATTGGCAATCTTATATTCCTTACCATCAATTTCTATTTTCTCATTGTTTTTAAGAATATTTTTTAAAGTATTCTCTACTTCACCTAAGTTAGATGAAATTAATACTTCGTTATTAGCTAAACTTACTGATTTTTCACCACTTAAAGCTCTTATATCATTATATGAACTTATACTTATGGCATTTGTTCCCTTATAAGTCATTGCTTCTACTATCTCTTTTTTATTTTTACCTTCTGCATTTTTATTTAATAAGCTTTCTAAATTAGTTTTTTCTAATTTATATTCATTATATGAAACAATTTTATCCTCTGGATTAAATTTAAATCCTAACTCTTTTATTGATTCTTCAGCAGTTTTTATTTTACTATCCTCATCAATGTAATAAGTAGCAGATGCATCAAAAGGAGTTGTATTTTCTAATCCTTTTTCTAAGGCATTTTTAAAACTTAAACCAGTTGCTAATGTACTTATTGTTAAGAATAACATAAGACATATTACTGTCATTGATAAAAAGTTAGTATTTATCTTGCTATTCATTTGTCTTAATACAAAAATATTTAATCCTTTTAAGTAAACATTCTTATTTCTTTGTAAAACATATAAAACAAATCCTGCTAAACTAAAGAATAAAAGTAATGTTCCTAAAATTCCTAATACTATTGATACTAAGAACATTCTATCTGTAGGATTTAATCCAACTTTAATTACTAATTTATAAGCAACTCCTAATAATCCTAAAGATATAAAGAAGATTATTGCTGTTAATATTGGATTTTTTATTTTTATATCCTCATTCTTCTTTGCAGCTGTTAACATATCTATAAGTTTATACTTTGAAATTACAAAAGTATTAAAGATCATAACTAAGATAAAAATTATACCAAAGTATAAAACAGTTTTTAAAATAGCATCAGTTGATAATAAGAATTTATAATTACTTAGAGATACTTCAAATAATTTAGATGCAAAGGCAGATATTCCTTGAGAAACTATTATACCTACTCCTAAGCCTACAACTAATGATATAATTCCTACTAGAGCTGTTTCATATGTAAGTATTTTTGAAATTTTGTTTTTTCCCATACCAAGGGTCATATATATACCTAATTCTTTTTTACGCTTTTTAACTAAAAAGTTATTTGCATAAAGAATTAATCCACCTAAAACACAAGATATAAATACAGATATTCCAGATATTAACCTTTGTAATATGTTTATATATTCAGACTGTCTTTTTCCAAGTTCTAAAAAGGCTTTTTGATCTCCTATGGAGTTAAATGCATAGAATATACATACTCCAAGAGTTAATGTTAGAAAATATATTGAATAATCTTTAAAGCTCTTTCTAACATTGTTTAAAGCAATCTTAAAATACATCCCTGTCATCACCTCCAAGAAGTGTTATAACCTCAATAATTCTATCAAAAAATTCCTTTCTTGAATCTGTTCCTCTTACTAATTCATTAAATATTTTTCCGTCTTTTATAAATAAAATCCTATGAGCATAGCTTGCTGTGAAAGCATCATGAGTTACCATAAGTATTGTAGCTTCTAAATCCTTGTTTAAACTTTCAAAAGAATCTAAAAGCATTCTAGCTGACTTTGAATCTAAAGCTCCTGTTGGCTCATCAGCTAAGATTAATGATGGATTAGTAACAATTGCTCTAGCTGAAGCAACCCTTTGTTTTTGTCCCCCTGATATTTGATATGGAAATTTATTTAATATTCCATCTATACCTAAACTCTTTGCAACCTTTTTAATAAGAGAATCTATATCCTTAGGCTTTTTACCTTGTATTGTTAATGCTAAAGCTATATTTTCATAAGCTGTTAAAGTATCTAATAAATTAAAATCTTGGAATATAAATCCTAATTCATCTCTTCTAAACTTCTCTAGTTCCTTTGCTTTTAATTTTGTAATGTCTTTTCCATTAATAACTATACTTCCTGTAGTAACATTATCTATAGTTGATATACAATTAAGCAATGTTGTCTTACCACTTCCTGATGGTCCCATTATTCCAACAAACTCACCCTTATCAACCTTAAAGTTAATATTGTCTATTGCTTTTGTTATGTTATCTTTGTTTCCATAATACTTTTCTATATTTTCAACACTTAAAATATTTTTCATAGCTTGTTCCTCCTCGTTTCATCTTACAATCTTATTTTATCCTCTTTAATAGAAATCACATATTTATTTATCTTTCATACACCTTACAATTTTGTAAGTTTTCTATATTAGAATAAAATAGAGACTAATATAAAAAAACCTCATAAATACTAACTTCGATACTATTATAAGTTTAACTCAATATAAACAAACATATTGAAAGAAAAATGAATTAATTTTTGACGTTTTTTGACGAAATAAAAGACTAGGAGAATTCCTAGTCCTTTATTTTCTCTTAATTATGTTTGTTGTATTATAGCATAAAATTTATTCATATATTACATATTCAAGCTATCTATTTTCATCAAAAGTATTTAAAGAAACTTAATTACTAATACTCTCATATAAATTATAACTAATTAAGAATATGCTGTATAAAGTCTTACTGTAAATTGAATAAATTTCATTCTATTAACTTTTTCTTTAGATATAACATTATTCTTTCTTTCAAAGTTACTGAATATTACTTCTATTGATTTGCCTCTTAAACAAAATAATTTTATTCTTATAAAACTTCCTTATCAACAACTTTAGATCCACTCATAAAACCACCTATATTTTCATAAACTACTACTTACTCTGTTTCTTCTACTCTTAGAACTCTAATTAAATATTCTAATACTTCTTCTACTTTAGTTATTCTTTTACTCTCTAGTTCCTTCATCTTTTCATCTATATAAGATTTTAAAGTATGTTTTAGCAAGTTTTCTTATCCTATTACTCTAGCTGTTTCCTTACTATATCCTGCCTTAATAGGCGACTCTGTGGCGTTGCTTATTTCAATATAATATTCAGCAAACGTATTCTGTTTTGGTGTAAGCTTCATAACAACAACATCCTTCTTTTTAAAATTACTTATCAGAACATTGCTTTAAAATATCACTAATATCATTACGTATATTGGTATAATATTGTTTTAAGGCAACATCATTTATAAATCTATTATTTTTCCTTTTAGCTATAGTAGAATAATACTTATCAATTTCAATTGTCAAATATATATTATTAATATAAAAATTATTTAATGCATTAATATTACTTAAGTATACATCTGCTGACATTATATTATTATCTAAACTATTAATGGAAAAAATTTTATTAGTATCGAAAATCACATCCCACTTTTCACACCCATCAATCAAAACTTTATTATCCAACTTTTCGAAATTATCTTTATTTTTATCAATACATGCAACCAAAGTTTCTAATTGATTTTTAAGAGAAAAAAATATTATTCTAAGTTCATCAACTGAAGATTTAAATTGTTGGTTGATTTTTTGTTTTCTCTTTTTCTCTGGTATATATACTGTAAAACAATAGAAAACATCACTTGAAACTATTCCTAATGCTACACTATCAAATATAGGCTCAATTTTTTTCATAAATCCTATAGATAATAATGGTTGCTTAAACAATACCCACATTAAAGAAATAAGTGTTAATAAACTGAGACCTATATTTTCTTTGAAAAATTTTAATAATTTATCAATTATTTTTGACATATAATCACCTCCTAAAAATTATAAGGCAATTTATACAAAAATAAAAATTATGTTAATAATGTAATTATTTTATTGTTCCATTAAGTATATATATTTTTTAGTTATTTTAATTCTTTTCCCTTTCTTAATAGATTACTTAGTTTCTCTCGTGCTTAATCTTTTCATTCTATTCAATATTCTTAATATATCTTTGTCCCATTCTATATTCATCACACCATTTCTTACCTATTAAAGCATCTAACAACTCAATATCATAAGGTGTAAAGTTATTCCTTTAATTAAATATATTATTATTAATTACCTTAATTTATTCTTAATATTATCTAATTTTCTAACATCTAAAGTAACTTTTAATTTATTTAAATCACTCATAGACATTTCTACTTTTAAGTAAAATAAAAAGAACTCTCTTAAGAGAGTTCTTCAATTTTCATCTTTTCTTTAAATTCAGAATCATTAGAATCCAAAATTTCATTAGGTGATAATAGTCTAGTATAGTTATTATTTAAAGTCATTCTTGATCTATTATTATCTATTATTAATAATAGAATTCTATTTACATTATTATTTTTCAACTCAAAATTTTTAATACTTTTAAACATCGATGCTAAACTACGATTTATGCAAGTTTTAATTTCAATAATTATTTCTTTATTATTATTTTTAAGAACTATACCTTCATTGATTTTTTTAACATCATATGTATTTCCATATACTTTTACAAATCTATTATAAACTAAGTCTTCGATTACATATTCACTAAAAAAAGTATTAATATTTCTTCTATTCTCTTCTATGCTATTAGATAAATCATTTTTAATTTCTTGCTTAATATCTTCATCTATAGGAGCTCTTTCAATAATTTTATTAGCATTATTCAAAATATTTTCTTTGACAAATTCAACATTGTTCTCTAAAAGAGATAATTTCTCTGTCATTTTTGCATTTAATTCATTTGAACTACTATTATAAATAGTACTTTGTACTATAGCAACTACTGCTAGTATTATTGATGCTCCACTTGCAAACATAGAAATAATATTAACAATATTATCATTATCATTTAATCTCCACGTCAATATTATTATAATAATTCCAACTAATATAGAAGTTAGCCAACCCCAATCTCTATTTGTCCAATTTTTCATATACTCACCTCAAAAATATTATAAGGTAAAGTTTTACAAAAATCAAAATAAAAAGAACCTAGCAGAAACTAAATTCTTTTCCGTAATCCAGAGGTTATTTATTTTTTTAATGGAGGAAAGTAAGAGATTCGAACTTTTGCTAGACTTTAAGCCTAATAACAGATTAGCAATCTGCCCTCTTAACCAACTTGAGTAACTTTCCATAAAAGTAGGAATCTATCCCTGCTTAGGTTTTATATAATAAACTAAACTTAAGAGGAACATATCTTTTATGAAGGTAAATTAGTTTCACCTTTATTAATTACTCTTCCTTCCATGTGCAAGGCTTTCACACCCTGCTTTGCATTATTTAAATTTAATTTATATCTAGGAAGATTCAATGAAAGTTTTACCATATCCACACTATTAATTCTAATATTAAATTTAATTAAAATTTATCATTCTTTTATCAAATATTTATCATTTTAATGAATTTAAATATTCCAATATATTTATTAATCTTTCACTATACTCTTTTTTTAATAAATTATCTTTACTATCACTCTTATATAGATCTACTTTATTATTATAAAATGCTTTCAATATTTCTTTTTCTTCATCATTTATCGGTAAATAATTATGCGCAATTCCATGAGTTCTATATTTTGATAAATTTAAAGCTTGTAAATATTCATTGGAAAAAGAAAATTTAAAAATATCCATAAAATTATTTATAAAAAAAATTTTTCTCTCACCATCATCATTAAATTTATCTAACTTTTGTATGCAATTTTTATATGTTTTGAAGAACTCAAAAGTTTCTAAGCTCTCTAAACTTTCTTCAATAGATATTAATTCATATAATGTTTCTTTAAAATCCAAACTTAACATATTTAAATTATCTTCTTGAAAAGTTGGTTTTTCTAAATCATTAAAATTATAATAGTTCCAACTATCTAAAAAAAGATAAAAAGTATCAAAAAGAGAAGATAAAAAACTGTTAATTTCATACTCTAAAATAATAGCTATCTTTCTTTTCTGTAATTCATTATTTCTTTTTTCATTATTTATTGAAGTAATTGCTATCAAAATGGTTATAACTGTTCCTATAATTCCAGCAATTGATATTATACTATTTAATAATAATGTAACCCATTCAGAATATTTAAAATAATCTCCAAAATAATGATGAATACCGATTAATAACAAGACTACAAAAATTATAATTATTGCTATAGATATTATAGCAATTTTATTTTTCTTAAAAAAATTCATATAACACCTCCTATAAAATATTATATATTATCAACTAATATTAAGTAATGCACCTCTAAACTCCGCAACTAATTCAATAATCTTTTCTCTTTCCTATATTCCTTTACTTAAGCTATGTTTAAACTTTTACAAATAAACAGTATCGATCTTTCATCACCATATTTTAATTCAATGAATCTTCTATCTTCTTCATCTAATAATCTTATTTTCTTTTGAAATCTCTTCTCTATTTTCTACTACTAAAGTAGATCTATGCCAGCACTTATCACACTGGCAAAAAACTAATAAAGCTTTTAGTTTCAAAATTAAATTTTTTACTCTTGTGACTTCTATTATTTTTATATATAATATTAAATAGAAAAGTTAAGATTGGGGTGATTAAATGGAACGATATATAATATTGCTGATAATATTCGTATTATCTTTATGCATATTAAAATGTCTTTAATTTTTTAATTAAAGCGATGGAATAGATATCTATCTATTCTGTTGGATCATATGTTAAAATAAATTAAAGAAATGTTCCATTAATCATCTTTAAGATAGAGAGTTGTAAAAAGCAACTCTCTTTTTGATTTATTACTCAACTTCCTTAATATACTGTGTTAAGCATTGGTTTTTCCTACTTTCTGCATTACATATTCTTTTTCCTCTCTAACATCTATAATTACAACTCCTAAAGTTCCTTAAACTCCTTAGCTACTAAATCAATTTGAGCTTCTTCACAAAGTTTTTTAATCATACTAAGTCCAAAACCTATTTCATCTTTCTCTCCATGCTTCTATACTTCACTTTAAAACTTTAATTATTAATTCCTTTATTAGTTTTGTTATAATTGTTATCTGATAATTTAGGAAAGTCTTTAGGCTTAATAAACCAATAAAATATTATTTTAAAGCTCTTAACCTTCGCTTCTATATTATAAAAATTCCTTAGAAGAAAATATTTAATAAATAATGTTAAAATAAAAAATGTTTATGATATTCAAGATATTATTATAAAAATTACACAAAAATAAATAACTCTACTTAAACCTTATAAGTAGAGTTATTTCTTAACTTAATTTCTTTTATATAATCTTAAGAAATCATCTTTTAATATCTATATCTATTATATCCACCAAGTGAAGTATTATCTTTATCGAACCAAGAATCTAAAAGTTCAAACCAGTTACCAACTTTATTTATTTTTGGATCTAATCCATCTTTACACCATGCTAGTTTTCCATAACCACTTCTTAATCTATAAGCATTAGTGTCTAGAGGATTGTACCATCTTTGAATAGCCCAATGTGGTATTGCTTGTCCAGAATATTGATCATAATAATTTCTATTACCATCAGTAAGGAAAATACTTATACCATTTTTTCCTTCTTTGAAGCCTTTAAAGTCCTTACCTGCAAATGAATATAAAATTAATTGGTCAACATTTTTCATAACATTCTTTGATAATTTTTTAGTAGTTTCATTAAATTCATCACTTAAGCTAATTTTTTCACATAAATCATATAAATCAAAGTATGGATACTCAATCCATTCATATTCATCATAATTCTTAAAATAGTGCATAGTTGGTGCATTTTTTCCTGTACCTCTTAATTTTTCAATAGCATCTTTTTTATTATTTTTGCTTAAATTTCTAGCTAAAGCATCAACTGATTTTTTAACTTTTTCAATTTTTGAAAGATCGTAGCAACTTAGTTGTTGATCTGTTACTCGACAGCTATTTACAGAATCACGTTGTTCTTCTACAAATAAGGCACCAAGTTCATTATTTGTAACCGTAGATGGATCAAATATTTTTTCTTTTCCTCCTAAAGTAGAATCAACTTCTCCATTATCACCTTTAGTAGATCTTAAACGAGAAAATATTTTGTCATAAGGATATCCAAAACCCCAAACAACTGGTGCTGATGCTACAAGTGTTTTAGCTTCAAAACTTCCATTATTAGGTCTATATTGATAAGCTACCTCTGAATTTCCCATTAAACAAGCATCAAATACTAAAACATCAACAGATTCATCCTTAGTTAAAACATCTGAAATTTCACCAGTATAAAGACAATCTTTGTTGTTACTATCATCCCAGCATATTGCCTTATTTACAGTACTAGCTCTATCTTTATCATCCTTAGCCCCACCACCATGGTTAGACATGATTAACATATACTTATCAGCTTCATAGTTCTTTTTACAGAATTTAATGAATTTTTTTAAAGTATTAGCATCTCCCATGTTAGCTTCATAATTACTTGTAGTAGTTATCTCTGGAAATTCACTTTTCCCACTAATTCTTTCAGCAGAATTTTCACCTATTTTATAAAGTCTTGTGTCTTCAAAATTAGAACCTAGCACTTTTGAATCATTAGAATAACCAGGAATTCTATCAACTAATACTATAATATTTAGATTAGGATTATTTTTATAACCCTCTTTCATTTCTTCAATATCATTAAGTATGTACTCTTCTAGGTTATTATCACAATCAGCATATACCATAACCGTTAGTTTTTTATCACCTTCAGTCTTTTCGGCCTCTTTAATTTTCTCTGATACAGTTTTATGCTTTTGTCTTGGAGCAGCACTTACTGTTGAAACTCCTCCTAATAGAACGCTACCAATGGTAATAGTAGCTATCAATAATGATAACTTTTTCTTAAACATATACATCCCCCTCTGAAAATTAACATTAAGTTAACATTAAGTTAATACTAATTTAATATTAATTTAATATATGAAATTTTCAATACAATTTGCATAACTGGTCAAAATTTATACATAACTGGTTATAATAATCTATTATTTAAGTTTATAAATATACAAAAAGCATTTAATTTTTGGGGAATATTATGAATAGAAAAAAAATTACATGAATACTAACTTCAATACTATTATAAGTTTAAATCAATATAAATATATTGAAAGAAAAAGAATAAAAAATTTTTAATTGACCCAGTTTAACATAAAAAATGACCAGTTATGCACACCTCATTGAAAACGTTTGTAGAATTGCTATATAATCTATTTAAAACATATATGATTTAAGGGGGAATATTTATGAAAAGAAAATTAATCGCTTTAAGTTTATCTATTTCTATTTTATCTGGTACTTTCTTTACGTTACCCATTGATAAAAATGTTTATGCAAATGATTTAAAAAATGAAGGTAAGTACCAAGATGAAATTGTTCTTTTGGATGAAGAAATTTATTTAGATAAAGACCAGTTGGAATTATTTAAACAAAATGCATTAGTAGAAGAGAAAAATTCATTAGGCAGGAGCTTTTCAAGCGATTATAATACATATGTTCAAAAATCAGTTTCAAAGTCTGAAGCTATTCAAATAATAAGTGCCTATGATAAAGTAACTGGTATGATAGATAATTTAGGATTTACAATAGGTGGTTCAACTTTAGTAGCAAGCATCTCTAAAAGTTCTAGGTATAGAAATGCAAAGAATTTCATTACTAAATACGGAAGTTGGGGTGGCAATATCATATTAGTAACATCATTCGTTGCATATAAATCTATAGGTAAATTTAAAGGTGAAGTTCAAAATGCTGTATATAAAATGAATTCTTATGATAAATTATTATTTAGAGTAGAATCAGCAACTAATTTACAAGATTCAGGTATGTGTAGATATAAATTAGTTGTTCAAAAGAGGTAATTTATATGTCTAAAAAAATGATTGCTGGAGTTTTCTTTGCAATAGGAATAATGTTCGTTAGTTCGATAAATTCGTTATTTGAAGGAAATTTGTTAATAGGATTATTCAAATCTATATTACTAATTGTATTGTTCTCAGTTTCTTATAAATATGTTTTTGATTAATCTTAAATAATAAAAAATATACTTTCAAAATAAATTAAAAATATTTTCTATGTAAACCATTCTGTCTTATAGCCTTCTCCTGCAAATTAAGTACATAAAGCATAGTTTCCTTCTATTTTGTGTAATGGAATTCTTTACCATTTTTACGTACCTAATTCTGCTTTAGTCAGGAGAAGGCTCATACCTATCATATAACTCTGCAACTCCAATTATTACTTTTACATTTTTAAATAGTACGGTATAAATAATTCTTGATTTATTAAAACATATTCCTATTATCTTCAATAAAATCTTTTTGTTTATTCAAATATTCAATTAATGGTCTTACATTATCATTTGTAGATTCACCTAAAGCTTTTTTATATTCAGTTGAACTTTCGCCATTCATATATTTAAGTGGTAATCTATTATCAAGCAATTGTTTTAAGAATATAAATCTACCAATTCTCCCATTACCATCTTGAAATGGATGTATTCTTTCAAATACCAAATGAAATTTTGCTATTTCTTCTAAAGTTGCTTCTTTTAAATTATTAAATCTATTTATTAAAACATTAAGTTTATCTTCAACTTCCCAAGGATTCGCAGTTTCAAAATTAGCTCCTAATATTTTATTAGCATATTTTTTAAAAACTCCTGCTAATCCTAAATCATATAATCTAGTTCTATACATTAAACTAGCATGCCACTCTTTTAGCATTTCTAAAGTTAAAGGTTTATCTAAACTATCAATAACTAAATCAAATGTATAAAATGAATTAACAGTTTCCTGTACATCATCTAATGTATGAGTTCCTGTAACTATATTTTTTTCCATAAGCATTTGTAAAGCTTCTTTTGTAAATGTACTTCCTTCTATTTTATTAGAATTATAAATAAAATCATATTTTAATATCTCATTTAATGAATTATGAATTCCCTTAGTTTCCTTTAATATTTTTAGAAATTTCTCATAATGTTCATTATTCATTTTAATCTCTACACCTCCATTAACTAAATTCTCATATGTTCTTTCATTTTAAAGTTTATAATACATCCATTAATAATTATAATGCTATTATCTTACTCAATTACTTTTACTAAACTCTTGAGATTATCTAAGTTTCTAATATCTAAATATCATATTTTATTTATAGTATTTCGGACTCTTTATTTTTAGGTTTAAGAACACTAAATATCATATAGTTAATCTAAAAATACAATTAGTTTTCATTATTTAAACTAATTGTATTTTTAAATTCAAATTTATTTCATTAATTCGCTATTATGGCATCTCCTATTGGGAAAATTATGCTAACTTCTGTTCCTTCATTCTCTTTTGAAGTTATTTTTAAGCCTAACCCTAATTTATCACAAAGATTTTTGCATAGGTATAACCCCATGCCTGTAGATTTAGTAAATCTTCTTCCATTTTCTCCAGTAAAGCCTTTTTCAAAAACTCTACCTAAGTCTTTATTAGGTATTCCAACACCACTATCTTTTATTTTAAGAGTTATGCTGTTTTTAGATTTATTTGCAAATATTTTGACTCTACTATTTTTGGAACTATATTTTATTGAGTTATTTATAACTTGATTTATTATAAATTCAACCCATTTTTCATCACTATAAACCTTGTAATCTAAATCTTCTAAGTCTATAGCTATTCTCTTATTTATGAAATCCCTAGAATTTTTCTTAATTACATTTCTTACACTTTTCCCTAAGGAAAATTCTTTTACAATATAATCTTTGCTAACATCTGTACTTCTAGCATAATATAAAGCTTGATCTATGTATTCTTCAATTTTCTTTATTTCCTTTTTGATATTTTCACTAGACTCACTCTCATTATTTTCTAAAATAAGCCTAGTAGAAGCTATTGGAGTTTTTATCTCATGAACCCATGTTTCTATATATTCTCTATATTCTTTTTGCTCAAGTATATATTTTTTAACATGCTCATGCATATCTTTATCAGTTTCTTTTAAAACCTCATATAAAAATTTACCATGATAGAAATTTGGTTCTTCTATTACCTCAGGTAATAGGTACTTTCTGTCTAATTTATCTAAAGTAATGCTTATGTTATCATAAAATTTTTTACTCTTGTAAAAATCTAAAATTATATATGTAAAAAGAGGAATAAACCAAAAGCATCCTATTAAGAATATTATTCCTGAACCAACATTGCCTATGAACAATAAAACTGCTATAGTAGCAAAAATTATAAAGTTTACAATTAAAAAGAATGTTTTATCCTCAAAGTAATCCCTTAGTTTCATGGCATAATATACCCTAATCCTCTTCTAGTTTCTATAGCTCCTTTTACTCCAACCTCTTCTAATTTTTTTCTAAGTCTAGTTACATTTACTGAAAGTGTGTTATCATCTACAAAAATATCTGAGTTCCACATATAATCCATAAGATCTTCCCTTGAAACAACATTTCCTTTGTTTTTTAAAAGATGTGATAATATCTTAAGTTCATTTTTAGTTAACTCTTCCTCTTTTCCTCTGCAAGAAATTGTTCCATTAGATAAATTAAGCTTTAAATCACCATATGTTAAGACTTCTTGTTCTGATAAAGAATAGGTTCTTCTAAGTAGTGATGCTATTCTAGCTAATAAAACTTGAGTATTATAAGGCTTTGTTATAAAATCATCAGCTCCTAAATTCATGCTCATAATTTCATCCATATCACTATCTCTACTTGTAACTATTATTATAGGCACATTAGAATCTTTTCTTATTTCTCTACAAATATGATATCCATCAAAATAAGGCAAGTTTATATCTAATAAGATTAAATCTGAATTATTTTCTTTAACATACTCTAATATATTTTCAAAATCTGTTGGAGCTAAAACTTCATATCCATATCTAGTAAGAAGCTTTGTAAGCTCTTCTCTTATGGTATCTGTGTCTTCAATTATAAGAATTCTCTTCATACTAACCAGTCCTTCCATTATAATTAATTTTATAATATTCTTTCTTAACAGATAAAATTTTAAAGCTATATATTAAGCTTTCTTAAAGTATTACGATTTTATTGTCTTTAATTTATTATATAAAAAAAACTGTATTAAAGCACTTTTTAATTTAAGTTACCTAATACAGTGATAATGAAAAATACTATTAATTACACAATATAGTTTCTATAAATTTTTAATCTATAAATTATACAAGATGTGCTTCCTTTTAATATGTTTGATATTGCAATGCTCCACCAAACTCCATTTATGCCCAAAAACTTTACTAAAACTAAGGCCATAGGAATTCTTAACATAGTAAAGATTATACTTATAGCTGATGGTATTTTAGGAAGTCCTAATCCTGAGAATACCCCATTTGATATCATCTCAAAACTACTAAATATCTGAACTATTCCAAGCACTCTTAAATAACTGCTTCCAATTATTATTGTAGCCTCATCCTTAACAAATAATCCTACTAATAATCCTGGAATACAAATAAATAAGGCTGAAACAAATATTGAATAGATAGCTCCTAAAAGCAAGGCTTTCTTATACCCTTCATTTACTCTATTTAATTTCTTTGCTCCATAATTTTGTCCTGTAAATCCTGCTATAGCCCCGTTTAATCCTCCAATTACCATAAAGCTTACAGATTCTATTTGAAGGCCTATTTTCTGAGCTGCTATAGCATCTGCTCCAAAGCTAGCTATAATTCTAGCTAATATAATATTCACCAAGGTAAAAAGTACCCTTTGAGATGCCATAGGAAATCCTAATCTGGCTATTTCTCTTACTTTTTCATAGTTTACTTTCTTTTTTAAATCTATTTTAAATATTCCTTTTCCATAATATATATACATTAAAAACATAAGTATATTGGCAAGTAAGGTTGCCACTGCTGCTCCAAAAACACCAAGTTTAAAGATATATATTAATATTGGATCTAATATCATATTTAAAATTATACCTGTAGCACTTATTTTTAAAGCTAATTTATTATTACCAAAGCTAGCTAATATTCTAGTAAAAAGATAATTAAAAAAGCTAAAGAATAATACTGGAGCACTTACAGCTAAATATATATAAGAATCTCTTTCAACTAAGGGATCATTTAAATTTAAAAATCCTATGAATCCTTTTCCAAAAACCACTAAGATTAATGCATATATTAGTCCTATAAGAAAATTCATTATAAGACCATTTCTTATATAATCCTCTGTCTCTATTTCATTTTTTCTCCCTACTTCATGAGAAACCTTAATTCCAGTTCCAGTAACTACTAAGGCATTTATAGAATATCCTAGGCCTAAAAAGAAGCTTGAAGAGCCAATGCTAGCCACTGCACTACTTCCAAGACCTCCAACCCAAAACATATCTATAAGCCCATAAGCAAACTGAAGGAATGAACTTCCCATAATAGGAAGAGCTAGGGTGGTAAGGACACTTAGTACCTTACCCTTGGTTAAATCTATTTTCTTCATTTACCCTTTCTCCTATTTAAATTTGCCCATTTTTTATACGACTTACTAAATCCTCTACCTTTTCTTTTATTTTATCTCTTGTGTATATAAACTCTTCATCACTCTTTCCAGTTGGATCATCTAAGCCCCAATCTTCTCTATGTTTGCAAGGTAATGTTGGACAAGAAACATTGCATCCCATAGTTATAACTATATCTATCTCTGGAATTTCTCTTAATAATTTTGGTTTTTGAGTTAATTCCATATCCACTCCAATTTCTTTCATTATTCTAACAGCATCTTGATTTATTTTATCTCTTTCCTCAGTACCTGCGGAATAACTTTCAAAAATATTTAATCCTAGTATTTTTCCAAAGGCTTCTGCCATCTGTGATCTACAAGAATTGTGTACACATATAAAGGCTACTTTTTTCATAATTCTTCCCCTTTTACTAAACTATTTTTCATAATAAACTAATATCTTTTTAAATATTTTAATTCTGATTAATTTAAAATAATTTTCACCATCTATCATATTTTCTAAATAGTTCATACTAATCTAAAGATGTTATTATTTCCATAAGAAATAATATAGATTTATTTGCATTATTTAAATTTAAACTATAATGATTCCAAGTTCCTTCTTTTCTACATTTAACAAGGCTACATTCACTTAAAATTTTCATATGATGTGATAAGGTGGATTGAGATATATCGAAAAACTTCAATATTTCACAAGCACATTTTTCTCCACTTGATAACAAATCTATTATTTTTAATCTATTTGAATCTCCTAAAGCTTTAAAAACCCTTGAATTTATTTCAAACTTATCCTCCATATTTCTTCACTTCCTAATACTAAAACTTTTTTAACTATATTTCATTATAGCTATATATCGATAATTGTCAATATTATATGTTTTGCCACTATTTAATTAGGGTATTTTAATTTAATTCTTAAAATATATTTATAATCTCTACTTTAACTTTACAACTAACTTATTTTTCCTAATTCTAAACCTTAATTTAAAAACAACTAAAAAAGGTTATATAAGTTAAATTAACTTATACAACCTTTTTATTTCTCCTTTTATGGAATTTTTAGAAAAAAGATTACTAGGAGTTGTTATCTCTGACACATTATATAAACTGTTGTTTCCTTATTTGTTGAATATAAATGAACTTGTCTTACTTTATTATGAAGCATTACTTATGGTGGTGTTTCCTTATTTGTAGTTACATTTTTTATTATCTTCTATGCATAATTCCTTTAGAACTATTTAATAATACTTCCACATAATTCTTATTCATATAAGGTAATTTTATTTCCTCTGAATTTTCACTATAATAATCAATTACTATTTTACCTATATTATTTTTTTCTTGTATGGGATTTGTATTAAAGCCTACAGCTTGTATGTCCTTCCCCTTAAGAATATGTATTGTTCTAAAGAATCCTCCTGTTACTGCACGAACTTTATTTTCCTCAATCTTAATATTTATATTTCTTCCTTTTAAAATTGATGAAGAAATTGTTATAAGACTAATTATATTAATAAGCCATACCCATTTTACTTTTAATATTAAATAGGCCACTAAAGATATAATAAATACTATTAAAACTGGTTTTAGAATCATAAATATCTTTCCATGTCTTATTCCTTCTCCCTCATTTTCTATGCTCCACTGAGGTATAAATTCTCTTATTATATTTTGAACTTCTTTAGAATTTCCTATGGGATACATTATTATCTGCTCTTTTCCCTCTCCAGAATAGCCTTTTATAACTACATTTATTTCATATCTTTTTAAAAGTTGTCTCAAAGGATTTGATTTTAGTTTTATAAGCTTTATACTATTTTCTTTAAAAGAAAATTCCTTTGTGCTAAAGAGTCCATATTTTATTTTTATATTTTCTCCTTCTTTTAAAAGGGTAAAATTATAATATTTTATAAAATAATATACTGTAGCTATAGCTTTTAATATAATTAAAGCTACCAATAATCCAACTATTGCAAATATAATCCCTATTTTAGAAGCCTCATTTGCAATATATCCATTTATAACACTATCCACATACTCTGAATTTATAAATTTTTCAATCTTACCCCAAGCATTAAATATAAAAATAATAGCTATAAATAGATTAAAGCTTGTAAATCCATATAAAATTAAATCTTTATTGCTTATTTTCTTTTCTTTAACATTTACTTCTTCACTATTATTTATATGTACCTTTTCACTCTCATTTATATTTTTCCTATTATTTAAATTACTCTCATAATCCTCTTTTAACTTTTCAAATTCAGAATCTAAAAAACTTTTTCTAAGTATATTCTCCTCTAAGTCAAAGCCTTCACTTACTTCATTATTAAGCTCTTTGTTAGCTCCAAAGGCAAAGCTCTTAAGCAAAGCTATATCTTCATTACTTAAGCTCATTTTAATATCTTCTTCTCCAACCTCTCTAGAGGGACTTTCAATTTTTACAATCTTATATCCTAAAATCATCTCTATTAAGTTTTGTGAAATATCCATAGATTTAAAGCTCTTCTTTGGAATTATTGTAGTTTTTTTAGAAAAAATCCCCTTATGATAATAAGCTTCATCTCCTTTTAAAATCATATACTCCCTCTTCCAATTAAGGATTGAAACTATAATTGCTAAAAGTACTACACCTATTATGACTATGTAAAACCATTGCTTTAAAAGCACTACAAATATAACTGCTAACCCCAAATCACTTATTATTTCCTTAACTATATTATATAGTAAACTTCTTACACTATTTTTTATTTTTATTTCCCTGTTATTAAGGCTCTCTTTTTCATAATTACATTGATTTATTTCTTTATTAGTTAATTTTTCATTCATAATTATGCTTCAAGCTCCTCTCTAACATTCTCATTAATCTTAACTCTTAAAAACTCTCTAATCTTTTCAACTTCCTCTTTATCAAGATTAGGAATCTTATAACTTCCTCCAGCAGTTCCTATCTTTACATCTGCTAAATTAAACTTTCTATTTACTGGCCCTTCACTTAAGTTTATATTCTGAATTCTAACTATAGGAATAGTTACACTTCTTTTGAAAAAAACTCCCTCAGTAAAGAATATCTCTTCCTCATCTATTCTGTAACTCCACTGTTTGTATTCAAAAAAAGGCTCAATATAAGTGCTTAAAGTTGTTAACCCTATAATTATAAAGCTTAAAATATTCACTATTTTCATGTGATTATTCAAAATATAATCAGCCCATTGAATCTCCATTTTAGGTAAAACAAATATAATTCCTAAGTAAATAACCACTAAAACAATTAACCCTATTGTTCTCCCTAAAATCCATGACTTAATAGCTTTATTGCTTAGCTTTTTGTCCATTAGTCCATCCCCCATTCAAATTTTGTTAACTTTTCCTTAAAATATCATAACTAGTCTTATTAAGTCAATTTAAAACCTAAGAATTAAGCAAAGTTTAAGAAAGAATCTATTGTAATATAAAAAATCACCTTCCTAAGTATTTAATAGAAGCTTTTTTCTTCTATATACCTAAGAAAGTGATTAAACTCTATCTTTTTGTCTTTTAAATATAAATATTAAATATAATATTGTGCTTGAGCACTATACATAGTTTCATACTCATTGCCTTTATCTTTTACAAGTTCATCATGAGTTCCATATTGAATAAGTTTTCCTTTTTGAAATACTGCTATGTTATCACAAAATCTACAGCTAGATAATCTGTGAGAAATATATATTGTTGTCTTTTTTCCTATAAGTTCATTAAACTTACTATATATTTCATACTCAGCTTTTGGATCTAAAGCTGCCGTTGGCTCATCAAGGATTACTATTGGTGCATCCTTATAAACTGCTCTAGCTATGGCTAATTTCTGTGCTTGTCCTCCTGAAAACTCTATTCCACCTTCATCAAAGTTTTTATATACAGGAGTATTTATTCCCTTTGGTAACTTTTCTAAGTCTTTTCCAAAGCCACTCTTTATTAGAACCTCTTCTATTTCCTCATCCTTAACCTTATTAAAATCATTTAAAGCTATATTTTCCTTAATTGAAAAGGACATTAGTTTAAAATCTTGAAATACTACTGATAGAAGTTTCATATATTCATCATAATCATATTCATTTATATTAACTCCATTTAATAAAATTTCACCTTCTGTTGGCTCATAAAGCCTTGCTAAAAGCTTTATAAAAGTAGTTTTTCCAGCACCATTTAATCCAACTACTGATAACTTTTCACCCTCATTTATTTTTATTGAAACATTTTTTAAGGTGAATTCTTTACTTCTTGGGTATTTAAAGGATACATTTTTAAATTCAATATTAACCTTTTCTAAGCTTCCAATCTTCTTACCTTCTTTATTATGTTTAGATTCTATATTTTCAAATTCCACAAAGGCTTGAAGATATCTACACATTTGTCTTACCATTACATAACTTCTAAAAAGATTAGATATGGAGTTACTAAAATTTATAGCAGCATTAGTGTACATTGTAAAGTCTCCAATTCCTATACTATTTATTAAAACTCTATAAGCTATATATCCATAAACTATAATCATTTGAAATTGTAATACTATTTCATTGAATCCTTCATACTTACCTGATTTGCTAAACATCTTAATAAATGCATTGGTGCTATTTATATTAAAGTCATTTAATTTCTTTACAAATAAAGGAGCTACATTATAAAGTCTTATATCTTTACCTGCTGAAAAATCATTTATTGTATTAATATAATATCCAAACTCCCTATTTAGTGGAATTAAGGAATCAAAAAATTTATGCTGTAACCTTTGAGATTTCTTATACATAAATGAACTTAAGAGAACAATTAAAATTATTAGGGCTATAATAATCCAATCTAGGGTTAAAATAAGACCTATTAATCCAATTACTTTAAATATCTCTGTTAATCCCTTAGATATATTGTAGGTAAGTTGCCAAATAGCTCCCTGATTTCTTATGGGAAATAAGGCTCTTTCCTTTAAGTTTAAAATCTCTGGATCTTCAATATTTTCAAAATCCAAGTCCATAACTTTCTTTCCTATAAGCAAATCAAAACCTGCTACTACCTCTTCATTTTTAATATTACATTTTTTATCTAAAACTCTATTTATTAAGTTTAATACTCCATTACCTATTACAGTTAATAAAACTAATATAATAAGAACCTTTATTCTTCTAGCTCCTAAAAGTTCATCTATAATATACTTTGGCATTATTATATTTAAGAAAGGAACTGCTGCTGCAAATAAAGATGAAAAGAATAATGTTGGTATATAGGTCTTTGATATTCCATGAGCTAATTTTAAGAAATGCTTTATTATATATAAATCACTTGTGTACTTTTCTTTATTCTCCATTATGCTAAAGCCCCACTTTCTTCTTTATAATATTGTGCTTGTATATTAAACATATCACTATACTTGCCATTTTTCTTTAATAATTCCTCATGAGTTCCATACTCAACAATTTCACCATTTTCAAAGAAGGCTATAACATCGCAAAACTTTGTACTTGCAAGTCTATGAGATATATAAATTGCTGTTTTATCTCCAATTAGCTCATCAAATCCCTTATAAATATTATATTCTGCTACAGCATCTAAAGCTGAGGTTGGTTCATCTAAGATTACTATTTTTCCATTTTTATATAAGGCTCTAGCTAGGGCTAACTTTTGATTTTCTCCTCCTGATAATTCAACCCCTTCTCCATCTAAAATTTTTAAAAGAGAGGTATCTATTCCCTTTTGAAGAGAATTTATTTTTTCTCCTACTCCAGCCTTTTCTATGCAATGTAAAACTTTTTCTCTATCAACATCTTCTAAATTCTCTAATGAAACATTTTCTGCCACAGTAAATGCAAAGGTTTTAATATCTTGGAACACTACTGATAAGATTTTATAATATTCTTCCTTAGAAAAGCTTTGTATATTTATCCCATTTATTAAAATCTCTCCGCTTGTTGGCTCATAAAGTCTACATAAAAGCTTAACAAAGGTTGTTTTACCTGCTCCATTAATTCCAACAATAGCAAGTCTTTGCCCCTTTTTAATCTTTAATGAAAGATTTTTATAAATATATTTATCTGTTTTTGGATATTTAAATGATACATTTTTAAATTCTATTTCATAAGAACTATCAATAGGTATATCCCTAGTTTTTTCTTTATCTTCACTCTTAATTTCTAAAAACTCTCTCATATCATCTAAATACATATTTTGTGCCTTAATATGTGCTAAGTCATCTAATATACCTTTCATCCAATCTCCAAAGCCATTTATTGTTGAAAAATACATTGTGAAATCCCCTATGCCCATTCCAGTAAAAAGCACATTATATATTAAATATCCATAAACTACACATTCTCTTATTACAAGAAGTACTACATCAACAATCTTAACATTTAATTGTTTTCCTTGGACGTCCCTAGATATATCTATTCTCTCTCCCCTAAATTTCTTAAATTTTTCAATGAGTATATTTTTTAAGTCATATATTCTTATGTCTTACCATAGGCAAAATCATACATTGTATCAAAGACATAGAAAGTTCTTCTATCCTTATCAGCAGCCTTTTCTTTTTGGCTATACTCATACTTTTTAACCCTCATAGTTAAAGCATAGCTTATTAAAACATTTATTATTAAAAATAATAAAATCCATGGACTTAAAAATAATACTATAGATATATATCCCACAAAGGCAGTTAACTTTCCAAAGAGTCCTAAAATTGTGTGATATACTCCTTCAACCCCTGTATTATTACTCATAACTGCATTCATAACACTTTTTATTTTATTTAGAACCTCAGGATCTTCCGTATTTTTAAAATCCATTTTCATTATTTTCTCACTTATCATGGTCATATAGTCACATCTAATTTTAGTAACCCTAGGACTATATACACATCTAAGCCAAGCTATAGAGTAGTTCATAACTGAAGATAAAAGAAAAAATCCAATTAAAGTCATTAAGATTATTTCTACTCTTCTCTGTCCTAATAGCTCATCAATCAAAAATTTTGGTAAAAAAATTCCTAGAAAAGGTGAAATAGATGCCAAAATAGTATGAACACCACATTGCGCAAACAAAACCTTATCCTGACTCCAAGCATATCCCATAATATACTTGAGATTACTTAAAAGAGTACCCTTTTTCTTATTACCCCTCATAAATTCCATCTCCTAATTCCAATTAAACCCACTTATTTCTCATCTTTAGCTCTAATTTATTAAACTATATTTTTTAACCCTCTCCTTTACCCTATCTAAATTTATTTTTTGTACTACCACAGCAATTTCATCTAAGTCTATCTCCTTTCCTTCACTAACTAAATAATAAAAACAAACCCCTAACTTTCTTTTTATTATTAAGATCATTTCTTCTTCAATTCTTCCATATTCCTTTTTTAAAGCAAGTGATATATCCCTTGCCTCATCTCCATTAATGATTCCACTTAATATTAAATCCTTATATATTAATAAAGAAAATAAGCTAATCTCATTATAATTTTCTTCTCTTCCAGAAAAATCCTCAAACATATTTAATACAGTTTCTGAAACAATATTATGCTCTAATATATAACTTCTTTTTAAATATACATTTTTAATAGAATTATTTGAAAATCTTTCTGCTAATTCATCTAATGAAGCCTCATCTTTAAGCTCTATTATGTTGTTTATCCTAGCTATAATTTTTTCTTTAGGGAAAAAGGTCTCTTGTCCAGTAGAAACACTCTTTTTTATAAACCACTCTTCTGGAATTAAATTTTTTCTTTTCCATCTATATAATTGTCCATATGATATATTCATCAGGACTAATAAATCTTTTTTTGAAATTAATTCTTCATGCATACTTTCTCACCTACTATGCTTTTTTCATCTGTTATATTCAATTCTCCTGTATATTCTATTTTTCCTATTTCACATCCTCTCCCTATAGTAATATTCTCACCCCTAACAATCTTACATTTAGTATTTTCTAGAGTAATTTTATCACCTTCAATAATATCACAATTTATAAAACCATCTGAAGAGAAAGAAAACTTTAAAAACATAAACTTTTTCTTCTGTTCAGATTTAATAGTAATTTCTTCCCCACCAATTTCTTTTATATATGACTCTCCTTCTGGTACTATATTTATCTTATCTGCAGCTAAAAGTTCATTTATTCTTATATAGCCAAAGCTATTAAACTCTTCACCTTCACAATTCCCATTTATTTCACAACTTCCTCTAGAAATCATATTTTCAAAACTTACATTTCCACTAATGGAACTTCCTCCATTCAATATAATTTCCTTTCCTGTTAAATCTTCTTTAAATATCCCTGATCCATTTACTTTTAATATATCACTTGACTTTACTGTTCCATTACAAGACATACTACCTGAACATTTAATTTCTTTTGTAATTATATTTCCTTGAAAATCTCCACTTCCACTTACCTTAATATCATTAGCCTTTATATTTCCTAAAATTTGACCTGATCCTGCCACTTTAACATTATTATATTCTCCTTGTGATATACTTCCAGAACCTAATATCTTAACATCATTTAAATTCTCTTTATTTTCCATAAAACTAAATCCTCCTTTTATGAAATTAATTAGAAATCCTATTCAATTAATTTAAATCAAAATTTTCTCCTTAACCAAACTCTTTTCATCTATCTTAAACTCTCCTGAATATTCAATTCTCTCTATTGTACAATTTTTTCCTACAATTATATTCTTTCCTCTAACAACCTTTGCTCTAGTATTTTCAATCTCTATATTATCTCCTTCTATAAGGTTACAAGTCAGTTGATTTTTTTGTTTATAATTAAAAATCCATAATTTAAAATTATTATCTTTTCCAGATTTAATTTTTATATTTTCTCCACCAATTTCATTTATACTAGATTGTCCTATTAATCTTATATCAATATCATCTGCTGAAAGTAATCCATCAATTCTTAATTTGCCTTCGCCACAAATTTTTCTTCCTTCACAGTTATTTATGCATTTGATATATCCTCCAAATTCAAGTAAATCAAAATTTATTTCATTTAAACAAATAAAATAACCAGCAATATTTAACCTATTGGTAACTATATTCTTTTCACCTTTAAACCTTCCAGAAACCCCAATATTTTCAGTAGCATTCAAATTTCCTAAAGCTTTAAAAGAACCTGATATTACCATCTCCCTAAATTCCATATCTCCTAAAGCCTTTGCCATACCAGATACGTTAATATTATTAGCTTTAACATCCCCAATTACTTTTCCTCTACCAGATATATTTATATTGTTATAATCTCCACCTGTAACTTTTCCTGATCCAGATATATCTATATTATTAGACATTGTATCAACACTCCCTTCAATAAAACATTGTTACGTTGATATGTAAAATATAAAAAGATTTTTATTTTAATTTAAAGATTAATCAATAAATTAATGAAACATTGTTACGAACACTATAAAAAAATATAAACTTCTTTATATTTTTAGTATATACAACATACCATGTTTTGTAAATACCTTACCGCAACATTTTTGTAAAAATATAGAACCGCATCAAAATATCGTAATAAAACTTATTTTGATACAGTTCATATTATAAAATTGCTATTCTATTTCATAAACTCTTGTGTAGCGTAATATGTATTTCCTATTTTATAAACTCCTACTCCAATAGAAGTAAAGTTAGGAGAAAGTATATTAGCTCTATGTCCTGATGAGTTCATCCAATTAGTCATAAATTGGTTAGCTATATTTGAATCTCCTGAATATCCACCTAAATAAGCTATATTCTCTCCCCATGCATTATATGAAACTCCATCAGCTTTCATTTTAGCTGTTATTAATTGTCCATTTGGATCTTCATGTGAAAAATATTTTCTCACTCCCATATCCTCTGACTTAATACGAGCATATTTTTGCATAGTGTTACTATAACTTAAAGGTGCAACCCCTGCCTTAGCTCTTTCTTCATTAACCTTATTGAATATCATTTGTTCAATTTGAGCTATATAAGAACTACTATTATTTGATTGCTCTACTGGTTTCTCAACTTGCTTTTCTACAGGTTTATTTTCTTGTTTTTGCACAGAATCCTTATTAGTTTCTTTCTCTACTTTATTATTTTCAACTGGTTTTTCTTCTTGTTTATCCTTTGAAGGATTTGCCTCTTTATTGTTACTTTGTGCAACTTCTTTATTTTCATTATTTGATTGAATAATCTCTAACTTTCCATTTTCATAATTAGATTCTACCTTTGTCTCTTCATCTTGTGGAGTATTTTTAACAATCTCTTCTTTTTTAGTAGTATCTGTTACTTTATCCTTAGAAAAATTCTTACTTATATTCTCAAAAACTTTAGTAAAAGGATTACTGCTTAAAATATTAGTTTCTTCCTTGGATTCCTCTCCTTGTTGTGCTTCTACCTTTTCTGAACTTTCATTTGAAACACTTTGGTTAGCTTGTACATTTTTATGAGATATATTATTACTATTAAAATATCTCACCCCAGCACCTCCAGAACATAATCCTAAAGATAATAATATAGAAATTAAAAATTTACTCATGTTTTTCCCTCCTAGTTATCCTTTGTTTTTCCTAATAAGTATAACTAAAATCCTTTTAGTCTTTCTTTGTAGAGGCTATTACTACTTAAATAATTTATTATATTTAAGTAAGAATAAAACTAAAAATCATTTAGCTATTAAATAAAAAAAGTGTTCTATCTTAACTACCTCTATATGTATAAGTCATCTTGGCTTTTACATCTTCTTGTAACCTTTAAGATCAACACTTTTTTCTAGCTTAGGAATGAATAAATTATAAAGTCTTGTCCATAGACTTTAAATGAATTATATATGAATATTTAATCAATCTCCAGTTTTTCTCCTAAAATTCCCCAATATTATTACTGGTTATAAAGTAAAAATAACTCTACAATAATAAATTATTCACCTCCCCCCTATTTTTTCCTATTAATTCCTATATAAATTATAAGGATATTTGTTCTTAATTTAGCTAATAATATTAATGGACCCTCTTACTCTTAAAAATTATAATTTCGACAGTTGTCGTCCTTTCAAAAGTTACATAAAAAGGAGTTATATCAATTTAAACTTATAAATAAAAATTATAAATTCTTAGTGAAATTCACTAATTCTCCAAATATATTTATAATTCTTATATCTAAGTTTTGATATAACTCCCTCTTTTTATTTTAAATTCCTTAACTAAATTTCAAATATATCTTTAATCATAAATTAATCTAAAGCAAAACTTCACTTTAAAATATAATCTATTTCTTTAATTTAAAATTACTTAATTCTTCCTATAAAAATACTAATAAGTTAACTCTACTTAACTTCTATAGAAATTTCTTCTTCAAAGTACATGCTCTTAACCTTTATTTTGCAAAGACCTTTTTTCCCTTGAGTTCTTACCCAGAAAGCTGTTGCTCCACCAGAAATTCCAAACTTACTTGGTCCCATTATACTTAAAGGTCCATCTATTTCTACTTCAATAAAATCATTATTTAAGAAAAGAACCTCTCCTAAATTATCTAAAAGTTTAACCACGATTCTAGTAGCATCATAACTTGTTTTATCTAATGAAAGTTCTAAATTATCTGGTGTAACTTCAAGTTTATTCATGCTTCTAAGTTCACCTATTTCTTTTGAAATAACCTCTTTATTATCTATAAAGCCTTTTATTATTAAGGAGTTTTCCTTATCTCCCCAACCTCCAGCTAATTTATAAACTAAAGACATTATTTTAAATACAGGTATATTTACTCTTTCACTAAATTCTTCAATATATTTAAAATCTTCTTCAGCTAAATTAGTTAAATTAGAATCTTTTAATTTATTTAATACAAAGTCTTTAATTTCTTTTTTTGCTTCTTCAGTAAGAGGTATTTCTGAATCCATAGATAAAATATGTGAAACATCTATTGGTGGATGTGGTAAATTAGGGAACTTTTCTTTGTTAGGATAATAAGTATCTATATATATTCCATCTTTAAATATTTTAATATAATCACAGTTTGTAAGCACTGTAAATGGAAGTATTGCTCCTCCATCTCTTTCTCCCTTAGCCCCTAAAGTAATAGGCTCTAAAACCACACCATCTTCTACTTTCTTTTGACTAGCATAGGAATAAGCTGCATACTTAGGATTTCTAAACATATCAGAAACTCCATGGTAACAAATTTTATCTCCTGAACCAAAGGAACTATGTGTATTATAATCAAAAGCACACCATCCTATGGCTCCACTTATTTCATCTAAGCCAAAGGATTCATTAATAACTCTCAAATGTCTATAAGCATGTTCAACTTTTTTACATTCTTGATCAAAGCTTTTTGTTGGATACATATGCCCATTATACTCAGTTACTAAATAAGGAACTTTATCTACTTGTCCTATTACTTCACTTTGAGTTCTTAATACTTTTTCTCCCCCACTGTGTATAAAATCATTCATGGTATAAACATCTTCTAGGAAATCACTATTTTCTAAGTATCTAACCCCACCAGTTTGTCTAATAGGATCTAAACTCTTTGCCATAGCATTAGTTTTCACATAAAAATCATGACTATCTTGAGACTCATTTATTCTAACGCCCCATAAAACTATGGAAGGTCTATTGTAATCTCTTTTTATCATTTCCTCTACATTTTTAATAGATTCTGCTTGCCAAGCTTCATCACCTATATGTTGCCAACCAGGTATCTCTTCAAAAACTAATAGTCCAATCTCATCACATTTTCTTAAGAAGTGTACTGATTGCGGATAGTGAGATGTTCTAACTATGTTAAGTCCTAATTCATATTTTAAAATCTCAGCATCCTTTTCTTGAACTCTTTGAGGCATAGCATATCCTACATATGGATAAGCCTGATGACGATTTAATCCAACAAGTTTAACTCTTCTTCCATTTAAATAGAAACCATCTGATCTAAATTCAGCCTCTCTAAATCCAAAATTATCTTTATATTCATCTATAACTTCTGAACCTTTTAATAACTTAACTTTTATTTCATAAAGCTTAGGATTTTCTATATCCCATAACTTAACCATATTTAATTGGTCTATTTCTATATTTTTAATACTTGTTCCTTCTTCAATTGGTAACTTTGCACTTAAAGTTTCTTCAAAAGTATCATCACCAAACTCTACAACAATTTCTAAATCATCTCTATGCTCTTCAAAATTATTTATTTCTATATCAAGTTCTAATCTTTTTTCTTCCTTTAAACAATCATATGCCCTTGCATATAAATTATTTATAAATATAGGTTCAACTACTCTTAAGGAAACTTCTCTATATATTCCTCCATAGGTTAAATAATCAACAACATATCCATGAGGAGGTATATCAGGTCTTTCTGTTGAGTCAACAACAACTTTTAATATATTATCTTCATTAATTTTTAAAGCATCAGTAATATCTATTGAAAAATTAGTGTAACCACCCTTATGTCCACCAACATGAATTCCATTTAAATATACTTCTGCGGCTATCATAACTCCTTCAAAATCTAAAAATACCTTTTTCCCTTTAACACTATTATCAAATTTTAAAGTTTTAACATAAGTAGAAACAAATTGATATGATTTCTCATCAAAATAATTATATGGTAACTCTATATTTGTATGAGGTAAATCTACCCTTTCAAAATTACTAAAATCAAACTCATTTTTTAAATACTCACTTTTGTAATCATTTGCATAAAACCATTGATCATTAATATGAATTATTTTCCTCATAAATTCTCCTCCTAATTTTACGATTAATTATATAAACCTTAAGTTAATTATTACCATATATACATTATACATGTTTTCTTATGAACTTTCTTTTAACAATTAAAAGTAATGAAATTTTTAAATAAATTTATCTCATTTATTGATTTATTTTATTCAAGTATACTAATCTCATTTTACAATTAAATTAAATATAATAATTGTATATTAAAGCTAACTTAGGAGTATTATATGAATCATGACTATATTTTAGGTAAAGAAAAAATTTTCACTGCTCTAATGAAATTAAGTATTCCGGCAACCGTAGCTATGCTTATCAATGCTATATACAATATTGTTGATACAATTTTTGTAGGTCGTGAAATTGGAGCATTAGGAATAGCAGGTGTCTCAGTATATCTTCCTTTACAAATGATTATGATGTCCTTGGCATCATTAATTGGTGTTGGTACAGCCTCAATTTTTTCAAGAAAAATTGGTAATAATGATTTAGAAGGAGCTAATAAGGCTTTTGGTAATTTAATTCTATTAGTTTACTTATTTTCCATATTTACATTTATATTTGGATTTATATTTCTTGAGGAACTTGTAAGCTTTCTTGGTGCTAGTAATGAGGTTTTACCTTATGCAATAGATTATGCTAGATCAATACTTCCTGGTGTTTTATTTTTCCCAATTTGTGTAGCAGCTAATAATATAATAAGAGCCGAAGGAAGTGCAAAGGATGCTATGTGTTGTATGTCTATTGGTATGATCTCAAATATATTTCTAGATTATTTATTCATATGCAAATTAAACATGGGCATAACTGGAGCTGGTTTAGCAACATCAATTTCAAAATCATTAAGCTTTTCATATTTAACTTATTATATTTTAAATAAGTCATCTGTAAAATTAAAACTTAAGTATTTAAAATTTGATTTCTCAATATTAAAAAAAATTATTTCTATAGGAACATCTGCCTTTATAACTCAAGTATCTATTAGTTTAGTTGCACTTCTACTAAATCATTCTTTAGTTAAATATGGCGGCAACTTTGCCTTATCTATATACGGAATAATATATAAACTTACCTTATTCATACAAATGCCCTTATCTGGACTAGTACAAGGTATGCAACCTATTATTGGATTTAGTACTGGAGCCAATAATAGAACTAGAGTTATTAATACTTTTAAATTAACTTTAATAATATCAACCTTTATTGCTACAACTCTAACACTAATAATATTAATAAAAACTGATATGTTCATGAAATTATTTACAACAGATATAAATCTAATAAATGAAGGAAGTAAAGTATTAAAAAGCAATATAATTATGTATCCATTTCTTGGTATATATCTAACATCTATTGGCTTCTATCAATCAACAGGCAAAGGAAAGGAATCATTAATTTTATCTTTACTTAGACAATTTATTTTCTTTATTCCTCTTTCGATAATATTACCATCATTATTTAATCTTGGTATATGGGGCATATGGTTGGCATTTCCTATTTCAGACTTCTTAGCATTCATATGTACATTAGTAATTGCTAAAATAACCATTAATAAAAAGGCTATAAACCCTAAAATTATAAATTAAACCTTAAAAGAGATACTTATGTGACTAAGCCACACAAATATCTCTTTTAAAATATCTATAATAATTAATTTTCTTCTATTAACCTTTCTAATCTCTCATTTAATAGATTTATCTTTAAACCGATACTATTTTCTTTTTCCTCTAATTTTCTTATTAAATTTAAAACATTATTACGAAAATCCTCAATCTTATATAAAGAATCATTGATTTCTCCTTGAACTGAAAAATCACTAAATATATTGTCAAAGAAAATATCAAAGGTATAAGAAAATCCACTTATATTTAAGCCTTCATTAAATATAGAGGTATCTACATCCCCTAATTCCTTATTTAATCTATCTACTGAATAACTAAGTCTCTCCATATAAGTTTTAGCATCATCTATTCTATTATGTTTGATTGCTGAAGAAATCATTCCTCCCCCAACAATATCATATATTCCCCAATTTTTAGCACTCCTTAAGGATTTTAAGGTTTCTTCACTAATCATTAAGCAATTATTAGCTTCTCTTAAGGCTTCTGAAATTTCTGTCTTATCGCTTAGTAAGTCCTTTATTTCATTTTCTATTTCAATTATTTCGTCTCTTATATTTAGATTAAACTTTTTAACTAACTCTCTCTTTTCACTTATAAGATCTTTATACTTACCTTCAATATTAATTAACTGCCCTAATCTATTGTTGTTTTCTTCTACATCATATCTTAACTTTTCCACTTTAAACTTAAAGTTATCATACTTAAGTTTTGCCTCTAAATACTCTCTTTCCTCTTTTTCTAACTTCTCATCCTTATTCCTTAATATATTAGATATTAAATTAGAAAAAGATAAACTCTTTAACTTTTGAACATCATTAAGCTCCTTATTTAAACTCTTTTCAAGCTCTAGTAATTCTTTCTCCTTATTATCCAATTCATTTTCAAGTGATAAATTCCTCTTTTCAAGTGTTTCCTTTAAAGCCATATTTTCACGACATTCTTTTATTTTTTCATTTAAATCTTTAAGCATAACTACTTTTAGGGTACATAAAAATAAATCTTATAAAAAATCTTGAGATAATATATTCATAAATTTTATATAAAACCTTTAATATGTCCCTTTTCACCTCCCTAAAATCTTCTATATGTATTTAATACATTTTCAAATAAACCCCTAATATACTTATATCCTAAATTTTACTTAGCTTAGTATTATAATTCTTTCTAATATATATTAAATTAAAATAATCAAACCCATATTATTTATATAAATTTCTTTAGTAAGACTAATATTTAATTAAGGAACATTCAAACAAACTATCTTTTTTATAATCACTCATATTAAATGGCAAATACATAATGAATATTCCTAATACAAAAATAAAATATGCAAAAATTGATGTTGTAATAATATTACTTTCAACATTTATAATATTAAGTATTTCATATCCATTTGGAGGATTTAAAAAGGCATAATTTGCATCAAATAAATAATTTGCTATAAAAGCACAAATTGCAAATATAAAAGAAAAAATAAGTGCCTGTTTTACATTCTTACTTTTCACTTTAAATTCCTCTATTAATATTAGATATAATGATGCTATTAATAAAAAATAATGTCCTATAAAAAATGTATAGTAAGTTATATGTGGAAAAATATAAGAATTAGTTATAGGTATCATTAATGCTCCTATAGCTCCTATTGTTCCCCAAAAATAAGCTATTGATTTTGCAAAATCATTCTTCTTCCATATCAATCCTATTGCTGCCATAATTATTGCAATTCTACATGGATACAAAGGTAAACTTTCCTTCAAATAAAAATTAGGGAATCTAGAATACCATATTGCTAAAAAAATTTGAGTTGATATTAAAATAAGTGCTGTAGTTACTTCAAATGTTCTTCTATATTTCCACTTTTTTATTTTTTCTTTAAATATAATTGCTATAAATATGGTTATTACTACACATAAAATAATCTTAAAATGTAAAGATGAAAATAACGGGAAAGTATAATCATCTGTTTTTATCCTAAATATTTCATTGCTAAGCTCTAACAATCTATTCAAAGTATTCTCCCTACTCAAAAATATTATGCTGAGTAGTTTCCTCCTTTTTAACTTTATTCTTAAACCCATTCTAAAACTCTATAAATTTATATGCCTTTTAGAATTTATACTCATATTCTTAATAATCCCTTATATAATCACATCCTTATTTAATAAACTTATTTTTTTAATTATATTATCTATTTTATCATATTAAAAACAAATTATTTCTTAATTTATTCTTTAAAATATCTTCTTTATTATAAAAAATTAAAGCTACTAATTTTATTACTTAAGTCATATGTGCATAAAATTAGTAGCTTTTTATTCCTATTATTTGCTTATTTTAATATTATTTTTATTTATATACTTTATTAAATATTATCTTTTAAATAAAACTTACAATATATTTATTTAATACTTCTTTTAGAATTTTTATTAAATAATTAATTATTGTTCGTAAAAATTATAATATATTTATTTAATGCTCTTAAATTCAAAGCCTTTACTTTGTAAGTACTCTATTATTCTTGGTAAAGCCTTAACTGTTTCTTCTTTTCCATAAGTATCATGCATTAAAACTACTACATTGTCTGCATTAGGGCCTAAGTCTTCTACACTTTTCTTAGCAAATTCAACTAATTCATCTGCATTTTTCTTTTTCCCTTCTGCATCTCCATTTAAAGCATTCCAATCAATGTTTTGTATTCCCTCTTGAATCATTTTTTCCTTCATAGGTGTTCTATCTTGCCAAGACCAGTATCCACCTGGGAATCTAACTACTTTTGTTGAGAAATCTTCACCTAAGACTTCTTTCATTAAGTTTTCATTCTTATTTATATCCGACATTATGTTATTTACATTCATCTTTCTATTAGGATAAAGATATTTGTAATCGTGACTATATGTATGATTTCCTATAGCATGTCCATTTTTAACAATCTGCTTTAATAATTCTTTTGATTTATCTCCAGCACTTATAGAATTTCCTGTTACAAAGAAAGTTCCTTTTATATTATATTTATCTAAAATCTTTAAAACCTCTGGTGTATTAGTTGTTGATGGACCATCATCAAAAGTTAAATACGCTATCTTTTTACCATCTTTTCTAACTGGATATTGTAATGTCCCCTTTAAAAGACCATTAGTGTACTCTGATACAACTTTCCCATCCTCAGCATTTGGATCTTTATCAAAAGGTAAATACTCTAATTCATTTGTCTTTGCCTTATCTTTACCTTCTATATTTTTCTCATCTGTTGTATCTTTAGCTTCTACAGCTTCTTTATTTTCTGTGGCCTCAACCTGCTTTTTGTTTAGTGAATTACATCCTACAAAAGATCCTAAACATATTAACACACTAAGAATAAGACCCATTTTCATTATTTTCTTCATATATTTATCCCCCGTATAATTGATTATCGCAAATTTATTATATAAAAATAAAAAATATAAAAAAATACAAAATAGAAACAAACAGTTTAAATTTTTTTTACTTTTTAATGTTATTTTAAAGAATAAAATATTTAAAGTAAAAATTTAATACTCAATTAATATCTTAACATACTTTCCTAAAATAAATTAAATAAAAAATAAAAAGCCACTAATTTAAGCAGCTTTTTAGACGGTTGCCCATGCCATGTAATAGTCATCTTCATTATCCTTATTAAAATTGACCTTAACAACCTTATAAGAACTATCATTACAGCAACAAGTCATTTTATTACCATATTCATCATAGGTTCCTTTTTCGTAATATTCTTTTAAAGAAATAAAATCATATCCTAAGGAATGTACTATATCTTTTAAATTTTCTACTCCAGTTCCTCTTATACCTAGCTCCCTTATTACATCGCATTGACACTCTTCACATAGTGTCATGGCATACAAGTTTAGCTCATCATCATAAAGAACTAACTCTACAGTACCATATTTAGTTAATAAATTTTTAAGGTTTTCTTTAAACATAAAATTCTCCCCCTTAAGTATAAACATATCATTACATTTATATCCTATAAGTAAAGATTTCATACATTAATTAACTTATGTATCTTAAAATTTATTATACTCCTCTACATTTTCTCAATCAAACCTACATAGAAAGCTTAAATCAGTAAAATTAATCAATATTCTTATTCAAACTAATATTTGTTTACTTTTATACTAAAAATACAAATTTTCTTTTAATAACTCTTTTATTTACTTTAAAATTAAATATTTAAACATATTTATTTACTTTTATAATAAGCTTTATTAATTTTCTTGGGTAATTTAAAGAATATTAAAACATATTTGCTTTTATACTTAATTTTATAAATTTACATAGAATTTATTACACAAAAAAACTTTAAATTATTTCTTCTTAAATAGTGCTTTTACCTCTCTTTTTACAACATCAAAGAAACTTAATGACTTAACTATACGATTTGCATCAACATATTTTCTAACAGTACGAAGTACTTTCTTTGTGTCTTTAGAAGAAAATGAATATGTACCATTTTTCTTAGTTTTAATTGCATATCGTGGAATCCACTTTCCTTTGAACATCACTGATGCAATTACATAGTCAACTTCTTCCCAAGGAATTTGAATAAACTTTCTATAATCATTAGAGTTATAAAATTCAAATCCTTTATCACCAATCATTATTTGTCCATAATCAGCAAGACCTGAAAAAGATGTTGCATCAACTACTAAATCCACTTTTGTATTAAGTGATTGAACCATAGATCTACCTCTTTTCTAATTAAATATATAAACTTATTTTACTTAATTATTTCTTTTCAAAATAAATAGTTCTTATGAAAATTTTTTATAAAGGCTCTTTTAGCCTTTTTATTTTTAAGAAAAGCCTAGGCTAAGTAAAATATTATACTAACCTAGGCTAAATAAAAATATTACATTAATCCTATTACGTGGAAAACAATACCGATTACGAATAAAGCAAGAATAATTACAATTGGAGATACTTTCTTTTTAAGTAACCACATACAAAGGAATGTTAATAATAATCCTGCAAGACCAGGAATTAATGAATCTAAGTTTCCTTGTAATGTTGTAACTTTCTCAGCAGTTAAAGATAATCCAGCTGATTGTTGTAATAAGGCTTCCTTAATACCTTCTGCACCTGCTGGAAGGCTATTCCAATCAATATAAGCACCTGGGCTTAATTGAACTGTTGATACTACTGGAGCAAATTTAATAGATACCCATCTATTAACTAGTGATCCTAATATAAACATACCAAGTATAGATGCACCTTTTGTAATATCTTGTAATAAGTTTCCTGATAAGTCCTCTGTAATACGAGAACCAGCTTTATAACCAAATTCTTGTGTGTACCAAGTAAATGCCATACGGATAATATTCCAACCTAAGAAGAATATTATTGGTCCTAATATGTTACCAGCCATAGCAAGTGAAGCACCTAATGCTCCTAATATAGGTCTAACAGTAAACCAGAATACAGGGTCTCCGATACCTGCTAAAGGTCCCATCATACCAACTTTAACCCCTTGAATAGTTACATCATCTACTTGAGCTCCATTTGCACGATCTTCTTCTAATGCTAATGTTACACCAATGATAGGTGAAGCTACATATGGGTGAGTGTTGAAGAATTCTAAGTGACGTGTTAATGCCGCTGATCTTTCTTCTTTAGTTTTGTATAATTTTTTGATTGCAGGAATTAATGAGAATGCCCAACCACCATTTTGCATTCTTTCATAGTTCCAAGATCCTTGAATGAAAGTTGAACGCCACCAAATAGAAAGACGATCTTTTTTTGTTAATTTTAAATTTTTCTCCATTTTCGTCTTCTCTCCCTTCTTAGTATCTATCGATAATATCGCCTACTGGATCTCCTATGTTTGATCCACCATTACCTGAGCCACCTTTTTTGCTAAGTGCTAAGTAAATAAGAGCTAAAGCTACACCAATTGCACCTAATCCTATAAGTGTAAGTTGAGGAATAGTTGCTAATACAAAACCGATTGCAAAGAATGGCCATACTTCTTTTGTTGCCATCATGTTAATTACCATTGCGTAACCAACAGCTACTACCATTCCACCACCTACTGCTAAACCATCTGTTAACCAAGCAGGCATAGAAGCAAGTAATGCGCTTATTGGACCAGCACCTATTAATAAAATTAATGCAGCTGGTAATGCTATACGTACACCTTGCATAAGAATAGCAATGAAATGCCACATTTCAACTTTTCTTATATTACCTTCTTTAGCAGCAGCATCCATAAGATGTACAAATGCTGTAGCTATTGTACGACAAATAATTGTTAATAATAATCCAGCAACAGCTAGTGGAATTGCTATAGCGATAGCTGAAGATATTCCCGCTTGCCCTTCTCCACTAAGAACTAAGATAATTGCAGCTGCAACAGATGCTAATGCTGCGTCTGGTGCTACGGCAGCACCTATGTTTGCCCAACCTAAAGCGATCATTTGAAGACTACCGCCTAGGATTAAACATGGTATTAAATTACCTGTAACTAAACCTATTAAAGTACAAGCAACTAATGGTTGATGAAATTGGAATTCGTCTAGGATCCCTCCCATACCAGCTAAGAATGCAATAATAATAACTAATATTATTTGAATTATATTTAAATCCACTGTTATTAATCCTCCTTTTCATTAAAATAACTTATTTATATTAAATCAAATTATTTTAATTTATTTAATTCCTCTTGTGCTTTTTTAAGAATTTCATCCATATTTCCTTTTGTATCATTTGGAACTTTACGAACATCAAAATCTAATCCAGCTTCTTTAAGTTTATTAAAAGTGTCAATATCTTCTTGATTAAAAGCAAGTACTTTATTTGGTTGAACCTTACCTGGAGAGTGAGCCATAGAACCAACATTAACTGTCTTTATAGGTACTCCTCCCTCTACTGCTCTAAGTACATCTTCTGGGTTTTCAAAAAGAAGTAATGCACGCTGTCCTCCAAAGTGTTGATCATCTTTTGCAAGCTTAATCATTTGACTAACTGGAACAGTATGCGCTTTAACTCCAGGAGGAGCTGCTTGTTGAATCAATTTCTTACGAAGTTCATCTTTAGCTACATCGTCTGATACAACAATAATTCTTGTTGGTTTTACAGTTTTTGTCCAAGCAGTTGCTACTTGACCATGAAGTAAACGTGAATCAATACGTGCCAAAACGTATTCAAAAGAGCCAGGCGCACCTACATTGTTAGATTGTTGAACAGAATCTGTAGTAGCTTTAGTAGACTCTTCAGGTTCTAATGATTCAGGCTTAACTTTAACTCCTTCTCTAGCTGACTTTAGGATATTAGCAGCAATTTCTTGTGCTGATTCCATTGAGAAACGAGAAGCATAAGCTTCAATAACCATTGGTAAATTCATACCAGCTACGATTGCCCATTTGTCTTTATGTTCTTCAACTAGGCTATCTGCTTGGTTAAATGGTGTTCCACCCCATAGATCAACTAAGAATAAAACCTCATCTTGATTATCAAAGGAAGCGATTGCTTCTTTCATTTTTGCTCTAATATCATCAGGTCCTTCACTCGGCATTAATGTAACAGCTTTTACATTTTCCTGTTCTCCAAAAATCATTGAGCCAGATTGTAATATGCCTTTAGCAAATTCCCCATGACTAGCAAGAATAATTCCTACCATATGTATACCTCCTATTTTTTTATTCTTTAAGACAAATTTTTCACTTTATCTTACGTTAATTTTACAATTTTTACATCAGTTTTACAAGCCTTATGTAAATTTTAAACATATATATATTTTGCAAAAATACAAATTCTATTAAATAAATAATACCTCTTTAAGCAAGTATTTATCTATATAATGAACATTTTTATCACTTATGATAATATATTAAACCATTTTAAAAAATTTTCAAAAAATTCAAACTTTATTTTGACAAATTATAAAAGAAGTACACCTATTAATTATACTTCTTCTATATTTTTTCTATTCATTTTACATTTTTTCTATTTTAATCTTTCAATCAAAAATCTAACCACTGCATCATCATTATTATTGCCAATAATCCCCGTAGCTATGGCCTTTAACCCAGCTGAAGCATTTTCTAAAGCATAACATTCATCTGCAATTTCAAACATAGGAACATCATTTTCTCCATCACCAAAAGTTATAACTTTACTATGTTCTACATAATCCGCCAAAAATTTTATTCCATTAGCTTTTGAAGCCTCCTCATTATATACATCTAAGAAAAAAGCTCCTTCGTTATATATATCTTTATAACAATTACCAGTAACACCTTTTACTTTCATTATCTTCTCAAATAATTCATGGGCTATAAGTTTATTATCTTCAAAAAACACAAAATTTATTATTTGATTATCATCTAAAATATCTAAATAATTTTCAACTTTTTTAAAAGACTTAAGTTTTTTATTGCACCTTTCCTCATAATATTCTCTCTCAAAATCATAAGTAAAATCTTTATGATAAACCCATAGATAATCATCTTTTATCCCATAAAGAAAGAATGTTTTGTTATATTCTTGAAGTATTTTGATAATCTCTTTGACACTTTCTTTGTCTATTTCTTTAACATCTATATATTTTTTCTTTTCAATATCAAAAATTATAACTCCATTCATAAGAACAACAGGTGTTTTTATATCTATTCCATCTAAAATATCTGAAACAGTAGCTGGACTTCTAGCTGTTGCAATTGCAAAATTAACCCCTGTGCTTATAAGTCTATTTAATTCCTTTTTAGAATAATCTGATATAACTTGATCCTTATTTAATAAAGTTCCATCTAAATCTGAAACAAATAACTCCATTTACTACCTCTTTCTATAATGTCCTAAACATTAATTACCTTTTTTATCTAATATACAATATATCTAAATATTATTCAAAGGAGTATATGAAAAGCCATTTATTAAAGTAATTATCTTTAAATAAATGACTTTTGAAAACTTCTATTTATTTTATTTTCTTATTTAATGATGTTTCTATTATTAAATCTATAAATTTTGAATATGATATCCCTCTAGATTCTGTACTTTGTGGAAATAAACTTGTAGCTGTCATACCAGGTAATGTATTTACTTCTAGTATATATGGAACTCCTTCTTCTGAAATTATCATATCCACTCTAGCATAAACTTCACATTTTAATACTTCAAAAGTTTTTAAAGCCATTTCCTTAACTTCATCATATAAAGATTTTTCTAACTGAACTGGTAAATGTTCTGCTCCATTAGCTGCATACTTTTGCTTATAATCATAAAAATCTGCTTTACTCTTTATTTCAAGAATAGGGAAAAATTCTCCATTAAATATAGGACAAGTAATTTCTCTTCCTTTTATAAAGGATTCAATTATTACTTCTTCATCATATTTTAATCCTTCCATAACAGAATTTTTTATATCTTCTTTTTTATAAACCTTAAAGGTAGCTACACTTGATCCACCATTGTTAGGTTTAACAAAAACTGGATAGCCAATTTCCTCAATCTTGTCATAATCTATTTCCTCTATAGACTTCACAGTTATCCATTTTGCTGTTCTTATGTTTTCAGCTTTTAAAACCTTCTTACTTAGATTTTTATCCATGCATAAAGAACTACTTAAAGCTCCACATCCTGAATATGGTATATCCATTATATCTAAGAAAGCTTGAACTGTTCCATCCTCCCCAAATTTACCATGTAGTGCTAGTAAAGCAAAATCTAACCCTTTAACTTTTTCTAAGATATCTCTTTTATTATTTATAATTATTTTAATAACTTCATACTTTTCTTTATCTATATGATTAAAAATTGATTCTCCACTTGCTAAAGAAACTTCTCTCTCTGAAGAAATTCCTCCCATTATTATTCCAACCTTCATATTATTGTCCTCCAACTATAATTATTATAAGTAAATCCAAATTTAACTCTATAATATTATTATAGAATTTTTGCATATAAAGGTAAGAACCACATAGGCTTTAATTTTATATAATGGTGGCCTAATAAAAAATGATATTAGATAGAATATAAAATATTTAAATCTATCTAATATCATTTATAATTAATTATTTAGTTTATCTATCTAGCTGTTCTTACTGTTATTGTATCTCTTTTTGAAATTTCTCCATTAGAATACTTAGCAGCAACTTTAAAGTTATAAATTGTATGTCTGTTTAACTTTCCAACTGTAAATTCAGTTTGATCTGCTGAAACTTCTCCAACTTTCTTATTATCCTTATAGATTATATATCCATCTAATCCATAAGTATTTTCTGGTGAATCCCAAGCAAGACTTACACTCTTCTTCTGAACATCTACTGTTCTTAAGTTAGTAGGTGCTTCACTTTCTATTTTCATTTCTATTTCGCCAAAACCTGAATATGGAACTTCAATTCTTCTAGCCTTCTTGCCTTCTGATTTAACTTCTAATGTTAGTACTCCACCCTCTGGATTAATAGATATTCTATCTAAAATAGCTGTATCTCCCCCTTTGGCTACTGGAACACTAACCTTCTCTGGGAATATTGAATCCTTGTCATTAAATATGCTTACAATATCTCCAGCTTCTAAATCCTTTATTTTTAAAGTACCATAATTGTGATTTTCTCCATTCATTCCTGGTGCCTTGTAAGGAGTTAATTCAAATCTTTCTGGAACCTTTGAATATTCCCAATTTTCTCCTTCAAAAGCAGCACTCATTCTTAAACTTTCTCTCTTACCTTCTTCAACTGTTCCATAGTAAACTCTTCCACCATCTTCACCAAAATCTAATCCTTCAAATTTAGCTTCTCCATTAGAGTCTATAGTAGCTGTAGCAAAAGGAGTTTCATCATTTAATCCCTTATAAAGATTAACAGTTTGTCCTTCTTTACCTCTTGTAAATAATACAGAGTCATTAGCCCCTTTATTATTTTTAGCATTTACAAATCTCATTGGAATCTCAGTTGTTTGATCTGTAAATGTTTCTTCATATAATTGGAACTCGTATATTCTTATAGCTGCCCAAGGTGAACTTCCTGAATTATCAATTCTAAGTCTTAAATGTTGTGCAACTATTGGATTTTCTAGATTTCTATCAGTAATAGCCTCCTCATTTCCAGTTACAACATCAACCTCTTGATAAGTTTGTCCTCCATCATATGAAACTTCTAAAGCAAAATCTCTTGTATTCATATCTTTTGCTTCTCCACCAGCTTCAGCATGTTTAACAACCCATCTTTGAATATTTTTTGGCTCTCCTAAGTCAATTGTTAACCAACCATCCTTAGCTCCAGCGGCACACCACTTACTATTATTATCTACTTTTCCATCAACGGCTTTAAGACCTGGTTCTGCAGCACCCTCTGCACTAGTTTGAACTGATTTATATAAGGCAAGGTTTTCATAAACCTTTTTATCTGGAATTTGTGTAGCATCATGAGGAATTCCCCAATTAAATGTTACTCTCTTTCCTTCTCCTCTATTGTAATTTACATCTACAGGAACTACTTCAATGTCAAACTCCATTTCTTCTCCATATCTCTCAAACTCTTGAACATAGTAAGCATCATTTGGAGTTGCTCCCATAAGCTCTCTAGATCCGTCTGGCTTAATTCTGTATATTTCATAGAATGCTAAATCATCTTCATTTCCTGATTCTAATCCATTCCAGTAAATTCTAGCCTCTGCACTATTTGAATTATGAACCATTGTTTCTTCTAAAATAACATCACTATTTTTTAACCCTTTATTATTTTCAGCAGTTTCTTCTATGGAGATTTGTCCTACATTTATCTTAAAGTTTTCAACATCTTGACCACTTTCAAACTTTAATGATATTGCAGAAATTGTTTTTCCAACATGGTCACCTAAAGGTATTTTAACCTCTGTCCATTCTCCATTACTATTTTTATTTACATCAAAGAATGTAAAGTTTTCTTCATCATAATTTTCTCCAAAACATAATCCTACTTTCATGTTTGGAGCTGATTCTGTTTTATAAACAATTGATAATTCTGTTGAGTTATTCTCTATATTTAAATCAGTACTATATAACTTAATATGGTTTGGATTTGCAGCCTCTAACTTACCTTCAACCTTTAATGAACTTCCTCCATTATATGCAGTTTTAAAGTCAAAATCTGGAGTAAGTTTTGAACCATTTGATTCAACTATCCATCTCCAAGTTGGTAAATATTCTTGCATTGCTCTATTGTTCCACTCTTCATCCCTTGAAAGTGAACCATCTATATAATAATCTTCTCCATGTCCTAAATTAAAGTTTGTCACAAATGGTAAGTCATTTATTGCTGATCTATCTGGAACATAGTTAGCTAATCCTGTCCAATCTTGCTCTGTATCTGATTTTGATGGGTCTCCTGTTGGTCCTACCCAGAATTTTTGATCATGCTTATAGAAATCATAAACATCCTTAGCCATTGAGAATGTTGAGTTTGGAGTATACATAGCTAAAGAAAGTCTAAGCTTTCCATTCTCATCTAATAAGTAATCATCATTAAATGGAGTATTATATGCATTTTGTTGAACATCTAATCCTGCATAAACATCAAAAGGACTTCTTCCTAATGATTTAGCAGTATTAACTGTAGTCTCTATTTTTTCTGGAGTCCAATTATAATTTAAAAAGAATTCGTCAGTTGTTCTATTTTCTCCATTTTGGAAGAAAGCAGCATTCTTATCATTTAAAGCATCTTGCCACTTAACATTTCCATCAACAGTCATAGAATCATACCAACCTATAACCATATTTGGAGCTTTCTTTTTGATATACTCAAGCATTTCTACCATTCTATCTGCATCATCTTTTACACAGCCATAGGATTCTTGGTTAAAGAAATATCCATCAAATCCATAATATTCAGCTATTTCAATCATTTTGTCTGCAACTGGGAAGTTTCCATTCTTATCTTTTTGAAGGAATGCTCTTACTTGTTCAACATACCCTTCTCCTGGCCCCCATGGAAATCCTATTGTAGCTAAAACTGGAACACCATTTTTATGTGCATTATCAACTACATCCGGTGTTGGAAGTGCAAATATTCCTCTACTTGATCCTCCCCAATAAACATATGAATTTACATACTGCCAATATGAAAACACATAAGCATCCATTGAATCACTACCTTGTGATGGTGCTCTATCAACATATGGATTAGTTAGAGCAACATTCATTATTTTAGCTTCTGGATTAGCATTTTCATTTATAATGTCTCCCATAAACCTATCTTGAAGCTCAATGCTTGCTCTATTATACTTAGCATCTGGATCACTTTCCGGTGTCCAATTTAATAAAGTTTCAATGCTATAAACTTCTCCTAATGGTGCTAATGATTCTTTTTGATCATATGGCACATTTGGTGAAGCCTTAACTTCTAATCCTCTAAAACTAATTAATGATGTTGTTACTGATGCCATGCACAAAACCGCTAGCAAACGTTTACTCATAATGCCTCTTTTTCTCATTTCCCTTTTCCCCCTAAAATCTAGTGTTAATTTTATGACTTTATATTTATATTCGGTAAAATCATATAATATGACAAAAAAATAAAACTTTTTTTAGAAAAATTTTATTTTTTCAAATTCATTCCCTCTCTATTGGAAAATATTGTTCTAATATGTTTAAATTGGTTCAAAATAGTAATATAATTATAAATATATTATTGTTTAAATATTACTTGTTATTTAATATTCCTAAAATTAAATTTAAGTTTTTATTTAATATGTAGATTTATAACAAAGCAATATTGTTAGATTTAATCTTTATTAACTAAAAAATAATATTTCATATACGCTTATTTTTTATTGCTAAAGTTTTCTATAATAAAAGTTTAGTAATAAAAAGTAAGTGTGAAAGGAGAAAATATTATGGTTTTAATTCTTATTCTTATAGTTGGATTAATATTTTTATTTGTAGGTCTTTATGTATTTAAAAATAAGAAATTTAAACTTGGATATTATCTTTTCTACTTCAAAAGAATTGAAAACTACTATGATGTGAACCAAATAAAAAATAAAGATCATATTGCAGACTTAATAGGTATAACATTTATAATTATTGGTACCATTTTAGTTTTAACAGAGTGTGTATTTTTTGTTTTTAAATTTGAAGATGCTTATTTATTAATACCTCTTGTAGGTTGCTTTATATACTATGTATCAGAAATGTTTGAAATCAATAAAAAAATCAGTTAAGTAATATTTAAATAAGCAAAAATAGTTGCTTTTATTTAGCAACTATTTTTGTTATCCATCTATATTTCATATAATTTATATTAATATCAAATACTTTTCTATAATGTAATTACCTACAAAGAATTAGTAATACAATCTTTAAATGTTTTATTTAATAAACTTCACCAATAACTTTATTAATATATAACCCTCTATATTTTTAATTACAATCTACTTACTTAAATTATTTACAATACTATCTATAAGAAAGAAATAATAAAAATATATAATAAAGAACATAAAATTAAATAATTTGTAATTTAATATTCTTCTTAATCTTTTATAAAATCCACTTATAGCTACTACCCAATAAGGTCCTAATATTAAAAATGAAATTCCTATTTTCTTAATAATAGATATTTTTTCTTTTCCCATATCACTAAACCATATTGCAGCTAAATTGGTTCCCCATATAAAAATAATAAAAAGAACTATAGCTAAAATTAAAGTCCTTAAATTTCTCTTATTAAAAAATTCTTTATTAAACATTATTTTCTACTTTTCTTTCAAATATTATTTCATAAGCATAAGTAATATTAAGACCTGACTTTTCATTAATTGGAGTAACAATCTGCTTTAACCTCCATCCATTTTTAGCTTCTTCTTTTATAATATCTTTACATTTTTCAAAGGAGTCTCCTCTTTTGCACTTAAATGATTTGTCAACAGGCACATTTATAAATTTATATTCATACATATAACCTCTCCCCCTTTATTCTCTAAACCTATTTATACTATTTAAAATTATAAATATATATTATCCCCATAATTAACTCTACAAGTTTATCCTTGCCATCATAATTTCATCAGCATATTCTCCATTTTTCAAAGCTGACTTTACCTTTATTCCCTCTTCTTTAAATCCAAACTTCTTATATAAGTTTATTGCTTTATAATTATCCCTAAATACACACAATTCCAACCTTATAATATTAAGACTTTCGCTTAAATTTATTAACTTATCCATTAATAAACTTCCTATGACTTTATTTTGATAATCACTATTGACCATTAATGTTATTACTCAAACATGTTTCTTTCTTAAATTGCCATGATTCATTAATATTCCTAATCCTATAACTTTTCCATTTTCTTCAGCAACATACCAGTACTGATTCTTGCCCCTATTTATAATCTTTTCCTTAATCAATTCCTCTTCCTCATCCTTATTGGACAATATATTCTCCATAACTCCAGGCATTTTTCTAATTTTACTAATTTCTTTATAATCTTCTATCTTAATATCTCTAATCCTTAAACTCATAAATTATCCTCTCTACTTTTTATAATAAGTCAATTTAAAAATTAATTAATATACTTATACCTTTATTTCATACTAATTAATAAATATACTTTTTAATATGTCTACATTTATAGATATTACACTCCATCTAAATTCCAATTTAAACCAATTAAATATTATTATATCATATTAAGTATTTCATTAATCATAAAAACTTTAATAAATAAAATAAATCTTAGAGAATATTCTCTAAGATTTATTTTTATTAAACTATACTTATACTATTATTAGAATTACATTTATATTTTAAAAATTATCATCTTAATTTTACAACATATCATAAGTTACACAAACTGGTCTTTTATTTCTTGGATCCTCTATAATTTCTGCATCTATATTAAACAGCTCTTTAAGATTTTCTTTTGTCATAACTTCGTATGCTGTACCTTGGCAAGCTATTTTTCCTGCTTTCATACCTATCATATAATCGGCAAATCTAGCAGCATTATTAAGTTCATGAATAACCATAACTATAGTTGTTCCATGATTCTCATTCAATTCCTTAAGTAAATTTAAAATCTCTAATTGATGGGCTAAATCTAAATAAGTTGTTGGCTCATCAAGTATTAATATATCTGTTTGCTGTGCTAAGGCCATAGCAATCCAAGCTCTTTGTCTTTGCCCTCCAGATAAGTCTTCTATGTCTCTTTCCCTAAATTCAATTAATCCTGTAACCTCTAAAGCCCATTGAATTATATTTTTGTCCTCTTTTTTTAATTTACCGAAACCTTTTTGATGAGGGAATCTTCCATAGGCTATTAGTTCTTCAACAGTAAGCCCATTAGGTGCTTGAGGACTTTGAGGTAAAACGGCCATAACCTTTGCTAACTCCTTAGCTCCCTGCTCTTTTATATTTTTTTCATTTATATATATTTCCCCACTTTTAGGAGTTAAAATTCTAGCTATTGTTTTTAGCACTGTAGATTTTCCACATCCATTTGCACCTATTATTGTAGTTATTTTCCCCTTTGGTATATTTAAGTTTAAATTTTTAACTATATCTAAACTTCCATATGAAATATTTAAATTATCAGTAGTTATACAATTCATAATTATCTCCTTCTACTTTCGTGAAAACTTTTAATTATAAGATTTTAAAATACTTGTTACTTTAATTCTTATCTCTTATTTAAAATAAATTTATCTAAGATGAAATTTAATTTTAATTGCCTTTTATTTATAAATATTAATTTATGCCTAGGTATATAAATATCTATTTTGATAACATTAAATAAACAAAATATGGAACTCCTATTATAGATACGATTATACCTACTGGCATTTCCATTGGTGCAATTAAATTTCTTGCTATAGTATCTGACACTAATAATATTAAACTTCCAATAAGGGCTGCTACAGGAATTAATTTCTTATGCTTTGGCCCTATTAATTTTCTTGCTATATGAGGAGATACTAAACCTAAAAAACCTATGCTACCTGCAACTGATGTAGCTACCCCTGCTAATATAACTGCATATATAATTAGTTTTCTTCTTTCTTTTTCTACTTCAATCCCTATACCTGTGGCAACTTCGTCTCCTAAATTTAATCCGTCTAAATATCTTGATTTATATATAGTTAAAGCCATAAATATAATTATAAATGGTAATATTGCTAATACATATTTCCAACTTGCTCCCCATATGCTTCCTGATATCCAAGCCATAACTCTATTAAATTCTTGAGTGGTAAATCTTAACTGAAATATTGTTAATAAGGATGTAAAAGCTATATTTATACCTATACCTATTAATAATAGTCTTGATGAATTTATTCCATTCTTCCATGCTAATATGTATATTAAAAATGCTCCAAATATGGCTCCACTTAAAGCTACTATAGGCATAGTAAAAATAGTTAAATTGCTTACACCATCATATACATTTCCATTCATTATGTATATATAAACTACAACAAATAAAGCCGCTCCTGAATTTATTCCAAGTATTCCTGAATCAGCTAAATCATTTTTAGTAACCCCTTGCAGGATTGTACCTGCAGTTGCTAAAGCTGTTCCTACTAATATTCCTATGACTATTCTAGGAAGTCTAAGCTTAAATATAGCTATTTCATTACTTTTTGTACCTTGTCCAATTAAAGTTTTAATAACTTCTCCTGGCTCAATTGAAAGTGAACCCATGTTTAAACTTATTAAGAAGGTAATAAAAATTAAACCTATTAAAATTCCCGTTACCCATATAAATTTATGGTTCTTTTTTATATTCATAAATTACTTACCTCCCTTTCTAACTAAGTATATAAACACTGGAACTCCTAATAAGGCAGTTAAAGATCCTATTGGTGTTTCATAAGGAGGATTTATAATCCTTGCTAGTATATCACTATACACTAATAAAACAGCACCTAATATCATTGAACTAGGTATTATATATCTATAATCTGAACCTACTATTCCTTTGCATATTTGAGGAATTATTAATCCTACAAAGACAATATTACCAGCTACCGAAACAGAGGCACCTGTTAAACATATAACTATCATTATGGATATAAACCTTACAAGATTGGTTTTTTCTCCAAGTCCTATGGCTACTTCTTCTCCTAAACTCAAAATTGTTATTCTAGGTGACATAATCATGGCCCCAATAAATGCTATTCCTCCAATTAAAGCTAATAAAATTACACCTTCCCATTTAGCACTTACTAATCCACCTGATACCCAGAAACTTAACTGTTGAGATAAATTAAAATACATTGATATTCCCATTGCTAAGGATATAAGTAAAGTTCCTAAGGCTGTCCCTGCAAGGGCTAACTTAGCAGGATCAACTTTTCTAGATGCTCTAGAGCTTATAAAATATACTAAAAGACCACTTATACTTGCTCCTAAAAATGCAAAAATCATAAGAGCAAAGCTATTTATAACTAAATTAGGATATATTCTTTGTAAAACAAATGCTACAGCTATCATAAATGTAGCTCCTTGAGTTATACCCATTACAGAAGGTTCTGCAATTGGATTTCTAGTTATTCCTTGCATGATGGCACCAGCTACGGCTAAAAATCCTCCTACTAAAGCTGCTGCAAGTGCTCTAGGTATTCTTACATCCCTAATTATATTAGTATTTATATCTGCATCATTTGTAAAAATAGCATTTATTATCATAGAAAAATCAATTTCTTTTGCCCCTATAGATATAGATAGAATGATTCCACTAAGCAAAAGTAATAAACCTATAAACATTAATCCATAAGCCAAGGTCCTTTTCCTTCCTATTTTCATAAGTTGTCCTCCTTAAAGTATCACCAAAATTTCTATTTTAACTTAAATAGTGGGGCTGTATCCTTATATTTTGATACAGCCCCTACTAAAAATTTTAATTATTTTACAAGTTCATTTTTTATTGACTCTAATAAAAGTTCTCTTCCCATTGGGTTATAAGCTTGGCTAAAATATGGACTTACATCAAGTATTGTTACATTTCCATTCTTAACAGCTCTCATTTCATTCCAAACACTATTTGACTCTAAATCAGCCTTATCTGATTCTGTTCCTAAAACTATAATATGATCTGCATCTATTTCAGTAAGTCCTTCAAGTGTAACTGTAGGTAATGTTATACTATCTTGTTCTGGCATTTTACTTGGTTGAGGTAATCCCATATCACTCTTTAAAATTGTGCCTATTCCACCTTCAGTAAATACCATGAATTGACCTGAAGAAGCTAAAACAGATAAATAAGTTCCATCACCATTTGCTTTCTTTATTTCCTCTCCAACTTCTTTTGCTTTTTTATAATAATTATCTAACCAATTTTGTGCTTCCTCTTCTTGATCAAATAATTTTGCTATCTCTTTAAACTTAGCTTCCCAATCATTTGCATTATCATTAATTATAACTGTTGGAGCTATTTCTGCTAATTGATCATATATTTTCTCTTGTCTAGGTGACATTATTATTAAGTCTGGCTCTACTGATAATATCCCTTCTATATCAGCAGTATCCATCATAGAATGACCAACTATTTTTGTATCTTTTAACGTCTCAGCCATATATGCTGGTACTTGATCAGTTTTATATGAGTCTACATTTGCCGTAGCTACAGGAGTATGTCCTAATAAAACTAACTCTTCTGAACTTCCTGAAATGTCTACTATCTTTTTAGGATTAGCTGGTATCTCAACTTCTCCTTTTACAGATTGAACAATCCTTTTTTCATTACTAGTGTTGCCCTCTTCACTAGTTTTACTATTAGAACATCCTACAAACATTCCAACCGTAAGTGTTGCAATCACTAAAATCGCTAATTTTTTAAGTCCTTTCATCTTTAGTCCTCCTAATTTCCTTATTAGATTACCCTCGACCCCCATCAATGATAATCATTTTCATATAAACATGATTTATTATATCATCAGATTCTGCCTAGTCAATATAATTATCAAAAATTTCACAACTCCAATTTTTACCTACATATTATTGTAATAGTTCCTTAACATTTAAATCATAATTATGTAAGTTATATATGAGATAATAAGCTTAAGGATAAAATTTATATTAATTCAAAGAATAAACATAGGAAGTGATTATTTGCTAAAGAAGAAAATTTTAGTTGGAATATCTATTTTAATAGGGCTACTTATCCTAGTCTTCCTTATTTTTGAAGTTTTTTTGACATATAAAATGATGAATTTTAAAGATATAAATCAACTTAAGGATGTAGAATATGAAATAATTTTAGGTGCAGGATTATATGGAGACAAGCCAAGCCCAATTTTACAAGAAAGATTAGAAGAAGGCTTGAAATACTTAGAATTACACCCTAATACTAAAGTAATAGTTTCAGGTGGACAAGGAAGTAACGAGCCAATACCAGAATCTGAGGCTATGAAAAATTTTCTTGTTAATAAAGGAATTAATCCTAATAGAATTATAGAAGAAGATAAATCTAAATCAACCTTTCAAAATTTAGAATTCAGTAAAAAAATTCTTGAAGAAAGACATGCTGATAAAGATGAAGTGTTAATAGTAACAAGTGATTTTCATTTATTTAGAGCTAAGGAAATCGCAGATTACCTTAATATTAAAAATGAAGGACTTCCTTCAAAAACTCCTATATCTTTAAGAGTTCAATATATGGTTAGAGAGTTTCCTGCTATGATTAAATTACTTATGCAAGAAGCTTTTCTAGATACAAAAGATATTGTTTAAAAAAATCAGCCAAATAAATATCAAGAGTACTCTTGATATTTATTTGGCTGATTTAAAATTCTCTATTTTCATATTTAATATATTTATTTCTGGACTTTCACTATCTACTTTTTCAATTTTAGCTATAATATACTTTGCTCTTTCTATATCTCCTCTTTTTATAGCCTTATCTGCTTTATTTGAAAAATCATCTATTATACATTTTTTACAAACTTCTATTTCTTTATGACTATTTATTTTTAAATCATTTGAATCATCCTGAATTTCACTAAAAACATTTATAGCTTCTGAATATCTTTTCATTTTTTCCAATCTTAATCCTTGATCATAAAGTTCCTGTTGCTCTTTATGAAACTCTAGATTCTGTATCTTTTTACATATTACATTGGTCTTATTGTTCATAAGTTTAGCTTTTTCTAATAATACCTCTGCTGTCTTATATTCTTTATTTTCAATAGCTTTATTAGCATTTTCTATAATATTATTAAACCTTTCTTCTTTTAAACTTGTATAATGATTAGCTATTAATAAGCCTCCTAATCCTAGACATATAATAACTGATAAAATTGTAATAAATTTTTTCATGCAAATCTCCACCTTTAAAGCTACAAAATACATTTACATTTTATTCATCTTCATTATAACATCTATGAAAACGTTTGTATATAAAGAAATATTTATATACCCAACTAATATTTGATATTATTTTAAATTCACTAAAGTTACTTTTTTATTCTTATATAAAATTAAATATAAAAATTTCTATTTAATCCTTTACTTATGTTTACAAAAAGTTTATATTAATATAGAGTTAGTTAACATTTTGTTCATTTTTGTAGTAATTTAAATTTAATGATAAGCTATTTCACATTCACTATTTACTTATATTAAGGAGTTGAAAAAATTGAATACAACAAACAAACTTAGAAATAATATCTCAACATTAATTATGATTGCTTTATCATTTTTAATAATCTACTTATTGCATGATATTTCAAAAGCTGTGGTTGGATTATTATGTGGAGGAAAAATAGAATTTAATCATGGCATAACAATAGTAAATGCTAATTATGGCAATTTTTCTTATGCCCTTAATCTTATACTAGGAATATCAATACCAGTATTATTTTTATTTGCACTAGTACTTATATTTAATAATTCATTAAGAAATGGCTTATATCATAAATTTACCCTTATATTTTTTATGTGTTCAGTATTAAGTATTTCAGTATGCTTAATTTTCTATCCATTGGTATCATTATTTACTAATCTTGGATTACATACTGAACTAGACGAATTAATAGAAGTAACAGGACTAAGCCCATTAGTCATATTAGTACTCTCCTTATTAATAACAACTTTATTAGTAAAACTAGCTTCTAAGAAAAATTTATTTAAAAATTTATAAGGTTCTAGATAAAAATTTTTAAAACTTATTTTAAGTATCTAAACTTATCTAAAAAAAATATATAATTATTATTTTATTAAAGTATATAAAAAGATTGCATTAAAAACTTTGAATAATAAAACTTATAATTTATAAAAATATATTTAAAAGTTTTATAAAGTAAATTAATACAATCTTTTTTCATTTATATTTTTATTTATTCTTTCTTTTTACAGATTCTAAGTAATATATTAACTTTAGCTAGGCTCTTAAGCACTTTTTAATTATTAATATTAACCTTTTATCTTTATTACTTATTATTCTTTTTCTTTTCAAGCATTATGTTAAGTATAGTATCATCAACATGTTTAAATCCATTTTGTATTAATGTTTCTATACTTTCAATTGTTTCTTCTACATCTTTTGCTACTATTCCATCATTGGCTGTTGCTGATATGCCATTTATAGCCAAGTTTGCACATTGTATTGCAGCATTAGTCCCTGTGGCAATCTTTAAAGCACAGGTTTCCTTTGCTCCATCACATATCATACCTGAAAGATCTGAAATCATATTATTTATACAATAATTTATATTTTCTAAATCTCCTCCAAGAAGATAAGTTATTCCACAAGAAGCCCCTGTTGCCCCTGCTATTCCTGCACCGCATAGAGGAGAAAGTCTTCCCATGTGTTTTTTTATTCTTATTGTAACTAAATTACTTAAAACTAAAGCTCTTGCTAATTCCTCTTCAGACTTATCTAAAAGTCTAGCAGTTTGAGCTACTGGTATTGAACAAGCTATTCCTTGATTTCCACTTCCTGCAGTGGTCATTATAGGCATTGCACACCCATCCATTCTTGCATCTGAGGCTGCTGCTGAGGCTGCAATTATCTTATTAGATGCATCATTAGAAAATAAATTAAAATTACCCTTTTGAATTATTTTACTTCCAACTTGAAGGCCATAATCTCCTTTTAATCCTTCTTCTGATACCTTTTCATTCATTTTTGCACTTTCTAAAATAAATTTTATGTCATCAAAATCTGCCTCTTTAGCAAAGTTATATATATCTGCTATCTTAAATAATTTATAGTCTTCCTCTAAATCTTCACTTACCTCACTATTATTGTCCATTATTATTTCATCATCACATTCAATTAAGGTTACATTAGTATGAGTATGCTCTATAATAACTTTAGCTTTTGAAGTTTCAGATAAAAGTTCTACCTCTATATAAAGAGCTTTATTGGTATTTTTTTGCTTTATATTTATTATATTTTCATCTACAATTTCCTTAGCTTTTTTAAGTTCATCCTCTGTGAAATTAGATAATATGGTTAACTTTTTATAGGATTTTTGAATTGAGATTCCTAAAGCTGCTGCTATTTCTATTCCAACTCCACCAGTCCCAGGTATTCCAACTCCTAAGGCATTTTTTATTACGTTTTTACTTAAATAAATATTTACTTCTCTTATTTCTCCCTTTAAATGTTCTGCTGCTATAGATGCTGCATAAGCTATTGCTATTGGCTCTGTACAGCCTTCTGATGGTACTACTTCCTTTTTTAATGTTTTTAAATATAACTCTCTCATTTTCTCACCTTCTTATAAATTCCTCTATATTTTTATTATAACACCATATCTCACCCTGTGTAATCATTTACAAGAAAAATTCAAATTTATTTATTATAATGTTTTAATTACACTTTTAATTATTGCTTACAAAACACCTTAGAACTATAGTGATTTTATCCTTTCTAAGTATAAATAAAAAGAGTAAAAATTATAAAATATAATACATTCTAAAATTCTTACTCTTTTTTTAATTTATTAAATATTAAAGCTTTTTATAAACTTTAAATGCAAAGGGCTTTAAGTCTATATCTTCTTTTAAAAATTCAATTTTTTCTTCAAATAAATCATTAACCTTATTATTTTTAATCTCTTTAGGTAAATATATCTTTTCTTCATTCTCTGAATTGTTCATAATTATAAATATATTTTCCTTTGAATATATAAGTATATTTTCATCTCTATTAGCTCTTATCCAATTATTATCTAATAAATTTAATTCCTTATTTTCTTTTCTTATTTTTATTATTTGTCTCATAAATTGAAGCATATCTTTGTCTTGTTTATTTTCATCCCAAACCATACATCTTCTATGGAATTCCATACCCATTCCTTGATTTCCTTCCATACCAACTTCGTCTCCATAATATATACATGGAGAACCAGCTTGAGTAAACATAAACAGATAAGCTAGTTTCATCTTATCCTTATTTCCTCCAGCTACAGTTAATATTCTTGGAGTATCATGACTATCTAACAAGTTAAATATTGTTTCTCCTATTTGTCTTAAATAACTAACCTTATTAACTTCTATCATATATTTAAAATCTTCTGGATTAGATTGATTTAAACAAAAATATTCTTTTACTGCATCTGTAACAGGGTAATTCATAACTGCATCAAACTGGTCTCCCATAAGCCATGGAAGTCCATCATGCCAAACTTCTCCTAATATATAAATTTCTTTATTAGTTCCTTTTACTACTTCCCTAAATTTTCTCCAAAATACATGGTCTACTTCATTACATACATCAAGTCTCCAACCATCTATATCCATTTCTTCAACCCAGAACTTAGCGACTTTTAATAAATATTCTACAACCTCTGGGTTTTCAGTGTTTAGTTTAGGCATTGTGGCTATTCTTCCAAAGGTTTCATAATTTAAATTATTTCCGTCAACATTTTCTAAGCCATTTTCAAGTACTGGGAACTTCTTTATACAAAACCAATCCTTATATCTTGATTTTTCATTATTCTTTAATACATCTTGCCATTTTGGTGAAAAATAACCTATATGATTAAATACTGCATCTAACATTATTTTCATTCCTCTTTTGTGAGCTTCACTTACAAGTTTTTTAAAGACTTCATTTCCACCAAGGGCTGGATCTACTTTAAAATAATCTATGGTTTCATACCTATGATTTTCAGTAGCTTCAAATACAGGACAAAAATATAGTCCATTAATTCCAAGATTGCATAAGTAATCTAATTTATCTAAAACTCCCTGTAAATCTCCTCCCATAAAATTATCCCTAGTAGGCTCTGTCCCCCATGGCTCAACATTTTCTGGATCTATTGATTTATCTCCATTGCAAAATCTATCTGGGAATATTTGATACCAAACAGTATCCTTTACCCATTGTGGTGTTTTAGCAACATCTATGGCATTTAAATATGGAAAACAATAAAAGTTTCCTATAGCACTTAATTTTTCTTCATCATACTTTCCATCTAATTCCTCTATTCTTTTTTCTGTGAATAAAAGAGTTTCTTCATCTCCATATAATATAAATCCATATCTTGAACGTTTGGTTAATGGTTTATACTCAACTATCCAGTGATCAAAGTATTTTGTTTCGCATTCCTTTCTCATAGGATAACTTTTTCCACCTGTCCATCGTCCTCCAGTGGCATTCATATTTCCTCCATCACAACCACCTTCATCCCATATGTAAGGATCTCCAATTCTTATTTCCACTTTATTAACTTCACCTTTTTTAGTCTTAACTCTTAAATGCAAAGTTTCATTATCATATCCATAAGAATAATTGCTTTGAGCTATATGATGTATTGCCTCTCTTGTAATTTTACCCATAAATTTAACCCTCCATAATATTATAATCATAAATTGTTATAAACGCTTTTGGTAACGGTACCAAAACAAACCAAAAAAATATTTATATGTGTATCTTCTCTGTATGTAATTATAATCCCCTTTATGAAAACGTTCAATATTTTTTAATATTTTTATTGTATAAGTCCCCAGAAAAGTTTTAAATTTTATCTTTAAATGAAATTAAAAATTACTATAAGATTTTATTTTAGGTAAGTGTTTAGTTTAGATATATAATTACTATCTAAACCAAACACTACTTTAAATCATATCTTGTTTATAAGAATTCTTTTATACATTTTATATATTTAGCAGAATGAGAATCACTTCCTAAAACCATAGGTACGCCTTTCTCAATTGCCATTTCTAGAACTTTTCCTTCTATATAGAATTCATTACACTCTTTTTTTCTTAAACCTGCAATGTTAAAATCAAGTTCATATCCTTTTTCTTTTATAATATCTAATATTTCCTCTATCTTTGAAATATGTTTTTCGTAGTTATAGGGAAATTCCTTATTAAATCTTCTTACTAGATTTAAGTGTCCTATTCTTTTTGGTTTGTATGGTCCTAAATCACTTTTTAAGGCCATAATTAATGTATCGTAATATTTATTATATACTTCCTCTAAAGAACCTAAATCATCTATGATTTTTTTAAATTCCTTTTCGCTAAAATCTATACAATAATATCTTTTATTTCCTTTTATCATATGAACGGATAAAATCCCATCATTTAAGTATTTGCCATATTTATTTAAAAGCAATTCTGTTTCAATCTCGTAACCTTCTATATAGTCTACTTCTACTCCAATATTTACTTTTATCTTATCCTTATATTTTTCCTGTAACTCATGTCCTTCTTTTAAATAGGATTCCATTTCTTCTAATTTCATAGCACTATCTTTTAAAGGCGAAGGATCAATAAAATTTTCAGGAAGAGGAAGATGCTCAGTAAAACTTATTTCATCTAACTTATATTTTATAGCTTCTTCAATATAATCTTCAATATTATCGTCACTACCATGAGGGCAATATTTTGTATGGACATGACCATCTTTATTTTTAAAGTTATATTCTCTAATCATATTATTAAAAAATCTATATCCTCCCTTTTCTCTATTTTTTACTTTATACATAGCCTTATCAGAATTTCTCATAAGTACTTCTATTTTTTCTCCATCCTCTGGAAATATTGTTATACCTATGGATGAGTCAATATTACATGTAACATCTCCTATTTTTATTCTTTTTCTTAAGGAGTTTTGAATATCTTTAACTATTTTTTCAATTTCTTCTCTATCACTTATATCCTTTAATATAGCTGCGAATTCATCTCCACCTATTCTTCCTAGAATATCGCCCTTCCTTAAACATTTGTATATTCTTTTAACTGCACAAACTAGAACTTCATCCCCTACATCATGTCCATAATTATCATTTATTTCCTTAAACCAATCTAAATCTATAAAAAGAACTGCAAACTTCTTGTCCATCTTTTTGCTTTCGTTTATGGTATTTCTGAAAGATTTAAAAAATAATCTCATATTAGGAATATTAGTTAATTCATCATAATTAGCCATTCTGTCTAACTCTATTTCCATTTCTTTTCTCTTTGTAATATCTTCTCTTGAACCTACTATGAAAACTCCATCATCCTCATCAACAATAGGAAGTAGTTTCGTTAAGAACACTCTTTTCTTCCCATTTAAAAACAAGTCATCTTCAAATACAACTACTCTTTTACCTTCTATACAATTTTTATAATAATTACAGAATCTTTTCCCAAGCTCTTCCCCAAACACATCCTTTGGAGTTTTATTTATAATCTCTTCTCCTTTAAGTCCAAATTCCTGAAGATATGCATTGTTATTTCTTACATATTTAAAATTTCCATCTTTAAGCATTTCAACTAAAAATAATGCATCTTGAGTTCCATTAAAAACTATATAATATTGTTTTAATAAGCTTTTTATATTCTTTATAGCCTCATATAGGGTATTTTTTCTTTTACAATTGCCACATAAATTTTCTATAATCTTCAATTCATTTTCTATCTTAAGACTTAAGATATCCATTTTTAATTCTCTATTTTCTTTGCCTTCTTTATAGTAAATTTCATCCACAACCTCTTCTAAATAGTAGTTTTTCATATCTTACCCTCACTTGTGAAGTCTGTTATTTAATAATAATATTAAATAAATTTTAATGTTTCGATAAAAAATTAACATTTTATCCATATACAGTATATAATATTAATTAAATAATTTCTATCTTATTAATTATAAAAATACTAAAATTATCCTTTATATTAATTTTAATACTATTTATTCCTATCATATATCCATTATAATTCCATTTTCTTTTAACCACATTTTTTGTTCTTTATAATTTGGAATAATTTTTGAAACAAAATTCCAATAATTTTTTGAATGATCCTTATGAACCATATGTGTCATTTCATGAACAACTATATAATCAACTACTTTTAAAGGTGCCATGATGCATCTCCAATTAAAAAGTAAATCATTATAATATGTACAGCTACCCCATCTTCTTTTTTGCTCTTTAACCTTTATGCTTCTAGGCTTTACAGGATAAAACTTCAAATAATGCTCAACTCTTTCTTTAATTATTCTTAACCCTTCCTCCCTGTACCATAATTCAATTGCTTTTCTTAATCTTTCCTTATTATATTCTCTCATACAAACCACTAATTCTTTTCCTATTATCCTAACAGAAATCCTCTTTAAAAATGGACTAAACTTTATTTTTAATGAATATTCATTTCCTAAATACATAAATAAATCTCCATCTTTATAGTTTTTTTCAACCTTTTTAGAATTACGCTTGTAAGCCTCTTCTCTTTTTTTAAGAATCCACTTTCCTTTTTTCCTAACCTGACTAATAATTACATCCTCTGAAATTCCCATAGGGGCTCTTACTTTTACTTCTCCCTCAGCGGAAATCTCTATGCTCATAGTTTTTCTTTTACTTAATATTAATTCAAAATCTATAATTTTATTTTCATATTGAAATTTTAATATCATAAAAACCTCTCTGTAATTTTTCACATTTTAACAAAATTAATTATACCAAATAATGCTATTTTAATTTTATTTCTGTATAAAAAATCATATAAATAAAAAATGCTTCACAAAATTGTGAAGCATTTTTTTATATTTCTTTATTCTCTTCCATAATTCTTACTATACCAGCCATACAAAATACTATAGCTTCTGTCATTCCTAATGAAAAAGCTAAAGACATTCCTATGTTTATAATATACTTTATAAATGAAGTATTTAAAACCTCTGTATTAATTACATTTAAAGCAACTAATACCATACCTAATATAATTATTATACTTGTACCGTATTTAAACATTTTTGTGTAGATTCTACTAAAATACTTAAGTCCTTTAATTCTATCAGTAAAACTTTTAATACCATCTGTTAAAGTTAATCCACGCTTTTTTAAATCCCATATATGGTATCCTAAAGCAAAAATTGTCCATAAAAGAGCAATTCCTGCAAGTACTGATTCTTCTATCTCACTACTTGCCCTTCTTATCATAAGTATATAATCAATCATCACCAAAATAGTAATAATCTCAATCTTTAGTTTTCTCTCGTAACTCTTCATGCTCCCCTCCAAATCTTTTAAATCCTATATAAATATTATCAATTTAAAGTTTCTTTGTAAATAAGTTTTAAACTGTTAGCTATATATACTTTAATTTATCCTTTTTAACTAAATCATAAAGTTCTAAATTAAAACTTTCTTTCATAAAATAAAATAATATGCAATTTAAAGTTAATAATATAACTCTCTTATTTTACAATATACTATTAACTTAATCATAACAAACCTTTTTAAAACTCCCATTTTAAAATTTTTCAAATTATTTAAGGAAGTGACTATTACTATGGATTTATTAGTATTTTGCTCAGTGATTCTTTGTTATTGCATAATCCTATTAACTGTATCATGATATAAAAATAAATTTATATAAATAAAATCATATTAATATTAAACTTTATAAAATTATAAAAACCTATAATAACTATAAATAAATCAAATAAGTGAATTTATTTTAGTCTAAACTAAAAATGATATACTTTAGGAAAGATTCTTAAAGTGAGGTGAATATTTATGTTTACAATTAATAATTTCGCTTTTGATTCTATAAAAAAATTAGATGAATTAAAATTATATAACTGTTTAGATATAAGATCCTATAAGAAAAATAGAAAAGTGATTATAGAAAAATTTGAAAATACATTCAATGTATATGAAGATGGCTATGAAAAAAGAAAATTCCTTAATATTTCAAAAGAAGAGTTAAAAAAGCTTTTAAGAACCATAGAAAAAATTGAATTTCCTAGAAGCAATAAACTTAGGGTATATGTTTTAGAAACAAAAGATCAAAGTGCTTGTAGAGCAAACTATAGAGATGAAAGTATTTCTGAAGATGAAGAAGAAAAGCTTTCTATCTTCATAGAAACATCGTATAGTTCATATGAAGCAATAAAAAGCTTAATTGAAAGCAGTAATGATTTAATTATAGAAGTAAACTTTGCTCAAAATGTAACCATAAAATCAAAAGTTTCAGCTGAAACATACTTAAATTTAAAAAACTACTTAAAAGATAGACAAGATACCCATATCTTTGCATATTAGTTTGTATTATAAATTATTAAAATAGGAAATAAAATATTATTTTAAGCTTTACCTATATTTTTAATCCCAATGTAATAAAAAACTCCATCCTAAATACACATAGGACGAAGTTAAAATTCCTAATTTCTATCTCTTTAATTTTTTAATATAGGTAGTAAAGTTTTCACAAATTCTAAATTATTAAAATCATGCTCTTTTATATAATTTAATAAGTCAATTAAATACGTTTTATGATGTTCTACTACCTTTGAGAAACACTGAATAAATCTTACTACTTCTTCTTTTGAAAGAGCTTTATCTAAGGTCTCTTTATTTTTCTTATGATATATATACATACCAACTAAATAAAATCTTATAAATGTATATCTTATAAGCAACATAATATAGCTATCAAATATTGATTCTCTCTCACAGAATGGGAATAAATTGCTATAAATAAAATTAACTATGTAATTTTCAAATATATAACTATTTTCTTCTATAAATTCTTTTTCATATTCTTCAAAAGCATTTATATACATTTGAGCATTTTTAGCTAAATAATTTTCTTCATCTAAATTAAGCCCAATTTTAACTTCCTTTGAGTATTCCTTAAATCTATCACTATCTATATCTTTTTCTACCCTAAGCATAGTAAGTAATTTCTTAAAGAAATCAACTTGAATAATATAATTCATATAGTTTTCTTCGTATGAATCTTTAATAGTATCTATATCATATTCCCTTATAAAACTTAAAGTATTATGGTAATTATACTCATACTCATCCTCTAAAGCATTTATAAATTCACCTAATATGTAAAGCCTTTTATCTAATGAAAACTTTCTATTTTTCATTATCTTTATACTAGTCTCTCTAATTTCCTTAAGAAACTCTACTGGAAGATAGGCCTCTTCACTTAGTTTAGTATTAACCTCACTTGATACTATATGTTTCCCTAAGTCTTCATCACTTTCTGAAAACTCAATACCATCCTTCTTAAGTAAAAGTATTCTAGCTGCCTCTGGACATGCTACAGCAAGAGACATTTCATAAATTCCATCAATCTTATTAGTTACCCTAGGAAATGATGTACAAACATTTGAAAGATACTCTTCTCCAAGATTAGAATGGATAACACAGTAGTTATCACACTTTAAAAATGGACATCTTTTATTTTCCCCTAGCTTCACTTTAGCAAAATCAATTTCATCAAATTGACACCTCTTATTTTTAATAAGATTACTTTCAAGTATATTCTTCATATCACTATCACTTACACTTTCATATTGCTGAAAAGTAAACTTATCAATATCAACATCCCAGCCTATACAACAGCTATCTTCACATTCTCCCCCAATACACTTAAACTCTTTAAGATATATTGGATATCTCATTTTAATATTCTTCATTATATACTTCCCTCTTAGATAAAATAATTTAATTCACTTAATTATTTTATCACACCATATTATCCCATTGAAAATTTAAATTAAAGCTTTTTATATTAAAGACTATTATAAGTAAATTTTCAAAATCAAATATAAAAGTGAAATCTCCATAGGAATTTAATTAGTGTAAGTTAATAAAATTCTTTAATTTTTTAATCATACTTTCTTTATTTTCCTTTAATTGAGGTATTCTATTTACATTTGCACCTGATGGATGTGGAAATCCCTTAAGTATTTGTCTCTCACTTATAAAGCCCTCTTCCTTAAGCTTAAATAGTACTTCCTCAACTGCTTTTCCTAAAGGTATTAATAATATATTTTCAAAATCATCTAAACTCTTAATTTCCTCAATAAAGTTCTCATAAACATACTTCATTAAAAAATCACTCTTTATAAGTTTTGGAGTATGTCCTGTATAATTTGCTTTCTTAAGAAAAACAGAGTAAGGAATTAAGGATACCGTATGTAATAGATAATCCTTTTCTTCAAAAAGCTCTCCACAATCATTTATTTTCAAAGCCTTATTAAGCTCTATCTCATTTAACATACTAATTATATTTTTTCTTAAGGTTCCACTAAAACGCCCTGCCACCTTGCATTTATATTGAATATCTTTAATATTATCTCCACTCTCTAATTCCTTTCTTGCTGTAGCTATAGCTGTACTCATTTGATTAAAACCTGGAGTTATACCAATTATAAATACTTTAGCCTTAGGATTTATATACTCATTGTGTGGAGCATAATAAATTTCAATATTCCCATCTTTATCAACAAGAAAATCATCTATTAAAAGTTCTTCTTTTGTATATTTATCTTTTAAAGGTAGTTTTTTAATTGCTTCTTCATAATCATATAAAGTCTTTTTCATATTAACATCTCCAAATAATATTCTTATAAAATAAATATAGTCATAATATAATCTTAATTCAACATATATTATTGTTTATTTTTATATAAAAATTCATTTTTTGTAACTTTTGTGTAGTTTCTTTTAAAAATAAACTATGTATAATTAATTTTAAATTTTATGTACAAGCATCATAAAATTTTATAAATATAACTTAAGAAGAAATTATTAAGGAGAACCATATATGAATTTTTGGAATGACATTTTTAACTCTATTAATGGGTTAGCAGGAAAAAATCACTTATTAGATTCAATTATGCTTTTTAGTTCAAAAAGACTTCCATATATTCTTTTTGCTACAGTGATTGTTGTTTATTTAATAGGGATTATAAGTAAAAATAAAAAAGCTAGAGGAATAGCTGTAGACACCATTGTGTTTACTGGAATTAATTTAATTCTAGCAGTTATTGTAGGTCACTTTTTTTATGCTCCAAGACCTTTTGTAAATGATCCTAATGCAAAGCTATTATATCCACACAAGCCAGATTCATCTTTTCCAAGTGGTCATTCAGTTGGTAGTATGAGTATAGCTTTAGGATTAAATAGATATAATAAAGCGCTTGGAACAATTTGCGTAATTTTATCTATATTAATGGGAATTTCTAGAGTATATGTTGGACACCATTATCCTCAACACGTTGTTGCTTCATTCTTAATTGTAATTATACTAAACGTACTTTACATAAAATTCTTAAGCAAAAGTGTTCAAAAAATTTATTTTTCAATTGAAAAACATATACCAATTTTAAATAAATTAGTTAAATAATCTAAATCTCTAAAGTTTAAATAAAAAGCTAATTTTTAAGTGAATTTTAATTTGTATACTATATAATCTTTAAATTAAAATCTGTACAAATAAAAATACTTTATCAAAAATATATTAAATTTTTGATAAAGTATTTTTATATTTAGAATTAATTTTCATTTAAATATTCTTTAATCTTTTTAAGTACAAAAGTTTCTCTTTTCACCCATGGATTAATTTTTTCTCTTTGATTAAGTATATTTTCATTCTCTCTAATTACCTCATCTAAAGAAATCCATATAGGAGTAAAACCTAGCTCTTCCTCATACTTATCTAAATGTTGTTCTCCTCTTTCTTCAATAACACTGCAAAGATAATAATGAGAGGTCATTTCAAAAATTGTACAACCCATTCTCCTTCTTCTATCTCTTTCAATTAAAACTCCAAATTTTTCTTTAACTCCATTTAATATGTATCCTGTTTCTTCTTGAACTTCTCTTCTTAAGGTTTCCTCTGGAGTCTCCCCTTTTTCAACTCCGCCACCTGGGAACTTAAAATCTCCTGTATTAGATTTTACCATAAGTATTTTATCACCCTGTAAAATAATTGCCCTTATGGCAACTCTATAAAATACCTTTTCATCTTTTCCAAACTCTTTCATCCCTAGAACTTTATTAAAATACATATCTTCACCCCTTTAATGAAATTAATATATCCATAAATACAAAAAAGAAGGGAGTTTATTCCCTAAACTCCCCTAATAATCATCTGCATTTTAATATTATAATTTTATTTTACATCTAAATACTTTATATGTAAATCCATTTTGAATAATCTAAAAGCCAATAATATACAAAAATAAATTATATAATTATTAAGAAGCTATTTTTAATGTATTACCTTTACTAATATAATATTCTTTAACCTATTTATAATATACCCTACTAAACATAATATTATTGAACAAAATATAAAAGCATAGTATATTTCTAGTTAAAAATCTTATTATTTAAATCTTAATGCAATTAAAGCTATATTTTATATATAAGTTACGCACATCTTACTATTATCAATTGGTGAATCTATAATTCTACATTTAATATCAAAAACATTTTTAATAAGATCTTCATTTATAATTTTATCTTTGCTACCTTGAGCAAATATATTTCCATCCTTTAAAGCTATTATATTATCAGCATATCTCAAAGCATGATTTATATCATGAATTACCATTACTATAGTTCTATTTTCTTTTCTATTAAGCTCTTTCAAAATATTTAAAATCTCTAGCTGATACTTTATATCTAAATGATTTGTAGGTTCATCTAAAAGTATAACTTCTGTATCTTGACATAAAGATAAGGCAATCCATGCTCTTTGTCTTTGTCCACCAGAAAGATTTTCTAAAGTCCTATCTTTTTCTTCTATTAGTCCCATTTTTCTAATAGATTCCATTACTATTTCCTCATCTTTTTTGCTCCAAAATGATAATAAGTTATGATAAGGATATCTCCCCTGCTTAACTAAATCATAAATAGTTAAATCCTCTGGAGCACTGCTGCTTTGTGGTAACATAGCTAATTCCTTTGCTAATTCTTTTGGTGGCATTTTAAGAAGATTTTTATCCCCCATTAAGACTTCACCACTTTTAGGAGTAAGTATCTTAGATATAGACTTTATTAAAGTAGATTTACCACAACCATTAGGTCCAATTAATGCTGTAATTTTCCCTTTTTCTATTTCTATATTTATATCATCTAATATTATCTTTTCATCATAACACAATTTTAAATTATTTGTTTTTATCATTTTCATCACCTATTTGTAGACTTTCTATTTTTTATTAAAAGATATATAAAATACGGAGCTCCTATAGATGCTGTAAATATCCCTATTGGCAACTCTTGTGGATAAAATAACCACTTAGAAACAAAATCAGCTAATAATGTGATTATTCCTCCTATAAGTATTGATAATGGAATAAGATTCTCAAATTTCGAATTCACAAGTTTTCTTGAAATGTGAGGAGCTATCAATCCAACAAAAGGTATTCCTCCTCCAATAGTTACAGCTCCCGCTGTTAAGGCTGCTGATATACTTAATAATATTATTCTACTTTTATAAACCTTATTACCAAGAACGGTTATAATCTCATCATCTAATTGATGAAGATTTAAATCTTTTATAAATATTACTGTTATTATTGTAAAAACAAAGAATATTACTGATATTATAGCTGCATGAGTCCAATTCGCACCATAAATACTACCTGTTAACCATGTTGTAGCTTCTTTCATGAAAACTATTGGTCCATTTATTATTAAAATATTAGTTAATGCTTTAAATATTGCAGAAACACCAACACCTATTATAATTAACTTTTTTGTTGATGTAGATTTTCCACAAATAAAGAAAATAATAACTACAGCTAAAAAAGAAAATATAAAGGTGAATATAGGCATATATAATATTGATGTTGTTAAAGAATTATTATTAGGATTAGTGAAAATTGTTAAAAATACTAATGCTCCAACAGCTCCACCATTTGATATACCTAATATCTCAGGAGATGCTAATGGGTTTTTTACCACTCCCTGAAGTATAGCCCCCGCTAATCCTAAAGATCCTCCAATTAAAAAAGCAATAATAACTCTTGGTAGTCTTATATTCATTACTAATATAGAAGAGAAACCTGTATCTATTCCAAATATACTTTTTAATACATCTATGGGACTTATCATAACCTCTCCTAAACTTAAACTTATCCCAAATATTAAAAGAGTAATTAATAACAATAATATACTTATTTTTATAGTCTTTTTACTTATATTTATCATTACTTCCCCCTCCTTTTAGCAATATATATAAAGAATGGTCCTCCTATAAGAGCAGTTAATGCTCCTACTGGTACTTCTTTAGGATAAATTATAAATCTTGATAATATATCCGCTGATAATAATATAGAGGACCCAGTAAACACAGAGAAAGGAATAAGCCATTTATAATCTGAACCAATAAATTTATGCACCATACTTGGAGTTACTAACCCAACAAATGCTATGGGTCCAGCAAGTGCTACAGATACTCCTGATAAAACTGATACTATAGCTATTATTAATATTTTTAAATACAAAGTTTTTATTCCTAATGACCTTGCCATTTCTTCACCTAAAGAAAATACATTAAGCTTTTTCCAAATAAAGAATGTTAAGATTATAGTAACTATTATTACTGGTGAAAATTTAAGTATCATATCTATTTTTTTACCTTCTACGGAACCAGTCATCCAATATATAATTTCTTCTAAAGCAATATCATTTTTATATAATATTCCTTGAGTTAAAGAGAAAAGCAAGGCACTTAAAGCTGCTCCACCTAATGTTAAGTCCATAGTTCGAACTTCACCAGAAAGTCCACCTGACAATATATATACCAATATAGTAGCTCCTAATGCCCCTATAAAAGATAAGCATGCAAGTCCCATGTTAGAAATTTGTGGAATATATGTTATAGCAATAACCAAAATAAATACTGCTCCCGAATTTATACCTAATATACTAGGAGAAGCAAGTTTGTTTTTAGTTAATGCTTGTATCAAAAGCCCAGAAACACCAAGTGCTCCTCCAACTAAAAGAGCATTTAAAGTTCTAGGAACTCTAGATGTTTTTATAATTATGTGCTCTTGAGAGCCATTAAAATTTTTATAAGCATCTATAACAGTTTCATAATTAGTTTTTATAAATCCTTTAGTAATGCTTAAATAGCATAGAATTCCTGTTAATATTATTAAAAATAAAAGTAAGAAAAATTTTGTCTTATTGTTATTTATAATTTTTTCCATATACTTCCTCCATCTTAAAAGATAAATACTTTTATTTAATATTGATAATCTTTATCATTTATGATATCATAAACTCATTAGTTTTTCTACATCATTCGACAAAAAAAATAATTATTTGGAGGTTTTAAGTATGAAAAAAAAATTACTATCTATAGCTTTATCAAGCTTAGTAGTTGTAAGCCTATTTATAGGTTGTTCTAATAAAAAAAATAACGAAAATACAACTGTACCAACAAATATGGTATCAGTTGAACATGCAATGGGTACTACAGAAATACCTACTAATCCTCAAAAAGTTGTAATTCTTACTAGTGAAGGTACAGAAGCTCTACTTGCTCTTGGCGTTAAACCAGTAGGTGCTGTAACTGGAGTTACTGGTGATTGGTATGATCATACTAAAGACGAACTTGAAGGTGTAAAACAAGTCGGTATGGAAAGAGAGCCTAATATAGAAGCAATTGCTGCTTTAAAACCTGATTTAATAATAGGAAATAAAATGAGACATGAAAAAATTTATTCTCAACTAAGTGCCATAGCTCCAACTGTTTACTCTGATACTATAAGAGGAGCATGGAAAGATAACTTTAAATTTTATGCAAAAGTTTTAAATAAAGAATCTGAATCTGAAAAAGCTTTAAAAGAATATGATGATAAAATTGCTTATATTCAAAATAATTATAAAGATAAGCTAGATACAGAAATTTCACTTATTAGATTTATGTCTGGAAAAACTAGAATATATCTTGGAAATACTTTTGCTGGTACTATATTAAAAGAAATAGGATTTAAGAGACCAGCATCTCAACAAAGTGATGAATTTGCCCTTGAAATTGGTAAAGAAAGATTAAAAGAAGCTGATGGAGATGTTCTATTCTACTTTACTTATGAAACTGGTGATGGTAAAGCTACTGCAAGAGAGCAAGAATGGATGCAAGACCCTCTATTTAACTCATTAAATGCTGTACAAAATAATAAAGTCTATAAAGTAAATGACTTTATTTGGAATACTGCTGGTGGAATAAAATCAGCTAACTTAATGCTCGACGATTTAACTAATATGCTAAATGAAGGAAAATTATAATTCATACCTTTCAGTAATAAAATCTTAGATAATTTCAAACAAACTTATACATACATATTAATAATACTGAAAATGAAATTTTTCATTTTCAGTATTATTTTTTATTCAATATCACTTTTTAAATTACCAAAATTTATTTTAATAAAATATTAACTTAAAGATCTATTATTTTAATTTAAAATTTCTTTGCAAGTGAAATAGCCTTTTCTATACCTTCTTCTACCTTTTCCTTAACATTTACGCCCATAACATCTAAATTATCTATGGCAATAGTCTCTATATCCTTAATTCCAAAGAAACCTAATATAGTTCTTAAATATCTATCTCCCATTTCATATGGTGAATTATCATACCCACCACCTCTAGATACTATATGTACTGCCTTTTTATTATTTAATAAACCAACTGGTCCTTCAGCAGTATATTTAAACGTAATTCCAGAAACACTTACATAGTCAATATAAGCTTTTAGTATAGCTGGAAAACTTAAATTCCACATAGGTGCTGCAATTATATATTTATCAGCATCAGCAAATTGATATGCATATTTTAATATTGAATTATTCTTACTTTCTTCATCTTTAGGTCCAAATAATTTTCCTAAATCATCAGCTCTTAAAAAATCTATATTCTCTTTATATAAATCTAATGTTATTATTTCATCCTCTGGATTATTTTTCTTATACTCTTCTACAAAACTATCAGATACTTTAAAAGTTCTTGATTCTCCCTCATTTTTTATATTTGCTTTAACATATAATACTTTACTCATTGTATTCACTCCTTCTAATTTATATATAAATTATTAAAAATTCTCTGTTCCAAACTTATTGTTTCTAAAATCTTCATATGCAGCAAGTATTTCTCCTAGTGTATTCATAACAAATGGTCCATGTGAAACAACAGGATCATTTATTGGTTCTCCACTAAGAACTAAAAATAGTGACTCTTCAGTCAAAGACTCTAGTAAAATCTCTCCCTCAACATTATCAAATATGATAAAATCTCCTTCTTTACATATTTTATCTTCATTTACTTTAGCTTCACCTTTTAATATAAGAATTGCAGTATTAAAATTTTTTGGTTCACTTAATGTAGTATTACCATAATTCTTTAAATTTATATTATAAAGATTTATATGAGTAAAGGTATTAGCTGGCCCCTTTACCCCATTAACTTCGCCTGCAATTATACTTATTTCTCCTTTATCATTATCAAGTTTTAAAACTCCCATTTCTTCTTTTAATAAAGGTTGATATTTAGGTTCTATCATTTTTTTATCTTTAGGTAGATTCACCCAAAGTTGAACCATATGAAAGATACCACCATTCTTACTAAATTCAGTTTCATGATATTCTTTATGCATAATACCTGATGCTGCAGTCATCCACTGAACATCCCCTGGTCCTATAATCCCATGATTTCCTTTATTATCATGATGCTCAACCTTTCCATCATAAGCAATTGTTACTGTTTCAAATCCACGATGAGGATGAGCTCCAACGCCCAATCTAGTCTCTGATGGCTTAAAATAATATGGTGCATTATAATCTAATAATAAGAATGGTGATAAACGCTCCATACTTTTTATTCCTGTTGGTATATACTGAGATACTCTAAATCCATCCCCAACCATATGTGGTTCTGGTCCTTTAAATATATTCTCTATAGTTCTGAATTTTTTCATTGCTTTGCCCCCTTTTTATCTAAAACAACTTTTATCACTAATTAGTGATAAATACCTAAAAATTTTTTATTTTTTATTGATGACTATACATTTTTAAATTTTTTTAATATATTCTTCAATGTGATTTTCTCTTCATCAGTTAAGACTTCAAAAATATTTTTAATATTATTAATATGACTAGGTAAAATATTTTCTATAACCTTTCTACCTTCATCTGTTAATGATATTATACAAGATCTCTTATCTTCTGGATCTGCATTTTTTTTCACTAGTCCATCCTTTTCTAGATTTTTTATAACAACTGTTATATTTCCTGATGTTGTTAAGATCTTTTCGATTATTTCACATATTCTCAAGTCACCTTTATTGTATAGAGCTTCTAAAACTCCAAATTGAGCTATGGTTAATCCACTTTCCTTGATTGTCTGAAATTCTTTTTTATGAATAGTATGCTCTGCTCTTGTAAAGACAACCAATGTTGATAATTCTAATTCATTTTCTTTAATTAAATCTTTTATCTTATCCATGCTTTTAATTTATCACTAATTAGTGATATTGTCAACATTAAATATAATTATTTAAATAAAAAAGCTATATCAAACCAAGTAAAGATTTGATATAGCTTTCTCTTATAATCCGCAGTCTATTTCTACTTCATTTTCAAAATTATATTCTTCATTACCAAATACACCACTTAAGAAGTCTGGCATAAAGTATTTTTTACTCATTTTCTTTAATTGGTCTTTATCAACTATATTATGTCTATTTAAAATTTCTTTAGCTGATTTTATATTATTATTCATTGAAACTTGAATAGCTCTAGCCTCTTCTGAATCTAATTTTCCATTTCCATGATATAAAAACTCTCTTAAGCTTATTAAAGAATCTCTAAATTCTTCATTTAATTTTTCTATAGTTTCAATCTCCTCTCTAGAAAGTTCTCCTTCCCCTATAGCTTTCTTTGGCTCAGCATATAATTTATCTTCAATTAAGAAATAAACCTCTTCAGATGAATTCTCAAAAAGATTTCCTAATTCACTTACTTCATAAGCTGAAATATTTTCTATATTATCTAAGTTAAACTTATTTTTAAATTCTTCTACAGTAAATTTCTTTATTCTTAATTCTTTCATATATGTATATCTCCTTTTTGAATATTTTAAATCATTAAATCAATATTCTAATCTCTTATTAAAAATAATAAGTTTATTATATCATTATTAATCTAAAATAAGTACTTATATATATAATAATGCACAGCTTCTTATAATTAAAAATGTAAAAAGTTGTGCATTACTACTTGTTTTCAAATAAGTTTAAACCTTTAAATTTTAACTATTAAGCACATCTTTTATTCAGACTCTAATATTCTTGCAGAATCATTTGTTAGTTTAGTTAAAAAATTATATTCCTCTTCTCCAAGTATCTCTTTATAACGATTATGTAACTTTAATCTGTATTTTTTAATATCCTCTTGTATCTTTTCCCCACTCTCAGTTAGATATATATGAGATAATTTTCCCTCTGATCTTCTTTCCACCAATCCATTTATAACAAGTTTATCTATAAGTCTAGTTATTGTAGAAGGTTTCAAATGAAGTTCCTCACATAATTCTTTTTGAGTTATTCCTGGTTTAAATTTTACCCCAAGAAGTATATATACATATGTTGGAGACATTCCTAATGGTTTTAATTCATCTTCAGCTATTTTAGCTGCTATTTTTTTCAATCTAGTTACAGTAAAAAACAAGCACTGGCAAAAATTTTCTTCAAGCATTATATCATTCCTAACCTCTTAAAATTTTGTCTATATATTATATTAAATATAAATTTTAAAATTTGCAACTGAGTTCATTCCATTATTTTCAAATAAATAAGGTTTTACTACGCTAATATTTAATAATATATCTATAAAATATAAGAGATTGATTTCTATATTAAAATAAGTTCATACCAAGTTAAATTATAAAATATAAAAAGTTGATTTCTATAAAACATAAAAATCAACTTTTAAAAAAATATATTTATAGTATATTCCTATTTAATAAGTAATTGCTCTTTTGCATGAACAAGAGTAGTAAGTAAGTCATTATATGGTGTATTTATATTAAACTCTTTACCTTTTCTTGATACATAACCATTTATATAATCTATTTCTGTAAGACGATGATTTTGTATTAAATCTTGATGCATTGATGGATAGTGAGCGCCAGCTTGGCTTGGATCATATATTGCCTCTATTCCCCTTGCAACCTCTTCAACATCTAACTTTACTCCATATTTAGATGCAATATCAGCAAATTCTTTTATAATATTACGTATAAGCTCTGGAGCTTCTTTTAATTCACCAAATTCTTTAATATTACAATCTAAAATTGTACATCCACTATTTAAAGTTCCATTTACACATGCTTTACGCCATATTGAAAATAATACATTTTCACTATAGTGAGCTTTTAATCCAGCATTACTTAATATATCACAAATTTCTTTTGCTTCTTTTTCCATACTTGGATCAATATTTTGAACTTCTAGGCTTCCGCTTCCTGTTAATACAACATGTCCTGGTCCTTTTAACCCAGCTGTCCATAAAGTTACTCCCATAAGTATGTTTTTGCTATCAACATATTTTGCTACAGTTTCATTATGTCCTAATCCATTTAATAGGCATAATACCTTTGTATTTTTTCCTAATATACCTTTTATAGATTCTAACATTGGTTCTAATCCCATAGATTTAGTAAATAATATTATTAACTCTGGAATTTCTTTAGCATCTTGAGGTAGCATTGCTGGTATCTTTACTTTTTTAATTTCTCCATTTTCCTCAACAGTTAATCCCTCTTTGTTTATAGTATCTACATGATCCTTCCACCCATCTATTAGCATAACTTCATTTCCAGCTTCATGTAACATATATCCATAACGTGAGCCCATTGCTCCTGCTCCAACAATTGCGATTTTCATTTAAATCAACTCTCCTCTATTATCTTTTTTGTAAATTAAATATATTTAAAAATATTTTCATCATATAAATGTATAACTTTTCTACAGAACCATTCAATAATAAATGCTCCTACAAAAGGTATTACAAAGAATGCCATTATTACTCCAAATATAGCATTTGTAGCCCCTGGAGTATTTATAGCCGCTAAAGGTCCAACTAATCCAACTATACCAAATCCTGCACTATTAGGTGTACCTAATATATTAAATAAATAAGCTCCTATTCCACTTAGTATTCCATTTGCTATTATTGGAACTGCTATTATTGGGTATTTTACTAGGTTTGGCATCATCATTTTCATAGCTCCTAATAATACTGATAAAGTAACTCCACTTTGATTTACTCTTCTTGATCCTGCAACTAAAACTGCTGTACAAGCAGTAACTCCTATGGCAGCTGCCCCAGCTCCTAAGCCAGTTATTCCAATAGCTATACCTATTGCCACAGTTGAAATTGGTGAAATAATTAATATTGAGAATGAAACACTTATTAAAATACACATTAATAATGGCTGTAAAGTAGTAAAGTTATTCATTATATCTCCAATTACTATGGTAATTTGTCTTACATAAGGTAACATAAACATTCCTATTATACCAACTCCAGCGCCAGCTATAATAGGTAGTAATAATATAGTTAAAGATCCTAATTTATTTCCTATTAATCTAATAACAAATACAGCTATACAAGAAACTAACATTATATTTATTAAGTCTCCAATACCAACCATTTGTACTCCTGCTTCAGTAACCTTAAATGCCCCTGAACCTAAGAATACTGCTGCTCCAACTATAACTGATTGCATAGCATTTAATTCAAACTGTAATCCAACTAAGACTCCCACAAGCACAGGTACTATAAACTGCATAATATTCACGGCATTATAAAAAGTAGAAAATATAGGTGAAACCCCTATTAGCCCTTTAAAAATTGATCCTAATATTGCATTAGGAATTAACCCTACAACTATCCCTGTTGCAGTTCCTGCCAAAACTTTATTTAAATAATCTTTTGGTGTTAACTTATCTTTCTTTGAAACATTCTTTTGTGTCATCTCTCTCTTCTTCCTATTATAAAATTTTTTGTTAGTTAAAATCTATAACAATACAAAATTCATTAAATATTATTTCTCTAAAAATATTTATTATTCAAAGTCTTTGTTTATTTTTTGTCATTTATATTTTTATAGATTCTCATGTCAAACTCCACTTTTTTATAAATTACTAGTAATTTTTTTAAAATTAATTGTTTTAATGTATAAATACATACAAATTTAAGTTCATTTGTATGTACAACTAATTTTTTCTGCTATAAATATATCATAATATAAATATAAATTGCAATATATTTAAGACATAAAAGTTAAAAATATAACAAATTATTTTACAAAATTCACATTTTAAAAATATTTTCTGAACTTTATATAATATAATAAACAAATCACTAAATTTAAAATAAAAATATAATTATATAAAATTTTTAATAATCCACACTACCTATTTAAATCTAATATATTTTATGAAAAGAATATGATTTATTAATAGATCTCACTACCCATTGGATAATTATAGTAAATAGTGATATAATAATATCTATAAACTAAGACTTTAAGAAAGGCGAAGGTAGTTTCAACAATGGAAATATAATCTATTTTTCAAATTTTAATTACAACAAAAAGTATTTAATTTTAGCTTTAAAAATGATTTATTTTAAGCTTTTTTTGTTGTATTTAACTTTATGGAGAGTAGATTATAGTGAGATAGGTATATTTTTGACTTTTTATGACTATATATACTCTCCTGTAATTTATAGGAGGGATTTTTTTATGTCTTTAGCAAGATTAAATAAAGTAAAAAAATATTATGGAGATAAATTAATTCTAGATATAGATAAACTAGAAATTTTAGATGAAGATAGAATCGGATTAGTTGGAGTTAATGGTGCTGGTAAAACTACACTTATTAAATCTTTATTAGGTCAAATTCCTATTGATGAAGGAAATGTATCTCTAACTAAAAGCTTTGCTTATATAAGTCAAAGTGAAAATTCTAATGAAGAAACTTTAAATAATAATTTTAAGAATGTATTCAATGCTCCTTTTGAATACCATGAGTTTTTATCAGGTGGAGAAAAGGTTAAATTTAAAATAGCTAAAGCTCTAGGTGAAAATAAACATTTAATTATTGCTGATGAGCCTACTGCTAATTTAGATGAAAACAGCATTGAAACTCTTGAAAACATGCTAAAAAACTATAATGGTGCATTACTTCTAGTATCACATGATAGAAGATTTCTAGATTCATTATGTAACACTATTATTGAAATTGAAGATGGAAAAATAAAAACTTATAAAGGAAATTTCTCTAAATATCTAGAGCTAAAAACTTTAGAGAGGCAAAGAGCTGAAATTGAGTATAATTCTTATATAAATGAAAAAAAGCATCTTGAAAATGCTATCCTTAATAAGCGAAACTTAAAAGATAGTCTTCGAAAAACACCTAAAAGAATGGGTAATTCTGAAGCTAGATTACACAAAATGGGGCCTCAAAGAGCAAAGAAAAATCTAGATAATAATATAAAGGCCTTAAGAAGTAGAATTGATCATCTTGACATTAAGGAAAAGCCTAAAACAATAAAAGAGATTAAAATTAGAGTTCAAGATAATTTAAAAATATCTTCTAAAAATCTTATAGAAGCTAAAGATTTCACATTATTTGCAGGTAATAAGCTTCTACTTAAAGATATTAAATTTAAAATAAAGAATGGTAAGAAAGTAGCACTTATTGGTGATAATGGTTGTGGTAAAAGTACATTGCTAAAAAATATTATTTCAAAAGAAGACAATATAAAAGTTTTAGATAATGTTGTTATAGGCTACTTTGATCAATCTCAAAAGATATTAAAAGATGATGAATCAATACTAAAAAATATTCTTAAAGATTGTTCTTATGATGAAAATTTTGTGAGAATAAATCTAGATGGTTTTGGTTTTAAAGGAGATGATGTATTTAAGAAAGTCTCTTCCTTAAGTGGTGGTGAAAAAGTAAAAATAGCACTTTGTAAAATATTATTATCTGATAATAACTTAATAATATTGGACGAACCTACAAACTATCTTGACATAAAATCTATGGAATCTCTAGAGACTGCATTGATTAATTGTAATAAAACATTAATTGTAGTTTCTCATGATAGAAACTTTATTTCTAATGTATGCGATTATATTTTAGAGATAGATAACAATTTAATTCATGAATTTTCTGGAACCTATGATGAATATATAAAATTTAAGAAAAAACCTAAGTTAGATCATAAAGAAAGAGCTAATAAAGATAGTCTTCTTATCTTAGAAAACAGACTTTCTAATGTAATAGCGCTCCTTTCAATAGAACCTGACAACAATAAAAAAAGTTTATTAGAAAATGAATATTATAATTTACTTAAAGAATTAAAAAACTTAAGAAAAAGATTAAGTTAAATCTAGAAAACTCTGTAGAAACAAATATTCACTTAAAGCAGAACTATTAACTTAAATCTATAAAAATAACCTTAACAAAATTAAATTGTTAAGGTTATTTTGTGGTGTTTTATAATAAAATTATTTTATTATCTCTAAAATTTCTTCTATTTTTTTGCTTCCAAAGTAAACATCTTTATTGTTTACTATTAGAGCTGGTACGCTCATTATTTTAAATTCATCTTTTATATCTTTAAAATTAGCTAAATCAATCATTTCAGCTTCTATATTTTTATTTTCTTTTGCTATTCTTTGTGCACTAGCTACAACATCAGGGCATAAATGACATGATAGTGATACACAAACCTTAATATTAGTCTTTTTATCTAATTTCTTTATTTCATCAAGCACTTCTTTATCAATACCTTGACCTGGACCACCTAAGTTATATATAGCTAAAATAAATGAATTTAACTCATGTCCTCCTGGAACACCATGAAACTTAATTCCACTATAATTTTCATTTTCGTCTAAAAGTGCAACTATTGGATATTTGTCAGCATTTATCTTCTCTTCAACATCTTTATTTTCACCTCTATTAAATATCTTAGCATTAATTTTTTCTCCTAAATCTGATATATCTAGTACTAAGTCTCTAAGTTCTATAGATTTTGTATTATTTCTATCAACTATAGAGACTAAAGTTACTTCATTTTCTATTTTGCTTAAAATTCCTTTTAGCTGAGCTCTTAATCCATCATTTAATAGGGAACTTTTTCTTGATATATTTCCTAACTCATTATTTTCATCACTATTTTTTTCTTCTTGAATATTTTCCTCTTCTTCTAAATATTCATCTTCTATACCAAGCTTTTCTTTTAGCTCTTTAACGTATCTCTCTGCTGTAGTGGCAGCAATAGCCCCATCTGATACAGCTGTAACTATTTGTCTTAAAGATTTTGGACGTAAATCTCCAGCAACATAAACCCCATTAATATTAGTTTCCATATCTTCATTAGTTATAATATATCCTTGCTTGTCTAACTCTAAAATATCTTTAAACAATTCACTTTTAGGGGCATAACCAACGAATACAAATATTCCAAAGGCTCCATCCTCTTTTTTTGCTCTGTATTCAAAAATTTCTCCTGTTACATTATTCTTGAACTTAGCATAGTTTACCATGTCTTTGCCCTTAGCTTCAATTATTTCAGTATTAAATTTCACCTCAATTTTAGGGTTAGAAAGAACCTTATCTGCTATAGATTTTGCACAAGTAAATTCTGGTTCTCTAGCTATTACAGTTACCTTTGATGCAAATCTAGTTAAGAATATTGCTTCCTCAGCCGCTGCAAAACCAGCTCCTATTACAAATACCTCTAATCCTTCAAAAAACTGACCATCACAAGTTGCACAATATGCAACTCCTCTTCCTGTAAATTCTTCTTCCCCTTTAAATCCAAGTTGTCTAGGTGCTGCCCCAGTAGCAATTATTACAGATCTTCCCTGAACTAAACCTTTGTCAGTTTTTATTTCCTTAATATCTCCCTCTAAACTTACTTCAAGGACTTCTCCATTCATAAACTTAACTTTAAAATCCTCTGCCTGAGCTCTCATTTCACTCATAAGTTTAGGACCATTTGTATTTCTAGATCCAGGATAATTAGATATGTCGAAGGTTTTATTGACTTGTCCTCCTAATTCTCCCTTTTCTATTATCAAGGTATTCATCTTAGCTCTTCCGGCATATATACCTGCTGAAAGTCCTGCAGGCCCTCCCCCAATAATAACCAAATCATATATTTTACTCATAAATTTACGTCTCCTCCTTAGTCCTTACTATTCAAAATATTTTTAAACTATCTACTTTGAAATAACTTAAAAATGTTTTAATTTCAATTAATTAACTAAAAAACTATATAAAATAAATTCTTATTACCTAAGCATTTAATCTTTAATAAATTTTATAAAACACCTAAATATAAAATAATTTTTATACAAACTATATATTAATTTAATAAAAGAGTGGTAATTAAGCCACTCTTTTATTTATTTTTATTAAAGTTTTCCTATTAAATCTAAACTTGGTGCTAATGTTTCTTCACCTGGTTTCCATTTAGCTGGACAAACTTGATCTCCATGTTCTGCAACAAACTGAGCTGCTTGAACCTTTCTTAATAATTCTTCAGCATTTCTTCCAATTCCGTTATCATGGATTTCATATGCTTTTATCTCTCCTTCTGGGTTAATTACGAAAGATCCTCTTAAAGCTAATCCTTCTTCTTCTATCATAACTTCAAAATCTCTTGCTAATTTTCCTGTTGGATCTGCTAACATTGGATATTTAATCTTTCCTATAGTATCTGAAGCATCTGCCCATGCTTTATGAACAAAGTGAGTATCTGTTGATATTGAGTAAACTTCACATCCTATTTCTTTAAAGCTTTCATAATTGTCTGCTAACTCTCCTAACTCAGTTGGACAAACAAAAGTAAAGTCTGCTGGATAGAATACGAATACTGACCAGTGTCCTTTTAAATCCTCTGATGTAACTTCTTTAAATTCTCCATTTTGATATGATTGCACTTTAAAATCTGAAACTTTTTTGTTTATTAATGACATTTGCACTTCCTCCTTGATATTTATTTTCAATTGATTCTATTTATCATTTATTTCTTATAATCAATAATAATTATTATTTAATAAAAAGTCAATACTTTTTAGAAAAATTTTTATATTATTTTTATCATGTGTGTGCAATCACATTCAGATATTTTATTATGTTTTAAACTAAGGTTGTAGATTTTCACAAAAGAAATTTAATAAGGAGGGTACTTATGAATAAAGAAATTAAACTAAGAAATGATATTTACTCAGTAGGAGTAATTGACAATAGACCTGTTCCATTTCACAGATTAATATTAGAAAAAGGAACTACATACAATAGTTATTTATTAAAAACTAGAAAGCCAACAGTTATTGATACTGTAGATTTAATATATACAAAAGATTTTTTAAATAATTTAAAAGAGATTATTGATTTAAAAGATATAAGTTACATAGTTATTAATCATACAGAACCAGATCATTCAGGTGCATTAGGTGGACTAGCTAGACAAGCTATTAATGCTAAAATAGTTTGCAGTGAAAAAGCCGTATATCATCTAAAAGAATTATATAAATTACATGATAGAGATTTTATAGTAGTAAATGATGGGGATACCCTTGATATAGGAGGAAAAACATTATTATTTAAAATGACTCCTTATCTTCACACTGAGGAAACAATGATTACATATGATGTGGAAGATAAAATATTATTTCCTTGTGATATTTTTAGTACTCATCTTACTGCCAAGGAACATTTCTCAAGTAAATCAAATGAAGATATTACAGAGGACTTTTTAACTTACTATAAACTTATAATGGAACCACATAGAAAATACATTAGACCACTGATTGATATATTAAAAGATTTAGATATAGAAGTTATTGCTCCATCACATGGTTATATACTAGATGAAAATATTCAATCATATATTGATATATATGATAAATATAGTAAAGAAACTAAAAAAGGGAAAAAAGCTACTATAGTTTACACTACAATGAGAAATGCAACAAAAAAAATAGCTGAAAAATTCAAATCTGAATTAGAAAATGAGGATATTGAAGTTTATATATTTAATGCAGATAAAAGTACTAAAGAAGATATATTAGCTTCAATAAAAGAATCAGATTCAATACTATTTGGTACTTCAACTAAATATGGAGATTTAATAGGTTCTATTGAAGATATATTAAAAGAATTACCTAAATTAGATTTAAGCAATAAACTTTTAGGTGCTTTTGGTTCATTTGGATGGAGTGGTGAACCTATAGAAATAATTCAGGATTACTTAAACTCTACAAATGGTAATGTTTTAAATACTTCATCAATAATAAAATCTACTGGTATGATTGATGTTCATTTCCCAGTAAGAATTAGATTCTCACTAAATGAAGAATCAGAAAAAGAAGTTGTAAGAGCTGCTGATTATATCAGTTCAATAATATAATCGTTAAATTTTAGGAGGAATTAATTATGAAAAAATTTATATGTGATGTTTGTGGATACATTTATGATCCAGCTGTAGGAGATCCTGATAATGGTGTGGAACCTGGAACTGAATTTAAGGATATACCTGATGATTGGGTTTGCCCTCTTTGTGGAGTAGATAAATCTCAATTCTCTGAAACTGAATAATATTATATTAGTAAAAAGCCTAATAAATCATATAGATTTATTAGGCTTTTTACTTTACTCTGCTAAATCTAATAAAGCTTCTATATCCTTAATTATAATTGCCTTATTTCCATGTAAATTTATTATTCCTGTTTTATCAAATTTAGATAGTTTCCTACTTACAGTTTCTCTAGTAACACCACAGTAGTTTGCCATTTGTTCTCTATTAAGTGGTAACTTTACATATATTCCTTCTTCCTTTTCAATTCCATATCTATTCATAAATTCTACCAACACTGATGCTATTCTCACTTCTACATCCTTAGTTGCTAAATTTTGTGCTAAATTCTCTGCTAAGTTTATTCTATTAGCCATCTCTTCTATTATTTTTATTGATATTTCTGGATTTTCTAAAAGTATTTTATCTAAACTTTTTTTATTTAATACACACATCTTACCTGAAGTTATTGCATAAGCTGAAAAATTACTAATATTACTATTAACAAAAAGATTATTTTCTCCAAAGAAATCTCCTTTGGATAATAGATATACTATTTGTTCTTTTCCTTCTTTAGTAATTTTACATATTTTCACTTCTCCCTCTCTAATTAAAAAAAGCTTGTCTGATATTTCACCTTCCCTACATAATGTATCATTTTCATCAAATTCCTTATGTTCTGTCATATGGACTATTTTGAATAGTTCCTCATCTGATAATGATGAGAAAATAGCTATATTCCTAGCACATGGTCCTTTATCTGATGCACAATTACATAATCTAATCACAAATTTATACGCTCCTTTTATCTTTTGGTATTTCATATCAATTTTAACAAATGCTATTAATAACTATCAATACATCATAAGTTTTTAAAAATATAGGCATATAATATTATTAAAAACAAAAGTAGTTAATTCTTAAGAATTAACTACTTTTTATAACATTTTAAATCCAAATTTTTAATATACTAAGTGTTATTATATTAAAATCTAAAAAATAATTATTAAAACTCTTCTTTTCCAAAGAATTCAAAATTAATATTATCTTCTTTAACGCCTAAATCTTTTAAACTATTTCTTATACTTTTCATAAATAAAGTTGGACCACAAAAGAAAAATTCTCCATTTAAAGGCAAGTTATTTTTTATCCATTCTTTTGTTATAAATCCCTCTTCATCAAAATCTTTACCTTTTATATCACTTTCTAATGGCTCACTAAATATCTTTATTTCCTTAAAATTCTTTACTTTTTTAATTCCTTGAACATCTGAATTTAAAGCTAGATTATCTGAGTTTAATACAGCTTCCACAAAGTATACATCTCTGCTTTGTTCCTTAGCTCCATATAGCATTGATAAAATAGGTGTTATTCCTATACCTCCTGATAGTAAAACTAAAGGCTTATTACTATCTTCTGTTAATGTAAAATTCCCAAATGGAGGCATTGCTAATATTGTATCACCTACATTAATAGATTCATGAAAATATCCACTTACCTTTCCATTAGGCACCCTTTTTATTGTTAATCTATAATAATTCTTTTTGGGATCACCTGATAAACTATATCTTCTCATTTCTTTTTTTATAACTTCATCATCAGTTTCTATTTTAAGAGGTAAAAATTGACCACATTTATATTCTTTTAATGGTTTACCATCAGTAGCTCTTAGGTAAAATGATTTTATATCCTTTGCCTCTTCTTCTATTTTAAATATTTCTAATTGTCTAAATCCATTCCAAACATTTTCCATATTATCACCTCATTACACTTATCATAAGTTTATAATTATTAAATAAGTAACAATATATGACTTAAATTAATACTTAATGAAACTTCATATATTGTTACTTACAGTTAAACCTATAATTTTAAATTTATATTTTTATATAAATTTAATAGAGTAAGTAGAAACTAATTTATATTTGTACATCGAAATTCTTAATTTATAGGTTTTATATATTACTTTAGGGTTTTATAAAAATAAAAACGAAAATTATAAGTTTATTTAAATATTATATATATAAAGCTATTAATATGTGTTTATATGCTATTAATATTAACATCTTAGTCTTTACTTCTCTATTATAGATTTATTATATCTACAATAATTGCTACGAAATATGACTGGCATCACATTTAAAAATTATATTTACCCAAAACAAGTCTTTGACTTTAATAATATACTATCCAAATATAAAAATACTAATTCTTCTATACTTATTGGGATTTTTAAAATTACATATATTATAATTTCTAATAAATCTAATACTAATTAATATTTTTAGACATAATTTATTTAATAATTAAACATAATAAAATAACATATCTATTAATTCTAAGGAGGTTTTAATAATGGAAAAATTTGTATGTGATGTTTGCGGATATATTTATGATCCAGTTGTAGGAGATCCTGATAATGGTGTGGCTCCTGGTACCAAATTTAAAGATATTCCAGATACTTGGGTATGTCCACTTTGTAAACTAGATAAAACTCATTTTTCTAAAGTTGAATAATTTAGAAGTGTATATAAAACCTTATAATACACTCCTAAACTAAGACAGTATATCTAATTAGTTCTATTATAAAAATCAAAAGTTTTATAAAGATTATTATCTATTTAAAGGCTATATTTTAAAGTAAATTTGATTAAAGCTATAAACCACTTATTAATAACTAAATCATTAAGTGAAGTCTAAAATCAAATCAGACTTAAAAATATAGCCTTGTTAAAATATTTTCAACTTACTAATATATAATACCCTTTTAACTATTCAGCTAAGCTAAATAAAGCTTCTTTGTCCTTAACAATAAGACCCTTATTCCCCTGTAACTTTATTATTCCTAACTTATCAAATTTTGAAAGTCTTCTACTTACAGTTTCTCTTGTTATACCACAATAATTTGCTATCTGTTCTCTATTCAGAGGTAAACTTATGTATATTCCTTCTTTATTCTTCTCACCATACTTATCCATAAATTCTATTAATACAGTGGCTAATCTTGCTTCTACATCCCTAGTAGCTAAAGTTTGTGCCAAATTCTCAGCAGAATTTATTCTATCTGCCATCTCTTGTATTATTTTTAATGATATCTCTGGATTTTTTATGAGTATTTTTTCTAAATTCTCCTTTTTTAAAATACATAACTTTGCATCTGTTATTGCATAAGCTGAAAAGTTACTAATATTATTACTAGTAAAAAGATTATTTTCTCCAAAGAAATCACCTTTAGATAATACGTAAACTATCTGTTCTTTTCCCTCTTTAGTTATTTTGCATATCTTTACTCTTCCTTCTCTAATTAAGAAAAGCTTATCTGATTTTTCTCCTTCTCTGCATAAAACATCATTTTCTTTAAAACTTTTATGTTCAGTCATATTAACTATTTTTAACAACTCTTCATTGGATAATGTTGAGAAAATAGATATATTTTTAGCACAAGGTTCTTTACATGACCCACATGTACATGTTTTTTCCATTTATATCTTCCTCCTTACTCTTTTATTTATCCTTTTTCTTTATTTAATATTCTACTATAAAACTTAACATTTAATAAAAAAAGAAACATCAGAACTAGTCTATGTTTCTTTTTAATTTACAATTTATAAAATTATTTCATTTTCTAATCTCCAAAATACTAATATTAAAAACCAAAGATCAATATCATAATAAAATAAAACATAAATGGCATTAATCCTATAAAAGTAAGGCTTATACTCCACTTCATATTACCGTAACTTTTTTCATGATTATACTTTTTAATAAATAATATTAAAATCAATATATAATTAATCAATGATGATATAAATAATATTGGAGATACTACAAAACTAAATCCAACTAAATAAGACATTATTTCACGAGGAAGTATTTTTAAAAACTCTAAAATTATAATTAATATACTTAATAATCCTAAAAAAGCGATTATTTTTGAAAAAACTAAATTTAATTTAAACTCAAAGCTCATAAATACCTCCTTAGAAAAAACTATTCAATAATTAGAAAGATTTTCTGTGTAAATTAATAATTAAACCCAATCTATTTTCTTTACTTAAAAGTATCATATTCAGAAAATGTTTTCAACAAATTTACTTCTCATATAGAATTATAATAATCTTTATAACTATTAATATCTTGGGAATAATATATTATTTTCTTTATGAATATGTATGAATAAATCTTTTTCTAAGTCGTGTAAATAATCATATAGTAGTTTAAAACTTATGCATCCCCATTCTGGAACTTTATAATCATCAGTTACTTCTGCTAATTCTTTTAATATATCACCAGCAGCTTCATGTTCATTAACTATGATTCTTATATCCTCTTCTATTTCTTTCTTTTCTTCTTTATCCTTTGCTTGGTCATACTTAATCATTAATGGGAATAAAATATTCTCTTCTTTAAGTAAATGTTCTTCTAATTCACATTTTAGCTTTCCAAAAAGGCTATGAACTTTCATTAAAAGTTCTGGATCATGTGAAAAATGTACTCTAAATACCTTAACCATCAATGGATCTATTTCTTTTAATAATTTAAAAGTCTCTGCATGATGAGTTTCAACTATATGATTAATTAGTTCTTCTGAAGATTTTTCTCTCCAATCTACATATTGAGAGTTTTCAAATTTAAACTCTTTGAATTCTTTGTTTAAATCTTCAACAAATTTATCAACATCAATACCTTTTTCTTTAAGTGCTACTTCTAAACTCTTACTTCCACCACAACAATAATCTAATTCCATATCATTAAATTTCTTAACAACTACTGGATAAACAGTAACAACTTCTCCTAAACTATAGTCTTTTCTAATTAATTTTTCCATAGTGCTTTCCTCCTAATTTTTAATCACACATTTATAACAAACTATTTTTGCTAGTGTTGATTTTTACATAGAACTTTAAGTTAATCTTAATAATAAAGTAATAAAAATACTTTAATAAACTAAATTTCATCTAAAGAACCAGCTAAAATCAACATTCAACCGAAATATAATCTTAAACTATTTTTCTATACATTCTTTTGGAGTAAATGGACAATATCCTATGTCATCACATTTCTCTCTCATATTCTCCCAAAGTTTTTCATCTTTTATGGCCTCTAAAGCTGTTGGATATAAAATATAATTTTCTTTAAATATATGATCCTTAAGTTCAAAACAAATTTCTTTAGATAAAGATTGAAGATTATCTTTAAAGTCTTCAAAATCAAGATATTCAACTACTTTTATTAATTCCTTTAATCTTCTCTTTTTCTCTCTTAATTGATCGTGTTCTAATCTCATTATTCTTGTTGGACCAGTAATCTCTCTCTTTTCTAACTCTGGAAATAATACATCTTCTTCTCTTTTATGGTGAAGCTCTGCATCTAAAATACCTTGTACTATTTCTAAAGCCTTTGAAAATTCTGCATTTTCTTTATTATACTTATCCATTTTTACTATTTTACTAGTAACTACTTCAAGCTCTTCCAATAATCCTAATATTTTTGTATGCTCTTCAACTAAAGTATCTAAGACATGTCCCCTTGATATATTACTTTTTAACTTTTCAAGTTCATCCTTAAGTATTTCCATATGTATATCACATAAATGTCTTAATTCACTAGGCTCCATTCCATCATCTATTAAGCTTTGCTCTGCAATTGATAATTCTAAGGGATCAATTGACTTTACAATATCTAATCCTTCTTCTCTTAATTCTTTAGTTATACCTTCTTTATTTATTCTTCTTAAAAAGTCAGTTAACCTTTTGATTCTTTCATAATCAATAACCTTTGCTTGTCCATTTTTTAATATTACTTTTTTATTTTCCATATATAAATTTCAATAGCATAATAAATTTATGCTAACTACTTCCTCCTATAAATAAAAATTTCTTATTATTTATTTGGCTTGTTGCCTCTCTCTTATGATGCTATTATAATTTCAAAGTGCTTATCTTAAATATGACCGGGGTCACATTAGAAAAATTAAATAAAAAAACTGTAGAATATTTAATCTACAGTTTTACCTTTTATTTTCATCCATAGGTAATAAATAATGATGGAACCTTCAAATTTAATATCTAACACTATTATCAATTTCATTTAATATTTCTACAATATTATTTAAATCATATTCTCCATCTAAATTTGTAAAAAAATATGTTTTTCTATAGTTATTAGATAATTTATCATAGTTCGAAATTATATTTGATATTACTAAATCATAATTTTTATTTTTATTATATATTTCTATATTTATGTCAAATTTTTTTCTTAAATAATCATTTAATCTAATAATTTTAGGTATTAAAACGAAATCTTCATTATATGATAATATACCTATATTTATTGAATTTTTAGTTTTTCCATTTATATAACTTAAAGTAATAATTATTACAAGTTTAAAGAACTCATCATTTGACTTATTATAACCATCCAAATTATGTAGTTTCAATAATAAATTTTCAACAAACTTTATTCTAGAGTGATTTGAAAATTTATTTAAATAATACTCTCTTGTTATATAGTCATTTGAATAAAAAATTCCTTTAAAAAAATAAAACCTATAACATATACTTAGTATATTTTGTTTTAAAATATTATTTATATTTATAGGTTGTACATATAATTCATTGATTTCATTAATTATTAAATTATATATTTTATAGGATTTACTATCTTTAAACCCATAATTTTTGCAAATAAAATCACTTGGTAAAATATTAAAGCTTAATAAAAAACATGTTGTTACATAAGCTAAGCATTTATCTAAATTTTTGTTCAGATAAATTTGTTCAAAAAATTTTATAAGTTCTAAGAAAAATGGATTATTATTTAAAATTTTTAGATTCTCTTTATGATAATTTATAAATTTATAATCTTTTTTTAAAAAAGAAAATCCGTTATTAATAGTAAATAACCATACATTTAACAGATATTTTTGTTTTGAATTTAAATAAACACCAAACTTTTCATAAAAAAAATTTACTAATTTATTAAATAAAAGACTTTCATCATTTGAAATTACTCTAGTATTTATAAAAAGCAAATAAAAAAAATATGTAATTTGAATTGGTGATCCTATAAATTTAAAATTCTTTATACATATATCAAAATTATTTAAAATATTATTACATTCAATAATATTTTTATTTAAAGTAGATTTACTAATATTTAATTCATTACAAATTTTCACAGTGCTTAATGGTAATGAATTCTTTTCAAATAAATATTTAAAAAGTTTAAACTTTAAGGAATCTTGTATTAATATTGATGTTAATTTATCAAGATCAAAATTCTTATCAGATTTTAATAAAATATAATTTTTAGTACATATTATATGAGTATTTTCATAATTATTGCTTTTTAATAAGAATTCAATTTCCTTTATATATGATCTTAAAGTAGGAAATGAAATATTTAAATTATTGCATAAATCGCTTTTAGATATTTTTCCATTATTTAAATAAATTTTTTTTAATATATTTAGCTTAATTCTTTTAGGCTTTTCTAATAATTCTTCTTTAAACATACATAATCCTTTCATAAAATACTAAAAATCCCAATCACTTTGATAATATTTTTTATTTTAAAAACTTTCCTTAAAAGCACAAATCATTTTGCAATTTTTTCATATAAAAATTTATCTAAAATTATTTAATTTTTAAAAATTATACCATCAGTAACGTTTAAAATATATTTAACATTAAATTAATAATTACATATTTTTCAATGAAATTAAATAAATTTATATTACAATTTTATAATTTATATATAAGTTGAGCACCTTTGGGAAATATTATCTCTGAAAAAAGTTCGTATAACCACTTTGAAAAGTTTAAGACTATATCATAAGAAATATTGTTTTATATTGAGATGTAATTTTTTATAACTTATAATGCTAAGAGCAAATCAATAATTTTTGATTTGCTCTTTTTAGTTTATTTTAAATAAAATCTAATGTCTTTAAATCAAATATTTTACTTCTTTTTATTTGAAAACTTACTATTAAAACTATATATTAAACTTAAAGCCATACATAGTGTTCCTATAAGTAAAAAAGGATATACTCCAATTCCACCAGATGAGGGAAGTTTATATATTTTAGCATTTTTAATACTAATAACTTGTCCATTTATACTAGCAAGTGCTTTTACATCATTTTCATTATCTATAAGGGCAATATTATCTTTAAAATGGAATAATATTTCCTTTCCACTTACAGTGTACCCCTTTGGTGCCTCAGTCTCCTGAATAAGATATTTATATTCTTCTCCTGAATTAAGATTCTCCCATTCAAGTCTCCCTTTATCATTAGATGATTTTTCACTTATTAAATAATAATTTATCCCATTTCTTACTAACTTTTTATTATTTTTATAGTTTTCATCATTAGTATAAAGTGAAAATTTTGCTCCACTTAACTTTATTTCTGGATTTATTGCATCTACTTTATCTATGTATATAGCTGATTTCAATTTTTTATTTTTTATACGAATAATCTCTTGATTATTCCACTTTTCTACATCATTACTTTTTAATTTATCCCAAGGAATTGTTACTACACCAGTATTATCAACTACAATTGGTCCTATGTCTTCCTTAATTTGTTCATATCCATTAGGAGCAAGAACTTCTTTTAAATAATAAGTACCTGGTTCAATCTCTTTAAATTCTATTTCTCCTTTATCATCAGTTTCTTTTACTAAAGGTTTAAAATTTTTATCATTAACTTTATTTAATTCAAATTTTGCTCCACTTAAAAATTTAGCATCAGATTCTAACTTTGAATCATCAGTTTTCTTTATACGTATACTATTAGGTATATTGCTTACAGTGATAAATTCTACTTCATTTTCATCTTGTATAGCCTTTCCATTCTTAACCTTAAAATGAATAAAATCTTTAGACAAAATATATCCCTTTGGTGGGTTTATTTCTTTTAACTTATAATCTCCTTCTTGTAAATAACCAAGACTTACTTCCCCATTTTCTTTTGTTGTAAAAGAGCCTAATTTTTCATTTATAGAATTATAAAGTTCAAATTCTGAATTAGCTAATGGCTTTGATGTTTCACTAGATATCTTCTTTAATTTAACTTCTATTGATGGTCTTTTTCCAGTAACAGAAGGTATTACAAAGTCACGAAAAACATTTGGTTCTTTATTATTAGGGTTTAAAACAGTTCTTTTATTAGCTTGATACCAAAAATCCCCATTAAAGTCAGGGTTGCTTGTATTTAATCTTACTTTATAATTTAATTCAACCCATTCATTTTCACCTAAATTTAGTCCTGTAAGAACTATCTGTCTATTTTTTTCGTTATATCCTACTTTTACACCTTCTAATAACTTATTATTAGATGCAGTTAACTTATAATCCTTATCGCTAAATTCTCCACTTTTAATAATATCAACCATATTCCCCATAGGATCTATAACTGTACCATTATTTATTGAGTTCTTTATTTTATCAATAATTTTATTAATAATCTCATCAATATCATCAACATTTTCATTAAGAAAAGCTTCAGCAGGACTAGAAGAAATTGATTCTAAGAATTTTCTTATTTCTGGAAGTTCAACAATTCCTTCAGCATCATAATATTGTCTATTATCTGTCCATTTATATACCCTTTTTTTAAGTTCTATACCAATAGTATAAATATTAATATCTGGATTTTCCTTTTTAATATTCTCTGCTTCTAAAGTAGTTGGAAAACCATTATTCCATATTGCTTCATATTTATTTTTTGAACGATTTAAAGCAGAATATACTTCTTCTCTAGAATATATATACGGCTTTTGAGTTTTAGTATTAAAAAAGTATGATGTACCAAATCCACGTACACCAATACCATTATATTGAGTGTTATAGTCAAAAATAGCTTTTTCATTTCCCCCAAACTCTTTTAAAAGGAATGAAAATGTGGGTAACCCATCAGTAAGATGGATAATAATTTTTTCATCAGCATTACTATTTTTTAAAAGTTCTATTGCTTTTAAAAGTCCTTGTTGAGTAAAAGTTCCCCCTGCATAGCTATTATTTCTTTGATTTGGAACAGTAGAAGGTATTTTGTTATAAATATCTTGAATATTACTGGTAAAATTCAGATAACACTGGTTGCTTGTATATAGGTCATAAACTGTATATTGATTATTACCTATAGATCCATCCATTAAATGATAATGTCTTCCATCTAAAATTGTTGAAGCATAAGTAACAAGTGCATAACGTGTATTTTTAGCCTTTAACTTATCCATAACATTTTTAATTTCTTCCTTAATCTTTAAGGCACGATTATTTGTTAACATAGAATTTGAATTGTCTAAAAGGAAAACCACATCTTTTTTTAAAGCTTCATTTTTCTTCCCTTGAATCTTTAGATTAATGTTAAATACATTATCTTCATCTGTTGTATAAGCTTTCTTTGTTAAATATCCTTCATCATATTCTAAAGGCTGATTTTTACCATATACACTATTATTTATTTTATTTTTTGAACTTCTATTTCCATACTCCCAATTTACTGGCCATGTACCTTTATTATTATCAGTAGTGTACTTAATACTACTTTTATTGTTTAATATTTCATTATTGAATTTATTATACATTTCTGAATCTAATACTTTTTCAACAGACATGCTATCAGACTTTTCTTCTGCTTTTATTAAATTAGTAGGCAATAAAATACTTAAAAATATTACTGTCATTATTAAACTTATAATTGACATTAATTTTTTGGTATCTATACCTTTACTATTCATAAATTAACTCACCTCCATATTTACTACACTTATTAATGAAAGTATAGATAAAATAGTTAAACCTAATATTAAGACACTCCTTGAATAAAATTAAGTTAAGCTAAATAACATATTTTTTAATTTATAATTGTTTTAGCTTAGTAAAGATATTCTCACTCTTTTCTTTTTTTAGATTTATTTATTCCTATCTTCTTAACAATAATAATTGCTATTAAGCTAACTAATATTAAGAGTATATAACTATAAGTTTTCTTATTTTTATTAGAATTGTTTATGTCTATATCCCTATTTTTTATCTCTTTGGAATCATTAAAATGGTTCATTCGTTTTCCCCTAACCAATAACCTATGACTATTTACTCCATATGGTGTACATGTAACTAATGTAACAAGGTCTTCTCCTTTTTCTATAGCTAGCTGAGAAAGATCTGATGGTAATACAACTGAAATTTTATCAACTTTATATTCAAGCTTTTTATCTAAAACTTGAATATAAAATAAATCATCTTCTTTTAACTTATCTAAATCAGTAAATAAACGTGCATTTGTAAAACCACTATGTGATGCTAAAACTGCATGGGTTCCCTCTCCACCAACAGGAAGCGAAGTTCCTTCAATATGTCCACACCCATTTTCAAGAGCTTCCTTTCCTACTCCATGCCAAATAATTAGTTTTTGATTTATTTTAGGTATTTCTAGAACCCCCATGACACCATCATTATTAGGATTAAGTAATGAATAATATACATTATCTTTTGAATATTCATTATTACTAAATACATCTTTAACCATATTGACTAAATGCTGTTTATTATACTCTATTGCTTTATTTAAAATTCTATCTTTTTCAATAGTATTTTCTTTTGAGATTTTCTCACTATACTTTACTTCTAATTGATTATTTACATGTTTATTCCACAAGTCGCTAATAGTTGGATAAAAAAATATACTAGCTCCAATAAAGAAAATTAAAAATGAAAAAATTAAACTTAATTTATTATTTTTTTTGCTCATAAAATTAATCACTCTCTTCGTCTTTTTTTAATAAAGTCAAGTAATTTAACTAAAATTAAAGCTAATAATATTCCTCCAATAATACATGCAATTTCTACTATTAAGAAATATGGTTGTACATTTTTTACTTTTTCTTTCTCTTGAAGTTCTTCTTTTTTATCGTATGGAACTCTATGACCACGAACTAATAATCTATGTGAGTTAATTGAGTACGGTGTACATGTAAATAAAGTAGCCAAGTCTTCACCTTCCTTAATTGCTAATTCAGAGGTTTGCTCTGGTTCAACAACTAATATTTGATCTACTTTATATGCAAAAGTTTCACCACATACATGAAAATAGAATAAATCTCCATCTTTAAGTTGATCTAAATCAGTAAATAACTTAGCACTTGGCAATCCCCTATGAGCTGAAATAACAGTATGTGAGCTCTCTCCACCTACAGGTAACGAACTACCAAAAAGATGACCTGCCCCCTTAGCCAATACTTCATCTGTAGTATAATGATAAATTGGTATGTTAACATCAATTGATGGGATTTCAACACTTCCAATTATTCCATCATTATTTATATTTAGTAATGATTCATACTCCTTATCTTTAACACCATTTCTAACGGAAAAAGCATCTGGTACAACCCCACCAATTAATGTTTCATTGTACTTTCTAGCATCATCTATTTTCTTTTTAATTTCATCAGGTTTTATTTCTTTAACAACATTATCATAATTAGCAATTAATTTATTAGCCCTATATTTATTCCATTGATCACTTATCAATGGATAAAAAGCTATGCTTAATCCAAGTATAAATATTAAAACAATATAAATCTTCTTAACGCCTTTCAATATTTCCTCCTATAGAAAAAATTCGTACTAGAATTACCTAGTACGAATTTATTTAATTACCTAAGTAATATTAATTACTCCATGTAACTCTATACTCTTGATTTTTTCTTACCAAATAAGAAGTGGCTTCCTATAGCACCAGCCATTAAAGTAACCCCTACAAAAGTGAATATGTATGTACCCATTCCACCTGTAGATGGTAATTTGCTTAATTTTGTATTTTTGATTATTGAAGTAGTTGTTTCATCTTTAATTTCTGTTATTTTGTCTTTTCCTTCATAAGTAGCTGTATATGTAGATGTATTTTGATCATTAATTGTTATACTGTAACTCTTTAAAGTACCATTTTCATTATACTCAGCAGCAATCTTTACATTTTGAACTTCATTATTTAAAGCATATCCTTCTGGTGCTTTAGTTTCTACTAACTCATACTCACCAGTAGCTAAGCCTGTAAATTTAAGTCTACCATTCTCATCTGAAGTTGCAGTAAGTACTTCTCCTGGAGTTCCATTTTTAGGAGTTAATTTAAATTCAGCACCTTGTAAAGGTCCTTCAACTTTATTACCAAGCTCTTCTTGTTCTTCTCTTTTTATATTTGTAACTTTACCATTTTCATCAGTTTTTATAACTTCACTTGTAGTTTTCTTTTTATCTTGACGGTTTCCAAATAAGTTAGCATCTATACCAAATGTATATTGATAAGTACGATCATTTATTTTAGTACCCTCTTTATTTATATCAGGACTATTACTATATTCTAAAGTAACATAATTTGTATTTGGATCAAAGTTATATGTTGCATTCTCATTTAACTTTGCACTATATGTAACAACTAATTTTTCTCCTGGATGTTTAAGAACATACTCAGAATTAAAAGTCAATTTTAATTCTTGATTACTTAATTTTTCAAATTTATAATTATTAGTTTCAATATCTTGTCTTTGTTCATTCTGAACTTTTATAGAACCCTCATTGTAATCTAATCCTTTGCTTAATGTATCTGTAATAATATATTTTACATCAGTATATTCAGCTGAATATTTTGGAATATCAGAAGTTATTTTAAATTCAAAAGATTGACCAACTGCTTGATCTGATCCTTTGCTATTACCACGTGAATCTAAAATTTCTTTATGAATTTCAGGTGTTGATTTCTTAGCATATGCCGTTTCACCATTTAATTCCCAATTAGTATTTGCATCAACTATACCTTGAACCAAAGTACTATTTCCGCCATTATTTTTATCATTATAATATATACCTAATAACATTGGATTATAAAGAGTTTTAGCTCCATTTTTAGGAGTAACTAATACTAACCAATAACCAGCTTCTAAATTAGCTGTATATGTTGTTCCAGCACCTTGCATTTCAACTTTCTTTAAAGTATTTAAAAGATTGGAATTCTTTGAAATCTCAATAATTTCATTAATAGTCGGTTTTATAGGATTGGTAATTTTCACTTCATCATTTGCTACTGTATAACCAGTAAAACCACTACCATCATAATTTCCTTTTACAATTTGATATGCAATTACTGTACTTCCTTCTTCTACATTTTCAACTGTTCCTAATGCTGTATCATTATCACTAGGTACTTGTCCAGCAGCTTTTACTACTTTACTTGTTAATGGCGAGCCAAAGCTAAGAAACATAGCAAAAACAGCTAACAATGATATCATTTTTTTGATTAAAAAATTTCTTTTATCCATACTTAATAACCCTTTCTTATTTTTATTTAAATAGATTAAAAAATGTAACATTAAGAATTTGTAGGGAATACTCTAATGTACATTTTTTATACTACCTATTAACTAAACTCAAATAAAAATTTCTAAATAACATTATATATTAAACAATATTTACTATTTGTACATATTATATTATTAATTTCAATTATAGTAAGTTCTTTTTTTTTTCTTAAAAAGAAAAAAAAAAGAACTTGAATTGAAATAAATCAATTAGATATTCTAATAAAATTTCTCATAAAAAAAGTATGCAGATTATTTAATCCGCATACTATAAACCTTATTTTTTATTAAAATTTAATTTTAATATAATGAATTTTTAAAGCTAATATATTTTATTAAAAAGTAATATTCTTAAATACTTTTATTCTTCCTATGGAACAAGCCTTTTTCTATCTCTAGTTATTAAGGTTGCTTCTCTAACATTTTCTAACCCTAAAATTCTTGCTGTTATTCTTTCTAGACCAATAGCCAATCCACCATGTTTAGGCATTCCTAATTTAAATAACTCTAAATAACTTTCATAACTATTAGGGTTAAGCCCCTTATATTTCATATTTTCTACTAGCATTTCATAGTCATGTATTCTTTGCCCACCTGTTGTTATCTCTATTCCCCTAAATAATAGATCAAAACTATGAGTTCCCTTCTCTCCTTTAGGCATTGTGTACATTGGCCTTTTTTTTCTTGGATAATTAGTCAAAAATAGGAAATCACTATTTAGTTTTTCTTTTGCATACTTATATAAAAGTTTTTCTGCTTCTGGGTCTAAGTCACCATCTAAGTCATTTTTATTATACTGTTCTTTTAATATCTCTATTGCCTCATTAAATTCTATTTTAGGTATTTCCTCATATATAACAGGCAATTCAACTTGTAATAACTCTAGATATTCTTTTCCTTTAATTCTTAAAGAGTTTAATATAAATTTAAGTAAATTTTCTTCTAAATTCATAATGTCAAACTCATTTTCAATAAATCCCATTTCTAAGTCCATACTTACATATTCATTAAGGTGTCTATTGGTATTATGCTCCTCAGCTCTATATGCATGACCAATCTCAAAAACTCTTTCAAAACCTGCACCAACCATCATTTGCTTATAGAATTGAGGACTTTGTGCTAAATATGCTTTATTTTCAAAATATTTCACCTCAAAAACTTCTGTTCCCCCTTCAGCTCCCTCTTTAACAATCTTAGGAGTATGAATTTCTGTAAAACCTTCTTTATTTAAAAACTCTCTAAATGAGTCTGTTATTATATTTTGAACTTTAAAAATAGCATTTATCTTTTTATGCCTTAAACTTAACATTCTGTTATTAAGCATAGTATCTAAATTTATATCTAAAGTTTCTTTATTTACTTCTATTTTTAGCTCTTCTTTTGCCTTATTTATAATCTCTATATTTTCTACCTGTATTTCAAAGGAATTTAATGAATTTTTACTCTCTTTTAATGCTCCTTCAATAGAAACTACAGATTCCACAGTTAAATTTGATAAATCACTCTTTTCATTTTCAGCAACACACTGAACTAATCCAGACCTATCTCTTATAATAATAAACGTTATAAATTTTAATCTCCTAATTTTATATATCCATCCCTTAATACACACATTTTCATTCAAATGATTTTTTAATTCATTTATTAAACTTCTTTTCATAATTTTTACCTCCAAAAAAATATCCCCTTGAGTAAAAACTCAAGGGGCAAAATAATTTCGCGGTACCACCCTTTTTAATAATGTTTAATTGAATTAAAATAAAAGCACTATATAGAATGAGCTCTTTTCTATATAAAAAAGCACTCACTCCCATAATAGGAGCGAATGCATATATTCACGGTGCCATCCTAATTCAACAATGTATTAATACATTATCATCTCAGATCCCTGTAACGGAGGAAAACCGTCTCATCCTACTTAACACTTCAGATAAGCTTCTCCAGAATGTCTTTCAATATTACCTTTCTCATAGGCTCACACCAACCCTACTCGCTTTGCATACTAAGTATATATTTACTCTTTCTTTCAAAGAATTTACTTTTTTGTATATTTTATTAGAATAATTTCAATTTGTCAATATTTATTTTTCTACTAAATATATATTAATTTTATTTAATATTTACTTTATTATTATAAAAAAATTCTTTGCTTATTTTAATGAACTTCTCATAATTTGAAAACATTGCAGGATGTCCACCTTTTTCAAAAATGTAATATTCACCATGTCCTATCTTTTTAATAAGATCTTTATATGTATTCTCAAAAAAGTCTTTATTATTTAAGCTTAAAATATCATCTTCTCGACTTCCAGTCATAAGTATTTCAGCTTTTAATTCATTTAAAGGTTTATGAAAAAACTTACCTATTTTCTTTTCATGCTCTAAAGTAACTTCAGTATCTTTATCCACTATGCTTTCCCAATCATCTCCATTCATGTATTCATAGAACCATCTAGCATTTTCATCATTTTTAGAAAGTTCTCTTTCTTTGACTATGTTTTCAGTATATGCTTTTAAAGGTACTTCTCCTTCAAAGCTATCAGTAATCAATTTATCAACTAGATCTGGTGCCTCTAAAGCGGCATTAATTGCTGCTAAGGCTCCCCCACTACTTCCTATTATGTAAACATCTTTATATTTCTTTTGTCTTAAAAATTCAATAACTTGCTCTCCTTGATCATACCAAAAATCTATTGGAAATTTATCAAGTCTATCTGATTTTCCATGTCCTAAAAAGTCTAATAAAATCACCTTATAATCTGATGAATACTTATCAACAATAAGAGAAAACATCTTTGAAGAAGCCGTATTACCATGTAAAAATAATAATGGTCTTCCTTCTCCTATTTCTTCATAATAACAAGATTGATTTTTATATTTAAAATATGCCATACTCAAATACCCTTTATAATACTTTCTTTAAAAATAAATCATTTATAAATAACTTTTATACAATAATATTATAACACAGTTTAGTAAACGATTAACAAAGAAGCTATTTGCCATTATTCACCTCTTAATTTTATTTAATATAAATTATTATATGATATAATATTTTATCAAATCAAAATTATTAATTTAATTTTATGAATTTATAAATATAAAAAAGAAAAAATAATAAATGAATTTAACTAAAGAAAGGAGATAGTGCTGTATAGAAATATAAAAATAAAACGCAAAAATAGTATGAAGAGAATATCTAGATTAACTTTAGAATTTAAATTCTTAGCAAAATCTAATAATTATCTTAATATGTTTGTTAGTTTTATAATAATTTATTTTTTAGATGCAGCTATTTAATCATAATGACAAATATCTTAGGTTTAATATTATCCTTAATACTTATAATGTATCTTGCTTATAAAGGGTACTCAACAATAATAACAGCTCCCATTGTAGCATTAGTAACTATACTTCTTACTACTGGATTAAATGCACATTTAATGGCTAGTTATACTGAAATATATATGTCTGGCTTTGCAAGTTTTATAAAAAATTATTTCCCTCTTTTTATGACAGGAGCAATTTTTGCAAAGTTAATGGAAGAGGTAGGTTATGCTAAATCTATAGCTCACTTTATAACTAAAAAACTTGGAAAAGAAAAATCAATATTAGCCGTTGTTCTTTCTGGAGCATTACTTACTTACGGTGGTGTTTCCTTATTTGTAGTGGCATTTATTCTTTATCCAATTGCCTCTACATTATTTAGAGAAGCTGATATTCCTAAAAGACTTATACCTGGAACAATTGCTCTTGGAGCATTTACTTTTACAATGACTGCTCTGCCAGGTTCACCAGAAATTCAAAATGTTATACCAATGAAATATTTTGGTACAGATACTTTTGCAGCACCACTTATAGGATTATTAGCAAGTATTATGATGCTAACGCTTGGCATGATATGGCTTACACGCCGTGCAAAATCAGCTAAAGCTAAGGGTGAGGGATATGGAAATCATAACGATTCAATGGTTAATGAAAACTATGAAAACTTACCTAGTATATTTAAAGCAATAATTCCTATAATAATAATTTTTATAGTTAACTTATTCTTTTCAAAAGTTTACTATGAAAATATAGATGGAAGTTATCTTAAAGAATTTAATACAACTTTAAGTAATGTTTCTGGAACTTGGAGTGTAATAATTGCTATAGTTTTAGCAGACTTATTTTTAATAATAACTAACTTTAAAAAAATAAAAAACTTAAAATCAGTATTAGATAAAGGAGTTACTAACTCATTTAAACCACTATTAAATTCTAGTGCCATAGTTGGATATGGAAGTGTAATAAAGTCACTAGCTGTGTTCACTCTTATACAATCAGTTATATTTGGCGTTTCATCAAACCCAATAATCTCTGAAGCTTTATCGGTTAACTTAATATGTGGACTTACAGCCTCAGCCTCTGGAGGACTTGGAATATCTTTAGATGCTCTAGCTCCAACATACTTACAAATGAGTCAGGCTATGAATATTTCACCAGAAATCCTTCATAGAATAGCTTCTCTATCTTCTGGAGGGTTAGATACTCTTCCTCATAATGGAGCAGTTATTACTACTTTAGCCATTTGTAGTTTAACTCACAAAGAAGCCTATAAGGATATGTTTGTAACATCTGTCCTTATTCCTATATTTACAACAGCTATAATAGTTTTATTAGTTTCTATGAAATTCACTGTTTAATACTAAAATTTTAATATTACTTTTTAAAACTTAACAATAAAACTTACAAATATATTTTTAAAATTACTAGCTTCATATAATAATTATATTAATTTACATATGTTCACAAATCTTAGCTAGAAATTCTTTTTATCATATTTGTAAGTTTTATTTTTATATTTTGATACAGCTCTTTTACAGTTTTTATTCTATTAAAAAAATGCTATTAAGTTCTTTAGCTAAATCTTTTTCTATTATCATAATAGGTTTCAATTAGTTAAATATTAACCAATTAAAAACTATCCTTCACTTATCTAGCCTTTGAAGTAGTACCTTCTTAGTTAGTATTATTATTTACATTCATAATATTATTAATCCTCTACAAGGTCTTTAGTAGCTGGACTTCCTATTAATCTTCCTTTATAATCAAATCTTGACCCATGACAAGGACAATCCCATGTTAATTCATCTGCATTCCAACTAAGTTGGCATCCTAAATGGGTACATTTTGTTGATACAAAGAACTCTTTTCCCTCTTTATTTTTATAAACCCCAACCTTCTCACCATTATATTCAATAATTCCACCATGCCCATTTTTAATATGCTCTATTTCGCTACTCGGAATATATACTTTTTGAGCAATAAAATTCTTAGCTGTTTCAATTAAATCATTAGCAATATTATTTATTGATAAAGATAAATCAAATCTTCTTGGAGAAAATATTTCTGAAAAGTCATTCTCTTTTTCTAATATCATATCTGATATTATCATGGCTGAAACCATAGAACTTGTCATTCCCCATTTATTAAATCCTGTAGCAACATATATATTGGGAGTTTCACTAGAATATCTTCCTATGTAAGGTATTCCATCTATAGTCATACAATCTTGAGCTGACCAATAATATTTTTCCTTTGCCTTTGTATATAACTCCTTAGCGACTTTTCTTAATTTATCATAACTTCCACCCTCTTCATTCTCTCCTGTTCTATGACTTATTCCTCCAAGTAATAATAAATTATTATAAGTTCTGAAAGAATATCCTTCTTTATTAATGTCTATATACATTCCATCAATTTCACTTGTATTTTCCAAGGCTAAAACATAGGATCTTTCTTGATGCATTTTCATAAAATAATATCCAGGAGCATTCATTATTGGATAATGAGTGGCTACTACTATATTATTCGCAGTTATGTTTCCTCCACTTGTAACTACTAAATTTTCTTTTATTTCTAAAGCTCTAGTATTTTCATAAATAATTAATTCATTTGAAATACCTTTTAAAAATTTAAGTGGATTAAATTGTGCTTGATTATTAAATTTAACAGCTCCATTAATCTTAAAAGGTAAATTTGCCTCATCAACAAATTCAGCATCAATTCCAAGATTTTTAGCAGCTTCCACCTCTTCTTTAAGAACATCTATTTCATTTAAAGAATAAACATATGCTGGTTTTTCTTCAAAATCACATTCTATTCTCTTATCTTCAATGATTTCTTTATATTTTTTTATAGCAAGCTCATTTGCCTTTGCATACTGTCTAGCTTTTTCTTCTCCAAACTCTGCTATTAATTTACTGTAAATTAAATCATGTTGAGATGTAATCTTCGCTGTGGTATTTTTTGTATTACCACTTGCTATTTCAGCTGCATCAATTACAACTACCTCTCTCCCCTTTTGCTTTAACATATATGCTGTCAATACCCCTGCTATTCCAGCTCCAATAACTAAAACATCAGTTTTTATATCTTTATTTAAAGCATCTCTCTTTCTAAATTTACAACTTTCACTCCATACAGATTTCATAAGTTCACCTCATTTATTTTTATAATATATAAGATATATTTTGCATATTTACATAAATATATTTAAAATCCCACAAAAATTTTAAAATATATTACCCCTTAAGAATTAAATTCACACATAATATAAACTAATAACTTATTCTGAAATTATCCTATGTGTTAATGTGATATGCTTTAAAAATAAGCTAAAATTTTTCATATAAACAATTACTAAAAATAAACTGACAACCATATTCAAATTTAAAAATTTAGCTAACAAATTTAGAGTTCCTATGCAATTTTAAAATCTAGTTATTAATTAGACCTATATACTAAAATAAATTTAAATTTAATATTAAGACTAAAATAAAAAATGCTATCTTATATAGTGTTTTCAAGCACTATATAAGACAGCAATTAATTTAAAACATTATATTTAATTATCCTTTATATTATCTTTTACAAATTTTAAGTAAAAATCATAAGAAAATTCTTTTTCATTTAGTCTATATTCTTCATCTAAATCAGGGCCACAACTATTTGATCCTATACCACTTTGTTTGTAATCTACAATTAAATAAGTTGCCTCCTCTTCATGAAGCTCAAAATTATGATTTGCATTAGTTAATTGATTTAGAGAAAAGTGTGAAACATTAAAGGCAAAGTCATTTTCTGATAAAACATAAACCTTTCCTTTTTCATTATTAATAGCTACTTCTCTACAATAATGATGTGCCCCATTTTCTTGAGGTCTTATATAGTCTTCATGCATTTCAGAAACCTTAGAATTAAATCTTCCTAAATAACAAGATGAATTTTTATCTACATAATTTTCATATGGTCCAAATCCAAAGTAACTTACCCCTTCATAGGATTTATTCAGCTTAAGCTCTACACCAAACCTTGGTAAATAAGGTGTTTTCATATTTTTATCCCCTTTAACATAGCACTTAATTAACCCCTCTGAATAGATACTCCATGTTACATTAATATTAAGGACTCTTTCTCTATATGGTGGTATCAAGCTTAAATCACTAGTTATCTCCACCCTATTTGAAAACTCTTTAATTTTACTATTATACACTCTTGTAGTAATTTGATTAAAGCCAGCTTCAATCCACAGATTTTTAATCTTTCTATCATTATCTGTAGGTGCTCTCCAAATAATAAATTTCATTGGATCATCTATAAACGTTTCTCCTAATGACTGAATAAAATCAAAGGAACCTGTATTTTTATTATAATTATAAATAAACTCATTATTTATAACTTTAATCTTGTTAACTGTTTCTTCTACATAAAATTTTTGTTCATTAATAGTACTTTTTATGATTTTATCAACAGATGAGATATTATCTACCCCATTTTTTATAATAAAATTGTCAAAGCCTAGAACTTCACCTTTTTCATACAGATGATTATTATTTTTCACTTTATACTGAAATAATATAGTTATAATTCCCTTTGGCAATTCTGGCATACTTAAATCATACCATTTTTCTTCTTTTGCTTTTAAGCTTTCTAAATCTATATCATCTCCGGAAATTATTTCTCCATCTAAAAACACTTTATAATTAACATCTAAGAATTCACCAGCATCCCTAAAATCAAGCATATTTTTAAGCTTAACGCTTTTCTCAACTTTATCAAATTCTATGACTCTTATAGGTCTATTGATATTTTTATATTCTAATAATCCAGTGTGAGGAGTTCTATCTGGGTAAACTAAACCATCAACACAAAAGTTTCCATCATGGTTTTCCTCTTCAAAATCTCCTCCATATCCATATGCTTTTTTACTATTAACATCTTCATTAATAAGTATTGCATGGTCACACCATTCCCAAACATATGCCCCTGCAAACTGATCATACTTTTGTATCATTTCATCATAATCTTGTAATCCACCAGGACCATTTCCCATAGCATGTGCATACTCACATAATATTAATGGCTTGTCTATTCCTTTTTCAAAATAATCCTTTACTTCCTCTATACTTATATACATACGACTAATAACATCAATATTTGTAAAGTCATTTTCTCTTTCTTTGCTAGCATAATGAGCACCTTCATAATGAAGTGGACGTGTAGGATCTAATTTTCTAGCATATTCTAATCCGCTTTCAAAGTTACATCCAAACCCTGACTCATTTCCAAGAGACCACATGAAAATACAAGATTTATTCTTAAAAGGAACTATAGATGAATCAACTCTATCAATAATAACCTTTTCATAAACTTTATCATCAGCTATCATATTATAATTATCTAAATATCCTAATCCATATAGTTCAACAACACCATGAATTTCAATATCCGCCTCACTCATAACATAAAAACCATATTCATCGCATAACTCATAAAAAATCGGAGATTTAGGATAATGAGCTGTTCTTATAGAGTTAACATTACACTCTTTCATTATTTTTAAATCTAGAATCATATCATCATATGTCATAACATATCCCTTAGTTGGATTACTATCATGATGATTAACTCCTCTTAACTTTATTGTTTTATTATTAATTTTTAAAATAGAATTTTCTATTTTAATTTCTCTCATACCTATTCTTTCTTTTATAACCTCATGCTCTGTTTCAATTAATAAAGTATATAAATTAGGTATTTCAGCACTCCAAAGTTCTACATTTTTAATATTGATTTGGACTTTATTATTATCTATATTTCCAGATGCTATCATATGATTATTAGGATTTAACAAATAATATTTTCCTTTTGGATTTCCTATATTAGATAAAACTTCAAGGTCTAACTTTCCTTCTTTAGCTGAAAAATCTATACTTTGAGTTATTTTATAGTCAACTATTCTTTTCTTTGCTCTTCTTAGTATATATACATCTCTAAAAATTCCAGACATTCTAAACTTGTCTTGATCTTCAAAATAAGTTCCATCACACCATTTTAAAACTAAGACTGTAATTGTATTTTTACCCTTTACTAAAAATTCTGTAATATCAAACTCAGATATGCTATGAGATATTTGGCTATACCCAACAAAGTTATCATTTATCCAAAAATAAAAGCAGGAATCAACGCCTTCAAAGTTTATATTATAATCATAATTTTCAGGAAGTATTTCAATTTCAAAATCTCTCTTATAAATTCCACATGGATTGTTTATAGGAACAAAAGGTGGATCAAAAGGAATTGGATATTTTACATTAGTATATTGATTATAATCATATCCATTTAATTGCCAAAGAGATGGCACATCAATATTATCTGAAAAACTAATTTGATTTATATCATCAAACTCTTTCACTTTTTGCAAGCTATCAAAGTAATTAAATTCCCATTTACCATTAAGTGAAAAGAAGTTAACTTGCTTACTTCTATTTTTAATATTTAAAGCTTCATCAGTATCCACAAAGGGAACATAATAACTTCTTCTTGGCATCATATTTACATGCAGTTTAGAAATATCTTCATGGTATTCATTTTTTAATATCATTTTACCCTCCCAATACATTTAAAATAATTATGTATTCATGAAACATGATTATATATTTAAGAAACATAATTCCATATAAATCATTTTTCAAAATAGTTTTTACCCATAATTAAATGTTAATATGTAAATTAATCTTTTAAAATAGTTAAAAAGTTCTAAAATATGTTATAATGTTTCTTATAATCTTATAAATTTTAATAACTAATATATAAAGATATTTCTTTAAAATATTCTTATATTTAGAAGAATTTATTTTAAAATAAAAAGCTTTTATGTTGATAAACTGCTTTGCAAAGCTCTCATGTAAATGTTTAATATAAGACTACTATAAAATTAATTAATTTTATAGGTTAGGAGGTAGAAATGCAAATATTGTGGAAAAAGTATGTTAAAGAAAACTTTGAAATGAATGTAGATGAATGTGGTATAGAACAAGGTATACCAGGATTAGGATATAACTATGAAGTATTGAAAAATGCCGTTATTCATTACGTAACTAAGGGATATGGGACTTTTAAATTTAATGGTAAGGTATTTAACTTAAAACAAGGTGATATCTTTATACTACTAAAAGGTATGCAAGTTGAGTATGTGGCTTCTATTGATGATCCTTGGGAATACTACTGGATAGGCTTTAGTGGTTCAAATGCTAATGAATATTTAAATAGAACTTCTATTACTAACTCTTGTGTTGCTAATTGTGAAGAAAACTCAAAAATTCCACAAATAATATTAAATATGTGCGAAATATCAAAAACTTATAATCCTTCAAGATCTGATGACATACTATTACTAAAGGAACTTTACTCATTATTGTACGCACTTATAGAAGAATTCCCAAAACCCTTTGAATACAAAGATAAGGAATTACACACATATATTCAAGATGCCCTTAATTTCATTAATTCTAATTATATGCATAGCATAACCGTTCAAGAAATTGCTGATTATGTAAACTTAAGCAGAAGTTATTTATATAAAATGTTCATAAAAAATCTTGGAATTTCTCCTCAAAGATATTTAATAAATCTTAGAATGTACAAAGCCACTCTTTTACTAAAAGGCACTAAACTTCCCATAGGTGAAGTTGCAAGTAGTGTAGGCTATAGTGATTCACTATTATTTTCAAAAACTTTTTCAAAACATTTTTCAATGTCTCCACTAAATTACAGAAATAATCAAGTAAATAAAACAAGTATATAAATTTAAAATACAGCTTTAAAACAAAAAAATTTCAAAAATAAAAAGTATAACAGAGGCGTAAATTAAAACCTCTGTTATACTTTTTAAATCTTTTATAAGAATTAAAATTATATGAAATTTATTTTCTAAAATCTCAATTAGACTTTTAATATAATTACTATATTAATTTCACTTAATTTAGTATTAATATCTAAATTAGCTCTTATACTTTTCATATTAATGTTAACCTATTCTTGTAACACCATTTTTTAAATCATCAACTATAGCTTCATATTCTGCCTCAGATAAATTATATCTTCTTAGTAGCATAAAGCTTATTATTACAATGGCACATGGAACTAAAGTCTGTATTAAATGAATTCCGTTTAATGTAAAAGTAGATTGACTTTCATTTGCTGTATAACCAATATACGCTAAGATATATCCACATAAGGATCCCCCAATAGCACTGGCAATCTTACTTTTAAATATATTTAAAGAGAAGATCATTCCTTCTGATCTCTTTCCAGTTTTCCATTCACCATACTCAACACAATCTGCAACCATTGATGTTAAGGTAATATAACCTGCTCCATCAAAAATTCCACTTATGAAGTTTATAACTATCATTAAAGGTAATGAAGAATAGGATAATAAAAATACTAAAAATGATCCAGCTGCACCAGCTAATAATCCTAAAAGAGCTGTATTTCTTTTTCCTAATTTTTTTGTTAAAAATGGTGACATTATTCCACCTAATATACTAGCTCCCATACCAACTGAACTAACTACTGGAATCATCATTTCCGCATTAAAATTATACTTTACATAATATATAGATATTGTATTTTTTATTGATCCACTTAATTCTAAAACTAACATTGATAATAAAACTATTCTTAAAGGCTTATTTGTCTTTAATAGATTTATAAATTGTTTAAACCCTTGCTTTTCCTTTTTCTTTGCCACATTATCCTTAATTTCTCTAATTCCAAAGGCTGTAACCCAAGTAAATATAGTAGCAAAGCAAACATATATTATGGCCACAGTTTGCCAGTTTCCAATTATTGATACAAGCGGAATTGTTGAAGTTAAAATTATAAAATTACCTACATAGGCTACTGTTCTTGCTGATGTAACAATCTTAGTTTTTCCTGACGAAGATCTTGTAATATTGGCAGATAATGACCAATATGGTATATCCATTGCAGTAAAGGATATTCCCCAGAAAATATACGCTATGTATATCCATATTATTTTTCCACTATAACTTAAATCTGGTGCTGAAAAACACATGATTGTTGCTATTCCCATGAAAATAGGAACGATAAATAAATAGGGTCTACTCTTTCCGATTTTAGTATTAGTATTATCAACTATAACCCCCATTATAGGGTCTGTTATTGCATCTATAATTCTTGCCACCAAAAATAAGGTTCCTATGGCAGCTGCCCCTACTTTAAAACTATCTGTTAAAAAGATTAAAAGGTAGGAACTAATCAATGCGTATATCATATTGTTTCCTAAACTTCCCATACTATAAGTAATTAAAGTTTTTATAGAAACATCATCACTTTTTTCTACTTTTTTATTTATTAATGTATCCAAACCATCACCTCTATATTTAAATAATAAAATCTTATAAATACCCGTTTAATTAAACCTAAAAAAGAAATCGATTTCTTAATCTTCGTTTATATTATTGCAAAATTTTTCTATTAATCAAATAGAATTAAGTTTCTAAAATATTGATTTATATTTCCTAATTAAATGCTAGATAAATCAAAAAATTTAATTTTAAATTGACTTTTAAAGAAAATATGTAGTATAATCCTTAATGAAACGACACATGTAGTGCTTTGCACGTAAATCTGATTACGGTACAAAGGCATACATGTGTTTTTTTGTCGTTCAACAATACAAAAATAGTTATTTTTAGAAAATGGAGGAAGGTATTATATGCCAAAGACAAAATTTCAACAGTTATTTTTCGCTTTTTTAACAGTGCTAATAACTGTTCACTTATTCGTATTTTATAATCTTGCTATAGAGATGGGGGGTATGTGTAATCAAGTGTTTATAGACTCTATAAATATAGTCCCAATTGAATTTTTATTTGCATTTTTACTTGATATTTTTATTGCAGGTCCACTTGCATTTAAATTAGCTTTTAGCATTGTAAATCCTAAGGAGGACAAACCTTATATAGTAAATATAGCAATCACATGTTCAACAATTTGCTTAATGTGCCCTATGATGTCCTTTGTTTCAGCTTTACTTTTTAAAGGATTTAATTCAGAACTTATTGCGAATTGGCTACAAAACATTGTAATTAATTTTCCATTTGCATTTTTCACACAATTATTTTTAATACAACCTTTTGTAAGATTTGTTTTTAGAAATGTATTTAAAAATCAATTAAATAATGATAAGTGTATTGTTAATGAAGCTTAACTTATTAAAATATAAAAAAGGCTGTAGTTTAAAACTACAGCCTATAACACTTCAAAATTATCTTCTATTTTGTTGTTGTTTCTTAGCTCTTCTACAAGACATACATCTTGTTGGCTCGTTATCGAATCCTTTTTCTTTGTAGAATTCTTGCTCTCCTACTGAAAATACGAATTCACTTCCGCAATCTCTACATGTCATTATTTTATCTGTCATAAATATTCCTCCTGAAATTAAAGATTCTAAATCGATATAATAATCTCTAATTTACGAGAAACTATTTACCTAAATGAAACTTTTTTGTTAGCATCTTTGCTACTCTCTTATAGTAACATACTATTTACTTTAATGCAATTGTTTTTTAAAAATAATTATTAATAAAAAGTTTTTTGCCATTTTATATTTATCTAATATTATGTAATCTACACTGAATTCATTTAATAAAATCTTTAATTAATGTATAAAAAATACTATACTTAATAATGAAAATATATTAATTAGTTTAGATTGAGGAGTTTATATATGAGAAAAAAAGATATACTTGAATTAAAAAAACGTCTTAAAAAAGACCATTGCACCTTTACTAAAATGTGTGGATGCTATGTCAATGGAGAAAAAAATATTATTTTAAACTTTAGGGAAACTTTTCTTAACTTAGATGAAGATGAATACTTTAAGTATTTAGAAATTGCTAAAAAAGTAATGTCTGGAACTATTGGAAACAATATTTTAGAACTTAACTTTCCACTAAATGATTATCTTGTTAATGAGAGACAAGTTTCTCTTATGCAATTAAAAAATAGTCAATTAAAGGATGATGAACTTCTTAATGATTTTTATAAATTAGTAATAGATAATTATGATTACACAGGTAACTTTTTAATACTTCTTTTCCATGATGCTTATGATGTTATCACTAAAACTAAGGATAACCTTAAGGTAGATGAATCTGAAGAAGTATATGAATATATTTTATGTGCAGTATGTCCAGTTTCTCTTTCTGGTCCTGGTCTTAGATATTTTGAAGAAGAAAATCAAATAAAAGCACGTATTAGAGATTGGGTAGTTGAAGCCCCTGCCAATGGATTTGTATTCCCAGCTTTTATAGATCGTAGCTCAGATGTGAATTCTGTTATGTATTATACTAAAAATACTAAGGATACTCATCCAGAATTAATGGAAAATGTATTAGGTTGTACTTCAAAACAAACTGCTACTATTCAAAAGCAAACCTTCCAATCAATTATTAAGGATTCTTTCTTAGATGAAGAAAAAGCAGAAAAAGTATTTATGGAAGTACAAGAAAATTTAAATAATATGATAGAAGAACATAACTCTATGTATGAAGATACTCCTGACTGTGAACCTATAGCTTTAACAGATAAAGATGTTCAAAATATATTAATAGAAAGTGGAATTCCTGAAGATATTACTAGCCAGATTGAAAAATCTTATGTGGAAAGCTTTGGAGAAGATCTTCCTTTAGCTGAAAACTTAATTGATAACAAAACTCTAAAAGCAAATGAACAGAGAAAAAAAGAAGAACATCTTGAAAAGCAAGTGGCAATACTAAAAACTAGACTTGAAGAAGTGAAAAAAGAAGCTGCCATGGACAAGGAAGAAGATTCTCTTACAGAAAATGATGATTTAGTTTCTGATGAAACTTTAGAAAGTAACTCAGAAGAAATCTTAGAAAGTAATTTAGAAGAATCTGAAGATAATACTACTATTAATAGTGAATATGATATTGTACTTCAAGTAAAACCTGAAAAAATACCTGAAATAAAATCTCAAATAATTGATGGTCAAAAATGCATAGTTATTCCTATTAATGATGATGAACAAACTACCGTTAATGGATTAGATGATTTAATTTAGATTAGTTGAAAATTTGGTTATATAACTGGAAATTTATTTCCAGTTATATTTTTATCCTTTTCTTCAACTATTATTTTTCACTCTAAATAATGTCATATATCAAAAGTTATTTTGAAATAGCCAATAATTCACTATCCTATAAACTTAAGTATATTCTTACAAAGTACTTTACTTCCTCTCTTTTTTTAGGCAAGTAAAATTCATATTCTATAAAGGCATAATTATCTTTATCCACTCTAAAATATTTATTCATGCTAAGTATATAATTATGAATTTCTTCTACAGTTCCATAAAAATCTACTAAAGCAAACTTTCCCTGTATGCTTTTAAAGGTAATTTTATCTTTGTTCTTTGATTTTTTTAAAAATTTTTCTATATCCTCATTAGATTTTATAAAAAGTAAGTTTTCTTCTTCTATAATGTGTTTATTATCCTTTATTTCATAGAAATAAAAATATGCTTCATCTTTTAATTCTATTAATTTTTTCTCTACCTTAGATTCATTCTCTAAGTCTAAAGCACTTCTTACCTTCACTTCATAGAGTTTTAAATCTAAATTTTCTATATTGACTTTAGAAAAATTATACTGATTTTTAAAATTCATTATTCTATTTATTACTTGTCCACTATTATCTAAGGATTCCTCTAATTTTTTAAGTTCTAGAATCCTCTCTTTTATTATATCTTTTTGCTTTTGCATCAAATTATAATAATCCTCTATGTCCCCATTTTCTATAATCTCTTTGATTTCACTTAATGAAATACCTAAATATTTTATTCCTAATATTAATCCTAATTGCTCTAAATGTCTTATATCATAAAATCTATAACCATTTTCTTTATTAACCACTGGTTTCAAAATTCCTATCTTATCATAGTATCTTAATGTATCTTTACTTATATTAAATAACCTAGCTACCTCACCTATAGATAACTTCATATTCTCACCTCTTATACTCACTATATATTCAATTATATCTCATTAACTTATCTATATGAATATATTTTCAAAATAAGCATTGACATTGGAGTTACTCCACTATTTATACTTTCTTATTGTAGATAAAATTTATGGAAAGGATGATATATTTATGAAAGATGTAATATATAGAGATGTAAAAAAAGAGGATTTATGTGAGTTTGAAAACTTAATTAAAGATGCCTTTAACTTTGATAAGTTTATCCATAATAAAGAGCTTTTAAAAGTAATAACAAGCTCTTATCTTAAGGAAAGTATTTATGAAAGTTCATTTATTAAAGTGGCATCTAAGGGTGATAAAGTTTTAGGATTTATATTGTGTAAAGCTGATGGAGATAAGGCTAATTATAACCATCTTTTCACCCCTTTAAATGAAGAAAAATATCCAACTACTCTTCCTATAGAAAATATTAAAGATGAAAATGAAATAGCTGAATTTATTAAAATAAAAGAAGCTTACTCAGAATTATTAAATGGAAAGGAAAATCTTTTTGATAGTTGCATTAATTTATTTATTGTATCTGAAGAAGCTAGAGGCCTTGGAATTGGAAAAACTCTTCTTAATTATTCTTTAAAATATATGAACTCTATGAACTCCTCTTCTCTTTACTTATTTACAGATGATAGATGTAACTATGGATTTTATAAGAGCCAAGGGTTTAATTGTTTAGATGAAGTAGATGTTTATTTAAAAACTGTAGACTCAAATTTTAAAACATTTTTATATACCTATTCCTATTAAAAGTTCTCTTAAAAATAAAAAAATACAAATGAGGTTAAATCCATTAAATATCTGATTTAAAGTCAAATAAATCCACCTTAAAATTTAGTGATGACTTATAAAAGCTCCTTAAAACTAAGGTGAAATAAAAATTTTATTAAATCAAAACTTACTAAAAAACCTCATTTGTATTTATGTTTTTATATAAATTATATTTTAATAAATTAATAAGTTTTTATTTACTAAGTATAAACCTTAATCTACATCTTCAAAATTCCTATTTAAATATTTAACTGAAGTAACTATTCCATTATCATTAAGAACTAGAGTCGTGTCATAATAATATATGCTATACTCATCTTCAGTATTAAATCTGTATTTCCTACCAATTCTAACATTTCTATTACCTTTTTCATCTAAAAATTCTTCATATATAGTACTGTCATCATGATCTTTCTCCGCTTTACTTATATTTTCTTTAATAGTATCAATATTTTCACCTATTATATTTACACCATCATACTTAACTATATTTCTTTCTATAGAAGCTTCTTTCACCCATGTTTCTTTTTTATTAAATTTAATTACTATACCACCAAAATCGTAAGTTTGATTTCCTAAATAATTAAACACTTCATGGCTAAATTTTTCCTTTGCACTCCATGGCTTTAAATCCCTAAAATCAGATTCTTCCCTTATATCAAAATCAGGATTTTCTAAAAAGTTAGATTTTCCATAATAATAACAATTGTTAGGAGCATTATGATGTACATCCTTAATATCACTATTCTTCATAACAATAGAATTTATAGGTTCATAAAAACTTATCCTTGAATCATGTAATCCATCACTAGAAGCAGCTACTACTAATCTTCCTTCTTTATATGCTAAAGCTTCCACTCTTGAAATTAAAATATATGGTGCTAAAACAAAAATAAACGTTATAATAGCACTTATAAAAAAAGATATAAGAGTAAAGAACAACTTCATTTCTTTTCCTATCTTTTTTCTCTTCATAATTATTCTAATAATTAATATATTCAACATTATTACAAATACAAACTTATCCCAAGCAATAAACTCTATAACACTTTCTCTAAACTCCATACCATAGTTTAATAAAATATTGCTTGAAACCAAATAAACAATATAAATTAAAAAACTTATTATTAAAATAACTCCTGAAACACTTAATTTATTCCCCTTCATGTAACTCCTCCCCCTAAAAATATAAATAACTTAATATAGCTTAAGTGTTATATTTTACAAATATATTATTTTATTTATATAAATTTGTAAATATATATAAATAAAAAACTACTTTAATAATCATTCCTTTTAATGTAAAATATCATAAAAAGATAAATAAACAATCTCTTATTCAATTAATAATGAAACTATTTATATAAAAATACAAAAGCTGGAGGATATATTATGAAATATGAAGTTATACTATTTGATGCAGATGAAACCCTATTTGATTTTAAAAAATCTGAAAAGAAAGCCTTTAAAAATGCTATGCTTGACTTTAATATAGCATATGACGAAAACTACCATTTAAAAGTATATAAAGAAATAAATACTGCTATATGGAAAGAGTTTGAGCAAGGACTTATTACACAAAAGAAATTAAAAATAGAAAGATTTAAAAGATTATCAGATAAATTAAATATAAATTTTGATGCAGCTAACTTTGCTAAATCATATATGAATCATTTAGCTGATGCTTCTTTTCTATATGAAGATAGTACTGACCTTATAGAAAATCTTAATAAATCTTATAAACTTTCTATAATAACTAATGGTCTTATTTCTGTTCAAGATAAAAGAATAAGACAATCTACTATAGCAAAATATTTTGACACTATAGTAATTTCTGAAGAAATACTAATATCAAAACCTGATCCAAAAATCTTTGAGCATACTCTAAAACATATGAATTTTTCTGATAAGAGTAAAGTATTAATGGTTGGAGATAGCTTAACTTCTGATATACAAGGTGGTATAAACTTTGGTATAGATACTTGTTGGTACAACCCTAACAAGATAAAAAACGAAACATCAATAAAACCTACTTATGAAATTTCTAGCTTTGATGAACTAAAATCTTTACTAATTAATTCATAAATAATAACAAAAAGGTATAGAATTAGATCTAATTCTATACCTTTTAAATATTTGTAAAAGACTTATTCATTTATTATATGGTTAATAGTAGTTGATCCTATATCAACTCCTAAGTGTAATACTTCTTTCATAAACTTCTCACCCTAAAATAAATTATTAATATAATTGCAATTTTCTATATAATAAAACTGCAATTTCGTATTAAATATTATATAAAAACTTCATAAGTACATCCAATCAAAATTTAATGTTAAAGCGTATAAAATATTTATATTTTTACACAACATTCGTTATTATATTCTATTTATTAATGTAAAACTTGCATTTTTTTAAATCAGCGAAGGATTTCCATCAATTATTTTTATATCAATTTAATTTTCTTAAATTTTAATTAACAAATACATATATTAAATTAATTTTTTTTAAAAAATATAAAGCTAAGTTTATTTTTTTGTGATATACTATATGCTATAAAATGAAATTTCAATTATTCATTTCTTGCATATATTTAATTTAGCAAAGTTTCAAATAAATGATTTTCAAGTTATAAACTACTCAAGGAGGCTATTAAACAAATGAAAAAATTAGGACTAGCATTTCAAATTGTACTTGGACTTATACTAGGTATTATAGTAGGAGCTGTTTTTTATGGTAATCCAGTTGTTACTTCATATTTACAACCATTTGGAGATATTTTTATAAGATTAATTAAAATGATTGTCATACCTATTGTCTTTTCATCACTTGTTGTTGGTGTTGCTGGAGTTGGAGATGTTAAAAAATTAGGGAAAATCGGCGGAAAAACAATACTTTACTTTGAGATTGTAACTACATTCGCTATTATAATAGGTTTAGTTGTAGCTAATTTATTTCATCCAGGAAGCGGAGTAAACATTAGTACTCTTGCAACTACTAATATTGATAAATATATGAGTACAGCAGAAGCTGCATCTAACCATGGATTTATGGATACATTTATAAATATTGTTCCAACTAATATTTTTGAATCTCTTGCAAAAGGAGATTTACTTCCTATTATTTTCTTTTCAGTTATGTTTGGATTAGGTGTAGCTGCAATTGGAGAAAAAGGAAAACCTGTCCTTGCAATATGTCAAGGTATAGCTGATTCAATGTTTTGGATTACTAATCAAATTATGAAGCTTGCGCCACTTGGCGTATTTGGATTAATAGGTGTAACTGTTTCTAAATTTGGATTAGCTTCATTAATTCCTTTAGGAAAGTTAATAATTACTGTTTATGGCGCCATGTTCTTCTTTGTATTTTTTGTTCTTGGCTTTATTGCAAAAATATCTGGAACAAGCATTATATCACTTATAAAGCTTTTAAAGGATGAACTTATTTTAGCTTATACTACAGCAAGTTCTGAAGCCGTTTTACCAAAGCTTATGGAAAAGATGGAGAGGTTTGGCTGTCCTAAGGCAATTACATCTTTTGTTATTCCAACAGGATATTCATTTAACTTAGATGGATCTACTTTATATCAATCTATTGCAGCACTTTTTATTGCTCAAATATATGGAATTCACTTACCACTTTCTGCTCAAATTAATTTAGTGCTTGTATTAATGCTTACTTCAAAAGGTATGGCTGGAGTTCCTGGTGCATCTTTTGTAGTACTTTTAGCAACTGTTGGTTCTTTAGGAATTCCAGTAGCAGGAGTTGCCTTTATTGCTGGTATAGATCGTATCGTTGATATGGCGAGAACTCTTGTTAATGTACTTGGAAACTCATTAGCTGTTGTTGTTATATCTAAATGGGAAAAGGAATTTAATGCTGAAGAAGGACAAAAATATATTAAATCAGTTAGTGAAATAGCATAATTTTAATTTACTAAATTATGATTTTATTTAATTATAAAAATAGTCTTAGACAAGTTATATCAATATCTAAGACTATTTTAATATTTCTTTATAATACGGTTATCCCTATGGAAGACAAGGGCTTACCTTTCTGTAAATTTTTAATATTAAATACTATATTAATAAAAGATATACTTAAATTAATAAGTATATCTTTCAAATCAAAATTTATTCTTGGTATAAAAAATATCTATTTTTTATAATTGCAGCTCTTTATATCATTTCTAAACGTGGTTTGTTATATAATTAATATAAAATTGCTTGCTTTCTCCTTCACTAATCCGAATCATGTCTTAGATTATTATACCATCGAAGTGGTCCACTTCATGCTGAATAATCTGAGCAGTAAATCCTGAAAATGTTTCTTTGTGTTTCTTGAAATTTCTATCAAGATATTCTACCTCAATTATTTCATATCTTGTTGTTTTTCTGAAGCCAGTTAAAGATAAGCAACTCTCTTCAGTTTCATAACTTTTCTCTTTTTTTAATATAACTGGATTAACCATAGGAACTATAATATTTCCTATACTAAATACAAGTATGCGCTTTTTAACTCCTATCATATTGGCAGCCATACCAACACAACTCTCTAAATTTGCTCTTAGGGTATCAACTAAATCATCAATAATTCCTATATCTTCTTTAGTTGCAAGTTCTGATTTTTGCCCTAAAAATAATACATCCTTAACAATTGGTCTTATCATATTTATTCCAACCTTTCTAATTTATTGACCTTAATAAGGTCTAAAATTAACAATCTTTTTAAAAAATCATACTTAAAATATAAATGTAATAAACAAATATGTAAATATATTAATTAATATTTAATATATTTATAAAAAATGGTAAAATAAATAAGATGGAATGAAATGGGATTAAAAGGAGTGACTTTATGAGTTTTTGTTGCAAAGATTTATTTCAACTTAAGTATTTTTCAAAAGCAAAATTGTTAGCTGGAGAAAGTGGACTAAATAACCAAATTTCTTTGCCCTATGTAAGGACAACAGAATCTATTTCAAATTGGCTTTATGGAGGAGAGTTACTCTTTGTTATTTATAAAGATAATGATGAAAATCTCTCACTTTTACTTGAAGAATGTATTCAAAAGAAACTTGCAGGTATTGTTATTTTAATTGATGATAAAAATATAGATAAAATAACAGATACCATGGTTGATAGAGCAAATAATGAGGCTCTTCCCCTATTTATAATGCCTTGGGATATAAAATTAATTGATATTATACAGGAAATTTTTCTAAAAATAGAACAAAAAAGAGAGGAAGCAAAAAATGGTAAGCATTTTCTTGAATCACTTCTTTTTTCACAAGATCAATTAAGTGATGATATAAACGCCTTGGCAGAATTTTATAATATAAAGTTAAGACCCTTTCATTATATTTGCATACTGAAAATGAGAAAATCCTCAAATATTCCTTATGATACAGAGAATATTAGCAAGCACATAACTAATTCCTTAGATGATGGCTTAAAAGGGAAAAATTATACTTTAATCCATATGGAGTATGCAAATTATCTATTGAGTTTGGTATTTGCTAATGATTATGAAGAAGCAAAAAAATCCTTAGAATATATTGAATCTGGTTTTAACCTTATGTGTTCTAGATATTCAGAAAATATTGAAATGAACTTAAGTTTTAGCCGCATAAGAGAAACTAATTCTGATATTAAAGCAAGTTATAAAGAGGCCTTTAAAGCTTTGTCCATGATTGATATGTATGATAACGATTCAAAAGTTATTAAATATAACGAACTAGGTATTATAAGATTGTTTATTGAATTAGCTGAAATTAAGGATGTTCATCAATATTGTTATGAAAACATAGGTCCTATTTTAGAATATGATAAAAGTCATGGAATGAATTTATTAGAAACTTTAAAATGCTATTTTAAAAATAACAGACATTTACTAAAAACTTCCCAAGAACTTTTTATTCATAGGAATACTTTACTTTATAGATTATCAACAATAAAAAATCTTTTACAAAGAGATTTAGATGATGCTATGACTGATTTAGAACTTTTTAATAGCATATTGATTTTTGAATTTCTTAATTTACAAAACAAATTGTAAATGTGGACTACCCTTTAAATAAAGATTAATAATTATATATTTAAAATATTAAAATGGACTATATAAAAATTCTACAAACAATTTTTATATAGTCCATAGTTTATTGCAATTAATTGGTAAATTGTATTAATTGGTAACTGATTCTTTTATTTTTATATTAGACTTTGACTTTTCTTTTGCAAAGGATAGTATTAATACTCCTGCAAATATTAATGAACATGCAATTATTTTCATTAATGTTATTTCTTCACCTAAAAGTATTGCTCCAAAGATAACACTTGTTATAGGTTCAAATGTACTTATAACCGCAGCTTCACTAGCACCAATATATTTTATACCCACTTGTAATAATGATAATGCTACAACTGTACATAAGAAAGCAAATATTGCTGATAACCCCCATGCTTTATGTGTCAATGAAGATAATACAAGTTCCTTTGTAAGCATTCCATAGATAAACATACCTACTGTTGAAGCTATTGCTACATAGAATGTTATTTTAAAAGGTGGCTCACTTTTCAAACCACTTTTATCCATAAATATAATATAAAATGCATAGAACATTCCAGATGCAACGGCTAAAATTAATCCTAACAATGTACTTTTTCCAAAAGATGCTGAATTTAACGCTGTAATAAAGAAACATCCTATACCTGACATAGCAATAATTAATGCAAAGACTTTTTGTTTACTTAATTTTTCGTGGAAGAATATTACACAGCCTAATGTTACAAATATTGGGTAAGTAAAATGTATAGGTGTAACTATTCCAACATCTATACAAGCAAATGCCATATTTAACATTAAAGTTGTTATTGCATTCCCAACGAAACCAAGTATTATTAGATCTCTAAGTTGTTTCTTTGTTACTCTTAAATCTATTTTTAAAAGTAAAATAATTACTAATAAAAATGGCAAACTTAAAAAGTTTCTTAAAAAAGTTAATGTCACAGGGTTGCTTCCTTCAAGACCATAGGTCATTGGCCCAAGTGTAAAGGCAAAACCAAAGGTAATTGAAGATAGCATAGTTAAAATAATTCCTTTTAATTTCATAGTATCCCCTACTTTTTCTGCTTAAATTTATCAAATACTAATTTAATATTATTTAAAAGCTTTGTCAATAATTTCGATAATGTTTGGAATAACATCATCAACTATTATTTTTCCTCTTTCAGCTGATGAAGATTTAGCTGATGCAAGTATTCCAGTTTCAGGAACAATATCTTTTTCTATTGGGTATCTATAATAAGTTGCAGGGCTAGCATTTTCTGTATCCATGATCTTATCTTCTCTAACAAGTTCTGGTGCAAAATACATCATTAATGATGTTTCTGTAACTGCAGCATGTTCTAAAGCCCAACCTGGGAATGGTACTTCATCAAATACCTTATCAATTACGTCAGGTGACATTGGATCCCACCAGTTAGTAAGAAGTAATTGTACTTTATCTCCATATTTTGCAGAACATAAATCCATAGCTTCTACTATGAATGCTTCATTTTCAAAGTGAGCACTTAATATAAATATTTTTGTAAATCCATCACGAACAAATTCGTCTATTATATCCATTACTAAAGCTTGTAATGTAGCTCCATTTAAATCTATAGTTCCTGGGAATAATGGGCCACCACCACTTAATGGTTTTGATTTATATCCATATGATAAAGCAGGAGCAACTACCCCATTTATTTTTTCAGCAATTCTATAAGCAAATCCATTTGCTATTACAGTATCTACACAAGTTGGAAGATGAGGTCCATGTTGTTCTGTAGATCCTATTGGTAATATAATTACATCATCTTTTTTCTTCGCAAATTCTCTCCATGTCATGTTTTCCATTTTTACATTTTCATACATAATAAAGTCCCCTTTTCTTGTCTTATTATTCAGCTTATCTTTATTAAAGATTGATTTTTAGCTAGAACTATAAGAACCATTTCTACCAAAGTAATCCTTTGCAAAATTAAATGCGCCTAAAGATCTAGCTAAAAATCAAAACTTCATTAAATGTAGCTTTAATTGAAAATTCTTTATGTGAATTTTGCTATGCTCTCAGTATACAATGAGTATTTTTTAGTGACAATGTACTAAAAATACAAATCTATTTACCAAAATATGTTCTTTATGTGCACAGTAATCTTAAACTATTCTTGTATATTTGATACAATGACTAGATAAATCTTTCATGCTAAACTTTCCTTATTGACAAGTCATTACTAAAAATAATAGAAATTTCAATTTATTAATAATGATATAAGTAAATTTTTTTAGTAAAATACCAAAAACTGAAGGGAGATTATTTAAATGAAAGCTATTTTATTTAAAAATGCTAGATTAAAAGGAAATGAAACACTAGTTGATTTACTTGTTGAAAATGGAGTTTATAAGGAAATAGGTCCAAATCTTTCTGAAAAATATAAAGATGTAGAAACTTATGATTTAAAAGGAGATCTTGTTGTACCACCTTATGTTGATCCACATATTCATTTAGACTATGTATATACAGCTCGTATGCCTGGTGCAAATAATGGAACAGGAACTCTTTTTGAAGGAATTCAAAGATGGTCTGAAACAAAAGGAAACATGACAATAGATGAAATTAAAGAACGTGCAAGAATAGCTCTTAAAAAAGAGATTTTATATGGTACTCAATATATGAGAACACATGTTGACGTAACAGATCCTAAGTTTACAGGATTAAAAGCTATTATGGAATTAAAAGAAGAATATAAAGATATTATAGATATTCAAATCATAGCTTTCCCACAAGAAGGAATGTATTCTTATAAAGGTGGAGATGAATTAGTAGAGGAAGCTTTAAAAATGGGTGCTGATGTAGTTGGTGCTATTCCTCACTTTGAATTCACAAGAGAAATGGGAGAAAAATCAGTTAAGAAAACTATAGAACTTGCAATGAAATATAACAAATTAATTGACGTTCACTGTGATGAAACTGATGATGATCAATCAAGATTTGTTGAATTATTAGCAGCAGAATCTTATTTAAATGGAATTGGAGAACTTACAACTGCAAGCCATGCTTGTGCTATGGGTTCATATAATAATGCTTATGCATTTAAATTATTCAAACTTTTAAAATTATCAAAAATGAACTTCATATCATGTCCAACAGAAAATATTCACTTACAAGGAAGATATGACACTTATCCAAAGAGAAGAGGTCTTACAAGAGTTAAAGAATTAAATGATGCAGGAATTAATGTTTGTTTTGCTCAAGATTCAATCTCAGACCCATGGTACCCATTAGGAAATGGTAACCTAATGAATATATTAGATGCTGGTATTCACATATGTCATATTATGTCTGTTGATGAAATTAATAATGCCTTAGATTTAATCACAACAAATGGTGCTAAAACTCTTCATATCCAAGACAAATATGGTATAGAAGTAGGAAAAGATGCTAACTTCATAGTTTTAAATGCTAAAAATGAATTTGATGCAATCCTTGAAAGAGTTGGAGTTAACTGCTCTGTAAGAAGAGGAGAATTCCTATTTAAGAGAGAACCAGAAATAATAGACACAAAAATAACTCTATTAAAATAGTCACCATATAAATTAAAGATTACAAACATATTCCGAAAATTACTAGATTTCACTAAGAATTTATAATTATTACTTCGAAGATATTACTAAAGCTTCGAAACTCGCTTCGCTTCGAACAGTCTCAGCTTTTTAACGTAATATCTTCTACGTAATAATTTAAATTCTAAAGCTCATCTAGATATTCTCTTCATATTGTTTGTAATCTTTATAAAAAGTTATTTTGATATATACTCTCATTTTTTTCTATAAGGGCATTTAAATATTATATGTAATTCATCTTTTTGAAGGCATATATTAAAAATTCCTCAGCTAAACTTTTGCTTTTAATATTTTTTAATGCATCTTCAAAAGAAAACCATTCTGCTTTATCAACTTCCTCATTAATTTGACTTAAATCTTCACTATCTACCATACAAATAAAATTACACATTAATGTATTAGTCTTTTCATAATAACTACTCTTCATATATTGATAATCTTTAACATTAAGACCTGTCTCTTCTTTTATTTCTCTTACTAAGGTCTGTTCTGCATTTTCACCTTTACTAATGTATCCTGCTACAAGTATATTATCTTTTTTTCCATATTGTTGTATAAGTAACACTTTATTTTTATCAGGATTTAAAACAATTGCACTTATAGCTGAACTAAATGTTGGGAAACGAAACATTTGACACTTATTACAATATGGAACCTCCCCCTCATTATTACATTGTTTATTTATTAATTTAGTGCCACACTGAAAGCAATAATTCATAGTCTTTACTCCTTATATCTAGTATATAGATTATACTAGTTGATTTATCCTTAGTCTCTTATTCCCCCACTAAAGTGAGAATTTACCTTTTATTATATTTCTTTTCTATAGCTTAGTCAAAAATATACAGTCTTGATATTGCTTGACCAGATATATTTAACTCCTTAGCAAGCTGTTCCTGTGATATATTTTTTTCTTTTCTTAATTCCTTTAACTTATTATTAAACCCCAAATTGCTCACCTCAAATATAATTATCTCTATATCCCTATCCTTATTCAAGCATCTAGTAGTTTACACATTGTAAACCAATAGTTTCTATTAATTATTATCGTAAATTTACTTGTTTATAAACCAAACCTTTCTTTTCAACTTATATTTTCATGTTAAAATAGTATATAATATTAGTAATTCTTATGATTCTAAAAGCCACTAGGTTTTCTTATTTAAATAACAATTTTTATAATTTAACTTACTAAAAATTTGCTAATGGAAAATATATAGAGATTCTCATTAATATAAAAATTTTAAAATAAGGGAAGTGAATTATTACGAAAAAGAAATTGCTTACCATAATTATAATTTTTTTAGTGATTACTCTTTCTTATTTTTATTTATTTAAAAATAAAAATTTAAAGAATAATTCTGAAATAGAATAACCTATATATAATCTTTTAACTGAATTTTTTGAAATTGATTATAATAATACGCCTTTAGATTATTCAAATGTTGTAAATAATCATAGATTAATTACTTTGCTAAATTTAAATAAAAATCGTTTTCTTGATTACAAAAATAAATATAAAAAATTTAAAGTTAAAATAAATAGTATCTATGAAAAAGATTCTAATAATTATATAGTGAAGTTACAGGTTTTACAGGGAGAAAAAATGGACATTAAAACAGATTATACCTGTTTGATTCAAAAAGAAAATAATAAATATTATATTAATAGGATTATTAATAATATTTTGCTAGAAGATAGAAATCCAGAAAACTTTATAACTAATGATAATTTATATAATGATTATATTAAAAATTTTGTAGATTCAATTCAAAAACAAAATAACTAAAATGAATTTATAAAATAATAAGAACCATAGAAAGGATTTATTAATTATGATTTTTACTTTTTTCTCTAATTTAGTTCATATTGTAAACTTATTAACTATTTTTTATATGATTTTTAAAGAGAATCGTTCTTCTAAGAGTATAATTTCTTGGACATTAGTATTAATTATACTACCATACATAGGTTTTATTCTATTTTTAATGTTAGGAAGAAAAGTTAATACTAAAGATATTTTCATCATGAAAAAATCTGAACTTACTCTCTTTGATAAATATATAAAAAAATTAAAAAATGCTGATAATTCAAATAATGATTTAAAAAGAGCCAAGCATTCTGATATGATTAAAGCTATTGAAAGTATGGAGTACTCACCTTATAGAAAAGATGTTGAAACTAAAGTATTTTTTGATGGTAAGGAATTATTTGATGATATTTTAGAAAGCTTAAAGAAAGCACAAAAAAGCATAAATATAGAATTTTACATATTTAAAAATGATGATATTGGTTCAAAAGTATTAGATATTCTTAAAGAAAAAGCTAAAGCTGGCGTTGAGATAAGATTATTATATGACTCTGTAGGAAGTAGAACTACCAATAGAAAAAAACTTCAGTCTGCAATTGATGCTGGTGTAAAAGTTGGTGAATTCTTCCCTTCTCTACTTAGATTAATAAACATAAACATGAACTTTAGAAACCATCGTAAAATAATAGTTATAGATAATAAAATAGGATATGTTGGTGGCTTTAATGTGGGAGATGAATATTTAGGTAAAGATCCTAAGTTTGGTTACTGGAGAGATACTCATATAAAATTCATGGGTGACTCAGTAAGAGACTTAGATTTAAGATTTTGGGCTGATTGGAGATATGCTACTAAGGAAGATATTGATTTAAGCCACTTAATAGATTATAAAAATGAACAAGCCCCTTCTACAATGGCTAATTATTCAAAATGTGGTATGCAAATAATATCTAGTGGCCCTAACCCTGATAACTTTTATGAAATCAAATTATCATATTTAGAAATGATACAAAAAGCTAAAAAATATATTTATATACAATCACCATACTTAATTTTAGATAATAGCATAGCTGATAGTTTAAAACTTGCATCTATTTCTGGAGTTGATGTAAGAATAATGATACCTGGTAAAGGTGATCACCCTTTTGTTTATTGGGCAAATCTAAAATACGCTGGCGATTTACTAAACTTTGGAGTAAAAATATATCATTATGACAAGAATGCTTTCCTTCACTCTAAAACATTGGTTATAGATGATGAAGTGTGTTCAATAGGAACTGCCAATATGGATACAAGAAGCTTTGAACTAAACTTTGAAGTAATTGCTATGCTATACTCAGATGAAATAGCAAAAATACAACGTAAACAATTTGAAAAGGACATGCTTATTTCAAAAGAATTGACTAGGGAAGACTATCTTAAAAGAGGAACTTCCGTTAAAATTAAAGAATCATTTTCAAAACTCTTCTCAGCTTTACTTTAATCTAAAATAAAGCTTAATAAAAATATCTATCTTTATAGGATTCTTTTAATTATTCAAAAGAATCCTATAAAATTATTTTTTAATTCCAAGGTTAATTATAATAACTTTTTTCATATTAATAAATTCAATAAAATATTATTTATCTATTTTATCATCAACAAACTTCTTTAATTTTAATAATGATACACCTGTTATATCACTAATAGTCTCTATAGGTATTCCTGCTTCTATAGCCTTTAAAGAAATTTTTATAGATTGATCACTTAATTTATTTATACATTCATCTAAATGATTAAAATATATATCAAATAACTTTGAATTAGTATTACTATATTCAATATAGTTATTCTCATCTAATTTTGTAGTATATTCTTTTAATTTAAAATAATTCATTAATAAAAAATATACACTACTTTCTAATTTACTCTCTTCAGAAATTTCATTTATATTTCTAATTTTTTCAAGAATCTCATATTCATTTACCATTAATATATTTCTAAATTCAAATTCCCTTATATTACTTTTTTTAAAGCTACTATTTATTTCTAGTAATTTCAAATCATAATTAACATAAATGTAAGCATTATATTTGGTATATATACTATTAGGTTCACAAATTAATGATTCTAATAAATAATTCATCTGGATATCTGTTAGTTTGTATTTATATTTGTATTCATCTAAATTTTCTACCATATCATTAGAATTTATTATATTTATAAATTCCTTTGTCATACTAATATCAGAATTTTCGTTACTATCCATATCTTTAAAAATTAATTTATTTATATCTATGTACTTTCTTCTATCTTTTGATAAAAACTCTAAGTCGTAAAGTTTACACCTTAAACTAATTAAATAGAAACTCTCAAAAACTAATAAAAGTGGTATGATCATTGTTTGCTTGACTAAAATTAAAGTTATTAAAAAAATAAAAATTACTATGGGCCCCACTAATACTCTTCTAATTTCTTGACTTTCTATTATATATTCTCCTTTAACCACTATATTTTTTAACTTTAAAGCTAATGTCAAGCTTATTAAATTTATTAAAACACATACTATTTCTATTAATATCATAATAGATATCCTCCAAATTTCTTTTTAAAGTAACTAGAGTAATTTTCAATTTTATTGAAACCAAAGTTTAGTTGCACACAAACCAATAGCTAAATTTTTCTCGAATAGTCCTGTAGTAGAAATGTCCATATAAAACTTACTAACTTCATCACTAAGTTTTTCTTTATTTTTAAACTTACGAAGTGCTAATTGTCTTAAAGTTTCTGCTAATTTCATTGTTTCTAATTGAAAATCTTTTCCACTTTCAATTGCATTTTTAAATTCAACTAAGCTACTACGTTCTTCTTCAGAAGTTTGTTCATTTAAAATTAAATCATAAACTCGTGCTAATAAATTATTTTCCACTAATTCTCTTTTTTCTTTTTTACTTAATTTCTCTGAATCTTCCATAAAAAAATACCTCCTAAAACTCCTTAAAATATTGCATCTACCATACAATATCCTTGCCATAGTTTTTTAATCCCAATAAAATCAAGATATTATAAAAATAATCAGCATATTTATCATAATTGCTGATTATTTTTTAATATTTATTTATCAATCTTTCTTTTATTTGTTAATAAAATCAAAACACTTAATAGTATAATTTTAACATTAATTTCATAATTTTAGAAGTCTTGTATTTTTACAAATTTTATTTTTATCTAGTCCACTCATTTTTTCTATAAACATATTCAAATGACTCAAAAGTTTTATCAAGTGATTCTGAGTAAAACGATCCTTCATTTTCTAAAGTAAACCCACACTTTTCAATTAAACCTTTAGATGCCTTATTATTTTTAAAACAACAAGCATACACATATTCTATATCATTAGTGAATAAATAATTAAGAATTTCATAAACCACTTCTGTCATTATTCCTTTATTCTGATAATTTCGATTCAATACAAAACCAAGTTCCTTTGTGTCATCTCTTCCATCCTCAGAATCATCATTTATTGATATATGACCTATTACCTTACTGTCTTTTTTATGCTCTATTGCAAAAATATTTGTATTTTTAATATTACTATATAATCCTTCCTTGGAAGTTAATAAATCACTGTGATGTTTCCACCCAGCCATTTCTCCTACTCCCTCCTGACTACAATATTCATGAAAATCTTCTAAATCTTCCTCCTTAAAATTACGAAGGATTATTCTATCAGTTTCTAATCTCATAATACCATCCCTTTCAACCCTTCACTTAAAAATAAATTAAATGCACTCCATTTTTTAAAGGATATATTAAAAATTCATCATCTGAACTTTAACTTTTAATTAATCTTCAAAACTTTTACCACTTAAGGATTAATATATTTTTTCTAATTAACAAATTCCTCTAGTTGTTTATATAAAATTTCATAACCTAGTGGAGTTACACTCTTTTCTAAAGGTTTTATCGGTATAAATTGAAAATAATATGTTTCATCAACATAATAATCTTTTATATCATTTGATGGAAAAATAGCAATAATCTTTTCTACCACTCTTTGCTTAGAAACTTTATTATTTTTAGAGCTAGCATCATAATAATCAAATTCTCTATATGCAATAAGTTGATTCATTACATCTGTTTCAATATTTTTATTATATATATTTCCTTTTTTTCTATATTTAACTTCTATAACTAAACTCTTTATAAAAATGTTGTTTTCGTAAAAATTTATTAAAATATCTGGTCTTCTACGTTCTCTATTTGAAACTACTTCTGAAATGTTTCTTCCTTTTATATCTCTTACCCTATTTATAAATCTATCATAAATTATTTCTAATTTGTAATTATCTTTTTTTAATATAATCGCTTCTCCGCTTTCTAAATCACAGGTATACCTATCTAATTTAGATTTTAACCAACCACTTATCCATTCAAACCCTAACTCTTCAAATATATTTTTAACTATTATAAATATATATAACTCATATAATAACGATGTCTTTTTTGTTGTTAATGTTTGTCTAAATTTTTCATTGTTATTCCTTTTAAATATATCTAAATAAATATTATATATATTATTATAATCATATCTCTTTATAAAATTAGTTGTAACTTTTATCTTGGTATTATTTATAAATAGTTTATTAAACAATATGTTATCTAAAAACCTTCTTAAATTATTGTTTATTCTGTTTAAATCATTTATTTCATTCTCTACTTTTTCAATTTTCTCTTTAAACTTATTTAATTCATTGGTTAAAATAACTATATCCCTTTTCATCTCCCCCTTTCTTCTAGATACATTTCCTAAAAAGTTTATCTTTTTCAGTTCATCATCCATTGTACCTAGCCTAGAAGTCAAATCATCAACTTTTACTTTAATACTTTCATAATATATTTCATATTGATCTTTAATTTCTTTTGATAAACTACATAATTCTAATAATATATACTTAATTATTTTATTTTCATAATTATCAGTAACGCTCTTGATTCTTTTTTCATTGAAAAATTCACTTTTTAAGCATTTCCTTCCATTCATTTTATCTTTCCAACGCAAACTTTTGCTATCTACTTTTTTACTATACTCAGATATAATATATTCACTATTAATAGTTTCGATTGGATTTTTCAAAATATTATTTAAAGAATTTATTATCTGACTATATGAACTTTTTAAAACTTTATATTTTTCTAAATTAAAATACACATTATCAAAATCTTTCTTTGTATAGCCCTGACTTTCTAGATATAAGTTATATGTTATACCTTCACATACTTTTTCCATAAAACTTTTCATATTAATTAATTCTATATTTTGTAAATTAGATGGATTAACTCTAAACATTCCTTTATATCCAGTGTTATTAATAAATACATTAAATTGATAATTACCTGGTACTAATCCTAAATCACTATCTCCTCCTGGAGATATAATATGCTCTTCTCCAATATTAACTCTTATTAATCCTTCTCCATCATAAGATTCAATTTCTAAATAATTGTTAATGTTATCTGAAACTATTTCTATTGTAATTCTTTGATATTCATTAAATTCAAAACAAATATCCCCTAAATAATTAGAATCTATACTAATAAAATCTATAAACTCTGATTTATATATCTCATAATAATTTTCATATTTCCACTTATAAAAGTTTATTTTAATTTGTGTAACCATATTTTTTCAAACCCTCAGATTTTTGTTTTATTCTTAATTTAACTTCAGTAAAATCACTTATTTTTCTTGAATCATTACTATTAAAAAATTTATATAAACTTCCTAACTCATCATTATTGGAACTATTTATTAACCCTTCTAACTCTCTATCTGATCCTTTTATCTTAGTTAATATTCTTTGTTTTACACAAATATCAAATGCTTCTTCTCTACTAATTAATGTTTCCTCTTCGTAACTAGGAATATTATTAATATAATCAGCTATTCCTTGTAATACTCTAAATGAAATTCCCCTAATATTTTCTTTATTACTTAATAGCTCATGTAAATTATCAAAAAATTTCAACTCTTCTAAAGTAAATGTATCTATAAAACTTTTTTCTTCAATCCATAATTTATATTCTTTAAATGTTATATTATTTATTTCCTCTAAGTTAAATTTTTTATCATTAATAACATTTTCATTTTCCTTTAATTCAGAAAAACTACGTTTCTTCAAAGTTATCACATTAGCTCTATCTAAAACTCTGTCTGATAAGTCTCTTGTTGTTTCATCTAAATTTACAGTCCCTATAAATAAAACATTATTTCCTACTCTAATTTTACTTTTATACTTATTTTTATTATGGCATATAGAATCTTCCGAATATAATGATAAAATTCTTTCTTCTTCATTAATTTCTAATAACGATATAAATGGAGCAAACCAATGTTCAATTTGTGCTAAATTCATCTCATCAAAAATTACAGCATACATTTTATCTCTATTTTCTTCAGCTACAATTAGTAAATCAATTAAACCAGTAGCTGAAGGCATATACAATCCTATAGAGCTATTTAAATAACCAATTAAATCTTCTGGTTCAGTATAAGAAGGACTTATTGGCAAAAATAACAATTGACCATTATCTCTTGTTAGCCCCATTGCTTCAGCATAACATTTGGCTATTTGTGTTTTTCCTGTTCCACTCATTCCAGCTAATATTGTTAACATATTTGCTTTTACACTAATATGGAAATTATATAAATCCGTTTTAGTATAATATAATCCATATTTTAATGTTTTTTCTCTAAATTCATTTAAAAATTTTATTTCTGTATTAATATTTAGATGAATAAAATCATTTTCTTTACTATTCATGTTATTATTAAAATTTATATCTTCTTCATTATTTTTTGCAGTTATATCTATTCCTTCATCTGTCAAATTTATATCAAGCTTTTCTAAATAATTTCTTTCTAAAAACACCATTTCTTCTCTATGTGCTACAGAATTTCTTTTAAATTCTTCAGAGTTAACGTCAATTTTATATTTTTTTAAATTTTCGGATTCAAAAATCCATGATTCTATAGTTCTAAGACATCTCTTACAATCATCTATATATCCATATATATATTCACCACATATTATATATTGAATATTAGATAAATCTGAATACTTTGAATTTGATAATTTAATAGGCTCTTTATTTTTAAACTTTGATTCAAACTCATCATTTTTTATGTTAAGTATAGGTATATAAGTATATTTATAACCACTATGCTCTTTATTTGCTTCTTCAATACTAATTAAATGCATATTTTTATGAATCTTACTACCATTAACATTTATACGTGGTTTAAATAAAATCAATTTATCCTGAAGCATAGACTTGACAATTTCTATCTTATCACTCTCATCCACTCTTCTATATTCATTATTAAACATATGTTGATTATGAATATCTACCCCTATGTAAGTTGTTCCACTATTTAAATACTTATTGATATTTTCCTCTATATAACTTGGTTCAAATGAAATTGGTTTTACATAAAACACAACGTTACTACTATTTTTCATTACAGTTATAGCTTCTTTTTCATACCCAATATTAGGTAAATACTCAGTATCACTTACTAATTTTCCTAAAATATAACTATTATTAGCTTGCAATATCTTGCTATTATCTATATCAATTTTATTTATCATACATTCAAATTCCTTCCTTATTTTCCACATTAATAATCATTTTACTATTTAAGTATACCACATCTAATAAAAATTTTAGAATTAACTAGTTTATTTAATATTTCTTTATTTAAATAATTTACAAGTAAAATAATATCAAAAAAACCTTAATGAATTAAGACTTTATATTTATTGACTTATCTGAATGTATTTTTAATTTCTCATCACTATAATAATTTATATATTTATAAAAATCTAAAGAAATTTCAAAACTCTTTTTAGTTTTTGAAGTTTATAGATTAATAATTGGCTAAAAGATTCATATATATTTTCTTATTTATAAGAAATTAAAGAAAAAGGGCGTGTACCAAAATAAATATTAATAAAACTTACAAACAGTATTACTATGTTTGTAAGTTTTATTTTTATACCTTAATACATCCCATTTTCTTTTTTACTCATTTGACTTCAATGCATCAATCATATTAACTTTTCTTAACTTAACATGCATAAGTATCATAACTATTACTGTGAAAAGTATAGTTATTAAAGCTGAGAATATATAACTTGATATATGTATCTTAGGATACATCATCATAGTATCTGTTTCTGATGTCCTTATTATGAAGGCATGTAGAATCTTTCCTAAAACTGATCCTGCCAATATTCCTAATAAGGTTAAGATTATATTTTCTCTTAATATATACATTGTAACTTCATCATCAAAAAATCCAAGAACTTTTATGGTTGATAGTTCTCTTATACGCTCAGATACATTTATATTGTTTAGATTGTATAAAACTACAAAAGCTAATGATCCTGCTGATAATATTATTACTAACATTACTACATTCATGTTAGCCGCTGACTCTTTAGTTGTCTTTTCTATTTGTGATGTCATTGTTACATTCACAACTTCCTTGCATTCCATAAGTTTTGAGGATATTTCATCTTCATTGATCTTACTCTTATCAAAGTTTATAAGATCTGTATTATAATTAGCCTTCTTCCCAAAGACTTTTTCATAATATTCTGGTGACATATACATTGAATGCATAAGGTAATTTTCAGCTATCTCCTCTACTTTCACCTCATGAGGATTATTATTTTCATCCTTAAAGGTTATTGTATCCCCAAGCGATACCCCTAAAAGTTTTCCTAATTTTTCATTAATAATAACACCCTCATCTGGAATTTCATATTTTTCTCCTGAAATTCTATCATTTAAAAGTATAAATTTATCTAGCTCATCTTTATTTTCAGGTACATATAGACTAACTGTTTGCTTGTTCATTCCTTCTTTGCTAAAGGTTACTGATTCTTGGTGCATTCTTAAATTATTTTCATATCCAGGTAATTCTTTTAAAGTTTCATTATATTTTTCAATCTCTGCTTCTGTAGGATTATCTCCAAAGACTACCATAGTTTCATATTTCCATAACTTATCAAATTGCTTTTCAACCATTCCAGTATTTGAATCCTTAAGTCCAAAACCAGTAACAAGAAGTGCCATACATCCTGCTATACCAAAGATAGTCATAAGCATACGCTGTTTATATCTAAATATATTTCTAAATGTTACCTTTTGATTGAAGTTTAATCTTTTCCAAATTGGTGTAATTCTTTCTAATAATATCTTTTTACCTAGTTTTGGAGCTTTTGGTCTCATAAGATTTGATGGCTTATTTTTAAGCTCAACTCTTACAACAAATAAGGCTGCTCCCACTGTACATAATATGGATATTACTAAAGCTTGAATTATATAAGATGAATAGTAATAAGTATCTATATTCGGAAGAGCATATACACTTGTATAAGCATTACTTATTATTTTAGGAAGAATGTTGCTTCCAACTAATATTCCAAGTAGACATCCTAGAATACTTGCTAAGGCTGCATATATTACAAACTTTAAGGAAATTTCAAAATCTCCATATCCTAAAGCCTTCATAGTACCTATTTCTATTCTCTTCTCCTCTACCATTCTTGTCATTGTTGTTAAACAAATTAAGACTGCCACTATAAAGAAAAACACAGGTAATACTGATGCAATGCTATCTAAACTATTAATAGAATCCTTGTATCCTGAATATCCTGGATTATCAGTTCTATCAAATACGTAGTAATTACACTCATCCAAATCATTTAAAGTTGATTTTTCTTTTTCTTCAACTTCTTTTCTTCCTTCTGCTAATTTTTCCTTATTTTCTTCTATTGCTTTTTGGCCCTCTCTTAACTTTTCTTCTGATTCATCTAACTTTTCCTTTACCTTTTGAAGTTCTCTTTCTCCTTTAGCTTTTCCTTCTTCAAGAGATTTTTTCCCCTTAGCTAATTCTGCCCTGCTATTTTCTAATTGTTTTTCAGCTTCATAAAGTTTACTTTTACCTTCATTAAATAAAGCCACTTGAGTTTCATACTGATTTTTTCCTTCTTGATATTTAATTATTCCATCCAATAATACTTGTAATTTTGAAGTATTATCATTAATTGACTTAACATTTTTACCTAGAGAATCAGAAAGTCCTAAAGCAATATTTTTATTTTCTGGATTTTTTTCTAATTCCCCTATGGCTCCATTTAACTCATTTAATCCTAAGTTAGCCACTATGCCTTTCCAGTACTGAATCTTTTCAGCTGGTATTTTTTCATTTCCTGAAAGATTATTAACTGTATTTTTTATATCATTAGATAGAGAAGTCATTGTTTTAGATAAACTTTTTAGATTTTCTATTTTCTCCTTTAATCCATTTGTACTTTCATCTGGATTAATTCCCTGATTTAAAAATTCTTGTCTACTATTATGAAGGGTAGTTTTTGCATCATTTAACTTTGTTTCTCCCTCTTCCATATTAGACTTTTGATTTTTAATTTCAGCCTGCCCTTCTTCTAATTGCTTTTCACCCTTTAGAATATTGGCTTCTCCTTCTTTAATTCCCTTTTCAAACTCTAATTTTTTATCACTATATTGTTTTTTCCCTTCTGCTAATTGTGCTTTCCCCTCTTGTAATTCTTTTTCCTTATCTAAAAGTAACTTTTCATTTTCATTTAACTCTTCATAAGCCTTATTAAACTCTTTTTTAGCTTCCTCTTTTATCTCTTCAACTCTTTCTACTTCTCTATTAGAATATAAATCTTCAAGATATTTATTATTCTCTTCCATTAATTCCTTGTACTTATCTCCATAAGCATCAAGACCTTGTACATTCTTAAATCTTACATATATTTCAGTGTAAGCATCCATATTTATATCTTCACTATTTAATACACCAAAGTAATCAATAGTTCCTTTTCCAACAGTGGTTGATCCTCTTGACTCTTTTTCAATATACATTGGACTTTTTACAATTCCAACTATTTTAAACTTACTTTCTTTAAAGTTCTTCATTGTATTTTCATCAGTCTCAATTATAAAATCATCACCGATTTTTAAGTTTTTATTAAGCTTAAAAGCTCTTTCATCTAAAGCTATTTCACCACTTTTTTCTGGTAACTTACCTTCTAATACAACTAAATTATTTATATTGTTCTTTCCATCATACTCCATAAACTTAACCACATTGCTCATATTAGTTAAGTTTGCATCTATACTATGAGTACCATAATAATCTAAAATCTTAGGATCATTCTTAAGTAAATCCAAATCTTTATCACTTAATCCTAAAGTTGAAATAACCTTGCTATCCATAAGATTTTCATTATTATAAAACTTATTTATGGTTTTATTCATATCTGGGCCTGCTGATTTTATTCCAGAGTAAAATGCAACTCCTAAAAATATAATTACCATTATAGAAAAGAATCTGGCTTTTGATGATAGAATTTCTCTTACTATGGACTTTTTATATGCCTTCATGTAAAACTGTTCACTCCTACCACTCTATTTCTTCAACTGAGATTGGATTAGAATTAATCTCAATACTTCTAACTTTTGCATCATTAATCTTAATAACCTTGTCAGCCATAGGTGCTATTGCTGAGTTATGAGTTATTATTATTACCGTAGTTCCTATCTTTCTACATGTATCTTGAAGTATTTTTAAAATTTGCTTACCTGTACTATAATCTAAAGCTCCTGTTGGCTCATCACAAAGTAAAAGTTTTGGATTTTTTGCAATGGCTCTAGCTATAGAAACCCTTTGTTGCTCTCCACCAGATAATTGTGCTGGGAAGTTATCTTTTCTATGTCCAAGCCCAACTAACTCTAAAGTTTTATCAACATCTAAGGCATTATTTGAAATTTGAGTGGCAAGTTCCACATTTTCCTTTGCAGTTAAGTTTTGTACTAAATTATAAAACTGAAATACAAATCCAACATCATATCTTCTATACTTAGTAAGCTCTCTATTACTAAATTTAGATATATCAGTTTCATCAATTATTATTTTACCTTCATCACAGCTATCCATTCCCCCTAAAATATTAAGAGTAGTTGATTTTCCTGCTCCACTAGGTCCTAAAATAACAACAAATTCTCCCTTATCAATAGAAAAATTAATTCCATTATTAGCAACAACTATGTTTTCCCCAATTTTATATCTCTTATGAACATCTATTACATCTATATATGCCATCTTATTCCTCCTTAAACTAACAATTACATCATAAAAAATTTACTATATACTCAAAGTTATTAAATAGACACTTTGTTCGTTTAATTTTATAATAAATAGTATAAGTTAATAAAATATGCTAAACAATAATCACATAATTTCTTAACGTTATTAAATGCACATTTGAAATTAATTTGTTGATTTAATAACATTTAACATTAAATTATCTAAATTATGTTTTAAGGTAAAATTTATTTTCAAATTTAGCTTAAAGACAAGTTTTAATAGATAGTAAACACTCTTTAAAAAATTACGTAAGTCTAAAAATTTCTTTAAAATCAATAACTTTTTTAAATATATAAACTAAAGGAAATATATTGTTATTATATAAATGAGATGTTAAGAGGAGAGGTATATATGGCTGGTGTTAGTGGAAATCGTAGAACTTTATATACTAAGAAGGTTATTAAAGAAAGCTTAATAGAACTTCTTAAAACTAGAGAAATTCACCAAGTTACTGTTACTGATATTTGTAAAAAAGCTGATATTAATAGGGGAACATTTTATACTCACTATAAAGATGCCTTTGACTTATTTCAATCTATGGAAGACGAGTTATTCCATCAAATTTTAAAATATATAAAAGAAATTCCCATAGAAGAATATAATAGTTTACTGCTTCTTAAGGTACTTGAATTAATTAAGGAAAATAAAGATTTGTGCAAAGTTCTATTTTGCAATCAGAGAGATAGTAGTATATTGAATCGTATTTTAAATATTGCAGATCAAATAGATGTAATGGAACTATTTAATAACAATAATTTAATAAATAAAACCATTGCTAATTACTATATGAGATATTCTGTTGGTGGGTGTATTTCAATCATTGAGACTTGGTTAGAAAATGATCTTCCTGAATCTCCAGAGGAACTTGTCCAAATAATTAATGGTATAAATCAAATGAGTAGCTAAAATATATTCAAAATAATTGAGACTATAGTAAGCTTTCCATAAAACAAAACTTTCTATAGTCTCAACCAATTTCTATATGTTCTTTATTTATCTGTAATATCCATATTCACAAAGAAGCTCATGACAACTATTTACTTCCTCATCAGTGAAAAGTTCGTTGTATTTACTTTCAACAATAGTAGCTTCCATGGTAAGATCTAAACGATTTGCCTTTTGTAATTTATCAAAACCATCTGAAACCCTACCTTTACGTAAAATTTCTTGAACTGTTCTCACTCCACCAAACTTCTCTATTGTTAATAAAAGTCTTTTTTGAGGACAACCACACTCTTTCTCTGCTATTTCACATTTCTTAATAAGCTCTTTTTCAAAATTCTTTTCTAATGACATAATCTTTACTCCATTAATTTAATTTCATTTCCCTTATAATACTATATTTATTTATATAATTCTAATATAAATTTAAAATAATAGAGGGAATTATGAGTTTTTTCATAATCCCCTCTTAGTTTTATTATTAACTATTTGCTTTCTTATTTATTTTTAATCACTTCTTTTACTTCCTCAATTTCTACAATCTCACAATTTTCATTATTTTCTTTTTTACAGTACTTAATGAAAATTCCAAAAAGAACTAAGGCAAATACCACACCTGCTATATTAGAAAATGTTGCATTTAATCTAAATCCTTCAGGAGCTTGTAATATATATGAACAAGTAACTGCTGACATGAAAACTGCTGGCACTAAGGTTATCCAATAATTATTATGAGCTTTTAACATATAAGCAGATGCTGCCCAAAGCATTATCATTGCTAAAGTTTGATTTGACCATGAGAAATATCTCCATATTATGCCGAAATCAATAAAAGTTAATGCTATACCCACAACAAATAGTGGTATGGCTATTTTAAATCTATCAATAACCTTATCTTGTTTAAGTTTAAAAGCATCAGCAATTGTAAGTCTAGCACTTCTGAAAGCTGTATCTCCTGAAGATATAGGACAAGCTACTACCCCTAATATTGCTAATACGGCACCTACTTTTCCCATTACTGTATTAGAAATAGTATTAACTACAGTGGCTGGTCCTCCAGCTTTTAAAATTTCTTGTAATCCATTTGTATCACCAAAGAAGGACATAGCTGCAGCTGCCCAAACTAAGGCTATAACTCCCTCTGCAATCATTGCACCATAGAATACTTTTCTTGCCTCTGATTCTTTTTTTACACATCTAGCCATAATAGGTGATTGTGTAGCATGGAATCCAGATATAGCTCCACAAGCTATTGTTATAAATAAGAATGGGAATATTGGTGTTCCTTCTGGATGGAAGTTTGCTAATTGAATTTCTGGAATATTATATCCTTCAATTACAATTCCAGCACCTATTCCTACAGCCATTATTAAAAGACAAAGTCCAAATATAGGATAAATTTTTCCTATAACCTTATCTACTGGTAAAACAGTGGCAGCTATATAATATACTACTATAATAACTATAAATATATCTCTGTCTATTCCTGTTAAAGTTTTTAAAAGATCTGCTGGGCCTGTTAAGAAAACTACCCCAACTAAAATTAATAATACTACAGAAAATATAACCATTATTTTTCTTGGTATTTCTCCAAGATATTTACCTACAAGTTCAGCAACTGATACCCCTTTATTTCTTATAGATAAAACTCCTGTGAAATAGTCATGAACAGCCCCTGCGAATATACATCCAAAAACTATCCATAAAAATGCTACAGGTCCCCATAACGCTCCAGCTATGGCTCCAAATATAGGTCCAAGCCCAGCAATATTAAGAAACTGAATTAAAAAAATTCTTGGCCAACTCATTGGTACATAGTCTACTCCATCTGCCATAGACTCAGCAGGTGTTTCAATTGAATCATTTGTACCAAAGGTCTTGTCTACAAATTTTCCATAAGTAAAGTAGCCCACAATTAATAATACTAATGATAATAAAAATGATATCATTTTTCTCATCCCCTTCGTTAATTGAATTAATTGTTACAATTTAATTATACCCCTTTTAGAAAACGTATTCATAATTCTTTTTTACCATAAAATCACCTTTTCAGACTGAATACCCTTGAAATTTTAGGTAATAACTTTAAATTTTGACTATTTACTATTTTTTTCAAAGTTGCTTTTTAAAGTTAATTCATTCCTTGTTATTTATGCTGCTTTAATGTGATTTTTATTTATTTAAATTTAATATTATACTTTAAAACAAAATCATTTATAATCCTTTAAAATTCTCTATACTATTAGATAAAAATAACCATCTTAGTTTATAAGATAATTCTAATAATAAAAAAGTGTATATTAAAAGCTTAGCAAACAAAACTTATTAATAGTCTTTAATAATCCACACACCACTATAAGTTTTCTTATAGCCTTTTAATACACACATTATTTTTATAACTTCAATTAAAATTTATTTCCTATAGCATCTAAAAACTCTTTTACAATTTCATTTATTGTATCTTCTGCTTGAGGGTATATTCCAAGGTTATCTAAAAACGCATGGTTTACCCCTTCATATCTTATTATTTTTGTTTCTACTCCCGCTTTATGAATAAGCTTACCATAAGCTTCTCCCTGTACTCTTAAATAATCATATTCAGAAACTGCAATTAATGTTTTTTTAGCCTTTGAAAGATTTTTATTAAATATTGGTGATAAATCTTCTCTTCTAGGATCTAACGTTCTTTGTATGTAAAGTTTTTGTACTAAATCCTCACAATTTCTCAAAGAATTAATAAAATTATATATTTTTTCTTCCTTATATGGATTCTTATATAAATCTATATCCCAATTAAAAAATGGATTTTTCTCTACAAAAGTAACTACAGGATATACAAGCCCTTGAAACTTTATATTTGAATTCTCATTAGCTACAATTGTTGCTAAATTAGCTCCTGCACTTTCCCCTACTATTCCTATTTTACTTTTATCTATTCCATATAAAAAATTATTTTCTTCAATATATTCAACAACTTTTCTACAATCATTTAATCCTAGAGGATATGGCTTTTCTGGTGCTAAGGAATAATCAACGCTTATTACAACTCCATTAATACCCTCAGCTATAAGTTTACAAGGATTTTCAGAAACATCTAAGCTTCCTCCAATAAATGCACCTCCATGTATATAAACTATACATGGTAAATTTTCTTTTAATCCTTCTTTCTTATAAACTCTGCAATTAACTCCATTTATATTTTCTTTACTCATCAATATATTACTTTTGCAGAGATTTAAATTTAATAATCCCATATTATCTCTCATATCTCCAACTGCTTCCCCATTAAATACATAAGGATTTCCTGATCTTTTAGGTCTTTTATACTCATCAAAATATTTAATTCTTCTATCTATTCTTGTCCCTTTAACTAGATCTGGTATTGGCTTAACTAAAATATCAACACCATCTTCATTAATAAACCTTGAATTCTCATTCATAGCTTTTATTAAATCACTTTGGCTCATGTGGTCAAGCTCAAAAGGTTTAAGTCTTTCTACAATATAATCTAAAGAAATATTTTCTGCCATATATTCTTCTAATTCTTTATCATAATTAATCTCTTTCTTATCTTTAGAAACACCTAGTCTCTTTTCAACAATTTTGTCTAAATCTAAATATCCATCTAAAAATGTACTCTTTCTAATCCAAGAGTTTATCTCATTTCTTACATACTCTAAATTTTTATTTTCACCACTAAATGGAGGTATTGTTGTAAATATAATTCTCGCCCTATTTTTATGAGCAATCTCTATTAATCTCACAAATCTTTTTATAATTAGATTTAAATTTTCCTCATTTTCCTTTGATTTATCACTACATAACCTAATTAAGTCATTAATACTATTTACAAGCAAAATTAAATTAGCATTATTCTTACTGAAAACCTCTTCATCAAATCTATCAGATAATACTTTTTCAAATTTTATTTCTGAATTATCAGTGCCATAATATTTATGCAATCTTTTTAAAATTCCTAGAGATAAATAAGAATTTTCATCTACTTCTTTTCCCCAAAGTACTAGGTTTCTAATTCCATGTTCAGTATTAAAGTTTACTTTAGCTATTCCAGTTAAGTTGTCCTCTGTTCCTTTAATCCCATTAAAATTCTTTAAATTTTTGTCCATCTAACCTCATATCCTCTCTTTATAAATAAAACTATTAGCCTTTTAAATTATTTAACCACCTTAAAACTATTTTATTATACCCGTTTAGTTAAAGATGATTTTTTAGCACTATACTTAAGTCTTACGATTAATTTATTATAACTAATCTTTATTTAAGTATAATAAAAAACTGTACCAAAACTCAATTATAAAACCTATAAATTATACTTATAAAAATTTTTATTATCATAATATATAGGTTTTATTAAATTGTTTTGATACAGTACTTTTAAATGAAATATTGATATGAAAATTTTAAATTTGTATAACTATAAATTCTTAATATTTTTAACTAATTATCTAAATATAACTCTTTAGGATATAAGAAACTACTTAAGCTCTTATAAATTCTATTTCTATATGAGATTTAATCTCTTTTATATAATTATCTTAAGATTTAATAACAATAAATTAATTAAGATATCTAAATAAGATTCTAAGTTCAATAAAGCAAACTTTAAACTTAATAATACTGTAATAATCCCATTGTTATCTTTCACTTTCAATTAAAGTTTTCATGGTTTCCTTTGTCATTGCACCTGGAATATATTTAGTTATATATCCTTCCTTATTTATAATGAAAGTTGATGGAAAAGCATTTATTCCATATTGATAAACCATAGATCCATTTTCATCAAGTACAACTGGGAATACATGATTTTCTTCTTTCAAGAAATTCTTTATATGTTCCTCTGAACCTTCTCTTCCTAAATTAGGTGAAGCTACTCCAAGGATTACAACATCATCTTTATTTTCATTGTATTCTTTGTAAAGCTCATCTATATAAGGCATTTCTCCTCTACATGGCGGGCACCAAGTTGCCCAGAAATTTAAGAATATAGTTTTTCCTTTATATTCACTAAGAGTATGTTTATTTCCATATTGGTCATATAAAGTAAAATCTATTGGAGGAATTTTATTTTCCTCTTCTTGCTTCTTATTGTTACTTTCATTTTTACTATCTTTATTTACACTTTCGCTATTATTTATCTGAGGGTTATTATTAATCTTTATCTCATTATTCATATTTCTTATTCCACCTACAAGCATTATTAAACCAGCTATTATGATGAAAATTCCACTTATCTTCTTAATTAAGTCCATATGCTTCTTTATTCCATCGAACTTTTTAAATAATTTACCATAGAATAATGATGCTATTATAAATGGTAATATAAAACCAATTGTATAAACTAGTATTAATAAGTTAGACATTAATAAATTTTTTGAACTTGATGCCATTACAAGAACTGATGCTAATATAGGTCCTATACATGGTGTCCATCCAAAACTAAATGTAAATCCTAACACAAAGGCTGATACTGGTGACATATTCTTATATTTAAAATTTAATCTTTTTTCTCTGTTTAATATATTTAAATTTATTACACCTAAATAAAATAAGCCCATGAATAATATAATAACTCCACCTAAAATCATTATAATATTCTTATTAGTATTAAAGAATGAGCTTAAAGCACTTATTGATGAACCTAATATAAAAAATGTAGTTGATATTCCTAAAGTAAAGAATAATGTGTTTCTTATTAAAACACCACTTTTAAAATTAGAATCCCTTATATCCTCTACACTACTATTAGATAACATACTTAAGTATATTGGTAGTATTGGCAATATACACGGCGAGAAAATTGATAAGATTCCCTCTATAAAAACAATAAAGAAATTAATATTTTCCACTAAACCTTTCCCCCTTTATTTCTACTTATCCCTCACAAGATAAATTTATGTTTCCCCAAGATATCATCTTCTCTAAAATAGGTAATAACAACATCCCAGATTCACTTAAATAATAAGTTGATTCAACTATATTATTTATAGTTTTTTTATCATTAATTATTATGTTGTTTTCCATTAATAATTCTAATTGTTGACTTAGCATTTTTTTGCTACATCCTTTTAATAATCTTTGTAATTCTCCAAACCTAACCTTATTATCTTTAATTCCCCATATTATCTCAGCAACCCATTTTCTTCCTAAAATATTTGATAAGGCTTCAACTGGACACTCATAAGTATCATTCTCTACTTTATACATTTTTATCCTCCTCAATTCCTTATAAAACATAATTAAAATTTAACCTAAAATTACCAAAAGTATATGTAAATATTATGAATTTATTTTAAATAAGTCCACATATTACTTATGGCCTTGTATTAGCTATTAGTTAAACTTAATAAATTAACTTTTTTCTAAAACAAAGCCATATTCCTAATTAAATCAATATCTTTATTAAATGTGGATTATATACCATATTTCAAAGTAGTTTCTACTAAACAGATAAAAATATCTTAATATCTAAAAGACTATCCAAAATAAATATTTATATAACTTAATAAGTAATTATAAAGTTTTTTCTATCATCTCTTTTAATAAATTTTTAGGTACAAATCCTACATTTGTAGTAATCTCTTCTCCATTTTTAAATATTTTTATTGTTGGTATATTTTTAACTCCATATTCAGAAGCCTTATCCGAATTTTCATCTATATCTATTTTAACTATTTTTACATTCTTCATTTCATCTTGTACTTCATCCAAAACTGGTGCTAGCATTTTACAAGGTCCACACCAAGTTGCAAAGAAATCAACAACAACTACTCCTTCTTCATTTATTACTTCCTTTTCAAATTCATCTTTATTTATATGTTTTACCATTTTCATGCCTCCATTTTTAAATTCATATTTCATCTCTAAAACAGAATCTCTTTAATCTCTAACTTAATTCTATCAACATATAATTTTTTAACAATTAGGCACTTTTTAGTTACCATTTAAATTTAATGTGATATAATACACATTAAATAAAGGAGGTGTTTTTCTTGAAGGTAAATAATACATTCAGTTATAAATCATCTTGCTCCTTGCAAAGATTACTAAGAGTAAGCTATGCTTTGTTTGGAGCCTAATGTATTGAGTTAGCTGAATATAAATTAGGTTCTGTGACACATAGCTTTTAGTATTCTTTGCTTCAATAATATTACGTAAATTAAAGGAGCAAGGAAATGAAATATGTAAAAGCACAAGATGTGTTACCAGAGGAAATCATTGAAATATTACAAAAATATGTGGATGGAAAATATCTTTATATTCCAAGAAAGAATGAAAATCAAAAGGCTTGGGGTGAAAATAGTGGAATAAGAAAAAGCCTTAATGCTAGAAATACTGAGATATTCAAAAAATATAAAGACGGAACCTCCATAAATACTCTTGCAAAAGAGTACTTTCTTTCTGAGAAAAGTATAAGAAGAATTATAAGTGACAAAAAGAAACTATGCTCATAATCATTACAGAATTAATTATTAGATTGAATACTTATTTTAAAAGATGTTATTATCTCATTAAAGCAGTACTTAAAGTAATAACATCTAAATTTAAAACAAGCTATTAAATAATATGATTATGAATTCATTACATTTTAAATATAGATGATTATTATTTCTCTACTTTAAGTAATAATAATCATTTTTTATTTTAGTTATTATTTAATTTTATCTATGAATTTAATAGCTAATATATAATATAAAAAATCAAATTTCTAAAAGGAGGTATATTTTAATGAAACCTTTTATAAAAAAAGAAGATTTTAATTTTATAAAAAAATGCATCACTGATTTACATGGTACCCTAAGAAACTGTACTGACCCTAATATTATAGAAACAAATAAAGCATATATAAATGAAAAAATATTAAGTAGATTTTCAGAATTATCTAATGAAGAAAAAGAATTAATTGATATTAATAAAATAACTGATCCACTACATATTGATAAATATTTAGAGGATTTAAATGAATATGTCTATGGAATGACTGCTATTAAAAGCAATGCAATTACTAAATTATTTAGAAAAGAAAAAAAATTAAAAATTCCTAATTTAGACTTTGAAAGCTCAAAAAAAGTTTACTTAGGATGGATTGATGAGGGAAGTAGAAAATTATTTATAGCATATAACTTAAATGGTAAGCTTACTGGTATGGCATGTAAAATACCAAGCTATAATTCAAGCAATAATCACATTTGTACTCTTTGTAACCATATTGGAAATGATACTGAAGTAGCATTTGTTTCAGCACTCTGCAAAACTTCTAATCCAGAGCAAGGAACTTATAGATCAATAGGTTTTGATATTTGTCTAGACAGTGAAAAATGTAATGAAAGAATTACTTCAACTGATAAGCTTGAGAAACTTTTGAAAGATGTTAATAATATTAAGAAATAATTGAAATCTTACAAAGTGTAATATTGATAATATCAAAAAATAACCTAAGGCTTATAATACTTACCTTAGGTTGTTTTCATGTTTGTTTCAAGATGATATTTTCTATTTTAAATATTAATTAAATAACTTTATATGTTTTATTTATCATAAAATAAATGTTATGCTTCTATATTATCCTTTTGAATTTTATAGTATGCAATAAAACCTATTATACACCATACTATTAAAGCTATTAAAGACTCTTTAGATAAGGCTGCTGGTGAAATAGGTAAAATTAATAAAAGCATAAAAATTATACTTATTACCACTCCTATTCCTGCTAAAATTTTATCTTTAGTTTTTTTAGATTCTTTTAAAACTATAAAAGAAACATAAAAATATGCAACTGATGCTCCTAAAGAGGACATATCTACAATCCAAATTATTGCTTGTCTCCCAAACCAAGGGGCTATTAAACTTACTATAGTTATGAAAATTATAGCATTACTAAAGACTCCATTTTTATTTACCTTTCCCATCTTAGAAGGAAGCATTTTATAATTTGCTATAGATCCTAATAATTTAGAACTACAAATCATAAATCCATTTATTCCACTCCATACAGCGGCAGTTAAAGCTATTATAAGTAAAAAGAAGGCTCCTTTGCCTAAAGTACTCAATACAGCACTTCCTGCTGCCCATTCTAAAGAACTTGCTTGTTCTGGTGAATACGCTAAGGCAGTTATAACATTTAATATATTATAAATTAATGCACCCATAACTAAGGAAATCACTGCTACCCTTGATGCCTTTTTCTTAGAAAAGTTTAATTCTTTACTTAATTGTGGAATAGCATCAAAGCCTATAAAAGCAAAAGGTGTTATGGCAAATACTTTTATTATTTGACTTAAATCAAAAGAATATTTATTAATATATGTATTAATAAAATCTATTCTGTTTCCTTTAATTATCATGCCAACTAAAACAATAAAAGTCATTGATATTAAGCTAAAAATTATTAAGTTCTGAACTTTACTTGTTTTCTTTATCCCATTTAAATTTAATGCTGCAAAAGCAATTATTATTATACTTGATGTTAATATTTCTCCTAGATAAATATTATATCCAGCTACATTATATAAATAACCAAATTCTAAAATCCCACCAAATATCTTCTTGATTACAAGTGGAAATGCAGTTGCATTTAATGGAATCATTGTAAAATAAGCCAAAGTTAAAAACCATCCCACAATAAATCCATGTTTCTTTCCTAAATTATTATAAGTAAAAGAGAACTCTCCTCCCTCTTCATCGTGAGTTTGCATCATTATTAAATAGTTTTTTTCAATAATAATTATACATATTACCCCTAAAAAAAGCCCTAGGAAAGTATTTATTACCCCAGACTCCTTTAAAAATTTAGTTCCAGGTAGCATAAATGATCCCCATCCAATTATGGCTCCCAAAACTATAGAAAATATATCTATTCTACTTAGTTTAATTTCTTTCATCATTATCTCCATTCATTTAAGAAAATAAAGCTATAATTAGTTTTATTTTATATTAACCAATTATAGCTTTTTAAACTATTTTTTATCTCTATTTATTATTAATTTCTACTTTGCAGCACTTATTTCCCATAATCTTTTTATAAACTATATTTCCTAAAACTCCTCCTGCTACTAGGAATACAAGGAATATCCAACCTGATAATGAAAGGTTAGCTATTGGTGTATAAAGTGCTCCTACGTTACATCCATTTGATAATCTTGTTCCAAATCCCATGGCAAAACCACCAACTATGTATAATAAAGCTTCCTTAAAGCTTATTTGTAAACCAGCTTTGAAAGTTTTCTTGAAACTTCCAGCTAAAAGTAATGCAACTAATGTTCCTAATATTATACCAAAGTTTTGTACATTCATTCCATTTGAGAAAAATGGAGCCGTAAACATTTCTACTGGTTTTCCTGCAAAAGTTGCTACACTCTCTGGTGAAACTCCAACAGCTACAAGTGCTCTACCAAACCAGAATCCATAAGGTGTTGATGCTCCCCATCCTGCTTTAGTTACTCCCATTAATAGTATGAATATACCTCCTATTACTAAAGCTCCAGTAGCAAGAGTCCATGGTCTTACAAATAACTTTTCATATGTAGCTTCACTAAATAATTTAAATTCACCTTTTTCTTCATGTTTCTTTTCTTGAAGAATTTCTGTGTCAACTCCAGTATAAGTATTATTTGCTTTTCTCTTTTCTTCATATAACTTTGCTACCCAAATTGTTAAGCAAGCTAAGATAATAGTTACTATTATTGCTCCTAAATATCCTTCTAAACCATCCCATTTAAATAAGTCTGGTAAGAATACACCATTTTCAAATGTTCCTGTAGATATCATTGTATCTTTTACCCAAGATGCTGAATTTTGAACTGGGAATCCTAAATATACACCCATTCCAAAGAATATTAATGTTATGAAAGCACGTGGTAATCCTGTTACTACGTCAGTAAGAACCCCTGATGCACAACAACTAGAGAATGCCATACCAAATCCGAATAATAATCCACCTAATATAAGTCCTAAGTTAATTGGATTAACCCATAAGTCATACTCTCTAGGGTCTTGTCCTATAAAGAAACAAACACTTACTATTGCTGTTCCTACGAATAATATCATTAACATTCTCATTAATTTTGTAGATCCTGTCTTATAACTCCTGTTTACTCCACCTGCAAATCCAAAGAATGATCTTGTAAGAGCATATCCTAATCCTAAGCCTGCAAGTAATCTAAAAAATAGCATTGAACTACCAAGATTAATTTTACCTATTATTATTATTGCTGCTAGTAATATGAATCCAATAATATATTCCGTATATTTCTTCAACTTAATTCCCCCTATTAATTTGTTAATTAACAAACTATTTTATTTTTAATAATATTATTTTTTACTATGGTGTTTTAAAATTAATTAAAACACCATGTATTTACTCTAATTAAAATTATATTCTGTAACTATAGGCTCTCTATCTTGAACTTTATCATTATAGTATTCATAGAAGCTTATTCCCATGAATCCACCTGATACATTATAAATGTTATCAAATCCTAAATGTTGTAATGCTAAACATGCATTATAACTTCTTTGAGCACTTCTACAATGTAAATAAACTGGTCTATCAGTTGGTATTTCATCTAATCTATCTCTTATTTCACTTAAAGGAAGATTTTTGGCTCCTTTTATATGTCCTGCTTCATATTCACTTACTTCTCTAACGTCTATTATACATGCTCCGCTTTCAACTAAATCCCTTACTTCATGTACATAAACTTGTTTAAATGTTCCTTCTAAAAGATTTGATGCAACTAATGCAGCATGATTTACTACATCCTTAGCTGTTCCGAAAGGAGGAGCATAACAAAGCTCTAAATCTTTTAAGTCTTCTACAGTTCCACCCATTTTTATTAAGGTAGCTATTATATCAACTCTCTTATCTGCATTTCCTTTACCAATTGCTTGTGCTCCTAAAATTCTTCCTGTTGGAACTTCAAATATTAATTTAAAGTGTAATGGCTCACTTCCTGGCATTAATCCTACCTTGTCTTGAGGTATAACCCTTACAACATCATAGTTTAAGCTTAAATTCATAGCTTTTATTTGACCTTCTGTTAAGCCTGTTGAAGCTCCATTATAATGAAATATTTGAACACAGGATGAACCTATATATCCACTATTTCTTGATGGTCTTCCATGTATATGATCTGCTACTGCTCTCGCTTGTTTTTGTGCGGGTCCCGCTAATGGTAATCTAGATATTGAGTTTGTTAATGAATTATAAACTTCCACAGCATCTCCAACTGCATAGATATCCTTATCATTAGTTAAATAATTTTGATTAACTTTTATTGCTCCAGTTTGTCCAATTTCTAAACCAGCTTCCCTAGCTAAATCTGTTTCTGGTGCAACTCCTATAGCCATAACAACTGCATCTGAATTTATTTTCTTTCCTGATTCTAATACTACTTTTCCACTTTCAAAAGAGCTTACTTTATCTCCAACTATTAAATTTACGCCCTTATCATACATTTCTTTATGTAAAACTTGAACCATATCATAATCAAATGGCTTCATTATTTGATCCATTGCTTCTATTAAAGTTACGTTATATCCAGCTTCATGTAAATTCTCTGCAACTTCAACTCCTATAAATCCTCCACCTATTACTGATATGTTCTTACTATTATTATCCTTTATAAAAGAATCTAATTTTGCTATATCCACAACATTTCTAACTGTAAATACATTAACATCTTCAATTCCTTTTATTGGTGGTACTATAGCCTTTGCTCCTGGTGAAAGAACTAATTTGTCATAGCTTTCAGTATATTCTTGTCCACTTACTACATTTCTTACTGTTACTTCTTTAACTTTTCTATTAATTGATACTACTTCTGTATAAACTCTCGCATCAATTCTATATTGGCTATAAAATTTTTCAGGAGTCATAAGAACTAAATCTTCATGATTTTCAACTTTTCCACTTAAATAGTATGGTAGACAACAGTTTGAAAAGGATACGTGAGGACCTCTTTCAAACATTATAATTTGATTGTTTTCATCTAATCTTCTAAGTCTTGCTGCTGTTGAAGCTCCACCTGCTACTCCTCCAACAATAACTATCTTTTTACTCATTATATTTCCACCTTTCTTAGTGAATATCTAAACAAATTCTCTTTGTTAAATTTTTATCTAATATGTGTGTAATTTAATTACCTCTACTTGATAGTATCATATAACTAGGTTTATACCATAATAAAAGTATGTTATACTTAATAACACTTTGTTATATACCTTGCTTTAAACAAAGAATTTACTTTAAAATTGACTTATATAATACTATTTATTTTTTAATGTTAATTATTTTAACAAACTAAACTTTTAAAATTATCTAAAAAACTTCATTATTTTTATATAAAAGTATGAAATAATAAAAAGACTACCTTTAATATAAATAGTAAAACAATATTTAGGAGGTGAACTCATGAATTTAACTTATCTTAGATCTTTCTATACAACAGTTAAGTGTAATAGTATTTCTAAAGCTGCGAAACAATTGCATTTAACTCAACCAGGAGTTAGTATGCAAATTCAAAAACTTGAAAATGATATAAACTTTAAACTTTTAAATAGAAGTAATACAGGAGTAAGTTTAACAAGTGCTGGTGAAATAATCTTTGAATTTGCTGAATCAATGTTATCCATAGAAGATAACTTACAAAAAAAATTAGATGAATTAAAAAATATTAATTCAAAACTTATTATTTCTTGTTGTAAAAGTTTAGGTGAGCATGTAATGCCTTGCAGTATATATACATTTAAAGAAATTCATTATAAAACTGATATCTCTATGGAAATAGATAATACCTCAGATATATTAAAAAAATTAACTAATCATGAAACAAATATAGGCATTATTCAAGGTAAACCTAGTGATTGTAAAAACTTAGAACTTATTCCATTGATGACTGATAATCTAGTTTTAGTTGGTGGTAGAAATACTTCATTTAAATCAGTAAATGTTGAAGAACTTTATAAACTTCCTTTAATAACAAGAGAAGATGGATCAGCTAATAAATTATTGGTAGAATCAAGCTTAAAGAAAAATAAAATTAATATAGATAATCTTAATTTTGTTTTATCACTTAATTCTCCTCAATCAATAAAATCTTCTGTATCTTTTGGACAAGGATATTCATTTTTACCTGCAATTTCTTTAAACCATGAATTGAGAAGTGGTGAATTAAAGAAAATCGATATAAATGATTTAAAACTGCCTTTCCAATACTATATTGCACTTAGAAAAAACTATAAATTAGATTATTATGAACAAAAATTTGTAGATTTTCTAACCTCAAAAAAAAGGTGTTTTTGTTATTAATATTGTTTAATTATAAAGAGTCAAGATAAGTCTTATAAAACTTACCTTGACTCTTATTTACTAATATTATTAACTTTAATTAAAAAGCGAGATATAATTTTTTACTATTATAATTATTGAAATTTCTTTTAAGATAGGTTTATTATAACTTTTTTTATGCATTATTTTCTCATTAGTAATAAATTATCCCTCTAAATACTTCTTCTCTAATAACTAAAGGTTCTCTAACTCTAAAGTTAAATACATATAGTTCCCCTCTGATATAATTTCTCCATGTTTAACTCTTAATTCTTTTTTAAAAAGTGGACCACCTATAACTGTTGAATGAAATTCACCTGCTTCACCACAAGGATCAATTCCTCTTTCTTCTAACTCTTTAATATAATCAAAGGTAAGAATCCTTCCAAGGTCTTCTTTTTTCATTCCTTTATTTAGGTTAACAGTAACAATTTTTGTTACAAAGCCTAAATTTACAAACTCTTCCACTACTTCTTTATGATTCTTTCTCCAAAGTGGCATACCTAGTCCAAGTCCAATACTATTAGTAACCCTTTCATGCCAACATTCCTCTTCTGGAACATCAATATCCCCTGTAACAAGCACTTCTGCCCCTAAATCTTTTGCTTCTTTTAATTTCTTAACAAAATTTTTTTCATAGTCCTCCCAATTTGTAGCTGCTGTAAACAAAGGTAATCCAATAGCCTCTGCTTGTGCTTTCAATACAGATGGAAATAGACTATGTGCTCTTGATCTCTTTCCATCTTCCTCCATCATTACAATTATCCCTAAAGCCTTTCCTTCTTGCATAGCTTTATATAAAGCTAAAGTACTATCTTTACCCCCACTATATGATGCTATAAATTTTTTACCTTTTGCACCATTACTCCATTTTTTCATACTTTACTAATGCTACTAAAAAAATATATTATCTATATAAGTAGCTTCTCCTTCCTTATATAAAAATAGTTTTTTAATTTAAAATTCCTCTAAACTCAAAATTCCTTTAAGTATAAAACCTATCTTTATTAATCATCACTACATACGCAGAAGGAGTTTTGAACTTCTATATACTCTTCAGGAGTTAAAGAAAGTATGTATTTATCAAAATGATCTTCACTACAAAAATATCCTACTTTATTTTCTATATAATTTTCTTTTGGTTCTTTCTCTAAATCTTTTCCACAATATAAACATTTTTTCATTTTTCTCTCTCCTTTTTATATCTCATGTATTTCATAGCCTATTTATATATCATGCATTTCATAACCTAAGTCTGTATTTTACTTAATTTATGCATAAATGCTTTATAAAAATATAATAATAAGATTTATTTTTATGCATTCCATATAATTTTTCCTATATGTAAATTATTGCACAATTACACTACATATTTCTATATTCATATAAAAAGTTATCAATTAAACCCCTTAATTAATTAGATTTATAAATTTTTAATTTCTACAAAGTTTAATCTCTTTCTAAGTTTAACCTCTTTCTAAATCTAATTTCTTCATTATAAATACTAACAAAAACACCTAAGCCCATTTACAATAAACTTAAGTGTTAATAACTTTTATTGGTTATTACTACTATTTTTAGAATATGACATTAAATATTCTAAATGACCTGAATCTTCGTTTTCTTGCTCTTTTATTATTTTAAAACCCTGTTTCTTATAAAATTCAACTGCCTTTTTATTATCTTTATAAACAGCTAATTCTATATTTTCATATTTATTTTTAACATATTCAAGTAAGCTTTTTCCTATTCCACGTCCTTGACTTTTAGTGTGAACAAATAAAGCACCTATAAAGTTACTATCTATTATACTTATAAATCCCTTTATTTTCCCTTCACCACAGTAAACAAAAGTTTTAGCCATTGGAATATAACTATCTCTTACAACTTCATAATTTTTCTTCCAATATTCTTCTTTAATAAAATAATGAGCTTCTATTGTACTCTCCAACCAAATTTTCATAATATCATCTATTTCACAATTTTTAAGTTCTCTAATTTCCAAAACTCTTTCCCCCATACTATTCCTATAACCTCTTTAAATTATCTAGTCCTTTGTAAAAATATCTTTTTTATACTTTGTATCTTAATTTTATAAAAAATTTATTAGCTTATTCAATATCTTATCTAAAAAATGTTTTAGCCATTAATTTATCTATTGCAGAATCTCCTAAAAATCTTTTTATTAATTTACATAACTTACAATCAATATTTATAGAGTACTGTTTTTTAGGGTTTTTCTTAGAAATTATTTTGGATACAACTTTAGCTACCTTTTCTGGAGATGGCGAACTAAGAATTAATTTAGTAGAACTCTTTCTAAAAAATTCAAACTCCTTCTTATAAGCCTCAGCATTCTTAGCTTTTGATGCTTTATTGAGTGAATTCATAAAAGGGTTAATAAATTCTGTATTAATAAATGAAGGTTGTATTTTCACTATTTTAATTCCTCTTTCCTTATTTTCCATTCTAAATCCATCTATCATTCCCTCCAAAGCATGTTTGGAAGCTGGATAAAATGACATCATAGGTGTTGAAACTATTCCAGCTAGAGAAGACGTAACAATAATATATCCATACTTTTGTTTCCTCATTTGGGGCATTACAGCCTTAATAACTCTTGCTACCCCAAACAAATTAACATCAAATTCTTCCTTTGCATCATCTATATTTACAGTTTCTAATGCTCCTGCACAGGCATACCCAGAGTTAGCAAAAACCACATCTATTCTAGATTCCATTCTAATTATAGTATTTACAACTTTTTGTACTGCCCTTTCATCCTTAACATCTAAAAATATTATCTTTCCACCTAACCTTTGAAGCTCTCTCATATTTTCTACTCTTCTTGCAGTACAATATACTATATGTCCCTCTTCTAATAATAATTTAGCAGTTGAATAACCTATCCCCGAACTAGCTCCAGTAATTAAAATAACTTTCTTATTCATTTTATCCTCCTACTAAAAATATTAAATATATAAATTTAAAACCTCACTAAAAATAACCTTTAATAACCATATTACTTACTTTATATAATGAAATTATTTTTCCTATAACAACAATTTCTATACCTTTAAACTAAAAAACAATAAATGAATTTAATAAAGCTATCTAATATACCCAACAAAAAATTTAATTTTATTTATAAAAATTTTCACTAAATCAAAATATTATTTTCTCTTAAGTTCTCCATTAAAATATTAAAGATTATAATTGAACGACTAAAAAGGCATGTACCAAAATAAAATTTCCTTAAAACTTACATACATTCTAAAGCTCATCTAACAACTATTAGAAGCTGTAAGTTTTATTGTATTTTGATACACGCCTATTTTTTTTTACTTTCTTAATCCCATTTTATTTACTTTTTATAGATTAATTCACCTGAGTAAATTTTATTTGTTCTAATTCCTGGTTTGATTTCTCCATTTATTGAGAAGATATTATCTCCATCTAATATTAATGCTTCTCCACATGGAGCATTAAATGGTACATCTCCAATTGACTTCCACTCATTATTTTTTGAGTTATAAATTAGTACTTTTGTATTCCAAGCAAAATCTTGAGGGTCTCTTCCAAAATACTCTTTCTTGAATTCAGCTAGACTTTCATCTTTTAATGTATTTAAATTTTTTACAGCATCATCATAAACTGCTTTATTAAATCCACCTATAACAAGCATTTCATCTTCATTTAATTTAACTGAATTAGCACCTAAAAGTGAAATTTCTTCACTTCCTATCTTAACGTCAGCTACTTGAGTCCATGAATTATCTTTAATGCTATATTTATAACCATCTGTGTAAGCAATTTTATCTCCACCACTAAATACATATATATCATCACCTAATAATTGAGCAACGGCTTGATTTCTAGTAGGTTCTCCTGGTATTTCCTTTAATTCTTCTGTTTTTCCTGTTTCAACATTAAATTTATAAACCTTATTACTAGCTTTTCCATCTTGTTTTCCAAGTCCTAAATAAATATCTTTATCTTTTTTAACTGCAAAGCCATCACTAAATGTAAAAGGTAAATCTCCAATATGCTTTAAACCAATTTTACCTTTTTCATCAGTTGTAATAAGAGAAACGTTATTTCCTTCTTCTTTATTAGGACTTCCACCTACATAATAAATTCCTTCCTCAGTAGTTATGGAACTTCCATAACCTATTTCATAATCTAATGTTGTATGATCTACTTGCTTTAAATCTCCATTTTCATTTTTTAATACATATATATCAGGATAAAGCTTTTTAGCTCCTCCTTTTGCTACTGGCTCCTCTGGAAAGTTAGCTCCACCTCCAACAACTATATAATCTTTTGTTTTACCATAAAGTAACCCTGCTGTTCCTATATTTTTGCTTTGACCTTTTTGAGCCTCTAACGCTCCATCAACAGTCCACTTAATCGAAGTAATTTCTTTATTTTTATTACTACCCTCTGAAGGCTTATTTCCACATCCCGCTAAAACTAATGGTAGTGCAAGTAATACCCCATACTTCCATATCTTTTTCATAATCTTTTACCCCTTTCAAACCATAAAATAATATTTTTAATAATTTCTTATTTATTAGCTCCACTCTCTAAATATTTTAAATTCATTTCAATATAAGACATTTCTTCACTTGGTGTTCCCTCATATAATAATCCAATATTTCCATTGCTTAATTCTGTTAAGCAAGAATAAGCATAATAACCTGGTTTAACTAATTTATTATATTTCCAATCAAATTCATATTTAGGTTCACCATTTTCGTATGTTCCAACTTGATTAATCAATCCAATTCTCACAGTACCATTTGATCTACTTCTTGCATTTGGATTTGAGAAAATAACAGCATCCTTTCCATCTACCTTTTGACTATAATTTATAACACTTAGTTGGCAATATGGCTCTAAAACATTAGTATCTTTCTCTACTGTTTCATCCCAAGTAGCTCCCCCATCAAAACTTGTAGCAATATTTAAATATCCACTTAAATTTCTCATAAATAATTTTAGTTGACCGTTTGGCATTTCTACTACTTGACATTCAGTTAATTGAGGTGCATCATCTGATAAGGTTTTAGAATTTATTATTTTTCCATTTTCTAATTTTCTATTATCATTTGGAGATTCTCCTATTGTCCAATTCTTACCACTATCATCACTATATATTACAGCACTAGATTGTTTACCTTTTTCATTTGTATAGTAAACAGGAACTACTATTCTTCCTTTATGTTCTCCATTTTTTATTTGTATTCCTCTACCTGGAGCTATTCCTAAGAACTTCATCCAATCCTTTTTAACTTGGAAATTAATATTTTGTGGCTCACTCCAAGTCTTTCCATCATCATCACTATATACAAGATTTATATAGCTTGTCCCTTTTGCTTTTAAAGGTGCTGTACTAGAATTTATATTATCTATCTTAGTTCCATTTCTAAATAAATCTCCTAAAGCATTTGTTGTATATTCTGTTTTATTACTATCTTTGTCATATACTACATTTTCTCTTACAGTAAATTCTTTACCTGATGAATCGTAAAGACATAAATATTCTTTTCCATCAATATTTTTAAATCCACTTCCTAATCCAGCATTCCAAAAACCATATTTTGAAGGGAAATGAGTTACTAACAAGAATATTCTTCCTGTTTCATCATCTTCAATTAAAGTTGTATCTATAACAGAGGATTTATCAGGATAGTCCATTATTATTTGTCCTTCATCCCAAGTTTTCCCTCCATCTTCACTTCTTCTAACTGCTGTATCTATATCATTATTAGGAGCATCAGCTCCACCATGTCTTCTTGCATCTATTGAAGCTATTAAAGTTCCTTCTTTTGTTTTAAATAAGGCTGGTATTCTGTAATTACTAGAATTTAAAAATCCTGGATGAAATAAATCCACTGGCTCTGTCTTTACAGCTCCCTCTACAAGAACTTCTTCTTTAGCTTTTGTCTCTCCAGTCTTACTAAGTAAATAATCATCGCCTAAAGGTTCATTATATATATTCATAAAACCTATATTGCCCTTAAAATTATATTCATTAGATTGTCCATATCTATTAGTTTTTCCAATAAAAGCACTATCTAAATTTTCTATATTATTTAAAAACTTTGTATTCGTATCTTTAACTTCTTTAATCATTTTTCCATTAAGGAAAAGCTTATAACCTTTATTTTTTTCAATCTTTAAGGCAACAGTATTATCCCCCTCATTTAAAGCAACATCTTTATACATATGTACTAGATTCTCAGTTCCATTTTGTGTATTCCCCTCATTTTTTTGATTTCTAAGCTCAAACCCAACTCTTGAATTAGTAACATAAAAATTAAAATATCCATTTTTAGTCTTGCTATTACTTATTCCTAATAAGCTTTGTATTTTAGAGTCCTTGGAATTAAATCTTACAACAATAGTACCTTCATCTAAATTTTTATATTTTTCTAAATCATAAGTAATATTAGAAGCATTTGAACTTTCTAAATTTATATCCTTATATTCTCCTAGTGAACTTAAACTTTCACTATTATTTACTTTAATCTCATACCCACTATTATTTTTCCCTGAGTCTAAAGTACTTCCTTTAACCAATACATAATTACCACCACTTATAACCATAGCAGCTGTTAAAATTAAAGTTATCCCTTTGTAATTCATTTTACATCCTCCCATAAATAATTTTTTATTATTTTGAAATAGTATTAATTTAAAATACTATGACATACGAAGTAAAATTTTTATTATTGTATTTGTAACTTTGGATTTATAATATAGAATATTTTAAATGCTTCTTTTAGTAGAATTTTGCCTTAATTTGAAAAAAGATTTTTTACTCTTAGCTCTCCTTAAATCTTTTATGAATATACTTCTTGAAATGCAACGATTAAAATTTGAATACTAAAATATTTCATTTTTATGAAAAGTATTTTCAAAATAAGAATAATTTGAAAATATTTTTCTTATATTCAACATTGTAATCCTTTTCTAAAGAAATTTCAATATAATAAAGAGATTTTTATGGTAAGTTTTTCTATAAAATTTTCTTATTCTTTCTTACTATTCTTTAATTATTGATACATAAACCTTATTTCAAAATACTTATTATCTAACCTTTACTGCTATACAAACAATTACTCTTGGAGTTACAGAAAGAAAATATTTCTTAACTCTAAATAAAAAGAAAATTATTTTCGCAAATAAAATTTATTGAAAATAATTTTCTTAAAACTTAAAGGTGTTTTTTTAATTTCTTTTATTTTTAGATACTTTAAAAAATTATACTAAACAAACTTATTTTAAAAACTCTAAGTGTACTAATTTTTTAAATAATATATTTTATTTCACTCATGGGAAAATATTTATCTATTATTTCCATAAAAAACTCTTTTATTTCATGTATATCTTCTTTTTTATAAACATATTTTCCATAACCAAATTGACCATATTTAAAAGTTCTCTTTTCATCATCCATAGGCAATTTATTATCTGGAAATATATCCATTATTATATTTTTAGCTCTTGTAGTATACCTATGGGAAATAACCTCAAAGGTTAATTTATGTTTTAAATCACTTGGTAATTTTTCTTTTAAATCCTTTAATAAGTTCTCATAATCCTCTTTCCATCCCTCATATATGAATACTGGAGCAATTATAAATCCTAATGGATAATTAGCCTTAGCTATTTTCACACTGGCATTTATTCTTTCACAAAGAGATGCTGTTCTTCTCTCATAATTATTTATTACAAAATCAGTATTTATAGTAAATCTTACTTCTGTTTTGCCATTATGATTTAAACCTAATAATGAATCAACATCTGTATATTTTGTTACGAACCTAAATCTTGCAAAATCATTATTTGCAAAAAATTCTATTGCTCTCTTTAAGGAATTTGTATATGGCTCAACTGGTATAGGATCAGATGTGGCTGAACCTTCAAATATGGTGATATTAGGTTTTCTTTCATCAATATATTTCTGAGCCTGATTTAATATATCCTCTACATTAACATTTATTTTTACATAAGGTTTATCCCCTAAATTAGTATTTAAATAACAATATTGACAATTGCCAACACAACCACTTAGTAATGGTAATTGCCAATGTGCTGATGGTTTACATGACTGAAATTTTCCTACTCTCTTAACCCCAACAACAATTGTACTCTTTCCTTCTTTGTAAAATTCCTTTATATTATCTCCAGGTATATTTTGCTTTATTCTATTATTTTTAAGCTCAATAATCTCTATATCTTTATATTCCTTAAAATAATTATAGATATTTCTTCCCATTTCATAATTTAATGAATTTTTCTCAAATAAAATTCTTTTTGGCTTAAACATAAACATTATCTCCATTCATAATACTTTTTAAATTTACTAAATATAAAAAAATAATAGTAGTAAACACTACTATTATTCTTAATTTTCATATATAAAATGTATTATATTTTAAATGACATATAGAAAATTTCAACTATAGAGTAAATACTATTAATGGTATTAAAATAAAAAAGAGTTGCTTTAATACAACTCTCTAATTTATTCTATAATCCTATAACTTCTTTTATTTGATGCATAACTCCATCTTCATCATTATTTTTATGAGTTATAAATCTTGAAACCTTCTTTAAATCTTCATGAGCATTTTCCATTGCATAACTATGATAAGCACTTTCCATCATTTCTAAATCATTTAAATAATCTCCAAATACCATAGTTTCTTTAAAGTCTATTCCTAAAAGATCTTGAATTTCTTTTATGGCCACTCCTTTATTAACTCCTCCAGCAGTTATATCTAACCATATATCCCCTGAAACAGTTACTTGAAGTTCATCTCTATACTTATCAAAATATTTATTGCTATTTTCTTCTGAACCATTAAAATCGCACATAGTAACTTTTAAAACTGTATCATCTACCTTTTCTAAATCATCTACTATTTCGCATCTTTCATAGTATTTTCTAACTTCTCCTAAGAATCTTTCATCACTACTTTCAACATAGGCTGAATTTTTTCCACATAAAACTACATCTGTATTTTCTATAGTTCTTCCTATTCTTATAAGTTCATTAGCTAATTCCCTATCTAATCCATTAACAACAAGCTCTTTTCCTTTATAAACAACGAAAGTTCCATTTTCAGCAATAAATAACATGTCATCTTTTATATCATTAAACTCTTTAGCTAAAGTATAATATTGTCTTCCACTTGCAGCTGCAAAAAGTATATCTCTTTTCTTTAGTTCCTCAAATACATCATAGAATTCTGGACTTAACTCTTTCTTACTATTTAATAAAGTTCCATCCATATCTGTTGCTATAAATTTTATCATATATATACATCCTCCTAAGTAAAAGTATAAATTAAGGTTAATTTCCTGTTCAATTCTATATATTTAATATAAATTCTAAAATAATTTATTTAAAATAATCAAAGTATAAATTTAGATGTAAAGTATTAAGTCCTAGTATATTATAGAAATATTTCTTTCTTTTAAAAGCTTTAAAATTTCTTCATTAGGCTTTTTATCACTTATTATAAAGTCAATATCCTCACATTTAGCAAATTCACAAAGACCATCAGTATAAAACTTTTCATTTTCAGCAACTAAATAAGTTTTTAAACTAGATTTAATTATAGCATTTTTCATACTAGCTTCTTCTAAGTTAAAGTTACTTATGAAGTCCTCTACTAAATTTATTCCTCCAACCCCTACAAATGCCTTATGAAATCTATAGCTTTTAACATCCTCTATAGCTTTACTTCCTATAGTTCCCCCTAAGTTTTTATTATAAATCCCACCAATACAAATTACATCTATAGATGGATGTGAATCAAAAAGTATTGCTATCCTATTCATATTTGTTACTACAGTTACCTGCTTTTTTGTATTTAAAAGCATACTAGCAATTGAATAGTTTGTTGTTGATGCATCTAAAAATATAAAATCTCCATCTTTAATTTCATTTAATGCTAATTTTGCTATAATGTCCTTTTCACCTAAGTTTTTCATTAATCTAGGCCTTATATTATCATCATGAATAGTTTGTCTTTCTAATATAGCTCCACCATAAGTTCTTTTTAATAATCCTTCTTGCTCAAGTTTTTGTAGATCTTTTCTGATCATTCCTTCAGTAACATTAAATCTAACACTTAAATCTTTAACTAAAACTTTTCCATCCTTTTTTAATATTCTTAAAATTTCTTCTAATCTTTCTTCCATAAACATTACAATATACCGCTATTCCTTTACGCTTAAGTAACCCCTTATTAATAAAAATAATCTTTTATTATTTAGTATCTTTCATTATCATTTATTCTTATTTATTATTATATTCTTTTATTTTAAAAAAAGCAATAATGAATAAAAACCTCCGTTGAAATAGCTCTTTAAATCAACGAAGGTTTAAATTAATCTATATAAATAATAATAAACTAACTGCCATAACAACCATTCCTGCAATCAGACCATATATAGCCAAATGATGCTCCCCGTACTTTCTTGCTGTTGGCAATAATTCATCTAAAGATATAAAAACCATTATTCCAGCCACTGCTGATAATAATATTCCTAAAGTTATATCATTAAAAATATTTCTTAGTAAAGTATATCCTATTATCGCTCCTATTGGTTCTGACATACCTGATAAGAAAGAATATAAAAAAGCTTTCTTTTTATCTCCAGTAGCATAGAAAATAGGAACTGATACTGATATTCCTTCTGGTATGTTATGAATTGCTATAGCAATAGTTATTGGAATTGCTAAGCTTGCTCCTTCTAGTGCAGAAACAAAGGTAGCTAACCCTTCTGGAAAATTGTGTATGGCTATAGCTAGAGCCGTAACTATTCCTGTTCTCATAAGAGTTTTATCTTTAATATCTAATTTTTCCTCTTTATTTTCACCATTATATTCCTCAATTTCATTTTCCACTTCTTCAACACTTCTAACCTCATGAGGATTTTCTCCTTCAGGTACAAATTTATCTATTAAAGCAATTATTGCTATACCAGCAAAGAATGAAATAACAGTAATCCAATTTCCTGCCTTAATACCCATAACCCCAACAAGGGATTCCTTAGCTGTTTGAAACATTTCTATCATTGAAACATAAATCATAACTCCAGCAGAAAAACCTAAACTTACACATAAAAACTTTTTATTAGTCTTCTTTGCAAAAAAAGCTATGCAACTTCCTATTCCTGTAGCTAATCCTGCTAATAAAGTTAATAGAAAAGCCATAAGTACATTATTCATATTATCTCCTCCTTTCATACTTACTCCGTAATCAATTGATAATTATTTTCAATTATAAACTATAACTCTGCATTTGTCCACTTATTTAATTACTCTCTCCCATAAAACCTTATTTAAGATACTATATGCAAAAAAATAAAAAGAAGGAATTATATCAAGACTTTATTATAAAGTAAATATATCAAAATAAAACCTAATAAAACTTACAAACATATTCCGAGAATTACTAGATTTCGCTAAGAATTTATAATTATTACTCCGAAGATATTACTAAAGCTTCGAAACTTGCTACGCTTCGAACAGTCTCAGCTTTTTAACGTAATATCTTCTCCGTAATAATTTAAATTCTAAAGCTTATCTAGATATTCTCTTCATATTCTTTGTAAGTTTTATTATTAATTTTTGATATAATGTATTATTTTAAGTTACTTGATATAATCTCTTCTTTTATTGTTTATACGTGAATTTTTCCACTGTCTTCTATTTCTTCTTCATCTATTTTTATACCTTTTTTGCTTAATCTCTTATTAGTAACACTTCCAAATACGCAGTATATAACAGCCGCTGTTGGAACTCCTACTAACATTCCAATAAATCCAAAGGCACTACCACCAATCATAATTGCAAGCATTACCCATAAGGATGATAATCCTACAGATCCTCCTACAACTCTTGGATAAATTAAATCTCCTTCAACTCTTTGAAGACAGAATATAAATACAATAAACCAAAATGCCTTAATAGGATTTATTATAAATATTAAGAAAAATGAAGGTATTGTTCCTATAAAGGCTCCTAAAATAGGAATTAAACTTGTTGTACCAACAAGAACACTTATTAAGAAAGCATATGGCATTCTTAATACTAACATACCTAAAAAGCATAAAGTACCTATTATCAGTGCTTCAGTACATTGGCCAATAATAAAGCCTGAAAATACTCTATTAGTAGTTTGTCCAACTTCTAATATTTTATCTGCTATATCTCCTCTAAGATATGCATACATAACTTTCTTTATTTGACATATTAATTTTTCCTTACTTGAAAGCATGTATATAGCTAATACAAAAGCTAAACAAAAATCAATGATAGCTGTTGTTACATCAACTGTTAAACCAACAAGGTAAGATGCAATTCCACCAAATAAATGAGTAACTGTTTTTAATATTTCTTGCCAAGTATTCATAACCTGATCCCAAACTTTACTTAAAAGTACTGTGGAATCAGCATAATTATTCATATTAACTTCAAAGGATTTTAAATAAGTAGGAATACTTTCTGTAAGTTTAACTACACTTGAAGTTAGTTGAGGAACAACAAATAAGATTATGGCACTTATGGCTCCAACTAAAACTATTATTGTTACTGTAATAGCTAAAGGTCTTTTTGCACTTCTAACCCATGATTTTTTGCTATTTTCTAAATTTCTAAATAACTTTCTCTCAAAAAACTTCATAGGTATATTTAATACAAAGGCTATTGCTATACCTAAAATTAATGGTTTAACAAGACTTGTAATATAACCTAATCCCCCAAATACTGTAGAGTATTTCATAAACACAAAGTGTAAAATAATAGCATAAGTAACAACTATTAGGGCTCCTTTTAACTTTTTATCATTAAAAAACATATTTTCACTTCCTTATTTTAAGATATTTTTCATCTTTTCAAAAAAATAATTTTATTATTAATGAAAATAACTTATATCTACTTAAATATACCATATTGTTAATTTTTTGTTAATAACATTTTCTTTTATCCTTAATAGAATATGTACTTCTCTATTTTCCTGTATTTTTTAAATATGTTTTTATAAATAAATTTGGAAAATATGCAGCCATCTTCATATAAGTGTACATACTTCTTCCATATCTATTTGTTTTAATAGTTGCTTTTTTTAAGTACTTTTTAACATTTTTATTTTTAAGAACACTTAAAGTATCTTTCTTTGTTTCACTATTTAAATATCCTAATATTTGATACATAATATGCTCACAAGTAAATTCTTTTTCTATAGCTTCTTTAAGCTTTTTATCTAATTTATTTTCATCAATAAATTTAGCTACATCCTCCATTGATTCTACTACAGTTATATTCTTATATATGTCTGGATTATTAGTTAAAGAATCTCCCCTTTGACAATAAAATACTAAACTGTCTTCTATTCCTCTAACCTTCTTTGAACTTAAAAGTGCTTTAAATATAAAATTTAAATCCTCTGCTCCATGAGCCCCTTCTAAAAATCTAAGCTTATTTTTATTTAAGAACTCCTTATTATAGACAAGACTTCCAGTCCAAAGTCTTATTTTATTATCTTTATAAGCATTAAAGACTTCTTCCCCTGATTTTATTTTTCCAAACTCAAAGTTTTGAGCTATATTCACATTTACACTGTCATCCTCTTTGATTCTTTTATAATCAAAAAATACTATATCAGGTTCATTAAACATATTTCTTTCTAAAATCTGAACTAAATTATTCTCTGCAAAATCATCTGAATCTAAAAATAAGATATATTTTCCTCTTGAATAATTAATCCCAATATTTCTAGCAACACTCTGTCCCCTATTTTCTTCACATCTAATCACTCTATGATTTATTTTAAAGTTTTCTAAACAAGCTTCACTTACTTCACAGGTATTATCTGTTGAACCATCATCAACAACTATCACTTCAAAATTATTTGATGTTTGTCTTGATAAAAACATAAGATTTTTTTCAATATACTTTTCTGAATTATATGCAGGAATTACTATACTTAAAAACTTATCACTCATTAATGCCATCTCACTTCAACTCCATTATAGTTTTTAAATTAAGCTTATAAATAGTTTTAAAATTTAAAGTAAAATATTTCTTATTTTATTAGTAGCATAATCAATTGCAACTTCTGTATTTCCATTATTTTTTCCTCCACCTTGAGCTGCAAACTGATTTCCGCCACCTCTTCCATCAATTAAAGTTATGGTATCTTTTAATATATCACTCATATTAACTTTTTTCATATCTTTAGAACTATTAAAAATTAAATTTACTCTATCTCCATTTTTCACTGCAAATAAAACTATTGCTTCATATTCCTCAGTTATTTTATTAGCTAACTTTCCTATATGTTTTGTATCCTCACCATCAAAAATTTCATTAACTAAAGTTATACTTCCTATTCTTTCTGATTTATTTAACATCTCTTTTATCTTATAATCGCCTATTTCAGCTTTAACTTTTCTGTTTTCATCTACAAGATTTTTATTATTTTCTAAAAGATTCTTAACAGCGTTTAAAGTATCACCTTCTCCTGATTTTAAAAGCTTGCATATTTCTCCTAAAATTTCATCCTTAGTGAAAAAGTCAGATACTGCTCTATTTCCAGCTACATATTCTATTCTTGTAGCATTTTTATGTTTTTCCCATCTTCTTATCTTTATAACTTGAAGATCTCTAGTATTTCTTGGATGAACTCCACAACAAGCATTTAAATCTAATCCTACAATTTCAACAATTCTTATTTCTTCATCAGTTTTAGGCAATGCTCTTCTAGTTTTTACTTTCTTTAATTCTTTTTTGCTTGGAGCATAACTTTTTACTTCTAAGTTCTCAAAGATTAATCTATTTGCCTCTTTTTCAGCTTCTCTTATAGTTTTTTCATCTAAAAAACCTACAATATCAACTGTACTTATTTCTTTTCCTAAATGAAAACCACAAGTATTTGCACCAAATAAATCATAAAAACATCCAGAAAGTAAATGCTGTCCTAAATGCTGTTGCATTCCATCAAATCTTCTTTCCCAATCTAATTCACATTGTAGATTTTTCAATTTTTTAGGTTCTTTTTCAAGAACATGATATACTTTTCCTTCTTCTTCATAGACATCAAGGACTTTAATCCCATCAATAAGTCCTAAATCTCCCATCTGTCCTCCCCCTCCTGGGAAAAAGGCAGTTTGGTCTAAAAGAACATGGAATTTTCCATCAATTTCTTTAACCTCGATTATTTCTCCTTTAAACTCCTTTATATATTGATCTTCATAATAAAGTTTTGTCATTTTATATCAACACCTCAATTGTCTTCTTAATAATAAGAGCTTAAACTTAACTTTTATAAAAATTAGCTCTAAAATAAATTATATCATTTATTTATTAAATTAAAACTTATAAATATTTACTAAATTCAAACTTCCAAACTAAAAAATTAATGCTTATATTAATTTATAAAATTATTAAAGGTCAGAGAATTTAAAAAACTCTCTGGCCTATTTAATAAAATTATTTTAGATCTATTTTAATACTCTCACCATATGGCTCATAATTGCTTCTGTCTGAAAATACAACGGTATAATTATTTCCTACTAATTCTTCTTTGAAATCTATATAGAACTCATTTCCACTTACATACTTAATATTATCTGTATATCCCCCTTCTTTATTTCCTATAGGTTCAATTTTCTCTCCAGTTTCATTATTTATAATATAACTAGGTGCTCCATATATTGAATACTTAGATTCATAATATAATCTTGTTCCCTCTTCAACACTTTCTATTTTTTTAATTTTAGAATAAATTTCTCCATTATCTAATCTAATCTCTGTTTCTCCATTTAAATTTAATTTTTCTTTAAATTCCTTAGGGAAAGTAACTTCATTAGAATCATCTTTCTTATTCATATCCTCTCTTTGAATATATGGAATTATAGTTAAACTCTTACTATCATCATAGACCTCTTTAAAATTATAACTTGTGAATAGCTTAGAATTTTCATTTTTACTAGCATCTCCAATTCCAGTACCACTTTTTGAATATAAGTATCTTCCTTTATCATCAAAAATAACAAAACTTAAGGTGCTATAATCATGTAAATCCCTTGTCTCTGTAACTTTAAGAACTGTATTTATAGGTGTTTGTATTAATTTATTTAATTCTACACCCTTTAATTCATCTCCTAAATTTATGTTAAGATTTTGTTCTTTTATATTTTCTCTAACTAACTCATCACTTATAGGTATATTAAAATTCCAATCTCCCTCTATCTTAACATCCTCTGTAATATTTCCTAAACTACTTATATTTATGTTTAAATCAAAATTATTAGGAATTTTTATATCTTCTCCTAATATATTTTTCTTAAGCTCTCCTTGGGCAAACTTTTCACTAGCTATAGAGTAATCTTTAACACCAACATAGGTAAAGTCATCTACCTTTTCTCCTCTACCACCAAACCCTGAACTTATAAAATTATTATTTATTCCTAACTTAATATCTAATAAATCTAGTCCATCTTCTAAAGGTTTATCTGATTGAATAGTATAAAAAACCTCTAAATCTAAGGTATCATAAACAATTTTATTTATTGTAACTCTATACCCATTACTTTCTTTTGTAATATTTAAATCCGAAGCATATTTATCATAATTTTCATATATTCTGCTATCAAATCTCTCAAATATTTTCCCTAAAATCGGGATGTTTTGTGCATATGTGGGCATTGTTACTCCAAAAATAATAGTTCCTGCTATACAAGCTGCACATATACCTGAAGCTTTTTTATAATTTCTTTTTCTCTTTCCTAAATTATTTATGGTGTCATCTATCTTTTTATTAATTTCCTCTGGTACTTTCATATTTTCCATTTTTAATCTATTTCTAATATCTTTATCAAATAAATCATCATTATTTTTCATTAATTAACCCTCCATAAAATAAGTTGATTAAAATTTAGTCTAATCTATTAAATAGCTATTTTTAAATACAATTATGTTATATAAAATCTCTAAGCTTTTCTCTTGCCCTAGCCAGTCTTGATCTTACTGTTCCTTCAGCTATATTTAACATTTCTGATATCTCTTTAGTAGACATATCTTCAAAATAATATAATACTGTAGTTATTCTTAAATCCTCGCTTAATGAATTAACTACAGATGTTAACTCAATATTCCCATAGTCATCACTATAGGACTTTTCATTTTCTAACTTATCTAAAAATATGGTCTTTTTATTTCTTCTTAATATCAAACTACACTCATTTATTAAAATCCTTATTATCCAAGTTTTAAAGAATTCATCCTTTTTTAAAGTTCCTATCTTCTCATAAGATTTTATTATTGTATTCTGAAGTGCATCTTCTATGTCTTCCTTGTTATTTAAAATTCCCCTAGCAACCCTATAGATACTTAATCTATTCTCATCTATAAGACTTAAAAAGGCATCCTTATCTCCTTTCTTTGCTTGAGAAACCATTGAAGTTTTTCTATGCTCTAAAAATGATAATAACTCCACAACTTTCCTCCTAAATTTTAATAGCTTAGCTAAGCTTTATACTTATTAGATGGTTTAATTAATAAAAATGCTCCCTAAAAAAATAATTTTTTTATAATTTAAGAAACTTAACTAAATAAAAAAAGATAAAACTTATAAATATATTCTTAGAATTAATGAAATCTACTAAGAATTATAAGTTTTATCTTTATATTTTATATTTTATTTTTTATATATTCTAGTAATTTTGATCGTACTGAAGTCTATATCTAAACTTTTCTAATTTATAGTTTCCATTCTTATCTAGTTCTTTAAGATTATATTTATGATTAAATCCCATTTTCTTATAAAAATCACAGGCCATAGTTGATGATTTAACTTCAACTCTTCTTGCTCTTATATAATATTCATCCCTTTCTAGGGTCTCCATAATTTTTTTGCCTATTCCCTTACCTTGAAATTCTGGTAAAACAAATATAGGTAATAATATACTTTCATCTTCTTCCCCTAAAAAACTAGCTATAGCTCCACAACCAACTATTTTATTTTTTAAAACTGCTACATACATATGTGAGTTTTTAGCCATATTCAAAATTTTATTTTCAGTATAGTTAGAAGCTAAATTTCTCATATCTTCTTTTGAATAACCTTTTATATTTGTATCTAAAAAATTTTTTTCAATAAGTTTAGAAACTTCTCCCCCTTCATTTTCTTCAAATCTTCGTATTTTTAAATCCTCCATTAAACAATTCACCTGACTTCCTAAATTAATAATTACCCTAAAATATATTAATTGAGTTTTTTAACTTATTTTAAAATTATACGTCTTTTAGATTTATTTTAATTTCAAACTGTTTTTAAAGTTAAGAAAACTCTCTATTAATACCCAATTTAATGTAAATTTATTACTTTTAGATAAATTTACGAACTTCTCTCTTATGATAAAATTTATTATACACCTTTTCTCTTTATTGTAAACATTATGAAACTAATAGTTTCATGCTACAAATTGAGTATTCATGCCAAATTCATTAACACATCTTATCAAAGATAATAATTTATTTATTTAAAGCTATAACCATAAAAATCTTTATAATATTTAAGCTTTAAATTTAACTGAATTGCTTTATTATTTATTCAAAATTTATTTACATTTTTAATATTTTCTTAATCTCCTAAGGGGGTTTTTCTGTTAAAATTTATCAAAAGATACTTAAAAAGGAGGGTTCATTATGAAGGTTATAATTTTTTATGCAAAAACTGGTGGTGGACATTTATCTGCTTGTAAATCATTAGAGGAAAGTCTAAATTCACTGAATATACCTGTAGTAACTTTAGACTCTCTAGAATTTGCAGGTCATCTTGTATCTAAAGAAGTATGTTCTGCTTATACTTATATAGTTAAATCTGTTCCTGAACTTTTTGGTGCTCTTTATAATGCCGGCGAAAAAATTAGTGATCATAATAAAAAATCTATAATTTATAAATTAAATTCTTTTTATGCCGACAATATATTAACAGTCTTAGAGGAGGAACAACCTGATATAATAATCTCAACTCATATATTTGCTACTCAAAGTATTAGTTATTTAAAGCAGAAAAACAAAATAAAAGCTTTAACAGCATCAATAGTAACTGATTATACTTGTGCACCATTTTGGGAAGAAACTGATTTAGATTATTATTTCTTACCACATAAAGATTTAATAAAAGAATTCGAAGATAAGGGCTTAGACTCTTCAAAACTAATAGCTTTTGGCTTACCTATTGATTCTAAATTTAAAGTAAAGACTCCTAAGGAAAAAGCTAAAGTTAGCTTAGGTCTTGAAAAAAATAAACCTCATATTTTAATAATGGGTGGAAGTATGGGAGCTGGCTCAGTTAAAGATACTACACTTTATATAAGTAAGCATCTTAAAGAATGTAATATAACTACTATATGTGGAAACAACAAAGAATTATTTAAAGAAATCTCTGAAATAGAAAAGTTAAATCCTAGAATTCACGCACTTCAATTTACTCATGAGATGAATGAACTTATGGATTCTGCAGATATATTAGTAACTAAACCCGGTGGCTTAACCTCTACAGAGGCTATGAATAAGTCACTTCCAATAGTAATGATTAATCCTATTCCAGGAGTTGAAAGCGCAAATTGTAACTTTTATACGAAGCACAACTTAGGTGTTAAGTCTAACTCAATTCATGAAACTTTAAAAATTTGCGAAAAACTTATTTCTGATAAAAATTTCTATGAGAAAATCGTATCATCTCAAAAACTTAATTCTAATATAAATGCCGCAGAAGATATATGTAAATTTTTAATAACAAAATACCATGAAATTCAATACAACAGTGACAATAATAGTCTTTGACTCCTTGAAAAAATTATTGTAAACTTATAAATAAAATCTAAGAATACAGGTGATTCTATTGGCATTTATTATTTTAGGAATATATATTTTAATAAATATAGTTTTACTTCATGGAACAAAAAAAGCTAGAAAAGGCAAAAAGACCGTAACTATAAAAATAATGAGCCTTATTTCTATAATTATGTTTATATTGTCATTGCTAATACTTTTATTTGGTTGTATGTCTTATTTACATCATAAAAACATGCTAAATTTAATAATATCAATTATTTATTTATTTGTTTTAATTTTTATATCCTATAAATTATCATGTTTTTATATAACTGAAGATACTATAATCTATGGATATAACTGTTACAACTTTAAAGATATACAAAAAATAGAAATTGAAAAGGTTAAAAATAAATTTACTATAACAATATACATAAAGGGAGCAAATACATTATATTTTAAGCTAGATTATCTAAAGAAGAAAAAGCTTTTAAATGCTCTTCACGGTAAGGTTCTGTGTATAAATTTATAAACAAAAGACTATCTAAACACACTACAAATATTAATGTGTTTAGATAGTCTTTCTTATTAACTTACTCCTAAACTTAAATTATATAATTTTAATTTAGGCTCAACAAATCTTTCTTCCTTAAGATTATAATTGCAGAAATAATATAAAAATCTAGCTAACTGAATCTCTGCCATATTAAGTGCCCTAATAGCTGCTAAAGCTTGTTCTCTAGTATCATCCTTAAAGGCATCATTAATTAATTCTTTTGCATATTCTGAACTTTCATTACCTAAATATCTACAATAATCATCAAAATCAAGATTACTATTTTTATAATATATATCTAAAACCTTTTTCTTATCATCTTCATTAAACACCTTAATGCCTTCATCCTTTAGAATATAAGAAAAGATTTCGCCTTTAGTAGGTACTCCTTTTAAAAGAATATTTTCATCTTTATCCTTATTTTTATCTAATAAAAGAGTTATATCTTCATCTCCCTTTATCCAAGCTTGTGCTAAGTTTTCAAACCTACGATGATTAGAAAAATTTCCTTTTCCTATTTTATTTATATCAAATCTTTTTAATACATTCATTATTTTTTCATTTGGGCTAGCAATGTGATGAGTAACATGATGTGGTTCACTCATATCAGCTAAATAGTGACAAGAATAACTTAAATACTTCATGCATTTTCTTCTCTTACCTTTATCCCTATACTTTAAGGCTTTTCGTCCGAAAAAAATAAATTTACACATTGCTGTTTTACCTTTTCCAATTCTTCCAAAGTAATTATCCTTATCTTCACCATGATAAAAATGAAAAGAAAATAAGGTTACTACTGACCTAAGCATTATATCTGGTTTTCTAGAATATGAGGGCCTAATCCATCCTAAGCTCTTACTAACATTGTAATTAAGTTCAAGTATATCCATACACCATTTAAGAGATTTAGAAAACCACTTATTATTTAAATACAAATTATTATCATTAATCACCATTCTATTTGCTTGTTCTAATAATACATCATGGGTATTAGATTTTTTAAAAGATTTTTTCATAACCTTTGGCATTTTCTTTAATATCTTTTTCATGTTATCCATGACCGTCGCCTCCCACCTAAATACAATTATAGCACCAGACATAGAAAATATTTAACCTTAAAAAAGGCAGTAAAAGCTAAATTTAAGCCTCTACTACCTATTAAAAAGATTTATCTATTTCCCTTGCATATTATTTCTTTCAACAAATCTTCTTATTCTCTTTATAGCCTCCATTATGTCTTCCATTGAAGCTGCGTAACAAGCTCTTATAAAACCTTCTCCACACTCTCCAAAAGCATTTCCTGGAACAGCTAGTACCTTCTCTTCAAGAAGAAGTTTTTCACAAAATTCATCTGAACTCATACCAGTTGACTTAATACATGGGAATACATATAAAGCTCCTAATGGTTCAAAGCAATCTAATCCCATACTTCTAAATCCATCAACTAATACTCTTCTTCTTCTATTATATTCCCTTGCCATTTCAAAAACGCTCTCATCACCATTTTTAAGAGCCTCAATAGCAGCATACTGAGCCGTTGTTGGTGAACACATTATTGCATACTGATGTATCTTTTTCATAGCATCTATTAAAACTTTATGAGCACATACATATCCTAATCTCCATCCAGTCATAGCATAAGCTTTAGAGAATCCATTTATTACTATAGTTTTTTCCTTTACCTCTGGGAAACTAGCTATTGAAACATGGTCCTCATCATAGGATAATTCTGCATATATTTCATCAGAAATAATTATTACATCCTTATCCTTTAAAACATCCACAATCTTTTGAAGCTCTTCTCTATTCATTATTGCTCCAGTAGGATTATTAGGGAATGGAATTATTACCACCTTTGTTTTCTCAGTTATGGCCTCTTCTAAAAGTTCTGGAGTTAATTTAAAATCATCACAAGCTCTTAAATCTATTGTCTTGGCAGTTGCTCCTGTAAATGCTGTACATCCCTTATAAGCAACAAAGCTTGGCTCAGGTATTATAACCTCATCTCCAGGACCTACTAAAGCTCTAAGGGCTAAATCTATCCCTTCACTTCCCCCAACAGTAACAAGTATTTCATCCTTTGGATTATATCTAAGAGAAAATCTTCTATTTAAATACTTTGATATCTCTTCTCTTAATTCTATAAATCCTGCATTTGATGAATAGTGAGTATGTCCTTGCTCTAGAGAATAAATCCCAGCCTCTCTAACATTCCATGGAGTTACAAAATCAGGCTCCCCAACCCCTAAAGAAATAACATCCTCCATTTCATTTATTAAGTCAAAATATTTTCTAATACCTGAAGGTGGCATATTTTTCACATTATCTAATATCATATTCTCTAGTATCATATAAATAACATCTCCCTATCATCTGTTTTCTTTTCTCTAAATATTGTTCCATGATCTTTGTATTTTTTAAGTACAAAGTGAGTTGCTGTTCCTGTTACATATTCTTGAATTGCAAGTTTATCTGAAACAAACATTGCCACTTCTTTCATTGTTTTTCCTTCTACAATAACAGTTAAATCAAATCCACCTGAAGACATTAAATAACAAGCTTTAACCTGTGGAAACTTATATATTCTCTCTGCAACCTTATCAAAACCAACACCTCTTTGAGGAGTTATTTGTACTTCTATCAAGGCTGTAACTGTCTCTCTTCCTGTATTTTCCCAATTTATAAGAGTAGTGTAACCAGCGATTATACTTCTTTCTTCATAATCTCTTATGGCCTCTCTAACCTCTTCCACTGTTTTTCCTGTCATAACTGCAATTTCTTGATCTGTATACCTACTGTTTTTTTCTAAAACTTCTAAAATTTCTTCCATGACACATTGGCCCCCTTTGTTATTGCTTATTTTCTATTTAAATTGTTTGATTGTGTTTAGCATAATTAATAAAAAAAGTTCCTCCATCCCTAAAAAGGGACGAAGGAACTACTTCGCGGTACCACCCTAATAAGTAAAATTACTTTTACTCACCTCAGTTAGAAATCTTTAATAGTATGGCTGAAATTTAATAAATTTATACCTTACTTATTACTCAATTTCTATCCTCTTTAACGGGAGGAAATCGTCTTAATCTAATTAAAAGTTATGTACATCTTAATTTTAAAACATACTTACTAAAATACTCTATTTAACCTTTAGTTCTCAACAAGAAACTCCGAGACTGCTTCAATTAAGCTTTCTTACTAAATCTCACCAAACTTTAGCTCTCTGAAAAGTCCACCTAATTTACTCTTTCTCTTCACTGTTTTTCATGATTTTTTCGTTTTTTATAATTATATACACAAAATTTAATAAATTCAATATTTTTTTATAAAAATTAATGCAAATTTGTTTTTTATATAAAAATAGGGCTTTATCAAAACAACTTTTAATAAAGCTTACAAACAGTATGAAGAGAATATCTAGATGAACTTTAGAATTTAAATTATTAGTGAAATCTAGTAATTCTCGGAATATATTTGTAAGCTTTATTATTAAGTTTTGATACACGCCCATACAAAAAATTAATTTACATGATTAATACTTAAAGTTTTGTTGTATTTATATGTTTTAATTTCATTTCCATCTAAGTTTTCTTTATTCATATCTATTGCATTAATTTGATTATTTTCATAGGTATTATAATAATAAATTCCTTTTTCTAAACACATGCAACTTGTATATTGAGTAAGATCACTTTTTTCTTCTACAGTTCTAGTTGATCCTCTTACCATAGCAACATTATTTAATATATGGAAAAATTCAATTAAGTCTATTGAATCTTTATCATTTTTTATCATTGCATCTCTTAAAAATGCTACTCTTATAAATCTAGATGCAGGTGTAAAGTCCCCTGGTAATCCTACTAAACCAGTTCCTTGACCTAAAGCAGTTAAAGATTGATCTCCTAACTTAAATTCTGGAACTTGATTATATCTCAAACCTACATATTGATTTAAATTTGCTACATGCCAATCAAAAGTAGGTGAATTAGTTAATACTCCAATATTATTATCAAATACATTTAATTTTTCCTTTGTTTGTTCAACCACAATAGACTTTCCTGTTATATCACTTATCATCCAATGAAGAGTTGTATTAGGAATATTTTCGCTAATAGGTGTATCCACTATATTAGCATTTTTTAATGCTTCCTTTACCTCTTCTACTGAGCTAAAATTAGCTAAAACCCATAATAAGAAATTATATACTGGAATATTAGTTTTACCTTCTATATCTTCTTTAGAATAGCTAACATAAACAGGGAAATTTAAGCCAGCACATCCTAATCCCTTTTCATTCATACCATCTGCAAAGGTAGGATAATCATCAAAAATAGTTCCCATTCCAAGAACAGCATATTTTGTTGTTAATTCTTTTTTGTTTGATTTGTTTACACATTTAAAATTCCTAGGAATAAATATAATAGATTGATTAAATGAATATTCAATATCCATATTTCTTCCAAACAAATGCAATCCATCTTTTGTTTCTAAGGCTAATCCTGTACACATAAACACTCACTCCTCATTAGATTTTATATAAGTAAATAATACTATATTTATTTTCAAATTTACATTATACTCAATTATTATATTTCCAAGAATTTATGTTTTTTATTAAAAATTTTATTCTTTACCTCTTATAATTTTTATTAATGAAGCCTTTTTACCATAATGTAAAGTTCCTTTTTTATATAATTTACTACTAAAGAATCCAACTAAAATTATGAATCCAACATTAATAATAGTAGTTATTAAAATTTCCATAAAAGTAACTTTTGATAAAACTATTCTCTCAAACATTATTAAAGGAGAAGCAAATGGTATATAACTAAATACTTTAGCTAAGGTTGATTCAATATTAAACATACAGTTCATTGCAAGTAAGAAGACTCCAACAAAGACTAAGGTAATTGCTCCCATTGATGAATTGACATCTTGAGAACTTGTAGCTAAGGAAGCCACTGCTGCATAAAGCATTGAGAATGTTAAATATCCTAAAAGGAAATAAGCAACAAACGCAAATATTATGCTAGCATTTAAATTTAATGAACTTAAAACTTCTAAACTTGTACCTGAAGTTTTAAGCATTATTAAGCCAGAGCCTAGGATTACTGCTATCTGTGTAAGCCCTACAGCACAAATTCCTAATACCTTACCAAAGAAAAGTTCCATTGGTTTAGCCATAGTTATTAAGGTTTCCATTATTCTATTACTCTTTTCTTCTATAACTGAATTAGCAACCATAGAACCAAAAGTAAGAGTTATTATATAAATTCCAAAAACAAGAGCATAAACTAAAGCCATTCTCTCATGTGAAGCATTTCCTGTTTGAACCACATCAAGCTGAGCTGGAGTCATTATATTAGCATATTCTTCTGGTGTTATATTAAACTTCTCCATTGAAAATACAAATTTAGTATCATTTAAAATTGTATTTACTTTCTTCATTAAAGAATCTCCAGGTAGTTCATTAACATATAATTTTCCTGACACCTCTTTACCTGTTGAAACTTCAAGCAAAGCCTTATAATCTGACTTTCCATTTTCTATTTCCTTTTTAACCTTATTAGTTTCTTCTGAATCTTTGCTTAAAACAACTTTAAAATCATCATCATTTAAACTTTCTAAAGTATTAGAGTCAAAAAATTTATTATTAGCTTCTGTGCTTATCATTATTAAATCTTTAGATCCCTCTCTATTAAAAAGTCCTACTATTTTATCCATATTAAAAAATCCTAGCATTACAATTAAAGTAATTATTGTTGATATTATAAGAGCTTTATTTCTAATAGTCTCTTTATAGGTAAAGCTAAAAATACTCCAAAACTTTTTCATACTAATCACCTAACCTTTCTATGAAAATATCATTTAAGGATGGTCTTTCAAAATAAAATCCCCTTATATCTAAATCTGTGTTAGTGATTTTTCTTAAAAGTTCTTTTCCTTTTTCTAAATCTTTAAGATTTACTCTATAACTTCCCTTTTTAAATTCTAAAGCTTCAAAACCTAATTCTTTTAAGAAATTTTGTACTTTTTCTTCTCCTTCAACTACAAGACCTTTAATTCCATAATCTTCTTTAATCTTATCAAGATTTCCTTGAAGTATGGTTTCCCCTTTTTTAAGCATTATTATATCATCACAAAATTCTTCCACATCAGCCATTCTGTGACTACTAAAAATTAATGTTTTGCCTTTAGCTAATAGTTCTCTTATTACAGTTTTAAATAATTCCACATTTACAGGATCTAGTCCACTAAATGGCTCATCTAAAATTATAACTTCTGGATCATGCATTACTGCAACTATTAACTGTATTTTTTGTTTATTACCTTTTGATAGAGTTTCAACCTTTTTATTTAGATACTCACTTATTTCAAATTTTTCAAGCCAATACTCTATGCTATTTAATGCCTCTTTTTTCTTCATTCCATAAAGAGAAGCAAAATGCATAAGTTGACTCTTAACTGTGTATTTAAGATATAATCCTCTCTCCTCTGGTAAATATCCAAAAGCATTTTCATCAAAGCTTAGTTTTTTATTATCCACTAAAACCTTTCCCGTATCACTTGGTAATATTCCAAGTAATATTCTTATTGCAGTGGTTTTTCCTGCTCCATTTCTTCCTAATAACCCTAAAGCCTTTCCTTTTTCAATGACAAAGCTTAAATCTTTTAAAGCTTGTACCTCTCCAAAGGTTTTGCTTATATTTTGAGCCTCAACTCTCACTAAAAATCCCCCTTTTCATTTTGATAAACATGTTAAAATTTACTGTTACATAAAATATTACCATTTTTCACACTATTTTTAAACATATTAAATAATATAGGACTAAAGTATTACTTTTTAACTACTTAATAAATTTTGGTTTCTTCATTGGTATTTTTATTAACAACAAAAAGCTCAAAATTATTAAAATCAATTGAATCTACATCATATAATAAGTCAACTATAAAAAATTCTACAAGCTTAGTATCCTTATTTATTTTATTCCATTCAATAACAGCTTCTACAGCCTTCCCATCAAGCCCCATAATCTTTCTTATTTCATATGTTTTATTAAAATCATTTGATTTTAATTTAACACTATAATTTTCATGAAAATTTTCTATCTCTTCATCTTCTAAGTTTTCAGTAAATAAATTTAAAATAGATCCAAATTCAAAATTTCCTAAATTACTAACAGTTAAATTTATATCATCTATTTTAATTTTTTTATTTAAACGTATATAATTTTCATTACTTAAATTAACAACCCCTTCTTTTTTAATCTCCTTAGTTCCATCAATATACTTTCCAGCTAAGGCATGTCTAATTTTCACTTTTTCTAAGGGCTTTTCTATTGCAGCAACAAAATCTATACTTATTTCTTCTTTAATTTTATTATCAATTACTTTTGATGAAATAATATGTGGTCCAAAACTAAACGCACTATCATATTTAGTTATGAATGTAGATAAATTTGCTTCAGTTTCGCCTATATAAGAACCATCTTTTCTCCATATCTTATATTTAGTCAACAAATAATTATCATAAAGCTTAGAATACTCAATTTCAATGTTGTAATTATCAACCTCAAACTCATAAGGAAAACTTATAGTTTCATTTTCTTCAACTAAATCAGTAGAACTAATTCCCACAAATATAATTCCAATAATCACAAATATCCAAATTACTTTTTTATTAATTTTAACCATTTTCAACCTCCTTTTTTCTATTTTAGCATCCTAATAAAGCCCATAAATACCAAATAAAAAAAGTTAATACTTTATTCAAATCAAGAATAAAGTATTAACTTATACTTTTATTTTCAACTTTTTAATTTTCTCTAATCTATTTTAATTTATATCTAAAATTACTAATACATATTTAGTCTTACTTTTTATTTAAATACGCTCTATTAAAAATTTAAATATGTTTTTTAGCTATTGAATTATATAAAAAATAACCCAGTAAAACTCCAATTATACTTATCACCCAATAATCTATTCCAATATAAATTATTGGTATAGAAATTAATTCAAAACTTAATATTAATTCTAATATAGGAACTATAAAATAAACTATAGAAGCTATTAGTACACAGCCGGCTATATTATTAAATTTTCCTTTTAGAAATGCTGGATAAAATCCTAAAGGTATAAATAAAATCAATCTAATAATTATCCATTTCATAAGATATCCTATAGTTATTCCCCTATTCATTAATTCAATATAACTTTTAAAAGGAATTAAATCTACTTGAAGATTAACATTTGAACTTCCTCCAACTTCTATAGGGAATATATACCACCCAACTAGAAATATAAAATAATTAGCAAATAAAAATTTATATAATTCCTTTTTCCAATCTATATCATATTTTATACCCTTTACTTTATAATATATTAAAACTCCACCTCTAATTATTATATACATTGGAACAGCAATAATTATTAAAGCAAGTAATCTTATATAATCAAATCTCATAAATATTAAATGAGTAAAAAAAGGCTATAAGTATTATTAATGAAATTCCCACTGTATATAGTAGTGGTTTTACCCCTCTTTCCACTACAGTTTTTAGTTCTCCTCTAATTTCATTTATTTCTCCAAATCGTTCTAAAGCAATCTTAATACTCTCTTTTTCACTAAATCCTTCTAATTTTAATTCTTCTACAGATTCTATTAAATGAGTCCTCATAGTTTCCTTTATCTCTTTATTTTCTTTTGAAATCCCATCAATATTCTTATATAAAGAATCAATATAATTATCTATCTCTCTCATTTTATTCTCCCCCCAAAAAAATATTCATAATACTCTTTAGAAATTCCCATTCACTCTTTTTTTCTTTTAGATAATTAACTCCATCCTCTGTAATTTTAAAATATTTCCTTCTTCCACCACCACTTTTACAATCACCCCAGTATGATATTACAAGTCCTAATTTTTCTAACCTTTTTAAAACAACATATAAGGTTCCATCCTTGACCTCAAAGGCTTCTTTACTGTTTTCTCTAATTAATTTTGAAATCTCATACCCATATAAATCTTTTCCTTGTAAAAGTGATAATATTATACTTTCCACATGTCCTTTTATAATCTCTTTATTAAGTTCCAATATTATCCCTCCCAAGTATAATTATACCATAAAGTACTCTATAGTATAGAATACTCTATGGTATAATTTACAAAAACATAATAAAAAAAAGCTGTATTCCAAATAAGAATACAACTTCTTTTATATTAACTATTAACTTTATCTGACTTTAAACTTTTTTCTAACTTTTTAAGAGTTATTTGATGAAGATAATATCTATACATTTGAATTATTTCTAAACTATTATATTGGCTTAAGTCATCAATTATATCTTTATTATTACCATTAAAAAGTAGTCCTAAAGAATATCTTAAATAAACATTGCAATAAACCTCAAAATATATAAATTCATATTTGTACTTTTCTTCATCATAATCATATTTTGGATCATTACATAAAGACTTTGCTTCTTCTGATAAGCTTGACCATATTCCTACAAAATCATTATAATCTTTTGGAAAGTTTTTTTTCTTAAAAAATTCTTGAAATTTTTCTTCTATTAAAGCTCTTAAACATTTTAAATATCTTACTTCCCCATGTAAATTTTCTGATACAGACATTCTTAACCTTAAGGAATCTCTTAAATCACCCTGAATTTGATCATCTGTAGATGCCAAAATATTTTTTATTATTCTCTGTAAATTCTCAATTCTCTCCTTCATAAAAATCCCCTTTTATCCTTATAATAAAATTTATATTCAACTTTAAACTATTCTAACTTCTCTATTCTCATTTGCTATTTTAACCAACTTCCTATATCTATCCCCTACAAACTTTACTATATACACAGCTAAATTTTAACTATTAACTAAACCCTTTTTAAATTCATTTTATAAATACCTATAAATTTTATAATATCTTCTTAAATAAATACAAATAACAAGTAATTCAATATTTCTCACTATTTTCTATTCCTCAGATTTAAATAAGACGCCTTAGCATATGAACCTCCAATCAAAGTCCAACTATTGTTATCCTTATATATATCTTGCTAATACATAAAACTAAGTAATAATAATATTATTATTTAAAATGCTATTTAAATAAAAGTTTATAAAATTTATGGATTTTATATAGTTACTTAGAGTATATAAATACTTGTAAAACCTAATTAGTTATTTTATACCTAACAGCATGCAAAACCTAAATTTTCTCATATAAGCTATATTAAAATCCACAACTTTATAATATAATGATACCTCTTTCACCTTAAATATTCCTCCTAATTATTTTAACTTACTGTAAACTTATTCTAAATCTAGCTATAACTAAGTTTTTAGTACTATAATTAACCTCAAAATTCATATTCTAACTAAACTTTTTTACCTAAAAAAAGGTACATCCTATAATAAGGTTGTACCTTTTAATAAGTAATACTTCTTTATTTTTTAATTAATTTATTTAATATTGAAAATACATCTCTTTCCATAAGTTTTATAGCATTGATTACATGACTTACACTTAGGTTTCTTTAAATCTCCTGAATACCATTTATTTATTAAGTCTGGCTCTGCTGTTAAAGGTCTTGAAAGTGAAAAATATTCTATATTTGTATCATTTAATAACTCTTCCATAACATCAAAGTGTCTATTACCACCTGATAAAATTACAGGTTTGTTTATTCTTTCAGCTAGCTTTATAGCATATTCTTTAAAATAAGATTCTCTATCCTTTGAAATAGCAACTTTAGTTCTTGATGGTCCTAAGTTATTTTTCATAACTTCTTCTATGGATTCATTTCCTCCAGTAACCTCAATAGCATCAATTCCTAATTCAGCTAATCTTTCAGCTACATATAGACTATCCTCTATAGTTAATCCACCTTCTTTTACATAGTCTGAAGAATTTAATTTTATTAATATTGGGAATTTTTCTCCAACTTTTTCTCTTATTGCTTTAAATATTTCAAAAACAAATCTTCCCCTATTTTCTATACTTCCTCCATACTCATCTGTTCTTTTATTATAATAAGGAGATAAGAATTGACTTACTAAATATCCATGTCCTCCATGTATCTCAACTCCATCAAATCCTGATTTTTTAACTCTTAAAGCTGCTTCTGCATATGCATTAACTAAATACTTTATATCTTCCTTAGTCATTTCTTTTGATAAAGTTCCTGTAACTTCATTTTTAGTAGTAGAAGGTCCCCATATAACTCTTTCTCCTACATTAAATTCAGTCATAAATCCACCGTATACTATTTGCATTATTATATTAGATCCAAGTCTATGAATTTTATCTGTAAATTCCTTATATTCTGGTATAAAAGAATCATCATATATTCCCATCATTCTTGGATTTGGCTGTTCATTCTCGGTTACAAAAGCATATCCTGTTACTATTGTCCCTACTCCACCTCTAGCCAATTCTTCATATACGTCTGATAATTCATTTGTCATATGACCTTTCTCATCAGCTAACGCTGTCCATAATGCTCCTCTTAAAAATCTATTTTTCATGTTAATTGTTCCTAAGTTAGTTTTATCAAATAATGTTTTCATATTTTCCTCCTAAAAATAATACTAAATTTTATTTTTTATATTAATAAACTCAGTTTTTCTTTTATTGGAATAATAGTTTATAAGCTTATAAATTTTTTCTCATTATATGAACATAGTATATAAAATTAATATTATTTATGTAAGTACGCACTTTTTAGTAAGTGACCTCTTATAATTATTTGAGTTATAAAAATCATTAATATATAATGTTATCATGGGTTTTAAAATAGAAACAAATTTTGGAGATGATAAACTTTGTTGAAATATAAAGATAAAAACTATGTTTGCCTATTAGATTTAGCAATGGAACTTATACGCGGAAAATGGAAGGCAGTTATTTTGTGTCACTTAAATAAAGGGAAAAAAAGGTTTCTTGAACTTCAGAGAATTACATGTGGAATAAGTCATAAAGTATTAACTGAAAAACTTAAGGAATTAGAGGAAGATGATCTTGTTAAAAAGATAGTTTACGATGAGAATCCTCCAAGAGTTGAATATTATCTAAGTGAAAAAGGAAAAGAGCTTGCACCCGTCTTAGAATGTTTAGAAGATTGGTCTAGAAAATACTTTGGAAACTTAGAAACTCCTTCAAAGTAAAACTTTGAAGGAGTTTCTTTTTATTTAATCTTATTTTTTAATGCATTCATTGCCATAATATATCCATATTCACCAAATCCACTTATCTGCCCAATACAAGCTGGGGCTGTAACTGATTTACGTCTAAACTCTTCTCTTTTGTGAATATTGCTTAAATGCACCTCAACAGTTGGTATTTCAACTCCTTTTAAAGCATCATAAATAGCTATGCTATAATGTGTGTATGCTCCAGGATTTATGATTATTCCATCATATTTTTCAAAGTATGCATTATGAATAAAATTAATTATTTCTCCCTCTATATTGCTCTGAAAGCAGTTTACCTCTAACCCTAATTCCTTTCCTTCTTCTTTTATATAATCAATGACCTGATTAAAATCTTTAGCACCATAGATTTCTTTTTCTCTAATCCCCAGAAGATTTAAATTAGGGCCATTTATAACCATTATTTTCATAATATCTCTAACCAAATTATTAATTTTTTCTTTGGTTAAAATCCACCTACTTTCTCTTTAGGATTTTTAATAGGATAATTCTGAAATAGCTTTAACTATTTCTCTAATAGCCTCTTTAGTAGTACCATCATTTATAATTTCTATATCACTATGCTTTTTATATAAATCAATTCTATCTCTATATAAATTAGTAAGTCTTTCTTTTCCATCCCATAAAAGAGGTCTTCCTTCTGTGTCTATATCTTCCATAATTAAATCTAAAGGTCTGTTTATAAAAACAGTTATAAACTCCTTAAAATTCCCCATATTTTCTTCTCTTGTAACTATTCCGCCACCAGAAGATATAACCACATTTTTTAAGGTTGATAAAAGTTCACAACTTTTACTTTCTAAATCTCTAAAAACCTCTTCTCCCTGAGCAAAAAGTTCTTTTATTTCTTTTCCTGTACTTCTTTCTATGAATTCATCCATGTCTAAAAAATTCATCTTTAATACCGTTGAAAGATCTCTTCCTATTGTTGTTTTTCCTGCTCCAGGCATTCCAATTAAAAGTACTCCTCTTTTTTTCATATCCTAATCCCCTTTTTGTATTTTACCTAACAATATTATTTAAACTTTTAAAATTCATTTTAGTTTTTATTTCTATTTTAAATCCGTAATTATTTATAATAATACCTAGAAATAATTACTGTTTTAAAAATAAACTCTTAATTCTATTAATTATAAAATTAAGTATAATTTAAAAATATAATCTATACTTATTTTATATCATATTTGGCTAAATTTAGTATTCGAATTAACATTTTCTTATTACAAAATTAACTTTAAAATCTACATTTCAATTCTTCATATATATCTTCTTCTGTAGACTTATCTACTTTTATTCCATTCCAAATCTCTTCAGCTTTAACCCCTTGTCCAACTAACATAAATAATCCATCTACTGTTTTAAGACCATTATCCTTAGCCATTTTTAAAAACTTAGTTTCTAAAGGATTATAGACTATATCCACAGCAACCTTAAACTTTTTAATTACCTTTTCTGAAACAGCTACTGAATTTGTATTAGGATACATTCCACAGGGAGTTGTATTGATTAAAGCAAACTCTTCATGAATTTCTTCAAGTTCACCATAACTCATAAAATTAATATTGAAATCTTTAAATTTTTTAAAAGCTTTCTCTTTGTCCCTAGAAACCAAAACTATTTTTTTAGCTTTGCTGTCCTCTAAATATTTTAAAATACTTCTAGCAGCCCCTCCTGCTCCTAAAACAAAAAAGCTATTTCCTTCAATATTAACCTTTGCTCTTTCTAGCATCTTACCAAATCCATAATAATCAGTGTTATAACCATAGGATTTTCCATCTTTTATTAAAATAGTATTTACTGCTCCTATAGCTTTGGCCTCATGTGAAATAATATCTAGCTGATCCATAACCTTCTCTTTATATGGTATTGTAACATTGGCTCCCTTTACTCCTAAGCATTTTAGACTTTCTACAATATTATTTTCAAAATCTTTTTTTACAGAAAAAAGATTATATAATCCATCTATATTATTATCTTTAAAAACTTTATTATGTATCTCTGGAGATAAACTATGTCCTAACTTCTCACCTATTAATCCAAATAACTTCAAAACTCCACCTCCTTAATCTTTACAATTTAATTCTAACAAAAACATTGAATAAAGATAAAACTCTTACACTATACAATAATTAAGATTTAAACTTTAATAATAAAACTCCATAATTAATTCATAATTCTATGATTAAATTACCATACAAAACTTATAATAATCTTTTTACATCCCCTGTTGAAAGATTAATGATAATTTTAAGTTTTTGTTTAAATATCCAAAACCAAATACACAAGTTCATGTAAGACACTTAGTTACCCTACTAGGTGTCTTTTACATTTTAAATAGTATTTTATAAAAAGCTCTAGCTTTTTAATCATAGAATATTTATTAAGTAAATTATTTATATATTTTTCACCTTATAAAATATAATAATAAAAATCACTTCTACAACAATTAAAAATGCCCTTATGGCAAAATTAGTAGTAATTAACGTATATATAAGAGTTATTACCATTACCAATTTTAAAAATTTAATCAAAGCTTTAATTTCCAAATTTGATACCCTCTTTTTCTATAGTAATTATTTGTTGACAATCATTATTCTACTCTCTTATCCATTTTCTATAGGGTATTTCAAAAAAAGTTTATGCTTTATTAAAATAAATGGATGTCCTGTTAATTTGACACCCATTATTATTAACATTTTAAAATTACGCTTTTTTATAACATACTAAAATCCTATAATTGACTATTGAATCTCTTAACCCCTCTAAAATATCTTTTTTTCCTCTAATTCCAATTAAATTATGCTCTATTATTCAATTAAGGCCTCTTCTCTAAATAATCCTTTTTCCCACTAAAAAACAATTTTATTTCATTTTACTTAATGAAATTTTCTCTCATCCCTATTTTATATTTTTGATATTCTTTACTTATATCCATTAATGCATGAAGCATCTCCTCTGCATAAGGTAAAAGTTCTTTATTTTTTACTCGACTTAGATTTTTCTCTATAACTTGATTTTCTCTATCTTTATGAAAAATTTCCATATTATTTTCTTTTTTGTATCTTGCAACATCCAAAACAACATTCATTCTTTCTTCAAAAAGTTTCATAAGTTCCCCATCTATTCTATCAATTTCTTTCCTACATTGAGCTAACTTGTCACTCAAAATTTCACCTCTTTTCTTTTAACTTCTTTAATCTTTTTTAAGTAAATACTAATTTAATCTAGAACTTTGATAAAGTGAATCACTTTGAAATATTTTTAAATATAGTAGACAAAGATTAACTTTAATTAATATCCCCTTCTCATAAAAGTCTATTATACTTTAAACTTTTTATTTTATTAACTCTAATATAGAAATAGCTGCAATGGCTTCTATAACAACTAAGGCTCTTTGAACTATACAGGGATCGTGTCTCCCATTTACACTTAGAACTTCCTCTGTCATATTTTTTATATTTATAGTTCTTTGTTCTTTAGAAATAGATGGTGTAGGTTTTATAACAACTCTGAATATAACTGGCATTCCATTTGATATTCCACCAGTTATTCCTCCATTATTATTAGAGTATGTCTTAACTTTTTCATCTTCTATGAAATATTCGTCATTTGCTTCTGATCCTTTCATATTTGCAAAGTCAAAACCTGCTCCAAATTCAATTCCCTTTACAGCTGGTACTGAAAAGGCTAAATGAGCTATTGTACTTTCTAAAGAATCAAAGAATGGATTTCCTATACCAGCCTCTAATCCTACTATGGCGCACTCAACAATTCCGCCAATAGAATCTCCTTCCATTCTATATGAAGTAATCTCTTCCTTAATATCTTCTATTTTATTTGTATCTATTACTGGAAGTTCTTTAGTTAAAAGTTCTTCTAAATCTTCTTTCTTTAAATTTAATGCATCAAAGGAAGAATCTTTAACTTTTCCAACTTGCTTAATATGAGAACCAATAGTTATACCTTTTTCCTTAAGTATTTCCTTAGCTAAGGCTCCAGCAAAAACTAAGGGCGCTGTTATTCTTCCTGAGAAATGTCCTCCACCTCTATAATCATTAAAGCCATTATATCTTACATAACCGGGGAAATCTGCATGTCCTGGTCTCATTACATCTTTTATTTTTGAATAATCTCTAGATCTTTTATCTGTATTTCTTATTATCATTGAAATAGGAGCCCCTGTGGTGATTCCATTAAATATTCCACTTAAAATTTCTGGTTTATCCCCTTCTTTTCTCTGAGTTGATAAACTATTTCTTCCTGGTGCTCTTCTTTCCATATCTTTTTCTATGTTATCCATATTTATTTTTATTCCAGGTTCTATTCCATCTATTACTATTCCTATTCCTTCTCCATGAGATTCTCCCAATATAGATAATTTTATTTTATTACCCCAAACTCCTCCCATTTCCTTGCTTTTAAAGCTTCTTATCTCTAAAAGCTTCCTCCTTTCTGTTGAATATTCTATATATTATTCTTCTCTTAAAATTCCACCTAAGCTCTTAAAATCTTCCCAAAATCCTGGATAAGATTTTTTAACACAATCTGGTTCACTTATAATAACCTCTTCCTTGCATCTTGTAGAAGCAATAGCCAAACTCATAGCTATTCTATGATCTTTATGACTATATACTTCTCCTCCTATTAACTCTTTAACTCCATTTATTATAAGTCCATCTTTTAATTCCTTTATATCTGCACCTAGTTTATTAAGCTCAGTGCATATAGCATTTAATCTATCACATTCTTTTATTCTAAGTCTTTCTCCGTTTATAATCCTAGTCTCTCCCTTGCTTAAAGCAGCAACCACTGTCAAAACTGGAATTATATCTGGGCACTGTGAAGCATCTATAATTGTTCCATTTAAATCCCCATGAATTATACTTAAAGACTCTTCTTGATTTTTTATAAGCCTAGCACCCATACCCTCTAATATTTCAATGCATTCCTTATCCCCTTGATAAGAACTTAAATCTAAATCAAGACAATTTATTTCTGAGCCTAAGGCCCCTGCTGAAAAATAGAAAGCGGCCTGTGAGTAATCACCTTCAACCTTATAATTCATAGGCTTATAACTTTGATTACCTTTTATTAAAAATTCTCTATAATTATTATTTTTTATTGTAACTCCAAACTTTTCTATCATGTCTAAAGTTAAATCTATATATCCTTTAGATTCAAGTTCTGTAGTTATTATTATTTTAGAATCTTCTTTTAATAAAGGAAGAGTAAATAATAAACCACTTATAAATTGAGAACTTATATTTCCCTTAACTTTGAATTCTCCACCTTTTAAGCTTCCTTCTATATTTAAATCAAGCTTTTCTTCCTCATAGGAATACTTAATTTCTTGCTCCTCAAAAATTTCATAATAAGTTTTTAATGGTCTTTTCCCTAAATTTCCTCTACCGATAAAATTAACTCTATTATCTTTTATTAAGGAAATTGGAACTAAAAATCTTAAAGTGGAACCTGATTCATTACAATCAATAACTTTATAATTAGAATCCTTTAAAATATTTTCTCCATTTATAATTAGTTTATCTTTTTCTACTTTTATATTTGCTCCTAAAGATTTCATACCTTCCATAGTTGCAATAATATCTTCTGAAAAATCTATGTTAGAAATAACACTTTCTCCTTTGCTTAAAGAAGCACAAATAATAGCTCTATGAGCCATACTTTTAGAAGGTGGTATTTTTACACTTCCCTTTAACTTACTAGGAGTTATAATTACCTTTTTCACTTTTACCCACTCCCTATACTTATTTTCAAATTACACTATAAATTTTATCCTCTGTTTTAAACCCATATTAATTTTCATATATAACCCTAAAGCCTTTCTAAGAAAATTCTTTAAAAAATTAATATATTTCTAAATTTAGAAACTAGAGAAATAATTAAATTATCTCTAAATTCCTTTATAAAGCCAAGTTGTTAAGTTATTTATAAAGTAATAACTTTAAATTAATATTCACTTAACCTCCTATGCCTTTATTCAAAAAATTCTACAGTTGTATTATATATATATCCTTCCCCAATATCTTTTAAAAGGATAACATTTAAATTTCCATTTAAATTCTTCTTATCTAATTTTATAGCTTCTCTAGCTAATCCATTATCTTCAATATTAACATCAGTATTTAATCCATACTTCTTTAATAAGCTCTCAATTCTTTCTGCTGTTCCCTTTTTAGTAAGATCCTTTTCTTCTGCAATCTTGCTTATCATATTCATTCCTATAGCAACAGCTTCCCCATGAGAATAAATTTCATAATTATAAATTTGCTCTATGGCATGACCTAAAGTATGGCCAAAGTTTAGAACCATTCTTTCTCCTAAATCTTTTTCATCATTTTCAACCACTTCTCTTTTTATATTGCAACATTCATAAATAATTTCTCCAATATTCTCTTTTAGATCCTCTTTATTTTCAAAGCCCTCTAACTTTTCAAATAACTCTTTACTCTTAATACATCCATATTTTATTACCTCTCCAAGGCCATCATTAAAATATTTTTCTGGAAGTGTTCCAAGCATATTTGGATCTATTAATACTAATTCTGGATGATAAAAGCTTCCTACTAAGTTCTTACCTCTTTCTAAGTCAACAGCTACCTTACCACCAACGCTAGAATCAACTTGAGCTAATAATGATGTAGGTATTTGTATAAAGCTAATTCCTCTTAAAAAAGTTGATGCAACAAAACCTGCAAGGTCTCCAACAACACCGCCACCTAGAGCTATGATTAAATCGCTTCTAGTTAGTTTAAAATCTAAAAGTTTATTATATATTCCTGGTAATACACTAAAAGATTTACTCTTTTCTCCTGGTGTAACAGAAATAACTTCAACTTCAAAACCTTCATTTTCTATGTTTTTCTTTATAGCCTCTCCATATATATCATTTAAATTATCATCAGTTATAATAGCTACTTTTTTCCCATCAAATACAGTTTTTATGTATTCTCCAAAATAATCTTTTAAATCCTTTTGAATTACTATATCATAACTTTTTTCATCTAAATTTACTCTTAAAACTTTCATTTTTATCACTCCAAACCCTTTAATTTTATGTTTTATAAAAATATTAATTTTATTATGTTATTTCTATTTAAGTATAAATTTAATGGGAGTTTAAACACTCCCACTAAATTAAATAATATTCTATAACTCTCTACCAACAGCCTTTGCGATAGCTCTTAAATCTTCTAAAAGCTTTCCGTACTCTTCTGGTTTAATTGACTGTTGACCATCACATAAGGCATTAGCAGGGTCATTATGTACTTCTATTATTAATCCATCTGCACCTACAGCTATGGCTGCCTTTGATAAAGGGTCTACCATCCATGACTTTCCTGCTGCATGGCTTGGATCAACAATTACTGGTAAATGGCTTAGTTTTTTAATAGCAGGTATTGCACTTAAGTCTAAGGTATTTCTTGTATAAGTTTCAAAGGTTCTAATTCCTCTTTCACAAAGAATTACATTTTCATTTCCACCGGCCATTATGTACTCTGCTGACATTATAAGTTCCTCTATTGTAGCTGATAATCCTCTTTTTAAAAGAATAGGTTTTTTTGTCTTTCCAAGCTCTTTTAAAAGATCAAAGTTTTGCATATTTCTTGCTCCAACTTGAATAACATCAACATCTTCAATAAACTTTTCTATCATACTAGTTGACATTATTTCCGTAACTATAGGAAGGCCTGTTTTTGCCTTAGCCTTCTTTAGAAGCTCCAATCCTTCAAGTTCTAACCCTTGGAAACTGTATGGTGAAGTTCTTGGTTTAAATGCACCACCTCTTAAGAAACTTGCCCCTAATGCCTTAACTTCTTTGGCTATTTCAGTTATTTGTTCCTCACTCTCTACGGAACAAGGGCCAGCTATTAATGCTATTTTCTTATCACCAATTTTATTTCCTAAGACATCAATTATAGAGTTCTCTGGATGGAATAATCTATTTGCCTTTTTAAAGGGCTCTTGAACAGGCATTATTCTCTCTACATTTTTGTTTGCTTCTACTTTAGCAGGATCTATTTTGCTTGTATCTCCAACTAAACCAATTACACACATTTCACTTCCAGAAATTCTTTGAGTCTCAACTCCAAGTGATTCTATCTTTTTTATCAATTTTAAAATCTCCTCTTCCTTTGTTCCTGGTTTTAATATAACTATCATAATTCGCCCTCCTTTTTTATTTTAACCTTTTTATCTAAAATAGTCTAAATGTAAAATTAAACTGTTTAAATTATACTATTGCAAAAAAATAGAACCCACTTTAATGAGTTCTATCAAATAAATTATAATACAATATTACTATAATATTAATATCTATCACACTAATTATACAAACCCATTAGTTAAAAGAGCATAGTTTTTGTTGCACATAAAAGATCCAGCGCTAAAATGAAAGCCCCAGCTAGAGTAAAAGCTATAAAATTGTGCTACTAATCCCTTTACTAATAAATTTAGCATAACATCCTCCAAAAAATTTTTAAACAGTTATTTCTAAACTTTTTTAAATTTATTATACACTTTGTAATTTCAAAGTCAATAAAATTTAAAACAAAAGTAGTATAAGACTCTATATAAAATCTTATACTACTTGCTTAAAATTTACTTCAATCTAATTAAAATAATTAAAACTTATTATCTAGCAGTTCTAACAGTTATTGATTCCTTAGTTGAAAGTTCACCATTAGAATATTTAGCAGCAATCTTAAAGTTATAAATAGTGTGTCTGTTTAATCCCTTAAATGTAAATTCAGTTTTATCAGCACCTATTTCTTTAACTTTCTTACCATCTTTATAAAGAACATATCCTTCTAATCCATAAGTTTTTTCTGGCTCTTCCCAGCTTACAGTTACATTTTTCTTAGTCTTATCAGTAACCTTAAAGTTTCTTACTGGGTTTACTATAACTTCTTCCTCCTCAACTTCTGGATTTCCAACCTTAACTCTTACTGTATTTGAAGAAACTTTATTTCCATTAACAGTAATATTTACTTGGACATCAGTAAAGCCTTCAGAAGCTCCAGTCATCATTCCATTTTCAATAGTTAAAACTTCTGGTTTTGAAACTTTATATTCAACTTCAGCTTCTTCTAAGTTAACATTTGCACCATTATTCATTAATGCATTTATAGCAAATGGAACGCTTTGTCCAACTTCTAAGTCATGTTCTACTGTATTTAAGTTTACATAAGCTAATTCTGGTGATTCAATTGACTTATCTATTTCTTTAACATAAATGTTATCTAAAATTACTTCTTTAAATCCATCACCTTTTTCTAAAGTAATATAGTAATCTCCAGCAAAATCTCCAGTTGTAAACTCGTGAGTTACAGATTTAGTTTTAGTGAAAATATCTTGTGCATAATTTGAACCAGTAGCCTCTAAAGGAATGTTTACAATCTTTTCACCATCTCTATTTTTAATATTAACAGTATATCCTGGAGCAGCATTTTCTAATGAATATAAGAATCCAAATTCATAAGTTTTATTTGGTTCTAATTTGAATGATGAAACATCTGTAGTTAACATTTCACCTATTTCCTTTGGTTGTTGGTTAGATTTTAATGAGAATCTTCCATCAAGTACCCAGTTCATTCTTTGATTAGCATCTATAGATATATCCTTCTCAGCTAAGTGAGATCTATTTGAATGTCCTCTTCCTGGAGATAAATAAAATGGTGATATACCTTCATCTACGTTTTCAAAATCTTCGTAGAATACATATCCATCTCTATTAGTGTGTCCTGGATGATCCCATATTCTAAAGTCATCAACTAGTACAACTGAGTCAGCATCTCCTTCTGAAGCCTTCAAGTAAACATCAGCTGAATTTACTCCTTTAGGTACAGTAAATTCTACTTCCATTCTCACGAAAGTATCGTCAATATACTTAACACCTTCTCCTTGTCTTACTTTACCACCACTTGTTATTACATTAGTGAAATCTTTTCCACCAACATTAACTCCTAGTGTAACTTCTCTATTATTATCATTTTTAACCCATGCAGATACTGAATAAGTTACTCCTTCTTCTAATCCACTTATGCTTTGAGAAATTTTAGCATCCGAGCCTTCATTTCCACTTATTTTAAGAACATCATTACCCAATCTCTTTTGAACACTTTCATTTTCAATAGTTATATGATCTGTATTTTCAGCAGTAGATTCTTTATTCCACTTATCAAAAGTTTGAGAATCAAATCCTGGATCAGCTATTTCTGAGCCATATCCCCAATCCTCTATTCTCTTCTCTTCAACCTTTTCCTTAGTAACTATATAAGGAGTATCTTGTTTTACTTCTAAATTAACATTTCCATCTACAACTGGTACTTCCTTAACTAAAGTTCTTCCTAAATCTGATAATTCATATAAATAAACTTTGTCATTAGAAGTCCATCCTTCTGGTAAAGTCCATTCTGAAGTAGTTCCTAATGGATTCCAGTGATATATCTTTTCACTATTTGCCTCATCAACAGGATTCCATGGTAAGAATAATTGAGTATCCCCTATACCAGTATTTCCAATTGAATTTTCTGGAGTAGTAGCAACTAATCTATCATTTCTATAGTAATTTATATTAGAGTTTTCTCTAACAGCCTTAACTCCATTTTCAAATAATACTTCATTTTCGCTCATCTTAGTTATTTGGAAATGTTGTAAATACTTAGTAGGTAATACTTGATTATAGAATACTTCTGTACCATAAGCACCTTCTATATCATGTCTAGTTCCCCATCCACCTGATAATAAATGCTTATTACCTTTTACTAATGGATCTGCTAAGAATGAATCTTGAGTATCATTTTTCATAAATCTCATTATTTTACTTGCATTTCCCTTGTTTGGATATGCAGGATCTCCACCCCAGTGAGTCCATGGAACATGTTGCTCTAATGGTCCATTCATTTCTGTTGCAATCATAATTCCATAATCATTTATCTTTTCTCCTAATTGATGAGCATTCCATCCATTACCTGTATAAACGTCAACGTAAATCCATCCTAGCTCTGGTGCATCTTCCATTAACATATCAAGTCTTCTGAATAATTCACCACTAGTTATATCTCCTCTTTGATTTACATAATAAGCTTGGTCTAACCATCCCCATCCTGGAGCATTTTCGTTAACTAATTCAGTTGGATATTCAAACGCATCCATAGTATATTCAGTTGCATTTATATGAACACCTATTTTAGCATTATATTCTTTACCTTGTTCTATTAAAGTATTGAAGTCTTCCTTACCACCTTGTCTCATACCAATATGTCCGCCATAGTCTGGATGAGAGTCGTCATGTCCTTCTCCTTGATATCCTTTATGAAGAACTAATTGGCCAAATCCATCTGTATAATTTGAAAGCTTTTTAATTGTATCTAATGATCTTAGGAATGGATTTTGAGTGTATCCAATATTAAAATCAATATATGACATTTGATTTTTTATTTCTTCTCCACCTACTGGAATTTTCATATTTTTTCTATATTGAATAGCACCATCTTGCCAATCTACTTGACCATCTTCATTCTCATCTCTTGCTATAATTACTTCTGACCATGGCTTTTCACCTTGATATAGCTTACTTCCTTGGTCTGTTGTACCTTGAAGTATTTCTTTATAAGTCCAAGTACCGTTTGATATTCCAACTTTCTTATAGTTTGTATTATCAGGAAGAGTATCATTTTCTGTTGTTAATACAACTCTATTTCCACCTTCAATAGTATTATTATTTATAGTAACAGCAAACTTATCATCATTTATAAATGCATAAGTTTTACCCTTAACCCCTGGTTTTGCCTTAGCAACATCTGTAAACTCTTCATTTATGTTATTCCAGTCACCAGTTGTTAGAACAGAGGCTGTTTTACCATTATTTAAACTGCTTACTGAAGCTAAACTATGATTTGGGAAATTTAATGTTTGAAGTTTAACATCTCCTTCTTGAATGTCAGTAACTTCCATTCTTAATTTATTTTCATTAACAGTCATCTTTAAAGTAATAGTCATTCCTATATCTTCAAAGTTTAATGTATATATACCTTCATTATTTGCAAATTCACTAGTTACTTTTGGAATTCTCTTCTCACCATTAATTTCAACCATATATTGAGCTTCTAAATCATCTACAGATGCCCCTGATAAAACATCTTCAGTTCCTTTCCACTCATATCTAATAACAGTTGGGAATCTATTATCTAAAACAACTTTCATAGAATCTGATTCTATACTTTGTTCTTCTAATGGACCTACTTCTGGTGCCATTATTCCACCTAATTCCTCAACAACAAGATTATCTAAAGTAACATTCTTATTTCCAAACCATCCAGTTAAGCCAACTTTTCCTCTTACATCTGGTAAATTAGATACTGCAACTTGCCCTATCTTCTCTCCATCAACCCACATAGTAATATTTGTATCTTCTACTTTAAGCTTTATTCTATAAGTTTTTCCTGGCTCTGGTGTAAATGTTCCTGGAAAATTACCATATTTGCCATATCCAGTTTTCCATACCCAAGAACCATTGTCATAGCAAACAGCTCCCCACTCAGTTTCTGATACATATCTAAATAATAGACCTATTCTTCCTCCATTATTATCAACAGAAAAATCAGTTTCATAAGTAAAGTTCTTAACCTCTGGAGAATTCATATCAACAGCTATTGATACTCCATTCATAGGTATTTTTACTTTACCCTCTTCATAACTTGGAGATCCTCCTCCTTGTACAACTTGCCAATCTCCTCTTGTTTCTTCTGTTTCAAAATTAGTTTCATAATATGCTAAATCTGAACTTACAGTTACATTAGCTATTGCTTTTACATCTGTACCTTCAACTGTACCTTCAACTTTGAATGTACCTGGCTTTGAATAACTTTCCTTAGGTATATAATTCCAAGAAACATCCTTAATACTAGACATACCATTTTCATGATTTACTGTAACACTTGATGGTAAAATAGGCTTAACTCTTGGATAAGTTTCTACATTTACTTCATTTATTGATACTATAGGTCCCTTATCTATAGTCATAGGAGCATACTTAATATAATCAAATTTGGTAGTTTTAGCGTTACCCCATCCTCTATATCCAACTTTACCAGCTTGTAATGGAATTAAATCTGATTCTTTATCATATATAGTTTCAAATTCTCCATCATTTACAGAAACATTAACAGTTAAATGCTTTTCAACAAAAGTAGCCTTAACTGTTACAACATCTCCATTATTTAGTCTTGGTCCTGTAATATCCTCCCAACTATTTTTATTTTCTATAACCCAGCCAGTACCTGAGTTATAGTTGATCATTCCATAGTTTGACTCAGTTGCTCTGAATATTATTCCAGTTTGAGAACCTCCAACTGTAAATTTACTTTCTAACTCACCATTTTTTATATTAGGCGATTGATCTTCCATAATTCTATAATCTCCATTATTGGTAACTGATAAAAATCCATCAGTTACCTCAACACTTCCTGAGCCTGCTAATTTTGTCCAAGTAATCCCCTCTGGTCTATCATAGTTTTGAATATAAGCCTCAGCTTCTTCATCACTATTAGTTAAAATTTCAGCTGATTCACTATTAATCTCATCTCCAGCTTCATTAACAGGTGTAGCAAGTACTGAAATTGGTAATTGTCCTACAATAACGGCAGCTGCTATTATTGCGGCAATCTTCTTATTCATGCATTTTCTACCCATTTTTCTCCCCCCTAATTTCATGTTAAATGTTTACATTTATAATTTTATCCTTTAATACCAATAAATAACATGTATATTTTCTACTTTAGTATGTATTTTATTTACAGATACTTTATTTACAGATACTTTATTTAAGGTTAAATTATTTTTATAAATAAAAAGAGTTATCTATTCTTTAGATAACTCTTTTTCATATAATACTATTCTTCTTAAAATCTATAATATAAACTATAAACTTATGAAAATTAATAATAAAAATAACCTTAATATAATAGATACTAGATAATCTACCAAAATAAAAGAACTATCTAATTTAGATAGTTCTTTTAAGGGTTAATTGTTGACTATAAGTAAAATATATTCTTTTATAAATATAATTTAATGTATTAATTTATATTGTAAATGCAGATTATATTATTTATTGAAAGCTTTGTTATAATCTTCAATGAATTTTTTCATACCAGCATCAGTTAAAGGATGTTTTACCATTTGAAGTATAACATTATAAGGAATTGTTGCAATGTGTGATCCTGCCATAGCTGAATCTAAAACATGCATTGGGTTTCTAACACTTGCAGATATTATTTCAGTGTCTATTCCATGTAAAGCAAACATTTCAGCGATTTGAGTTACAATTTCAATTCCTGGATTTCCTATATCATCAAGTCTTCCTAAGAATGGACTTACGAATGATGCACCAGCTCTAGCTGCTAATAAAGCTTGTAATGGTGAGAAGATTAAAGTAACATTTGTTCTTATTCCTTCACTAGCTAATACTTTTACAGCTTTTAAACCTTCTTCACACATAGGTATTTTTATAACTATGTTTTTATGTATTTTAGCTAATTCTCTTCCTTCTCTAACCATTTCGTCGCACTCTAAAGCCATAACTTCAGCACTTATTGGTCCATCTACTATGCTACATATTTCTTCAATTACTTCTTTAATATCTCTGCCTTCTTTTGCTATTAATGAAGGATTAGTTGTTACTCCAGCTAAAACTCCTAATTTACTAGCTTTTCTTATTTCTTCTACATTGGCAGTATCGATAAATATTTTCATTTCATAATCTCCTTTTCATTACTTTAAAAATATTAATTTGAATTCCATACTTTTCTATTAATCGTTTCCACAGATAGATATTAACATTACAAAAAGAATTATTCAATGTTTTTATTTAAAGTTTACATTTTATTAATTTATTTTTTCTATATATTATGCTATAATATAATATTTTAGAAATTTAATGTATCATATTCAGTGATTAGAGTATCCCTTATGTAACCTTTATCATTTAAAGTATATACAAATAATACAATTAATCTTCCACCCTTTATTCTGTGTAAAAATCATAAATACTATTTAATATAAGCTAAATTAATCTTCAATTAAAAATCCCCATTCTTAAACCTATTTTCAAAATAACATCTTAAAAATAATATCTTAAAAATAATATCTTATATAATGTTTTAATATTTATCTAAAAATATATTTTAAATGTCCACTTTAAACTAACAAATTCTATTTACCACTCTCATACACCAGCTCCTTTTTGCATATTATTCATTATAAACTGCATAAAATACATGTTTTTATTTATTTTTTAAATAAATATTGCATAAATATACTTTAATATGTATAATTATTAACAAGCAATAAACAATAAATATTAAAGGTGGAATGTATATGAAAAAATTTAATAAAGTAATTTTAGCTTATTCAGGAGGATTAGATACTTCAATAATAATCCCTTGGTTAAAAGAAAATTATGGATGTGAAGTTATTGCAGTAGTAGGAAACGTTGGACAATCTGATGAATTAGTTGGATTAAAAGAAAAAGCTATAAAAACTGGGGCGTCTAAAATATATATTGAGGATCTAACTAAAGAATTTGTGGAAGATTACATCTTTCCTACCATACAAGCTGGGGCAAAATATGAAGGAAAGTATCTACTAGGCACTTCTTTTGCTAGACCTATAATAGCAAAAAGATTAGTAGAAATTGCAAAACTTGAAGGTGCAGATGCTGTTTGTCATGGATGTACTGGAAAAGGAAATGACCAAGTTCGTTTTGAATTAGCAATTAAAACTTTTAATCCAGAAATGCAAATTATTGCTCCATGGAGAACTTGGGAAATTAAATCTAGAGAAGAAGAAATACAATATGCTATAGACAATGAAGTTCCAATAAATATTACTTATGAAACAAATTATAGTAAAGATAAAAATCTATGGCATTTAAGCCATGAAGGTTTAGATTTAGAGTTTCCTGAAAATGAACCTAAATATGATAAAATTCTCGAACTATGTAACACCTTAGAAAAGGCTCCTAATGAAGCTGAATATATTACTTTAGGTTTTGAAAAAGGAATTGCAACCTCATTAAATGGTGAAAAACTAGATGGAGTCACTCTTTTACAAGAACTTAATAAAATTGGTGGAAAACATGGTATTGGAGTTATAGATATGGTTGAAAATAGATTGGTTGGTATGAAATCAAGAGGAGTATATGAAACTCCTGGAGGATCTATTTTATATAAAGCTCATAAAGATTTAGAAGAATTATGTTTAGATAAGGAAACCTCCCATTATAAAGAAATAGTTTCCTTAAAATTCGCTGATTTAGTTTATAATGGTCAATGGTTTACCCCATTAAGAGAAGCCTTATCTGCCTTTATATCAAAAACTCAAGAAACTGTAACTGGCGAAATAAAATTAAAACTATATAAAGGAAATATAATAAATGCTGGAATGACATCACCATATTCTTTATACAGCGAAGAATACGCTACCTTTGGTGAAGATGGAATATATAATCAAAAGGATGCTGAAGGCTTTATTAATCTTTTTAGCTTACCATCTATAGTACAAGCTAAAATGGCTCAAAAGTTAAATTAAGGAGATAACTATGTACTTAATACATAGCTAATATTAAAATTAGAGCTAAATATTTTATGCTCTAACATACTATATAAATGAGGTGAATTTATTATGAAATTATGGGGCGGAAGATTCACTCACCAAGTTGATGATCTAGTTAACACTTTTAATTCCTCTATTTCTTTTGATTCAAGAATGTATAAAGAAGATATAATTGGAAGTATAGCTCATGTTACTATGCTTGGTGAAGAAAAAATTATTCCAAAGGAAGATAGCAAAAAAATTGCTTCTGGTTTATATGAAATATTAGATAAATTAAATCAAGGAGTATTAAAAATAGATAACTCTTCAGAAGATATACACAGTTTTATAGAAAGTACTCTTACAGATTACATTGGTGAAGAAGGAAAAAAACTACATACTGGTAGAAGTAGAAATGATCAAGTAACCTTAGACACAAAATTATATTTAAAAGGATATATTAAAATTTTAATATGTGAAATTTTAAACCTTGAAAAAACTCTATTAAATCTTTCTTCAGAAAATAAAGAAACTATTATGCCAGGATATACTCATATGCAAAAGGCTCAACCTATTACCTTTGCTCATCATATTTTAGCATATAGTGAAATGTTCAAAAGAGATATCTCTAGATTGCTGGATTGTTATAAAAGACTTGATGAAATGCCTTTAGGCAGTGGGGCTTTAGCAACTACTACTTACCCTATAAATCGTGAAAAAGTTTCGGAGTTACTAGGCTTTTCAAAAGTTACACTAAATAGTTTAGATTCTGTTTCTGATAGGGACTATGCTATTGAAACACTTTCTTGCCTCTCTTTACTTATGATGCATCTTTCTAGATTTTCAGAGGAAATAATAATCTGGTCTACTGATGAATTTAAATTTATTGAATTAGATGATAGTTATAGTACTGGAAGCAGTATTATGCCACAAAAAAAGAATCCTGATGTTGCAGAATTAGTAAGAGGAAAAACAGGCCGTGTTTATGGAGATTTAATGACTCTATTAACTGTTATGAAGGGACTTCCTTTAGCTTATAATAAGGATATGCAAGAAGATAAAGAAGCTTTATTTGATGGATTAGATACTACTCTACTTTCCATAAAAACTTTTAATGGAATGATAAAAACAATGAAAATTAATAAGAGTCTTATGAAAACTTCAGCTTCTTCTGGATTTACTAATGCAACTGACGTCGCTGATTATCTAGTAAAAAAAGGTGTAGCTTTTAGAGATGCTCATGAGATTGTAGGAAATTTAATTCTTTATTGTATAGATGAAGGGAAATCTATTGATAACTTATCTTTATCTGAATTTAAAACTTTCTCAAATAAGTTCGAAAATGATATATATAAAGCTATTAATCTTTTAACTTGTATAGAAGAAAGAAAAGTAATAGGTGGGCCAAGTATTTCATCTATAAATATTCAAATTGAACATTTAAATAATTTTATACAAGAAAGTAATGAAAAACTTAATTTTCTAAAATAGCACTAAAATATAATAATTAATTTTTATAAATTATAAGATAAATTTAACAAGTAATACTAATTAGATCAAAGTAAAAAAGATGATTTCTACATTTGTAGAAATCATCTTTTATTTTAATTATTCAAAATATCTTTTTAATAATCCTTCGAAAGCTCTTCCATGTCTAGCTTCATCTTTACACATTTCATGAACTGTGTCGTGGATTGCATCTAAGTTTAATTGTTTAGCTAAAGTAGCTAAATCTTTTTTACCTTGGCAAGCTCCATGCTCTGCATTTACTCTTGCTTGTAAGTTAGCTTTTGTATCAGCTTCTACAACTTCTCCTAACATTTCTGCGAATTTAGCAGCATGTTCTGCTTCTTCGAAAGCTATTCTTTTATAAGCTTCTGCAACTTCTGGGAATCCTTCTCTATCAGCTTGTCTTGACATAGCTAAGTACATTCCTACTTCTGTACATTCTCCTACAAAGTTAGCTTGTAATCCTTCGATTATTCTTTCATCTACACCTTTAGCAACTCCGATTCTATGTTCATCAGCGAAAGCTAAATCTCCACTTTGTTCTACGAATTTATCAGCACCTGCTCCACAGATTGGACATTTTTCTGGTGCTTTTTCTCCTTCATAAACATATCCACAAATTGTACAAACAAATTTTTTCATAATAAAATCCTCCTAATATTATGTCTCCATATTTTTCATCCATAGGTTATTAAGAAAATTATCCTACTAAATCTCTTTCTTTATAATCTATAGATTTAATCTGTTAATTTTTTCTTAACCTTTATTAATATTATATAATAATAATTTTCCATTATCAACATATTTTAAATAATTTATACTTTTAATAAAAAATAATCCTTTATCAGTTTTTTTATATTAAAATTTAAGTTCAAACTATTATTTATTGTAATAAAACTATTCATATTTTATCATTTCAATTTTTCATACAAAAAGAAGGGATTTTTATAAAAATATAATAAGAAAACTTACAAACATATTTAGAAAATTAATATCTAATTTCCTTATAATGTTTGTAAGTTTTATAAAAATTTATTTTGATATAAGCCCTTCTCTTAACAAAATAATGATTAGTCTTAAGAATAAATTTTCTAATAAATTAACAACTTCAAAGCCTTTCACTATATTAATCATTTTAAGGAAATATTTTATAATATATTTCGTTAAAAGTCATATTATCTTACCACTTTACCAAAAGGCATAAGAGATAATTTAGCCAATTTTAGTGACTGTATTGCAAAAGGTATTCCTATTATTGTAATAGCAAACATAGCTGCACTTATTAAATTTCCTAGAGCCAATGTAAATCCACCAAAAACTATCCATAATATATTAAGAATAAGATTTCCTGCTCCATCATCAACAGTTATTACTTCTTTGCCAAAAGGAGCTAATTGTAACCCTGCTAATTTAAAACATTGTAATCCAACAGGTATTCCTACTATTGTTATACACCATATACATCCCCAAAATAACCATCCTAAAGCATTAAAAAATCCACCAAATATCATCCAAATAAGATTTCCTAAACAACTCACTATTTTTCCTCCTTGTATAATAAATATTTAATTTTTATAATATTTACTTTGATTATATTTAAAAAATGTTCTATTCTTTCTTAATCTTTTCAAATAAGCTAATTTTATATAAAATAACAAAATCATCTTAATACAGTAATTATTTTAAATTAACCTACCTCCAAATACCCTTTTAATTTTAAACTCCATTTTATTTATATTTAAATTTTATAGAATAAAATCAAAAAGTATTTTAAATAAAATATCATCTTTTTCTTTAGAATTCAACTAATTTATATATATTTTTTAATGATTTATAATCTTTTTAAATTTATATACTAAATTTTTTAATTTTTTTGTTGACATTTTTCTTTTATGTATATATAATAAGTATTGTCAACAGGACATGCCGAAGTGGCGGAACTGGCAGACGCACAGGACTTAAAATCCTGCGGTGC
>OGHR01000026.1_pt1 | contig 199873 bp, 175 predicted proteins | sample 1571621 | NCBI WGS metagenome assembly OGHR01 (sample SAMEA2582038, study PRJEB24529) | metagenome | biome: Human gut stool | place: China | collected 2011
TAGGCATTGCAAAAGCAGCGGAGACTAAAGAGGCCAAAAGAATTTTTTGCATTCGATTCTCCTGAATGAGTCAAGTAATTGTCAAACAAGGGGAGATTTTACGATAAGTTGCATTTTTTTGATAGGGTCATCCCTTAATCCAAAATACCGAGTTAGCGGGTTAGTTTTAATACTGTTTTATCAATAAGTTGGAGGGGAGTCTGTTACAAATGTTCAATCCATCCTCCCTCATATTGGGATTTAAGGATAACCCTAAATCTATCGCTTATTTAGGTTTTCCAAAAATGACTTCTTCTATTTGTTCTGTAGAAGAGCCCGAGAAAATAGGAATATATTTCCCCGCCTTATTTTTGTAGACACCGAGCGGAACAGATGTCACTCCGGACCAGCGGGCGATTTTTGCATTGGTCCAAACTTCATCTCTATATTTTTGATCGACAGGAATGCCTTCCGGATTTAACCCTCTGAATCCGGCGTCTTTGAAGTGGAGTTCGTGTTCTCCGTATTTTTCCCAAGGGTTAGATGAGGAGAGAATCAGGGCCGCCTGAGAAATGCTGAGATCTCTTAGAACGGGGACCAGATACCAGACAAAGTTAACCTTGTCGGTGAGCGGCATCGTTGCATTCCAAAGACGTGAGCACCAAGGACATTGCGTATCAGAAACGATGACAACGGAGGGAAGATCGGAAGATGCTTTGGGATTTTTAATACCAAATCCGTTTGCAAGCATAGACTCGTATAAATGATCGAGCTGGGTTCCGGCTCGAAGACGCGGATACTCGGCCGAACTCGGAACGGTTTCGGGACGAATGCCGACTTTATCGGCTGCAAAGGCAGCTCCTGCAGAGAACGCGGCAGACACTGCTAACAATGTTCTTCTCAACATCTTCCTCTCCGGTTGTTTTGTTGATGTCTTTTTAGTGTATCGCCTGGAGGCGCCGGATAGACTCATCAATTCAAAAAAGAAGCAGGACGCACAAACAAAAACACCGGCCAGGACACGGACCGGTGTTTTGATGCATTGAGCAGGAGAACATCATGCTCGGAAAACCGTTGCCAGCTTTCCCCAAAAAGCTTCTTTCGAACATCTGTAAGGTTTTGTGGAGCACCCCAATTACTCCAACCCCAAACAGAGGGTTTCGGTTTCCTGAATCTGAATAACCAAGATTGCTTGTGCAATATCGCGGTGGTGGCGCAATCAGTTCGTTCAGAACAGAAACAAGTATACATAAAAATTTCTCATTATTCAATATTGGAATAACGAGATTTATTTTTTTAATTAGAGGCGGAAAAAAGCGTCAAGAGAGGCAGGTGAAGTTCCGTTCAAACCTATAAGGTCGGTAGAATGCAGGGATAAGAAGTGCACTTTAGGAAAAATAAAATCATGAGCTACACCATCGGAGAACTTGCTAAGAAATTCAATATTGCGCCCTCTGCACTTCGTTATTACGAAAAGGAAGGGCTCATCCCCGGCGTGAAAAGAAAAGCTTCGGGTGCACGCGAATTTGAAGCAAAAGACTGCGAAGTCCTGCTTCTGATCGATTGCCTTAAACAAAGCGGGATGTCTATTAAAGAGATATCTCACTTTATTGAACTCCTTCACGCCGGAGAAAGGACTCTGGAAGATCGCGCTGATATCCTGAGCGACCTAGAAGTCAAGTTCAAAGAGGAACTTAAGCGGCAGAAGCAAACGTTAAAGCGCCTTCAGTATGAAAACTGGGTCTACCGACAGGCTGTCCGTCTGGGAAGTATCGAAGCGGTTGAAGAGCTGCCGTCGGCTTCAATGCCCAAGAAACTGCGCAAGATAAAAAAGAAAATCGATCGAATCTGCCGTCCTGAAGAAACGTTTTAATTATTAATTCGAGGCTTAAATGAAAGTCGTCGTTACAACAAAAGATTTTTGCGAAGAAGCGAAGCGCTATTTAGAGTCTGAAGGCTTTGAAGTTGCGCTGCGCAACAGGCTGGGTATCGGCGCCGGGGCGCCTGACGACGTTCTGTACCCCGTGGTAGAAGACGCTGATGCAATAATCGCCGGAACAGAAACCTATCGTCCCGAGCTTCTCGCCCGCTTAAGGAACCTCAAGCTTATTTGCCGCAACGGCATCGGCTACGACGCGATCAACCTTGATGCACTTCGCAAAGAAGGCATCGGGCTGACAAGAACCAAAGGCTTTGTTGAAGGCGCGGTTGCCGAGCAGGTGATGGCTTATATCCTCTATTTTGCGCGGCGCGTTGATCTGCAAAGTGCAGACATGCATGATCACTGCTGGAACAGCCGCTTAATGCCAGGCGCTAAGAATCACACAATAGGGCTTGTCGGATTTGGCGGAATCGGAACAGAAGTGGCAAAACGCGCAGTGCCTTTCGGGATGAAAGTAATTTATTTCTGTCGTCATCCGAATCCGGCTGATGATGCGGCTTACGGCGTGCAAAGCGTTTCGATGGAAGAGCTCCTCAAAGAAAGCGATTACGTTGTCGCTGCGGTTCCGCTTACGGATCAGACGTTCCATCTTTTTAACGAGGAACGCATTGCTCAGATGAAGGCCGGTTCGGTTCTGATCAATATTGCCAGAGGACCGGTAGTCGACGAAGAGGCGCTTGCTCAAGCGTTGGCCTCCGGACACCTGGGCGGCTGCGCGGTAGATGTTTTTCCAAAAGAGCCGTGCACGAATTCGGTGCTGACTCGATATGCGAACGCGCTGCTGACGCCTCACTCTGCGACCTCAACTGCAGAAAACAGCAAGGCAACCAATTTTGCGGCGGCCAACAACCTCGTTAATTATCTGAAAAAAGATATTGACGCCAAATATGTCGTAGTCCAGGGCACCCGCTACTAATCGGTTATCCAAAAACAGAAAACCTCGGAAGGCTGAAAATCTTCCGAGGTTTTATTTAGTGTTAATCGCTTAACTTTGAGGCCGATTAGCGATGAATGTTATAGCGCAGCCAAACGTAGCCGGAACCGATGGTTTCGCAATCGATTAATTCCAGACGATTCTTCTTGAGCGGCTCAACGACGCCCTGGCATTCGATGACGGAAGGATGATCGGATTCACCGTCAAGGCCCGGGTAAACAATCATGCTCAGTTCATCAACCAAGCCCATCTGAAGGAAGTTGCCGCAGGTAATGGCGCCGCCTTCGAGGAGCATGTGTTTTACATTGAAATCGTGTTCGAGGTGTTTGAGGGCACTCTGTGTTTCTTCAAGTTTGGAACCGGGAGTGCGCATGATGTAGGAAACGCCGATTTCTTCCAGTTCTTTCTGATAAGCACGAGTGACGTGACTTCCGAGAACGGCAACGATATGTTCGCCGCTGGGAAGTGTCGGAGATTTGTAGTGGAGGCGGCCTTGGATATCGAATACGACGGCAAGCGGCCTGCCTTCGCGTTTACCGATGAACGTATTCGTCTGCATGGTCTTGTGGCCTTCCATTGGTTCTTTTTCTTCTACGACATCAGCGCCGTACTCGGCCATGGTTTTGCGTCCGACGATCCAGCCGTCTGCGGACAATTTTGCATCAGCGGCTTCATAAACCTCTGTGACACTGGAGGAAGCGTTGTAGAGAGGACTCCAGTATTTCGGAAGCAGGCGACCGTCAACGGACATGATCATATGGCAGGTAATTTTCATTTTGCGTCTCCTTTTTTGACGTGGTGGAGAGGGCGAGAGCCGAAGGGAAGTGCGGTGGGATGCGGCGGCCCCGCGCCCGTATTCTAAGTATGCTCCAAGTTGGAGCATAAGTGAAGAGGAAAAACCGCAGGCCAAAGCCCCGACTCACGCAAGGGGTTAGGCCTGTTGTGCACTGAAATGGTGCTTGGTTAGGGAAGGGTTTTTCTTTTCTGACAGTAAGAATCTTTGGGGCTTAAGGACTAGAAAGTTGGCACAGATTATGCGTGGTGATGGTTAGATCCCACGAGATCGTACAACAAACTAATCAGGAGCCCTTATGAAACTCATATTTGCGGTTTTTAAACCCTTCAAGCTCGACGAGGTCAGAGAAGCGCTGACTGAGATCGGTATCACCGGAATGACGGTAACGGAAGTTAAAGGTTTCGGACGTCAAAAAGGCCACACAGAACTGTACCGAGGTGCGGAATACGTCGTGGATTTTCTCCCGAAAGTTCAAATCATGGCGGCATGCCCGGACGGGTTGATCGATATTGCGACGGAAACGATCCGAAATGCGGCAAACACCGGAAAGATCGGCGACGGCAAGATTTTTGTGATGCCGTTGGAAGAAGTGGTTCGTATTCGTACAGGTGAAACAGGGGAAGGTGCATTATGAGACTTACAGCCTTACTTTTAGCTCTGCTTTCTCCCGCGGCATGGGCGGCGGAAGAAAGTGCAATGAACGCAGCCGACGTGTCCTGGATGATGGTCGCAACGACACTCGTGCTCTTTATGACAATCCCGGGCATTGCGCTTTTTATGCCGGTATGGTCCGTAAGAAAAACGTTTTATCCGTCGTGATGCAGAGCTTTGCAATCTGCTGCTCGATTACGATTGTTTGGTATGTCTGCGGTTACTCTCTCGCTTTTACCGAAGGCAACTTCTTTATCGGCGGTTTTGACAAAGTTTTTCTCCACGGAATCGGCATCAACACCATGCAGGGCTCTATCCCTGAGATGCTCTTCATGATGTTCCAGATGACGTTTGCCATTCTGACGCCGGCTCTGATGTGCGGTGCTTTTGCGGAACGCATGAAGTTCTCGGCGCTGTTCCTCTTCATGGTGCTCTGGTCACTGTTTTGTTACGTGCCCATCTGCCACTGGGTTTGGGGTCCGGATGGCTGGCTTGCTGCCGCAGGTGCCCTGGACTATGCCGGCGGTACCGTTGTGCATATCAACGCCGGTGTCGCAGGTTTAGTGGCCTGTCTAATGCTCGGCAAGCGTATCGGCTACGGAAAAGAAGCGATGGCTCCGCACAACCTGATTCTGGCCATGGTCGGTGCCTGCTTCCTGTGGATCGGCTGGTTCGGCTTTAACGGCGGATCCGGTTTGGCTGCCGACGGCCGCGCAGTTATGGCGATCGTGGTTTCTCAGATCGCCGCCGCTGCCGCAGCGCTGATTTGGATGGCCTGCGAATATGTAGAAAACAAGCGATTCACAGTGCTGGGCGCTATTTCCGGTGCAGTTGCCGGTTTGGTTGCGATTACTCCGGCATCAGGCTTTGTTGAACCGGCACCGGCACTCTTCATCGGTTTATGCGGCGGATTTATCTGCTACTTCGGAGCCACTCGACTCAAGCATTGGCTGGGTTACGATGACTCTCTGGATGCCTTCGGCGTGCACGGCGTCGGCGGTATTGTGGGTGCCATCCTGACCGGTGTGTTTGCTTCCGAGGCGATTACGGGCTCTGCGATGAAGCCGGTTCTTGAACAGGTATGGGTTCAGACAGAAAGCGTTATCGCCACTCTCATCTACGCATCGATTGTTACTTACGTTCTCTTGAAGCTCGTTGATGTCATGATCGGTATCCGAGTCTCCGCAGAAGAAGAGCGGATGGGTCTGGACTTGAGTCTGCACGGCGAACGCGTGGAATAACTTTCCACCTAATTCTTCAAAACAATTGAGGGTCTTCGGACCCTCTCTGTGTATTTATTCGGATTTTTGAGCAGATGAGGTATCAATGAGATGGGTCTAAAGCCTGTTGGAGCAAAAACGATCGGCCCGGAGTAAAGTTCGGACTGGTTTCTTGATATCGGAGCTCGCATTTCTCTAAGCTAAATTGGCATAATTTAGCCGTTCAAAAATAAATAGCCGCAGAGGGAATCGAACCCCCTGCGCGCTATGGTGATGTGTTCTATACCACAGACACTCACCGCAGACCATTTTAGCTCCTTGCCAATAAGATTGAAGCCTATTGCTCTTTCTGAGGTAGAACGGACAAAAGTGAAAGGCTGAAGTTCCTATTGAAGAACTTCAGCCTTGTTTGCCCGCAGAAGAGATTAGAAGATCTGGCCTCTGACGGAGCTGTCATTGATCAGAGCTCCGATAGGATCATCGGTAGCTGGCTGATCGAGTCCGAGATTCGGAATGGCGTCTTTACGATTGGTGTAGTAGAGATTGCCGCCTTCTTCCGTTACGCCCGGAGGCGCTTTGCGAACGACGTTCGGCTCATCCTTAATGGCTTCTCTCATGTAATCAATCCAGACCGGAAGCGCTAAGCCTGCGCCTTGAGCTCTGCGGCCTAAGCTGCGCGGCTGGTCAAAGCCCATCCAGACGGCCGCACACTGGTCGCCGGCATATCCGACAAACCATACGTCAAACGCATCGTTACTGGTACCGGTCTTGCCGGCAATATCCGTTCTTTTAAGCATGGCGGTTGCGCGTGCTGCTGTACCGGAAGTCGCAACGCCGTGCAGCATCTGATGCATGATGTAAGCGTTGCGCGGATCAAGCGCTTCAACCCCGGCTACTTTTTCTGCTTCCGCGGTCGACTGCATCAGGACTTTGCCGGAAGCATCGGTGACTTTGGAAATCAAATACGGTTCTGTTCTTCTGCCGACGTTGGCAAAAACGGAGAAGCCTTCCACCATCTGCCACGGAGTAACGGATCCGGCACCGAGGGCCATAGACAAATGCGGCGGATGTTTATCCGAGTCAAAGCCGAAACGCTGGATGAAGTCCACTGCATAGCGAGGCGTGATCGCCTGAAGAATTCGAATTGAAACGAGGTTTAGCGATTTCTTCAAGGCGTCCTTCATCATGATCGGGCCGCTGAACTTGCCGGAGAAGTTCTTCGGATTCCACTTCTTAAAGCCGGTTTCAGACGGATCCAAGACGATCGGAGCGTCATTGATGACTGTCTGCGGAGAAAATCCTTTCTCGATCGCAGCTGAATAAATAAAAGGCTTAAAGGACGAGCCCGGCTGACGCCACGCTTGAGTGACGTGATTAAATTTATTCAGGGCGAAGTCATAGCCGCCGACCATTGCTTTGATGGCGCCGGTGTTGTACTCCGTCGCAATAAAAGCGGCCTCAGCCTGAGGAATTTGGGTGATTTCCCAATAGCCTTCCTTGTTGCTCTGAAGTCTCAGCACAGATCCCGGGACGATCTTGATATCAGGCTTTGCTTTTGGCTGAAGTGCTTTCTTCACGAAATCCAGACCTTTGCCTGTAATAGAGATCACCTTGCCGTGAGACATTTGGACTTTAACTTCCGTCGGCGAGACTTCTAAGGCGACGACCGCCGGCATATCGGTGGCAATCAGCGCTTCCTGCAGTGCATTGGAGATGTTTTGTTCGCGCGTCTTCGGATCGCTGATATCGACTTTGGCTTCGGGGCCTCGATAGCCTTGACTGTGGTCATAAGACTGCAAGTGGCTTCTTAGGGCCTTGTAAGCGTAGCCCTGATCTTCAGAATTAATCGTGGTGTAAACGTTCAGACCCCGAGTATAGGTTTCCTGCTGGAAGATGTCGAACATCAGCGTGCGGACAAGTTCGGCAACGTATTCGGCATGGAGAGATTCATTCATGCGGGTCGGCGTGCCGACCTGCTCGGCAACACGCGTCAGGCGTGTCTGAATCGGCGCACTGACTTCTTTTTGGTACTCAGCTTCGGAGATGTAGCCCAGATCTCTCATGCGGCCGAGCACGTAGTCTCTACGCATCTTGGCGCGTTTAGGACTTGCAAACGGGTTGTAAACCGAAGGAGCGGCAGGAAGGCCGGCCAGAGTGGCAGCTTCTCCGGCCGTCAGTTGCTGAAGACTTTTACCGTAGTAAGTGCGTGCAGCCGCAGCAAAACCGTAAGCGCGGTTGCCGAGGAAGATCTGGTTCATGTAAATCTGAAGGATCTCATCTTTGCTGAGATTGGCTTCGATCTTGAAAGCCATTGCTACTTCGTAGAGTTTACGAATGTAGCTTCGTTCGCTGGAGAGGAAGAAGTTGCGGGCGACCTGCATCGTGATGGTGGAGGCACCCTGACTCTTTCTGCCAGTAGCTAAATTATTTAGCGCAGCACGAATGAAGCCTTTGGGTTCGATACCGGCGTGCTGATAGAAGCCGTCATCTTCTGCAGAAATCAAAGCTTCTTTGACGAGCGGCGGAATTTCGTTAATCGTGACGAAGTCGCGGCGTTCTTCGCCGAATTCGGCAATCAGCTTGCCGTCGGCGGTCCAGACGCGCATCGGGACCTTCGGCTTGTAGTCGACGACGGTGTCAATCGGAGGGAGCTGAGAGTAAACGAGGGCGAAGACGAAAAGCGCTAAACCGACGCCGGCCAAAGCGAGGGCAATGCAAGTTGCGACGAAGCCCTTAAAGAAAGCCCAGAGCCTGCTTCCTCCTTTTCGAGGCGCAGGGACTTTCTTCGGAGATTTGTCGGCGGAACGAGCCGGCGTAGTTCTATTGGTATCAGCCACAATATTCTCACGTTAATTGTTTGTATGAGCGCCTAATTTTACCTTTTGGGGAGGAAAGCGTGCGCTTCCTCCCAACCTCTTGTTGTCTGAGCGCAGCTGTCTGACTGTTACAAACTGTAGCGACGGCTCGATGCTAGACAAAAAGGCTGTTGACCAGAATTACGTAAACGGCTGTTCCGGCAAAGATGGAAAGGAGCGGTTTTTTAACAAACCATTGGACAATCAATGTGAGGAAGACGCCGGCGGCTTCCGGAACAGGGAGACCTCCACGGGCGAGTGCTGAGCCGGTCGAGGCGTGCAGAACCAAAAGGACCATAATGGCGAGCGGAAGAAAATTGCCCACAACACCGACCCAGCGCTGCTTGCGCAGCCAGGAGGAGCAGGCAAAAGGCAGAAGGCGCTCAGCTGCGGTCACTGCGCCCATGGCGATGAAGACCGTAAAGAGATACATGTAATCATTCATGGCTGGAGCCTCCTGCGGAACGGGCGATCTTGGGCAGAGGATGCTTTTGGAAGGCAAAAAGGATTGCACTTAGGGCACAAATCGAAATGGCGATAGCTAACGCGTTGTCGGCACTAATAAAACGAGCGACGGCATAACCGATCAAGGCAACCCAGAGCGGTTTAGAGTTGACGCGGCCTCGCCACTGTTCGCACAGGAGCATGGCGAAGAGACTTGTAAGAACAAAGTCGAAACCGGCGAGTTCGATGTAGCGGCCGCGCCGAGTAAGCCGCCGATCAGACTTCCGAGAATCCACCATGAATAGTCGAAGAGTGCTATCAGGACCAGACGATCGATGGATGCGTCTTTCTTCTCTGTTGTAATAAGAGAGTAAGTCTCATCGGTCAGCAAAAAGGCAATCAGCCATTTTTTCCAACCGGCGGTATGCAGACGATCTAATAAGAGAGAGGCCGTAGAAAACGTGCCGCAGATTGACGACAGCAGTTGCAAAAGCTATGGACGCCACTGTCATGTCGGCTGCCAGCATCGGAATCATCATGTATTGAACCGCCCCTCCATAAATCAGGATCGAGCTGATCGGTGGAATCCACCACGGAGCGCCTGCCTGTACGCAAAGGAATCCGAACACGATACCAAGCGGGATGTAGCCCATACACACCGGGATAGAGGCAGTAAAGGCGCCCTTCACTAAGGAAGTTTGAAGCTGCATTTCTATTTTTAGGATTCAAGGGACTAATTTTTCTTGTAGAAATCCATTTTAGTGAGTAAAACCTTTGATTGAATGGAACGCAGGAAAAAACACACGATCCTAGGCGTAAGTTCGCAGAATGAGGTTCCGCACCTTACATTAATAGGAGATAAGAGGAACTGAACGAAAACCTAAGGACATCATGTTTTGGAATCTATTTTGGCCGATTGCGCTGATCACGCTGGCAAACTGTTTCTATAACATCTGTACTAAATCCACGCCTGAACAGGCGAATCCTTTTCTCTCGTTGTGCGTTACTTACTTAACAGCCGCTGCGGTCTGCATTTCGGTCTTTCTTTTTTCTCAGTCGAGAGATGCTGTTTCTCTAGAACTCTCGAAACTTAACTGGACGGCGCCGACGCTCGGCTTGGCTGTGGTGGCTTTGGAAGTTGGCTACATTCTCACTTACCGGGCGGGATGGAAAATCAACACGGCCTCTCTGGTGACTAATATCGCTCTTGCCATCCTCTTGCTGTTCATAGGATTCTTGTTTTACGGCGAGCCGATTACCGGAAGGAAATTACTCGGTGTTGTCATTTGCGGTATCGGTTTGTTTTTCCTGATCAAATAACAGCGCCGGATCTTCAGGATCAAAAGTGCATTGCTAAAATTTAGATCATTCGCAGCTCTAAAAGCAAAGGAGTCATATGGCAGTACAACCTCCGAACCGGACGATAATCCTCGTCGGAATGATGGGTGCCGGGAAGTCGACGATCGGCAAAGCGCTTGCTGCATTAATGGGGACGAAATTCGTCGATCTCGACCGAGAGCTGGAAGAGCGCTGCGGAGTCTCGATTCCTCACATTTTCGAGACGGAAGGTGAAGCCGGCTTCAGGTGCCGGGAAACCCGTCTCCTGCAGGAATATGCTAGAGCATCCGATATGGTTGTTGCGACCGGCGGCGGAGTCGTTATCCGAGAAGAAAACCGAGAAATACTGAAAGCGTCTCCGGCTGTCGCGGTTCACCTTAAAGTTAGCCCTGAAGAGTGTTTCCGGCGGACACAAGGCACCGATCGTCCTTTGCTCCAATGCGAGGATCCGATGGCGAAGATCTGCCGTCTGCTGCAGGAAAGAGGACCTTTGTACGAGGAAGTCGCCGACATCTCTTATGAGACAGACGGAATGAATGCGGCGCGCGCCGCCCAAGAACTCCTCGACAGCATTCATCAACACCAATTCGTCAAAGAACAAGTATGAAAGAAGTACAAGTCAATGTTCCCGGCCATTCCTACACGATTAAGTTAGGGTCCGGCGTGATTAAAGACCTCCCGGCGGAATTGAAAAGGCTCAATCCTTCCAGCTGTCTCATCGTCACCAATATTACGGTGGGTTCGCTTTATCTGAAAAAAGTATCAGAACTCTGCAATACGGTTTGCCGTACGGAATCGGTCGTCCTGCCTGACGGCGAGGCTTATAAAGACTGGAACAGTGTCTCGGCAATTCTTGAAAAACTCGCATCGATGGGCGCGGATCGCAAGTCGGTCGTGATCGCACTCGGAGGCGGCGTGGTCGGAGACCTTGCCGGTTTTGCGGCGGCGATTTATATGCGCGGCATCCGCTTTATTCAAGTTCCGACAACATTGCTTGCGATGGTGGACTCTTCCGTCGGCGGAAAAACCGGCATGAATATGACGGCAGGGAAAAACTTAGTTGGGGCTTTTCATCAGCCGGAAGCCGTGATTGCCGACTCCGACTTTTTGCGGACACTGCCGGAAAGAGAAATTGGCGCTGGTATTGCAGAAATTATTAAGCACGGTGTCTTGGCAGATAAAGATTATTTCGAAGAGCTCGAGCGCGATATGGAGAAGTTAAGAGCGCTCGATCCCGAGACGGTGGCCGAAGTGGTCGGACGATCCTGCGAGATTAAGGCAGGTGTCGTTTCCCGAGATGAAAAAGAAAAAGGCGAGCGCGCCAAACTCAATCTTGGTCACACATTCGGTCACGCAATCGAAAAGCTCACCGGCTACGGCACCTGGCTGCACGGCGAGGCGGTGGCTGTCGGGACGGTTCTGGCGGCAGTGACCGCTGAAAAGCAGGGCAAGATCAATCGTGACGACGTTAAGAGAATTCGAGATTTGATTCATCGCGCCGGGCTTCCCGTTCGTATTTCTGGAATCAGTGCCGCGAAGGCAATTGAGGCGATGAAAGGCGATAAAAAGAGTACCAAAGGCGTTCCTCACTTTATTCTGCCGGTTGCGATCGGAACAACAGTGATCGAAGAAGTTCCTGAAAGCCTGATCAGGGAAGTTCTTTTGGAAGAAGGATATCAGCCATGATTACGGAAGGTTTTGAGCTGGCGGACTACGCCTGCAGTTCGGCAAACTCCCGAGGGCGGGCGATTGAAGAAAAGAGCAGTACGTCGCGAACGGAGTTTCAGCGGGATCGTGACCGCATCATCCATAGTTCGGCATTTCGCAGACTGGAATATAAGACTCAGGTCTTTGTGAATCACGAAGGCGATCTTTTCCGCACGCGTCTGACGCATACGTTGGAGGTTGCGCAGATTGCCCGCACAACCGCGACGCTTTTAAAGATCAACCCCGATTTAACGGAAGCGATTGCGCTGGCGCACGACCTGGGCCACACGCCCTTTGGTCACTCCGGCCAAACAGCGCTCGACCGCTGCATGGCTGATTTCGGCGGTTTTGAGCACAATCTTCAGTCGCTTCGTATCGTGGATCTCCTGGAAGATCAGTATCCGAACTTTGACGGACTGAATCTGACTTGGGAGACCCGAGAAGGGATTCTGAAGCACTGCAGCCGGGAAAATGCATTGCGCCTCGGTGCTCTAGGCGAGCGCTTTTTAAAGGGCGAGCAGCCGTCTTTAGAAGCTCAATTGGTCAACATCGCTGATGCAATAGCCTACAGCACACATGATATCGATGACGGACTGCGCGTCGGCTACCTTGATGAAAAGGACCTTATCGAAAACGTTCCGCTGTATGCTGAATATCATGCGCAGGTCGATGCGGAATATCCGGATATTCAGGAGCGCCGCAAGCAAAAGGAAGTGGTCAGACGCCTCATCGGTTACATGGTCGATGACTTAGTCTCCACGAGCCGAGCGAATATTGAAGCCGCGCAGCCGAAATCTCCGGACGATGTCAGAGCATTGAAGACGCCGCTGATTTCTTTCTCGGAAGAAGCGCGCGGGCAAATGAAGATTTTGAAGAGCACTTTAATGGACAAGCTCTACCGTCATTACCGCGTCTTGCGGGCGGTAGAAAAGTCCGCAGACATGATTACTCAGCTCTACCAAACTTTTGCGCGTTCCCCGGCGCTTCTGCCGCCGCTCTATCAGGAACGGTCCAAGCGATACGGCGTGGAACGCACGGTGGCCGATTACATCGCCGGTATGACTGATCGATATGCAGTCTTGGAATTTAACCGGGTGCTTAATCCGGCTTTCGAAATCTAAGTTGGAAACGCAAAAAAATCAGCCGGTTCTCGAGGAGAGAGCCGGCTGAAATTTTATGGCTTTATCGCGTCCAAACGATGGTGTTCATCTGTCCTGCATAGAGGATGAACAGACGCAGACACATCATGCCGGCAATCGCACAGGTACCAGCAAAGTAGAAGGAAACCTTGGATTCGGTACGCTTACCAGCAATAATCGAAGCGATCAGCGGAATGCCGAAACCGATACCGACGGCACCGACCCAGAAGACGACTGCCCAGATGCCGTCCGTGAAAGCACTGAAGGCAAGTTTGGCAGATTCGTTGCCGGAGAGCAGGGCAATGGCAATCATGAACAGGCAGAAAGCCTCGGTTGCCATGACCGGCCATTCGGCCTGGTGCATCGCGTGCATATCGGGATCTTCTTCGTGGGCTCCGAAGCAGCAGGCGGCCAAAATCTTAGTGGCAGCCATACCGGCAGAGATACCGGAAGCAACGAAGAGGGCGGGAAGCACGGCCGTGTTGATCAGTGGGAAGCGGATCAGCGCAGAGATCAGGAAACCGGTGTAGGCACAGATGGCAATTGCCAGCACCATCACGATCGCGTTGATCCAAACGCGGAACTTTTCCAGTTGGTCACAGACCGGTTTAACCCAGCCTAACAGCGGCCACTTGCTGAACGTGTCTGCAAAGGACATCACCATCAGCACTGCAACCAGCGGGATGTAGAAGAGCAGCAGCATGACGCCGATACTCATCACACTCGTCGGGTTGTAGTAGACCAAAATTCTCCAGAAGTACAGAGGATTGGTTAGGTCAAGCACTAAGCAGAGCATGCCGAGCAGAATCGTAGCTAAGCCGATAATGCTTGCTGATTTGATGAAGGGCGTTGTTTCCGTCTTATGCCTAAAGAAGTTAAGCATAAGGGCTACGGCAACCGCACCGCCCGAGATGCCGGCTAAGAACAAATAGACGGCGATCGGCCAGGGCCAGGCGATGCCCTCGGATAAACCCATTGTAAAGTTGATGGCTCCGTCCATTTAAATTTTCTCCTTCATCACCGGGATATAACGCAGACTCGGTTCGGTTCCGAGATACGGGCGAACCCGGACGGCGTCTTTCACGTCTAACAGCTTGGCGACGTAAGAGTTCGGATCATTCAGATCGCCGAACGCCAACGCACCGTAACGGCACTTAGAGACGCAGGCAGGATCCTCTCCCTTAGCGAGCTTGGTGTGCAGACAGAAGTCGCAGTTTTCGGCAACGCGGGTCTGAGGGTTGATAAAGCGGACGTTGTACGGGCAAGCGGCGATGCAGTATTTGCAGCCGACGCATTTGTCCGGATCCATCGTCACGATGTTGGTTTCCGGATCGCGGTGAGCTGCCTGTGTCGGGCAGACGCGAACACAGGGAGCATCGAGACACTGCTGACAAGAAACACGAACATATTTGCGTTCGCAGTCGCAGGGCTCGATTTTTCCGCAGTACGGGCAAGCCGTTCCGGGTTCTCTTCCGTTCTGGCGTTCTAAGGCCAGACGGAACACACCGGCTGGTGTTTTGTTGGTTTCGGCACAAGCCTCTTTGCACTCGCCGCAGCCGACGCACTTGTTCTGATCAAAGACCATGACATAGTGAGGCTTAGCGGAAGCCTGCTTTAAACCAGCAGCTGTGCCCTGAGTCTGAGCACTCTTGGCGGGAGTGTCCTTCTTTTCAGAGCAGCCGGCCAGCGTGAGAACAAACAGAGAACCGGCAGTCGTGCCCTTAATGAAAGTTCGCCTGTTGATGGTACTCACAATGTATCTCCTCGGCGGAATAAATCCGCGCTATCGGGGTTCGGAAGAGCAGCGGAGCGCTCTTCCGTACTCCTTTATTTTGTTGCGATCTTGTTGTAACCGCCTTTGTCCATGATTTGCTGGGCTTTGGCAAGATAAGCCTGCGCTGTCTTGACTTGGTCAAGCAGATAGTTCTGGGCATGCATACCCCAGGAACCGTCCTTCTTAATCATGGCGGCAATTTGGTCGGCTTTGTCGAGAAGAAGTCTGGCATCGGTCTGGTCAGCCGGGCTCAGACGAGTAACCTCAAGAAGCTTTCTCATGCGGGGGATGGCACCGGCGATTTCCTTGTAGCCTTCCTTAATCGGAGTCTGCCACTTCAGAGTTTCACCGTAGACCTCTTTTTGATCCTGATAAATCAGGCCTTCATCGAGTTTGGAGGTTGCCGCATTGTGGCAGCCTTTGCCTTCGAAGACCGTGTAGTCGGCAGGCGTGTTGCGGGCGCAGCTCCACATGAGATCAACGTATCCGTTTCCGTCTTCATCCTTGGCCATGACGTAGCCCTTGGCGGTGTCGTCCTTGCCGACTTTGACCTCACCTTCAACCATAGAAGAGGCCTTCGGGTCTACTAAGATCTTGTAAGTGTGGATACGGCGCAGAGCCTTCGGACCGGCGGCCTTCTGATCGGTCGAGTAGTCGGCGGCAGAGGCGACGTTCGGCATATGGCAGGCGATGCAGTCGAGCTTGTCATGTGTATCGGTGTGCGCAAATACATCGGCCTGGACGGTATGGCAGTCCTGACAGGTCTGGCGGATGACGGGCTTATTGACAACGGCCATCCAGGTGACGCCGTCAAGACTTCTCGGATCGGGACAGGTGTTGCAGCTCACGCCCTTCTGAGCATGGACGCTCATGAAGTGCTGATCGGCTTTTTCATGATATGCCTTGCCGGCGAGCTGGGTCTTTTGGTCTTTGGTCAGATCCGGCTTGGCATCCTTAGCGATACCGAGAGAAGCCATGAACTCAGGTTTTTTGGGGATGTTGATTTGATTAACGTTGTAAGAACCTTCTGCGGCGCAGGCGGCGGAAAAGCCGATCGCTGCCAGGCAGGAGAGCGTTAACGTTGTAATTTTGGTAAGCATAGTATTTTGCACCTTTATGTCGGCGGTCCGCTCAAGGCGTCCCGCCGGGAGTCTTTACTAGAGCATTTGAGCGTCGCCCTGATCCATTTCTTCCGCGAGGAAATCCGCCATTGCATCTTCAAGATAAGTTGAAGAGTAGAGATAGACGGTTCCGGCGGATGTGACGGTCACCCGAATGTCTTTGGCGTTTGGGTCTTCAGCGATTCGGTCGAGAACATCCTGAATGATGGTCGGATCGATTCGGAAGGGCGCAAATTCAAAGGTGAACACTCCGACCGGACGCGGATAGACGCGGGAACTCTCGCGAACCGTGTCCAAAATCTGCTCGTAGGGATTGTTCTGCGTAGAAAGCAGACGGGCATACGAGGCAGAAAGCAGCGGAGAGAAATGGTAATAGTGCTTGCTGTCCCAGCTCGTGAGATCTTCAATGCCGTACTGACCCTTGAGTACTTCTGCCAAAACGGTTTCGAAGTACTCCGGCGTGATCTCTCTGGGTGCGGGCTCAGCTTCTGCCGGCTCTTCTTTCAGGTCGGCAAGACTTAATTCGCCGCTGAAGAGAGAACCGAACATCTGTCTGCGGGAGATCAGTCGTCTGCGTTCTTTCTCTTCGGGGCTGTCGTCGGCCTTGTTGCGCAGCTTTCTTTCCATTTCCGGGATGGCTTCATATTCGGCCTTGATCTGAGAGACGGGAATAGGCTGCTGCATAGGAGCCTTGCTGAGAAATTCGTCGCGAAGATCTTCATGCGTCACAAGTTCAACCTTGCGGCTGTGTTCGGTAATCAGATCGATCAGCAGGACGATGTCAGCTTTGAGCTGGGCGGCATCCGTTACGGAGTTGGTATCAGGGTGATTCATAAGTTACTGCTCTATTTTCCGGGGATTAAACCTTCTTTCTGCATGACAGGGATAACGAATTCGAGATTGATATCCTTGTAAGCCTGTTCGGTCGGGGCGCCGGTGGCGGGATCCCAATTGATCAGCTTGAAGAAGATATCGAAGCTCTTTTCGATGTCGTCTTTATCCATGCGGATCGTGCCTTTCGTGAATGCGGGTCTGTCTTTGGCATCTTTAAAGATCCAGCCCGGATAGAAGTCGTGGTTCTTGCGCATGTTGACTTCATTCATTTCACGCATTGTGTAGGCGCGATGCAGTGTGAAGGCGCGGAAGCCGGCGTCATCAAGCTGCTTGGCAGTTGTGTTTCTGCCGGTTAAGGCGCGATAAACCTTACCTTCCATATCATCGTCACCGATATAGTTTTCAGACTTGTTCGGAGAGACAACCCACGGAGCCATCCAGGAGCAAAGACCGAGCATGTCGTGCAGTTCCTTGCGGCAGATGATCCAGCGCAGACGGCGCATCTTAGCCTCGTTGGTAGGCTTGTAATCGCCGATTTCGTCCACGGCGTCGCCGCTGCCCCAGAAGTGTTCGGCAATCTGCTTCTTCACGCTGATCGGCAGACCGCTGCGTGTGAAGTTCACGGTGCCGTGGCACATCGGGTCACGGTTGTAGAGGCAGTTGAGGACGACGCCGACCTGACCGTCGTCTTCGTTGGCGTGATGTTTCGGATGACCGAGGCCCCAGTAATTCGTCGATCCGTCGTTGGACCAGTCGGATTCCTGAATGCCGAAATGACCGAGCATGTAGGGAGTGCTTTCGCCGAGCCATTTGCCCATTTCACCCTGACGGTAAGCGATGCGCTGGAACAAATCCTGCAGGAAGGAAGCGTCGCAGTCTTCGATCTTCTGCCAAGGAATGGAGTTGTATTCTTTTTCGGGAAGAACTTTCTTCCAGAGACCCTTGACGTACATCTTCTTGAAGTCGCGGTGGAGCTGACCGTAGTTGCACCATACGCCGAGGTCATCCATTGTCTGGATGCCGACCATGGAAGCATGGCGGGCGGCCGGAAGGTCGTGCTTGGCGGCAATCTTTGGGAAGATGACGCGGCCGAAGTACAGAGACATACAGGTCTGTTCGGTCATCTTATTGATGTGATAGCGGGCGGCGGCTTCTTCGTCTTCAACGATGGAGTAGCAGCGCAGCGGGCAGGAGTAGCAGCCGTTGTTGCGAACCTGAATCTTTAAACCCTGAGGTTTGCCGAGGAAGAACTGGCTGGCGCACCAGCGATAGGAAATCTTGTTGGGGCTGCGCATATCTTCGCCGAGGATAATCGGCGGATTGGCTTTCTGCCAAACATTGCCCGGCATACCGTTCCAGCGGCTGCCCGGAGCCCAGAATTCAAACAAGGGGTTCGGTGCGGACGGAACGACGTGCTGGTTCAGAGAACCGAACAGATCGATGTTGCGTTCGGTGATCTTCTGCCATTCTTTCTTGTCGGCATGGATGTGGATCGGCTGGTCGCCCTGAATGACGACGCCTTTGAGCTTCTTGGAGCCGAAGATGGAACCGATACCGCCGCCGGAGTGCTGACGGGCGCTGATCAGAACGGACATCGGAACAAGGTTTTCACCGGCCGGTCCGATTACGGCGATGGAAGCCATCGGAGAGGTTTGGTCGGCAAGCATCTGCTGTGCGCGGCGAGTGCCTTGGCCCCAAATACCTTTAGCGTCGCGCAGTTCGAAATTGTCGTTATTGATGTAGAGGTAGACCGGTTTTTCGGATTTGCCTTCGATGATGATGAAGTCATAGCCGGCCTGTTTCAGGCGAGCGGCCATATCGCCGCCGATGTGGGCCGAGGCAATCATCGGCATCGGATAGATTGTCGGATAAATGGTTGTAATAGAAGTACGGCTGGAGCAAAGAGCGCCGGATCCGGAGAAAGGTCCCGGAGCGATCACGATCTTGTTGGCTTCATCGAGCGGCTGAGTCTTCGGAGGAACTTCGTCCCAGAAGACACGGTATCCCAGAGCGGTTCCGCCGATTTCATCTTTGAATCTCGGGAACGTCGGTTCTTTAGTGATTTTGCCGGTTGTTAGATTTACACGCAGGCCCTGACCGGTGTAGCCATATCTTTTTTGAATTGTGTCCATAGCAGTTCCTTAGAGATTTAATTAACCATGGCAGACCGAGCACTGGTTAGCATTTTCTTCAGGCAGATAACCGTGGGTCGGACGTCTGGCCGGTTCGCCGGAACGATCTTTCCAAGGCATATAGGTCAGAGCGGCAGCCGGGCAGGCTTTCACGCATTTCGGTTCGCCGTCGCAGAGGAAGCACTTGCTGGCTTTCTGTTTTTCGCGGTCGAAGCTCATCATGTCCCACGGACAGGCTTTCTGGCAGAGTCCGCAGCCGATGCACTTGTCTTCATCCACATAGCGGGCGCCGGTCTTGGGATCGACGTGGATGGCCCCCTGCGGGCAGGCATTGGCGCAGGGGACCGGGTGAGCGCACTGGCGGCACGTGTCTTGATAGACGGTGCTGTCGCCCCAGACGCCCTGCAAGGGACGAGCGCCCGGATTGCCCGGACCGTACCAAATATTGCGGCCGATACGAATACGAGCCAAAACCGGATCGTTCTTACCGTCGTTAAATTCGGTACAAGCCATTTCGCAGCGCTGGCAGTCGACGCAGAGAGAGGGATCGCCGACGATTAAGCCCTTGGGTGTTTCCAAAATGATGTAGGGCTGAGCGCCGGTCTGCGCGCGGGCTTGATTCATAGCAGCAAATGCTGCGGTTACGGTAGCTACCTGCAGGAAGCCGCGTCGAGTAATGTCTTGGGGCAGATTTACCCGAGACATTAGGTCTTTCAGATCAAACATGATTTCAATTTCTCCTGATGGAGGAACGACAGAGACTGTCGCAGAGAGAGAGCGCAGAGGACAAAAATGGGGACGTCCTCGGCGAGTCCGTTTTGGTGCAGTGATTAGTTACGGGCAGCAGACCAGCCGTCGCTTCCGACCGGTTTAATCGTCCAGCGAGTGCGAAGGATCGGTTCTGTGGCGGAGAAAACAACCGAACGAAGCTCTGGAGAAAGAGCTTTTGCGTAAACTACTTCTTTGAATCGGGTTGCCATTTTGTTCTCCGCAGCTATTCACTGCACTTGGGGTGTTATGTCGACACGGTTTGTTACAGTCCGCTTTCGACACGAACAAATTCTAACAATTTGTAATATTCTTGAAAAGAACTTTTGTAGAGTTACAAAAATTTTTACTGAATACGTAAAGTAAATACCCATCTAAAAGAAGAGCAAAAACTGTTAAGGATCAACAAAATATGAATGGCTGTTTTGTACTTTACCCCTTTAAGTTAGGAGAAGCCCTAACAAAAAGAATAAATGTAGGTATAAGCACGGACAATAGTTTCGGATGTGAACTCGCTGAAAATGTTGTTTGCATGGAAGACATTCCGCCTTATGACGTGTCGCTGAGAGACGGATGGGCGATCTGCTCAAGCGAGGGTAATCACACCTTAACGGGAGAACCGGTTAAAAACGGGGAGCAGCCTGCTTTGTTACAAAAAAACGGCGCTTGCTGGATAAATACCGGCGGATATCTTCCGATCGGAGCCGATGCTGTTGTATCGGACTCGGATCCGCAGGCACTGGATTTTGCTGCAGATGTGTATCCTTACGAGAACGTACTTCCGAAAGGAACGGAGTGGACCAAGGGCTCTCTAATCCTGAAAAAAGGCACCGTCCTCGGCGCCGGGGCGCAGGCTCTGCTCTTTGAGGCAGGAATTGAGAATATTCGCGTTTGGAAGCGTCCCTCGGCTGCGATCCTGGCGACGGGACACGAGATTGCGGAAGCCGGCGCGCGCAGCTCTGCCGGGCGGCATTCCAGCAATGCGGTTTATCTCATGAATCTCCTTTCAGGAATGGGGCTGACGGATACGGCGATCTTTTACGCCAGGGACGAAGCGAATTCGATTGCCGATCGTTTGGAAGTGCTGGCACAAAGTTTTGACTTCGTTATTACCGTCGGAGGTACCGGACAAGGCAAGAGTGATGTGCTGCGTCTTGCTCTGAAACGAGCCGGAGCAAAGCAGTCCGAAGATCAGACAAAACTTTCGAGTTCTCTGCCATTTGTGTGCGCGAATCTTAAGGACGCAGTGTTGTTCGGACTTCCCGGTAATCCCCTCGGGTTCGTCAACATTGTTCAGCGCGTTGTGCTTCCCGTGATTTGGCAGTCTTTCCGAACGGATCCTTTCTTTGTTAGACGTCAAAAAGTATTCATGGGATTTGATTACGAAGGCAAAGCCGGAGACATCTGTGTGCAGCTCGCGCCCTTCGAGGGTAAGGTCATCGCGCTCCCTGTACAGAAGGGAAGCGGGCGCTCGTCGGCTTTTCGTGATGCCGCCGCTGTGATTCCGAATCCTCAGGGCAGAAAGATTGAGGCAGGGGAGGCTGTGGAGGCGCAGATGTTTTTTAACGGTTTATTGGGCTGAGCCTCTTTCACCTCGGTAAGATAGATTAGAAAATCAAAAAACTTAAGTCACATGACCCGTTTGACCCGATTGTCAGCTGCCGCGCAGGCGCACTATGTTGTTCTCAGAAGTGTGCCGGAGATCTCATTGATTCCGTTTGATAAGAACATCGAGAAGCTCTTTCAGATCTTCTCCGACGGCTCGCGTGCCTACAACACCGACATTTCGGCCTTTGCGGTCTTTACCGACCAAATCCATCTGCTGCTGACGCCGCGAGAAAAAGCGGAAGATCTCTCACGCTTTGTGCAGCAGCTCAGCCGCCTTTACAGCCATTACTTTAATGATGAGTTTTCCCGCAACGGCAAGATTTGGCAGGGTCGATTTGAATCCTCTCTTCTACAGGGAAAAGGCAGACTTTTGGCGGCGACGATTTATATGGAGTGGCTGCCGTTTGTATACGGCTACGGAGAGCCGCAGTTTTATCCGTGGAGCAGCTATTTCCATCACGCCGGCATCCGCAGCGATTACTTCATGGTGCCTTCCAATGAGTATTGGGCACTCGGCAATACACCGTTTGAACGGCAAAAAACCTACAAAGATCTTTTTGAACGCGGTCCCGATAAGGCTTTTGGTGAGCGTCTGATGGACTGCGTAAAGCGCGGCTGGCCGATCGCAGAGAAAAAATTTCTGGAATCCATCGGCGTTGAGGCGGAAAGAATAGCGCCGCAGCGCGGAAGAGGTCGCCCCCGCAAGACGGCAACAGAAAACCCTCTTTAATCTGACACCAATTTACCGAACAAGAAAAGAAAAATTTTATATATTAGTGTCACCTTGAAATATTTCGTTATATTTAGCGAAGTTAAATCCTCTATAACAAAAAAGTCTTCAATAAAGAATCCATTCAGGAGAACCCCATGAGCACTCGCTCAGACCAAAGGAAAGATGCAGCCGAGCACGGACTCTACGATCCTGCTTATGAGCATGAGGCTTGCGGTGTCGGTTTCGTCGCCAGCGTTAAAGGGCAGGCCAGCCACGAAATCGTGACGCAGGCGCTGCAAATTCTAAAAAATCTTGATCACCGCGGCGCGGTCGGTGCCGATCCGCTGTGCGGTGACGGTGCCGGTATTTTGATTCAGATTCCGGATGCCTTCTTCCGCGCCGAAATGGCCAAGCAGAATATTCTTCTGCCTCCGGCAGGCGACTATGGCGTCGGCATGATTTTCCTGCCGCGAGAACACGCTTCTCGGCGGGCCTGCGAACAGGAACTCGAACGTGTTGTGAAAGCCGAAGGGCAGGTCGTTTTAGGCTGGAGAGACGTTCCCGTCGACACTACCATCAAGATGTCGAAGACGGTTTTGGAGACCGCCCCGGTCATCCGCCAGATCTTTATCAGCCGCGGCCCCGACGTCATGGTGCCGAACGCTTTGGAACGCAAGCTCTACGTAATTCGTAAGCTGGCAGGTCACAAGATTCAGGCTCTGAAGCTCAAACACGGTAAAGAATTCTATGTGCCGTCGATGTCAACAAAGACCATTGTGTACAAAGGTCTTTTACTGGCCGACCAGGTCGGTCCCTACTACAAAGATTTGAATGATCCTCGGGTCGTCAGTTCTATCGCGCTGGTTCATCAGCGTTTCTCGACCAACACATTCCCGAGCTGGGAACTTGCCCATCCGTACCGCATGATTGCGCACAACGGCGAAATCAATACGGTTAAAGGCAACTTTAATTGGTTAAGAGCTCGCGAACGTGCCGTTGAAACAGCGGTCTTGGGCGATGACGTCAAGAAGCTGCTGCCGATCATTTATGAGGGTCAGAGTGATACAGCCTGTTTGGACAACATGCTTGAACTCTTGGTAATGAGCGGCTATCCGCTTGCCCAGGCCGTGATGCTGACCATTCCGGAAGCCTGGGAACAGGCCAAGGGACAAATGGACCCGGCCCAGCGTGCGTTCTATGAATACTATGCTGCCATGCTGGAACCTTGGGACGGTCCGGCCGCTGTCGGATTTACCGACGGTGTGCGCATCGGCGCCGTGCTCGACAGAAACGGACTGCGTCCGGGCCGCTACATTCTGACCAATGACGATATCGTGATCCTGGCCTCGGAAGCCGGAACACTGCCGATTCCTCAGAGCCAAATCAAGAAGAAATGGCGTCTGCAGCCGGGCAAGATGTTCATGATCGATACCGAACAGGGCCGCATTATTGAAGACGAAGAAATTAAACGCACGCTGGCTCTGAGCAATCCCTACAAGGAATGGACAAAACGCTTGAACATTCATCTTTCCGACGTGGTTGCTCCGCCTCCGCAGCCCAACAATAACCCTGTCCCTCTCACCAAACGCCAGGAAGCGTTCGGCTACGGCGAAGACGACATCAAGTTCGTGCTGCGCCCGATGGCGGAAAAAGGAGCCGAGGCAATCGGTTCTATGGGAAACGACACGCCGCTCGCGATGCTCTCTCACAGAGCCAAGCCCTTCTACCATTATTTCCGCCAGCTGTTTGCTCAGGTGACGAATCCTCCGATTGACCCGATCCGCGAGCAGCTCGTGATGTCGCTGGTCTCTTTCGTGGGACCGCGTCCGAATCTGCTGGATATCAACAACGTTAATCCGCCGCTGCGTTTGGAACTTTCTCAGCCGATTCTCGGTATGGAAGAAATGGCCAAGATGCGCCGCATCGACCGCTATACCGGCGATAAGTTCCGTTCCTATGAAATTGACACGACTTATCGCGTCGCTTGGGGCGAAGAGGGTGTGGAAGCTCGCCTGGCCTCCCTTTGCGCCCGAGCTGTTGATGCTGTCAAAGACGGCTATAGCATCCTGATCCTGACGGATCGGAAGATGAATGAAGAGCGCGTTGCGATTCCGATGCCGCTTGCTATCAGCGCGATTCACCAGCATTTAATTGCAGCCGGCCTTCGCACCAATACCGGTCTTGTCATCGAAACCGGAAGCGCTCTGCAGACACATCACATGGCGGTACTCGCTGCCTACGGTGCCGAAGCGATTCATCCGTACCTTGCTCTGGAAACGATCGAACAGCTCTATAAGCCGGGCAATCCGAGCGGAATCGATGCAAAGACAGCAACCCAGAACTACATTCACGCCATCGGCAAAACCTTCAAGAAGATTATGAGCAAGATGGGTATCTCAACTTACATGAGTTACCGCGGCGCCCAGATCTTTGAAGTTCTTGGCCTGGATAAGGAGTTCGTCGACCGCTACTTCCCCGGTACCAGCTGCAAAGTCGGAGGCCTGGGCATTTTTGACGTGATGCGCGAGGCAATCGAGCAGCATAAGGAAGCCTTTGCCGATAAGAACCATCGTCATAAACTGCTTCCGACTCTCGGCGAATATCAGTGGAGAGCCCGCGGCGAAGAGCATATGTGGACGCCTGAGGCAATTGCTAAACTTCAGCACGCCACACGCGGCAACTCTTATCAAACTTATAAGGAATATGCCGAAATCATCAACGACCAGAGCCAGCGCCAGATGACGCTGCGCGGCCTGATGGAATTTGATGTTGATCCTTCTAAGGCGATTCCGCTGGAAGAGGTCGAACCGGCAAAAGAAATTGTGAAGCGCTTCGCAACCGGCGCCATGTCGCTCGGGTCCATCTCGGCAGAAGCCCACGCGGTTCTCGCTGTGGCCATGAACCGAATCGGAGGCAAGAGCAACACCGGTGAAGGCGGCGAGGATCCGAAGCGCTACGAAGCAGAAATGCGCGAAGGTCATTCTCCTGTTAAGCAAGGCGACACATTGAAGTCGATCTTGGGCGAAGACCGCATTGTGGCTGACGTTCCTCTGGAAGAGGGCGATTCTCTGCGCTCCCGTATCAAACAGGTGGCAAGCGGACGCTTCGGTGTGACAGAAGCCTACCTGTCGAGTGCAGACCAAATTCAGATCAAGATGAGTCAGGGCGCAAAACCCGGCGAAGGCGGTCAGCTGCCGGGTCATAAGGTCAGCGAATACATTGCTCAGCTGCGTTACTCCATCCCCGGTGTCGGCTTGATCTCGCCACCTCCGCATCATGACATTTACTCGATCGAGGACCTGGCACAGCTGATCCGAGATCTCAAGATGGCCAACGACAAGGCGGACATCAGCGTGAAGCTCGTAAGCGAGCAGGGTGTCGGGACGGTTGCTGCCGGCGTTGCCAAAGCAAAAGCGGACCACATCGTCATTTCCGGTCATGACGGCGGAACCGGTGCTTCTCCGCTTTCTTCTATCAAGTTTGCCGGTACGCCTTGGGAACAAGGGCTTTCGGAAACTCAGCAGACCTTGGTGATCAATAATTTGAGAGATCGCGTCCGAATTCAGGTTGACGGCCAGATTAAGACAGGACGTGACGTCGTGATCGGTGCGCTGCTGGGCGCCGATGAATTCGGTTTTGCAACTGCTCCGCTGGTTGTGGAAGGCTGCATGATGATGCGCAAGTGCCATCTCAACACTTGTCCGGTCGGTATTGCCACACAGGATCCTGAACTCAGAAAACGCTTCCACGGCGAACCGAAGCACGTTGTGAACTACTTCTTCTTCGTTGCCGAAGAAGTCCGTGAAATCATGGCAAGCCTGGGCATTCGCAAGTTTGAAGGCTTAGTGGGGCGTTCCGACCTGCTGCGTCAGAAGAAGATGCATCCGGCCAAGTGTGCTCACTTGGATCTGTCTCGAGTTCTGTTTCAGCCGGAGGTCGATGATCCGAACAAGCGCCGTCAAAGCGCCAAGCAGGATCACGGTCTGGAAAAAGAACTGGACTACCAGCTGCTGGATCTTTGCCGCAATGCTATTGAGAAGAAAGAAAAAGTCAGCTTTATCTCTCCGATCAAAAACATTCACCGCACGGTCGGTACGAAGATTTCTTCGGAAATTATTCGTCGCTGGGGTGCCGAAGGTCTGCCCGAAGACACACTGCACATTCAGCTGACCGGCATTGCCGGACAGTCCTTCGGAGCCTTCCTGGCCAACGGTGTGACGCTGGATCTGGTCGGTGAAGCCAACGATTATGTCGGTAAGGGTCTCTCCGGCGGACGCATTATTGTTCGCTGCCCGACCGACTTCCGAGGCAGAGGCGACGAAAACATCATCGCCGGCAACACGGTTCTGTACGGAGCTACGAGCGGTGAAGCCTTCTTTAACGGCGTAACCGGTGAGCGTTTTGCCGTTCGTCTTTCCGGCGCAACAGCGGTTTCTGAAGGCTGCGGCGATCACGGCTGCGAATACATGACCGGAGGCACTGTGGTGGTTTTGGGTAACGTCGGAAGAAACTTCGGCGCCGGTATGTCGGGCGGTATTGCTTATGTCTATGACGAAGACGGAACGTTTGCGAAGCGCTGCAATTCTGAGAGCGTTGAACTCTGCGCCGTCCTGCCGGACAAAGACCAGGCAGCTTCCGGCGACCACAGCGCCTGGCACCTCGGTAAGACGGACGAGAGCATCCTGAAAGACCTGGTCAATCGTCACTTCCTCTACACAGGAAGCCAAAGAGCCCGAGATATTCTCGACGATTGGCCGAGAAACCTTCAGAAGTTTGTGAAGGTCTTCCCGAAAGAATACAAACAAGCTTTGCTCAAAGGCATTGCTCATTCAACCGCCTGAGGTGAACCATGGGAAAAGTAACAGGATTTATGGAATTTGAGCGTCTCGAACAGGCGCACGAACCGGTTGCTCAGCGTAAAACGCATTTCCGCGAGTTCATTACTCCGCTGAGCCAACAGGAAGCAAAGCAGCAGGCAGCCCGCTGCATGGACTGCGGAACGCCGTTCTGCACATTCAGCTGTCCGCTGCACAATGTCGCACCGGAATTTAACGACTTGGTCTACAACGAAGATTGGGAGAAGGCTTATCTCGTCCTGTCTTCAACCAATAACTTCCCGGAGTTCACCTCTCGTGTTTGTCCGGCCTTGTGCGAAAACGGCTGCATCATGAATTACACGCAGCGCGCCATGGGTGTTAAGTCCATTGAACGCGCCATTATCACGAATGCCTGGAATCAGGGCTGGGTCAAGCCTGAGCCCCCGAAAGAGCATAAAGATAAGTCGGTTGCGGTCGTCGGCAGCGGTCCTTCCGGGCTGGCTTGTGCACAGCAGCTGGCTCGAATGGGATACGCCGTCACGGTGTTTGAAAAGAACAAACGCCCCGGCGGCCTGCTGCGCTACGGCATTCCTGACTTCAAGCTGGACAAGAGTCTGATCGATCGCCGTATTGCACAGATGGAAAACGAAGGCGTGCAGTTCCGCTGCTCTACTTCTATCGGCATCAAAGATCATCCGCACGGAATTTGGAACGACAGCGAACGTGCGATCGATGCGTCCGAGCTTCTTCGAGATTTCTCTGCCGTCGTGCTGGCAGTGGGCTCTGAGACGCCGCGAGATCTGCAGGTGAAAGGCAGGGATCTCAAAGGCATTCACTTTGCGCTGGAGTATCTCCCTGTGCAGAACAAGCACAATGCGTCTGAGACTTTTGACGAAGACATCAGCGCCAAGGATCGAAAGGTGCTGATCATCGGCGGCGGCGACACCGGCAGTGACTGCTTGGGTACTGCAATCCGTCAGGGTGCCGAGAAGGTGCTTCAGATCGACCTGGGTCCGAGACCGCCGGAAAGTTACGATAAGTCGATGGTTTGGCCCAACTGGCCTAACGTTCTTCGTACGTCTACTTCCCAGGAAGAAGGCGGCGAACGTGACTATGCGATCTCCACCAAAGAATTTTTGTCTGACGACGAAGGACGTGTCCGCGGCGTTAAGGCTGTGCGGCTGGAATGGTTGAAAGATCCGGTTACCGGACGCAGAACCTTCAAGGAGATTCCCGACAGTGAGTTCGAAATTGAGAGCGACCTGGTGCTTTTGGCGATGGGCTTCCTGCATCCGAGTAGTCCGGTGATGGATGCTTTCGGCGTTCAAACCGACATGCGCGGCAACGCTCAGGCAGCTTACGAAGGAGAAGACGCTTTTCGTACAAACGTTCCGAAGGTTTTCGCGACAGGAGACTGCCGCAGAGGCCAGAGTTTGGTGGTCCGCGCCTTAGCCGAGGGCCGTCGATGTGCTGAAGCTGTCGACAAGTTCCTCAGCGGCGAGCAGAATTAGTTCTTTTTTGCATACTGCTCATGGAACGAATTTTCCGATTTCCGATCAAGGTCGGCAAAGAATCGATTGATGTGCTGGGTCATACCAACAACAAAGAGTATCTCCGCTGGATGGAAGAGGCGGCGCTCGCTCACTCCGACTCGCTCGGGTGGACGATGGGCCGCTATCTGAAAATCGGAAAAGTCTTTGTTGCAAGTACTCATAAGATTGAGTACTTGCGGCCCACGTTTGAAGGCGACGAGCTCACCATGCTCACGTGGGTAGAGACGATGGACGGGTCAAAAAGCCGCCGTTGTTTCTATCTAAAGCGGGACAATAAAGTCTGCATGCAAGGCTGGACGGAATGGACGTTTGTCGATCTTCAGACGGGGCGGGCGGCAAATATTAGTGGGGAGGTCAAAAATGATTTCCCGCTTGTGCCGGCGGACGATCCGGAGCTCAAAGCATCAGGCGTTCGAAGAAGTCCTTCGCAGTCATGATCCAGGTAAGTTTGGGCGGCTTCGGCCGCCTTTATTATTTTTGTGCATGAAAACTGTAACTATTTCTTTACCCCGTGAGTAGCTGAATCCGATTTAACGCCTTTAATCAAAGGAATAGCCCGCGCGGGTGTGGCATAATCGATCAATTAGGCATTTGTGTAAGAATGCCTGTTTTGGTTTTATTGGGTCGACGATGGAGAGACAGGACAACGACTGGATTGTCGAAATTAAGGACATGAGCTTTTCTTATGCGGAAGGCTCCCGCGTCATTTTGGATGACGTGAGCTTATCCTTCCGTAAAGGCGAAGTGATTGCCATAATGGGCGGCTCCGGCATGGGCAAGACAACACTCCTAAAACTTATCGGAGGATTGCTGACGCCGGATAAAGGAGAAGTCTTCATTGACGGAGAGCGGCTGAATACAGCGAATCTCGATTCTCTGTACCGCATTCGCAGAAAGATGGGAATGCTGTTTCAGTTCGGAGCACTGTTTACGGATATGACGGTGTTTGACAACGTCGCTTTTCCGCTGCGTGAGCACACGGATCTCCCCGAAGCTTTGATTCGAGATCTCGTTTTGCTCAAACTCAATGCGGTCGGACTTCGCGGTGCCGCTCAGCTTTACCCGTCCGAGATCTCCGGCGGTATGAGTCGCCGCGTTGCGCTCGCCAGAACTGTCGCACTTGATCCGATGCTCATTATGTACGACGAGCCCTTTGCCGGTCTGGATCCGATTTCTATGGGCGTCACCGCTCAGCTGATCCGCAATCTGAATACTGTTCTCGGTTCGACTAGTCTGATCGTCACGCACGACGTTCAGGAGACATTCGGTATTGCGGACTATGTTTACATGATTTCCAGCGGAAAAGTAGCCGCTCACGGAACACCTGACGAGTTGCGTCAGAGCAAAGATCCGTTCGTCTATCAATTTGTTAACGGTTTGCCGGACGGTCCTGTCCGATTCCAGTATCCGGCCGAACCGCTGAATCAGGAGCTTGGTCTGAAATGATGGGTATTTTTAATTGGATCAGTTCCCTCGGCGCCTGGGCGCTTTCCGGCGTACGTACGCTCGGAAACTTCTCTCGCTTTCTTTTCCGTTTAGTTGTAAATCTCGGGCCGTCATTCACTCGTTTTCAGGGCACGGTCAAACAGCTGTATTTTGTCGGCAACTACTCTCTCGTCATTATTTTGGTGAGCGGCTTATTCGTCGGCTTTGTACTTGGTCTGCAGGGAGACTACGTTCTTTCGAGTTACGGCAGCGAGCAGGCGCTCGGCGTTTTGGTAGCTCTGTCCCTGCTCAGAGAGCTGGGGCCGGTGGTGACCGCGCTTCTTTTTGCGGGGCGCGCCGGAACGTCGCTCACGGCTGAGATCGGTCTGATGAATGCCGGGGAGCAGCTTTCTGCTCTGGAAATGATGGGTGTCGATCCCATTCGCAGAATTTTGGGCCCGCGTTTCTTAGCTTGTGTCATCTCGATGCCGCTGCTTGCGATTATGTTCTCCGCCGTCGGCATTATCGGCAGCTGGGTTGTGGCTGTCCCGCTGATCGGATTGGATTCCGGCGCCTTCTGGGCGCAGATGCAGGCCGGCGTTGAAGTCGGACCCGATATCGGCAACGGCATTATCAAATCTTTTGTGTTCGGGGTTGCCGTCGGAGCGATTGCGCTTTATGAGGGCTACACGGCTCGCGCAACACCGGAAGGTGTCTCGAGCGCGACCACACGAACTGTAGTTGTTTCTTCTCTTGTTGTTTTAGGGTTGGATTTCATTCTGACCGCCTTTATGTTTACGCACGGTTAGAAAGGAAAATCAGTCATGCAGAATCAGAATACAAAAATTAACTTTCTCGTCGGCTTGTTTGTTCTCGGCGGCATTATTGCTCTGCTGTTTCTTGCGCTCCAGGCCGCAAACCTGAGTTCGTTCTCTACCTCCAAGAGCTACGAAGTCACTGCCTACTTTGACAATATCGGCGGCTTAAAAGCCCGCGCTCCGGTAAGAAGCGCCGGAGTGCTGGTCGGCCGCGTCAAATCCATCAGCTACGACAATGACACCTTTCAGGCAAAAGTCGTGATCTCTATGGAGAACCAATTCAAGTTTCCGGCAGACACTTCTGCAAAGATTCTCACGGCCGGTTTGATCGGTGAACAGTACATCGGTCTTCAGCCCGGAGCTGACGATAAGGATTTAACCAACGGCGGGAGAATAGAATTTACTCAAAGTGCTGTTGTTTTAGAGAACTTGATCAGCCAGTTCATGTTTAATAAAGCAGAAGAGAACGCTGGTTCTAAAAAGGAATAAGAAATGAAAAAGAAGATCTTGGCTCTCGCGCTCGTCGGAGCGGCTTTGCTGTCCGGCTGCGCCTCCGTCCCGAAGGACGCCGGTCAGAACCCTGACGATCCCTGGGAAAGCTTGAACCGTCAGACCTTTGCCTTTAACCAAGGCTTGGACTTTATTTTGATCCGTCCTTTGGCCAAGGGCTATCAGTTCATCACGCCGAAGCCCGTGCGCGAAGGTGTCACCCGCGTGTTCCAGAACACAATGGAACCGTCTAACGCAGTCAACAATGTTCTTCAAGGAAAAGTCGAAGAGGGCATCCTTTCCTTGTTCCGTCTCATGATTAACTCTACCGTCGGCGTCGTCGGTATTTTCGACGTGGCCCAGATGGTTGATATTCCCCGCATGCCGGAGGATTTCGGCCAGACTCTGGCGACATGGGGCGTCCCCAAGGGCCCGTACTTCGTCATTCCCGTCTTAGGGCCTTCGACCGTTCGCGATACCGTCGGCTTAGTTCCGGAGATCTTCCTCGATCCGAACACCTACGTGGGTAAGGACTGGTTCGTATGGCCGTGGTGGGGCGCCAAGTTCGTCAACGCCAGAGAGCGTCTGCTTCCGGTCACGGATATGCTGGATAAGACCGTCGATCCGTACGTCGCGACACGTAATGCCTATCTGCAGCAGCGTCAAAACTCGCTTCAGGACGGTGACGGTCCTGCAATGATTCAGCAGCCTCTGCTGAGCCCGTTCAGCGATGAAGACTCCGATAATGCTGATAAAACCGCCAAGGATGAAAAGAAATGAGAAAACTGATTAGCCTGGTTGTCGTTTTTTTCCTCTCCGTCTTCGGAGCCGCGGCCACCGCGGAACCGAGCGTGTCTCCGGAAAAACTGGTTATGGAAGTTTCCACCCAGGTTCTGGATGAAATTAAGAAAGACCCGGCTTTGGCTGCGGCTGATCCGTCTCACGTTAACCAGCTCGTAGATAAAAAGATTCTGCCTTACACCGACTTTGCCACGATGACGCGTATGGCTGTCGGTCCGGCCTGGAGAAAGGCTGACGAGGCTCAGCGCAAAGAAATCATGCAGCTATTCCGTACACTTCTCGTTGCTGTTTACTCCGGCGCCCTGAAGGAAGCCAATAACTACACGGTTGAGCTGGCCAAATCTCGTCCGAGCAATGATCCTCGTCTGACGATCGTTCGGACACGTTTGGTGGCCAGCCAGCGCGATCCGATTCAGCTGGACTACCGTCTGATGAATACCGGCAAAGATTGGAAGATCTTCGACGTCTGCGTCGGCGGCGTTTGGCTCGTTGAGAACTATCGTTCTCAGTTTGCTTCCGTTATCGGAAACTCCGGCCTCACCGGTTTGATCGCACAGCTGAAAGACCGCGTGCAGAAGCTTGAAGCCAACAAAGGAAAGTAGGGATGAAGTTGCAGGCTCAGCACATCGGCTTTGATAATGCCGTTGCGATTTTGAACCAAGGCATACAGGCCATTGATTCAGGCGACAGCGTGATGGACATGCAGGATGTTCGGAAAACCGACAGCGCTGCGGTGGCCGTCGTGCTGGAATGGATTCGGAGGGCTCAGGCGAGAGGCGCCGAGCTGAAAGTGATCAACGCTCCTGACTCTTTCCAAAATTTGGTCAAACTTTACAGTCTTTCGGACCTCATTAAGTAAGGCCTGAAAATCAAAAAAGCCCTCGAAATCGGAGGGCTTTTTTGTGGACGAAACTAATTAGGGCTGGGCCGGAGCAGGTGCTTGTGCCGGGGAGGACGCTACAGCCGGAGCCTGATTCTTCAGACTATCGATTGCCTGCTGCTGACGAACCTTATTCAAGTCGATTTCTGTCTGAACTTTGGAGCGTTTGGCTTCTAAGTCGAGTCGCTTGCTTTCCAAATCCATCTGCATCATCTGATCCTGATAGTTTTGGAGTTTCTGTTTCTGAGCAGCGGCTTCCGCTTCAGCTGCTTGCTGTTTAGCTTGCTGAGCAGCCTTAGCTTCAGCTCTGGCCTTGGCTTGGCGAGCTTGAGCATCCGCACGCTGACGAGCGGCTTTCTCAGCGGCGCGAGCTTTTTCTAAAGCGACCGCTTGTTCGTTTGCCTGAATCTGACGTTCAGCCTGCTGGACGTTAAGAATCTGCTGGTCCGACGGAGAAAGGGGGACCAGAGGTGTGACGGTCTCGGTGATCTGGGCCGAAGCTGCCGAGCCGATCGCAAAGGCGCACACAGCGGCGAGAAGTTTAAGTTTCATAAGCGTTGTACCTCACCAAAACACGGAAACAAAGGTTATCTCTTGCAGCCGTACGGGTTGTTCGGCTGAATACGAGTGCTTGTCGGACCTGTGGAGGTCATGATGGCAGGGCCGTACTTGAATTCGCACATTTGACCGACTTGAGCGGAGTTAAAAATTCTGCCGTTCATCTTAAAGGTCAGCTGGACGCCGTCAACCAAGGAATTCTGCGGAGAGGCGGCACTGGATCCGGCTGCGCCTAAGGCTGCACCGGCGATAGCGCCGATAGCGGTACCGCTGTCTCTATGATGTGTCACCTGATTGCCGATCACGGCACCGAGAATGCCGCCGAGTGCAGTACCGACCATCTGAGAAACGTTGCGGTCGGATTGGTTATTCACGGCAACGCGGGCAGGCTGAATCGCAATAATTTCAACCGTCTGAACCTGCTGGGCCTGGTTGACCTGGTTGCTGCCGTAAACATCGGAACGATACATGTCGCCGTTAGTCTGACATCCGGCAAGAGCGAAAAGCGCAACTGCAGGAACCAGCAATTTTGTTTTGATCATGGCTGACAAACCCCTTTGTCTGTAAAAATAAATTCTGATCTTTCAATGATAATGAACAATCCCCACGGTCGGATACTTCCTTTGCGCCTAACTGAGCCATAAGGTCGGCGGAACGGTAAAAATTGTAAAGATTAGTGTTGACGTCGGTGGGGAAGACAACTTTTTTCACACATGCAAAAAGGTCATCAATGATGCAAGATTTGGGAGACTAGACCATTTATTCGTGCGCAACGCTTTTATACTACGGGCAATACTTCGAAGCGACTTAATACCTATGCTGTTCTCTCACATTCTTTCCCAGGTGAAAGTTCATACCGGCAGGCTGTCCCGTTGGTTAACCAATAACTGTTCGGGAAAATGGAGCTACCGAATTAATATGTTTTGTTTCGGTTTGGCTTGGCTGATCTTTCCGATTGAGAACAGGTTCTATCAAAAGATCGTTAAAAATCGCACTTATTATTTTCCGCAGATCGATTTCCATAATCTGCGGCCTTTAGATCCCATACGAGGGATTATCCAGCTTATTTTCCTGATGTTTGTTGCCGGCAGCAAAGAAGATGCTGCCAAACGTCTGTCGCACTCAACGTATGCCAGCCGTTTTTTTCTGTTTCGCTGGATAAACCATCTCTTCAAGAGGATTAATCGCGGGACGCGAATGATCGCCGAGCGCGTATCCAAGAAACTGGCTTCCGAAGGAAAAGAGAAGGTCAGCGACCACAAGCCTCAGCATCAGAAACCGTCGCTTTTTAAGAAGATCTTCGTGGGCTTTTTGCTCGCGATCGGCTTTGTGCTCTACGTGCTCTGTATCACTCAGCCTTTCAGCTTGGAAGAGCAAGTTATCTTCCTGCTGATCTTAGGCGTGATCGCGCTCACTTTGTTCCAGGCGCAGACCCGCTTTACGCTGCTGATGCTGATCGTGATTTCGGTTATCGTCTCGTCGCGCTATGTGTGGTGGCGTTATTCGGAAACACTGAATCCCAACAGCTACACTTCTGTGATTTTTACCTGGCTGCTGATCATCGCCGAAACCTATGCCTTCATCGTGATGCTGCTCGGCTACTTCCAGGTCTGCTGGGTGCTTGACCGAAAACCGGCCTCTTTACCGAAGGATAAGGAGCGCTGGCCGAGTGTCGATATTTTCATTCCGACTTACAACGAACCGCTGGACGTTGTGAAACCGACGGTGTACGCAGCGCTCACCGTGGACTGGCCCAAAGAAAAACTCAATGTTTATATCTTGGACGACGGCAGCCGTAAGGAATTTAAAGACTTTGCCTGTGAAGTCGGCGCCGGCTATATCGAGCGCGAAGAACACAAGCACGCCAAGGCCGGCAACATTAACCACGCGATGGGCATCACTAAGGGCGACTTCATTGCCATCTTTGACTGCGATCACGTGCCGGTAAAAACGTTCCTGCAAAAGACGATGGGCTGGTTCTTAAAGGACGAGAAAATCGCTTTGGTGCAGACGCCCCATCATTTCTATTCACAGGACCCGTTTGAAAAGAACCTGCATCTCAAAGAGAATGTTCCGAATGAGAACTCGCTCTTCCATGACTTCATTCAGAAGGGCAATGACACATGGAACGCAACGATGTTCTGCGGTTCCTGCGCCATCATGCGCCGTAAAGCCTTAGAAGAAGTCGGCGGTATCGCTGTTGAAACCGTGACCGAAGACGCGCACACCTCTTTGAAGCTCAATCGAAGAGGCTGGTCCTCTGCTTTTCTAAGCACGCCGCTCTCCGCAGGTCTCAGTACCGAAACTTTGGCGGCGCATATCGGCCAGCGAATTCGCTGGGCCCGAGGCATGGTGCAGATTTTCCGCTTGGATAATCCGCTTTTCGGCAAGGGCCTGACGATTCCGCAGCGCCTGTGCTTCCTAAACGCGATGATTCACTTCCTGCACGGACTGCCGCGAATCATCTTCTTAATCGCTCCGCTGCCCTTCCTCTTTGCCAATATCTACGTGATTTACGCCAGTGCGATCGCGATTTTCGTGTACTTGATCCCGCATATGGTGCATTCCACGATGACGACGTACATGATTCACCGCGGCTACCGATTCCCCTTCATCAGTGCGCTGTATGAGACGATTTTGTCTTGGTACATTTTCGTGCCGACGCTCGTCGCGCTCATCGCGCCTCATAAAGGCAAATTCAACGTGACGGCCAAGGGCGGAGTGATTGATAAAGAGTATTTGGACTGGGCAGTTGCTCGCCCGTACTTCTACCTTCTGCTTTTGAATCTGGCGGGTTTCTTTATCGGTATCTATCGAATGATCGGAGCAGGGGCTTATGAAGTTCTGATGCTTTTAATCAATCTCGGCTGGATCATCTATAACCTGATCATTCTGTTTGCGGCGATGGCTGTGACGGTTGAAAGTGTGCAGAAGCGCAAGTTCCCGCGCGTGTCTTTCACTGCATCGGTACACCTTCAGGTCGGAGACGAATTGATCCCTGCGGTCATGTCAGCCTTCTCTCAAAAGGACTGCGTCGTAGATCTGAAAAACGCTTCGGACTTAAGCAGGATTTCGCTCGAAGAACCGGTGAAACTGATTTTCGGTTCTAAGAAAAAGCCTTCGACAACATTTGACTGCACGGTGACAGCCGCGTTTGAAAACGGCGTCGTTGAACTATTGGTCGCGCAGCCGACGCGTACTAAAGAAATGGAATACGTCGAGTGCACGTTCGGTACGCCTGACATCTGGATTCAGAGACAAGCAAAAGTTAAAGGCTACGGAATGTTTGACGGATTCTTCGCGCTGCTGCACATGGCACGCATGGGCGCTGAGGCATTTGCGCACTTCTCGAATCCTCAGGCCGGTTGGTTCCTAAAGGCTTCGGTTTGGACATTTAAGTGGGTCATCAGCTTCATTCCTCGAGTCCCGTCACTTAGACGCGAAAACAAGAATTCTCCTTTCGAGGAACATCATCCGCTCTACTTGCCTAAAACAATTTCATCGGTTCATAGCGCGTAATAACGAACTAAAATCTTACGCAGTTAGAAATATTACGGCTTAATGAGTCATTCGGAAGATCTCGGTCAGATATGTTTAAGAATAAAAAATTCTCTCTTCTTCTATCCGGTACAGTGCTCTGCGCACTGAGTGCAGCTTTTGCGAGCGTCGCGTCCGCAGCCCCTGAACCCGCCACATTTATGCGGGATGTTCAGCCGGCCTTCCGGACAGACGAAATCCCGGTGATCCGCAAAGACAGTCCCTTGTTTAATTACTCCACGGAAGGAGCAATTGAACAGATCAAGATGACGGGCATCTACAACGAAAGATCTTTCCGCTTTTATTCCGCAAAGAACGAGCTGATTTCAAAGGCTTCGGTCACGCTTCGCTATACGCCGTCTCCGGCTTTGATTCCTCAGCAGAGCCAGCTCAATGTTTACTTAAACGGCCAGCTGCAGAAGAGCCTTCCGATTACCAAAGATCAGCTCGGCAATCAGGTTTCTGCAACGGTGGATCTCAATGCAAAGCAGTTTGACAGCTCCAACCGTCTGACACTGGAGTTTGTCGGTCAGTACACGCAGATTTGCGGCTCTCCTGCAAATCCTGCCTTGTGGTTGACAGTCGACTCTTCGAGCTACCTGTCTTTGAATACTCAGAAGCTGCGTTTAGCCAACGATCTTTCGATTCTGCCGGCACCTTTTGTCAACACCATCAGTCCGGCCGCAACGACGCTGCCGATGGTTTTTGCTTCTGCGCCCGACAATCACTTCAAAGAAGCAGCCGCCGTGCTCGCTTCTTGGGCTGGTGTGCGCTCCGAGTGGCGCGGAATTGAATTTCCGGTCTACTACAACGAACAGCCGGCCGAGCAGAACTATGTCGCTTTTGTTACCAATGACAGTCGTCCCGACTTCCTGAAGTTCCTGCCCAGAGTCGAAGCGCCGACGATTTCGATCGTAAATGCGCCGAACAGTCTGTACGCCAAAGTTCTGGTGATTGCCGGCCGCAACGCTGACGACCTGCTGACAGCCGCTCGTTATCTGGCGACGGCCGATGCCGGCATCGTCGGAGGCATGGTCACGATTGAAAACTTCAAGGGTGAACCGGACCGCAAGGCTTATGACGCGCCGTCTTGGGTCAACACCGATCAAAAGATTCCGTTCGAGAAGCTTTCCAAGTACCGCGGCCAGCTCACCAGCACCGGTTTGCATCCGGCTCCGATCAAACTTGACGTGCGGCTTCCGCCGGACCTTTTCATGGTCAACCGCAGCAACGTGAATCTGGATCTGCGTTACCGCTATACCCGTCCGATGGGCGGGGAACCGGCTCAGATGCGCTTCCTGCTGAATGACCAGTTGGTCGAGTCTTATGACCTGAGCCCGACAAAAACGAGCAACTCGTTTATGTCGCAGTTCTCGTTCATTAACGGCTTGGCAAATCTGTGGAACAACACATCGATTCCGAGCCGCCTGCTGTCCGCAGAAAATCAGCTGACTTTTGACTTCCAATACGGTTTGGCGGTTGACGGCGGAACTCAGGCCAACTGCAAGTCTGTGACCCTGATTCCGAACCAAGTGGAAATCGATCCGAACTCCACGATCGACTTCTCAGGTTTCTATCACTTCGCACGCCTCCCGGATCTGAAACTCTTTACCGTAAGCGGCTACCCGTTTACGAAGTACGCCGACCTGTCCCAGACCTTGGTGCTGATGAAAAAAGATGCACCCGCCAATGTCATGACGACAATGCTCAACACGATGGGCCGCTTCGGTGCACAGACGGGTGCTCCGGTCACAAAAGTTAAATTCGACTCTGCCATTCAGAACGACAACGCACAGCACCGTGACATTTTGGTCTTTGCCGAAAACAGCGCCGATATCGGGAATCTCGATAAGCTCGAGCCTGAGGTAATTCTTGAAAAAGTTAAAGGCAACTTGAAGTCTAATTTCGGAGCAAAGTCGAAAGACACAGCTCCTCAGTCCACTGTTACGGAAGACACCGGCATTGCCACGATTGCTCAGTACGAATCTCCGTACGGCAGCGGCCGCTCGGTCGTCGCGCTCTTAGGTGACGGACAGGACGGAAGCTACCTGCTGAACAAACGGCTGATGAACCCGGGCGACCTGAAGATGGTCGGCGGCGGGATCGCGATTTTCAAACCGAATGCCGAGCCTGCAAGCTACATGGTCGGTCCCGACTACTACACGGGCTCCCTGCCGTGGCACCAGAGAGTTTGGTATTCGCTCCTTGATCAGCCGCTTCTTCTTGTGCTCTTCACCTTGGTGTGCGCACTGCTCTTTGCCGGAGGTATCTACTACCTGATGCATTCTCTGATCCGCTTCCGCAACCGCCGCAACTAAGAGGAGACCGACAACATGAAAAAGAAATTTCTTCTTGCCTGCCTGATCTCTGCCGTGTTTGCAGCTCCTGCGGGCGCCTGGGAACTTTGGGACCAATTTAAAGCAACGAACCTTACGCCTGAGGGCCGCGTCGTTGACTACAGCGAAGCCAAGCTCATCACGACCTCCGAAGGTCAGTCCTACGGGATGTTCTTCGCGCTGGTGGCCAATGACAAAAAGGCGTTTGACGAGATGTTTGCCTGGACGGAAAAGAATCTCGGCGAAAACCAACCGGCTTGGCTTTGGGGCATCCCGGACGGCACGCCCAACGGAACGGGCAAGATCCTGGATACCAACAACGCGACCGACTCGGACATGTGGATTGCCTACTGTTTGATCGAAGCGGCCCGCATCTGGAATGATCCTTCCTACCTTCCGAAGGCGGATGGTTACCTTGCCAAGCTCAAAGAGCTGGTTCGCGACGTGCCGACCGTCGGCAAGGTCATCCTTCCGGGCCGTGTCGGATTTGAAGAGAAGGGCGTGATCACCATCAACCCAAGCTACTATCCGCCGCATATCCTGCGCCGCTTTGCCGATTACGATCCGTATTGGCTCCCGGTGCTGGAAGGTTCCATCAACGCCATGGTGCGCTGCTCTCCGAGCGGCGTGGCGCCGGACTGGGCTAAATTTGACGCTCAGGGACGCCTTGTCGATCCTCAGAAGATGGAAGGCAGCTACAACGCCATCCGAACCTATCTTTGGTCCGGCATTCTGTCGCCGAAGGATCAGAACTATGAAGTGCTGATGCGCCAGTATGAGCCGATGATTAACCTCGTCAAGGCAACCAATATTCCGCCTGAGAAGGTCAACATCGGTGACATGACCGTCAATAACCGTCAGGTCAACGCTTTCGGAGCCTGCTTCCTGCCCTACGTAGCTGCAGACAAGGCTGGCGCAGTGATTCGTACAGTGCTCACCACGACGGAAATGAAGGGCGATAATTATTACCGCAACGTGCTGACTGTTTTCGGTCTTGGGTTTGATAACCGTGCTTATGCCTTCGACGAGAAGGGGCGCCTGATTCTGCCTACCGACAATATGGCCGTTAAAACAATGACACCTAGAAACGAATAAAGTTAAGTTCTGAGCATGGCTGCGACTGAAAAAAACAAGCAGACGAAAGTGAAGTGGACCGGTCTCGGTCTGTGGAACGTCTTTTTTATCGGAGAATTTTTACTCGGAGGATTCGGATATCTCTCGCTGAACCTTCTGCAGAATGTTCTGCTTTTGGTTTTTGTCCTCTTCCCGATCGGCAATCGTTATCTGCGCTGGCTGCGCACGCTGATTGCGGTTGTTTGTGCCGCGGCTTTGGTTTACTCCGAAAGCTGGCTGCCGGGTCTGGACAGCATTCGAGGCAACTTTCATAACCTTGCGGCGATGGAAAGCGGCTATCTTCTTGAGTCCGCTCTGAACTTCTTGAATTTTGAGATGATCGGCGCCGGTATCGCGCTCATCATCATTTATTACGCAATTCGTGACTACATTCGCGTGACGACGTTTACCGTCGGTTATTTGTTCATTCTTCTCTGCGCTCCGCTTTGGCAGCCTTTTGTGGCCCAGCTCAGAGCGCCGGCAACGGAAGTGGTCGCTTCCGCCGAAAGCGCTAAGAAACCGGCAGAAGAAGAAAAGAAGAGCGACCTCATTCCTCAGACCGCTGAACCTACCTCGAAGAATCTCGACGAATGGCTAAAGCGCTTCCACGACACGGAAAAAGACCGCAGAGCCGAGTGGCCGGACAAACTGGCAAAAGATTCAACGCCGTTCGATATTCTTCTGCTGAATATCTGCTCACTTTCCAACGACGACTTGAGGGCCGTCGGCCTGGAAAATCACGAAGTTCTAAAGCAGTTCAATATTCGCTTTGAGAACTTTAACTCCGCGACTTCTTATTCTGGGCCGGCTGCGCTGCGTCTGTTGAAATCCGTCTGCGGGCAGCCCTCTCATGAAGATCTGTACGAAGGCCGCAATCCGGACTGCGAAATCATGAACCGTCTGGCTCGTTTGGGCTACAACCAGCACGTTTTCATGGACCACAGCGGTAAGTACGACAACTTCTATCAGAGTCTGCGTCATCTGGCCGGCCTTTCACCGCAGCTTGCGGAAATGAAGTATCCGAAGCGCTATGACTCTTTTGATGAAGAGCCGATCGGAGACGCCCGCGCAGTCTTTAAAGATTACGAAAACACGATCGCTGCAGACAAAGGCGGCAGAAGCGCGACCTTTATCAATATGATCGCACTGCATGACGGCAACCGCTTTGCAAACAAACGCCGTTTAGCACCCTTCAAACCCAGAGCGCAGGCCATGCTCGATGACTTAGGCAGCCTGATTGCCGATTTGGAAAAGAGCGGACGCAAGGTCATGCTCGTGGTCGTGCCTGAGCACGGCGCAGCGGAAAAGGGCGACAAGGTGCAGGTTGCGCATTTGCGTGATATTCCGAGTCCGGCGATCACTCATGTGCCTGCTTTGGTGAAATTCATCGGCGTAACGCCCGCAGACAGCCCGGTTACCGTGGATACTAAGACGAGCTATCTCGCCGTAAGCTCCCTGATCGGCCGCGTTCTGGAGACTAACTACTTCGGAAAACCGGAAGGGGAAGTTCCTCTGAAAGACCTTTTGAAAGACTTGCCGCAGACGCATTCCGTTTCCGAAAATGCCAATGCCAAGGTCGTGAACTATAAAGGCAAGGACTACGTCAAGATGGATAACAAAGATTGGCGAGAATACGCAAAGTAAAAATCTAAAAATCCTTGCCGTGATCTTGGTTAAACTCGAGATCACGCTTTAAACTCATTTTGTCCATAAATTAAGAGAGTTAACGCGGAGGTTAACGCTCAAGACGCTGATTCGATTGGAGTTGTTCAGTGCAAAAATTAGTTATCACCGGCGGTGTGGCGCTAGAGGGTGAAATCAAAGCATCCGGAGCCAAGAATGCAGCTCTTCCCCTTTTGGCATGCGCACTTCTTACAGATGAGCCGATGACTTTTGTGAACGTGCCGGATCTGGCTGACGTTCATACCATGCTTAAGCTTTTAGAGGAACTCGGCTGCAAGGTGACGCAGGAAGGCCATAAAGTGACGATCGGTGCCTCGCATATCACTTCAACCGAAGCTCCCTACGATTTAGTTAAAACGATGCGTGCATCTATTCTGGTGCTCGGCCCGCTGCTCGCACGCTTCGGAAAGGCCAAAGTGTCGCTTCCCGGCGGCTGCTCGATCGGTGCCCGTCCAGTGGACCAGCACATCAAGGGCCTCAAAGCGCTCGGGGCCGACATTTCTATTGAACACGGATATGTTACGGCGCATGCCGACAAACTCGTCGGCACCAATATCGTGACTGACATGGTCACAGTGACCGGCACGGAAAATCTTCTGATGGCAGCCGTCTTGGCAGAAGGTACTACGGTGCTTGCCAACGCCGCGCGCGAACCCGAAGTCGCTGATTTAGCAAACTGCTTGGTGAAGATGGGAGCCAAGATCAAGGGCATCGGTTCCCCGCAGATGGAAATCGAAGGCGTCAAGAAACTGCACGGAACGACTTATCGCGTGATTTCCGACCGAATCGAAGTCGGAAGCTTCCTAGTGGCCGCCGTGATGACCAAGGGCAAGATTCGTGTGACCGACTGCGATCCGCATACGCTTACGGCTGTGCTTGAAAAACTGGAAGAAGCCGGCGCCAAAGTAACGACCGGAGAAGACTGGATTGAAGTCGACGGGACCGGGGAACACCAGGCCGTAGATATTCGTACGGCTCCGTATCCCGGATTCCCGACAGATATGCAGGCTCAGTTTATGGCGCTCAATACGACGGCTGAAGGTGCCTCGCACGTTGCCGAGACGATTTTTGAAAACCGTTTCATGCATGTTCCCGAACTGCAGCGTTTGGGTGCAGATATCACCATTGACGGTAACAATGCCGTGGTACGCGGCGTTGAACGCCTTTCCGGCGCTCCGCTGATGGCAACCGACCTGCGTGCCAGCGCAGCGCTCGTGATTGCCGCATTGACGGCAGACGGCGAGTCGACGGTAGATCGTATTTATCACTTGGACCGCGGCTACGAAAAAATGGAACAGAAACTTTCGTCTCTCGGCGCCAAGATTAAGAGAGTAAAAGCATGATTACTTTGGCATTATCGAAGGGAAGAATCTTTACCGAGACGCTTCCGTTTTTAGCCGCTGCCGGAATCTATCCGCTCGAGGATCCGGAAACCTCCCGCAAGCTCATTATCGGAACCAATAATCCGGATCTGAGAATCGTGGTCGTCCGCGCGAGCGACGTCCCGACCTACGTCCAGTACGGCGCGGCCGACATGGGCGTTGCCGGCAAGGACTCCTTGTACGAACACGGCGGCGCCGGTCTTTATGTACCTTTGGACCTCAATATCGCCAAATGCCGCATGTGCGTAGCCTGTCCCCGCGATTTTGACTACGCCGCCCGCGTCAAACGCGGTGCACGCTTAAGAATCGCGACCAAGTACATGAAGTACTCGAGAGACTACTATGCGCGCGTCGGTGTGCACGTTGATCTCATCAAACTCTACGGCTCGATGGAGTTAGCTCCGATTTCCGGTTTGTCGGACGCCATTGTTGACTTGGTGAGTACCGGAGTAACACTTAAAGCAAACAACTTAGTTGAGGTGGAGACGGTTGACTATATCTCCTCCCGCCTCATCGTCGGCAGTACCGCAATGAAGTTGAAGCGCCAGGAACTGCTGCCCTTAATCGAAATTTTTGCAAACACGGTGAAAAAAGAATGAGCATTAGAAGATTGAATACACAGCAGCCGGACTTCGCGGCCAAATTCTCTGAACTTGTCGCAGTCGACAGCTCTGTTGATCCCGAAATCACACGCCGCGCCGAGGCCATTGTTCAGGATGTCCGCGCCAGAGGCGACGAGGCTGTCCTTGAGTACACCAATCGTTTCGACCACATGGACGCCAAGAGCGTTGCCGAATTCCGTCTGACGGAAGAGGATCTGAAGGAAGCTCTTGAAACGCTTCCGAAAGATCAGAAAGATGCTCTGACACAGGCCGCACAGCGCATCCGTGAGTTCCACGAACACGAACTCGGACAGAGTTGGTCCATTACTGAGGAAGACGGCACCAAACTCGGTATCCGCTACATCCCGCTGGATTCCGTCGGCCTTTACGTTCCCGGCGGTAAAGCCGCTTATCCGTCTTCCGTTCTGATGAACGCCATGCCCGCTCACGTTGCCGGCTGCAAAAAGATCGTGATGGTTGTCCCGACGCCGGGCGGCAAACCCAATCAGCTCGTTCTTGCTGCTGCCTGCTTGGCCGGCGTCAAAGAGTGCTACACCATCGGCGGTGCTCAAGCCATTGCCGCTTTGGCCTACGGCACGGAAACTATTCCTGCAGTCGACAAGATCGTCGGGCCGGGCAACGCCTACGTGGCCGCCGCTAAGCGCTATGTCTTCGGTACGGTCGGCATTGACATGATCGCCGGGCCTTCTGAAATTCTGGTGATTTGCGACGGCAAGACCAATCCTGACTGGATCGCAATGGACCTTTTCAGCCAGGCTGAACACGATGAATTGGCTCAGGCGATTTTGCTGACGGACGACGCTGAATTTGCCGACAAAGTTGCCGAATCCATTGATCGTCAGATTGAAGGCATGTCCCGCAAAGACATCATTTCCGCTTCGCTCAATAACCGCGGCGCCATCATCGTGACGCGCTCGATCGAAGAAGCCTGCAAGGTTGCCGATACGATCGCGCCCGAACACTTGGAACTTTCCGTTCAGGACGCCGACAAATACATTGATCAGATTCACCACGCCGGTGCGCTCTTCGTCGGTCCTTATACCTGCGAAGCCTTAGGCGACTACTGCGCCGGTCCGAACCACGTTCTTCCGACTTCGCGTACCGCCCGCTACTCCTCTCCGCTGGGGGTCTGGGACTTCCAGAAACGCATGAGCGTTCTGAAGGTCAGCAAACACGGCGCAGAAAAACTCGGCCGTATTGCCGACGTGCTGGCTCGGGGCGAATTCCTGACGGCTCACGCCGCCAGCGCTATGTACCGCGTTCACGATCTGGAAAAGAAATAAGGATTTCATTATGACGAGACGAGCCGATGTAAAGCGTCAGACGGCGGAAACATCGATCCTGGTATCGATGGATCTTGACGGCACCGGTAAAGCCGATATTCGTACAGGTATCGGATTCTTCGATCATATGCTGCACCAGATCGCACGCCACGGTCAGATCGATTTGACCGTGATGTGCGACGGCGATCTGCATATCGACGGACATCATTCCGTAGAAGATATCGGAATCGCGATGGGCCAGTGTCTGGCCAAGGCGTTAGGAGACAAAGCCGGAATCACGCGTTTCGGCTCTGCCTACGTGCCGCTTGATGAAGCGCTCTCGCGCACGGTTCTGGATATTTCCGGCCGCCCATATTTGGTCTGGAATGTCGATTTTACTGCCGCGATGATCGGCGAGCTTGATACTCAGCTGCCGAGAGAATTCTTCCTGGCGCTTGCCAACAATGCCCGCATTACGCTTCACATTGACAATCTGCGCGGCATCAATGCGCACCATCAGTGCGAGTCCGTCTTTAAATCCTTCGGCCGCGCAGTGCGCATGGCCTGCGAGTACGATCCTCGCGCCCGCAACGTTATCCCGTCTACAAAGGGTGTGTTATGAAAATAGCCATCGTTGACTACGGCTCCGGCAATCTGCGCAGCGTCAGCAAAGCCATTGAAAAAATTGCGCCGGTCAGCACGCAGGTACTGGTAACCGGAGATCCCGAAGAGGTTCTGAAAGCGGACCGCGTGGTCTTCCCCGGACAAGGCGCGATGCCTGACTGCATGAAAAATCTTCGCACAACCGGTATGGAAGAGGCGGTGCGTGACGCGATTCGCAACAAACCGTTCTTTGCCGTATGTGTAGGCGAGCAAATGCTCTTCGAACACAGTGAAGAAGGCGATACGCCGGGCCTGGGGATTTTCCCGGGCGACGTCGTTCGCTTTGCTTCCGACCGTGTGGATCAAACCGGTGCACGCCTCAAAGTTCCTCAGATGGGCTGGAATCAGGTGACGCAGACCCGCGAACATCCCATGTGGAACGGTATCACCAACGGTGCTTGGTTTTATTTTGTTCACAGCTATTACGCCAAACCGACAGAAGCAGACTTGACCGTCGGAACGACGTTCTACGGTGAGGAAGTCACCGTGGCTGTCGCCCGCGACAACGTTTTTGCAACGCAGTTCCATCCTGAAAAAAGCGCTGCGGTCGGTTTAGCTCTCTATCAAAACTTTTTGACTTGGAATCCTTAACGAGTATTTATCATGTTGTTAATTCCCGCTATTGACATTAAAGACGGACACTGTGTTCGTCTTCGCCAGGGAGATTTAACTTCCAACATTACTGTCTTCAACACTGACCCCGTTGCTCAGGCCCGTCATTGGGTTGAGCTCGGTGCCGAACGTCTGCATCTGGTTGACTTGGACGCGGCCAGAAGCGGAAAGCCCGTGAACCTTTCCGTGATCCGCAAGATCTGCAATGAATTCGCAGAAGACGTTGAAATTGAAGTCGGCGGCGGTATGCGCACGCTGGAGCGCGTCGGCGAAGTGCTCGACCTCGGCGTGGACTATGTCGTGATCGGAACGGCTGCCGTGAAAGCTCCGGGATTCCTGCATGACGTCTGCAGTGAGTACGGCGGCAGCGTTATCGTTTCTCTGGATGCCAAGGACGGCATGGTCATGACCGACGGCTGGACAAAGAACACCGGTCACTCTGCCACTGACTTAGCCAAAAAATTCGAGGGCTACGGTGTGGACGCCATCCTTTACACCGACATTAGCCGTGACGGTATGCTCACCGGCTGCAATGTCGAGGCTACCGCCGAATTAGCGAGCCAGCTCTCTATCCCCGTTATCGCCTCCGGCGGTATCCGTGATTTGGACGACATCCGCAAGCTGCTTGCCGTTGAGGACGACGGCGTGACGATGGCGATTTTGGGCCGCTCTCTTTACGAGGGTACCTTGGACTTCACACAGGCGCTTGATTTAGTCGAAGCGACAGAAGCCGCCAAAGACAATCAGGCCGATCTCGAAGGATAAATTCATGCTCGCAAAACGCATCATTCCGTGTTTGGACGTCACCGGAGGCCGCGTGGTCAAAGGAACGAATTTCGTCGACCTCAGAGACGCCGGAGACCCGGTGGAAATTGCTCGCCGCTATGACGAGCAGGGCGCCGATGAACTGACCTTTCTGGACATCACGGCGACTTCCGACGAAAGAGATTTGATCCTCAAAGTTATTGAAGACGTTGCGGCTCAGGTCTTTATTCCGCTGACTGTCGGCGGAGGGGTGCGTAAAGCAGAAGACGTCCGCCGTCTGTTGAATGCCGGCGCAGATAAAGTCTCGATTAACTCCGCAGGCGTGAATAATCCCGATCTGATTGCCGAGACCTCTTCGATCTACGGCAGTCAGGCCATTGTGGTTGCCATCGATGCCAAGCGCAGAGGCGACGGAACTTGGGAGGTTTATACGCGGGGCGGAAGAACGCCGACGGGCATTGACGCGGTTGAATGGGCCAAGAAGGTTGAAAAGCTCGGCGCCGGCGAGATTCTTCTCACCAGTATGGACGGCGACGGAACAAAGGCCGGTTTTGATCTGGAATTAACGCGCGCCGTGAGCGACTCCGTATCGATTCCCGTGATCGCCTCGGGCGGCGTCGGAAATCTGCAGCATTTGGTCGACGGCATTGTCGTGGGCCATGCTGACGCCGTACTTGCCGCTTCGATTTTCCACTTCGGTGAATACACGATCGAAGAAGCTAAGCGTTACATGCAGGATCGCGGTATTCCTGTCCGTCTTGACTAAGGACCGGTCATGATTGAAGAAGTTCGCTTTAATGCCGACGGCCTGGTGCCTGTGATTGCGCAGGATGCCCATGACGGCACGATCCTGATGCTGGCTTGGGCCAATAAAGAAGCTCTGGAAGAGACCTTGGAGACCGGATTCGGCACCTATTTCTCACGTTCCCGTCAGAAGCTTTGGCGCAAAGGCGAACAAAGCGGGAACCGTCAAAAAGTTTTTGAGGTTTTGCTCGACTGTGACGGGGACTCCGTTATTTACAAAGTTGAGCAAAAAGGAAACATTGCCTGTCATACCGGCCACAGAAGCTGCTTTTACCGCAGCTGGGACGGCAAAGACTGGAAAGAGAATGCTCCTGTCCTGAAGTCTCCGGAAGAGATGTACGGCAAGGAACATCACTAAAGGAATAAAAAATGGAACGCGTTCCTGTTATCAGCGAAATTGCCGACGTCATCGACAGCCGCAAGGGCGGAGACCCGAAGGTCAGTTACGTTGCCAAATTATTTTCGAAAGCCCCGGATGCCGCTTTAAAGAAGGTCGGTGAGGAAGCCACAGAAGTCGTGATGGCCGCAAAAGACGGCGATCGTGATCATTTGATTTATGAAACTGCCGACCTTTGGTTCCATTCCATGGTCGTGCTTTCTCAGGCCGGAATCCGTCCCGAAGAAGTGCTTCAGGAACTCGCCCTCAGAGAGGGAACCTCAGGTTTGGTCGAAAAAGCGAATCGAAAAGAATCGTGAGAAAGAGTTAATAACAACCCTAAGGTAGGGTTATCCATATTGAGCCAACGGCTGAATTCTTTAAAAATATAAAAGTAACTCGGAGAATGGTATGCAAAAGGAAGATTGCCTTTTTTGCAAAATCGCAAGGGGAGAGATCCCTTCCCAAAAAGTTTATGAAGATGACGAAGTGATTGCCTTTAAAGACATTCACCCTGCTGCACCTGTTCATCTCCTGATTATCCCCAAACAGCATTACGACTCTTTAGCCGTCATGGGCAAAGCAGAAGAGCCGCTTTTAGGTAAAATGCTGGCTTTAGCGCCTGTGTTGGCAAAAGAAGCGGGTGCAAATAACGGCTTCCGCGTCGTGATCAACACCGGACATGACAGTGGTCAGGAAGTAAATCATATTCACGTACATGTCTTGGGCGGCCCGCGTCCTTGGACAAAACTCTAGGAGTAAAAAATGGGTTCTCTTTCCATTTGGCATTGGTTAGTTGTGCTGGTTATCGTTGTTTTGATTTTCGGTACCAGCAAACTTAAGAACATGGGTAAAGACCTCGGCGGTGCCGTTAAGGGCTTCAAAGAAGGCATGAAGGAAGCTCAGGACGAACCGGCCAAACCGGCTCAGGTTGCCGAGCAGAAACCGGTTGAAGCACCTGCTGCTAAGGAAGAAGCTAAACCTGAAGAAAAGAAACAGGCTTAATTCAACACGATTGAGTACATATGCTTGATTTAAGCATGGGCGAAATCGGGGTCATCGCGGCCATCGCGTTGGTCGTCCTCGGCCCCGACAAACTCCCTCAGGTAGCAAAAACTGCAGGCTCTCTTATGGGGAAAGCCCAGAGGTTTGTCTCGCAGGTTAAAAATGATATCGACAAAGAAGTCGAACTTTCTGAACTGAAGAAAATTCAGGAAGATGCCAAAAAGATGGCGAGTGACCTTCAGTCGAGTCTGAAGAACACCACCGACTCCATTGAAAAACAGGTCAGCGATGTGCGGGACTCCGTCACTTCCGCCGGCCAGGAAGTCAAGTCCACGATGGACAACGCCTCCAAGGAGCTTAAGGACCAGTGGATGGAATCCACCGCTCCGAAGGCCGAGCTTTCAATGGAGAACATCGTAGACGGTACCGCTAAGACCGAGACAGCTTCTGCCTCTACCGGCCTTGGCAAGGATGCCGCCTGGGAAAATCTCGACAAGTCGGTCGACACCTCTATGCTGGAAAAAGCTTTCGATTGGGGTGCTTCCGACATCAAGCCGACTCTGCCTCAGGAACTGAGCGGTCCGGCTCCTACAGTCGAATCCTACAATTTCGGACAAGCGCCGGCCAATACGCCGATGACAGATCCCAACGCTCCCACGCTTGCCGATTTAATGCGTGAAATCAATGCGCTCAAGCAGCAGGTTGAGGCCCAGAAGGTTGCTTCTGTTCCCAAGACCGGCGCCGGACGCTTTGCACCGCGCAGTCACGTTAACAAAACCCGTATTTCACGTGTTTAAGAATGAGTGATAAAGATTTGGTAGAACGCCCGGAAGACGGGCCGGAAGATGACCGCGAGCAGACACTCGTCGCTCATTTGATTGAGCTGCGCTCCCGTATTGTCCGTATGGCTGTGTCGGTTCTGCTGGTTTTTGCCTGCTTGTCGCCGTTCATGAAGCAGATTTTCGACTACCTTAGCAAGCCGTTGATGGTGGCTTTGCCTCAGGGCGCAAAACTGCTGGCCACCGGTGTGATCGCGCCGTTTATGGTGCCGCTGAAAGTGACATTGTTTGTCGCTTTTGTGATTGCACTGCCTTATGTGCTGTGGCAGCTTTGGGGCTTCATTGCTCCCGGACTTTATCGGAAAGAGAAGAAACTGGCCGCTCCGATCATTATTTCGAGCTTGGTCATGTTCTTCCTTGGAATGGCATATTGCTATTTCATCGTGTTCCGTATGGTGTTTCAGTTCATTGCCGGATTCTCTCCGAACTCCGTGAACTTCGCACCGGACATTGATTCGTACTTCAGCTTTGTGCTGGCGCTGTTCTTGGCGTTCGGCTTGACGTTTGAAGTGCCGATTATTGTGGTTGTTTTAAACCGCATGGGCATTACTTCGATTTCAAAGCTGAAGAAGGCTCGTCCCTATATGGTTGTCGGTGCCTTCGTTCTGGCTGCTATTGTGACGCCGCCGGACGTCCTTTCTCAGTGCTTACTGGCTTTGCCGCTGGTGATCCTTTATCAAGTCGGTATATGGCTGTGCGCCGTATTCGGCAAGAAGGACGAGCCTGAGGAAGAAAACGCAGAATCGTCCTAAATAGGAAAATGAGAGCAGGCTGATCCGCCTGCTCTTTCTGTTTGAGGACAGAAATCTTCTAACGCCTAACCACAAGTTTTAATCTCCGGTTGTCCTCTCGCTCAGGCGTTCGGTCATAACTGTAAACATCTTAGAGGCGTTGCCTGCGTTACGGTTTTTTCACTATTAATCTATAATTTTTTCACGAATAGACAGTGAGATAACACTGTTTGGTGAATTTAGAATAACGTGGGTGCTTATAAAGACCGATGACTCAGACGGATATCAAACCGTTTACTAAAGAGGATCTCGAGCAGGCAGATGTGCAGCTGCTTCGTGACGGCCGATGGGGAAATGCCCGGGTGTCAGTGGCTAACATCAATGGTAAGCGCTGGACAATCAAAGACTTTTCCGATCGCCATTGGCTTGTAAAAAACAGTTTTGCTAAGTTTGTGCTTTGGCGTGAACTGAAAGCGGTCCGCAAGCTTCACGGCCTCGAAGGCGTTCCGACGGAAGCCTTCATGGTGACGCCGCATATGCTTGCGATTGAATATATTCCCGGCCGCGTTTTAAACCGTGTTCCGAAGGAAGAGGTTTCTCCGACTTTTTTGGAAGAATGCGAGGAGATTATTCGTTCGATCCATGCCCGGCATCTGGTTCATTTGGATACCCGCGGAACCAGCAACTGGGTCATGCAGGTCAACGGAAAGCCCGCGTTGATTGATTTTCAGGCAAGCGTAGATACGCAAGGTCTTCCTCAAAAGATTCGTTCTTTTATGGAAGACATGGATATCGGCGGTGTTTATAAGAAGTGGAAGAAGTATTGCCCGGATGAGATGGGCGAGTTCCGCGAGAAGGAAAACGAACGCATTGCCAAGCTCAGAAAGCTCTGGGTCCTTCGCGGATACTTCGGCGTGAAAAAGCGCAATGCCAAACACGGCAAGCCGATTGACAACTAATTAACGAACACTATAACCAGCTTATTTTTATGGCTCAATTTGTATACACAATGAACCGCGTGGGCAAAATTGTTCCGCCCAAGCGACAAATTCTTAAAGACATTTCCCTGTCTTTCTTCCCGGGCGCCAAAATCGGCGTCTTAGGTTTAAACGGCGCGGGTAAATCTACGCTGCTCAAGATTATGGCCGGCGTGGATACCGAAATTGAAGGCGAAGCCATTCCGATGCCCGGCATCAAGATCGGTTACCTGCCGCAGGAACCGGTTCTTGATCCTGAAAAAACCGTTCGCGAAACGGTTGCCGAAGGTCTAGGCGACATTTTCGACGCTCAGGAAAAACTTAATAAAGTTTACGAGGCTTATGCCGATCCTGACGCCGACTTCGACGCTTTAGCTGCCGAGCAGGCTCGTCTGGAAGCCATCATCGCGACCGGCGGTACCAACGCCGATACACAGATGGAAATTGCTGCTGACGCACTTCGCCTGCCGCCCTGGGATGCCAAGATCGGCAATCTTTCCGGCGGTGAAAAGCGCCGTGTGGCTCTGTGCCGCTTGTTGCTGTCTAAACCGGATATGCTCCTTCTCGACGAACCGACCAACCACCTCGACGCTGAAAGCGTGGACTGGCTTGAGCAGTTCCTGCAGCACTTCCCCGGAACCGTGGTCGCCGTGACCCACGATCGCTACTTCCTGGACAACGCTGCCGAGTGGATTCTTGAATTGGACCGCGGACACGGCATTCCTTGGAAGGGCAACTATTCCTCCTGGCTCGATCAGAAGGAGCAGCGTTTAGAGCTGGAACAGAAGAAAGAAGACGCCCGTATCAAGGCCATGAAGCACGAACTTGAATGGGTTCGTCAGAATGCCAAGGGCAGACAGGCCAAGAGCAAAGCTCGTCTGAACCGCTTCGAAGAAATGTCGAGCTACGAATATCAGAAGCGTAACGAGACCAACGAAATCTTTATTCCGGTGGCTGACCGCCTCGGTGATAAAGTCATCGAATTCAAGAACGTTTCTAAGGGCTTCGGCGATCGTCTCCTGATCGACGATCTGAGCTTCTCGATTCCTCCCGGCGCGATTGTCGGCGTGATCGGCCCGAACGGTGCCGGTAAGTCCACGCTCTTTAAGATGATCACCGGCAAAGAAACTCCGGATTCCGGCGAAATCGATATCGGACCGACCGTTAAACTCAGCGCAGTTTCTCAGACCAGAGAATCTCTTCCGAACGATAAGACCGTTTGGGAAGCCGTTTCCGACGGTCTGGATATTCTGAAGGTTGGCAAATTCGAAATGCCGAGCCGTGCGTATCTCGGCCGCTTTAACTTTAAGGGCGGAGATCAGCAGAAGATCGTCGGGACGCTCTCAGGCGGTGAACGCGGACGTCTCCATATGGCCAAAACGCTTCTTGCCGGCGGCAACGTTCTTCTTCTTGACGAACCGTCTAACGACTTGGACGTTGAAACCCTCCGTGCTCTGGAAGAAGCGCTGCTGGAATTTGCCGGCTGCGCCATGGTCATTTCTCATGACCGCTGGTTCTTAGACCGTATCGCTACACACATTCTGGCTTTTGAAGGCGACTCCAAGGTCGAATTCTTCGCCGGCAACTATACGGAATACGAAGCAGACAAGAAACGCAGACTCGGAGATGCGGCAACACCGCACAGACTGCGCTTCAAACCGCTCAAGCACTAAGCGTCAATATGACTATTGCTCAAGGGAAAATTTCTCTTGACGACCGGGGCTGTGCTTACAGCCCCGAGTTCGGCGATGTTTATGCATCCAAAGACGGGGCTTATGAACAGTCCCGTTTTGTTTTTTTGGGCGGAAACCGGCTGCCCGAGAGATGGCAGGGAAGAGATCAGTTTACGATTGTTGAAAACGGGTTCGGCCTCGGCACGAATTTTTTGACGACGCTGAAAGCGTGGCGGGAAGATCCGCAGAGAAGCGGCAAACTGTTTTATTTGGCCGTAGAAGGATTTCCCCTTCAAGCATCGGATATCAAAACATTTGCCTCTTCTAGCCTGAAAGCGCAAGCCGAAGAGTTGGCAGGCAAATGGCCGACTCTGACCCCGGGTGTTCATCGACTGACGTTCGATGAAGGGCGCGTCGTCTTAGATCTCTACTTTATGCCGTCTTCCGCGGCAGCTAAAAAACTTTCCGGCGCTTTTGATGCTTTCTATCCGGACGGCTTCTCGCCTAAGAAGAATCCGGAGATGTGGGAGCCCAGACTGCTCAAGGCGATTTGTTCGCACGCTCGAGAAGGTTCCACACTGGCGACTTGGTGCGTGGCTTCGGCCGTCAGAAAGGCTTTTACGGAAGCGGGATTCGCGATCCAAAAGGTTCCGGGTTTCGGACACAAGTCAGAAATGACCGTCGGCCGCTTTGAACCTAAGTTCAAGCATCGCCGCTCAACGACATTTTTAAATTCAGTCGAAAAACCTCAGTCAGCTATTGTCATCGGGGCCGGACTGGCCGGTTCGGCGGTGGCTCGCGAGCTGGCACGCCGCGGAGCCCAAGTACAAGTTATCGATGCGGGTCCAGTGGGTGCTGCCGGCGCCTCAGCGCTTCGCTGGGGCGTGGTGCATGCTCAGCCTTCCGGAGATGATAATCAGCTCTTTAGACTGACAAGGTTGGGTTTAGAGATGCTGCAGGAAGAATTGCGCAGCTATCCGGAGCTGGTACGGACTGAGGGGCTTTTCCAGATGGCCAGAGACGAAGCAGAACTTCAAAAATGGCAGCAGTGGTTTGCTCAGTCAAAACCGTTCAGTTTTCCGAAAGATTTCCTCCGGCTGATGTCAGCAGAGGAAGCCGAATCAAAAATCGGTCTTAAGCCTCGGTTGGGCGGTCTCTGGCACGAAGGCGCCGGTATCGTTGCTGTGGCTGAATGGGTGAGGGCGCGTCTGAATCGATCGGGTGCTTCTCTGCTGCTTAACACTCGGGTCGGCACTCTGTCGAAGCAAGGAAAAAAGTGGCAGGCAAAAGACCCACTCGGGCAAATCATTGCTGAAGCGGATGCGGTGGTCGTTTGCTGCGCAGCTGATACCGCTAATCTTCTACCCGGAATCGAACTTCCGTTAACCCGATGGAAAGGCAGATTGTCCCTGCTCTGTGAGGGCGCTTTGACAGACTTGAAAGGTGCGGTGACAGGTCCGGGTTATGCCATTCATAGTCCTGACAACTGGATCGGGGTCGGTGCAACCTATGAGAGTGCCGAGAAACAAATGCCGCTAGAGGAGGCACATCGAAAGAACCTTTCTCATTTAACGGACCTGTTTCCCCAGCTAACTGAAGCTGATGCGGCCGGATTTTACAAAGGGTTCCGCTGTGTGGCGCCGGATCGCCTGCCGGTTGTCGGACAAGTGCCGGCAGCGGAAGGCTTTCCGAATGCGACAGGTATTTACGTGAGCTGTGCTATGGGGTCTCGAGGTACCGTGTTCAATGAACTTGCCGCTAAAGTCATCGCAGCGCAAATGTTTAATGAGCCGATTCCGTTGGAGGCCGACCTTCTGCGTGCGATTGATCCGGGCAGATTTCTCAAAAAGCCTCGGTAAACGGAGCATTGTTGAGCCTGCGGTCGGCTCGTAGAATATCAGCCACAACAAACCTCAAAAACTACAATCTATGACCGCTCAAACCAAGGGACTTCTTGCCGCCGTCGGCGCATACCTCTGCTGGGGCTTTATGCCTTTGTATTGGGCATTATTCGGAAGCGTCCGGGGCTGGGAAGTCATCGGTCATCGAGTGCTTTGGTCCTTGGTCCTGATCTCTGCATTTCTTATGCTGATCGGGCGATTTTCCGAGATCTTCAGCACACTTCAAACATTCAAAAAGCAGCCGATTCAATATTTCAACTTATTCGCAGCGGCAGCGATTGCGGCGATTAACTGGTGGATCAACGTTTACGCCGCGACATCCAATCAAGTTGTCGAACTTGGCATCGGGATGTTTTTAACGCCGTTGTTTACCGTTGCACTGGGCGTCGTGTTCTTTAGAGAGCGGCTGAGCCGATTAAAGCAGCTGAGCGTGTTTCTACCTTTTCTCGGTGTGTGCATCATGATTTACACACTCGGTCGGATGCCTTGGATCGCATTGGGCGTTTCTTCTTCCTGGGCGCTTTACGGGGTCTTTAAAAAACGTCTGGGTATAGATCCTTGGGTAAGCAACGCATTGGAAGCCTCGCTTATGCTTCCCTTTGCCATTGCCTACCTGTTTTATCTTGATGCGAACGGCGTCGGAGCTTTTATTGCCGGCGGAACCTACATTACGATTCTCCTCATCAGCGTGGGTCTGGTGACATCCGTACCGATGATTGCATTCTCCGCTGCGACCAATGTTCTTCCGCTGACGATTCTCGGCTTTATCCAATATATGAATCCGATCCTCACGCTGCTTGTGGGATTGGTTTTCTTCCATGAACCCTTTAATCATCAGCAGCTCATTCCCTTACTGTTTATTTGGGCCGGAATTCTGACTTTCATTTACAGTGAATTCCGAGAGAAAGCGGCGAGGAAGGCTCAAACTGTCTAGTCCTAATTCAGGTCAATGAAGCGGCAGCTCAGCAACGCAATTGAAGACTCGCTTTCGTCGTGAAAAGACCATAGATTGCAAGCTAACTGACTGAAGAGGCGTAAAAAATCACTTATTATTACGCCTTGCTTTTTTGTTTTAGTCGGTGTCTTGTATGTTTATCGTCTCTCGGTATCGAGCCCCATGGGTCGCCTTTGCTTTTATTGCGGTCGTGTCAATCGGCGCGTTCATGCGTTTTCAGCAAAGTGCGGAAACCGACGCGAAAAACTTAGAACTCGACCGAGCAGAATTCCAGCTTTTTAAGAAAGATTTGGCGCCGGTGAACCTTCCGGAAAAGACGATGAACTCAACGGTTCTTTTCGAGCTTTTCCGCTGCGGCGTCCGTTCGATTAACGAAGCCGGTTACTGTAATAAGATCGGCGAGGACTTCTTCAAACAGTTATCCGACGAACAAAAGACCGCTATTCGTCCGATTTTCAATAAATACTTTAGTAACCGTCCTGTTAGGTAGGCAGTTTTCTCATGGATTGGATTCTTTATTTAAAAGCCGTCATTCTCGGTATTGTCGAAGGCTTGACGGAATTCTTGCCGGTTTCTTCCACCGGTCATTTGATTGTTGCCGGCAGCTTATTGGACTACACGGGACAGGAAGCAGACACTTTTTATATTGCCATTCAGGCCGGCGCCATCTTTGCGGTGTGCTGGCATTACCGTCAGCGCCTGATCGATGTTTGCTTAGGCCTTTTCTCCGATAAAGTTCAGCAGCGACTAGCCGTCAATACGGTTGTTGCTTTCCTTCCCGCTGCAGTGATCGGCGTATTGGTTGCAAGCTACATAAAAAAATGGCTCTTTAATCCGATCGCGGTTGCGACAGCTCTGGTCGTGGGCGGTGTGATTATTCTCATCGTTGAGTATTACCAGGACAAGAAAACCTACAAACCGCGTGTAGAAACGATGGATGACATGAGTTGGAAAGACGCTTTGAAGGTCGGTTTCCTGCAGTGTCTGGCCATGATTCCGGGCACTAGCCGCTCCGGCGCAACTATTATCGGCGGTCTTTGCATCGGTCTGTCTAGAAAAGCGGCAACGGAATTCTCTTTCTTCCTGGCGATTCCGACGATTTTCGGAGCTACGGTTTACGACCTCTGGAAGTCCAGAGACGTATTGACAGCAACAGCGCTTCCGATGATTTCCGTGGGGTTCATAGTGTCTTTTTTCTCCGCACTTGTGGTGGTGCGCTGGCTGCTTCACTACGTTTCCAAGCACGACTTCTCCCCCTTCGGCTGGTACCGAATCTTCTTCGGCGGTGTCATTCTCCTGACGTGGTGGACAGGCTTAGTGTAGTGGTAACCCGCTCTGAACATTATTCATAACTCAGAACGGCGCCTCGGCGCCGTTCTGCATGTCTGCCTATTGAAGATCCGATACCGGAAGCTGACGACGTTTGGCTTTTCTCCACTCGGACGGTGTTGAATTGAACTGCTGTTTGAATTGCTGCCGGAAGGAGATCGGGCTCTTGTAGCCGGAGCGCTCTGCGACGGTTTCGATCGGAAGCTCCGTGGTTTCCAACAGCTCGCAGGCGGTTCTCAGACGGATTTTGCGGTACCAGACTTCAAATGTTGTTCCTGTCAGTGCTTTGAACTTACGCGTGAAAGAGCGGCGCGAGAGGAAAGACTTCTGCATCATCACGTCTACAGTTAGATCTGAAGGCGGCTTTTGTTCCATGAACTTAATCAATGCAGGAAGCGCGTTCACGATTTTCGGCTTTGCGTAATCCAGAAATTGGTCCTGAGCGCCTTCACGAATGAGCGGAATGGCCAGGATCTTTGCCAGCTTGTTGGCTACGGTAGCGCTGTAAATGATTCGGATGAAATGCAGGATACAGTCGACGGTTGCGGAGGCTCCGGCTGAGGTAAGGATGTTGTCATCTTGAACGTAGATGACGTTCTTCTTCAAGGAACAATAAGGAAACTCCTTGGAGAAATCTTCCTCTGCAGACCAGTGGGTGCAGCAATTCTTGCCGTTCAGTACGCCGCTGTAGGCCAGCGCGTATGCTCCGAAACATGCGCCGATCAGCCACTTATTTTCTTTGTTAAAACTTCTGATGAGTTCCTGCAGCTGCGGGCTCGGGGGCACATCTAAATCGGTCCAGCTGGGGACGACTATGGCGTCTGCGGTTTGGATTTCTTTCCAGTCGGTCAGTGCCGTTATTTGCACGTCCGGATCAGTAGTTACAACCGGACTCTTATCACTGAAACGAAGCAGGCTGAAGAGTGTGCGTCCCTCAAATTTTGTACTTAACAGCGAAGAAATGATCGCATAGTGATAAAGGTTAACTTTGTCCGGCAGGTAGATTGCCACAGTGAATAACTTTGACATTTGGCCTAATTTCATCCTTTTTGGCATACATCGTACTTTAACCCTAAGGCCTCCAAAAAGATAATAACCATACGGTTTGTAATTTTCTTTGGAATTAAAAATGTCACTATTATTCAAAGCTTCAGCGGCAGCATTTCTTTTTCCGCTGCTGATGCATTTTTCATATGCGGCTGATGTTCAGCCAATTGCTCAAGATTTAAATGGCCAGGAACAATCGGTTCAATTAATTCGAAACGCAACCGTTAAAGTTAAGTACAACGGTATAACTTTCTTAGTCGATCCGATGCTGGCACCGAAAGGTGCTTATCCCGGATTCACGGGAACACTGCACAGCGAAATTCGCAACCCGACCATTCCTCTGACGCTGAGAATTCAGGAAATCCTGAACGGCGTTGATGCGGTCCTTTTAACTCATACGCACGAAGATCATTGGGATAAATTTGCTCAGCAGTACATACCCAAAGAGATGCCGATTTTTGTGCAGAATAAGGCGGATGAAGATCTGCTGAAGTCTCAGGAATTCAAAAAAGTTCGTATCCTTGAAAACGGTACAAACTTCAAGGGCGTATCCCTCTACCGCACATTTGGGCAGCACGGCTCTGACGTCATCTGGAAGTACGACTATCTGAGAAAAGCGCTTGGCTCTTCTATCGGTTTTGTTCTGAAGGCGCCGGGTCAGGAACCGATCTACATCGCCGGCGATACCGTTTGGCATCCGGAAGTAGAGGCCGAAATTCAGAAACATAAACCCGGCACAATTGTTCTGAATACAGGCGGTGCTTCTTTAGAAACAGACGTGAATCGTATTTCCTATCCTTGGGTTAAGGCGGATCCGGAAATCATCATGAATAAGGAAGACGTTGAAAAAGCCTACAAGGTCGCACCTCAAGCCAAAATCATCACCGTACATATGGATGCTATCAACCATATGACTGTGACAAGAAAGGACATGAAGAAGTTCGTGGAAGAAAAAGGCCTCGGCTCCCGCGTGCACATTCCGCAGGACGGAGAGGTGATTGTTACCGGTTCAGGAAAGAACTAAATCTCTATGAAGATGGGAGGGGCAGCTCAGTTTTCTCTTCCGGCTTCGGAAAATAAAAAAGGCGCCCTCGGGCGCCAATTTATTAGCTAACTGCTCTTAGATCTTGGTGTAAACAAAGTCCCAGCAGCCGTGACCTAAGCGGTTGCCGCGCTCGTTGAATTTTGTTGTCGGACGCTTAACGAGCGGATTTTCAGGCTGAGGAGCGGCACCTTCATGGAGGTTTTTCAGAGTAGGTTCTGCGGAAAGCACTTCTGCCATCTGCTCGGCGTAGTTTTCCCAGTCCGTAGCGGAGTGGAAATAGGCGCCTTTTTTCATTTTCGGAACGAGGAGTTTTAAGAAGCTCTCATTAATCAGACGACGTTTGTGATGGCGTGCTTTTCTCCAAGGATCCGGGAAGAAGATATGCACGCCGTCTAAGGATTCGTCTTCCAGCATGTCTCTGACGACTTCTACCGCATCGTGACGGAAGATTCGGACATTCTTGAGATCTATGTCGTGGAGGCGTTTGCTCAGAGCGCCGACACCGGCAGCAAAAACTTCGCATCCGATAAAGTTGATTTCAGGATGAGCCTGAGCGATAGCGGCAGTGGTTTCTCCCATGCCGCAGCCGATTTCAAGAACCAATGGATTATTATTTCCGAATGTCTTAACCGCATCGAACTTTTGATTGGCGTCATAGGGAATTTCGTACAGTGGAAGAAGCTCTTCCAAAGCCTTTTCCTGGGCGTTGCTGATATGTCCGCGGCGCATGCAGAAGCTGCGGATGTGACGTTTTTTCAATTCTTCAATTTGTTCGGCGGTCAGCGGTTCGGATGACATGTAAAAGGATCCTTAATTAAAGCGAGGCTTAATTTTAGAAAAATAAGAACTAATTGTCCGCGATATTTTCTTGAAGTTACAAGCGTTTATGATTAAATCGCAGACAAGCTTATTTTATTGGGAGGCTTGGAAGTCTTTTGGCCTTCGGGGCGGACATCCTCTCATAGCTGAAAGAATGAATGGATACAAAGACCGCAACGAAGAAATGACAAGCAACGGCTGAAGATCGAAATCGAGAGAGGAAAAGTAGTAGGTGGAGCGGGTGAGGGGAATCGAACCCCCGTCGTAAGCTTGGGAAGCTTCTGCTCTACCATTGAGCTACACCCGCATTTGATAGAGCAGGATTGTACCCGAATTTTCACAAATTGTTTCAGAGTTTGAGAGGAAGTATCCACGTGCTTTCTCTCATATGTCGACCATCGCTGATGTGCAAGAATTGAGCAAAATAACTTCAACACCAAATCCCATGTCCTCTATTGCTCTTGTCTATTTTTCTCCGACGGGAAACTCTAAGAAAGCGGTTTCTTCCATCGGGGAATTGCCTTGTGTCACCGTCAAGACATTCGATATCACAGGCAACGTCGAAGTTCCGGAAACCGATCTCAGCGGCTTTGATTTCGTCGTTTTCGGGGCGCCGGTCTATGCAGGAAGAATCCCGGCCTGCAGCGTCGAACGTTTTAAAAAGATGAAAGGAAGCGGCACTCCTTGTGCATTAGTGCTTACTTACGGCAATCGAGCCTATGAAGACGCTCCGAGAGGGCTTGGTGACATTGTTGCAGCCAACGGCTTCAGAATTAAGGGTGTGGCGACGATGGCGTCTCAGCATACCTACGGTCAGATTCAGCTCGGTCGTCCGAACAAAGATGATATTGCCGAGCTGCAGGAATTCTTTTTTCATATGCTGGCCAAAGCGGAGGAGCCGGAAACGGTTGTTCCTCCGGGAAACTATCCTTATAAAGTCGTCGAAGCAAAAGCCAAATTTAAACCGACGACTAACAGCAACTGCTTAGCCTGTGGAATGTGCGTTAGAGATTGCCCGGTCGGAGCGATCGAAGAAGATATCAAGACCGTTAATGACAACTGTATCGGCTGTATGCGCTGCGTTAAGAATTGTCCGATGAAAGCGAAATCAGTTGTCGCTCAGGCTTTCTCTGACTTCGAAAAACTCCTCTCCGAACGCCTCAAGAACCGTAAAGAAAACGAATTCTTTGTTTGTTGAATTGCTTAAGTTCAACTGAGAAGCACTTCGAAGAAAAAACAAACCCGGCGTATCGAGAAGAACGCCGGGTTTGAAATTGTAGGGGATCGGTTAGCGGTGAGAAACTCTTCTGACCATCCAATCGCCGAAGCTCTGCAGACTTTGGACGAAGACAATCAAAATGATGACAACAGCCGCCATGACTTCAGGCATGAAACGCTGATATCCGTAGCGAATACCCATGTCGCCTAATCCGCCGCCGCCAACGGCACCTGCCATGGCGGAGCTGCCTACTAATGCGACAAACGCGATCGTAAGGCCTGCAAGGATGCCGGGCATCGCTTCCGGAAGAAGCACCTTGCAAATGATCTGAGTGTTGGTTGCTCCCATGGACTGAGCAGCTTCAATCAGACCTTTGTCGACTTCACGCAGACTGGTTTCGACCAGACGAGCGATGAGCGGAGCAGCGGCAATCGTCAGAGGGACGATGGCGGCAACCGTACCGATGGAAGAGCCGACGATTAAGCGTGTAAACGGAATGATGGCAACCAACAGAATGATGAACGGCGTCGAGCGCACGGCGTTCACGATGGTGCCGATAATGCGGTTGACGTACGGCTTGGGCATGATGCCTTTGGGAGACGTAACGAACAGGAAGACACCCAAAGGAATACCAATCGCGGCGCCGAGTCCGCCGCTCACGCCGACCATCAGAATGGTTTCAAGGAAAGATTCCCAAAGAAGATTGATGATGTTAGATGACATTTGTGAGCTCCTCGACGCGAACGCCTCTTTCGGCGATGTAGTTCAATGCCTGTCGGAAGTTTTCTGTGGTTCCTTCCATCACGATCGTGAGTGTGCCGTAGCTTTCGCTTTGAATCTCATCAACCTGTCCTAAAAGGATGTTGAAGTCCAGATCGAATTTGGAGCAGGCGCGGGAGAGTACCGGTTCGGTCGTTGAGCTGCCGACGAAGGTCAAACGAATGAGATGATTCTTGCGTCCGTTTTCTCCCGGTGTGTTCAGAACTTTCTTCACACGTTCGACCATGCTTGCCGGAATCGTGCGGGCGGCAAGAGCCGTGCCGAGCATCGCCTGAGTGACTTCGTTTTTCGGGTCACGGAAGACTTCGAGCACATCGCCTTCTTCGACAACGACGCCTTTATTCATCACGACGACGCGGTTGCAAATCTGTTTCACAACGTCCATTTCGTGCGTGATCATGACGATCGTCAGACCAAGCTCCTTGTTAATTTTCTTGAGGAGCTGAAGCGTTGCCTGAGTGGTTTCAGGGTCAAGAGCAGAAGTGGCTTCGTCGGAAAGCAGGATCTTCGGATCGGAAGAAAGCGCACGAGCGATACCGACGCGCTGTTTCTGTCCGCCGGAGAGCTGAGACGGATACTTGTTGACGTGTTCGCTCAAGCCGACAAGTTCAATCAGCGGCATTACTTTTTCGCGAATCTTGTCCTTCGGCATCCCTGCAAGTTCCAGAGGAAGCGCAACATTGCCGTAGACGGTACGGGAGGAGAGCAGATTGAAGTGCTGGAAGATCATACCAATCGAGCGTCTTTCCTCTCGCAGTTCGGAATCCGGCATTTTGGTCAGATCCTTGCCGTCGACGATGACGGACCCGGAAGTCGGGCGGTTGAGAAGGTTGATGCAGCGAACCAGCGTACTCTTACCCGCGCCGCTTCGGCCGATAATGCCGAAGATATCACCGGGTTTGACGTGGACGTTTACATCCTTACAGGCAAAGAATTTTCCTTTGCCGTCAGCAGTATCGTATTCCTGCGTTATGTGTTTTAACTCAATCATTTAATTTAAATCCCAGGGCGAGGTTCTGACACCTCGAGGTCCTGCTCCTTCAGCAGGACAAATAATTTCTACGCGGACTTTGCAGTCAATGGGCAAAAAGTAATGTCCACGGGAAATTATCCTTGATTCTTTTTAAAGAATTCTTATTTTTGGGAGATTTTTTCGTTTCGAAAAAGAAAATGCCCGGAAGTCTTTCGACTACCGGGCGGAATCTGGTGGGCACAGGGAATCAATTTATTACAAAAAATCAATATATTGAAAATTTAAAAATCTCTCAGATAACACTTTAGGTAACACTTTGGAGAATGCTTGAGCGTGTTTTTGGTCGGATTATTGTGCCGCTTTAAAACGTTCATTCAGATCGTTAAATAATAAAAATTACCGAAAAAATTAAAAATAACGAGAAAATAATTCACAAGTCTCGTTTCCCGGATTAGCGTCCATCTATCATATTTTTGTCGTGGCGACCGCGGCGACCGTGGCAAGCCAATAACGGCAGGGCTTTGAGCGTTATTTTTGACCGTGGAGACACCGTGGAAGACCGCGGCAGACCGTGGAAAAAGAGGGGTTAGGTAGGAAAATACATATAAAAAAGCCGTGTTTTTTTCTCGTTTCCCGCTTTTTAGAGAAAAAAGCACGAAAAACGAGCTGATAAAAATTATTAAAACGGGAAAGATGTATGAAAATATTTCCCGTTTTATTAAATAGTGGCGGGCAGCTATGAGAAAAATATTTCCGGAAACTTCCCCGGGAAAACTTTTAAGCATCGGTATCCGGCGTTTCTGTTTTCTTTCCGGACAATCCGGCGCGTACTGGTGGACGCTGGCGCCGGCCTGAATCTGCTCTCCGGTTAGGCCCTTAGTCCTTGGCTTGCCTATCCAGTAGCTAAAGACATAACATCCGGGAGCCGTCTTTATGTGACTGCGGCCGCTGTGTGCAGTCAATGAATAAGCTCCGGGGCTTCTCCGGGAAAAGCTTTAGGCATCGGTATCCGGTGTTTCTGTTTTCTTTCCGGACAATCTCCGGCGCCCACTGGTGAGCGGTGGTGCCGGCCTGAATCTGCTCTCCGGTTAGGCCCTCAGTCCTTGGCTTGTCTATCCAGTAGCGAAAGACATGACATCCGGGAGCGGTCTTTGTGTGATTGCGGCCGCTTTCTACTGACAATAAAAACGCCTCCGGGTGGAGGCGTGCTTGTTAATCTGCTTGTTTAGTTAATCTTTCGATTAAGTCACTTGTCGAAAATTGCCTTACAGCGTAATAGGGTTTTCGGTGATTCTCTGCCGCATTGTCATTACTAAATTGCATTCTCTTTTTTAGGCGGCCGGCCTCGGTTTCGAGTAATCCATACTTTTTCAATAATTGGGCGGTTTCCTTTTCGCCCATGACTGCACAGAAATTTTTAGCAAAAATTGTAGGCGGAATATAAAAAACCTCTCCGACTGTTGGCGCGCCGATCAGTAGACGGTAGCCCCAGCACGGGGAAGGAGCAAAGCTTGAGCCTAAAGCGCCATTTAGAAAATTTGAGCGGTTTTCTAATAACAAGGTCTCAATGTGCTCAAGGGCTTTCTTATCCTCAATCGGTAGGCCGTTGCCGATAATGTCTAAAGCTGATTTAAAGCATATTCCTACAGCTTCCCGCGCCCATGAATGGCCGCTTGTCTCCCTCTCCATCTCCCAGCCGGTCAAGCCGGCGCCGGTTGCAAGTTCTCCGGCAAAAGCAACAAAAGCAAAGTTATTTGCTATTCGGCGATTTTGGTTTGTCGGCCTGTACTCTTGAATAAATGAATCTCTAAAACGTGTGTATTCTTCTCTGATATTGTCCGGGTCGAGCGTGATTAGAAACTCAATCCAGCGCTCGAATACTGCTCCGTGATACTTCTTACAATTCCCTTCTAACAACTCCTTGTAACTTTGAGCGTTGTACCCTGCTGGGAAGGATTCATTAACGCCCATTTCCTCATCATCGGTTGCCTGTGCATTGATAGAGGGCATTCGTACTTCTAAGCCGGCCTGTGCCTTTAGGTTGGCTTTTCTAAGCATCTCGGTAACCGTTTCTTCTCCGGTTGATAAAACTACCTCCCTCCATGTTTTTGTAGTTCGGTTAAGGCCGTTTTTAGCGCCTCTGTTTTTATCTACTTCATTGCCTATTGCATAGATGACGTTACTCACGTCTTTGGGGTCTATGTTGCTGATTTCGTCAAGCGGGAGTAAAAGATCGTTGTAGTTATAAGCTAATCCCTCCATCCCGGTTTGTGTGCCCTGCCACGACTTTTTATAAGAGGAAAATTTCCCGTAAACACTAGAGGCAATACAAGCTACAGTAGATTTTCCGCGGCTGGTTTTGCCTTTGAGGTGTATGCCGAAGGTTGGCACGTCCAGTAATCGAGCCATAGGAGCGGCGAAGGCCATACAAACTCCGAGCGTTGCCCGGGTGGAGTAGTTGCAAAGGCTCGCCACATTGTCACGCCATTCTTCGGCCGTGCCGGAAACTTCCAGCGCTGGTAAGGCTTCATCCGGCGCCGTGGAATTAAAGATAATTTCCTCTTGAGACTGTCCGATAACCTTATCTTTTAATGCAAAGAATAGTTTCCCGTCTTTGTTTTTGTGCCATCCGAGCCGGTCAACGATAATAAATCTTCTGTCCGGGGCACAGCTTCGGAGGTAGTCGATTAAGTAATCAATGCTTCCGGATTTACTTTTGAGGCGTAAGCCGCCATCTGCAAGCATTCGCCTCACATCCTTGGCTTCTCCCTCTAAATCGGCTTGGGAGATAATCTCTTGGTGTGTGTTGCCGTCTATGTCTTCCCATTCGAGTAATGAGGAATAGCCTTGGTTCTTGGCGGTTCTTCCGATAGCGATCACATCAAGGCGCTGGTGCGTTACTCGAATTGTTTTCTCTGTGCCGTCTCTATCGGGCTTTATCAGGTATACGCCGGTTTCTGTGCTGATGTATTTTCCAGCGGAGCTATAGATATAGTTATCCTCTCCGGAGCTGTTTTCCGGCGCCGGTGTCGTTGCTTTTGCCGGGGCACTATTGCTCTTGGATAGGGCTTCTGCAATCTGTTTTTTAACCTCGTTCATGGCGTAATCTCCTTTGAGCTGATTTGTTCGAGGTCGTTGAAATCTGTCGGTTCTTTGTCATTGCCGTTAAGCTCTTTAAACCGCTTCCGGTGTTCCTCTGAGAAGGCGGGGATACATACGGATATGGAAAACTTCCGGGCGCATTCCCGGGCGGCCTTCTCACCGTTGCCTACGTCTCCGAGGATGATTAAACGTGCCTCCGGATAACGTTCTTTTATTTCGGCTGTGCAGTTTTCAAAGTTGGTACAACCGCCTACGGATACGGCACTAATTCCGGCAGACTGGTGAATAGATAGGGCAGTCGCGACACCTTCACATATTCCGATCGTCTGATTTACGCCGGGCGCCGGAATTTTGTTGGTAAGCCAATAGGCGCCGGCTAGCTTCCCGTTTTTGAAGTATGTTTTATTGCCGTTTTGGTCAATAAGTTCAAGGGTTGTAATCCCTTCCTTATTGTTGCCTCTCGGAATAATTAAGATTTCGCCGTCTGCAAATTTTCCTTTCCCACCAAATAAGCTATACCCGGCAAGCTCTTCCAGCTCGTTAAGGTTGAGCGCTTTAATAATTCCTTTCGGTTTAACGCCTTTTCTTTGTAGATACGGATTGGAGGCCGCGGCCATTCGTCCAGCTTGATAAATCTTCATTATCTTTTGCTTAGCTTTGCTAAAAGCCCAGCGGGTTTTCTCTCGCGCCTCTTGCTTGGCTTTCTCTAGCTCTGCGTTTCTCTGCTTTCGTTCTTCCGGTGTTACGGTCTTGCCGTAATCCGGGAAAAATAAGGCTTTGTCACTTCCGAGCCGCCAATTTTGGACCCAGCCGCCATCATTGTTTGTAAATAGCCGGATTCGTCCGTCTGTTTTGCTGGAGCCGTCTGCAAGCGGCACCGGGTGCGGCTTGTCGTCCCTCGGTACATCTGTTACTTCTACTCCGAGCGCTTGGCAGGCTTCCTCAAGGCTCTTATAGATTGGGTATTGGCTCATTTAACTCGCCTCCTTTTGTTGCTTTAAGGTTTCGCCAACGAGTCCCCAAATTTTGGAGCTTAGAACGTCTACAAGTGTGTTTACCTGTGCGCTTAAATAGCTGTGTGAGCGCATTAGTTCATCATTAGGAATAATTCCATTGAGGTAGGCGGCGGTAATTTCGGTACTGGCGGCGGCTTCCTCCCGGAGGTCTCCCAGTGCGTTTGTTATTTCGTCTATCTGCTCCCGGGTCAGCGGTGCTTCCAGCTCATTGAGAAGGAGCGGAAGAAAGAGGGGATTACATAACATCTTCCCGTTCTTGAGTTCTTCGGCTGTGAATAGGTTGCTCATTTTTGCGCCTCCTTTGCTAACAGGGATTGAACGGCCTCAATTGAGACAAGGCCGCGGGTTTCGCTCTTATGAACGGCTAGGCGATTCAAAAATTTTTGATTGGCGGTGGTGCTGTCCGCTTTCACAATCTTGAATACATAGGACGGACTAACCGTAAATTTGCGGTGGTTTCTTCGGCTCATGAGCGCACCTCCTTGGCTGTTTTGAGAAGGATGGGTACTAATTGATCTAAGTATTCGGTGAGATACTTTTTGATTTGATGGGCGCTTTGCGCGTATTGGTAGACCGTGCCGGGTTCGTCATATCCGGAGACTTTCCCTTCTTGGATGTCATCGGCAAGGTTTTCGAGTGTGATACCGGCGCCGGTAAGGTTATTCAATAGGCTTTCTAACTGAATGGCCTTGACATGAAGGCGCATGAGTTCGCTTTTATCGCACTGCCGGCGCTGTAGGGTGGAAAGAATAAGAACGGGATTCAATCCCGCGGGGATGGTTTTAGGCATGGTATGCCTCCAGTGTTTGCAGTTTGGAGACCCCGTGCCCGTTTCCTAGGCGGGTGGCGGGGGCTTTGTAGTCTAGGAAATCCGTAACACTGGTAACGGCTCGCACGAATGCGATACTACAAGCCCCGCCGTTGAAAAGGTGTGACTTGTTCCGGATAAAAATTCCGCTTTGGCGTTCGCCTTGGCGGTTATCCTTCAGTGTTAAAGAGTTTCCTAGGCTCTTGTCAGTCGCTTTCACTGACAAAAGAGAGTGTAAGCCAATGACTGAGGCCGCGTAAAGACGAGGCACAGCGGCGCCGATAAATTTAGAGAATTGGGAGCGGCTGAATGCGCTCCGGGAATGCAACCGGGTGAGCATGATTGGCCTCCGGTTAAAAAGCAGAATGAACGGCCGGCGCCGGATGTGACTTAGGCGCGGTGTAGATGTGAGGAATTGCGGGAATGTATCCGAGTGCTCGGATGAGTGGTCTTTTTGCCATAGTAACGGGCTCCTTTGTTAAAACCTTGTTCCCGCTCTCTATTCCACTAGAGGGGCGGGGGTTGCTTACAGGTGTGGAATAACCGTTACAAAGGAAACGGCAAGCCTTTCGGCTTCCTGATAGCAACCCCCATAAAAAGGTAATGGGAGGCTCTGCCACGTTACGAGCATAAAAAACACCGCCATTCATTGAGGCGGTGGCTCGCCTTTGTAATTCAGATATTCCACTATCTGCCTGCTCCGCTTTCGAGCATTGAATAAATTCTAATGCGGGATTTGCCCGGCTGTAAAGATTGATGTCCATGATCTAATAAACTGCGTGATGTGTGGGGGAGGCAGTCTCTACCGCCTCCTTCTTTGGCTTTGATATGGTTTAAAGACCAACCTTTGAGCGGTGCTGGTGCTTTCCTGAGCAGTTCTCTAAGGTAATGATGAGTTGAGCCCTCAATTCTTCGGCTTCTTCATTGTCAAGCTCTTTCAGTAAATAGATACGATCTTCAACCGTTTCTAACTGGTGCTTTAAATCTTCGAGTTTTTGCCAAGCGTCAATTTTTACGGCAAAGGTTTTTAATTTTCGTTCGTTGCTTGTGCTCATTTTGTTTAATCCTCCTTTTGTGGAGTTCCGGCCGTGCTGTGGTCGTGTAACTTTCTCTCCAGTTCGTTGATGTTGAGGTTTGTTGTTACTTGAGCCGCGGATAAGCCGGATTTCAAGAATTTCAAAGCGTCTAACTTTTCAGCGTTGCTTAAAACCGGGTCGGTTCTAATAGCTTCGATAAGTTCGCCTATGGATAAGTGAAGGGCGGCGGTGGCGTTATAGAGGTCTTGCATACTGGCTCCTAATTGCCGCCGTGTTCGGCTTTTTGAGTTTCGAGCCATTGATAGACTTCTTCACTATCCCACACCTCACAGGTGCCGCCTAATTTGAAGGATTTAGAAAACCCGGGAAGGCGTGTAATGCGCTGGCGCGTGGTTCTTTTGACACCTAAGATATTTTCAAGGTCAGATTTCCGGAGACACCTTCTAATGCCTTCTACCTTGATTTCCTCATTCGGATTCGTTTGTTTTTCTGTCATATCCAATTTTCCTTTTGTTTGCCGCTTAGCACCTTTAGGCGCTGTTCGGTACAAATGGAATATTGGAGTTTTTTAATGAGAACAAAATTCGTTAGGTAGCTAGTTTTTAGATTAGGCACTTAATTTATAAAAATAGGTACCTAACTTATAAATTAGGTACCTAATGACATCTTTTCCTAGTGGTGGATGGGTTCTTTGCGAATAGAGATTTTTGGTAATTTCCCGTTTAAAAGTTGGAGTGCTACGGCAACAATGAATTAACCGCGGCTCCTATTTTTTATATAGTCATTCAAGTGTTTAATAATTGTGATGTCAGCGGGGAAATTGGTAACACCTCTTTCTTGTTCAAGAAATTTTTTAAATTTATAAGTCGTCATCTTACTTGTGTCTTTCTTTGAGTAGTAATCGCTGTTTGTGAAGTCTCTTATGTCTTCCAGCCATTTAATTTTTTTCTTTTTGGCCGTTAATTTTGCGCCTTCTCTTTGCTTCGCTTTTAGTTTGATTTCAGCCTCGTTTTTCTTTTTGAGTTCTTCTGAGGTTTGTTCAATGATGTTATTTTTTTGCGCTAATTCATCTTCTAATTCTTGTAGTCTTTCTTTCTCTTTTGTTACTTCTTCCGGGTCTTTTAACGTGGGAGCTATGTAATAGTTAAACAGGTGTTCTAGGTAACCTTCGCCTTTGTTTTCTCCGATTGCTCGGAGCGTTTTAAATGGGTTCTCAGAGTTGATAATTTTTTCTCTTTCTTTAATGTGTTCTTTAATTGAAGAATATTGATCTATTAGTACTTGGAGTTCTTCTCTTATTGCTTGTACTACAAAAGGATTCTTCAGGAAGTTTCCATTGTCTGCACGCTCAATCCTTAATTTACTTTCAAATGCCTTTCGTCTAGGGTCGTCATGGTCGAGCTTTGAAAGTTTGCGAAGTTCGTCTATTGTTGGGTTTTGATCTTTTTTCTTATCCGTCATGGTCGCCGTCCAGCCGTGAGTAGGTTGAGCGGGGAGCGTCCACGGCTTGAGACTTCATTAGGTTAATTACTCCTAACTATCCCCGTTCGTTTAATCCTATCTTATCGGTGCTCGTGTAAGCAATACCGCGGCCTGAATCTGCTCTCCGGTTAGTCCCTCAGTCCTTGGCCTGTCCATCCAGCAAGCGAAAGACACGACATCCGGGAGCCGTCTTTGTGTGGTCGCGGCCGTTCTGTATATTCAATGAATCAAGCTCCGGGGCTTCCCCGGGAAAACTTTTAAGCATCGGTATCCGGTTTTTCTGTTTTCTGTCCGGACACTTTCAGGCGCCGGAGGGTGAACGGCGCTCCGGCCTGAATCTGTTCTCCGGCTAATGCCCTTAGTCCTTGGCTTGCCTATCCAGTAACCGAAAGGCACGACATCCGGGAGCGGTATTTGTCCGACTGCGGCCGCTATGCGTGGGGAGCAGTAAAATAAAACATCTGAATAGGGAGATCGTATGAAGAAAATCCTTTTAGTCCTACTTATCTGGAGTGTTTCTTCAACGTCTTTGGCAAAGGGAGGCTTCTTTCAAAACTGTAGAGATCCAATTACAGGCAAGTTGATTTACTCTTCTGACTGCATGGGGATTCCTAAGAAGGCGCTCCCCAGCGCTGTCAATGACGGGCGCGACGAAATAATTTCAATAAGAAAAAATTTTGATGGTTCACTTGACGTTAAGTATGAAGACGGCCATTGTGAGCATTTGTATAAGCGTAATGATGGCACCTTTAGCCCATTCTTAGAGGTGCCTGAATCTAAACAATAATACTTAGCTTATCCCTATAGGTGATAGTCAAAGCTCGCATACTGCGGGCTTCTTTCATATATCCATATCCTTGAATTGACTCTTTGTTTGACTGCGGCCGCGCTGTGCAGTCTATGAATCAAACTCCGGGGCTTCTCCGGGAAAAGTTTTAGGCATTGGTATCCGCCGTTTCTGTTTTCTTTCCGGACAATCTCCGGTGCCCACTGGTGAGCGGCGGCGCCGGCCTGAATCTGCTCTCCGGTCATTGCCCTTTGTCTTTGGCTTGTCTATCCAGTAACCGAAAGACACGACATCCGGGAGCCGTCTTTGTCTGACTGCGGCCGCGCTGTGCAGTTAATGAATCAAGCTCCGGGGCTTCTCCGGGAAAAGTTTTAGGCATCGGTATCCGGCGTTTCTGTTTTCTTTCCGGACAATCCGGCGTCTACTGGTGAGCGGTGGCGCCGGCCTGAATCTGCTCTCCGGGTAATGGCCTTTGTCCTAGGCTTGTCCATCCAGTAACCGAAAGACATCACATCCGGGAGCTGTGTTTGTATGACTGTGGCCGCTCCTCCGTACAGCTCATGAATCAAACTCCGGGGCCTCTCCGGGAAAAGTTTTAGGTATCGGTATCGGGTGTTTGTGTTTTCTTTCCGGACGATCCGGCGCCGGCGTGCAGTGCTCATAATCTCAAAGTTACAGGGGAGTTAATCCAGTATGTAAGGTGTCCCAATGGCGGCACTGGTACCCCTAGGGGGAGTCAAAAATTTGAAGGAAAGACCATCAAGACCGCGCCCCCAGTCAAATTTTTGTGTATGCAGAATTGGTAAGTTTCGGACTTTTTGAAAAAGGTACTTCCGCCGGCCTTTTGGTCGCGGGGCGTAAGACCCCGGCTTCTCTCTATAAGTGAGAAAAGTTAGGGGGTAGTAAAGGCACGCTCTTAGGATTTGTATGCTAACCAATCCGAGAAAGTGAGAAAAAATGCTCATAAAAATTTCACAATGTGGGAAAAATTAAGGGGTTGTAGTCTTTCTGCCGCGGTCTGCCACGGTCTGCCCCGGTGCTTCCACGGTCAAAAATATGGCTGAAAGTCCCGCCGTTATTGGTCTGCCACGGTTGTCGCGGTCGCCACAACAAAAATATGATAGATGGACGCTAATCCGGGAAACGTGCTTTTGATTTTTTGAAATCGGCTTATAAGAGGGGGAAGTGAAAGCCAAAGGAGGCACACTTTTTATAGGAGGAAGGGATATAACCTAATTTTTACCGTGGCAACCGTGGCGCGGTCGTCGCGGTCTAAATTGAATTAGATACCTTCCTCCTACAAAATATGGGGGTTTGAGATTTGCCGTTAAGCCCCTTCCTTTTGGCTTGGCCGTAAGGCTCCGAAACAGAAGGCGCCCCATTCCTTCATCACTAACCTGCGCTCTTTGAGAAGTTGTGAACGGTCATAGGCGCCCCTGTAGGTGTCTTTGCGGGCGTGGAGTAAACAAAGTTCTACCGCTTCTTGGTCAAATTTCCGGTTATTGCCTAGTTCGTCATTCTTTGCCCAAGTTCTAAATGAGGCGCGGGCGGTGCCGTGCTGAGTAATGCGCACTGGTTCGATTTTCCCGGCGCCGTTTCGTCTAGTGAAGTCTTTCCAGCCTCTGCCATCTATGGCCGCTTTTTGCGTATCCATTCCCCGGATAAGCATAGAAGGTGCATTCTCGGACAACTTGCCAAGATGGGAGCCGCTCGGAAATAGATAGTTATTGACCCGCGGAAGGTAGGATAAGAGTTCTATTGCTTCATCCGATAGCAATACTTGGCGCATTCTGCGGCCTTTCATCTTGTCGTGTTCTTCCGGGATATTCCACACCTTATTTTTAAGGTCGATCTCTGACCATTCCGCGCACCTCACGGCCTTGAATCTTGAGGCCGTCACGATTGAGAAGGCCACGGCAAGGGCACTAGGTGAGCCAAGTTTGATAAGTGCTTCGATAAACTGCGGCACCTCATGGAAATCAAGTGAAGGATGATTATCTGTGTCGGTTCGTTGCTTTGTCAGCGGCTCTAAGAGGATACCCAGCGCGCCTCTTTTGTTGATTGGGTTTTCGGTTATCTGATAGGTGCCCTTTGCTATAGCCCAATTAAAAATAGCTTTCAAAAGGTCGTAAAGTTTATCCGCTGTGCCGCTCTTGGCTGTCCACAGCGGAGAAAAGAATAAGAAAGCGTCCTGAGCGGTAATTTCGGATATGAGCTTATCTCCGAAGGCCGGCAAAAGGTATTTGTTAAGTCTTTGCCTCGCGTGTTTCTCTCCGGTCACATTGTTTTTCCAGCGCTGGATTTGAATTTGTTCTTTCAGCCATTCATCTGAGACAAGCCGGAAGGTAAACCGGCGCCGCTCTTCCTCCTTCCTTTTGGCTTCTATTTCGGCCTCCTTTGCGGCCTGTGCTTTCTTTTCTTGCTCTTTGGGGTCTAGTCCTAGGTTGAGTAGTTGCCGGTCTTTGTAAGCGATTTCGCGTACTTCTCTCAGTGATAAGCCAATAGCATAAAACCGTGTTTGTTGTTTGCCGTCCTTCTTCCAGCGTAAAAAATACTGTGTTTGTTCAGCGCGCTTTCTGACATATAAGCCCTTAACACCTCCGATAGCGTGAGAGCCGTCCGGTAATGCTTGAATCTCTTTATGTGTAAGTGTCTTGTTCATGGTGTTACTCCGGTTGAGCTCAGGTTACACCTTGAAAGGGTATTAGGAAACACTCTAGGAAACACTTTGAAGGCGGCTTTAGGCGGTATTTAGCGGCAGAAAACGGCAGTAAAAATGGGAAAATATCGGCTAATTTATTGATTTTAGGTAAAGAAAAACCGCCCGACGGTATCGGGCGGTTGGAATTTTGGTGGGGGCACAGGGATTCGAACTCTGGACCTACGGATTAAGAGTCCGCTGCTCTACCAGCTGAGCTATACCCCCATAATTGGTGGGCTGTGCAGGACTCGAACCTGCGACCAATGGATTAAAAGTCCACTGCTCTACCAACTGAGCTAACAACCCTTTGTTTCGATCTCTGTTTCGCTCCGAAGCGCGTCTCATCAATCGAGAAGTCGAATACTACACAGGTTTTTTCGGTTCGTCAAACCAAAAAGAAAAATAGTGAATTTATGAGACATAAATTGGCGCATACGCCTTTACTATGACTACAACAGAAAAATGAGTGATGAGATTTGATTTGATCTTGTTAAATTAAATTCTTTCGCTAGTATTAGACAACTTAGGTCAGTTTTGTCTGATCGGAGAATGATTAGGAAATAAAGATGGCAGAAAAGAAAAAAGTTAAACCGCCCGTTGAACAGCTCGTGGATGCGGATGCTCGTAAAAAAGCGCTAAAGATGGCCTTGGACCAGATTTCCAAGCAATTCGGCAAGGATGCGATTCTGAGCATGGGCAGCCAGCCTGACCAAAATCTGGATGTTGTTTCTACCGGCTCCTTTACTTTGGACCTGGCACTCGGCGTCGGCGGTCTTCCCCGCGGACGTATCGTTGAAATTTACGGACCGGAATCTTCAGGTAAAACTACGCTGACGCTTCACATCCTTGCTGAAATGCAGAAGCTCGGCGGAACCTGCGCCTTCATCGACGCAGAACATGCATTAGACGTTAAGTACGCCAAAGCACTCGGCGTTAAAGTGGACGACTTGCTCCTGTCTCAGCCGGACAGCGGTGAACAGGCTCTTGAAATTACGGACGCTTTGGTTCGCTCCGGTGCCGTTGACCTCGTCGTTATCGACTCCGTAGCTGCTTTGGTGCCTCGCTCTGAAATTGAAGGCGACATGGGCGAAGCCCTCCCGGGTCTCCAGGCTCGTTTGATGAGCCAGGCACTCCGCAAGCTCACTTCCAGCATCAAGAAGTCCAACACTCTGGTTGTCTTCATTAACCAGGTTCGTCAGAAGATCGGTGTGGTTTACGGCTCTCCGGAAACAACCACCGGCGGCAACGCACTCAAGTTCTACGCCACGATTCGTATGGATATTCGTCGTACCGGCGGCATCAAGCAGGGCGATGAAATCCTGGGTAACGAAACCCGCGTGAAAGTTGTTAAGAATAAAGTTGCGCCTCCCTTCAAACAGGCTGAATTCGAGATCATCTACGGTCAGGGCATTTCCCGCGAAGGTGAAATCATCGATATCGGTACTGACATGGATATCTTCAACAAGTCCGGTGCTTGGTACTCCTATCAGGGCAACAAGATCGGTCAGGGCAAAGCTGCTGCCAGAGAATGGCTGAAGTCTCATCCTGAAGAAATGAAGATGATCGAAGAACAGATCAAGGCCGCGATCAAGGGCAAAGATCACGAAGAAGATGCTGCCGAAGAGGTCGTGACCAAAGAAACTGAAGAAACCTACGAAGACGCTCAATAATGTTTGATCCTGCTGATCGCAGAAAGCAGATCTTATACAAGGCGGTAGCTGCTCTCGCTCGTCGAGAGCGCTCCCGCCTCGGCCTCTATAAGAAGCTGTCAGAAACTTTCAACGAAGAGGGCGATAAGGAATTAATCAATTCCGTCCTCGACGAACTCGTCAGTAAAAAGTATTTATCCGACGAGCGGTACGCTCGTATTCAAGTTTTGACGCGGAGCGCCAGATACGGCGACCGCAAGCTCTTTTGGAACCTCCAGAGGGACGGTGTGTCTCGTGAAATTGCCGAAGAGGCGTTAAAACAAAACGAAGAGTCGGAATACGATCGAGCACTCGTTCTTTGGAAGCGAAAATTTGGAGAGCCGCCCGAGGATTACAAGGAACGCGCTAAGCAGATCCGCTTCCTTGCCAGTCGGGGTTTTACCTTTAAAACCATTGAAAAAGTCTTGAGTTGTGAACTTCCTGACGAAGTCTTTTAAGACGGCAGCCTGAGATCGTTATACTTTTGTTCACAAACAAAAGTTAACAATTTCACGGCTATGAAAATCCATGAATATCAAGCACGTCAAATTCTGAAGAATTTTGACGTTCCCGTTCCTGTTGCTGAAGTTGCTTCAAGTCCTGAGGAAGCTCGAAAGATTGCCGAAGAAATCGGCGGAAAGGTTTGGGCAGTTAAGTCCCAGATTCACGCCGGCGGCAGAGGCAAAGGCGGCGGCGTAAAACTCGCCCGCAGTCTGGAAGATGTCAGCAATCTCTCCCGTCTTATGATCGGCAGCCGTTTGGTCACCAAGCAGACCGGTCCGGCCGGGGCCCCTGTCAGTAAGGTCCTTGTTCAGCAGGGGCTCGATATCGTCCAGGAGTTCTATGTCGGTTTTCTCATCGACCGCAAGCTTCAGAGGCCGGTACTCATTGCTTCTGCTGAAGGCGGCATGGAAATTGAAAAAGTTGCCGCTCAATTCCCTGAAAAAATCATTAAAACGGTCATTGATCCTGTGGCCGGTCTTTCCGTTCCCGAAGCTTTGGAAGTTGCTACTCGATTGGGCGTGCCTGCCGACATTACCGGAGACTGTGCAGAAGTCCTGAGAAAGTTATGGAGTACCTTCGTTTCAATGGACTGCTCTCTGCTTGAGATCAATCCGCTTATCGTGACGGCAGACAAAAAAGTCTATCCGCTTGATGTGAAGATGACGTTCGATGACAACGCGCTTCTGCGTCATCCCGAGCTTGAAGAACTCCACGATCCTGAGCAGGAAGATCCGACAGAGCTCCGTGCACATAAAGCCGGCCTTCAATACATTCAGCTCAACGGCAATATCGCCTGCCTTGTCAACGGCGCCGGCCTCGCAATGGCGACCATGGACACGATTAAGCTTTTCGGCGGTGAGCCCGATAACTTCCTCGATATCGGAGGCGGTGCCTCTCCTGAGAAGGTCACGGCAGCCTTTGAAATCATGCTGGCTCAGCCAGAAGTCAAAGTTATTCTGGTCAACATCTTCGGCGGAATCATGAAGTGCGACGTTATTGCCGAAGGTATTGTCGAAGCTTGCCGACACGTCAAATTAACTGTTCCCTTGATTGTTCGTATGAAGGGTACGCACGAAAAAGAAGGCAAAGAAATCCTCAAGAACAGCGGTCTGCCGATTATCTCAGCCGAGTCTCTCGGTGACGCCGCGAAGAAAGCCGTAGAACTGGCAGCGGAGAAATAACATGAGCATTTTGGTAAACAAGAACTCCCGCATCATCACCCAAGGTATGACCGGTAAAACCGGCCAGTTCCACACTCGTCTTTGCAGAGATTACGGATTTGGTAAGGAATGCTTTGTCGGCGGTGTAAATCCGAAAAAAGCCGGACAAGTCTGGGAAGGTCTGCCGATTTTCGGATCCGTTAAAGAGGCCAAAGAAAAGACCGGTGCAAACGTTTCCGTGATTTATGTTCCGCCTGCCGGGGCAGCTGCAGCTATCCAGGAAGCAAGTGATGCCGGCATTGATCTCATCGTCTGCATCACAGAAGGTATTCCTGTCATGGATATGGTTAAAGTCAGAGACCATATGAAAAAGACCGGTTCCAAATCTCTTCTCCTCGGGCCGAACTGCCCCGGCATCATGACGCCGGGAGAAGTCAACGTCGGCATCATGCCTGCGCACATTCACCGCAAAGGCAGAATCGGTGTTGTCTCTCGCTCCGGCACCCTGACCTATGAAGCGGTCGCGCAGATTACGGATTTAGGTTTAGGACAATCTACCGCCATCGGTATCGGCGGAGACCCGATAAACGGCTTAAAACATATCGATGTGCTCAAGCTCTTTAACAATGATCCGGAAACCGATGCGGTCGTCATGATCGGAGAAATCGGCGGAAGCGACGAAGAAACTGCTGCCGAATGGGTAAAAAATAATATGAAGAAACCCGTCGTGGGCTTTATTGCGGGCGTAACAGCTCCCGCAGGAAAGAGAATGGGGCATGCAGGTGCGATCATTTCCGGCGGTACGGGAACTGCCGAAGGCAAATTAGCCGTGATGGAAGCCTGCGGTATTCGAACGACACGGAATCCGTCTGAAATCGGCTCATTGCTACAATCCGTGCTCTCTTCGAAAAAGGAGTAATTCATTTTGGAAGCGCTTATTGCTTGGTTTGGTGAGATTCATTGGGTCGCAGTTCTGCAGATCATTCTCATCGACATTCTTCTCGGCGGTGATAATGCCGTCGTGATTGCATTGGCTTGCCGAAGCCTTGATCCGCATCTTCGCGTGAAGGGCATTATTTACGGCGCCGGCGGCGCTATTTTGCTGCGCGTCATTTTGATTGCTTTCGCAGTCTCGGTGATGAACATTCCGTTCCTGAAGTTCTGCGGCGGCTTGCTGCTTTTGTGGATCGGCATCAAGCTCATTGCCCCGGCGGACGAAGGGGAACATGAGATACATGCGAGTAAGCGGCTGTGGGGTGCAGTTAAGACCATTATCGTTGCCGACTTGATCATGAGTATCGACAACGTGATTGCTATTGCCGGTGCGGCTGAGCAGGCTCCGGGCCACCATCAAATGGCTCTGGTGATCTTCGGTCTGCTTGTGAGCGTTCCGTTCATCCTCGGCGGCAGTCAGATTATTCTGAAGATCATCGATCGCTTCCCGATCATCGTGTACGCAGGCGGCGCTTTGCTGGGCTGGATTGCCGGCACGCTAATGGTTGACGACCCGGGCATCTTGGCACACCTGCCTAACCTGCCGGCTCTGCATACCAAAGGCGGTATTGCCGGTGCGATCTTTGTGCTGATTGTCGCTTTTATTCTTAAGTACTTCAGATCAAAGAAAACCAAAGCTTAATCAGAATGTAGAACTAGAAAAGGCGTTTTCTCATTTGAGGAGCGCCTTTTTAAATGGTCGTTATGTGATCTATAGCGTTGTAGCCGCCTCTCTGACCTCTAACGCGGCTTGTTTACCGGTAATCCATTCAGGAACAAGCTTGGTCATGAAGACGTAATTCAAAGAATGTTGGATTTCATCTTCATTATCGGGAATGCCGGGGCTGTACTTCTCTGCAAGTGCACGAAGAGCGGAGAGTTTTTCAGCCGTATCGGTGACGGGCTGCAGTCGGCCCCAAATGAGAACGCTTTGGAAATTATTTGCGCGGACACTTGGAACGACTAGGCTCTGTCCGACGATAGAAAAGCTGGTTTTGTTCGTTCTCTGAAAGCATTCGTACTTGTATCCTCGCGGCGATCCGTGGAAATAGACAACTCCGTCCGTGTAAACGTAACTTAGCGGCACTGTATAGAGGTAGCCGTCATCTCCGTTCAACGAAAGTACACCGTAAGCCGTGGTCTCAATGATCTTCCGGACGGTTTCTTTGTCTAAGGCCTGTTTTGTTCGTGTCAGTTCTTTTCTCATAGCAATTTCTCAACCTAAAGTTTGTTCCAGAGCGTCTTTGAGTTTTAAAACGGCGTGTTCCAATTCCTCCTCAGTGAAGTGAGCGTAACCAAGAATAAAGCCGGTGAGAGGTTTGGCTGAGCGGTAACAAGCAGAAAGCGGCCTGGTCTCGATCTGGTAGGAACGCTTAAAAAGTTCGGAAAGCTTGACGTCATCTTGCGGATGATTAAAGATGAAGGTCAGATGAGTGCCTTCATTAGCTCCTTCAATATGTCCGTAGGCAGAGAGGTATTTTCCGATCGCTCTTACTGCAGCCTGACGGCGCTTTTCATAAATCTTTTTAAGACGGCGGACGTGTGAATAGTAGAAGCCGTTCTGAATGAATTCGGCCAAAATGTATTGATGGACTTCACTGCTGTGTCGATCTATCAGGAGTTTGGCTCCCTCAAAAACCGTGATGAGATTTTTAGGAACGACCATATAGGCCATATTGAACCCGGGATAGATGACCTTAGTAAAACTTCCAAGATAAATACACGGTGCACCTTCTTTGTAGGAAGAGAGTGCCGGAAGAGGTTTCTTTCCATATCGGAGTTCACTGTCGTAGTCATCCTCGATGATCCAAGCTCCTTCCGTTTTTGCCCAAGCCAACAGCTTTTCGTTGTTCTCGGCGGACGAGACATAGCCGAGAGGATACTGATGACAAGGCGTGACCAAGACACCTTTGATCTTCTTTTGTTTCTTTAGTTTTTCGATATCGATTCCGTCCTGCGTCACAGGAATAGGAATCGGTTTTAATCCTCGAAATTCCATCAAATTAATGTGAGTCTGGAAGTAAGGATCTTCGACGGCAATCTTGTCACTTCTTTCAAATAAAACGCTTGCACAAAGATCTAATGCCTGCTGAGTACCGTCAGTAGTGATTACTTGTTCCGGCTCACATCTCAGACCTCGGTATTGACGGAGGTAGTCACAAACAGCTTTTTTGTAAGGCATGAAGCCGCCGGGATCACAGTAGCCGTTATGCAGCCAGGGACTCTTAGAAGTGCGGGCAACGACAGTGGTCCAATTTTTGCCCGGCAGACTTTCCTGATCAGGCGCGATGACCGCGAAAGGCATCGGCTTTTGAACTTTGAATTCAGAAGCGGCTGCCGCTATCTTTGCAGACAGTGGAAGTTCTGACGGAAGGAACTTCTCATTCGTCGAACCATTTTCTTTCCGATTTTCGAAGACTCCCAGAGAGATTTCCGAGACAAAAGTGCCATTGCCGTTCTTCGTTTCCAGAAGTCCTTCTTCCAGCAATCGGTTGTAGACGCTGACGACTGTTGATCGTGAGACACCGATTTCGGAAGCGAGTCTGCGGCTTGAAGGAATAGGATCACCGGGACACAGGCTTTTGAGTTCGATGAGTTCGAGGATCTTTTGGTAGAGCTGCTCTTGGAGCGAAGGTGCTCCGCTTTTCAGATTTAAGGATATGTTTGAGAGGCTCGGCTGAACTTTGTGGGTCATGTCGGCTCCGAAAACGTTAAGGCCGGAGGTTGACTCCGGCCGGTGCTGAGTTAGCTTACTTTAGCGCATTCTGTGCAGCTGCTGTCGCAGTTCTCAGATTCTGGATGACTTGAGAAGAAGTGTTTTCAAATCCGGACGGATCATGAACACCTTTCGAGTAATCCGAGAAGTACCAGCCGACGGTGTGCAAGTAGAGGCTGTAAGCATCCTGAAGTTTTTGATATTCAGGCTGATTGATCTTAACGTCACCGTTCTTTGCTTTGATCAGCAGATTGCGAGCGGCGCTTCCGTAGCGTTCCAGTCTTTCTTTATGGATGCGGTAACGCTACTGGATTGTCGCGACCATGTAGGCGGCTTGTCCCTCGGACCAGTTGTCTCCGTTCGGGTTGCCGTGGCAATCAGATCTTGCGCAGGTGTTTTTGTACTTCAGAGAAGGCAGACTCGGCTGATGTTCAAGGGTTCCGTTTGCTTTCTTGGCAAAGTGGCAGTCTGTGCAACCGACGCCGGCTTGACCGTGCTTAGAAGCAACCACAATTTCCATGTGGTAGTGGTCAGTCGAGACCGTCTTAACACCGGTAGCTTTATCTGTTCCGTTATTCAGACCCAGGCCTCTAACGAGATTCCAGCGTTCGATGGGGTTAGCGGCAAAGAACGTACCGACAGACCAGCCGGTTCTATCGATTGCGTCCTTTGGATGAGCGAGCTGACCGTCGCTGTCTCTGTAGAAAGTCTCGGAGCGGTTATGACCTTCGTGGCATTGGCCGCACATGTAATTCGAGTTGGCTTTTTCTAGAATGGCGATCTTTCTCGGGTAACCGCGAACGCCCATGTTGATGACTTCAATCTTCGGATAACCGGTCTTTCCGACGTTCTTCTGATAGTTGTAGTCCTTGTAGTTCGGATGAGACATGGCCTCAATTAAGTGATCAAAGACGATGCGGGGCTCAGCCGAATGCGGATCGTGACAGGTAATGCAGTTGAAGCTATTGTTAACGGTCTTCAGAACTTTGTGGTCCGGATCATCAAAGGCGAGCGGTGCTTTCGGGTTTCTAGCGCCTAAATAGGCATAGTCCATGATGCTGTCGGAAGTTTTGCACTTCAGGCAGTCGGAGCGTCCCATGATCTCTCGGCCTTTCTGCGGACGCCAAGTCAAAGACAAGGTCTTAGAAGGCAGAATCTTGTCGCCTTCGTTCGGACGTGTGTCAGTAAGCGCTTCCCACATCGGCGCACAGGGTTTAGAGAGATCCGTGTACTTCTTGTACTGGTAGCGGCCGTCGGAACGGATATTAGCAAGGTCGGTCACGATGCTCGAATGGAAGCGCGGCAGACGGAACTGAATGTCGCGGAAAGAATTGTCGCCGGCGATATCACGGAACTGAGCATAAGCGGGCGGCGTGTTTTTGAGTGCCCACTCATAGTGGTATTTCGGATCCATGATGTCTTTGTGCTGCTCGGTGTGGCATTGACCACAGGCGGCGTATTCAAAATGCGTGGTCGGACGGTTGTCGCGGCTCGGAGCCTTGACGTGGTCCGAACTGATGTCATGGCATGCCACGCAATTCACATTCTTATGAGCACCGCGTGTTGACAGAGTCTTGATCGCTGTTGCGTGACAGCCGAAGCACTGGTTTTTGTCTACGGGCTGCTGAGGAACAGCGGCTGCCAATACTGACAGCGAAAGGCAAGACAGACCTAACGAAACTATGGATTTGATTATTGTGTTTTGCATAAGGTTCTCCTTAAGACTGACTTCATTTTCTCCAATCCACTTTGAGAAAAAGAGTCCACTTTCGGACTATGTGTTCAATCCACTTTTAAGGAGAAAGCCCTTATACAATTCAAAAAGCCTTTTGCTGTTGTGGAGTTCTTGAATTAAGAAGCTGAGAATTTCAAACCGATGATTCCGATGGCGATCAGCGAGGCAAAGACGGTTCTGGAGACTGTGAAGGCTTCTCCGAACAAGAGGATGCCGGCGATAAAGGCTCCGATACAACCGATACCGGTCCAAATGGCGTAGGCAGTTCCTAAGGGAATTGTTCTCATCGCTACAGCCAAGAAGTAGACACTCGCGACCATACCGATAATGGTGACCGCGCTATAGAACCAATTGCTGAAGCCGTCAGTATATTTCAAAGCGACAGCCCAAACGATTTCAAAAATTCCTGCAATGAAAAGGTAAATCCAAGACATTTAAATCCTCCAAAAACGAAAAAGGCACCTTTGTCAGTAATCCTTCAATGGCCTACGGAGTACTGAAAAAGGTGCCTATCCGGCGATAGATTGCACAACGGAAGTATACCGACGTACTAAAGATGTGTTTCATCATCGCAAAGAGGTTTTGTCAGAAATTTTGACCGTCAAAGTTTTCACGCTTCTTTCACAAGAACGGGCACGCTAAAACTACGAAAAATCAACGCATTGCTACAATCAGCTGTCAATTTGATTTCAACGCTTAGGAGATATTTCATTGGAAGCGCTTATCGCTTGGTTTGCCGAAATTCATTGGGTGGCCGTTCTTCAAATTATTTTGATAGACATCTTGCTCGGCGGTGACAACGCAGTTGTGATCGCTCTTGCCTGCCGAAACCTTGATCCGAGCCTCCGTTTTAAAGGAGTGCTTTACGGAGCGGGCGGTGCCATCCTCTTGCGTGTGATCCTGATTGCTTTTGCCGTCACGATCATGAACATTCCTTTCCTCAAACTCGTCGGAGCGCTTCTGCTTCTGTGGATCGGTATCAAACTCATTGTTCCTCAGGATGAAGGGGAGCATGAAATTCATGCCAGTAAGCGTCTTTGGGGCGCGATTAAAACCATTATCGTTGCCGACTTAGTGATGAGCTTGGACAACGTTATTGCGATTGCCGGTGCGGCAGAACAGGCACCTGCCGGTCATCAGATGGCGCTTGTAATCTTCGGTCTCTTAGTGAGTGTCCCGTTCATTCTCGGCGGCAGCCAGTTGTTCCTGAAGGTTATTGATCGTTATCCGATCATTGTTTACGCCGGCGGCGCTTTGTTGGGCTGGATCGCAGGCACATTGATTGTAGGCGACCCCGGACTGACTCCGCATATTCCGAACTTGGCGGAAATGCATACGCCTGCCGGAATTGCCGGTGCCGTCTTCGTGCTGATTGTGGCCTTTGCGATTAAAGGGCTGCGGAAGAAGGCAAACTAACTTGTCAGCTTAACTATAGGAAGAGGGCTATCCGGTCCTCTCGAAAATACAAAAACGGCGTTCAACCGCAAAGGAAGAACGCCGTTTTGCCGTCTGGTGTTAGCGGCTGGTGTCGATAATCGCACCGCCTAGGCAAACTTCGCCGTCATAAAAGACCGCACTTTGTCCCGGTGTCACCGCCCAAAGAGGATCAAGAGAAGAAACCACAACGCTTTCATCGTCGGCTCGGATCACCTTACATTCCTGATCGGCCATGCGATAACGCGTTTTAAGGCCGAGCATTCTTCCGGCTTCAGGTGCCGTACCGCTGATCCAGTTGGGTCGCGTGGCAGAAAGCGAGAAAGACTGAAGCCAGGGATGATCGTGACCTTGGACGATATAGAGCGTGTTGTTCAGAATGTCCTTACGGGCAACAAACCAAGGTTCGCCGTTGCCGAACTTAGAGCCGCCGACACCGATACCTTTGCGCTGACCTAAGGTGTAGTAAGAAAGGCCGATGTGCTCACCAACAATTCTTCCGTCCGGTGTTTTAATCGGACCGGGCTTGTTGGTGAGGTAACGATGGAGGAACTCGCGGAACGGACGCTCTCCGATAAAGCAGATACCGGTGCTGTCTTTTTTCTTGGCGTTCGGAAGACCGATTTCTTCGGCAATTCTGCGTACTTCGGTCTTGCACATGTCTCCGACAGGGAACATGGCCTTCGAGAGCTGGTACTGATTGAGGCGATTTAAGAAGTAGCTCTGATCTTTGGTGTTGTCCACACCCTTCAGAAGTTCAAAGAGTCCGTCTCTTTCGCGAACGCGCGCATAGTGGCCCGTTGCGATCTTGTCAGCGCCTAAACGAATGGCGTGATCCAGGAAGGCTTTGAATTTAATCTCGGAATTGCAGAGAACGTCAGGGTTCGGCGTACGACCCGCAGAATACTCAGATAAGAATTCCGCAAAAACGCGGTCCTTGTACTCTTTGGCAAAGTTCACGGCTTCGATATCGATGCCGATTACATCTGCAACAGCCGTGGCATCGATTAAATCCTGTCGGGAAGAACAGTATTCGCTGTCGTCATCGTCCTCCCAGTTTTTCATGAAAAGACCGATTACTTCGTATCCCTGCTGTTTGAGAAGATAGGCGCTGACGGCAGAATCCACTCCGCCTGAAAGACCAACGACAACTGTTTTTGTTTCCACACAAAACTCCTTACGATAATTCTCGCCATTTTAATGAGTTAGCGATCAACAGACAGGTGTTTTTCGCTATTCTTGTGTGCGTAGTTGAAACAGAAGAAAATGCTGTTTTGCTAAAAACAATGCCGCGGCGTATAGGACGCGAACGAAAAGAAGGATTCGAGATGATTGCGACTCAGAATGCAGCAGATAAAACTCAGAAGTTTTTAGACGATTTCAAGGTCTCTAAACCGGTGATCGGTTTGCCCGGCCTCGGCTGGGATACGCCGGAAATGGCGGCAGCGGTTTCTAATGCCGGCGGCTTGGGCGTGCTCCACATCGGCTTTAAAACTGAAGAAGAAATCGAAAGAGATGTTGCAAAGGTTCGTTCGCTGACCGATAAGCCTTTTGCCGTACTGATGTTCCCGCAAAAAGAATCGATCTTAGACGCTGAGAAACTTCGCCTGCAGGACACAGCACTTTCTCCGCTCAGAGAAGATTTGGGATGCACTGCAGTTAGACCGATATCGGCTCCGCTCTTTGATAATCAGTTCAGGAAGATTGTTGAACTGAAAGTTCCGGCTGTCGGCTTGAGACTCGGTGGTCTGAGGGAGCCTTACATGGAAGAACTTGAAGCCAACGGCACTCCTGTCTTCGGTATCGCATCCAATCTCAGAGACGCAAAAGTCCTTGTTTCCAGCGGCGTTAACGCTGTCGTAGCTGCAGGCTGGGCTGAAGAAGGTTTGCTCTCACACGAAGAAATCAGTAAAGATCAGGCTGAAATCGATTCCCTGGTCTTATGGTCGGAATGCGCAAGAGCATTGAGAGTCCCGGTTCTTGGCGCCGGCTCGATTACGACGCAGGATCAGGTTCGTGTGTTAAAGGCGCTTGGCCTCGCAGGCTTCATGCTTTCCGACGCGCTGCTGCTCGTCAAAGAGTCTCCGATTCCGGATTCCTGGCGCACTAAGGTAATGTACTTAGCGGACTCCGCCTCTGAGATGACGGATACCTTCATGGGTCGAGCCTCACGCTATCTGTCTAACGGCTTTGCTCAGATCTTTCCCGAGAAAGGCCTTCCTGTCCTTCAGTTCCCTTATCAATACTTTGCCCTGAAAGATATTTTTGATAAGGCATTAGAGATTGGCCGAATTGATTTGGCGCTTCTGGAAGTCGGACAATACGTTTATCTTGCCGAGAGCGGCACGACTGCTGACATCATTAACAAATTCTGCGGATATTGGAGCGAGGCATAAATGCAAGATAATCAGGCGCTCATCGTCGTCGACGTCCAAAAAGATTTCTTAGAAACCGGCGCACTGCCTGTTAAAGAGGGCAGCCAGGTCGTGCCGGTCATTAATCGGATCATCCCGAAATTTAAGAATGTTGTATTTACTCAGGACTGGCACCCGGAAGGACATATTTCTTTTGCCTCTTCTCATCCCGGCGAGGCGCTTTACAGCATGATTGACGTGTCTTACGGCAAGCAGGTTTTGTGGCCCGAGCACTGTGTTCAAGACACGGCCGGCGCAGAGTTTGCCGAGGGACTCAATACAGATAACGGCGTCTGCTTTGTGAAAAAAGGCGCGCACCCGAACATCGACAGCTACTCGGCTTTCCTTGAAGCAGACCGCAAGACCAAGACAGACTTAGCCGTTTGGCTGAAGTCTCAGGGAATTAACGAAGTTTTTGTCTGCGGTTTAGCGACTGACTTTTGTGTCAGCTGGACGGCATTAGATGCGGCTGACGAAGGCTTCAAGGTTTACGTGATCGAAGACGCCTGCCGCGGAATCGACGTTAACGGCTCACTCGAAGCAGCCAGGGCCGAATGGAAAAAAAGAGGAATCAAACGAATTGATTCCTCTGAGATCAATTAGAAGAAAAGTTTCATTAGAAGCGGCGTAAGCAGCGGCGCCAGCAGCGCGGTGGTCAAACCGGTTAAGCCGATAGCCAGGCTGCCGTAGGCGCCCGCTGTCGAATCAATCTGGAAAGCTCGGGAAGTGCCCATGCCGTGGGCGGAAAGACCGAGCGCGAAACCTTTAGCAGATGAAGAGTCGACTTTCAGGAGCAGGAATAAAGGACCTGCGCAGATTGAACCGAGTACGCCGGTTAGCACTACCAAGGAGGCAGAGAGCGCGGGCAGGCCGCCGAGTTTTTCTGCAATAGACATGGCAATCGGAGTCGTGACACTCTTCGGAGCCAAACTGATGATGGTTTCGGGAGACGCTCCGAGGAGTCCTGCGATCAGGACTGTCGAAGTAATAGCCGTAACGGCGCCGGCAAAAAGTCCCAATAAAATCGGAAGCCAATTTTTAGCCAGCTGAATTCTGAGGTCATAAAGCGGCACGGCCAGCGCTACCGTTGTCGGTCCGAGCAAAAAGTGAATGAACTGGGCGCCCGAAAAGTATGTCTGATAGGGCGTATGCGTAGCCATCAGCAAAATGACAACCGTGACGATGGAAACTGCTACCGGGTTTAGCAGAGAATTCCAATTGCTCCACTTATAAAGTTTCTGAGCAAAGAGGTAAGCCGCCAGGGTGACGGTCAGCCACAAAAGAGAAGAGGTAGAAAGCGAGGACCAAATCTCCTCGATGCCGTGAAAATCAATGTTATTCATGGCTTGCCCCCTTCTGTTCTTTGCGTTTCTGCAGCCAGATCGTGGAGTACTTAATGACTAAGGCGGTTACGGCGATGGTCAGGATTGTACTGACGACTAAGGAGACGCCGATTGGAAGCGCTTCATTTTTAAGTCGGTCAATGTGCAGCATGATGCCGACACCGGCCGGAACAAACAGCACGGCAAGATAAGAAATCAGGACTAAGGAAATCGGACGGACCCAGGAAGCCAGACGGTCGTTTGCGATCAAGGCAACGAGCAGCAGGAACATGCCCAGAACCGAGCCGGGAACCGGGAGATGGAAGTACATCTCGGCAACGTTTCCCAAAAGTTGGAATACGAGTAGAAGGACCAGACCTTCGATCATTTTTTAATAGATTGTGAAAATTGACGTGAAATGCGAATGTATTCCTTATCTCAGCACAAAAACGACCTCGGAACCAGAAAATTTTTTCGAATTGAGTAATCAAAATAGGTTTGTCCAGCGGTATTTATTCTCATTTATCTAAATCTCACAAATCATTACAATCGCGGGAATCGTTAAGCCTTCGGGCTCAACTGTTTTACGCAACTTTAATAAGAGGAAATATCAATGTCAGTTCTCGACTCTTACATGAAAGACTTGGCCGAATTGGTTAACAAAGACCGCGGCACTGCAAACATTGCCGGCGTTACCGAAGCCGCTAAGATTATGAAGGGCCACCTCGAATCCATCGGATTCAAAGCCGACCTCGTTGACTTAGGTCCGAATGCCGGCAACGGTCTGTTCGCTACGAACAAGCCTAACGCTGACCGCTATGACGTTCTCTTCAACGCTCACCTCGACACCGTTTTCCCTGACGGAACTGCCGCTGCTCGTCCTTTGACCGTGAAAGGCGACCGCGCCTACGGCCCCGGCTGCAGCGACTGCAAGAGCGGTGTTCTTGCCATCTACTACGCTTTGAAGGCTGCTCGTCCTGAAGATCTGGAAAGACTCTCCATCGCTGTTGCTCTGAACCCGGACGAAGAAACCGGCTCCAAGGCTTCCAGCGCCTGGCTCAAGAGCATCGCCGCCAAATCTTCCCGCGCTCTGGTTTTTGAAGCAGCCCGCGCCGGCGGTCAGCTCGTCCGCTCCAGAAAGGGTTCTACCAACTACGTCGTAACCTTCCACGGTAAAGCTTCCCACGCCGGCAACGCTCCGTACAAAGGAGCCAACGCCAACATCGCCGCTATGCGCTTTGCTTTGGCAGCTGCTGGTCTGGCCGATGTTGATAAAGGCACAACGGTCAACCCCGGTGTGATCGAAGGCGGCAGCGCTCCTAACGTCATTTCCGAAAAATGCGTCGTTAAGCTCGACACACGTTACTGGAACAACGAAGACGACAAATATCTTGACGACGGTATCAACAAACTGGCTGCTGCCGTTTGGGCTCCCGGCGTAACTCAGACAATCGAACGCGTCAGCCACAGCAACGCTATGCCGCTGTCCGACGCAACGAAAGAACTCGTTGCTCAGATCACCGAAGCTGCCAAACTCGAAGGCTTCGATATCGACTGGGTTGACGCAGGCGGTGCTTCCGACGGCAACCACATGGCTGAAGCCGGTCTCCCCGTCATTGACGGATGCGGCCCTGCCGGCGGCGAATTCCACTGCGATCGCGAATTCCTTCGCTTAGACACAGTCGAAGAACGTATTCGCATGATCACTCGCTTCCTGTCTCTGATCTAATCCAGTAGAAGCAGATCTAAGCGCAAACGCCCTTCGGGGCGTTTGTCGTTTCTGAGGCCTCGAATTCGGCGCCGGTGATAAAAGAAATGCCTTGCAGGAATACAATGCATTTCATCTGAGAAAGTCAAAAAAGGAAATCGGAATGAAATTCGAATTAAACGGCGAATTTATTCGCTTAGGAGATCTGCTGAAGGCAGCCGGATTGACAGGCACAGGCGGAGAAGCAAAACAAGTCGTACAGGACGGCTTAGTGAATATGGACGGAAAAGTCTGCACCGAACGCGGTCATAAAATCCGCGCCGGACAGAAAGTCCAGTTTAAAGATCAGACGATTGAGGTCGTCGAGCACGCAAAATAAAAGCACTCGATTTGCTGAGTGCTTCTATTGAATCGATTACTTGCGTTTTCCGCCGGCGGCAGCGACCGGAGGACGACCCTCGATATGACGGAAGGTGATGCGGCCTTTGGTCATGTCGTACGGGGAGATTTCCAGCGAAACTTTATCGCCGGCGAGAATTCGGATGTGATGCTTACGCATTTTGCCGTTTGTGTAGGCAATCAGTTCATAGCCGTTGTCGAGTTTGACGCGATAGCGAGCGTCCGGAAGAACTTCGGTAACGGTTGCAGTTGTTTCAATCAGGTCTTCTTTAGCCATATAAAAATAAAAGTTCCTAATAATCAATAGGAACAGGGTTTTAAAAGTCGGATTTTACCCGACAATGCGCCTAAGTACGTAAACTCATTAACAAAAATGAGCCAATCAGGGCGGTTTTGCTAAAATCGACTTAATAAATTACAAATTGATGCGAAAGGCCTTGTCGGCCCGGACGCGATCGGAGCGGAATTAATGAAGAACATTCTTATCGTTTATTACTCTCGTATGGGCCATACCGCCCGCATGGTTCGTACTATTGCCGACGAACTCGAGGCACTCGGAAACACCGTGACGGTTATGCCGGTCTCCGAAGCCCTTCGCGAAGGCGTGGACTGGAGCAAGCATGATTTCGTGCTCTGCGGCTTCCCCGTTGTCTACGGCACTTACCATCCGAACGTTTACGAATTTGTTCGCAACAACTGCACGGAACTCGACCGCAAGCCCAATGCGATGTTCAACGTTACCGTCGTTGCCCGCACACCGTTTAAGGCGACAGTCGAAGGCAACCGCTACATGCAGAAATTCCTTGAACGCTCTCCGTGGCGTCCCAGAGACCTCAAGTGCTTTGCCGGCAAGATCGACTACCCGCACCTGAATCTCTTTGATAAGAAGTGCATTCAGCTCATCATGAAGATCACAAACGGCCCGACAGACCCGTCTATGTGCATTGACTTTACCGACTGGGAAGATGTGAAGCAGTACGCCAAACACATCTCCGAACTTGCCCACCAAGCTTAATCTCAGGCTAATTCTCAATGTTTTTATATCGCGCAACCCGCTAAAATTAGCGGGTTACGCTTTCTTTAGGACAGAAACAAATGACAGATACTCAAGAATATCCATGGATCAAGCACTACCCTGAGGGCGTGCCCGCGACCATTAATCCGGATATTTACGAATCACTGCCGGATTTCCAGGAAAAGATCTGTCAAGAGTACGGTGATGCTCCGGTCTTTACCAGCCTGGGCAAGACAATGACGTACAAAGAATTTGATGAGAAAGTGACGGCGTTTGCTTCTTATCTGCAGTCGCTCCCGGGCGTCGAGCAGGGCGACCGCGTTGCCGTGATGATGCCGAACCTTCTCCAGTATCCGATCTGTCTGTTCGGCATCATGAAAGCCGGACTTATCGTCGTCAACGTCAATCCGCTTTACACCGCCCGCGAGCTCGGCGGACAGCTGAAGGATTCCGGCGCTAAGGTCTTGGTCATCATCGAGAACTTCGCCAAGACGTTTGAAAAGATTCAAAAAGATTCTCCCGTTGAACACGTCATCACGACTCAGGTCGGCGACTTGCTTTCTGCTCCGAAGCGTCTGCTCGTTAACTTCATGCTGAAGAAAGTAAAGAAGATGGTGCCCGAGTTCAATCTCGAATACGCTGTCTCTTTCCGCGACGCACTCGCCCAAGGCGCTTCCAGAAAATTTAATCCGGTCAAGCTCGACCGCTATGACATCGCACTTCTGCAGTACACAGGCGGCACAACCGGCATTGCCAAAGGCGCCATGCTCACGCACCGCAATGTGTTGGCCAACTTGCAGCAGACGGGTGTTTGGATTTCCGGCGACTTCAAGAAGAAGACCGAAGTCGTTATGACAGCGCTTCCGCTCTATCACATCTTTTCTCTGACCGCTCTGTGCAGCTTCCTTCAGTGGGGCGCTCGCATGGTGCTGATTGCTAACCCTCGCGACATGAAGGGTTTGGTCAAAGAATGCGAGAAACAGCACTTTACCGTGATCTGCGGTGTGAACACGCTCTTCAACGGCCTGCTCAATACACCGGGATTTGACCAGGTTGACTTCAAGATGTTGAAGCTCACCGTCGGCGGCGGCACACAAGTTCAGAAGTCAGTAGCCGAACGCTGGAAAGAAGTGACCGGCGGCCACATTATTGAGGCCTATGGTTTGACCGAATGCTCTCCGGGCGTTGCCGCCAACCCGATGAACACCCCTTGGAACGGTTCCGTCGGCTTCCCGTTCCCTTCTACCGTGGTTTCTATCCGCGGCGAAGGCTTCAAGGATCTCGGCTTCTGGACAACTCCGCAGGAAATTCCGGAACACACCGGCGAAATCTGCGTGAAGGGTCCCCAGGTCATGCGCGGCTACTGGGATAAACCGGAAGAAACGGCTGCTGTGCTGCGTGACGGCTGGCTGCGCACGGGTGATATCGGCAATATGGACAGCAACGGCCGCATTACGATTACAGACCGTCAGAAAGACATGATTTTGGTGAGCGGCTTTAACGTCTACCCGAACGAAATTGAAGGCGTGCTTCAGAGCATGCCGGAGATTTTGGAATGCGGCGTGGTCGGTGTACCGAATGAAAAATCCGGTGAACGCGTCAAAGCTGTGATCGTCAAAAAGGATCCGTCTCTTACCGTTGAGCAGGTTAAGGTTTACTGCCGTCAGAACCTCACCGGTTACAAGATGCCGAAGGAAATCGTTTTCGTTGATTCCATTCCGAAGACACCTGTGGGTAAGATTCTTCGCCGCGAGCTGAAAGATATCGTCGCGAAGGAAGAGGCTCCTGTAAAACAGGAAACGGAAGGACAAAAATCCGAAAACTAACTCAAACGGTTATCACACAAAGAAGGAGGCTCTCGGGTCTCCTTTTTTTGTGGTTTTCTCAATGTATTAGTGGTTTTACTCAGGTTTGTCGTACTACGAGGAGGAAATAACCACGTTGTCTGGAAAAATTCAAAATACATCTACAAATGTTTAGATAGTAATACTTATTAAGGTAGAACTAATACCTAATACGAATTTCTAAAACATCTTCTTATAGAAGATTAATAAGTTTTAATTGATTGAATAAATATGATAAATAAGCGAGTAATTACTAAATATTTAAGTAATAACTCTTAATTGCCTGAATCCGATTTATCTCAGAACGTAAAATTCGTTTCTAGAAATATAAGGCCATTTCCCGGCCATGACTCTTTCTAAACCTATTGTTCTGGGAGAACCAAATGACATGGACTTTCTGGGTTGCCATCGTTGTTGTGATTGCAACGGTTTATGCCCTTATCAAGCGCTATGAAACTCGTCTCGTTCTGCTGACTTCCGGCTTTGTGATGGCCTTCATCTCACTGCAGCCGATGATCGCCTTCAAGCAGTTCGATAAATCTATGACAAACGGCAGCCTGATCATCGCCATCTGCTCGGCGCTCGGTTTTGCTGCAGTTATCTCTCTGACCAAATGCGACGTTCATCTGGTTAGCCTTCTGATGAGACCGCTGAAAAAACTCGGCGTGTTCCTTCTTCCTTCCTGCATGATCGTCACCAGCGTGATTGCCACCGCCATTCCTTCTATGGCCGGTCTGTCTGCTGCCGTCGGTCCGACAATGATTCCGATCATGATCAGAAGCGGTTTCAAACCCGCTATCGCTGCCGCAGCAGTCGGCGGCTGCATGATGCCGGCTTATTTGAACCCGGGCGTTTCTCATAACCCGTTCATCTCCAAGCTCGCTTCTATGGAAATCATGCAGTTCATCGGAGCTCATGCTACGACAACCGTCACCATGGGTCTGATCAGCATCGTTGTGATTACGCTGACCTGCTTTGCCTTCGGCGACTTCAAGCGCGGTAAAGCCGCTGTTGAAGAAGCCGTTGAAGTTGCTTCCAACGAAATCGAACATCCGAACATCCTGTTCGCGATCGCTCCGATCGTCCCGGTCGTTCTTCTCGTTTGCGCTTCCATCTGGTTCCCGCAGCTCAAGATGTCCGTTGCAACTGCTATGTTGATCGGTACTTTCTACGCTTTAGTCGTTACACGTTCCAACCCTGAAGAAGTCACGAAGAAATTCTTCGCCGGTATGGGCAACGGCTACGCCAAGATCCTCGGTATCATCATCGCCGCCGGTGTGTTTGCCGCCGGTTTACGTGCCGCAGGCGTCATTGAAGTTTTCGTTCAGTACCTGACTCATTCCAACGAAGTTGCCAAGATCGGCGGTGCTTTCGGTCCGTTCCTGCTGGCCGTTCTGACCGGTTCCGGTGACGCTGCAGCCTTTGCTTTCAACGAAGCCGTTACTCCGCACGCTCCGACATTCGGTATGACGATTGACGGTCTGGGCTACCTCGCCATGATGGCAGCCGGTATCGGTCGTCAGGCTTCTCCGCTTGCAGGCGGCATCATTCTCCTGTCCGGTATCGCAGGCGTCTCTCCGGTGGAAGTTGTGAAGAGAACCGCTCCGGCAGCTGTTGTGATGGTCCTCACCCTTTACTTCCTGGTTTAAAAGGTACAGATTGGTATGAAAAAAATTCCCGCATTAGATTCCAAAGTTCTCGATCTCGTTACCGAAATCTCTAAGGAACCCAAAGTTGAAGCGGCTATGGCCTTCATCAAAGACCAGACTGAAGTCGCTATGCAGGAACAGATTGAACTCTGCGAAATCGAAGCTCCGACTTTCCATGAAGAAAAGAGAGCCGCTTCTGTTGCAGAGCGCATGAAGCAGTACGGTCTGACCGATGTTCATATCGATGAAATCGGCAACGTGATCGGTATCCGCAAGGGTACCGGCAGCGGTCCGGTTCTCGCCATCGGCGCGCATATGGACTCTGTGTTCCCGGCCGGTACCGACGTCAAAGTCAAAAAAGAAGGCAATATCTATCGCGCCCCCGGCATCGGTGATAACTGTTCCGGCTTAAGAGCATTGCTTCAGGTGCTTCGCGCTATGGAAAAAGAAGACATCCGCACAGTGGGCGATATCTGGTTTGTCGGCACGGTCGGTGAAGAAGGCAACGGTGATATCCGCGGCTCCAAGCATCTCTGCGCCAACAACAAGCTCGACGGCTTTGTCGCGATCGACAGTACCGATGTCGGCCGCGTCCTTTACGGCGCCGTCGGCTCTCACCGCTGGCGTTTGGCCGTGGACGGTGCGGGCGGACACTCCTTTGCCGACTTCGGCAAGGTTCCGAGCGCCATCCATGCGGTTTGCCGCGCCGGCAATATCATTGCCGACATCAAGGTTCCGGAAGATCCTAAGACCACCTTTACGATCGGTACGATCAAAGGCGGTACAACGGTGAACACGATTTCCGCTCACTGCGAAGTGGATGTCGATATCCGCAGCGTTTCCAATGAGGAACTGCTCCGTGTTGAAGCCGAAGTTTTGGGTGCTTTCGAGAAGGCCATCAAGGAAGAAAATGCCCGCTGGGGTGTTGCTGATGAACAGGGTCTGAAACTTACCAAGACCATGATCGGCAATCGTCCGGGCGGACTTCGTCCGCACAGCTGCCCGGTCCTTCAGGCAGCCCGCAGCGCCCAGAAGACCCTCGGCATTGAACTGACGAACTACGCGATGTCTTCCACTGATGCCAATGCTCCGATGAGCCACAATATCCCGTCTACCTGCCTCTGCTCCGGCGGTAAAGGAATCGGCGCTCATACCCTCAAAGAGCATTTCATCATGGAAAAGACAGAGCTCGGACCTCAGCTGGTTCTCTTAACCGCGCTTGCTTTAGCCGGCACAGAAACCACCAAGCCCCTGCTTGGATAAATAAAAAAACACTACTACACCTCGAACCATAAAACCCTCCCTGGGCGGCTTGCTTCTCTCCTGCAGAGGACAGCCGCCTTTTTTCTTTTTCATTAGAATGATTCGGAAAATCGAACTGCAGCTTCCGAATCGTCATGACATCCTCCTTAAAAAACAAAATGCCTGCTTGGGACTTTCGTTCTTCCTACGGGAGCCTGAGTTCGCCGGCATACCGAAAAGCCTGTCAGCGCCTGGAAGCCGATATTCATATTCTTGCGGGCCTCGTGCCGAACGCCAAAGACTCCGTGTCAATTGCCATTGCACTCGAGCATTTGGCAGAAGTTTTTTGCCTGACGGATTCTTTAATCGGTTATTGCCGCTGCCTTTCGGCGATTGATACCAGAGAGCAGGAAGCCGCTAAAGAACGCGTGCGTCTTTGGGAAATCCATTCCCGTTATTACGAACTGATCACAGAACTGTTCCATCGGCTCGCCGGTCTAAAGAAGAGCGATCCGATTTGGAAGGAACTGGATTTCAGCAAATGGGAGTGGCTCTTTGAACGCGTTTCGACCCGCTGGTCTTTTTCTCTTTCGCCGCGTACGCTGCAGCTGCTCTACGAACTTAAAGCTTCTAACTTTGTTCCCTGCGCCGACCTTTATCATTCTTTGAATGCGCACTTGGTGGCGACCGTGCGGACGATGGACGGATTGACGAAGCATCAGTCTCATTCTCAGTGCATCGCGGTATTGAAGACTTCGGAGGACCCGAAGCTCAGACAATCGACTTTTACGGCGCTTAACGAATACTATTCGCAGAACGCTTATCTCTACGCTTCTATCTTCAATATGCTCACGGGCTTTCGTCTGAAGGGCTTTGAGTTTGCAGAAATGGACTTTATGGCGCCGGCTTACTGGCAGAACGCCGTGAGCTCCGAAGCAGTCGATGCCTTGATGACGGCGGTGAGAGCCAACCGGCACATGCTGCGCAAGTCAGTGATCAGCCGAGCGCTCTTTACCGGAAAGAGCGTCATGGAGGTCTGGGATCTCAATGCGCCGGCTCCGCTGCGCCGAGAAATTCATATTCCTTATGAAGAAGCGCTCGAGAAGATTAAAGAAGTCGGCAAGGTACTCGACGAGCGTATTCCGGAAACCTTCGACTTATTTGTCGAAAAGGGCTGGGTTGAAGTACGCCAGCTGCCGGGAAAACAAAACGGCGCTTTCTTCCAAGGTATTTTGTCGCTTAATGAGCCGAGAATTTTTTCAACGTATCTCGGTTCCTTTGCCTCTATGAGTCAGCAGGCCATCATGTACGGACACGCCTGGCACTTCTGGCTGCAGAGAGGCTTGCCGGCGCAGGAGCGGAAAATTCCGCGCGCGCTGATGGAAGTAGCCGGACACTTTTTTGCACTGCTGCTTTTCGAAGAAATCCAAGCCAAGGCCGCATCGGCGGAAGAAAAGCTCGAGGCGCTTTGGCAGGAGCTCTCGTTTATCTCGAATTACGTAATCAACATGGGCGTTCGCTTCGATTTTGAAAGAAGCTTCTTCGAAGAACGAAAGAAAGGCGTTGTATCGGTTACCAAGATCTCTAATCTTCTTTCCGAGGCCTGGCAGGCTTGGTACGGAGAAAGTACTGCCGGAGCCGACCCGTATCTTTGGATTAACCGCGGTCAGTTCTACAAGATCGACGACTATTTCTACAACTATCCTTACATCTTCGGGACGGTTTGCGCCTACGGTCTATCTGAGATTCGGCACAGAATGCCGGAAGTTTTTCCTAAAATCTACAGCGAATTTCTACAAAACAGCGGACGAATGTCCGTCGATGACCTCTTCAAAAAATTCTTTAAGGTCGATATTACTCAGCCGGAATTCTGGGAAAGCGGTCTGAAAGCAATGGAGCGGAAGATCGCAGTTTTTGAGACGGAAGCTCGGAAATACTCCGAAAAATCGGTCCCGGAAAACAGTTAGGAAGAAAACCTCCGTTACAACTTTCTGTTGTAAGCAACGCAAAACTCATAAATTGTAAATTTCTGAATGAATGTTCATTCAGAATCGAACTAGAATTGTGTCCGTTGAGCAAGCGCACTCTAATCAGAATAAATTGGGAAATAATCTCGAGGTTTTTCATGTTATTGAACGACTTAAAGAAAGCGGCGTTGTGTGTTGCCGCGGGCTTTGCCGTCTCTATGTTGGGCGGATGCGACTCGCAGAAATCGGCCGGAGCTCCCGGCGGAGCTGCCGCTCAGCGGGCTCCTCAGGTTTCCGTTACGGAAATCCAGCCGACCGAGTTGGACATGACAACGACGCTTCAGGGCCGTACGGCTCCTTACTTGGTTGCGGATGTCCGTCCTCAGGTCGCCGGTATTCTGCAGAAACGGCTCTTTAAGGAAGGAAGCGAGGTCAAGGAAGGACAAGCGCTTTATCAAATTGATCCGGCTGTTTATGAAGCCGCGGTGGCCAGTGCCAAAGCCGAGCTCCAGAGAGCGCAGGCCGTGCTGTACCAGACTCGCCTGACCGCTAATCGCTACGCACAGCTTGTGAAGACAAACGCGATCAGTAAACAGAACAACGATGACGCGCAGGCTGCTTACAAACAGGCTCAGGCCGCAGTAGCTGCTGCCGAAGCGGGATTAAAGAACGCTCAGATCAATCTTGACTACACAACGGTTCGTTCTCCGATTTCCGGACGCATCGGCCGCTCCTTAGTGACGCCGGGTGCATTGCTTTCCGCGCACCAGGCTCAGAACATGGCCGTCGTTCAGACACTGGATCCGATCTATGTGGACGTGACCCAGTCGAGCAAAGAAATTCTCAGTCTTAAAAAAGATATTGCTGCCGGCAAACTGAAAACCAAAGGCGGCGCAATCCCTGTGACCCTGATCATGGAAGACGGAACCAAGTATCCGCAGACAGGCGAACTTACGCTGTCTGAAGTTTCCGTTGATCCGGGCACCGGCACCATCACACTGCGTGCTGAATTCCCGAACCCCGAGAATATTCTTCTTCCGGGTATGTTCGTCCGTACCGAGCTGCCTCAGGGCACGATGGAAAAAGCTTTGCTGGTTCCGCAGCGTGCCGTGATGCGTGAAGCCAACGGCACTCCCTACGTTTATGTTGTTGAAGACGGCAAGATCGCCATCCGCCGCTTAGTGACCCATCGGACACAAGGCCAGAACTGGATTGTTGAAGAAGGTCTGAAACCGGGTGAAAAAGTTGTGATTGAAGGTCTGCAGAGAATTCGTCCGGGCGTCCCCGTTCAGATCGTTCCGACCATTGCAGAGCAGGAACAAGCCAAGGCGGCAAAGGCTTCTAAGCAGTAAATTCAGAGGTTGATATGGCAAAGTTTTTTATTAACCGACCAATTTTTGCTTGGGTGATCGCAATTGTGATCATGCTTGCCGGTACGCTTTCGATTTTGAATCTGCCGGTGTCCATGTATCCGCAGATTGCGCCTCCTCAGGTGAGCATCTCCGCGACCTATCCGGGCGCTTCTGCCAAGACGATTGAAGATACCGTCGTTCAGGTGATTGAACAAAAGATGACCGGTTTGGACGGTTATCTGTACATGAGTTCAACCAGTGAGTCGAGCGGCCGAATCAATATCACACTGACCTTTGCGGCCGGTACCGACCCTGATATGGCTCAGGTTCAGGTGCAGAACCGTCTGTCTCAGGCCCAGTCATCGCTTCCGGAAGTGGTGCAGCGCTTAGGCGTGACGGTTATCAAGACGACCGCAAGCTTCCTGAAGGTGATCGGTCTGACTTCTACCGACGGCTCGATCTCTGCGGCTGAGCTCGGTGACTACCTCGTTTCCAGCATTCAGGAGCCGCTGAGCCGTGTGGACGGTGTGGGTGAAGTCGAAGTTTTCGGTTCCGCCTTCGCAATGCGTATTTGGCTCGACCCGGAAAAACTTCACGAATATTCTCTGACGCCGGCCGACATTAAGACCGCGATTACGACTCAGAACGTTCAGATTTCTTCCGGTCAGGTCGGCGGTCTGCCCGCTGCCAAAGGTACGGCTTTAAATGCCGTGATTACTTCCAGCTCTCTGCTGGAAACACCGGAACAGTTCGGCGCCATCTTCTTAAAGACTCAGGCAAACGGTTCTCAGGTCTTCTTACGCGACGTGGCCCGCATTGAAAAAGGCCCGCGAATGTACGAAGCGACGGCCTTCTTTAACGGCAAGCCGACCGCCGGTCTTGCGATTAAGTTGGCCTCGGGCGCTAACGCGCTGCTGACTTCGGACTTGGTGGATAAGAAGATGCAGGAGCTCTCTCAATACTTCCCCGAGAAGTATGAGTACGTGATCCCGTTCGACACGACCCCGTTCGTGCGTATTTCTATTGAAGGCGTGATTCATACCTTGCTCGAGGCTATCGTGCTGGTGGTGCTCGTGATGTATCTGTTCCTGCAGAACTTCCGCGCAACACTGATTCCGACGATTGCCGTGCCGGTCGTGGTCTTAGGTACCTTCGGTATTCTGGGCGCGATGGGCTACTCCATCAACATGCTGACGATGTTCGCTATGGTGCTTGCGATCGGTCTGCTGGTGGACGACGCAATTGTGGTGGTGGAAAACGTCGAACGTGTGATGGACCAGGAGCGTTTATCGCCGCATGACGCGACCGAGAAATCTATGACGCAGATCACCGGTGCTTTGGTCGGTATCGCGATGGTGTTGTCGGCGGTGTTTGTCCCGATGGCTTTCTTCGGCGGCTCTACCGGTGTGATTTATCGTCAGTTCTCCGTCACGATTGTGGCTGCGATGGGCTTGTCCGTCCTGGTCGCTTTGACGCTGACACCGGCGCTTTGCGCAACGATTCTTAAACCGATCAAACACGACAAGGCTGAGAAAGGATTCTTCGGCTGGTTCAACCGCACATTTAACAAAGGTGCAGAAGGTGCGACCTCCGCTGTGGGCTACATGACCGCTCGCTGGAAGCGCTTCATCGTGATTTACGGCGTGATCATTGCAGGCGTCGTCTTCGGATTCCTGAAAGTTCCGACTGCCTTTATGCCGGACGAAGACCAGGGTTCTTTGATGGTCCAGATTCAGCTGCCGGAAGGCTCAACCCGAGAGCAGATTCTTCCTGTTGTAAAACGCATGCAGGATTACATGCTCAACGATGAGAAAGATTCCGTTGAATCTGTGATGACGGTGGTCGGCTTTAGCTTGGCCGGTATGGGTCAGAACTCTGCGATGGCCTTTATCAAACTTAAAGACTGGAGCGAACGTCCGAAACCCGAGCAGAAGGCTCAGGCGGTTGCAGCCCGCGCTAACCGTACACTGATGAGCTGGAAAGACTCTATTGTGTTCGGCTTTGCGCTGCCGCCGGTTCCCGAACTCGGTATGGCGGACGGCTTTGATATGTACCTGCAGGACTTGAGCGGTCAAGGTCATGACGCTCTGATGGCAGCCCGAAACCAAGTTCTGGGCGCTGCCCGCAGCAATCCGCAGCTCTACAACGTTCGTCCGAACGGTAAAGAAGATGCACCGCAGCTTCAGCTGCACATCGACTTTGCTAAGGCCGCCTCTTTAGGCGTCAGCGTGGCATCCATTAACGATACGCTGTCGACTGCTTGGGGTTCCTCCTACGTCAATGACTTCTACGACCGCGGCCGTATTAAGCAGGTTTATGTTCAGGGCGATGAGAAGTTCCGTCAGCGTCCGGAAGACTTGGACCGCTGGTACGTGCGCAACGATAAAGGCGAAATGGTTCCGTTCTCCGCTTTCTGCTCTACTGAGTGGAAGTTCGGTTCCTCTCGTCTGGAGCGTTTCAACGGCTTGGGCGCTGTGAATATTCAGGGAGCGCCGGCAGCAGGCTTTACGACCGGTCAGGCGATGCTTGCGATGGAAGAAATCGCCAAGGCTTTGCCGCACGGATTCGGTATCGCCTGGAACGGTATTTCCTTCCAGGAACAGCAGGCCGGATCTCAGACCGGCGCACTTTACACGTTGTCTATTTTGATCGTGTTCCTGTGTTTGGCCGCTCTTTATGAAAGCTGGTCTATTCCGATCGCCGTCATCTTGGTTGTGCCGCTGGGCGTAATCGGTGCGCTCGGTATGACGGGTGCTTTCGGCATGAACAACGACGTGTACTTCCAGGTCGGTTTGCTGACGACCATCGGCTTGGTCAGTAAGAACGCGATTTTGATTGTGGAATTCGCAAAAGAGCTGCATGAGAAGGGCGAGTCCATTGTCCATGCAGCAGCACACGCGGTGCGCATGAGAATTCGTCCGATTATGATGACTTCTCTGGCCTTCGGTCTCGGCGTGCTTCCGCTTGCTAAGGCAACCGGTGCCGGATCCGGTGCACAGAACGCCATCGGTATCGGTGTGTTAGGCGGTATGCTGACAGGTACTTTCCTCTGTATCTTCTTCGTTCCGCTGTTCTATGTGCTCATTGTTAAGCTTTTCGGCGATAAGATTAAAAAGAAAAAACCGCAGGAAGCCCTGCAGGAGAATAAGTAAATGAAGGCATTGAAACTCACGGTTATTGCCTGTTCTCTGGCCGTCTGTGCCGGCTGCACGATGGCGCCAAAATATGAAAGACCTGCCGCGCCGGTCGCGGCAACTTTCCCGACGGGGGAAGCGTACAAGGACGTGATGACCACAGCCTCTCCGCTCCCCGACTGGAAGGTCTTCATCACCAACCCGAAAGCCAAGAAAGTGGTTGAGATGGCACTTGCCAACAATCGCGATCTGAGAGTTGCGATCCTCAATATCGAAAAGGCCAGAGCGGCCTACGGCATTCAGAGATCTGCGCTGATGCCTTCTGTGGCGGCCGGCCTGCAGGAAAACGCCGGCAAAACGCCGAGCATTATGTCGGCCACGGGCAGCAGTTATGTCTCCCATACGTATCAGGCAAACCTGGCTTCTACGGCTTGGGAGCTGGATCTGTTCGGGCGAGTCAGAAGCTTGAGCGAAGCCGCTCTTCAGCAGTTCTTCTCAGCTGAAGAGAACCGTGCTGCCGCTCAAAACGCTTTGATCGCACAGGTTGCTACCTCTTGGATTAACTTAGGCGCACAGAAGGAATTCCTGCGCCTGCAGAGAATTACGCTCCAGAGTCAGGAAGAAAGCTTCAAACTGATGTCCGACAGCTATCGTTTGGGCGCCAGCTCTTTGCTGGAGCTTGAACAGGCTCGTACGACAGTGGCCACGGCACGCGCTGCCGTAGCGCAGTACGAACGCAGTCTGGCTCAGGCGCAGAACGCGCTGAACCTGGTCGTCGGCGCTCAGGTCCCTGCGGATCTCGAGCCGAACAACCTGGAAGAAGCTACGAATTACGGCGCGATTGCTCCTGCCGGTTTAAGCAGCGACATTCTTTTGAACCGCCCGGATATTAAGGCCGCGGAACACAATCTGATGTCTGCGAATGCCAACATCGGTGCGGCTCGAGCCAACTTCTTCCCGCGCATTACTCTGACTGCAGGCATCGGTTCTACATCCCGCCACTTGAGCGATCTGTTTGATGCCGGAACCGGACTTTGGACATTTGCTCCGTCCGTTTCTCTGCCGATCTTCACCGGCGGTGCGAACCTCTCGACACTGCGTCAGGCTGAAGCTCAGCAAAAGATCATGGTCGCTACGTATGAGAAGACTGTGCAGAATGCTTTCGCAGAAGTGAGCGACGCGCTTGCTACCGTCGGTACGGTCAATCGTCAGTGCGCAGCGCTTAAAGACCTGGTCAACGCTACGGAAACCGCCTACCGCTTGTCTCAGAGCCGTTATAAGAACGGTCTGGACGGGTTCCTCACCGTACTTGAGAGCCAGAGACAGATGGTTGCTGCTCAGACGAACTACATTTCGGCCGAGAGCAATCGTCTTTCCAGCGGTGTGATGCTCTACAAGGTTCTCGGAGGCGGCTCTGTTGTCGAACCTGAAGCTCAGACCGCAGCCCAGGCGGTAACTCCTGCTGCTGCAGAACCGGCTCAGACGATTCCTGTCTCGAGCGGAGGCGGAAATGCTTAAAACTCGAGAGACCAGAGTCGAAGAGCGAAAGGAAGAGAAACGCAGCGAAAAGCGTGATCGTATCCTGCGTGCTGCGGAAGCCATCTTTTTAGACAAGGGCTTTCATGCGGCGAGCATGAATGAAATCGCTGAAGCTGCCGACGTCAGCACGCCTCATCTCTACAACTTCTATGCCAGTAAAGCCGCTTTGGCACTGGCTGTTCAGCTGAAGATGGGGCAGGAGACTTTTGATGCTTTAAAGACAGCGATGTCTGCGGGTAAAAAGAATCCGAGCTGTGAGTCAATCTGCGATTCCCGTCGTTCCTCGCTGATGCTGACGATTTTGACAGAGTGCACGCGCCATCCCGACATCAAAGAAAAGTTCACGGAAAACGGAGCACGTTTAAGAGCGATGATTTCTGAAGCGGGCGGCATTTCTCAAGATGACCAAGAAGGTCAATACCGCATTCTCTGTGTGATGGCCATGTATCTGGGGATGTCGATTTCCAACATCTTTACGCCGGTCGAGAACCGCGAGCTGATGACGAAGATTTTGGCACAGGCTGAATCCTGCATTCTTCCGTTTTGCGGCGATAAAAAGGTCAAAGCAGCACAGCACTAACGCTTAGAAATAATAAGTAAGTGCTTACATACATCCCGGGCAAAGTCCCGGGATTTCTTTTTGGTGCGCCCAGCATGGCGCGCTTCTGTAGGGTGCAAATCCCGAACTCGCCCGATGAGGGGAAGAGTTAGCGACTCGGCAAGGGCGTAGTGGCAACATTAGGTCTGGAGGAAGCCGATAGCAAAATGCATGTTCAACGAACAGGAAGCGGATATGAGGCGGTTCAGACGGATGTGGGGGCCAAAATACCCAATGTCCAATACTCATACAGGAGTCTGAGACGTATATCCGATGGACAGGCAGGAAAGAAGTGCGTCTTACCTGGGGAGATCCGATTTGATGCCACTGGCTACGGGCTTCGCGAGGAGTTCGGATGTCAAATCGGAAGTCAGCAGAGGCCATATTAGGGGCAACCTGAAGGGCCGAACATTAACAACGCGAGTAGAGGTGACAACTCTCATGACAAATTCAAGCGGACCTCAGAACAACGTCCTAGAGGGCGGCTGTCACGGCGCAAAGCGGGCAGAACAGCGCAGTGTCGTCTACGGTAAAAGAAGGAGTAGCTAGTCATGGCGAAGTCACATTGGACGAAAGCTGAACCTAGAGGCTGTCCGCTCATCGATTTAGTATGTTTCTATCTCGATGATGCGGCGCAGAAGGTTATAAAGAACAAAGGCGCACCCGGCATAGACGGGATAACCTATGAGCAACTTCCTAACCTTTTGCGAGTTCACGGGGAGAAGATCAGACAGAAACTTAAAAACGGCACCTACATTCCCGCTCCCGTTCGACGCGTGGATATACCCAAGCCAAACGGTGGCACTCGGATGTTAGGAATTCCAACTCTCTTGGATCGAACAATCCAACAGGCCATAGTGATGACCATTGGAGACTCGTTCGAGGATCAATTCTCGGACAAAAGTTATGGGTTCAGAGAGGGACGGAACTGCCAGCAGGCAGTGCAAAGGGCTCAAAAGTACATCGAAGATGGAAATAGATGGGTCGTAGAAATGGACTTGTCTAAATTCTTCGACCGAGTCAATCACGACATACTGATGGACAGAGTCAGCCGAGTTATAGATGACAAGGCAATCTTGAAACTAATCCGACGATATCTAAACGCAGGCATTATGGAAGACGGGCTAGTAAGCCCAAGACTAGAGGGCGTTCCTCAGGGGTCGCCCCTTAGCCCGTTACTGTCAAACATTATGCTGACGGAGTTGGATCGCGAATTAGAAGAAAGAGGACTCAACCACGTCCGGTATGCGGACGATTGCAACATCTATGTGAAATCAGAGAAAGCGGCTCAGCGAGTTCTGACAAATATCACCAAATATGTAGAGGGGACACTCAAGTTGCGGGTAAATCGCGACAAGAGTGGCACCTTTCGTCCGAGAGACTCGGTCTTTCTCGGATACACATTCTCCAAGGCAAACTGTACACGTATTATCGTGGCGCAAAAGTCAGTAAAGAGACTGTGGACAAAACTGCATAAGATATTTAACACTGCGCGGGGAACCTCGCTCGGATGGGCGATTAAAACCATTACCCCAGTCCTAAGAGGCTGGAGAAACTACTATCGTCCGGATGACAGAAAGAAATACTGGGAGGAGATGGATGAGAGAATCCGACACCATCTCAGGAAACTTATCTGGATAGCGTGGAAGAAACCGAAAACAAGGGAACGAAACCTTGTAAAACTCGGCATCGACCCCGAAAGAGCCTGGAGAAGTTCTGTAAACGGAAGAGGTGCTTGGTGGAATTCAGGTCAATCGCACATGAACCAAGCTATCAAAAACGACCGTTTTGTAAGATTAGGCCTGTACTCTCTCCGCTTTATGGAGATTCGTTAATGAAGCGCCCATTGCGGTACCGCACGATGGGTGCTGTGAGAGAGGGGCGGGGAAACCCGTCTCCCTACTCGATAATCTGATCCGGCAGTAGGTTTTCGGGTTCGGAAGGTTTGAGGTGTCAGTTAGGCTCGGTAGTGAGAAAACGGATTTTGAGTTTCTGACAATTGTGCTAAGTTGAAGGCAGTTAAGACTTAGTTCGACGAAGTTGAACCGTGAAAAAGATTGTTAGGTTGATCTCAGCAGTCATCTGCTTCTTTCAGCTCAATGTCCAAGCGGAGGAGCCGAAGGAATACACCTTTGCGATCAACTCAGCCGTTACTCCGCTTTTGCATGCCGCCTTCATTAACGAAACAATCAAGACGGTAGAGAGGTCTGTGGCTCCTGCCAAACTCAAAGTCTTGTATGTAGAACTGCCGGAGCTGGAAAGGCTCATTGAAAACCATCAGACCGATTTCTTCATTTCTACCGCGGCAACCATACGGAGATATCAGGACCTAGGCGCTCGAGATGTACTGACAGCGTCTTCACCGTTTTCTAAAAATCCGAATCGATCCGAAGGTTCTTTGTTCATCGTTAAGGCGGGCAGATCGGACATCAACAGTATTTCGGATCTCAAAGATAAACGAGCGGCAGCAGGTCGTCCGACTGCTTTCGGAATGTATCTAGCTGCGATGGGCGAGATCGCTGCCGACGGCTACGATCCCAAAACTTTCTTCAAGTCGACTCAGTTTTACGGACTTAACCGAGATCAGATTATCAAAGACGTATTGGACGGAAAGGCAGACGTTGGGATCCTGAGAGCCTGTTACCTCGAAGATGCCGTTAATCGAAAGGTTGTGACAACAGATCAGCTCAAGTTCATCAATCTAAAAAACGATCCGGAGCATATTTGTCTGCATTCCACGCGTCTTTATCCGAACTGGAGCTTCGGATCGAATCCTTCCGTTCCGCCGGCAGTCTTGTCGGCCGTGGCAGCCGGTCTGATTGCACAAAAACCTGTTGGCATCGGCCTGTACTGGTCTGTGGCGAGCGACTTCACCGCGATAGACAATCTCCTGAAGTCCTTACAGCTCGGATCGTATCAGCGGTTCAGTAAGGAGTGGTTTTGGCAGCGAATCATTGAGTATCGCTTTTGGGTCTTGGGTACGTTAGCGGCGTTTGCGCTTTTGCTGATCCATTCTTTCATTGTCTCGAGAACTGTGAACATTAAGACGCAGGAACTCAAAGAATCACTTAAAAGAGAGAGTCAAAGTTTCCACGAGGCACAAGAAGCGCACCGGCGCCTCATGAAAATGCAGAGAGCGGCGGTGGTCGGACAGATTTCCAGCTTGATTGCGCATGAGCTCAATCAGCCGCTCGCCGGTATCAAGCTCTATGCCCGGACGCTTCAGCGCGCCAAGGATTCAGGAACACTGACGGAGGATAAGCTCGGTACGGCATTGGCTGAAATTCGTACGGATGCGGACTTGGCAGCCGCCATTGTCGAGCGAGTCAGAAGCTATGCCAAAGGAGCTCGGAGCGAAAGAGTATCGTCGGAAGTTTCTGATCTCGTGAATAAAGCAGTCCGGGAATTCAAGCGGCAAAGCGGAGAAAGGGTTGAAGTCAAGCTCACTCAAGCGCAGCCGGTCCATGTCATTGTGAATCCGCTTGAATTTGAGCTGGTCATTATTAACCTTTTGAGGAATGCAGCACAGGCACTTCAAGAGCTCGGTGTCTCGAATCCGAAAGTTGATCTGACGATTAGGCGATCAGACAACAGTGCAATGATTACGATTGAAGACAACGGACACATTGAAAAAGAAACGATCGCAAAACTTTCTGAGCCGACTAATTCAACGAAAGCGGACGGATTAGGTCTCGGACTACAGATCGTCAGAAGCATCATTGAAAATCACGGCGGCAAGATTTCCTTTTCTCAAGCCACTTCCGGCGGCTTGAGGGTAGAAATTAGACTGCCGGTACAGGAGGAGACGAAATAATGACAACATCGAATCCGATTATTCGTATTGTTGACGATGAAGCCGTGGTGCGTAAGGCGCTGAAGTTTCTCCTGGAGTCTGAGGGCTGGACGGTCGAGGCCTATGAAAAAGGTTCGGAATTTTTGATAGAAGATCGGCCTTCTCTCATCGGCTGTCTCATTCTTGATGTCGCTATGCCGGAGATGAACGGATTGGAGCTCTATCGGCGCCTGCGGGAAAGAAACTACGAGGTTCCGGTGATTTTTCTGACGGGGCACGGAGACGTGGACATGGCAGTTCAAGCGATGAAAGACGGCGCTATCGACTTCATTCAAAAGCCGATTAATGAAGAAAGACTTCTGTCTGCCGTGGCAAAAGCCGTTCGATATGACGAAAGCCACCGAGGCTGGACAATTTCCGCTGAAGAAGAGAAGAAAAGATACCAGACACTGACGGCCCGTGAAAAACAAATCTTATCGCTAATTGCGAAAGGGTTGATCAATAAAGAAGTTAGTGAGCGCCTCGGGCTCTCGCCGAGAACGATCGAGGTTCACCGCCAAAAAGGTCTGCATAAATTGGGTGTTCAGACGGTCTCCGAACTCGTCCGGTTACTGTCTCATATCGAAGAAAACGCACTTTCTTGATATTTATCAGGGTACTTAAGTACCGCAGTGCGCAAAAATTCAGTTATCGAATTTCAAACCTACTAAGGAGAGCACAAATGAAAAAGATCTGTATCGCACTCGTTTCTGCACTGGCCTTCGGAGTCGTTAACGCCGAAGAAACTGACCTTGTTGTCGTCGGTTCCGGCGGCGCCGGCCTTTCTGCTGCCATCATGGCTGCGCAACAAGGCAAGAAAGTTATCGTTCTCGAGAAAATGCCGATTATCGGCGGAAACACACTCCGCAGCGAAGGCGGTATGAATGCCGCCCGCACGATCCAGCAGCTGGAACACGGCATCATGAATGATTCCGCTATGCGCATGAGTATGGATGCCCAGAAGGGCGGTCACTATCTCAACAATCCTGAGCTGACCCTTACTTTGGCAGAAAACGCTAAAGACGCCGAGGCCTGGCTCCTCTCCTTAGGCGCTCCGTTCTGTCATCGCATGGGACGTGGCGGCGGTCAGACGGTTGCCCGCGGTCACGGTCCTTGTGATGGATCTGCTGTCGGTCAGTCTGTGATGAAAGTCCTTTACGGCACAGCCACAAAGATCCCGACGATCGAAATCCGTCCGCTTAACCAAGTTACAGAGCTTCTGACTAAAGACGGCAAGATCTCCGGCGTGAAAGTCGAAACAAAAGGCAAAGACAAGAAAGACTACACGATTGATGCCAAGGCAGTTGTGCTTGCTACCGGCGGTTTCGGAGCTAACGCCAAGTTGGTTTCTTCTTTAAGACCGGAATACAAAGGTTTTGCAACCACGAACCAGCCGGGCGCCTTAGGTGAAGGCCTTGAACTGGCTAAAGGCGTAGGCGCCACATTCGTTGACCTGAGAGAAATTCAGGCTCATCCGACCGTTGTTCCTGTTAAAGGCATTCTGATTTCCGAATCCATGAGAGCCCGCGGCGGTTACCTGGTTAACAATGAAGGCAATCGCTTTGTGAATGAACTTCAGCCGCGCGACGTTGTTGCTGCCGCTGTATTGGCTCAGCCCACCGGCAAAGCATGGCTCCTGATCGACGACAAACTGGTCAAATCCAATAAGCTCGCTGCCGGCTATGTTTCTCAGGGTTTGATGGTTTCCGGCAAGAACGTCGACGAATTAGCCAAAGCTATGGGCGTTCCTGCTAAGAATCTCAAGGCTACAATGGATCAGTACCACAAGGCCTTCGAGACTAAGAAAGACGACGCTTTCGGTCGTCCGGAAATGATCGCCGCTAATAACGTTTGGCCGATGTATGCAGTTCAGGTCACTCCGGCTATTCACCACACCATGGGCGGCGTGAGAATCAACAAGAACGCTGAAGTGATCGGCGTGACAGCCAAACCGATCCCCGGACTCTATGCTGCCGGTGAAGTCACAGGCGGTGTCCACGGAGGTAACCGCATCGGCGGAAACGCTGTTGCTGACATTATTACCTTCGGCCGCATTGCCGGTGCTAATGCTGCCAGCTACATGAACAAGTAAAGAGACCAGCTTTTGAGAACCAGAACGCCCTTAGGGGCGTTTTGGTATTTAAGGAACTCTGAACCAATACAGTAGCCAAAGAAACTGAGGAAGTTCAAATGTCTAAGATTCCGGTTATTTTCTATAAGAACTTCCCCCTCTCTACACGAAGTTAAAGATCGTCGATAATGGTGGGATTATTTGAACGGTAACAAGGAGAATAAAGTTGCTTACTGAAAACGAGTTGATTAAGTTCCGTCGTGAACTCCATTCCTATCCCGAAACCGGCTGGTGCGAATTTGTCACGACTCACAAGATCGTTGAAAAGCTTCGCAGCTTCGGTTTGGATCCGATTTATGGCCGTCAGGTCATCAATCCCGAGTTTGTGGCAGGCCGCAATCCTGCCAAAGTCGAAGAAGCTAAGAAAGCAGCTTTAGAAAAAGGAGTCCCGCCGGAATTTATCGAATCCATGCAGGGCTACACCGGTGTTGCTGCCATTTTCGAAACCGGCCGCCCCGGCCCTGTTTTGGCAATTCGTTTCGACATGGACTGCGTTGACGTCGATGAAGCTCACGAAGCCGGTCACCGTCCGTTCGACGAAGGCTGGGCAAGTACAAATCCGGGCCATATGCACTCCTGCGGCCATGACGGTCATACAACGATGGGTATCGCAGTCTGCAACTGGATTCAGGAAAACTTGGATCAGTTCTGCGGCACGATCAAGGTCGTCTTCCAGCCTGCTGAAGAAGGCGTTCGCGGTGCACGCCCAATGACCGAAACCGGTATTTTCGATGACGTCGATTTCTTCTTCGGAAACCATCTTGGCTTCAATCTGCCCACCGGTACGATTTCTCCGGAACCCGGCGTTTTCTTGGCTTCCACCAAATTGGATGCCACATTTACGGGCCTTGCCGCTCACTCCGGCGCCGATCCTCAGAAAGGTAAGAATGCCCTGTTAGCAGGCGCAGCTGCTGCTTTGGCAATCCACGGCATTACTCGTCCGATCGGGGAAGTGACTGCTTTGAACGTCGGAACGTTAGTTGCCGGCCAGGGCCGAAACGTTGTCGCTCCGAACGCTTTCATGCAGCTCGAAGTTCGCGGTGAAACCGAGGAACTCAACGCATACATGCGTGATCAGGCAATCCGCAAGATTAAGGCTTCTGCCGATATGTACGACTGCCAAGTCGATATCGTCAAAGCCGGTGAAGCTACTGAATTCAAGCCGGACCAGGAAGCCATCGAACTTGCTTATATCGCCGCAAGAAATGTGACGACCGAAGAACTCGCCAGACCGCTCGGCTTGAAGTTAGGCAGTGAGGACTGCACGATCATGCTTCGCAGAGTCCAGCAGCACGGCGGTAAGGGAACCTTCGTTGTGTTCGGCTGCCGTACATCTGCCGGTCACCATCAGAGACTCTTTGACTTTGACGAAGATGTGATCGGAATCGCTTTGCGCTTCTACCAGAATCTGATCCCGATGATTGTCGGCATCAAGTAATTCGGTTTGAAAGTCAGCTGATTTTCTAAAAACCAAACAAAAGCCGCCGTGAGGATTTCTTCCAGATCTTCACGGCGGTTTCTTCTATGAACTCGGATTAGCGATTTCTTTCGCGGCGATCGCGGACGGCATGCGCCAAGGAAGTGATGACCTTGACCGTGTCATCCCAACCGATGCAGGCATCCGTGATGGACTGCCCGTATTTCAGTTCTTTTTCTTTGCCTTTAACGAGAGGCTGGTTGCCTTCGACAAGATTGGACTCGATCATGACGCCCATGATGTTGTAGCTTCCGTCACCGATCTGCTTGCAGATGCTGTCAACGACATCGATCTGCTCTTTGTGCTTTTTATGGCTGTTGGAGTGGCTTGCATCAATCATGACAGAAGGTGGAAGGCCGGCTGCTTTCAGCGCTTCGCAAACCTTAGCCACACTCTCGGCATCATAATTCGGTGCTTTGCCGCCGCGAAGGATGACGTGGCAGTCTTCATTGCCGCCTGTGACAACAATAGCGGAGTGGCCGCCTTTGGTGACGGAAAGGAAGACATGTTCGTTTGCTGCCGCTTTAATGGCATCAATGGCGATTTTGACGTTGCCGTCAGTGCCGTTCTTGAATCCGACAGGGCAGGAAAGACCGCTCGCTAATTCACGATGCACCTGACTTTCTGTGGTTCTTGCTCCGATTGCACCCCAGGAGATCAAGTCTGCGATGTACTGCGGCGTGATCATATCGAGATACTCCGTACCTGCGGGGACACCCAATTCATTGATCGTTAAGAGAAGCTCACGGGCTAAGCGGAGGCCGTGATTGATGTGGAAACTGCAGTCCAAGTCCGGATCATTGATCAGACCTTTCCAGCCGATGGTGGTACGAGGTTTTTCGAAATAGACTCGCATGATGATCTCAAGATCATCGGCGAAATGACGACGAAGCTCTGCAAGCTTTTCCGCATATTCTTCGGCTGCAGCCGGGTCGTGAATGGAGCAGGGTCCGACGATGACAAGCAGACGGTCATCCTTTCCGTGAATGATGTCGTGCGCGGAGTGACGTGCGATGTGCACGGTCGAGGAAGCGAGCTGTCCGCAGGGGAATTCGCGAATGAGGTAAGACGGCGGTGTCAGTTCTCTGATTTCTTTGATTCTGAGGTCGTCGGTTGTGTAAGGCATTTTGTTTCTCCGTTATGGCGCCCGTCGGGATTGAGGCTATAAAAAACCGCCGTGTCCCGAAGGAGCGGCGGTTAAGTAGTGTTGTGTGATCTTAGATGCGAGCCGTCACAGCCCTACCCTCCGCCGCGGACGGAAAGTAAAAGCCGTAAAAGTAAAACTTAGAAGCGAACATCTTTTGATACTTGCTTGTAAAAAGGTACGAAGAATAATTTACCGTATTTTTTTTCGTTCTAACGAAACTTTTTTCAGAATTTATTTCATGAAAAGGAAGATTGTTGAGTGGTAGAAAACAGGCGCTGAGAAGAACAGCATTTCCATTCTGTCTAATGCTCCGCGTGTCAGCATCATGCTGGTGTCCAAACGAACGGCGCCGAGTGAGCGCTTAACCGAGGACATGACCAGTGCGCCCAGCGTTCCGGAAACGATGATCAGCAGAGACATAAGAGGAGCCTGCCAAGCACGGAACGGTGTCATCCAGAAAAGTGCAGAACCCATGATCAAAGCTCCGATACTTCCGATGATGATGCCTTTGTATGTTTTGTACTGATTACTCCAAGTCGGTTTGCCGCCCCAAATGGCAGAAGCCATGATCTGGAAAAGGTCCGCGAAATACAGCACCAGCAGGAAGTAAAGCATCAGAAGCAAACCGCTGGAATTAAATCTCGTGAGATTCAAGGTAGCGATCGCGGGTGCATGGCTGACGCAGAAAATCGCCAGCATGATGCCCCACTGAACCTTAGCAACTCGGTCCAAGAAGCGGTCGGTATCTTTGGCCAAGGCCATAACGACCGGCAGAGTCAGGAACAGGTAGACAGGGATGAACAGAGAGAAGAGTCCGATCTCTTCATATCCCAGAAGGATGTACTGAACGGGAATCGCGATATAAAACGCAATGATCAAAATGACGTGGTCATGGCGCCGGGTCGGAGTCAGCGCAATGAATTCCCGCAGTGCAAAGAAAGACGCAAAAGCAAAGAAAAGCAGCAGCGCGGCTTCGCCGAGACAGAAAGCAATCGCAAAAACAATGAGCAGAGGCCAGGAGGCACGAACGCGAGAGTTAACAACGCGAAGATTGTTGAGTCGAGCTTCGTTGCCTTGAGCACGAGAAACCAGCCAGTTGCCGATGATTGTGCCGATGGCTGAGAGAACAATAAGAACGCCCAGAATCGTGAAGTAGGCTTCTTGAGTGGAAAATCCTAAACGCATATTAGAGCTCCCTGGCTAAACTGATGACGGCCGTTCTGGCCCTCTCTAAGAACTCTTCTTTAGAGTCATCGACAGAGTGCGGAAGAGGTGCGCCGAATCTTACGGAGCACATGGTCGGAACGGGCAGGAGGGCACCTTTCGGCATTGAGCGGTGCAGGTTTTCCAGATAAACGGGGATGAGTTCGACCTCGGGGAACTCTCTCATCAAGCGCCAAATGCCGCTCTTAAAAGGTCCGGGCAATGGCTGCGGAGAACGTGTGCCTTCCGGGAAGATGATGAGCGAGGAGCCTTCGCGCAGAGCCTGACGCATCGGATCCAAGGGATCGGAGTTTTCTGTCCGGCGTCGGTCGACAAGGACGACGTTTAATTCATCGACGGCAATTCTGCGGCGAATTCCACTCTGCCAGTAGTCTCGAGCGGCAACCGGTCGAGTAAGCGGTCGTAAAGCGCGAGGAAGAGCGGACCAAATCACAATGGTGTCGAGGTGGCTCGAGTGATTGGCAAAATAAATTCTTTGAATTTTTTCGGGCTTACACCCGATCCACTGAGGATATGCGCCGACCAATAAACGAGTCAGCCACACCATCGGTGTCATGAACTTAAATGCGTGTTTCACGTTCTTTCGTTTTTCAATTCCTAATTTGTTAATTATGCCTCCAATGCCAACCTGCATGTTGATCCCGGATTTGACGAGCATGGGGGCGACGGAACGATTCAATTTTCAATTGCGACGTACAAATTCCAAGAAATGTCTGTTTTAACGAGAAAAACATCGGGGGTGAAATTTTCCTGCCAGTGCAGCCTTTCTTTAGACGATCTCTTACGCTAATTCTGCAAGAAAGAATTAACGGACTATCAATGATTAATTTACGGCTTCATTGAGCGGTCGAGACTCAGTCGGTTGTAAGAAAGCCTGGATAGGAGAAGAAAGCGGCTCATAGATGAACCGCCGAAAATGGTGAATGCTGGATTGATCAGATGTTATGGCTGCTGGGGAGCAGGTTTAGGACACAAAAGGCCGTGCAAACGATCCATTGCGCTCTTTTCTCTAATCGGTCTGAACTTCGGATCAAAGGTTGTGGATTTAATCTGTTTGCCCTTGCCGTCTAACTCGGGATAGGTGACAAGGGCAATCGGGGAATAAATTCTTGCCAGGCAGTCCATACTAAATTGAACCTTTGCAGATTTCGAATCCGGCGTGTAACTGTGGTTTTGAAGCGTCCAGAACTGCAGCTTGTCGCCTTGTTTCCGCATGCCGGTTTTGATGAGGTACATATCATTCGTAACCTGTGTCGTGTTGTGTCCTGCAATAATCGGCGGAATGAAAATAGGCATCGGAACACTTGAGCCGGCAGGCGCGGCGTTTTGACGAGCATTGAAGCCTCGAATCGCAGGATTTACAGGCGCAGGCCGATAAGTTCGCGGAGGCGGTGTATAGGATCGGTGCGGACGAATGGTGGTTCTACCGCCGAGGCGGACTGCCTGAGCGTCCGTTGCTAGAGATAAGAGGCAGACTGAGGCACAAAGGCCGACGAATAATTTGTTCATAGCAGCAGAAGTCTTGAGGTTGAGTTTTTCTCCTCATTCTGCGCTTTAGAAATCGCGAGCAAAAGAGGACAAAACCAGCATATCTTCTGACTTCGGTTTGCGCTTCCGAAGTCAGAATTTCCTCGTTTTCTGCGAAGAATCGCCGAAATCGGCGAGACGGGTGCCGGCTTAGTTCGCCGTACCGCCGACGGTGAGTCCGTCAATGCGGAGCGTCGGCATGCCGACGCCGGTCGGAACGTGCTGGCCGTTCTTGCCGCAGGTGCCGCAGCCTCGGTCTAATTCAAGGTCATTTCCGACCATGACGATCTTCGTGAGGGCGTCTGCGCCGTTGCCGGTCAGAGTGGCACCTTTGATCGGGTCCGTTAATTTGCCGTTTTCGATCAGCCAGGCTTCGCTCATGCTGAAAACAAAGTTGCCGTTCGTGATGTCGACCTGACCGCCTCCGAAGTTGGATGCATAAATGCCGTAGTCCACGGAAGAAATAATTTCCTGTGGATCGGATTCGCCTTGGAGTAGATAAGTATTGGTCATTCGCGGCATCGGCAGATAGGCAAAACTTTCTCGGCGTCCGTTGCCGGTGGTCTTTTGCTTCATGAGGCGCGCACTGGTCTCATCGTGCATAAAGCCGCGCAGAATACCCTCGTCGATCAGCGTTGTGCAGTGCGTTTCATTGCCTTCATCGTCAATCGTGAGTGAGCCGCGGCGACCGGCGATCGTGCCGTCGTCGACAACTGTCACAATCGGAGAAGCCACCCGCTGCCCGACCTTATCTGTGAAAACGCTTGTGCCTTTGCGGATGAAGTCGGCTTCCAAGCCATGCCCGACGGCTTCGTGGATCAGCACTCCGGGCCAGCCGTTGCCCAATACGACGGGAATACTTCCGGCCGGCGCCGGACGGGCATCTAAGTTGCGTACGGCAGCGTCGACCGCTTCTCGCGCATATTGTTCAATGACTTCTTCGTTATAGAGATCTAAGGCGAATCGGCCCCCGCCGCCTGCCTGCCCTTGTTCTTTCTTGCCGTCTTTTTCAGCGATAACGCCGAGGTTCACGCGAACCAGCGGTCGAATATCGCCGATTAAAGTGCCGTCCATCTTCGCGATCAAAATCGCGTCATGCGAAGCGCCCACCGAAGTCGTCACCTGCGTGATCAGAGGAGAACGGCTGCGGGCATGTGCGTCCAGAGATCTAAGCAGTTTGATTTTGGCGTCCGTATCTGCCGCCTCAATCGGATCGACAGTGCGATAAAGAACTTTCGGTCCGTCTTTAGGCGTAACGTTTACCGTGACTTGGTTGTCCGTGGCCTGCGCAATGGCGCGGACGGTTCTGACCGCCTCAAACAAAGACTCGCGGGAAATTTCTTCCGAGTAGGCCAGCGCGGATTTCTCGCCGCAGACGGCACGAACGCCGACGCCCATGTCAGTGTTGTAATGACCGGTTTTAACGATGCTTTCTTCAAGCACATAGCCTTCGGAGACCGAGCGCTGGAAATAGAAATCGGCGTAGTCGATGTCGTAGCCGCTGAAAAGCGCAAAAGCATCTGCAATGTCTTTTTCAGAAAGACCGTTGCGGTACAGCAGAGTTTCGATGGCGACAGAAGTATTGTTATTTGTCATATTCAACGCGATTGTTCAGGGCCGGTAAAAGAGCTCTGACTTGACGAAGGAAGGCCGGGTCTACGTCTGCGAAGCAAACGCCCGTTTCATGTCCGTTGAGTTTGCTGATCACGGTGCCCCAGGGATCGACGGCGCAGGAGTGCCCCCAGAAAGCACGGCCGCAGGAAGAGCGTCCGGCTTGTGCGGCGGAAACTACGTAGCTTAGGTTTTCGATAGCTCGAGCGCGCAGCAAGACTTCCCAATGGGCCTTTCCGGTGTTCGTGGTAAAGGCAGCCGGGAGCAGGAAGCAGTCGATGCCGCTCTGACGGCGGAACAGCTGCGGGAACCGCAGGTCGTAGCAAACGGCCAGACCGATGCGGATATCTAAGCCGTTTTCTAATGGGAGGTTGAAAGAGACGGTCTTATGCCCTCCGACATAAAGCTCCGACTCGTCGTAGCGTTCCTGCTGTCCTTCATAAGAAAAAAGATGAATCTTGTCATAGCGCGCAGCTTCCTGACCGAATGCATCGTAGACCAGCATGGTGTTGGTCACCCGGTGCGGATCGTCGGTTTTAAGAGGCATGGTGCCGGCAGCAATCCAAATGCCTAAAGATTTGGCAAGTCCGGACATAATCCTTTGCACAGGACCGTCCTGGTACTGCTCTGCAAGACGAAGTACATCCTTGGGATCGTTGCTCATGATCGTAAACATTTCAGGCAGCAGCGCGAGGTTAGCGCCCTCCCGAGCAGCTTTGCGGATGAGGGATTCTGCAATCTGGACGTTGGCTCCGATATCCGGACCGGATGTCATCTGGCAGGTGGCTATGCGTAACATGATTCTTAATGCTTAATCTTGGTGACGACCGGATCCGACCAGGTGCCGGTCACTTGGTATTCAAAGGAAAAGAGCTTACTTAAAGGATCCTTGAAAATCAATTGAGCCAGGAAGCTGCCGATACCGACGATCGGATTGGCAACCGCCAGGGCAACGGAGGCGCCGGCAGCATTGATGTCCGGTAGAACCAGCAGGTGCAGGTCTTCCGTTTCTTTCTGCGTATTTACGTTGCCGTTGATAACAACGGTGGCGCTTCCGCCGATCATCGTCAGATCCTTAATGTTCATCAGGCCGTCGTCCAGAACCGCCTTGCCGCGGATCGCGGAGAAGTTAAAGCCGGCGGAGTAAAAGTCTCTGAAGTCCAGGGTCAGATAGCGCGTCAAAGACTGCAGCGTGAGCAGAGAAAGTAGCTTGGCAGCAGGGCCCGGCTGAATCTTGAGGATTTCGCCTCTTCTTAAGTTGATATCCAGTTCTCCGTCGAAGCTTTGGGTGTTAAAGCCGAGCGGGGTGCCGACCCAAGACAGATTGCCTTTGATCGAACCGTTGCCGGATCTGACCAAGTTTTTCATGTCGAGGCGGTTCAGCAGACCGCCGAGATTGTTGATGTTGGTATTGATCAGCAGATTAGTTTCGTTGCCGCCGTCAAAGCCTTTAAGCCAGCTGCCCGAAGAGTGCAGCTGTGCTGCACTGTTTGATAAGTTCAGCTTTGTAATCTTCCAGAGCTGGCCTTTTGCAGAAGGCGTGTTGCGCGCAACCAGTTCCAGTTTGCCTAAACGCATATTGCCGTAGGTCAAATCATCGATGACCGCGTTGATCGCAGGCCAGCCGCCCTGAATTTGTACCGGTTTGGATTTTTCAGCAGCGTCTCCGGCTGAGCTCGGGATGAAGAGCTTAGAGATATGCGCAATGAGTTCCGGTTCTTTGCCGTTTTGGCCTTTCTTCCATTCAAGGTTGGCATTCATCTCATTGCTGTTCATTGTGACCAGCAGAGAGTTGCCGGAAGGACGGGCCAAAAGCGAGAGGTTCGTTTGATTGAAGTTATCGATTAGCAGCTCGTCGACATTGACCTTAACAAAAGCAATGTCGGGAAGAACCACGGTGCCCGACGGCTTGGCATCGACCTTTAGGTGGTCAAATACGTTCTGCCAGGCCTTGGCCGAAACTAGCGGTGCTTTCACGGAGATGGCATAGCCGTGCGCCGGCAGGGTCGGCAGACTGCGGTTGCCGATGGCGGCACGCTTGATTTCGTCATTCTGCAGAATGAATTGGGAGCTCAGCAATCCGTCGATCATGATTCTGAGATCCGTAGTCTTGCTGTCGGTGACGATATTGAGATCAAGCGGAGCAGAAAGGGAAGCGGGCTTTTCCATCGGGGGCGGAAGTTTGCTTTCCAATCCAGCCAGCGAACTCTTGACGTTGACGGTTACCTTCGGACCGACCGTGACGTTGACCGTGAAGGGGGCTTTACCGCTCAAGTATTTATCGGCTGCCCGAGCCAGCATCGGAACCGGAATAACCTGAGGCAGAGCCTTGGCCGCAATCGTACCCGATGCAGATACTTTAATGTTGCCCTTGTCATCGGTATTAAGCGTTGCTTTCACTGCGTTGCCGAAGCAGTCAGCCGTAATGCCGCTGCTCGAGGCGCCCTTTTCATTGAAGTTCACAACGCCGGAAGTATGAGTTAGATCAGGAATAGAGAAGTCATTGAACTTAACGGCGTTGTCCTTAAGCGTAAAGGCGCCGGAAACAGCGACGTCGCCCGGTCCGTCAAGAGGAATCTTCAGCTGCAGGCCCAGATCTCCGCTGCCGGATCCTTCGGCTTTCTTAAATAAACCGCCGGTATAACCGTCAACCGGGGAGGCTTTGACGTAGGAAAGGAATCCGGGAAGCGCACCGGAGGCGGCAGCGTCCACATCGAGCCAAACGGTGTCGGCAGAGAAGGCAGGGATATCGACCTGCGCACGCGTAAGCTGAACGCCCTTATAAGTTCCCCGGTCAGCGGTGATGGCCATGCCGTCGCCCTCGAACTTGACGACGCCTCCGACTTTTTCAAAGAGCGGCCAGATTGCACCGCGCTTAGCGGTGACTTTCGGGTTGTCGAGAATGTTGGGATAGACATCGAGCAGGACATCTTCCACGTTAACGGCAGCCAAGAACTGATGTTCTTTGGATTCTTTGAACGGGAAGTCATGCAGCGGCCCTTTAAGAAGGACTTGACCGCCGGTGGCTTTGCCTTCCAGCAGGCCGTAGCGAAGCCATGTGATCGTGTCGTTGCCGACGATGAGCGGCATGTACTTCCAAACGGCCGGAACGTTGCCGCGCAGAACATCGGCCTTAAGATCGGCGGTGCCGAACGGCGTGCCGTCCGCGTTGGTATAGGTGCCGTTGAGCTTGACCGCAGCGTCTGCGTTCTCAATCAGGATGTCCTTGAATTCCAGAGAGAGACCTTTAACAGTATTCCAAACCACAGTGCCTTGAAGGTTGTCCAAATAGAAGGCAGCCGCCGGGAACATGCCCGGGAAGGCGACAGAAGCGTTCTTGGTGTTAAGAACGGTTGTGCCCACGCCGTCTTTCATCGTGATGTCAGCGCTGAGGTTGATGAATCCGGGAAGCCATTGCGTGTTGTTTTTTCCGGAAGCGCCGAAGGAGCAGAAGTCGTGAAGCGAGAGTTTGCCGTTGTAGTGCTTGGGTTCGTCGGGCAGACCCTGCCAATCCAGATCAACATTGGTGAGAGAGCCCGAGAGTTTGCGTTCGGCGACGAAATCTTTAAAGGACTGAGGAAGCGGCAGTGACGGCAGCAGTGCCGTCATGCCTTGGAAAACGAGGCTGTTTGCTTTGAAGGAACCGCCGGTAAATTCTTTGCCGTCTCGGTCTAGCTTCAGACTCATATCCAGCGGGGGCAGCTTTTCTCCGGACTCCAATTCAAAGGAGAAGTTTTCTGTGGACAGGCCGTAAGCCTTATCCGACATATTTCCTGAAACTTTGCCCTTAATGAACTTTAGGCGCAGCGGAGCCAAGTCCGGCAGCTGCAGATCGACATGAGACAGAGCGCCGATGAAGCTTGCAGACGACGGAGACCATTTCACAAAATTGGCCCATAAAGAGCCGGAGCCAGTGCCTTTGTATTTGAAGGAGAAGTCGGGCATCCACTTGGCCAGTTCTCCGAAATTAATAAAGTCGGTCTGCGCGTAGAGCTCTGCATCCCAGTCGGCAAGCTTTGACGGATTAAGCGCCGGGGTCTTAAAGAGCGCGCGAACGGTAATCGGAGAAGCGATTTCAGGCGGCAGCGTCAGCGTAAAAGCAAACTGCTTGTCTCTCGAAGAGCCGTTGTAGGCGGCGTTCACATTCTTGATTTCAAGTGTTTTGCCGCTCTTTTGATCGTGAACCAGAATCGTGCCGTCCTTGATTTCCAGAGATTTCTGCTTCAAAAGAAGCATGACGTCGGACGGCAGTTTGGTGGTGAGCGCATGAGTCTCAGTCTCGCCGGACATAAGCTTTTTGAGATTGACCTTTCTACCTAAGACGGAGAAGGACATCGGTGCCAGACGGCGGACTTCGACTTTGGGTTTATTCAAAGTGACGGATTCAAAGACCGGCGCGAGGTTTGTTAAAGAGCTGAGCGAAAGCTTGGCGGTAAGGGATTCAGCCGTAATCGGATCTTTGCCCGGCTCGCCGAGTTCAATGTTTTTAAGCGTGATTTCCGGAGACAGTCCCTGCCAATCAGTGTCCAGAGAGCCGAACTGGACAGGAATATCCAGGACCTGAGAAATCTTGTTCTCGATCTTGGACTTATGTTCGTTCAGGTAAGGTGCAAGGCAGTAACGCGCTCCGAGCCATGCTGCTCCGAGTGCAAAGTAAAGGATGACTAAGAACCAAAGAATGGTTCGCCAGGCATAGCCGAAAAAGCCTTTTTTAGGTTTTGTTGGTGTGGTTGATGTTTGTTGTTCGGAATTGTCCGTCATGCCCCGAATCCTTTAACTTTTTTCTGATCTTCTAAGTATCGCTCAATTTGCCGCGAATAAACTCTAATATTGGAAGATAGACTCATTTTTAGCTTCGAAAAACCATATGTCTGCAGCACTCGAATCCTCGGATCTCCTTCCTAAAGTTCCCAGACTTCCTCTCTCGGAAGTCCCCGAAGTCTCGGCGTATTTCAAAAACACGCTCCGAGCCATGTTCGGAGAAGATGAAGATAAAGTTCGGTCTTATGTCCAGGAAATCACTCAGACGCCCTGGACCCCGGAAAGAATGCGTGAGCGTTTGGCCGGAATCGAAGACGGCGAAGCGCTTAAAAGTGCAATGCGCCGTCTGCGCCGCGACGTGATGATGAATCTTGTTGCACGCGACATTTCCGGATTGGCGAATCTAGAAGAGGTCGTGACCGTGATGTCCGACTTGGCAGAGATCGCGATCGACCGTACGGTTTCCGTCTATGCCAAAGAGTTAGCGAAACGATTCGGTGTTCCGCGCTCCGAGACCGGCGTTCCCCAGGATCTGATTGTGATCGGCATGGGTAAGTTGGGCGGCCGCGAACTGAATGTCTCAAGCGATATTGATCTGATTTTCTTCTATGACTGCGACGGTGAGTGCGGACCGACACCGGAATATCCCACTGTCCGCAAGATCATCAGCAATCAGGAGTTCTACGAGCGGCTGGCAAAGAAGGTCATCCCGGCCCTATCTGAAATTACTTGGGAAGGCTTCGTGTTCCGCGTGGATATGCGTCTGCGCCCGAACGGAGACTCCGGTCCGATCGTGGGTTCCAGCGACATGCTCGAAGAGTACCTGATGACGCAGGGACGCGATTGGGAGCGCTTTGCATGGCTTAAAGGCCGTATCGTCAACGGACCGGTATTTGCCTCCGAAGAAGACTTCAATATCCAAAAGAAAAACATTAACGATATCGTTCGTCCCTTTGTTTACCGTAAATACCTCGATTTCGGAGCAATCAGTTCTCTTACCGATCTGCATGCAAAGATTCGTCTTTCTACTCAGAAACGCGCCTTAGAGAGTCTGAAAGAAGGTCAGAACATTAAGCTCGGACGCGGCGGTATTCGCGAAATCGAGTTCATTGCGCAGACCTTCCAAGTGATTCGCGGCGGACGCAACCCGTTCTTAAGAGAACGCTCTACGCTGAAAGCGCTTCAGGCGCTCGCATCCGAGAATATTCTCGCTAAAGATAAAGCTGAGATGCTCTCGAAGATTTATGTGTTCCTTCGCAATGTGGAGCACGCACTGCAGTACGAAAACGATCAGCAGACACAGCTTTTTGCCGCCGATCCCGAACACAGAAAGAGAATCGCGAGGATGCTGGGCTTTACTGTCGAAGATCTGCAGAAACAGTTAGAGCTTTCGACGGAGTACGTGGCGGCAAGGTTTGATGAGATTTTCCAGACCAAAGAAGAGGTCAGCGAAGAAGACTGGCCGCTCGGCTGGGAGACCGGTTGTGCAGAAGCACTGCCCGGTTTGGCAAAAGTGCTTGAGCGAAACGGTTTTAAAGAAACCGAAGAGCTCTCCCAGCTCATCCTTAACCTTATGTCGCTGCGCGCCTTGAAGCTCATCAACGCGGGTGCCCGGCAGCGTATGGTCACGCTGGTTAAAAACACGGTTGAAGGCAAAAATAAACCCGAGCATTTAAAAATCATCTCCCGCGAAGAGCTTCTGCGCCGCTGCATCAAGTTCTACGAAGTGATCGCGGGTCGTCCGACGTATGTGTCTTTGCTCCTGCAGTATCCGCTGGCGGCAAAGCGCCTGGGCGACGTACTGGGCAACGGAAAATGGGCGGCCGAATATCTGAATCGCCATCCGCTGCTCTTGGACGAGCTGTGGGATGAACGGCTGAGCCAGATTGACGACTACACTCCGGTGGATTTCTCTTTCTATATCGAACGCACGCGGGCGCGTCTTGCGGATATTCCGGAAGACGATCAGGAAACCCGCATGAACCTTATCCGCGAAGTCCATCACGCCCGTTTGTTCCGGCTGTTCTTGGCGGACATGGCCGGACGATTGACGGTGGAGAGATTGGCCGACCAGCTCTCCGCGCTGGCGGACGCCACACTGGAGATCGTTATGGAAGAAGTGTGGAAGACGGTTCCGGGACGTCACATCGAGCGTCCGAAGTTCGCCATCGTGGCTTATGGAAAACTCGGCGGCAAGGAGCTTGCTTACGCGAGCGACCTTGATCTGGTCTTCTTATTTGAGGATGACGCCCAAGACGCTGAAAAGATCTATATGCGCTTTGCGCGCCGCCTGATTAACTGGCTGACGGCTACGACCGGCTCCGGCGTCCTCTTTGACGTGGATATGCGTCTGCGCCCGAACGGAGAGTCCGGCATGCTGGTCTCTTCTGTGGATAGTTTTGAGAAGTATCAGAAAAATGAAGACGGTACCGGCGCGTGGCTCTGGGAGCATCAGGCATTAACGCGGGCTCGTTATGCAGCAGGCGACCGAGACATCGGTGACAAGTTCGAGAAAATCCGCATCGAAATACTCCGCCGCGAGCGAAACGCCGAAGAGACGAAGGCTGAAGTACTCAAAATGCGCCAGCGTATGCACGACGGCCATCCCAATAAAACGGAGCTTTTTGATGTGAAGCATGACGAGGGCGGCATGGTGGATGTGGAGTTCATCGTTCAGTATTTGGTGCTTCAGTATTCCGCCAAGTTCCCGCAGCTTGTCAACAACTTCGGCAACATCAAGATGCTGGAGATGGCGTCTGACGCCGGCCTGATTCCGAAAGACCTGGCGCTCGAAGTGTCGGCTATTTATCGCAAGTATCGGCGCATTCAGCACGAGTTCCGGCTGAACTCTCCGAGCGTGCCGGTGCGTGTTCCCAAAGAAGAGTTTGCGGACGATGCGGCGAAGGTTCGTGAGCTCTGGTCGCTCGTTTTTGGTCCGTCCGAAGGTCAGGAGGCATAAAAGGACCTAAGCTAAAAGGCAGTTTGAATCTTCTTAGCTTATGAGTCTCGCTGCTTCCGACTACCGTGCTCCTTGGTGGCTGCCCGGCGGCCACCTGCAAACCATTGTGCCTGCCGAACTGTTTCCGAAGGCCAAGGTGATCTATCGCCGTGAGATTTGGAATACGCCCGATGACGACATCATTGCCGTGGACTGGTCGACGCCGGAACCCATTGATCCGAAGGCGCCGATTATGGTGCACATCCACGGTCTGGAAGGGTCTTCCAACAGCCACTATGCCCGTGCGCTGATGGCGCGCTGCGGTCAGGAAGGCGTGCGCGGTGTGGTGATTCACTACCGGGGCTGCGGCGGCGTCACCAATAAGAAGCTTCGTGCTTATAACGCAGCCGATGCCGAAGAGCTGGATTGGGAGTTTGCGCGGCTGCGCGAACTCTACCCTGAAGCTCCGATCTATGCGATGGGCGTCTCGTTGGGTGCCAATAATCTGCTCTTTTGGGCCGGTACCCGAGGCGAGGATGCCGCAAAGCTGGTCTCGGGCATCGCTGCGGTCTGTTCGCCTCTGGATTTGGTGGGCTCGAGCTATGTTATTCGTAAAGGATTCAGTCGGATTTATGACTTGAATTTCATCTCGACGATGAAGAAAAAAGCGCTCGCCAAAGCCAAGCGTTTCCCGGGTGTCTTAGATGTCGAGAAAATAAAGAAGATTCGCTGGCTCTGGCAGTTTGACGATCTTTTTACGGCGCCGGTTTTCGGCTATAAGGACTACATGGACTATTGGACGAAATGCTCGAGCAAGCCGCATTTAGGCGGCATCCGGCTGCCGACGCTGGTCTTGAATGCAAAGAACGATCCGATCGTGGGATACGAAGTTTTACCGAAGATTGATGAAGTTTCTAAGTTTGTGACGTTAGAATATCCCGCTGAGGGCGGCCATTGCGGGTTCCCTCGCAAACCGAACGAAGGAAGCCTCGGATTTCTGCCGACACGCACCTTCGATTTTTGTTTCCGCGGCCGCTGAATGTATCTAATTTTCCCCCGGTATGTGCAGCCGGAAACGGAGTTGAAATGCCTTTAAGAAGTACCAAAGACTATTCAGTCGGAATCCTCTACTTTATCCTCTTTATTCTGACCATCCCGGCGATGAACTGGGTGGTGATGAATGTCGGCACGGTTTGTACCGCCGACGGCCCCTGTTTGATTCCGGTTTGGCCCGGCATCATGGCTCCGAGCGGCGTGCTTATGGCCGGCGTAGCACTGGTGCTCCGCGACGGACTGCAGGCCAAGCTTGGTGTTCGCTGGTCGCTTTACGCCATCATTATCGGCGCAGCGCTGTCCGCACTTTTTTCCGAACCGTCCCTGGTCTTGGCTTCCGTGATGGCTTTCTTCTTCTCCGAATTGGCTGACCTCGTGGTCTACACACCGATGCGCAAGAAATGGCCGGCTTGGGCCATTATGGCAAGCGGTTTGGTGGGCTCTATGGTCGACAGCGCCATCTTCCTTTCTCTGGCTTTCGGCTCCATTGAATTTATCTTCGGACAGGTTCTGGGCAAGTTCTGGATGTCTCTTGCCGTAGCTTTGCTTATCGGGTATCTTCATAGCCGCCGCGCTAAAGCGGTTCAAGACGAAATCCTTTCCCGTTAAGAATTAAGAAGATATGACTGAAAAGAGCCCGAAGACCGCGGTACTCCTTATTAACCTCGGTTCTCCTGATGAACCGACTGCTTCGGCGCTCAAACCCTATCTGCGGGAGTTTCTCTCCGATCGACGGGTTGTCGATTTAAATCCGATTTTTTGGCAGACGCTGTTAAATTTGGTCATTCTGCCGCGCCGCAGTCCCAAGTCCGCCGCGCGTTATGCGCAGGTTTGGATGAAAGAGGGTGCGCCGCTGAAGGTCTACACCGATCGCATCGCCGATAAGCTGCGTCAGCGCCTGCAGGAAAAGGCCGTTAATGCCGATGTGTTTGTCGGCATGCGTTACGGCAATCCTTCGCAGGTCGAAGTTTTTAAAGCGATTCACAACGAGCACGGTTTTGACCGTGTCCTCGTCCTCCCGCTTTATCCGCAGTATTCCTCCTCGACGACGGCCTCTGTTTCCGACGCCGTCTCGAAAGCTATGCAGCAGATGAAGAGCCACCCGAAGGTGCGCTTCATCCGCGACTATCACACGCATCCCCTGTACATTAAAGCGCTTGCCGATCAAATTCGCGAGCATTGGGCAAAAGTCGGTCCGCTCGGCGAGAAGGACCGATTGATGCTGTCTTTCCACGGCATGCCGGTCCGCTACTGCAGGGAAGGCGATCCCTACCCGAAACAAGTTCGCGCAACGGCTGACCTCCTGATCAAGGAACTCGGGGCGGACCCGACAAAGGTAGTGCTTTCCTACCAGTCCCGTTTCGGTAAGGAAGAATGGTTAAAGCCTTACTCGGACGACACGGTTCGCGAACTCGTCGGAGAGGACATTGAACGATTAGACGTTATCTGCCCGGGATTTCATACCGACTGCCTCGAGACGATTGAAGAAATCGGCCTGGAGCTCAAGGAGACTTGGCAGAAAGCAGGCGGCCAATCCTTCCACTACATTCCTTGTCTGAATGATTCCGAGGCTTCCGTTTCGCTGGTTGAGAGCATCGTCGAAGACGAACTTCGTCACTGGCCGGAATAATTTTGTTACTTTTTTCGCTTGAAAAAACGAGCTAAGGGAAAACCCTTTGGTTTTCAAGCGCTAGGCGGGTGTTATTCCCGTATATCGTTTAATTTGCTACAGATTTTCTCTTCCTGATTTGCTTAATTCGGGTGATGTCGGCTCTTGAAAGGATGGGCTGTTCTCATAATGTCATTCATCAAAGGTTGAAAAAAGGATCGGGCGACCCCATATCAACCATTAAAGGGTTCGGGACAACCGGACCCCGATTTCTGAAAAAAACTTGAGGACAGTTAATGCAAGAAAACGAATTAAAGAACGGACAGAACGTCCCACCTCAGGACGAAGCAGCCCAGCAGGCTCCGGCTGAAGCTCCGGAACTTCCGGATCTGGATCTCTCTGCTGAATTAGCTAAAGCACAGGCCAAGGCCGCAGAAAACTACGACCTTTATGTACGTGCCGTTGCCGAAGCAGACAACACCCGCCGCCGCGCCTCTGAAGATGTTGCTAAAGCCCGTAAATTCGGCATTGAAAAATTTGCAGAGTCTATGCTGCCGGTCGTAGACAGCATGGAAAAAGCGCTAGAAGCGTCCGCAAATGAAAAAGGCCCCTTCAAAGAAGGCCTTGAGATTACCTACCGCCAGCTGCTGAGCGCACTGGAGCATAACGGGATGAAGTGTGAGAACCCTGTGGGTCTTAAATTTGATCCCAACACAATGCAGGCGATAACAATGGTGAAAGATCCTGCAGTCCAGCCGGGCTGCGTCGCAACAGTGTTCCAACGCGGTTGGAAGATTGCCGATCGAGTTCTTCGTCCGGCGATGGTGGCAGTCGCGCAGTAAGACTTGTTTTTTCAGGAAACGACTCAATATAGAAACTTAACAGCGGGCAGCCCTTCTGCCGGCAAGTGAGGAAATTTAAAAATGGCAAAAATTATTGGTATTGACCTTGGTACAACAAACTCCGCCGTTGCGGTTGTTGAAGGTGACAAGGTCCGTGTGATCGAAAACAGCGAAGGTGCTCGCACCACACCTTCCGTCGTTGCATATCTTGAAAAAGAAGTGCTTGTCGGCGCTCCTGCTAAACGTCAGGCTGTTACGAATCCTGCCAACACACTTTTCGCGATCAAACGTTTGATCGGCCGTCGCTACGACGATAAAGAAGTTCAGAAAGACATCAAACTGATGCCTTACAAGATCATCAAGGCTGCCAACGGCGACGCCTGGGTTCAGGTTCTCGGCGACAAGGATCTGGCTCCGCAGCAGGTTTCTGCTGAAATTCTTCGTAAGATGAAGAAGACCGCCGAAGACTATCTCGGTGAAGAAGTTAAGGAAGCCGTTATTACGGTTCCGGCTTACTTCAATGACTCCCAGCGTCAGGCTACTAAGGACGCCGGTAAGATCGCCGGTTTGGATGTCCGCCGTATCATTAACGAACCGACAGCTGCTGCTTTGGCTTTCGGTCTTGATAAAGGCGGCAAGGGAGATCGTAAGATCGCTGTCTATGACCTGGGCGGCGGCACATTCGATATCTCCATCATCGACTTAGCCGATGTTGACGGTGAAAAACAGTTTGAAGTTCTGTCCACCAACGGCGATACATTCCTTGGCGGCGAAGACTTCGACCAGAGAATCGTTGACTACGTCATCAAAGAATTCAAGAAGGACACAGGCATTGACCTGAGTCAGGACGTTCTGGCTCTGCAGCGTTTGAAAGACGCCGCTGAAAAGGCCAAGATCGAGTTGTCCAGCCGTCAGGAAACAGAAATCAACCTGCCTTACATCACTGCTGATGCAACAGGTCCGAAACATCTGAACATCACACTGACACGTTCTAAGCTCGAAAGCCTCTGCGAAGATCTGATTGAAAGAACAATCGAACCTTGCCGCAAGGCCCTGAAGGATGCCAACGCTACTGTTGAAGACATCTCCGACGTTATCCTCGTCGGCGGTCAGACACGTATGCCGGCTGTTCAGGAAGCTGTTAAGGAATTCTTCAAGAAGGATCCGCGTAAGGACGTGAACCCGGATGAAGCCGTTGCTATAGGTGCTGCTATTCAGGGCGCTGTTCTGTCCGGCGACCGCAGCGACGTTCTGCTTCTCGACGTTACACCGCTTACCCTCGGTATTGAAACCCTGGGCGGCGTGATGACTCCGATGATCAAGCGCAACACCACGATCCCGACAAAGCACTCTCAGGTGTTCTCTACTGCCGAAGACAATCAGCCTGCTGTAACCATTAAGGTTTACCAGGGCGAACGTGAAATGGCAGCAGACAACAAGCTGCTTGGCGAATTCAACCTTGAAGGCATCGCTCCGGCTCCGAGAGGACTGCCGCAGATCGAAGTGACATTCGATATTGACGCCAACGGTATTCTTCATGTTTCCGCTAAGGATAAGGCTACCGGCAAGGAAAACCAGATCACGATTAAGGCTAACTCCGGTTTGAGCGACGCCGATGTCGAAAGAATGGTTGCCGATGCTGAAGCCAACAAGGAAGAAGACCGCCGCCGTGCCGAACTGGCTCAGGCTCGCAACACAGCCGAATCCAGCATCCATCAGGTTCGCAAGACCCTGAAGGACCTCGGTGAAAAGGTTGACGGCGCTGACCGTGCTGCCTGCGAAACTGCGATCAACGACCTTGAAGAAGCTGTTAAGGGCGAAGACAAGGATCTGATCACAAAACGTACTGACGCTTTGATGGCTGCTGCTCAGAAGATCGGCGAAAAGCTGAATCAGCAGCAGGCTCAGCCGGGTGCTCAGCAGGAAGCTCCGAAGTCTCAGAAGAAAGATGACGACGTTGTCGATGCCGACTTCAAAGAAGTCTAATTCTGAAACTTGTTAGACTGTAACTAACGTAAATGAGGCCGTTTCCGTAAGGTTGCGGCCTCATGGCGTAGATAAAGAGACAAAATTTAAGGGTTTTTACCCGATAACCGAATTCCGTAAAGAATGGCTGACGAAGAAGATTTTGATTATTACGAGGTACTGGGAGTCACCCGTACTGCTACTCAGGAAGAGATCAAGAAAGGTTATCGCCGCATGGCGATGAAGTATCACCCTGACCGCAACAAAGGGGACAAGCATGCCGAAGAAAAATTCAAACAAGTAGGCGAAGCCTATGAAGTGCTGAAGGACGAGCAAAAGCGTGCGGCATATGACCGCTACGGCCGTTCTGCATTCAACGGCGGCGCCGGCGGCGCCGGTGCCGGCGGATTCGGCGGGTTCGGAGGTTTTGATGCATCTCAGTTCGGCGATATGGGCGATATTTTCTCCGAGATTTTCGGCGGAGGACACGCCCGCAGCTCCGGACAGAATAAGCAGATGTTCCGCGGTGAAGATCTGATTTATGACCTCGATATCACGCTTGAACAAGCCGCAGAAGGCTATAAGACAAAGATTAAGGTTCCCTCCTGGAGCAAGTGCACAGCCTGCGGCGGATCCGGTGCAGAAAAGGGCACGAAGGTAGAAACCTGCCCGACCTGTCACGGCAGCGGTTATGTCCGCGCCGGCGCCGGCTTCTTCCAGATTCAGCAGACCTGTCCGCGCTGCCACGGAACCGGCAAGTACATTCCTCATCCCTGCCACAAGTGCCACGGCACCGGTATGCAGGAAGAGAAGAAAGAACTCGAGATTACGATTCCCGCCGGTGTGGATGACGGCAACCGTATGCGTATTCCCGACCGCGGATCGCCCGGACAAAACGGCGGCCCCGCAGGCGATCTTTACATCCGCATTCGCATCAAGCCCCATGACATCTTTGAACGTGACGGGCAGGATCTGCACATGGAGATGCCCATGAGTTTTGTGACGGCGGCGCTCGGAGGTGAACTCGAAGTCCCGACGTTAACGGGCAAAGCCACATTGCGCATTCCCGAGGGGACTCAGTCCGGAAAGACCTTCCGCTTGAGAGGCCACGGCATCCGTAGTGTTCGCAATGCTGAGAAGGGCGACCTGTACGTTCATACCACTGTGGAGATTCCGGTAAATATGACGACTGAACAGAAGGACATCCTGAGACAGTTCGATGCGTCGATCAATCACAGCAAGAAAGATCATCACGCGCCGGAAAGAAAAAGTTTCTTCGAAAAGCTCGGCAAGCTCTTCAAGTAATTCGCCTCTGAATTAATAATTCAATCCCGATTTTGACTTACCCGTTGAAGTCGGGATTTTTTCATCATCAAAAAATTTTTGTGAAAAAGATTTGCAGACTAAATTCGATTCAGAACACCGAAATCATGGGTGAAATCAGGCGTTAGGTGTCTAAAACCTCCGTTGATCGATTTCCGTCCCAAGAGAGATATTAGGGCAACTATTCCTCTTTTGTAGACTATAGGACAAATACTGTGGAGCATGAGTTTACTTATGAGAAGGCCTTCGTTTGAGGTATTCTCACATTTGTCGACGAAAAAAAATACATAACACATCATGCTGAATCGAACAATCCTCAGCCTTATATGCATCTTAGGCCTCATATCCTGTTTAACCGCATGTAATGACAAAGAAGCAGTCAAGCAGAAAGTTCAAGCCATCCAAGTAACAACGCTTAAAGCCGAACCTACCACTCTGCCGTATGTGGCCGAAGTGTTCGGGCAGACGGAAGGTTCTAAAGCCGTGATTGTTTATCCTCAAGTGACTGGTCCCGTGCTGCAGCGGCACTATGCTGAAGGACAGAGCGTCAAACAAGGCGATGTGCTCTTTACGATTGATCCGGCACCTTTCGATGCCGCTAATCAGAGCGCAGAAGCGTCGGTTATTCAAGCGCAGGTGGAACTGAAACAGGCGGAGAGAGAAGCCAAGCGATTTGCAGCTTTGCGCAAAGTTAATGCTGTAAGCGAAAAAGAATATTCAGACCGCATCAGCGCCTTGGAGTCCTGTAAGGCAAATCTAGCGGCAGCAAAGGCTAAAGCGCTGCAAACCAAAATTCAACTTGATTACACGTCGGTTAAAGCGCCTGTGAGCGGAATTGCCGGCAGGTCTTTAATCAATCCCGGAACACTGGTAACCGCCAACAATTCGGCCTTAACTGATATTACACAGGATGATCAACTTAAGGCTCGCTTTTCTTTAAGCGATAATGATCTGCACGGATTCACGATCACCGAAGACTCTCCAGTGAGTGTGGTGCATGAGAAAACAGGCGTGGAAGTTCCTGCGCGCATTAATTTTGCCGCTACTCAAATCGATCCTCAGACGGGTACCCGTTCGCTAAGCGCGGAGATTGAACGTTCTGCTGAGCTGCTTCCGGGACAATACGTGACGATCCGTTTGACGCTCGGCACACAGAAGGGCGTTTATCTGATTCCTCAATCGGCGGTGCGCCAGCTGCCCGACGGAACTTACAGCGTCTATTTATACAAAGACGGTGTCGCGAGGGCTCAGTCTGTGACGGTGGGTCGCTGGTCAGGCAAAGATTGGATTATCACCTCCGGCCTCAAATCCGGAGATCTTGTGATCATTGATCAGATCCAGAAACTCAGAGACAAGGCCAAGGTGGCCTTAAACCAAGACAAGAAAACCGCTTCAAAGCCGACTGAAAAATAACTTGCGATAGGTGAACCGAAATGCTTTCTCAATTCTGTATTCGGCGGCCGATTTTCGCATCTGTCATGTCGATTTTGATCGTGATTGCGGGTCTGCTCGCAGGACGTGTCCTGCCGATGGGCCAATATCCTGACATCACGCCGCCGGTTGTTTTTATTTCAACTTCTTATGAAGGGGCTGACGCACAGACATTGGCTAAGACAGTTGCTGCGCCAATCGAGGATCAGCTCTCCGGTGTTGAAGGCCTGCTTTATTACGAAACTTCCATCCGTTCGAACGGAAATGTTCGTATTACCTGCACGTTCGAAGTCGGTACAAATCCGAACGACGCGATGCTGGAGATCAATAACCGCGTGCGATCTGCAGAAAGACGGTTGCCGGAAAGCGTTCGACAGAACGGCGTGAACGTCCGTAAGCGCAGCGAAGAAACGCTGATGATCGTGCCGTTTTATTCTCCGAATGGCACTCTAAAACCGATTCAGCTCGCTGACTACGTGAATCTGAACGTAGTGGATGCAATCAAACGCGTCCCCGGCGTCGGTGACGCAGACGTTTTCGGTAACGCACAAAGCGCGATGCGTATTTGGCTGAATCCGAAGAAAATGGCTCAGCTCGGCATTACGGCTATCGATGTGCGCAAAGCGATCGAAGAGCAGAACAATCAGTACGCTGCCGGTAAAGTCGGTACGTCTCCGACGACTGATGATCAGCAGCTGGTTTATACGATTCGCACAAAAGGTCAGTTGCTGACACCGGAAGAGTTCGGCAATATCACCGTCCGTTCGCGCGGTGCTGACGGTATTGTTCGCATTCACGACATTGCCCGGGTCGAAGTCGGAAACCGCAGTTATGAGGCATACAACCAATTAAACGATGTTCCGAGCGTTACGTTTGCTGTTTACCTGCAGACAGGCGCTAACGCCATGCAGACGGCTGTGGATGTCAAAAAGCGGCTTCAGGAGCTCTCCAAGAACTTCCCGGATGATATCGCTTATGTGATCACGGACGATAACTCAAGATTCGTCGAGGCTGCCCTTAATGAGGTGGTTCAAACCTTACTGGAAGCCGGTCTTCTCGTGCTTTTGGTTGTGTATCTCTTCCTGCAAAATTGGCGCGCGACCCTTATCCCGATGCTTGCTGTGCCGGTTTCCTTGATCGGTACCCTTGCAGGTCTATGGGCTCTGAATTTCTCTCTTAATACGTTGACGTTATTTGCGATGACGCTGGCCATCGGTATTGTGGTGGACGATGCGATCGTCGTGCTTGAAAACGTCGAACGTATTATGGAGACGGAAAAGCTCAACGCTTTCCAGGCTTCTCAGAAGGCCATGAAAGAAGTAGCCGGAGCTCTGGTGGCTATTGTGCTGGTGCTGAGTACGGTTTTCACACCGGTCGCGTTCTTAGGTGGTATCGCCGGTGAGCTGTATCGTCAGTTTGCGGTGACCATCGGTGTTTCTGTTGTGCTCTCCGGCTTCGTGGCGTTAACGCTGACGCCGGCTCTGTGTGCTATTTTGCTCAGAAACAAGAGCAAGCCTTTCAAAATCTTCCGGCTCTTTAACGACGGCTTTGAGCGCTTCAAGCTGAACTACATCAAGGGTGTGTCCTTTAATCTTCGCCATCGCTGGTTTACGGCCGCGATTCTTGTCGCTGTTACCGTCGGATGCTGGGAGTTCCTGCAGATCGTTCCGACTTCTTTCGTTCCTCGCGAAGACCAAGGCATTTTGCGCGTGGCGATTCAGCTGCCGGAAGGCGCGACTCTGAACCGTACCGGTGTGGTGGTCACAGACTTGAGTCGAGAAATCCGCAAGATCCCCGAAGTTGAGAACGTTACTGCATTGGTGGCAAACGATACGATCGCAAACGATACGAAATCCAATGCCGCTTCCCTGATTGTTCAGTTAAAACCCTGGGATCAGAGAACGCGCAGTGCAGAAACGATTCGCCGGCAGCTTCAAACGCTGGTGAACGCACGCACGGATGCCGTGGGTCAGGCTGTGAATCCGGCGCCGATCCGCGGCCTGGGTCGTGCCGGCGGTTTGGACTTCTATATTCAATCCCGAGAATCGGACAATCCGCTTGAACTGCAGCAAGTGGCCGAAGATTTCCGACAGCGTTTGGTTGCAAAACCTGAAATCAGTTCGGCCCGCTCGATGATTCAGGCGGATGCACCTCAGCTCTACCTTACGGTTGATGAGGCTAAGGCTCTGGCAATGGACGTGGCTATTTCGGACGTTTATGACACGCTCGGATATTTCATGGGCGGCAAGTACGTCAACGACTTTACGCGTATTGGAAAAATCTTCCGCGTCATTATTCAAGCCGATGCTCCGTACCGCATGACACCGGACTCCTTAGGTGAGCTTTATGTCCGTTCTGATACCGGGAAGATGGTTCCTCTTTCGACGTTGGCCCATGTGGAACGCACTTCAGGCCCGGAATCGTTGAAACGAGAAAACGGTTTCTTGGCTGCGTCTATGAACGTTAATGCCGCGCAGGGCTATTCCACAGGAGACGTCATTCGAACCGTGGACACCGAAAGCCAATATTTGCCGAGCGGCTATTATGTGGATTGGACGGGTCAGGCTTTCCACGAAAAACGTATCGGAAGTTCTTCTGCCGCTGCGTTTGCTTTCGGCTTGATCATCGTGTTCCTGATTCTGGCCGCGCAGTTCGAACGCTGGTCGCTGCCGATTGCCGTCGTAATGGCAGTGCCTTACTCAGTCTTAGGAGCACTTGTAGCGACGTATTTCCGCGGCTTCTCGAACGATATTTACTTCCAGATCGGGTTGCTTGTGCTGATTGGTTTGACAGCTAAGAACGCCATTTTGATTGTGGAGTTTGCAGCTCAGAAGATGGAGGAGGGCCTCGAAGCCAGACAAGCTGCGCTCGAAGCTGCGAAACTTCGTCTGCGTCCGATCGTGATGACCTCTATGGCTTTCATCTTGGGTGTCATTCCTCTGGCCACAGCAACCGGCGCCGGTGCAGCTGCTCGTCAGTCCATGGGTACCGGTGTCTTAGGCGGCATGCTGGCAGCCACGTTTATCACGACGTTCTTTATTCCTGTCTTCTTTACGTGGTTTGTGTCTAAGAAGATAAAGACTCGTCGGTGAGTTAGGTGATTCGGTCGTCCAGTTCGATGCGGACGACCTTTTGATGCCGAACTAACTAATAGTGCTTTTATGCAAGGAACTACAAAAATGCGAATCTCGTCTGGATTTCTTCCAATAGTTCCTACCAAAGCTGAAAGTTCTTGTACTCCAAATTAACAAAGTCAACAATCCTTAAAAATTTTTTAACTGGTTCTGATGGCTTTTTTGAATGAATGGCACCAAAAGGTAAGGTTGCGTTGATATCTAGTGGAACGGCTTTGATTAAGGGGTGTGAGAATATCCACGATTCTGTCGCAAGAAGAAAATAATTTGAATTTCCACAACGATTAAGAATATCCATGGTCAAAAAATCATAAAATTCTTTTTCGATTCTTTCGTCATGCGTGAAAATTTCCTTAACGTTATCGTAGCCACGCATCCAGTCATCGCTTCTCAATAATAACCCCCCCCTCGTCGGCGCGTGGCTTCAACTAGATCCTCTATTGAAATTTTCTCTTTTTGCGCGAGCTTATGAGTTGAAGACATGCAGATGCTGAGTTGTAAATCTCTTAGTTTGAGGGCAGTACAATTTCTTCTCTCTAAGAAGTCCTCATCATATGTCGCAACGACAATGTCGACTTGGCCATCTGATCCTAAGTGTGAGAGCATGTTCCAAACGATGTTTTTTTCATTTTCAAAAGGGACAAGCTGAATCCTTAGATCAGGGTATTGTTTAGACGCAATAGGCCAAACTTGCCCTAGGAATTTCGTAGGTGTTAGGGGCGATAAAGCGACACGAACAAGATTTCCTTCATTTTTTTCGATTTCTTTTGCTCTTTTAATTGATTCTTTAGAAAAGGATAAAAGGAATTTAGCGTCTTTATAGACAGATATCCCTGCGGGAGTTAATCGCATACCGGTCGGGCTTCTATCAAATAATTTAACTCCGAGTTTTTCTTCATAAGTCGTAATTTGTTTAAAAACGGCCTGTGGACTTTTGCCAAGGCGTAATGCGGCTTGAGAAAAACTTCCTGATTCCGCAACAGAAATAAAAACAGGTAAATTAGAATCTAACATTTATATAGTTAACAATGACGATTGATTAAATCGTAAATATCATTTATAAGAAAATAAATAAAATAATATATTTGTTACTAATAATAAATCAACAATATTTACATTTAAAATATTTAAATAAAAAATAATCATACAAACAATTAAAATTAAATAAAATCAATTAGTTATGTATTTGAAATATCTTTCAATAATAAGGTTTAAACCTGTAAATAAAATAGTTTAAATAAGCCGCTATTTTTATATCTTTATTAATCATTTCTACTATTGTTTTTATTTACAAAATGTTAAAAACTAAAAATAGAGGTTTTACCTCGGTACGCAAAAAAATGAAGAGCATGTTTTTTTTGCGTATGACCTTAAATTCCATTTTTATGGGAAGCATAGGAGAAATGTAATGAATAAAGCTTTTAAGGCTATTTGGAGTGATGTACGCCAATCTTTTGTCACGACCAGTGAGATCCAATCTTCTCACGGCAAAAGATCAAAGGCTTCCGTGAGTCTGAGTGTAGCAACCGTTCTTTTGGCTACTAGCGGTTTAGTTTCTGCGGCATACGTAGAGACAGGCACGTTAGGTGACAAAGCGTCTTGGGAAACGGCGGAGTATAACTACAATTGGGAGGCTGGGAGCAATGAATGCTTCTTCGGCGTATGCCCTTGGATTTTACGGTCAAAATACAACGACTGGAGTGATGGACTCAGGAGCATGGCTTGGAAACCCGGACTTAGATACTCCTCGTATCACAGCCACTCACGTAACAGGAGTTTACGGTTCTAGTGGAAATCGCTATCCTCAAAGCATATATGCAACCATTCAAAAGGGAGTTGTTCCTACAGCAGCGGAAGGACAGCCTTTTACAGAAGGTGAAGAGCTCGATGTGAAAGGAGACTATACCCTGGGCTTAAATGATGCTCATGGAACTCAAGTTACAGGAGTGATCGGAGCGGAACGAAATGGGGAATATGGTCACGGGGTTGCATTTAAAGCAAATGTGGTCGTCGGAAATACAGGAGCAACAGACAATAATAATTACGGGCCTTTCCAAGATTACAACTATTACTTCAAGGGATATAAAGCGTTAGCAGATGCTGTCAATGCCGGCAATGGAGAATATCGTGGCGGCATGGTCAATAATTCCTACGGTACCAACACTAAGATCTATAGCTCTGGTGGACATAGACTTACACCAGATGAGATGTCTGAGCTACTGGCTGGAAGTGGAAATTATGATAGAGCTTCCGCGGCGTATGCTGTTACATTCTCTGGCGACTATAGTTTCTTGGGGCTAAATGATGTCCCAGGAGCGGATCAATATTCAACGAATCCATCCGCTTTTGAGTGGGAGTATATGTATTTCAAACTCAAATACGGGGATAAGCCCAGTTTTCTTGACGGAGCCTATGATGCCGTGAAGGGAACCAATGTTATCCTTTCCTGGGCAGCGGGTAATCAAGACAGAGGCACGCCTTACCTGAAAGGGTTGTATCCATACTTCCATCCCGAAGCTGAGAAAAACTGGCTCAATGCTGTTGGTGTTATGCAGACACGAGGGGATAATGACCAGTATATGCAGGCAACCTACTGTAAAGCGGGCCTTGCCAAGTGGTGGTCCATGTCTGGCCCGACTGCATATCCAGGAATTGGGACGACATACGTTACAACTGATTTGGAGAACGGAAGGCTCACTACTACCGGTTTCAATGGTACATCGGCCTCCGATCCTCAAATTTCAGGCGCCTTTACAGTTCTTCAGTCTTGCTATCCCAGCATGACAGCTGTTCAAGTTAAGGATGTCATGTACACAACTGCAAGTCATATTGGAGCAAATGGTCAGCCTTTCAAGAATTGGACTGCGGCTGAAGGCACACCTGACGTCATTTATGGATGGGGTATGCCGGACCTTGACAAGGGAATGTACGGTCCTGGCCAGTTCTTAGATCACTTTGAATATCGTCTTAGTGAACCATTGGATGTCTGGAGCAATGACATCACAGAAGCCGGTCTCCAGCAGCGCGAAAAAGAAGACAAAGCCTGGATGGCCGCGACTAAGAATGGGACAGACCTCGACGCAGGCGGAGAGTACACGCTTGGGGATGATATCGTTGTTTTAGACGGAAATCTCGACTTCTACGATAACGCTGTCAGCCCCGAGCAGGCAAAGAAATGGAGAGCAGAGTATTACGCTGCTAGAGCAGCTTATATCCAGAATAAAATCGACAATAACCTTTACAAGGGCGCCTTGATTAAATCTGGTCAGGGCACTTTGGTCATGACGGGTAACAATAGTTATACCGGAGGTACAGAGGTTAAAGAAGGTTCATTATTTGGTTTCACGGAATCCTTCGGCTCTGCAGATGTGAATGTTAATGGAGGTACATTTGGTATATTGGCTACTTTCAACGACAACTTTACTCAGAAGGGCCAGCTTAACTCTCTAGTTGGGGTCGCAAGAGCTCCGATCCAAAAGGCTAATGTCGTAGTCAACGACGGGGGTACCTATGCAATTGTTGCAGATCAGGATGTACAAGTTGGCAACCTAACGTTTAATCCCGGGTCCAAGGTTACCGTCACATCTTTGACCGATAACGCGTTTGAAAAGGCTTATGACGGCATTGATCAAGTCGGAACGGTTACGGCAGACAAGATTGAAGGCTTTAACGAAAACGCTGTTGTGACTCCTGACTTTGCCTTAGTTGACCATACCGTAACGCTTGACGGAAATACTCTTACAGGGATCCTGACCAAGAATGATAAAACTTTAGCTGACTACGCAGCTAACAGCAATGGCGTAGCAGTAGCGAATGCTTTGATGGCCGACGATGCGCTTCTGGCTGGTTTGACTGATGCAACTAAGGATGAGGCAAGAAATACGCTCAACTCTTTGGGTAATGACATCCACGTCACAGCCAATGCAATGACCATTGCTAATGGTCAGTCGCTGGTTCGGGCGATTAAGGATCAGGCAATCGGGATTGACGGTGCTGCTCATGTAGCCGATGTTGACGGCGGACGTGCACGTTTGTGGCTTTCTGCAGTTGGCAATTGGTCCAAGATGGATCGCGCCGGAGCTTCTAAGCTGAAGGCTGATTTCTACACCGGCCTAGTTGGATTAGAAGCTGACATCAATGCCAATAATAAAGTTGGTGTCTTCTTCGGTGCCGGTAAGACAAAGTTCAAAGGCGGTCATGACGGAAAGATTGACTCTGACGATCTCCATTTTGGTATCTACGGTCAGTCCAAGTTTGAACCGGTGCGTTTGAACTATGGCTTCGCTTATACGCACCAGGATCGCGATGCAAACAGCGCTCTCTTCTATAAGAACCAAGCTTTCGCGGCCTCTCCAAGCTACAACGCCAAACTTGCTCAGATCTTCGGCGAAGTTGCATACACCGGACTTAACCTTGGTACTGTCAATGTTGAACCGTATGTTGGTTTAGCTTGGATGCATCTCTCTGCGGACGACTTCAGCAATGATTACGTCGGCGGAAAGGTCAGCACTAAGTTTGATAGTCAGAACCTTGCTGTCTCGAACCTCGGCGCTCGCGTCAAAGTTCCGTTTGAAGTTGGTCCGGCCAAGTTCAAGGCTGTCGCTGACGTGAATTGGACACAGTACATGGGTGACACCCGCGGCAAGTCTACGCTTAAGTTTGGTAACGGAGCCTCCGCAACGATTAAGAGTGAAAAACTCTCTGCAGTCGCAGCGGTCGGTGTCGGCCTTGAAGCTCAGCTTGGCAAGAGAGCTTCCCTGGGCGTTTCTTACTACGGTGCTTACGGCAGCAAGATTAAGTCCAATGGTGTCGGTGCGACATTCAAACTTGCTTTCTAAACAATCATTTTTCTCCCTGGGTGGTAGGAGCTTCATCTAATGAAGCTCCTAGCGGCAGAGTGCGTTCCATACCTAGCGCACTCTGCTGCATCACCAACCTCGATCCCAAATTAATAGGGGAAATTTTATGAGTATCATGGTTATTCTTCAGATCATCGTCCTCTTGGGCGCGATCTTCATCGGCGTGCGGCTTGGCGGCATCGGTATCGGTTATGCGGGCGGCGCAGGCGTGCTGGTTCTCGGTCTTTGTCTGGGCATGAAGCCGGGCAACATCCCTTGGGACGTGATCCTGATCATCGCTTCTGTAATTGCTGCTATTTCTGCAATGCAGCTTGCAGGCGGTCTTCAGTATCTTGTTTACATTGCTGAGAAAATTCTCTACAAGAACCCGAAATACATTAATTACCTCGCACCGATTGTTACTTATGTCCTGACAATCTTTGCCGGTACGGGTCACACAGCCTTCTCAATGATTCCGGTGATTGTGGAAGTAGCAAAAGGTGAAAATATTCGTCCTTCTGTTCCGCTCTCTATCGCAGTGGTTGCCTCTCAGATTGCAATTACAGCTTCTCCGGTTTCTGCGGCTGTTATTTACATGACAGGCGTGTTAGAGCCATTCGGATGGAGCTATCCGGCTCTTCTCGGCGTTTGGCTTTTGACAACCTTCTTAGGCTGCATGATTACAGCCTTCATCATGACTCACATTTCTAAGATGGATCTTGCCAGCGATCCGATCTATCAGGAACGTTTGAAAGAAGGCTTGGTCAAGCCTCCGGTTGGCCTTAAAGATATGACGATTACTCCGTCTGCCAAGCTTTCTGTTTGGATCTTCTTGATCGGCGTTTTGTGCGTTGTCTTCTATGCTTCTGCTATTTCTCCGGCTGTTGGCTTGATTAAACCGGTCATCGTTCCTCGCGATGCGGCGATTATGAGTTTGATGCTTGCTGTCGGTGCTCTTATTACCGTTTTATGCAAGGTTAATCTCGGAGATGTGGCCGGAACTTCTGTGTTTAAGTCCGGTATGGTGGCCTGCATCTGCGTTCTTGGTGTTGCTTGGCTCGGTGACACTTTCGTCTCCGGCCATACAAAGGAAATCAAAGATTTTGCAGCTCAAACAATCAGCCAGTATCCGGCACTGCTTGCGGTTGTATTCTTTCTAGCAGCGATGCTTTTGTATTCTCAGGCGGCTACAGCTAAGGCAATCACTCCGACAGTAGTTGCAGCATTAGGTATTACAGCCGCCAATCCGGACAACTCTTACATGCTTGTCGCATGCTTCGCAGCTGTGTCTGCTCTGTTTGTTCTCCCGACTTATCCGACATTGCTCGGAGCAGTACAGATGGACGACACGGGTACAACTCGTATCGGTAAATGGGTCTTCAATCACTCCTTCTTTATCCCAGGCGTTCTGGCAATTTTCTTCTCAGTTGCCCTCGGATTCGTAGTGTGTGGATTCGTATAACCTGAAAAAGGAAAGAGGAAATACGGTCTCTTTCCAAAGATCAAAGGTTCGAGATGAGCGCAGTTTTCCTATGGTTGTGCAAAGCAGGGACAGTCCTTTACTGTCTCACAATGCTGGTACTGACTATCGCATACTGCTCTGTCAGCATCTACCGCAACTATTTTGATAACAAATAATAAATTCTCTAAATCCTCTTGTTGTCCTCTCATTGAACCTAAAAAATTCTTTGAGGTTTTGGCAAAGGCTGGAATGTCCGAGGGCTTCCAAACCTTTGCCTTTTCTTTTGTTTCTTAAAGGAGGAATAGATCCAAAAATAATGACGTTCTTGCTATTGGCTGGGAATTTCTGCAGCCAATCAATGGTAAATAAGAAAAGCCGCAGCGAAATCCGAAATCATCGGAGCCGGCTGCGGCTTGTTTTGACTAAAAGGTCAGGTGAAGATTACTTAATGTATAGGTCTTCCCATTTAGCCATTGTGCCGTTGCCTTTAATGGTCTTCATCCAGTCGTTCACGGCAGTTTCAAGCTTCGGGTAACCCTGTTTCATCAGGACGCCGAAGTGGTTTTCTGTGAAAGGTTTGTCGACCAACGGAGCGGCAACCTTAGGATTGTCCTTAGCATAGCGGCGAGCTTCCATGGTTTCGGTGATCATGACATCGGCTTTTCCTTCACCGACTAAGCCCGGAATCTCGGCGTTGTGCTCATGCATCATGAGCTGAGCTTTCGGAGTCATTTCCTTGGCAAACTTTTCGTTTGTGCCGCCCGGGTTGTACATGACACGAACAGTCGGCTGGTTGACGTCGTTCAATTCTTTGAACTGACCAGCCTTGCTCTTAGTGACGAGAATCGTCTTGCCAAAGGTGAGATAACCGTCGGACATGGTCATGACTTTCTTACGAGCGTCTGTGACGGTAATGCCGCTCATGGCAACGTCAAACTTATCGGCCATCGTGTCGGCCTGCAAGGTCTTCCAAGTTGTCGGAACATATTTGAGTTTGACGCCGAGGTACTTAGCCAGGGACTGTGCCATTTCTGCGTCAAAGCCTTCGTATTTCCCGGTTTCTTTGTTGAGGTAGCTCATCGGCTTGTAATCGCCGGTAGAACCGACTAAGAGTTCGCCGGAGGCCTTAATTTGTTCTAAGGAGCGGGCCTCTGCCATGCTGGCAAATGCAGCAGTCACAGCAGCTAAGGATAAAACCAAAATGGAAGTGACAAGTTTTCCGTGCTTCATTTTTATAAGTTCTCCTAAACGAGGTTTGATCGATTCAGTATACGACTCAAAACCATGCAAAACAAAAACAAATCCCATTCTTTGGAAAGATCGCGCAAATATTTCCCGATTTATTTGCGACGAATGGGAACGCAAGGCCTTTTAGTTTCAAGGCTAAAAAGTATTATGGGAATTTTCAGACGTTATTTTACCAAAAGATCTGAATAATCAAATAAATGCCAGTCTCTTGAATAAGAAGCATGCAAATAATTACCCCATTCAAGACGTTCGATGACTTGTCGCATAAGGCCGCTCGGCTGATCATCAATGGTGAGACGTTTTTGAGTACGAGGATGAATGAAGCTGATTCGACCGCAGTGGAGAAGGAGGCGGTCTCCGCCGAAATATTCGGCAAGGACACGGTTAAGCGGTCCTTTGCCGTAAGTCGCATCTCCGATAATGGGATGCGCGAGATGTTTGAGGTGGCGTCTTAACTGATGACGTCTGCCGGTGGCAAGCTCAAGCAGGACTAAAGAGAGGCGAGTGGTATCAAACTTGCCGGAAGAAACGGGAACCTCTGATTCAGCCAATCTGTGAAGGTAAGAAAGCGCGTCCTGTGCTTCTGTCTTTTGCACACGCAGATAGGGATCGACGGGAGGCTTCAGCGCATGGCGAACCTCAATATCCTCTGGTGCCCAGCCGCGGACGACCGCGTAATAACGCTTGTGAAAGGTCTCATGAGTTTGCTGACTCAGTGCCGAAACTATCTCCCTGTTGAGCCCGAACATCAGGATTCCGGAAGTGCCCCGATCCAGACGATAAACCGGACTCACGCGTTGGCCGATCTGATCTCGCAGCAACTGCAGTGCAAACTCGGTGTCGCCGTTGGCAATTTCCGTTCGGTGCGTCAGCATCTTTTCCGGCTTGGAGACAACGACAAGGTCTTCGTCTTGATAGAGGATTTTCAGTACGGTCATGAGCGGAAAGTTCGGAGAAGGAAGCGCCGGCAGAGGGATCGGTAAAAAATAAGGACTCGATTCTAGCGAACCGAGTCCTAAGAAGAAAGATGAAACTAAAGCATCAAATTAACCGCGGATCAGGAAGATACCGATGATAACCCACAGCAGGAGGAAGACTGTATCGATGCTCATCAGCACGATCGGTGTCCAGCCGACTTCCTTCAGTTTGCCCAGAGAGGTCTTTAAACCAAGGGCAGAAATGGAAATCAAAATGAACAGTCTGGAGATTTCGCCGAGTGTGTTGGAGACATTCGTCGGAATAATTCCAGTGCAGTTCAAAGCGGCCAGAGCGATGAAGCCGAGCAGGAACATCGGAATGTTCTTGTACCAGGGCTTGGCTTTCTCTTCTTCAGTGCGATGTGCCTTAGAGGGAAAGACAAACATGAAGATGATGAGGATCGGGATCAGAAGAGCGACACGAATCATCTTCGTCAAGCTCGCGATTTCCAGTGCGTCCGGCCCGATCATGGCGCCGGCGCCCACGACCTGTGCAACGTCGTGAATGGTACCGCCTAAGAAGATGCCGGCATCGATGTGGTCAAAGCCGCACCATCCGGAGATGAACGGATAAAGAACCATAGCGAGGGTGGACAGGGCGGTAACCGTGACCACGATAGCAAGCAGAGCCTGTTCTCTTAACTGCTTATGGTTGAATGTGGCAGCTAAGGCAATAGCGGCAGACGCACCGCAAATAGCGGTAGAGGCGGCAGCCAGTGTGCCTTCGGTAAGCGGCCACTTAGAAAAACGGGTAATGAAAGCGCCGAAGAGCAGTGTGGCAAACACACCACCGATAATCATGGCAAGCAGGGCCGGAGACAGGAGTCCCAGCTGGCTCGCGGTGATTTTGGCACCTAACAGGCCTACGCCCCATCGGAGAACGGTTGTGGAGCAAAAATGAATACCGGCAAGCGTTCTCCGGTCCTCTGAGAGGAAGTGGAAAGCCATACCGATTAACAAGGCGAACAAAACAGCAGGACCGCCGTAGTGTTCAGAGACGAATAGTGAGGCAGCGCCGATAATGACGGCCATAAGCGTTCCGCGCCAGCGCGTTTCCAGCCAGTGTTTCAAACTAACTTTTTCTGTGGTCATGTTTTAAATTTCTCTTGTGTTCCATACGAGCCACACAATGGTGGGCTCGTCATGAATGTGCGGGAGCACCTTCTGACGGACAAGAGTGTGGTACTCGTTCAGCCATTTCTTTTCGTCGGGCTGCAGCCTTTCCGGAATGACGGCAGAAAGGTCTATCGGACAAAGAGTTAGTGTTCTGAATTTCAAGAAACGTCCGAATTCATTTTCTTCTGCGAATTCGGTCGCCACCAAATTTTCAATGCGGATACCCCAGCGGCCGGGACGATAAATACCGGGTTCATCACTGGTCACCATGCCTTCGGACATTGCTGTCTCTTTCGAGATAAGCGCATCGGAACGAGGGCTTATCCGCGGGTAACTAATCCTCTGCGGCCCTTCGTGAACATTAAGGAAAAATCCGACGCCATGGCCCGTTCCATGCCCAAAATTAGCAAAATGTTGCCAGATGGGTGCCCGCGCAATCGGGTCTAATATCTGCGAGGAAATACCGTCGGGAAATACCGCCATCGCGAGCCTAATATTTGCCCGTAATACAGCGGTGTAATCTTCCTTCATTAAGTCGGTTGCTTCGCCGATCAACTTTGTACGGGTGATGTCCGTCGTACCTTCTGGAAATTGAGCTCCGGAATCAATGAGAAGGAATCCGTTCCCCCTGATTTGGGCGCCTCCGGTTTTCTCCGGTTGGTAGTGGGGGAGTGCGGCGTTTGGTCCGAACGCAGAAATCGTTTCGAAGCTAAGAGAAATATATCCCGGAAGAGATTTTCTGAAATAAAGAAGCTTGTCGGCGAGCGACTGCTCCGTCATTTCCTCTTTGCCTAAATTGCGGTCGAGCCACGCGAAGAACCGCACTAAAGCAACACCGTCTTTGAGCATCGCCTCCGAGATTAATTCGATCTCTTCCGGCGTTTTAAGCGCTTTCATGAGCTCGATAGGATTAGGCAATTCCAGCTGAGTGATTTGTTCCGGTAAGCGTGACAGAAGAGAGGCATTGATTTCTTCCGGGTCGGCCAGTACGGTTCCTGAGGAAAGAGATGCGAGTGCTGCACCGACGGAATGGTAAGGTGCTAAGACAACTCCTTCCTCAGCCAATTGTTCTTTCAGATCGGCAGGAACTTTTTCTTCGTTGATAAAAAGGGTGGCATTCCCTTTAGCCGGAATCAGCGAGTAGGCGTAGAAGACCGGGTTGTCCGGCACATCGGAACCGCGCAGATTAAAGATCCAGGCGATATCGTCGAGCTTAGATGTGAGCAGGTAGTCGGCGCCCTCTTTTTTGAGAACCTCACGCAGAGCGGTAAGTTTCTGTTCTCGGTTTCGCGGGGAAACTGTATGGTCAAAGATCGGCTTTTCAGTGCGTTCCGGTCTTTCTTCCCAGATGGTTTCTTCGGGCGTCTGACGAACCAGCGAGAGATGAAGATGTTTCTCGGCAAAAACTCGGGCGTAATTCTTGGCGTCTTTGCTGGAAATCAATTCGGAGTTGATGCCGACGCAGTCGTTGGCCATCAAGTGCGCGGCAAACCAGTCGGCAAACTCCGCGGCGTAGCCTTGGTTGAGTTTAACGAGTTCAATGCCGGAGCCCTCGAGCTGCTGCTCGGCCTGAACCCAGTAGCGGGAGTCGGTGACAAGCGCTGCGGCGTCCTGGGTCACTAAGAGAGATCCTGCAGAGCCCGTGAAGCCCGAAAGCCACTTGCGGAAGGCATAGTGTTCATCTACGTATTCGGAAAGATGAGGGTCTGCCATCGGGACGATCCAGCCGTTGAGACCGTGATCTTTCAAAAAAAAACGTAATGCAGACAGTCTGCTGCTGATAGAGGAGTTCACTGAAGCCTCCGCAATGGAAAATTAATAAACTTTGCGAATCGTTGCCGAGAGCGGAGTACCGCTTTCGTCGTTTTCGATCGTCTGGCGGCCGATGTGCATTTTCTCAACACGCCAGCCGGCATCCCGCAGTTCGTTCAACGTCGCAACGACGTCCAGGTCGGGACATTCGAAGGAAAAACCGGCAAGTTTGGTACCGGCGGTAAAAAGTCCTGCACCTTTGCAAACGGTTTCCGTACGCAAAGGTGCATCCAGAAGCGGATCAAGACCGGCACGATCGGCGTGCGGGATAAAAGCGGAATGCGGTCCGGTAGAAGAACACCCCGCTAAAGCCAGAGCAGCAAGCGCTGCGGCAGCTAAAAGTAAGCGTTTACTCACCATTTAATTTCTTATCCAAAAGACGACGATTTGTCATGCGCAAAGCATATTCGGTAGTTTCCCAGTCTATGCAGGCATCGGTGACAGAGACACCGTACTTAAGCTGGGAAAGATCGGCAGGGATCTTTTGATTACCGGTATTGATGTTGCTCTCCAGCATGACGCCGCAAATCGATTTATTTCCGTTGACGATCTGAGTGATGCAGTCATTTAAAACAAACGGCTGCAGGTCGGGATTTTTCATGCTGTTGGCATGCGAGCAGTCGACAACGATGCGGGACTCGACACCGGCATTTTTGAGGGCTTTTTCAGCCAGCATGACGCTCACGGTATCAAAGTTCGGACGTCCGCCGCCTCCGCGAAGAACCAAGTGGCTGTAACGGTTGCCCTTGGTCTTGATAATGGAGCTTTGGCCGTTTTCATAGATACCGAGGAAGTAGTGGCTCTGGCGGCTGGCTTTAACTGCATTAATCGAGCTGTCTAACAGGCCGTCGGTGCCGTTCTTGAAACCGACCGGAGCAGACAGACCGCTTGCCATTTCTCTGTGGGTTTGGCTTTCGGTTGTGCGGGCACCGATGGCGTACCAGCTGACGAGTTCGCCCAAATACTGAGGACCGAAGGGATCCAAGGCTTCGGTGGCAACGGCCAGGCCCATCTCATTGATTTTGATCATGAGCTCGCGGGCTTTGAGCATTCCCTTGGCCATGTTGAAGGAGTTGTTCATGTCCGGATCGTTGATATAGCCTTTCCAGCCCACGACGGTTCTTGGTTTCTCAAAATAAACGCGCATGACCGGGAAGATGGTCTCGGAGATGTGTTCTGAGAGTTCAGCTAAACGCTGAGCGTAATCCAGAGCCGCTTTCGGATCATGAATGGAGCACGGGCCTGTGATGACCATTAAACGGTCATCTTCTCCCGTCAAAATCTGTTTGATTTGGTTTCTGCTTTTGTTGACGTTCTCGGCAGCGGCCTCGGTGAGAGGCGCCATTTTTTTGATTTCAGCCGGAGAAGGCATCGGTGCGAAACCTTCAATATTGATGTCTTCCAACGAAAAGCCGGCTTGCTGCTTCACTTCGTTTAATTTCGGAGTTTGCATAAACAACCACATTAAAAATCGGCCGAAGCGGCTCAAGTGTCAGGCTTCGGTCATAAAAAACAACTATCCTTGTCCGATTATAAGAAGGCGACCGCAGGAAAACTCCCGAGGCCGCCTAAAAGTTATCTATCCAGTGAACGGAAAAAGCCGTGGAACACAGGCTATTGTCCGCGAGCGGCCTTACGCCGAACAGAGGGCTTCCCGTCGGAGCGCTTGAATCCGGCAGGAGCGTTTCTTCTTGGCCCGGGGCGGCGATTTTTGTTCTGAGGCTTTGTCGGAGCAGAAACTTTCCAGTCAGAGTAATCCAGCCCGGGGAAATCGGACAATGGCAGGGGCTTCTTGATGAACTTTTCGATCGCAGCCAGCTGCGGCAACTCTTCCGGAGAAACCAGAGAATAAGCTTCTCCCGCTTCTCCTGCGCGTCCCGTTCTGCCGATACGGTGAACGTAGTCTTCTGCTTGCTGCGGCAGTTCGTAGTTGACGACCTGAGGAAGCTTTTCAATATCTAAGCCGCGGGCAGCGATGTCAGTGGCAACGAGAATAGGAAGCTTGTGCTCTTTGAACTCTCTGAGTGCTGTCGTTCTGGCGCTCTGAGATTTATCGCCGTGAATGGCTTTGGCAACCAGACCGTCTTTGAGCAGATGGCGAACCAGCTTATCTGCGCCGTATTTGGTTCTGGTAAAGACCAAAACCTGATCCCATTGGTTGTCGACGATAAGGTCGCGAAGGACAGTGTGTTTATTAGCTTTCGGAACTCTGTAAAGCGTTTGGCGAACAAGAGAGGAGTCCTTATTTCGTTCGATTTCGACGGACTCAGGCTTATTGAGGAATTCGGAAGCGAGCTTTTTAATTTCCGGTGAGAACGTTGCGGAAAAGAGCAGTGTTTGGCGATCCGGCGGGAGCGCCTTCAGAATGCGCTTTAAGTCAGGGAGAAAGCCCATATCCAGCATACGGTCGGCTTCGTCCAGAATCAGAATGTGCGTCTTAGAGAGACCTGCAAAACCCTGGTTCATGAGATCGAGCAGACGACCCGGTGTCGCAACTAAGAAATCCAGCCCTTTGGCAATGGCGGCCTTCTGCGGGTTGATGCCCACACCGCCGAAAACGACGGCAGAGCGTACGCCGAGGTCTTTGCCCAGAGAAAGAATAGTTTCTCCGACTTGCGCGGCAAGCTCTCGGGTAGGAGTCAGTACTAAAACACGAGGAACGCGCTTTTGATAAAGCGTCGGTTCTTCTATCATCTTCTGCAGCATGGGCAGAACAAAAGCAGCCGTTTTACCGGTGCCGGTCTGAGCTGCAGCCAAAAGATCGTATCCCTGTCGAACGAGCGGGATGGCTTTCATTTGAATCGGAGTCGGCGACGTAAAGCCGTTGGCTTCGATTAACTTTTCTAATTGGGGTGCAAACCCAAGTGTCTTAAAAGAATTCGACATTCAATTAGTCCTCTTTGAATCTGTGGGAGTGTAGTGCGGAATCAGTTCTCAATCTGAGGGATTAGACCAATAGGGGGAACCAAGTGAGCATAAAATCCAAGAATCACTAGTGAAGCGCCAATAGGAGGCGATAACGATGTTTGGTATTGACACTCAAGATTTACAAGATTTAAAGATAGTGGACGTCAAAGTCGGTACAGGTGCAGAGGCCAAGCCTGGTGAGCTCGTTCGTGTTCATTACACAGGCTGGCTCGAAGACGGCACAAAGTTTGATTCCAGCGTTGACCGCAAAGAACCTTTTGAATTCCCGCTCGGAGCAGGCTATGTTATCCAGGGCTGGGACCGCGGCGTTGCCGGCATGAAGGTCGGGGGTGTTCGCCGTCTGTTCATTCCGTCTCAGTTAGCCTATGGCGACGGAGGCGCCGGTTCTGTTATTCCTCCGAATGCAACATTGATTTTTGAAATCCAGCTGCTCGGAGTTAAAGACAACGGCAAATGGCAGCTTGAAGAAGATGTCATCACTCCGGTGTCTGCACCTGATGTGAAGTAGCAAGCTAGATAAGGTTGCAACAAGCCGCTTGGATGAGAAAGTCTGAGCGGTTTTTTGTGCCTGCGTATTTCTGAGTCTCAGCAAGCAAAAATCCAAAAGTTACGTTGCACGCGACAACCTATTCTTCTGGAATATATTTTGAAAAAGTGGGCTCTTAGGAAAAACAAACGCCTGCCGGCAGAGTAGCTGTCTGCTGACAGGCGAGAATTTTTCGATTACAGGAAGGCGTTGTGCTCTTTCTCGTAGCCGATGGAGGTCTCAGGTCCGTGGCCCGGATAGACAATTGTGTCATCCGGCAAAGAGAAGAGCTCGGAGCGGATCGATGTCACAAGCTGTTCATGACTGGAGAACGGGAAGTCCGTTCTGCCGATGGATTCTAAGAAAAGCGTGTCGCCGACAAAGACGCACTTTTCTTTCTTGAAGTAATAAGCCACAGAGCCCGGTGTGTGTCCGGGAACACTCAAAACTTTGCATTCAAGTCCGGCAAACTCTGTCTTATTTCCCGGCTCAATGCTGACGGATTCAAATTTAGGGACAGCAGGAAAGCCAGAAGATCCGCCCTGCCCAAGAACTGTGGAAGCGATGACTTTATCTTTTTCCGGCGTATAGACCGTAGCGTGCGTTTCGGCAGCTAAAGCGGCAACGCCATAAAGATGGTCAAAGTGCATATGCGTGATGCAGATTGCTTTCAGCTCTAACCCGTGTTCTTTGAGATATTTGCTCACGGGAGCGGGGTCTCCGCCGACATCAATTGCAACAGCTTGGCCTTCGTAGCTAACGATATAGCAATTGGTTTCTAAGGGGCCGAGAGGAAAAACAGCAACAGACATAATACGCCTCACAAAACAAAGTGTTTTGATTATAGGAAGGAGGCGATGTTCACTAGCGCGTGAGAGCCTCACAACGGACGCAAAGAAAAAGCCTCCGAGATGGAAGCTTTTAGAGCGATGAAAATTTTGAGCTAGCAGCGAACAGCTTCGAAACGATGTTCAGGACTGAGGATCTGACGCTGCTCATCAATGAGAGGAAGATCAAGAGCACCGCTGTCCATATGAGAAACTAATCCGTAAAGTGTGTTGACGGCAGCTTCTAAAGCGTCTTTGGCTGACTTTGTTTTGAGGTAAGTGCCTAAAGCGACGGATGAGAAGGTATCGCCTTGTCCGTTAGGCGTCGGTTTTCGTTCCACAAGAGGTGTTCTGACGACCCAGGCATCATCCTTGGTAACGGCTAAGGTCTCGACCGTGCCTGCAAGAACGTCTGGTGTCAGCAGACTTGTCACAAACGTAACACGGCAACCCTTGTCCGTGAACAACTCCCGCGCTGTGTCGACTGCCTCCTGGCGGCTTCTCATCTTTCGTCCGCTCAGCAGTTCCAGTTCAAACTGATTTGGTTTTGTCATATCAGCCAACCCGTTGAGGAAATGTTCCTTCATGAACTGCGGGATATCGGGACGGACAAAAACACCGGTATCCGTGTCGCCCATCACCGGGTCGCACAGCCAAACAGCGTTGGGATTGGCCGCTTTGATTTCAGTTGCTAACTCTAAGACAATTTTGCCGATGCTTGCGTCACCCAAATATCCTGAAAGCAGCCCTTCGATCTTGGGTATGAGACCGCGTTCCCGAATGCCGAGAATAATGTCGCGGATGAGCTCGGCAGTAAAAACCTGACCTCGGAACGTCGGGTGGCCCGTATGATTGGAAAATTCAACCGTGTTGACAACGATCGGACTAAAACCCAAAAGCTGCAGCGGGAAAACGGCGGCAGAATTACCGACAAAACCGTATGCAACGTGAGATTGGATCGTTAACACATAACGAGACATTGAATCCTCCTAAAAACAGCCTAATAGTCCCATAACTCCCCCAATCATAATTAAAAGAATGAGGGGAATATGGGTTTTCCAAACAATAATTGTGACGGCGCCGGCCCAGGCCCACACATGCCAGTTATCAAGCTGGTTTCCCAAAAGAAGATAAGCAGTGGCAAATAAAAGCCCGACGGCAACCGGCGCCATGCCGGCTTTATAGGACTTAACGAAAACCGAGGAAGCGTGCTCGCGAATATACCTTCCCGCAAGAACGGCAATCAGCGAGAAAGGAATGGAAGTTCCGCCGAAAGTAGCGAGCGCACCCAAAGGACCGGCGGCTGCCCAGCCAAGCACTGCCGCAACCAGTACATTCGGGCCTGGCAGGGACTGGCCGAACGCAACCGTCTTGGCAAAGGTCTCCGGCGTCAGCAGTCCTGCCGTATCCACAAGGTAGGAGTACATGCCGGGGAGCGTAGCCATGAAGCCGCCGATCGCGATCAGCGAAAGCAGCATGAAGTGGAAGAATAGTCCGGCAAATAAGGCAGGTGTCATGACCGAGCGCTCCTTTCCTTAATGAATCGGTACCACGCCCAGAAGGAGAGAGGAATACCGACAATCGGCAGAATGTAGACCATGGAAATCTTCAGCATGCCGACGGTGATGAATGTGATGACCAAGCCAAAAATCCAGACCGGCGGCGTGATGATATTTTCTTTGCAGTTGTAAAGAAGCTTCATGGCGGCGCCGGCCACCATCCCTGAGGCAGATGCGGCCATACCGACCAGAGCATCGGATACCCATTTGTTCTCTGCGTACTGTTGATAGAAGACAAAGACGGAGAGCATGAGCGTTGCCGGAAGCGTAATCATGCCGAGGAAAGAGGCAAGTGCGCCTCTCCATCCGAAATGTCGGTCGCCCACCACGATGGTCAAAATCATGATGTTTGGTCCCGGAAGGACTTGAGAAACGGTCAGGAGGTCAAGAAACTCGGACTGCGTTAGCCATTTCTTTTGGTCAACGAGAAATTGCTGAGCAATTGCGGTAGAGCCGCCGAAGGCCTGCATAGCCATCAGCGTAAAAGAGCAAAACAGGTCCCAGCAGCTTTTTGGTTTATTCGGTGCGGAAGTTTTGTATTTCGCGGTAGAGGTCATAAGAATTCAGCCTTTTTTCAGCCATTCTAAGTGTCAAAAAGGCCGTAACCTCTTTTGTAGGAACTTAATGCGGCCGGATGCCGATTTCAGCGAGCAGGGCTTTGGTTTCGTCAACGGGCAGACCGATCACGCCGCTGTAAGAACCTTCGACTTTTTCGACGAATTGACCGGCTAATCCCTGAATCCCGTAACCGCCGGCCTTATCAAAAGCTTCTCCGGAGGCAATGTAGGAGTTGATTTCTTCGTCGGTGAGCGGGCGGAAGGTGACAAACGTCTTAGTCAGAGTTTCTCTTGGCTTTCCTTCCTTATCGACCAAACATACTGCAGTCAGAACTTCGTGTGTTTGTCCCGAGAAATCTTTGAGGAATTCAAAAGCTTCCTTTTCGTCTGCCGGCTTGCCGTAAATTTTGCCGTTTAACGCAACCGTGGTATCAGCGGCAAGGACGGGAAGCAGCAAATCGCGTTCGGTTTCCGCTACTTTACGGCCCCACTTAGCCTTTTCGCGTGTGACGCGCGCCACGTAGTTCTCGGGAGATTCGCCGGGCAGGACATCTTCGTTGACGGAGTCGGGTGTTTTGCTTAAAAGAATGTCAAAGTCAAAGCCCGCATCTTTCAAAAGCTCCCGTCTGCGCGGCGACTTGGAGGCAAGATAGAAATCCATAACTTAAGCCCGATGATAGGGGTGGTTGTGGAGAAGGGACCAACTGCGGTAGATCTGCTCTACGAGCAAAACGCGAGCCATGGCGTGCGGCAAGGTCAGGGAAGAGAGACGAAGCGTAAAGTCAGCCTCGGCTTTGAGTCCCGGATCGATACCGTCGGCGCCCCCGATGATGAAAGCGATCGGGCGTCCTTGGTCGCTCCAGCGGTTGATTTGCTGGGCGAGCTTAGTGCTGGTCGGGTCTGCGCCGCGTTCATCCATGATGACCTTGATGGCATCCTTCGGCAGGGCGGCCCGAATCCTTTCCGCTTCGGCCTGCATCACTTTCGGGATGGTGCGCTTGTTCCTGTCTTCGGCTTTGACGGTCTTTAATTCGACCTTCCAATCCGACGGAAAGCGATGCAGATAGTCTTCGCATGCTTCATCAGCCCATTTGGGTATTTTGAGACCGACGGCAACGACGGAAATTTTCATAGTAAAAATTATTCAGAATCTTCTTCTTTGTCTTCATTCTCAAGGAGTTTCATACGGACGGGATGGGCGCCCCAGAGTTCCTCAAGGTTGTAATAAGCACGAAGAGCCGGCTGCATGATATGAACGATGGCGCTTCCGCAGTCGACGAGAACCCATTCGCCGGTCTCCAGACCTTCGATGCCGACGGCGTCTCCGCCGTTTTCCTTAACTTCCATGAAAACATGGTGGCCTAAAGCGCGAGTCTGGCGGTTGGAATTGGCGGTTGCAACGATGACGCGCTCGAATAAAGCGGTCTGCTTAGAGGTGTTGAAAATCTTGATATCTTGTGCCTTGACGTCTTCAAGTGCGTTAACGATCACTCTCTGTAACTTACGAATATCCATAAAACTTTCTCTTGTTTAGTTAGCGGTTAATTGTACTCAGTCAGGTTTCTTTTCAACAGCAGAAAGTCTTCTTTTCGAGCCGGAAATCACAAAATCATGCAAATATCCGTGAATTGAGTTTTCTTTTTCCGAAGGATCGTTTTCTAAAATCTAAAAGATTTGAACTAACAACTCACGAAAAAATGTTCCTGTTTTGGCCGAGCCTCATCCTGGCAGTTTATGTGGTTTGCAGCGGTGTCCTGCCGCTTAAGATTCATTGGTTTTGGAAACTTTTATCCGCGGCGGTAATCTTTCTGATTTCCATGAAGTACATGGCCTACACCATGAACGGAGGTACGTTCTTTGAGCCCGCAGTCAAGGGCGCATGGATGCTTACTTGGGAGGCCTTGTACGGAGCACTTATTCTTGCGGCGTTTTTGCTTTTGCTGAAAGACATTTGTTCTCTCGGACTTTGGCTGCTCGGCACTTTCGGCGTAAAGACCGGTTTTAGCTTCAATCGCCTTGTCTTTATTGTTCCGTTTTTTATTGTTTCTGTCGCAGGCGGCTTTTGGGGAATGTATGAAGGCATCAAAGTCCCTGAGGTAAAGACTGAAACGATTGTCTTTAAAAACCTTCCTGCTCAATGGAAAGGAACAACGATCGCCTTGCTGAGCGACCTGCACGTCGGGCCTGTTCAGCGCAAAGAATGGCTGTCCGAGATCGTGAAAAGGACCAATGATTTAAATCCCGACATCGTGATGGTCACGGGTGACTTTATCGATGGTCGGGTACAAAAACTCCTTCCTGAACTTGAACCTTTGAAACATTTAAAGTCTAAGCACGGTGTTTATGCCGTATCCGGAAATCATGAGTACTACTCTGTCTATCAAGAGTGGATGGCAGCTTTGCCGACACTTGGCATCAAAATACTGCGCAACGGCAGTGACGTGCTCACAAAAGACGGTGCATCTTTGGTGGTCGGCGGAACGACTGATCTCGGTGCGTCACGTTTCGGAGAAGAGGCGCCGAATGTTGAAAAGACGTTTTCCGGAACAAGTCCTGAGGATTTCAGGATCCTTTTGGCGCATCAGCCAAAGACAGGTTCTCTGACAAAAGAGAAATTTGACCTCCAGCTTTCCGGCCACACGCACGGAGGCCATATTTTCTTCATGTATCCGCTCCTGGCCTATTTCAATGACGGATTAGTAAGCGGCTTCTACGATCGAGGCGAAAAGAAGGTCTATGTGACAAACGGATCCGGACTGTGGAACGGCTTCACGATGCGCGTAGGTGTTCCGTCCGAAATCACCTTAATCACGCTTGAGTAAGTAGGCCTGTCAAATCGGCGGCGAAGCGAAGCGGAATTAAATTCCTTTGCCGCCTTCTCTCGGCAAATACAGGCCGTGGAAAAGAATGTATTGGTGCACGTCGGCAGTGAGCCCCGGAATCGTTTGTGAGCGAGAGGGCTCTTCAAATAAAGCTGTGCGAATAGCAGTTGAAGAGTACGGCGCCGGTTCGCTTCTTGCAAGTACGATAAGACCGTTAGGCGCCGGATTCGAACCGAGATCCTGGACCGGAATTATCGGGAACTTTCCTTCATAAGGATCGTCGCTGAATTCACCGTCACGCGTATAAATTAAGAGGTTGCAAAGAAGCGGAAATTTTTCCCATAAGACCCAAGTTTTCAGGTTTTTCCATTGGTCTGAGCCCATGATGAAATAAATCGGGGTCTCCGGGCCGAACTCTTGTCTGAAGGAATAGAGCGTATCGATGGAATAAGAGGCGCCGGTGCGCTCCAGCTCTCGTCGATCGACAATAAGTTTGTTTTGGTGTGGAGAAAGCGCCATGCTCAGCATGGCGGCTCGATCCTCTTCAGAGGCACGGGCGGTTTTCTGCCAAGGGCGGGTCGGAACAAAGAATACTTTGTCCAGATGGCATTGCTCCAGGGCATCAAGCCCCATTTGAATATGGGACTCGTGCACCGGATCAAAGGTTCCGCCGAAAACGCCGATTCTCAAAGAGAGGCTCCTTTGAATTCAAGCTCGGTCGAAATCATTTTCTTCGGTCCGAACTCAGGATCGGTTTCAACGGCAAAGAAACCGTAATGGATAGGATGGGATTCTTTGTTGGTCGCAAACCAATAACGCCAGGGAGAGTCTTCCTCGGCCACACTGGGCTCAGGGATTTCAAGCTTTTTGATTTCTCTGGGCTTCAAATTAACGCCGATGCGGAATGGTCCGAAGGAAACATTCGAAAAAGCTTCCGGCAGTGCGGGACAGAGTTCGCCCTCGGTGGTGACGGCCTCTGCCTTAGCTTCAGTGACTTCTCCGCGCTCACCGATAATGAACCAAATGTTCTGTCCGATGACTTCGGGAGGAGGCACTTCGTCCTCGGCGGGCTTTTTCTTGGCCTTTTTCTTAGGCTTCGGTGTTTCTTGGATCGGAGCGGAATAGCAAAGGTAGTCCGTACGATCGGGTAGGTGATGCAGACTGCCTCCGAACGCTCTAGTCACAACGGAAAGTGGCGTGACGCCGAGCACAATCGGAAAGTCGCCGAATTGGATAACAGAGGCGGGATTCTGCTCCAAGGTGAACTGAGGAGTAGATAAGCCTTGGGGGTAGTCAAAAGGTTTCGGGGTCGGATCGGCCGGAAACGGACCGGGCAGGGGCGAGGTCGTTTGTGCGAAAGCACTGACACAAGCCCCGAGTCCGAGCGCTGCGATAAACGAAAAAAGTTTAGGGTGGCGCATATAGTAATTTTTAAAGGGCTCTGTGACCGATATCTTTACGGTACTGCATACCGTCGAAGTGAATTTTGTCCAGAGCTTTGTAAGCCTTGTCGCGGGCCTGGTGCAAATCATCACCGAGTCCTACAACGCAGAGAACGCGGCCGCCGCTGGTGACCAATTCGCCTTTATCGTTGAACTTGGTGCCGGCGTGGAAAGTGATGGTGTCGTCGCCTTGGAGCTCAGTGCCGGAGATGACGTCGCCTTTTCTTGGTGCTGTCGGATAGCCCTTAGAGGCCAGCACGACTCCCAATGCGCAGCGAGGATCCCATTCAGCAATGACTTTGTCCAAAGAGCCGTCAATACCGGCTTCAATCAGCTCGGAGAAGTCGCTCTTTAAGCGAGACATGATGGGCTGAGTTTCGGGGTCGCCGAAGCGGCAGTTGAATTCCAGTGTCTTAACCGTGGGTTTCCCGGAGGCATCTTTGCTGATCATCAGTCCGGCGTAGAGGAAGCCGGTAAAGACGATGCCGTCTTCCTTCATCCCTCTGACGGTCGGATAAATGATCTGATCCATGACCATCTGATAGATTTCAGGCGTCACAACGGGAGCCGGAGAGTAAGCACCCATGCCGCCGGTGTTGGGGCCTTCGTCGTTGTCGAGAAGTCTCTTGTGGTCTTGGCTGGTGGCCATCGGAAGGACGTGTTCGCCGTCTACCATAACGATGAAGCTGGCTTCTTCGCCGTCGAGGTAATCTTCAATGACGATACGGGCGCCGGCGTCACCGAGTTTATTGTCCTGGAGCATGAAGTCGACGGCTTCGTGTGCGTCTTCTTCCGTCATCGCAACAACGACACCCTTGCCGGCGGCTAAACCGTCGGCTTTGATGACGATCGGAGCGCCTTTGCGGCGGACGTAGGCATGAGCGGCTTCGGCATCCGTAAAGGTTTCGTATTCGGCCGTCGGGATGCCGTGGCGCTTCATAAAGGCTTTAGCGAAGTCCTTGGAAGATTCCAGCTGAGCAGCTTCTTTGGTCGGTCCGAAGATCTTTAAGCCTCGGTCGCGGAAGATGTTGACAACACCCTTGGCGAGCGGAGCTTCGGGACCGACGACGGTGAAAGCAATATCGTTGGAAGCTGCGAAATCAGCGAGTTCGTTCAAGTCGGAAATAGCCAAATTTTCAAGGTTCGGCGTACCGGCCGTTCCGGCATTGCCCGGAGCAACGTAGACTTTTTCGACTCGGGGAGATTGGGCCAGACGCCACGCCAAGGCGTGCTCGCGGCCGCCGCTTCCGATAACCAGAATCTTCATGGGATTTCTCTAAATTTTTAAGGTTGAACAGAATAATTATTCAAAGACGGCGGTGGTGTAAACCTCGGATACGTCATCGAGGTCTTCCAGAGCGTCGATGAGGCGCTGCATGCGCTCGGCCTCGTCGCCGGTAAGAACGGTTTCAGAGTCGCTCTTCCAGGTGACTTCAGCAACTTCGGGTTCCCAGCCTTTGTCTGTGAAGGCTTTATGCAGAGCTTCAAAAGCTGCCGGATCGCAAGTGACTTCGATGGAACCGTCTTCATCTGTCACAACGTCATCGGCGCCGTTATCAAGAGCGACTTCCATGACATCATCTTCTTTCAGTCCGGGAGCAAAGAGGAAATAGCCGCAGTGCTTGAACATGAAGGAAACGCTGCCGTCTGTTCCGAGGTTGCCGCCGTTCTTAGAAAGGATGTGGCGAACGTCTGCAACGGTACGTGTGCGGTTGTCCGTGGTGCAGTCGATAATCAGAGCTGCGCCGCCGACGCCGTAGCCTTCGTAACGAATTTCTTCGTAGTTGGCGCCTTCGAGCTGACCGGTACCTTTCAGAATGGCATTTTTAACAGTGTCTTTGGGCACGTTGGCTGCACGTGCCTTTAGGAGAGAGAGTCTCAGACGCGGATTCATGTCCGGGTCTCCGCCGCCTAAACGAGCTGCGACGATGATTTCACGAATGACTTTGGTCCAGAGATTGGAGCGCTTTGCATCCTGACGGCCTTTTCTATGTTGAATATTGGCCCACTTGGAATGTCCTGACATTTAAAAGAGTCCTTAAAGCTATAAAAAGACAATCTCAAATTTTACCAAACCGAAGTGCTCTACTTGCTTGGTTTCGGCAAGTAGAGGAAATCTCGAGGTCGCACCGCTCTTCCTGGCGAAGACTTCAGCTCAAAGAATTTGCACTGTTATTGCTTGTTAAGGGCTGCTCGCTATAAGGAAGTTGGAGGACCGGCGTTTTTCTTTCTGTCATTTCCTAAATTTTCTGTTCGGAGATAGAAAAAATGAAGGAGAGACAAGACTAGTAACACGTATTAATATTTAGCCCTGAAGATCTGATGAGGGCCAAATTCATTTGATCATCAGCTCGCCCAAGACAAATCTTTATTAACGCAGCCGGCAGGCGGGTTCTAACGTTCCACATTAGGAGGTTCCATGAAGAAGTACGTTTTGCCCTACGGGCAAGGCTCAAAAGAAATCGAACTCGATGAGACACTGGTGCTGAAGGAAGTCCGCACCAAAGAGTTCGAGCCGATGAAAAACATCCCCTACGAAATTCTTGAGGCGATCTACCACCCGATCGGATGCCCTCCGATCAACGAGATCATCAAGCCGGGTCAGAAGATTGCCTTCATCTGCAATGACCCGACGCGTGTCGCCAACAGCTTCGACTTCATGCCGGTTCTTGTCAATGAGATGAACAAGCTCGGCGTCAAGGACGAAGATATGCATATCGTCTTTGCGCTCGGCACTCATCGTCCGATGACCGATGAGGAAATGGTCAAAGCCGTAGGCAAAGATGTCGCTTCTCGCCTCAAGATGTACAACAGTCTCTGCAATGAACAGGAAGACTTTAAGTACTTCGGCACGACTTCCCGCGGAACGCCGGTCTGGATCAATAAGCACCTTTGTGACGTCGACCACGTCATTCTGACCGGCACAATCGTTCATCACTATTTCAGCGGGTACGGCGGCGGCCGTAAAGCCATTCTTCCGGGCTGCGCAGCCATGGAAACGGTTCGCGTCAACCACAGCTTCATGCTCGATCCTGCAGCCGGCCTCGGCAAGACCACCGGCAACCCCTGCTATGAAGACCAGATGGAAGGTGTCGCACTCTTCGCAAAAGGACGCTCTCTCTTCTTGTTTAACGCCATCCTGAATGCGAAGCATCAGTTCCTCAAGATGTTTGCCGGTGATTACATCAAGGCTCACAAAGAAGCCTGCAAGTTTGTAGATGAAGTCTACGGAAGCGTGATTCCGAAAGAAGCCGATCTAGTGATCGCCTCCTGCGGCGGATATCCGAAAGATATCAACGTTTATCAGATGCAAAAGACAATGGACAATGCAGCCTGTGCCGTGCGCAAGGGCGGCGCCGTCATCATGGTGGCCGAATGCGTTGAAGGAAGCGGATCTGCGGTTCTGGAAGAAGCTTGTCGCCGCCTCGGCTCCCCGCAAGCCATTAAAGCCGAACTCGAGAAAGATTTTCGTATCGGCGCAAACAAGGCTTATGCGGTAACGCGCTTAATGGAAAAGGCCAAGTACTACTTGGTGACTGCTCTGGATCGTAAGATGGCCCGCGACATGCTTTTCTCTGGCGCCTATGACACCATCGAAGAAGCATTGGCCGCTGCGGAAAAAGAAATCGGTAAAGTGGAATCCGTTATCGTGATGCCGGAAGGCTCTCTCACCGTACCGCGCGTGGAATAACACATTCTTGCCGATTAATGAGCCTGTTTTCCGAGATGCTGATCGAAATATCCCGAGAGCTTCTCCATCGGCTGCCATTGAGCCGCGGCAAAGAGCGGGAAAGAAGCCAAGAGATGCGCGGCCTCTGCGCGCTCTTGCTCGGAAAGCCGGTCGAAGTCTTCTCTTTGGATATGCATTTCGAAAGCTTTCGGACTGACCTTGCGAAGCCGGAAACGAATTTCGCCCTTGTTTAACCCGGCAAAGAAACGATTCATAGCCGTTTCGGCTTCCCCAACGGCTGTCAGGTCTGAGGCAAGCACTTTTTGGTTGTAAGGGAGGCGCGTCAGCATGCAGGGCCGTGCGGCCTGATCCCAATGATCTAAGCCGATCAAGGCTCCGACTTCTCGATTGTCCTGCTTAGAAAATTCAGCTTCAGCCAAAGGTGAATGGATTTTCAGTTCGCTCAATGCCTTCAGTCCGGGACGGTAATGAGATAAGTCCGAATGGTTTGTACCGTCGCAGAGCGGAAGATCCGCTGCCCGTCTTTTGAGCTCAAGGAACAAGTGCTTCTTGCAAAAGTAGCACCGGTCCGTGTGGTTAAACACAACGGCTTCCATCTGCAGAGGGTTTAGATCAAGAAGCTCCATCTCAAAGCTGTTATCCTGCGCCCACTGCACGGCTTCCGCTGTCTCTTCCGCAGAAATATGCGGGCCTCTAACGGCGAGAAGTTTGACAGTGTATCCCAGATACTTGGCTGCAAAGCTCAGGAAACGGCTGTCCAAACCGCCGGAAAAGGCAATCGCCAGCCGTTTATTCGGTGCAATCCCAGAAAGCACCTTTTCGAGTCGGGACAGGCGCGGGTCGTTAATCAAAGCTTTTTCCTAAGGCAAAAGTAGCACCGTTGGGCACACCTTCGTAAACGTACGTTCCGTAGACGGTTTCGATTTTTTCGATAACCATTTGCGGCCACGGACCGAATTCAGCGCCGAAAGCCTTAAGGAGAGCGATGCCGGTCGGCGTCACGGTTTCTCCTTCGGCGCCAAACGGACGAACCGGAATGCCGACTAAAAGCGCTTGAACAGCCGGCGCCGGAGACGGGATCACGCCGTGGGCGCAATGAATGTGTCCGTCAGCAATCGGAAGCGGGCTGACAATGAGACGATCCGGATTCAAACGCGTGAAGAGCTCGCAGTTAAAGCAGATATCCAAAATGCTGTCTAATGCCCCGACTTCATGGAAGGTGACTTCTTCAGGCCCCTTGCCGTGGACTTTACTTTCGGCTTTCGCAACGAAGCCGAAAGTTTTAAGCGCAAGTTCTTTGGCCTTGCCGCTCATTTGAGCTTTTTCAATGATGGCGCGGACGTCGGAGAGGCGACGATGTTCATGTTCGTGAGGGAGCTCAACTCGGCAGAAGGAACCTCGAATGCCGCCGACAAATTTGTCCTCAAGATGCACAGATCCTTTGAGCTCGGAAAAGATGCCGTTCAGAACGGCGTCTGCTTCCTCATTGTTCATGCCGAGCATGCACATTAAGCCGCACAGGAACATGTCTCCTGCGATGCCTGAGTGAAGACGAATTGTGAGAATTTTTTGACCGGCTCCGTGACCGTGGCGTTCGTGATGGTGATGCCGGTCTTCATGGTCATGATCCGCATGGTCATGATGGTGAACGTGCTCTTCGCAGTGATCGTGAGCGTAGAGAGATTCGATATCGTGAAAATGAGAAGTCATTTGATTAGCATCCGAAAGAACTGAGAGTTTTAGCGGCGGTGCAGGCGGCGCCGAAACCATTGTCAATATTTACGACGGAAAGACCCGGGGAGCAACAGGCGAGCAGGCTATTGAGGGCAGTTTTTCCACCGTCGCAGACGCCGTACCCCACGGATGTGGGGACGCCGATGATGGGCCTAGAGGTGAGTCCCGCAAGAACGCTGCCGAGTGCGGCTTCCATACCGGCCACGGCAATAATGATGCGGTGGCGGTTAATCTCTTCGATTTTGCTTTCCAGGCGCCAGAGGCCTGCTACGCCGCAGTCTTCAAACACTTGGTAGGGAATATTCATGAATTCCAGCGTACGCGCGGCTTCCCAGGTGACGAAGCCGTCTGCCGTTCCGGCTGAGACGACGGCCACACTGCCTTGGTGTTCCTGATTGAGTTTTTTGCAAAAGGCGGTACGGGCCAATGAGTCAAAGCAATAGTGCCGACTAACTTCGGCAGGACAGGAAGAGAAGACCTCCTCACTGAGCCGAGTAAAAAGAATTGCCGGCGCATCCGCTTGAGAGAACTCTTTCATGAGACTGTAGATGATCTCACGGGACTTACTTTGGCAGAAGACCGCCTCGGGAACCGAGGTGCGGGCAGCACGGTCATAATCAAAAAGCACGCGATTTTCTGTCATCGCCGGAAACTCCTTCGTCTAGCCGAAAGTACTGAAATATCCGCTCATTTTATTCGATGCGGGGGCGCCGTAAATTCAGGCAAAGACCGTACTTGTCAGTCAATTCTCTGAAGACGATAGGCTTTAGATCCGAGTCCTTTCCTTTCGGCATAGTCGAGAACGTCAACGGAATGTTCACGTTCCCATTCTTTGCGCAGTTCCGGATCAGAGGTAAGACCATAGACAATATCAAGCGCGGCTCGGTCGGCAGCAATCGGATCCGTGGAAGCAACGATGCCGAGATCAGGACGATCCGCCGTTCCGCTGCAGCCGTCGACCGGTTTCAAGGCGTTGATGATGTTGATAAACACCCAGCGTCCTTTCTTGTAGTCAAGGGCCGCGCTCACGGCGTCGGCCATAGATTCGGATGTTTCTTTCGGAGAGGAAGAATGATAGTAATCGGTGACTTCACCCGCGCTGTGGACCTGACAAGCACCTCTGGCCGTGCCGAGGCAGATGGAAAGATTCTTCATTGAACCGCCGTAGCGCTGGAGGTTGTGCCCTTTGAAACGAACGATTGAAACTAAGGTGTCGTAATTGGCCAAGTGCGAACCGGTAATGAAGTTCTTTAAGTGATAGCCGTTGTGCACCGGAATAGCAATCTCTTTTTCGGCATCCAAAATATCGATCGGAGCGACCTTGTCATAACCGAGGGATTTAGCGGTTGCCAAATGAGCAGCAGCGTTCGAGCGGGCGCTGTCCATGTAATTGCTTTCAATCAGCGTTGCATGAAGTTCATCAGCGATCGGCTTCAGGAGAGCCGGATCGATCATTTTTGCGCGGTCACGCTGATTTCCGAATACAACCTTCAAACCGACTTTGCCTTGTGCGGGCAGTCCGACGGCTTTGAATATGTCTAAAACGGCTTGGGGCGAGACGCTCGGAGAATAAAAGACAACCGGGGCATTCTTATTGTCTGTTAGGTGCGTCAGTTTGATGTTTTCGATGGGTGTTCTTTTTAAAGAACTGTCGACGGTTTAAGCAAGAGCGGGGAGGGAGAGGCCGGAAACGGAGGCGCCAACCGCGAGTAAAACTTGTCTTCTTTTCAACATGATCGTGGGTCCTATGGAGAGAGGTGGCTGATGAAACAAAATTTACCGGTGGGGCCCTTTCATGTCCAATATTTATTTTTTATTCTTTTTCATAAAACTTTAGTATAAATGAACGGTCCCCATTAAGGCACTAATTGATTCATGAGAATGGACACTCTGAGAAGTTGGAAATACTTTTTCTCCCCGATTCCTGAAAAAAGCGGCTAACTCATCGTGCTTTTAAACCAAAATGTTTCAAAAATGCAAGACGGAAAAGCCTGTTTGAAAACAAATATGTCTAGGAAAAGGGCTAATTTGTAGGCGTTTAGATCATCAAAATATGGGTAGAAGCACCTAATAAAATTACGTTTCCCATGAAATTGAAAAACCTTCTCATTCTTCAAAAAGAATACTTAAAAACAAATAATTAGGCTCAAAATTTAATCTGTAAAGTCTAGGTAATTTCCCTGATGTATCGTGCAAACTGAACTTTTCACTTGTTTACAAAAACAAATCGGCGGATTATTCCGTTTGTTTCAGATGGAAACAATTTGTAAAAAGATCTCTGAAAGTTTAGACAGGAGAAATTCGCCATGAGTATTTATTTCTGGTTCCAATTTGCCCTGCTGATTGCATTCCTCTTCATCTCCGCTCCGCGCGGCGGTATGTTCCTGGGTTTGTTCTCCGGCATCGGTTTGATTGTGATTATGTTCGGTCCGAAACCTTGGTTAGGTCTTCCTCCGGGTAAACCGCCGGTCGACGTTATTCTGACCATCATCGCCGTGGTGGCAGCAGGCTCTACGCTGCAGGCTTCCGGCGGCTTGGACTGCATGCTTCAGATCGCTGAAAAGATTCTGAGAAAACGTCCTAAAGTCGTAACCTTCCTGGCTCCGCTCTGCACATTCACGCTGACAATTCTCTGCGGTACAGGCCACACGGTTTACACACTCCTCCCCATTATTTATGACGTCGCAATCAAGACCGGTATCCGTCCGGAACGTCCGATGGCAGCTTCCTCTATCGCTGCTCAGATGGGTGTGATCTGCTCTCCGGTGTCCGTCGCCTGCGTTTCTATGGTCGCTTTGATCGCCGGCCACCCGATGGCAAACGGTACTGAAGTCGGCCTGGTTGAACTCTGCAGCTTGACCATTCCTGCCGGTTTGATCGGTTTGCTCGTCATGGCTACATACTCCAACTTCCGCGGTAAAGACCTCGACAAAGACCCGCAGTTCCAGGCTCTTATCGCTGATCCGGAAGCCAAGCGCTATGTTTACGGCGACTCTATGACTCTCCTCGGCAAGAAGCTCCCGTCCAGACAGTGGACCGCAATGTGGATCTTCCTTGCTGTAGTGCTCGTCGTTGCTCTGCTTGGTGCCTTCTCCGAACTTCGTCCGATGGTCGGTAAGAAACCTCTCTCCATGACTATGGTTATTCAGATGTTCATGCTCTGCGCCGGCGCTCTCATCTGCATGATCACAAAGACTCCTCCGAAGTCCGTCGGCGGTACCTCCGTGTTCCGTTCCGGTATGGTTGCAGTCATCTGCGTGTTCGGTGTTGCATGGCTCTCCGATACGATCTTCAAGGCTCACCTCAATGAACTGAAAGAAGTCCTCGTTGAATACGTCAAACTCTATCCGTGGGCATACGCAGTTGTTCTCCTGTTAGTTTCCAAGCTCGTTAACTCTCAGGCTGCTGCTATCGCTATCGTGGTTCCGGTTGCTATCAGCATCGGTACTCCGACCGGTGTGGTTGTCGGCTGCTGCTCCGCTTGCTACGGCTACTACATCATCCCGACATATCCGTCTGACCTGGCTTCCATCGAGTTCGACCGCTCCGGTACAACTCACATTGGTAAGTTCGTGATCAACCACTCCTTCATCCTTCCCGGCTTGATCGGTGTGATCACCGCCACGATCTGCGGTTACTTTATGGCAATCGCTCGCGGCTGGATCTAAGCAAATACTTAGTACCCTAAATAAGCTCTAAGTCTTTGGTAGCGAGGGAAAACACCTAGTGTTTTCCCTCGTTTTGTTTTATGCTCATGGAGTACCCGCTTGAGCTTTTCGCACAAGTATTGGTAGATTCCCTTGAATTCCCAGATTAGTTAAAGGAGTTGTTATGAACTATTCCGGAGTGCTGGTGAGCGCCTGCCCCGGTCGTTATGACGAAATGCTCCGCGAACTTGACGCCATTGATGGTGTCGAAGTCCATCAAAAGGACCCCGATCACAACCGCTGCATCATCGTGATTGAAGCTCCGGATGTACCAGCGGAAATGGATCTTTTTAAAGCGGTCTCCAATCTTCCCAGTGTGGTCGACGCGGCCCTTGTTGTCCATAATTTCGAGGATGACGCAGTAGTACAATCCCCTAATAACTAGGCTTTTCCCTAATAGATTTCTTGTTCAGGAGACAATATGACGATTAATAATCCCCAAGTTAAACGTCGTGATTTACTGAAAGCCGGTGTTGCTGCATCCGCAGCGATGACGGTTGGCATCCCTCTGAGCGAAGTCGCTAGAGCTGCAATTCAGAGCAGCGAAGGTGAGATCGTTTGGACAAAAGGCGTATGCCGCTTCTGCGGTACAGGCTGCGGTCTTCAGGTCGGCGTCAAAGACGGACGCGTTGTCGCAACTAAGGGCGACCCCGATGCACCGGTAAACAGAGGTTTGAACTGCATTAAAGGCTATTTCAATGCCAAGATCCTCTACGGTAAGGATCGTCTGACACAGCCTCTGATGCGCCGCACTAACGGCAAATTTGATAAGAACGGTAAGTTTGAAGCGGTGACATGGGACGAAGCCCTCACCGAAATGGCGAACCAGTTCAAACGTGTTTATAAGGAAAAAGGACCGACAGGCGTCGCCATCCTCGGCAGCGGCCAGTACACCATTCCTGAAGCTTACGCAGCCAGCAAACTCGTAAAAGCCGGCTGGCGTTCCAACAACCTTGACCCGAACGCACGTCTTTGCATGGCGAGCGCTGTGGTCGGTTTCTATCAAGTGTTCGGTATCGATGAACCGGCAAACAACTACTCCGATATCGAAAAGTGCAACACAATGGTCTTGTGGGGCAACAACATGGCCGAAGCCCATCCGGTTCTTTGGTCTCGTGTTGCCGACCGTAAGCTGACACACAAAGAAACGAAGATCATCAACCTCACGACCTATAAGAACATGAGTTCTAACATGGCCGATGAAACGATCATCTTCGCTCCGAATGGTGACCTGGCAATCCTCAACTACATCCTGAGAGAAATTGTTCACCGTGACGCAATCGACCACGATTTCGTCAACAAGCACTGCATCTTCGCAGCCGGCGCAATGGATATCGGCTACGGCATGCGTCCGACCGATAAATACGCATTCCCGAAAGAAAAGGATATTCAGGCTAAACAGAACGCCATCATTCTGAGCAAGGAAGAAGCAATCGCTCAGGGCCGTCCTGAAATGGCCGGTAAGGAAGTTAAACAGACTCAGCAGGGCGGTAAAGCCGGTGCTCACTGGAGCATCTCTTTTGAAGACTTCAAGAAGGGCGTTGAACCCTACACCTTGGACTTTACGGCTCAGATCGCTAAGGGCGATCCTGACGAAAGCCTGGAAGACTTCAAGAAGAAACTTAAGAATCTTGCCGATATCTATATCGACAAGAAGAACGACATCCTCAGTTTCTGGTGCATGGGCTTCAACCAGCATCAGAGAGGCGTTTGGGTCAATGAACAGATCTACTCTGTCCATCTGCTCCTTGGCAAACACGCTCGTCCGGGCAACGGTGCCTTCTCCTTAACCGGTCAGCCTTCCGCCTGCGGTTCTGCTCGTGAAGTCGGTACTTTCTGCCACCGTCTGCCGTCTGACCTGCTGGTTGCTCAGAAGCCGGCTCGCGTGAAGAGTGAAAAGATTTGGGGCATTCCTGAAAAGACGATTAACCCGAAGGTTGGCCGTGCTTATATGGAAATCCTCCGCGGCATGGAAGACAACTCCATCAACTTTGTTTGGACACAGGTGATCAACCCCTTCCAGGCTGCGCCTAACTCCAACCACTGGCTCAAGGCTGCTCGCCATCCCGAAAACTTCGTTGTGATTGCAGACGCATATCCGACATTCTCCTGCCAGTACGCTGACTTGATTCTGCCGGCTGCCATGATCTTCGAAAAATGGGGGCTCTACGGCAACGCCGAACGTCGTACACAAGGCTGGCAGCAGATGGCCAATCCTCCCGGAGAAGCTCGTACCGATCTGTGGATGATGATGGAATTTGCAAAACGTCTGCAGGTTAAAGACTGCTGGGGCGAACAGCCGGTTCCGGGCCTCAAGGTAGAAGGCTACACTGACGGTAAACTGCCGAGCGTTCTCGACGAAGCCGAGAAGATGGGCATTAAACCCGATATGACGCTCTATGACGTTCTCTTTGCACGTCCTGACAACCTGAAAGTGGCTTGGCCTGATCCTGACCTCGTCAGCAAGATCAACAGCACAACTGCTCCGGGCAACCTGAACTGGTTCCCTGAAAAGGCCCTGTTCAACGAATATCGCAAGTTCACATTGGGCGACGGCCATGACCTGGCCGACTTCACAACCTATATGAACTCCGAAACACGCGGTTTGATTTGGCCGGTTGTTAACGGTAAAGAAACACTCTACCGTTTCAATCAGGACTATGACCCGTATGTCAAGGAAGGCGGTTACGCTTTCTACGGTAAGCTCTTCAAGGCGATCCCGACAGGCAACCTGTTCGGAGTCACGGATCCGAAACCGGTTCCGCTGCCCAACAAGGCCAAGATCTTCTTCCGTCCGTATGCTGCTCCTGTCGAACAGCCGGATAAGGAATATGACCTGTGGCTCTGCACCGGTCGTATCCTTGAACATTGGCATACCGGCAGTATGACCATGAGAGTCCCTGAACTCGAACGTGCTCAGGCGAACTCCTTCTTGTACATGAATCCGAAGGATGCTGAAAAACGCGGCCTGAATAACGGTGACGTCGCAGTTTGCGAAAGCCGCCGCGGTCAGGTCAAGGCGATTGTTCAGACCAACCAGCGTAACTTCATGCCGAGAGGAATGACTTGGCTCGCCTTCTTCGACAGAAAGGTTCAGACCAACCAGGTCGTTATTGACGCGACAGACCCGATTTCCGAAGAACCGGATTTCAAGAAATCTGCCGTCAAGGTCTATAAAGCTCAGTAACTTTTAACGGGAGGGCCGTCCGGCCCTCCGTATCCTCCATGACGAATCAAACCCGAAGAGACGTTTTAAAGAAAGGTTTGCAAGTCGCTGCCGTCGGCGTGGGCGCCGGTCTGATTTGGGATTTATTCCTGCAGAAGTCCGCTAAAGCCCAGGGGTTTGTTCCCCGTCCGCCCGGAGCACTGCCTCCTGATCGATTTGAAACCGCCTGTTCTAAATGCGGGCTGTGTGTGGAAGCGTGTCCTTACGACACGCTGAAACTGGCCCGTTTCAACGATATCGCCGCTCCCGGAACTCCGTTCTTTACGCCGCGTGATATTCCCTGCTATATGTGCAGAGACATCCCCTGCGTGAAAGCCTGTCCGAGCGGGGCGCTGTCACACGAGTTAACCGACATTACTGAGGCAAAAATGGGTGTGGCCGCGATCGACCACTACACATGCTTGTCTTGGCAAGGTCTGCGCTGCGAAATCTGCTATCGCGACTGTCCTGAACAAAACAAGGCGATCGTGATCGTAAGCCAGCCGCGTCAGATCAGTAACCATGCGATGTTCGTACCGGAAATTCATCCCGATAAGTGCACCGGATGCGGTTTGTGCGTTCATAGCTGCCCGACCGATAAACCTTCGATCAACATTGTTGATCCGGATGCGTTCCTCGGTAAGATCGGCGACCACTATCGTTTGGGCTGGAAGGAAAAACTCGATGCTCGAGCTGTGCCCGATGCACCGATGACGAGTAAAGATGGGAAGCCGCTTCCTCCGGGAGGCCTGGACTTCTTGAATTCGGAGCTGCCATGATGGAAAACAAAAAAGTAATTCGTCATCTGGACGCGCCCCGCACGTTCGGAGAATGGCTGCACCGCTATCGTTTTACGATTGCGCGCCGTTTTGTTCAGTTCTGCATTCTGCTCGCCTTCATCGGTACATTCCGCTTCGGCTGGAAAGTCCTCGGTCATCCGCTTCTTGCCGGAGATCTTTCTTCATCTCGAATCTTTGACACCGTTCCTCTGGCAGATCCGTTCGCCGCACTGCAGCGCCTGGTCGCTCAGTACTGGCTTTCACCGGAATCCATGATCGGAGCCGGAATCATTCTCGCCGTCTATTGGGTTGTAAGCGGCAGATCGTTCTGCTCATGGGTGTGTCCGATGAACTTGGTCACGGACTTTGCCTTTTGGTGCCGTAAGAAATTAGGCATCAATACGAACGTCTTGTCTCTGTCTTCCGGTACGCGTTATGTGCTTCTGGCGCTTGCCCTGATCCTGTCCATAGTAACCGGAACGGCGGCATTTGAAGCTATCAGCCCGCAAGGCATTCTGTGGCGTGAGATCGTTTACGGAGGATTCTTAGGTCTGTTAAGTGCTGTCTTCGGAATCTTTGCACTTGACCTTGCCGTGACAAAACGCGGCTGGTGCGGCCATTTGTGTCCCTTAGGCGCCTTCTGGGCACTGTGGGGAAAGATCGGTCTGACCAAGGTCAAGTTCGACAATGATACGTGCACCCGCTGCGGCGACTGCATTAAAGTCTGCCCCGAACCGCAAGTGATTAACTTCAAGAAAGCGGCGGAAATCGGTATGTACGCTTCCGGAGAATGCACGAACTGCGGTAAATGCGTGAGCATTTGCCCGGAAAACAGTCTGAAGTTCGGAATTCGCCTGATTAAAGATTCAAAGAAAACTCAATAGGAGTTCATATGAAAAAATTATTCATGCTTTCTCTTGCTGCACTGGTCTTCGTCCCTGCCGTGTATGCACAACAGCCTGCTCAGACGTCTGAGCTCGCCAAATTTGCTCCCCCGATGATTCCGCATCCGATCGCGGCTTACATTCCGATTACTCCGGAAAAGAACGTCTGCGTGATGTGCCACATCCCCGGCGAACCGGGTATGAAAGTAGCCAAAGGCTCTCCCACACCGCTGCCTCCCAGCCATGTGACCGGCGATAAGGTGAACCCCAACCGCTACGAATGCTTGCTTTGCCACGCTGAAGTCATGCCGCAGAAGTAAGATTCAAAGCATCAAAAAAAGCGCACTTCCGAATTTGGTTGTGCGCTTTTTTCGTTTGCCTGCGGCTAAAGATTCTTTTGTTCCTTTGCCCAAACAGCCGCTTCTACCCTGGAGCGGAAAGATAGTTTGTGGAGCACATGTTTGACGTGTACTTTTACCGTACCGTCGGAAATCTCGAGTGCTTTGCCGATTTCTTTATTAGTTTTGCCCTGAGCAATGAGCTTTAAGACACTCTTCTCCCGCTCCGTGAGTTCGGAGAGGCGGCGCTCTTTGCTGAAGGACTCTTCTCTTAAGCATTCGGCCAGGGCTTGATTCATGGAGGCCGAGAGAACCGTTTGGCCTTTTGCCGCTTTCTGAATGTCTTCAAGAATTTGTTCCGGTTCCTGATCTTTGAGCAGGTAGCCGTTCGCACCGTTTTGAAAGCACTGCAGCAAATCGGAAGGGGAGTCGGACACCGTCAGCATGATGACGCGGATCGACGGATCAAATGCTTTAATGGCAGTGAGGATCTCAACACCGCTGGTGTGCTTCATGTTTAGATCCAGAAGAACAATGTCAGGATCTCTTTCTCTTACGGCAACCATTGCGGCTTCAAAATCGCCGGCTTCTGCGACGACGTTAAAGGACGGATCCATCTTCAATAATTGGATGACGCCGCGCCGAAAAAGCGGGTGATCATCTACAACAATAATGTCATGTTCGCTTGTCATTATGCAACCGTTTTCTTGAGAGAATTAAAACGAAGAACGACTGAAGTTCCATGGGGGATGACGGGTTCCACGTGTAATTCCCCGCCCAATACCTTAGCACGCTCATGCATGATTTCCAAGCCGTAATGTCCTTTTTTGCTCTTCAGATCAAAACCTTGTCCGTTGTCTGAGACGCGCATTTCAAAGGTTCCTTCCCCCATGGGCTTAAAACTGACTTCCACTGCGGTTGCCCGAGAATGCTTCTCCACGTTGGTGAGCGCCTCCCGCAGAATATGGAGCAGATGGACATGGCTTTGGGCATCCAGCTCGAAACTTTGAATCTGATTATCGACGGTGTAATCGATGCCTGAGCGCTCCTTGAATTCGTCGAGAGAAGAGAGAATGTTCTCTCGAAGGTCCGGAGACTTAGGCTTCAAGCGGAAGGTCGTTAGAACCGAACGAAGCTGCTGGTAAGCGGTGATCACACCGAGCTTGAGCTCATCGAGGATGCTGCGGACTTCAGCTTCATCGGACTTGTTTTTAAGCGCGGCGTCCAGACGCGTGATTTGAATTCGTGAGAAAGATAAGGACTGTGCGATCGAGTCATGAAGTTCACGGGCGATCGTCGAACGTTCTTCAAAAAGAATCAGACGGCGAGACTCAACGTTCTTTTCGGAGTTGTTGATCGCTAACGCAAATTCTCTGGCGATACTTCGGAGCAGTTCTCTGTCGATATGCACCGGAGCTTCTCCGCAAAATATCGCAGCAAAAGACAGCCGCGTCGTCCCGACGGCTCCGGGGACAAGAACGAGCGTGCAGTCTTTCCCAAGGACTTCTCTCTTAAAGAAGTTGTATTTCTCGAACGAAATGTTCTGACCTTCAAAAAACTTTCTTATTTCCTCAGGGTCGATCGGATGCTGACTGAAGCGGGCGGCAAGACGAAGTGTTTTGTCGCCGTCGTTTCGAAGATAGACGGCGCAGCTCAAAGCCTCTAAGTTTTCAGAGCAAAAATCCAGCGCTTTTTCCAAGACCGATCGGTTGAGTTCAGCGCTTAGGACGTTCTTAAGTCCATATAGCAAGTTAAGCGCCTTATTTTGGCGATTCAGGTCGGCTGTTTTTTCACGAACTTGTTCCTCCAAGGAAGAGTACATGCGCGATAGGTCGCGGATCATGAAGTTCATGCTTTCTGAAAGCGTCCCAATCTCATTATGTTTTTTATAACTGCTGGACTTGCTGAAATCTCCGTTCCGAACAGAGGAGGCGAGGTTGGCTAAATCCTCCAGGGGCTCAAACAGCGTATGGCGCAGAAAATAGCGCACACCGAAGAAAAGCACAAAAGCGAGCAGCATGAAAGCGATAAGACCGGCATGAATAAAGTTGCTTTTTGACTCGAGGTCTTGCTCCAGATCGAACACGAAAGTGTCAATCACCGACACAAATTTAGGAACGGCATTTAAAAAATCATGGATCTTTTGCGGCTGCTGAATAGTTTCAAGTGCCAGCGGTTTTATTTTTGAATAAAAATCGGAAGAAATAATGTCGTAACTTTTTCGAAGTTCGTTGGAAGCCTCCTCGGGGATGGCATTGGTCAGGCCCGGCAGATTCAAGCGTCTTTCGAATTCTGCGATGGCCGCTTTGATATCCTTGCTGCGCACAGCTTCAGAGTCCTCTGAGCTCCTAGCGACCGTTAGAGCCAGAACGTAGCTTTGCATGCGAAGGGAGCCCGAAACATTAATGGCGCTTCCTTTTCCTGTTGAGTCCTCCGAGATTTGAAGAACGAGGAAGAGGGCGCCAAAAGCAAAAGCAGTAACGACGAGCAAAAGGCAGGAGATCTGCCAAAACAGCGAGTGGCTGAAAGTTACGAGGAGTTTTTTCAGGTTCACTTTCGGCTTCTCCATGAATGAACAAACGGTGCAACTTGAGTTAATTCTAATGACGGACGAGCGTTTGTTCGATTATTTTCAGAATGCCGAAATAAAAAGGCGCCCGAAGCCAACACTTAGGACGCCTGCGGAAAGCTAATAGCTAATTAGCGGATGCCTTCGGTCGGGAATTCTTTGACGGCATGCCACAGAGCCTCTGCGCCTTGGATGAAGTCTGTGATTTCCATGGCTTCGTTCGGGTTATGAGAACCCTTCTGGTTGGCCACGAAGATCATGGCGGCTGGAATTCCGAGATTGCCGAAAATTACCGTGTCATGACCTGCTCCGGAAGGCAGTTTCTTAACTTTGAGGCCTGCCTCGGTAGCCGATTTGGCTAAGTGCTCGCTGAGTTCTTTATGAATAGCGAGCGGCTGGCTCTTGATCACACCGTCAAATTCAAATTTGACGCCGCGCTTGTCTCCGACTTTGCGGGCTTCTTCTTCAAACAAAGCGTGGAATCCGTCGAGCGTTTCCTGGGACAGGGAGCGAATGTCTGAGCAGAAGGTCACTTCTCCCGGCACGATCGCGATTGCAGAAGTCGGAGCGGTGTGAACGACGCCGATCGTGAAGACCAGATCATGTCCGGCTTTCAGCCATTCATCCCACAAGCAGTCCATGCGATAGGCCAATTCGGCGAAAGCGAGCACGGCGTCGTGTCTGAACTGCTTGTCAACGGCGCCGGAGTGGGCGGTCTGGCCGATGCAGCGGATCGTCTTATGACGAAGATTGCCGCGGATGCCTGTGACAATGCCGACACGGTATTCGTCGGAAGAATCAAGCGTTGGTCCCTGTTCGATATGCAGTTCGATAAAGGCAGCCATTTTACTGAGGTCAACCACCGGTTTGCCGGTCGTCAGATCATCAGGATTGAAACCACATTCTTTGATGGTCTCGGCAAGTGTTTTCCCGTTGCTGCGGTGTTTGAGGGCTAAGTCCTTTTCGGTGAGCTGACCGGTCATGCCGAGAGAGCCGACATAGCATTTGCCGAACCAGGAGCTTTCTTCCATTCTCATCATCAGAACCGTGTAATCGCGTTCGGGCTGATATCCGGTTTCGCGCATCCAGCGGGCAACGGTCAGGGCGGCGACGATGCCGGCCAATCCGTCGTAGTTGCCGCCCTGAGGAACAGAGTCGGCGTGAGAGCCGCTTACGAGTGCGGGAAGATTGCGATTTTTTCCGGGGACAGTCATCCAAACGTTGCCGGCCTTGTCGGTGCTGATTTCGAGCTTGAGTTCCTCGCCGATCTTTTTGAAGTATTCAAGGACCTTTGTTTCGACCGGACCGTAACCCTGTCTGGAAACGCCGGTGGTGTCTTTGGACATGGCTCGAACATCGTCAAAGCATTTTTGAGCAAAAGAAAGAGACTCTTTCTGGAAGTCAGTTGTCATAGGTTCTCCTGGTGTGAATATTGAATTCTCAATAAAGAGGAAAGCGACAATTCGGCCCCTGAATGATGGGGACAAAGTGATTAAGGTCGCAAATAAACGGGACAAATAATTTTATGTCTAAATATAAGAAAAATGTGCAGATGTAAGGGTTACCCACATTACAAAAAAGTGACAAATGTGAAACACTCACGGCAGGCTGAAATAGTGATTTCTTACCATTTCGGCCGGGGAGAGTTTTTTCCGAATCGGGAAAAGCAGTAAACAAAAAATCAATAGGTATTTATTCGATGTCAATTACAGCCTGGATTGCAGTGCTCGTCATTATTGCGACGATTTACTGCTTAATTAAGCGCTATGAGACACGTTTGGTGTTGTTCACTGCCGGCTTGTTCTTATGCTGCATTTCGATGAAACCGATGGCAGCTTTAGACCAGTTTGCTAAGAGTATGACAAACGCCAACTTGATCATGGCAATCTGCGGTGCGATGGGTTTTGCTTACGTCGTTACGCATACTTCCTGCGACCGTCATTTGGTTAGCCTGCTTGCAGCTCCGCTCAAGAAATTGGGCATTCTGCTGATTCCGGCTGCTACCGCCGTGACTTTCTTTGTCAACATTGCGATTCCTTCTGCTGCAGGTTGTGCTGCTGCTGTGGGTGCTACATTCATTCCGGTCATGATTCGCGCCGGTATCCGTCCCGCTGCAGCCGGTGCTGCCATTTTGATGGGTACATACGGTTCCATTCTTTCTCCGGGTATGAGCCACAACAACTTCGTTGCCGGCATCTCCAAGATGAACGTGATGGATTTGATCTCTCTCCACACTCCGTTCTCGCTCATCATGATGGGTATCGGTTTGGTTGGTATTACGATCGTCTGTTTAGTTCTTCGCGACAACAAGCCGACAGCTGAAGAGCTGGCTGCTTATTCTGCCAAAGAAGGTGGCGCCCCGATCGAAAAGATCAACTTCCTCAAGGCTCTTGCTCCGCTGGTTCCGCTGATCATCCTCGTTCTCGGCAACAAGTATGTTCCTGTTCTTAAGATGGGTGTGGCTCAGGCTATGGTTCTCGGCGCCATCTTCACATTGCTCGTTTCCTGGTGCGATCCTCAGAAGTTCTCCAAAGAATTCTTCAGAGGTATGGGCAACGGCTACGGCGATGTAATGGGTATCATCATTGCCGCCGGCGTGTTCGCAGCCGGTCTTCGCTCTGCCGGTCTGATTGACGCTTTTGTGACAGCTCTGAAAGCTTCCAACGAACTCGCTCGCTGGGGCGGTTCTCTCGGACCATTCGTTCTGGCTGTTATTACCGGTTCCGGCGACGCTGCAACCTTTGCTTTCAACGAAGCGGTTACTCCGCACGCACTTGACTTCGGAATGCAGGTTCCTAACCTCGGTTCTCTGGCACTCATCTCCGGCTCCCTCGGCCGTACGATGTCTCCGATCGCCGGTGTTGTGATTCTTATTTCCGGTCTCGCAATGGTTCCGCCGATCCAATTGGTGAAACGTACCGCAATCCCGATGATCGTGGGCGTGATTACCTTGGCTTTGATTATGGTTTAATCAGCCTTAGCTGAACAAATAAAACCGCTCGGCTCTTCTGTGGGTCGGGCGGTTTGTGTTTTTACGGGGTAAATCAGGTAAGAGCTTAATATTCATGGGATTTTCTGATGACTAAAAAAAGTGTTCACATTTCGTTACGACTGGTTTAAAATCAGTCTGTTATGTATATAACGAACTGACAAAACAAAAGGAGAAAAAATGACTGATTACACCAAGCAGCTTGTCGAACAAAGACGTGAGCTTCATCAGTGGCCGGAAGAAGGCTGGACAGAATTCTGGACCACGAATTACATCGTCACCAAGCTGCGCTCCTGGGGCTATGAAGTCCTGCTCGGCACCAAGATTATCAACCCCGAACAGGTTTTCGGCCGCAACGAAAAACTCGTTCAGGAAGGCATTAAGAACGCCCTGGCCCGCGGAGTTTCTCAGTCTTTCATTGACGAAACTGAAGGCTACACAGGCTGTGTTGCTTTGCTTGACACCGGCAAAGAAGGTCCGACCACTGCTTTCCGTTTCGATATTGACTGCGTTTGCGTAAACGAAACCGATAATCCCGAACATAAGCCGAACAAAGAAGGTTTCAGAAGCCAGCACGCCGGCTTTATGCACGCCTGCGGTCATGACTCCCACATTTCTATCGGTCTGACTCTGGCTCATTGGATTGCCGAGCATAAAGATGAATTGAAGGGCAAGTTCAAGATCGTCTTCCAGCCCGCTGAAGAAGGTGTTCGCGGCGCCAGCGCTATTGCTGCTTCCGGAATTGTTGACGATGCCGACTACTTCCTCGGCAGCCACATTTCCTTCATGGCTGATACCGGTGAAATCGTTGCCGCTCCTTACGGCTTGCTTTGCACCTCCAAATACGACGTAACTTTCAAGGGCAAACCTGCTCACGCCGGTAAAGAACCGAACGCCGGACGCAACGCTCTGGCAGCAGCCTGCAACGCAGTTGTACAGATGATGGGTATTCCTCGTCACGGCGGTGGTATGACTCGTATTAACGTCGGCACGCTGCGCGCCGGTGAAGGCCGCAACGTTATTCCGAGCTCTGCCCACATGGCTTTAGAAGTTCGCGGTGAAACCAGCTCCATCAATGATTACATGGCCGAAAACGTCAGAAACATTGTTGAAGGTATCGCCAAGGGCTTTGACGTCTCTTATGAAATTTCTCAGATGGGCGCTGCCGTTGACTTTACCAACGATAAAGAACTTTCTGAAATGCTGATCGAAGTTGCTAAGACTGTTCCCGGAATCAACAAGATCCGTCCGGATGGAAACTTCGGCGGTTCCGAAGACATTTCCGTTCTCGGCAAGCGAGTTCAGGCTCACGGCGGTAAGGCTGCTTTCTTCATTTGCGGCGCTGACAGAGCTGCCGGCCACCATCAGGGATCCTTCGATGTCGATGAAGGCGCTTTCAAACAGGCATTCGACATGTATGTCGGTATGGCTAAGAAGCTGAACGGCTAATTTAGTCCGTCTATTGCTTGAGGTCCGATTCTCTTATGAGGTCGGACTTTTTATTTGCGCAGAAGTCTTCATTCAAAATTTTTTAAACGTTGTATTCAAATAATTCGAATTTTTAGAAAGAAAGCTCTTCAATAAACTTGTTTTCGTAATTTCCTCAGGAGTGAAATATGAAAACAAAGTTTGTATACCTTTCGATTCTTCTGGCCTTTTCTCTTAGCGGAGTAAATGCGGCTGTTCCTGATTGTCAGAGCGTTGTGATTGGCTCCGGAGTGGCAGGAATGAAGGCTGCAATGGACTTGAAAGACGGCGGGAACAAAGTATGTTTGATTGAAAAAATGCCTTTTCCGGGAGGCGCGACGAACTTAGCGGCTACATACTTCGTGGCGGTCGGAACAAAAGAACAGAAAGCCGCAGGAAAGTTTATCTCGGTTGATGACTACGTTGCTCGTCAAAAGAAGATGCTTCCTAATGTTGATGTCGACAAATTAAAAGCCCAGATGTTATGTTCACAGAAAAATTTGGACTACCTAAACTCATTAGGCGCAAATATTACCCGGGTTCTGAGTGACTATCAGATTGGCACGGCAGACGGCACTTCTCTGGGCTCTTCAATTGTGAAGGTCATGTTCAAAGCGTTAAAAGAGAAGGGAGTTGCTTTTTATCCTAATACGAAGGCCTTAGATCTCGTTTTAAAGAACGGAGTCGTGACAGGCGTAAAGGTGCGTTCCGGCAATGAAGAGTTCGTGATTCCTACTAAAAATGTCATCTTGGCAACCGGAGGTTTTGCTCATAATCAAAAACTGGTTAAAAAATTCGCACCTGAATGGGCCGGATTGCCAACTACAACAGCCGTGGGATCGACCGGAGACGGCTTGGAAATGGCTGTTGAGCACGGCGCCAAGACTGCCTACACGGATGTTGTGCGTATGAATCCCTCCGTACATTCAGAAAACGGTGTGAATTCGAGCCTTAGTGCCGCGAGAGCCGAAGGCGGCATTATGGTCAATCTGGACGGAAAGCGTTTCTGTAATGACTATTATCCGGACTACACACAGCTTTCTCGTTGGTTGCAAAAACAAAAAGGAAGCATGGCTTATATAGTGATTGACAACAAAGCTATGAAGGCTTCCAAGAGACTTCAAGGTTTCAAAGACAAAGGATATTTCCTGCAGGCAGACACGCTGGCGGAATTAGCCAAGAAGATGGGAGTGCCGCCAAAGGCTCTTGAAGAAACCGCAAAAAGATACAGTGAGTTCGTTAAGAACGGAAAAGATTTAGATTTTGGCAGACAACATAACCTGACGTTGGACTTTTCTCAGCCGCCGTATTACGCGGTGAAGACTCAGCCGGGTATTCAGGTTACCTTAGGCGGAATCGATGTAAACAATAATATGCAGGTCATTAAGAAAGACGGAGGATTTTCCCAAATCTTTACGCAGCCGGAGAAGTTACTTATGACGGATCATTTAGACCGGGACCGACGGCAGTCGGACTTTATCAAGGTCATATTGCGGCACAAAACATCCTTAGAAAATCTAACTGATTCGTAGCGCATTTTGAACCTCAGCGGTTGATTCAATCTCTGAGGTTCTTCGCGCTATATAGAATAAAGACGTCTGCCATCAGAGATATCGGAATGAATCTTCTAAGCCTCTCATTACTTGAAGCGATCGTGAGAACTGGATCGTACAGCGGCGCTGCAAAGGAAAAAAACTTTTCGGTGGCTAAGGTTAGCTTCCATATTAATAATCTTCAAGACGAGCTGAATTTAATTCTTTTTGAAAAAGTCGGAAGACAGATGAGACTAACTAAAGACGGCGAAAAGGTCCTGGAGGAGGCAAGGAAGATATTGGAGGCCACTGAAAAAATATCCTCTATGAAAGGAGGGTCTCCGAGACTAACGGGGAACTTAGGTATAGCTGTAAACGAAACCTTGCTCCAATATCGTTTAGTGAACGTCATTAACAACTTTAGACAGATGGCGCCGGACGTAACGATAAAGGTTGAACTTGGCACTGCTTACTCGATTAAAGATATGGTTTTAAGGTCCGAGGTAGACCTGGCTGTCTCCTTCAATATGGGGAGCTACGAAAGTCCGTTGACGGCACTCCCATTATGTTCGGAGGAATTAGGATTGTTTGGTTCGCCGAGGCTGAAAATAGAAAAGGAACAGTTCTTTCTTCCGAACCATTGCCCGAACTTAAATCTTTTGACGTGGAACTTCACCAGCGGTTCTTTCCGGTTTTTCAAGCGGTTTTTGGACAAACGAGGGATATGTATGGGAAAAGACATGCAAGTGAGCAGTAGAAACATCATTAACACCTTTTTAGAAAGCGGGTTTGGTGTTGCTTACTTACCCAAAGTATCGGTAGAGAGAGAAGTGGAAGAAGGAAGAATCTGCGAGATACAAACAGCTCTGCCTAAAATTGATTTAGGTGTGATTCTGCTGAAAAACTCAAACCATGCTGAGTCTTCCGCGGCATCGCTATTTTCTAAGTTGGTAAAAAATGAACTCTACGATGGGAAGATGGACAGAAGCGATTTCTTTTCCAGGACGTGCCTAATGCATCGCACACCCAACGAGTGTTAGAACTAAATTTGAGATATAGAAAACGGGCGCTTCAAAGCGCCCGTCTGAATTATGTTCCTAGAAGAATCTGATTAGTTCTTCTTGAGGTGATCAGGCCACCAGCTCGGGTACGGAGCAGTCTGAGGAGTCTGCAGCCAGCCCGGAACGTAGTGAGCTTCAGGATCAAGCTTGGCAGCTTCAGCACCGGCGTTGTAGAAGCCCATGATGGTGAAGGAACCCATGGCGATCATACCGATGATGAGGACATATGTAAGCTTGCGGAGGAAGCTGCGTGTGGCGTTCGACGGACCGCACCACTTCATGCACAGACGATACAGACCGATCATGCCGTGAAGTTCAGTGACGATGAGGAAGAGGAAGATAACCCACAGCCAGGAGTGATAAACCTCGAGACCGCTGCCGTAAGGTCCGATGCTGCCCGGATCCATCAGCATGGGAAGCATATGCGGGAAGACCAGAGCGGTGAGGATAACACCGGTGATGAACTGAACCCACCACATCGTTGTGTCGGTGTGACGGAGCAGTTTGTAGTGGCCGCGCATGATGCGGAAGGCTTTGTAGTTGTTCGGGAACTTGCGGAGAGCAAGGATCGCATGGATGACGACGAGAACGAAGATCGTGCCGACGAAAACGGAGTGCATCCAGAGGTGATCAACACCGTCAATGAAGTAGCCGCCGGTTAAAGAAACCAGAGACCAGAAAGTGTCTTTGCCAAGAAGAATGGAGCTGGTGAAGCCCATGTGGCAGAACAAGAAGAGACCAAGGATCAAACCGGTAACGGATTGAAGAACGTCGCACCAAGCATAAGCTTTGGATTTCTGTTTTGTTTCTACCAAATCTTCGCCATCAATGATGGTCTTGGCAGAAGGTGTCACCTTATAGAGGTGGGAGATGTCTTTAAAATCATCAGCCATGATAAACCTTAGAAATAGGATGAGTTAGCGTTTAACACTGAGCGTAATAATGCTCCCGAACAAATCCTATGTCTCTCAAAAATCAAGCCTTGACTGAAGAAGATAAAGTAAAACCCTCGTTTTCAATAAAAATACGAGGGTTTATACCTAAGATTTAATTAAGTATGCACTTATTTGGTGCCGAAAATTCTGTCGCCGGCGTCGCCAAGGCCGGGAAGAATGTAGGCATCCTTGTTGAGTTTTTCGTCCAAAGAGGCGACATAGAGCTCAATTTCGGGATGAGCTTTCTGGAATGTTTCAACTCCTTCGGGGGCTGAGACCAGAGCGACAAAAGTAATATCTTTTGGTTTTACGCCGCGCTTAAGCAATGTGTCGACAGCTGCGACAGCAGAGTTTCCGGTTGCCAGCATCGGGTCACACAGAATGACACGACGGCCTTCGAGCTTGGAGGGCAGCTTAACAAGGTATTCAACCGGTTTATGATCAGGACCGCGGTATAAGCCTATATGACCGACACGGGCAGACGGCATCAAGTCCATAAGGCCTTCTGACATACCTAAGCCGGCTCTCAGGATCGGAATAATCACCAGCTTTTTACCTTTGATGAAATTAGCTTTGCATTTGCAAAGCGGAGTATCAATCGTACGAGTTTCGAGCGGCAGATCGCGTGTTACTTCATATCCGATCAAGTAGGTAAGTTCGCGGAGCAGTTGACGGAAGGAGTTAGACGGAGTCTTCTTTTCACGCATGGTGCTGAGCTTGTGTTGCACGAGCGGATGGTCAACGATATGAAGTTTCGGGAAACGCGGATCAGTTTTCATTCATTTTCTCCTATTAACTCTTAGCATTATGCGCCTAATGGCAAGTATCGAAGAGCACCAAGATGTTTAGAAACAAAAGATTTTTTCTCTATTTGAGCAAGGCAGAAGCGATGAAAAAGAAAAAAAGAGAGAAATCTCCGTTAATTCAGCTCGGAACTTTGCAGGCGACCGGTTTCGACTCTGTGCATTCAGGAGCTTATCTATTAAACTGACAAAACTCCTCCCTAAAAATTTATAAGGTTCGTCTATGCGTTATATCGTCCTCTTATTGGTCTTATTAATCGGAGCCGGTTTTGTATTTATTAATTGGCCGGCAGTAAATGCACCCGTTGAAGTTAACCTCCTGATTACGACAGCAAAGGCGCCGATTACCTTAATGCTTCTGTTTTGGTTCAGCCTCCTTTTTGTGATCGTGATCTACATTCTGTTTGTTCAGCAGACAGGCTCGTTTGCCATCATGCGCCGCCTGACAAAAGAACTCCAGGAACAGCGCAAACTCGCAACCGATCAGGAAGCTTCCCGTCTGACCGATGTGAAGGCCGATTTTGAGAAAAAATGGCAAATCTGGATGGAAGAGCAGAAACAGATTCTGTCTCAGACCGAACAGCGCTTAAGCGACCGTCAAAACAAGATTCTCGAAGCCTTTAAGGGAACCGAAGATCAAATTGCTGCCGCGAATAAAGAATTGAACGCTTCTATTACCGGCACACTCGACACAATGGACGATAAGATTACGAAGATTTTGATCGCCAATAAAAATCCTGATCAGCAGCAGTAACAGCTGACAGCATTGATAAAAAAGCGGGCCGCGGCCCGCTTTCTTATTTGAGAGAAGAACGAATTACTTATGATAGGAGGTGACGCGCTCCACTTCTTCAGCGCTGCCTAAGAAAACAGCCACTCTCTGGTGCAGCTTCTCGGGCTGCAGATCAAGAATATTTTGATATCCGTTCGTTGCTTTGCCGCCAGCTTGTTCAATAAGGAAAGACATCGGGTTGGCTTCATACATCAAACGGAGCTTGCCGGGTTTGGACGGATCGCGGTTGTCGCGCGGGTACATGAAAATACCGCCGCGGCAAAGGACACGATGAACTTCTGCAACCATTGCAGCAACCCAGCGCATATTGAAGTTCTTGCCCAACGGACCGGTGTCACCGGCCAAAAGTTCTTGAATATACTTCTGAACCGGAGCTTCCCAATGTCTCATGTTGGACATGTTGATCGCAAATTCCTGGGTCTGGACAGGAATACGGACGTTTTCCTTCGTAAGGATGTACTCTCCGGTACCAAGGTTCAGCGTGAACATGAAAACGCCGGTGCCGACGGTTAATGTCAGGATTGTTTGCGGGGAATACATCACATAGCCGGCGGCAACCTGTTTACGGCCGGGCGTGAGGAAGCTCTCATCGGTGATCTTGCCTTCAGGTGCTTTCGTAATGGAAAAGATCGTACCGATCGGTGCGTTGATATCGATGTTGCTCGAGCCGTCGAGAGGGTCGAACATGATGAGATATTCACCGCGCTTAAAGGCAGACGGTGTGGGCAGACAGTGGTCCATCTCTTCGCTGGCCATGCCGGCTAAGGCACCGGTCCATTCGACGCCTTCCACAAAAATCTCATTGGTGATGACGTCAAGTTTTTTCTGGTGTTCGCCTTGAACGTTGTCCGTTCCGGCAAAGCCGAGAACGCCGGCAAGAGCTCCGTGGGTCACCTTATCGTTGATTTCTTTACTCAAGTCGGCAACTGCGTTGAGAAGATCGCATAGCTGCTGATCGATGGCGCCGTCGCTTAACTGTTTTACTAAAAACTGCTGAAGGTTGATGGCCACTTTATAAATCTCCTTTTGAAAGATCGTTTGTGATCTGCATTCTAAAAAAATCTAGACGGGTTCCGTTAAGGCGTGTTCAATAATTTCTCGTACATTCGGAGAAAGATTCTTTTCTTCGCTGACGTACTTGAGTGCCTTATACATGAGGTTGGACAAAGTAGGTTCGTAGCGGCGCCAGTTTTCCAAAGCACGGGCAAGACGCGCAGCAACCTGCGGGTTGAACTTGTCCACGAAAAGTACGCTGTCCACCCAGAGCTGATAGCCCATACCGTCCGGACGATGGAATTCGGGACCGCCGGTCCGGAAGAAGGTACCGAGCAGGGCGTAGATGCTGTTGGGGTTGTGATCCTGATACTTCGGATGCTGGGTCAGCGCACGAATGAGATCCACCGTCGGACGTTTTCCGCGCTGAGTGCGAAGCTGGGTGCTCAACGCCAGCCACTTGTTATTTAAAAGCGGTTCGGACTTCCACTCGACATCGGCTTTGCTCAAAAGCTCCTCTCCGATCGGCAGCGAAGCTTGGACGGCGATGTTGACAGCCCCGAGGCGATCCGTGAGGTTGTTTGCGTTCTTATAAAGGTTGCGAACCTGCTGCATGGCTTTGGCATCTTGAGCGTAGGCCAGGTAGCCCAAAGACAGAAGCTTGAGTGCGCGGCGTCCGGCGTCTGCAGCATCGGGACGATAGAGGCCCGGTGTCTGGTTGTTTTTAACCTTGTCTTCGAACGAGCCTCTTAAGCGCTGGCCGATTCTGCGTTTAATCAGATCGCAGGCTTCGCGAATGAGCGCAGGTTCGATGAGAACGCGATTCTCGGCTATGTAGTTCTCGCTCGGCATTTCCAGAACTTTCGCACGGTAGGCCGGAGACAGGGAATCGTCGTTGAGAATATCCTCAAACGCAAAGAGGTAGGACTCAGACGGCATCGCGTTTTGTGCGCCGCGTCTGCTCAGGTCGGTGATGAATTGATCGACCATTTGCAGCGTCAGTTTCTCAAACGCATCGGCGCGATTGAAAAGGTCTGAATCATGGCGGGCTAAGAAAGCCAGCTGTTCGCGTGTGTATTCAGTGTTGAAGATAACCGGGGCGGAAAAGCCTCTTCCGATAGACAGCAGCGGTTTGGTCGACACGTTGCGGAAGGTCCAGCTCTGAACAGCTTCGTCCAAAATCAACAGACGAGTTGTGCCGTCCGGAGAGTCTTCCCCTTCCAGCTGCAGCGGAATATCGTTTCCGGCGTCATCCAGAATACCGATCTTAACGGGAATCATGAGCGGTTTCGGCGCCGGTTTGCCCGGGAAGGTACGGTTGTTTTGGCGAAGCGTCAATGTAAAGGTTTTGGCGATTTCATCCCACTTGGTTTCGACCGAGATGCGGGGCGTTCCGGCCTGGGAGTACCAAAGTTCGAACTGAGATAAATCTTCATAATTTGACTCTGCCATCGCATTTAAGAAATCGTCGCAGGTAGCAGCGGTTCCGTCATAACGGTTGATGTATTCGAGCAGGCCGCGGCGGAAACCGTCCTTGCCGAACAGTGTCTGATACATGCGCACAACTTCCGCACCTTTTTCATAAACGGTGGTGGTGTAGAAGTTGTTGATTGAGCGATAAGAGTCGGGACGAATCGGATGCGCCATAGGGCCCGCATCCTCCGGGAACTGAGCGTTTCTCAGAACACGCACGTCATCAATACGCTTAACAGCGCGGGAAGACTCGTCGCCGAGCATATCGGCAGAGAATTCTTGTTCTCTAAAGACAGTGAGGCCTTCCTTCAGAGACAACTGGAACCAATCTCTGCAGGTCACACGGTCGCCGGTCCAGTTGTGGAAGTATTCGTGTCCGATGACGGCTTCGATATTGGCAAAGTCTTGGTCGGTGGCAACGTTCTCATCAGCCAGAACATATTTGGAATTGAAAATGTTCAAGCCTTTGTTTTCCATGGCGCCGAAGTTAAAGTCATCGGTTGCGACAATCATGAAGCGATCTAAGTCGAGATCCAGGCCGAAACGTTCTTCGTCCCACTTAATGGCCTTAACCAAACTTTGCATGGCAAATTCCGTTTTGCCTTTGTTGGACGGTTCGGTCCAAATTTGAAGCAGGGCCTCACGGCCGTCGGACAAGGTGACCTTTTGTTCTTGAGCGACAAAATTGCCGGCAACTAAAGCAAAAAGATAAGAAGGTTTCGGGAAGGGGTCTTCCCAAATAGCATAGTTGCGTCCGTCGAGAAGTTCTCCTTGTTCGATAAGGTTGCCGTTGGAAAGAAGCACTTTGTAGTCTTTCGGCGCACGAATGACAACTCGGTATTTTGCAAGGATATCGGGACGGTCTGGAAAATAAGTAATGCGGCGGAAACCTTCGGCTTCACACTGAGTAATGTAGTTGTTCTTACTCATATAAAGTCCGGAGAGCTCAAGGTTGTTGCGCGGATTGATCCTCGTTACGATTTCAATTTCTGTGCGTTCCTTAATGTTATGAATAATGAGCTTTCCGGGGCGCATGTCGTATTGCCCGGGGAATGAGTCTTCGCCTGCGATTTTGATGGAGACCAGTGTCAGATCGTCACCGTCCAAAATGAGATCGTCACTTTTTCTGTCTTCCTGAGGGACGGCAATAATTTTAGAAGTGACTTCTGTACAGGTAGGAATTAAATCAAAAGAAAGGTCGATCGACTCGATCTGGTGATCGGGAGCCGTGTAGTCTTTTCTAAAAACAATATTTGATGCGTTTTGTGATGCCATCTTTATGTTCGCTTTTTTGAATTCGACCATTTTAACGCGGTACCCATTTTTACAAGGAAAAAGCCGCAGAGCTTTGGTGCATTGTCTTAATTCTTCACATATTTTTGAGCTCGGCAGCGAAACTTTTTAAGCCTCTCCGAACGATAGCAATTAGAATGGGGTCACTTTTTAACCAAGGAGTTGCGTATGTGCACTACTTTTATCGTCGGAGACAAAGCTACGGTTGACGGTTCCTTCTTAGTTGCAAGAAGTGCCGACAGCTCTGCGCTCAAGGCTCAGTTGTTCATCATTCATCCTGCTTGCTACTACCCTGAAGGCGCGATGTATCGCACCAAAGATCACAACGGTGCAACCGATTTCAGCTATCCGCAGCCTGTGCACGCTATGCGCTACACCTCGGTTCCCAACTGGCAGACAAAACTGCACGGTGCCGTCGGCTTTAACGAAGCCGGCCTCGGCGTGACCGGTACGGAATCCATTTTTGCCCGTGACGACGCACTGGCCATCGATCCGTACAACAAAGAAACCGGTATTACCGAAGATGACATCATCGATATCATTCTTCCCCGCTGTCATACCGCTGCCGAAGGCGTTGAGCTCTTGGGCAAGATTATTGAAACACACGGCGCCGGCGAAGGCTTCGGCGTTGCTTTCGTTGATGACAACGAAATTTGGTACCTGGAAACCGGTACCGGTCATCAGTGGATGGCTCAGAGAATCCCGGAAGATGTGTATTTCGGCTCCGGCAACCAAGGCCGTCTGCGTTTTTATGATCCGAATGCTTCCGAATTCAAAGGCAGCCCCGACTTGATCGACTTTGCCATCAGACACGGCTTCTATGATCCGAAGAAGGGTCCGTTTGATTTCGCAGCTGCTTACACACGCAATGACGATCGCGACCGCGTTTACAACGACCCGCGCGTCTGGCAGATTCAGAAACTTTTCAATCCGTCCGTGATTCAGCCCGTCGAGGACGGCCGTGAATTCGGCGTATTTATGAAGCCGGAGCGCAAACTGTCTCTCGAAGACGCTAAGCGCGTGATGCGTGACCACTTCGACGGCAGCGAACACGATCCGTACTCTCACGGCCTGAACGGCAATGAACCCTGGCGCCCCGTCAGCGTCTTCCGCACTTACGAAGCGCACGTCATGCAGGTTCGTCCTTGGCTGCCGAGAGCTATTGGTGATGTGATCTACATCGCTTTCGGTATGGCGGACCTTTCCTGCTTCATGCCGTTCTACCAGGGCCTCGAACAAGTTCCGGGTCACTACGGCATCGGTACCTGCCAGGCTGACAGCGCTTCTGTCTACTGGAAGTTCCGCAAGCTCCAGACGCTCGTTATGACCGATTATCAGGCCTATGCCCCGATCGTCAAGAAAGCTTTCGGAGATCAGGAACGCGCGATGACGGCCAAACAGGAACAGATGGAAAAGCAGTACGTTGAACTCATTAAGTCCGATAAGAAGGCTGCCAATACGCTTCTGCAGAAGACCAACCTTGACCTTCTGGCCGAATGCGAAGCCTTGGCCGAAGACCTGACCAACCGGATCTTCACGCTGGCAACTGAAAACATTCAGAAAGCCAACTTCTTTGCCAATCGTTCAAAGAAAGACTAATTCTTTGTTGATTAGTTAAAAGAAAACGCCGCGGTTTGCGGCGTTTTTTGCAGACACAAAAAAACGGAGCTCACATTCGAGCTCCGTTTCCTCTAAGAATTATTTCTTAGCAGCGGCGTCAGCCTGTTCCCAAGCTTTGGCCGGATCAGGCCATTTGCCTGTAGCCTTAATGATTTCGTCAGCCATCTTGTAGTTGTGACCGGCGGTCTTGTGGCACATGATGCAGTTTGTCGGTTTGTCGATGAAGCCGGCGTGCATCTTAGCAACCATCGGGTTCTTAGCGTTGTACATGTCAGCTAAGTTGTGGCAGCCGCGGCAGTTGCGGAAGTTGTAAGAAACCATCCAGTCGGTAACGTTCTTGGAGAGCTCGGGGCGCTTTTCAAGCCACATCTGCGGTGTGTTGAGTGTGCCGCGAAGTTCGCCGAAACCGGAGATAGAACCGGCTTTAGCTTTTGCGAACAGAAGTTCAACATAAGCAACAGGTGTCAAAGGACGATTTGTTTCGTTTAAGAGGTGGCAGTCGGAGCATCCGGCTGTATAACCTGACGGGGTTCTGGCATGCTGGCCTTGTTTCCATGCATAGGAAACACCGTCCATCGAGTGGCACCAGCCTGTGCAGAATTTATCGGTACCAGCCCACTGAACGACACCTACGAGTCCTGCTGTACACAGAATACCGACAACGATGCCGATCACGAGGATCCAAAAAGTACCCCATTTTCCGGTTTGAGACATTTTGTACTCCCTTTTTCGCTTTCTCGGGTGAAATAGAAAGCATGTTATTTGACTTAAGAATCAAGTAGAGACGGTGTAGCGCCCCTCTCACATTCATAATATTATCTTAAGAAAACAAAAAATGCTTTTCTACCTACCTTGTGATTAGGTATATACCCTTAAGTAATAACCCTAATATAAAGTCGTTTCAATCAGATTTTATTATAGAAACTCAAGGGGTTATTTAATCTACCAAATTAGGTTATCAGCCTAATAAGGCAATCACAACACTTTGTTCAGGAATTTGAATATAGGCTTCGGAACCGACTTCTAAACCGTGATTTCCGCGGATAAAACCTACCACATTCAGGCCGTTCGGCAGACGCAGCGTAACCTCGCCGCCCTTATCTTTCTGCGGAAGACGTGAAACCTGGCCGAAGAGGAAACAGCGGCTGACGTCCTCGGGTTTGTCTTTCGAGACGGTAGCGGCTGACGCTTTAAACAATGCTAAAACGCTTTTTCCGACCTGCAGATCGAGAAGCTGGCGACTTTCTAGCGTGACGCTTGAGCGGAGATATTGGCCTTCGCAAACTTTCATCTTAACTTTGCACATGGACATCCCGCCGTGGATGTCTTCAATTACGCAGGGAATAATGTTGCGGATGCTCATGCGCAGGGCAACTGAGGCTAAAGCTGCCAGTTTGGGAGATTCTCCGGCTTGGATATCGCTCAAAATCTGATTTCTGACCTTGTTCAAGGCCGCGGAAGCTTCAAGTACGGCTTCTCCCGCCGGAGTGATGCGTGCTCCGCCTCCGGTGTTTCCGCCGACAGATTTCTCAACCAGCGGTTCTCCGGCCAACGCAGAAAGCGTTTCAATTGCCTGCCACGCAGCTTTGTAACTGATGCCGGCGCTGCGGGCAGCTTCCGAAATACTTCCGAATTGTTTGATGCGCTGCAGGACATCGATTCTTTTGTCGACGACATTCTGGGATAGGGCATCGGAAATATTTAGCGCCATTATTTATTCCTTCGATTCAGCAATTATTCCCACTATTTTAACGGTATTCCATATTAGAATACCGCTTTGAAACATTCCAAGGTCGGAATGGCAACTGTTAATGAGGATCTCATGAAAAAAATTATTCTCGCTGGGGCGACTGTATTAGCTTTTTCTGCTTCTTTTGCGTCTGCAGCTGAAGTGAATGTCGCTGTCGCCGCTAACTTCACTGCACCGATCAAAGAGATTGCCGCTATTTATGAAAAGGAAACCGGAAATAAGATTTTGGCTTCTTTCGGTGCAACCGGAGCTTTCTACGCACAGATTAAAAACGGTGCTCCTTACCAAGTGTTATTCGCTGCCGACGCAAAGACACCTAAGAAAATCGTTGAGGAAGGCCTTGGAATTGACGCCAAACCTTATGCTTTCGGCAAATTAGTCCTTTGGAGCGCTGCCGACAATTTTGTTAAGCAGGATCCGAACTTCATTCTTTCTAACGACGTTAAGAAGATCGCCGTTGCCAATCCTAAGTTAGCACCTTACGGTGAAGCTGCTTATCAGACAATGGAAAAATGGGGCAATCTTAAAAAGGCTGAAGCTAAGTTTGTGACCGGCGACAACATCGGCAAGACCTTCCAGTACGCTAAGACAGCTAACGCACAGGTCGGTTTTGTTGCCCTTTCTCAGGTTTACAAGGACGGTAAGTTTACTTCCGGTTCCGGCTGGGTTATTCCTGCTGACTGCTACAAGCCTATCCGTCAGGATTCCGTTATCCTGAACCCCGGTAAGGACAATAAAGCGGTTGCCGATTTCATGAAGTTCATGGCTACAAGCCCGAAGGTTCAGAAGGTTATCGATTCCTACGGCTACAGCACCAAGTAATTTAGATTTAGGACTGACATGTTTACTGCGGAAGAACTGCTTCCTGTTAAGCTGACTTTAGAGCTTGCTTTGATTACGACCGTCTTCTTGCTTTTGGTGGCAACACCGCTGGCATGGTGGTTGTCGCATACAAAATCAAAGTGGAGGGCACCGATCAGCTCAATTGTTACTTTGCCCTTGGTTCTTCCGCCAAGCGTGCTTGGTTTTTATCTCTTAGTCGCCATGGGACCTTCCGGTCCCTTGGGCAAGCTGACCGAGGCCTTAGGCATCGGTTTGCTGACATTTACATTTCCGGGTTTGGTAATCGGCAGTATCGTTTATTCGATGCCCTTTGCCGTTCAGCCCCTTCAGGCAGCCTTCGAATCGATCGGAAAGCGCCCTTTGGAAGTTGCTGCCACGGTCGGCGCTAAGCCGATGGATGCTTTTTTTAATGTTGTTCTTCCGCTGGCAAAGCCCGGGTTTGTTACAGCGGCTCTTTTGACGTTTGCGCATACGATCGGCGAATTCGGTGTTGTTTTAATGATCGGCGGCAACGTTCCCGGAAAAACACAGGTGGTTTCGACGGAAATTTACAGCTATGTCGAAGCAATGGAATACAGTAAAGCACACTGGCTTGCCGGCGGAATGGTTGTCTTTAGTTTCTTTGTGCTGCTGGGACTGACACTGTTAAACCGCCACAATGAACGCGTCATGCCTTAACTCAGTTGTCTCTTGATATTTATGTCTGATTCATTAAGTTCAGCCTCTTTGCTGCTTCCCCGCGATGACGGTTTCAAACTGGAATGTTCGTTTGATTTTCCAAATTCGGGCATTACCGTGCTTTTCGGTGCCTCCGGTTCGGGAAAAACTACGGTTCTTCGCTGTATCGCAGGATTGGAGCGGGCACGAGGTTTCGTCAAGGTTGACGGAGTTTATTGGCAAAACGATGCACAAAAGCTTTTTCTACCGACTTGGGAGCGTCCATTAGGATATGTGTTCCAGGAGGCATCGCTCTTTCCGCACATGACCGCTAAACAAAATATCGAGTTTGCCGTCAAACGCAGTAAATCAGCGGATGCGCGGTCGCGTATGGAAGAAGCAATCGATTTATTGGGTATCCGAGGCCTGCTCGGAAGAAAGCCTGCCCAGCTTTCCGGAGGCGAGCGCCAGCGAGTTGCGATTGCCAGAGCCGTTGCCACCGAACCGAAGATCATGCTGTTTGATGAACCGCTGGCGGCATTGGATTTCAAACGGAAGTCGGAAATTATGCCTTGGCTGGAGAAGCTCAAAGGCAATCTTAAGATTCCGATGCTCTATGTCACGCATTCCGCTGAAGAAGTACTGCACCTGGCTGATAACCTTATCGTGATGGAAGACGGCAAAATCAAAACCTCCGGTGCCTTAACGGACGTTCTTGCCAATATCGATTTGCCGATAAAGATCGGTGAGGACGCCGGCGTTCTGCTAAAGGGCAAAGTCGTATCCAAAGAACCGGAGTGGTCGCTAATGACAGTGGACTGCGGGAATATCGCACTACATATTAGTGACAACGGTCAGCCCGTCGGAAGTGCGGCCTCCTTGCGGATATTGGCCAGAGAGGTCGTCTTTGCAATAGATAGGCCGGTCGATCTTTCCGTTCAGAATGCTTTTGAAGGAACTGTCGAAGAAATATCAATTCACGGAGACGGCGCCGATGCTCTGGTTCGAACGAACTGTTCCGGCCAAATTATTATTGGGAAACTGACCCGCAAGGCGCTCAGCGAGCTCGGCATAAAAGAAGGGAGCCGAATTTGGCTCCTCATCAAGAGTGTTGCAGTTTTGTCTGTTTAGTCTTCCAGAACTTTGACCTTGTAAGAAGTCGGTCTGCCTTCATCAAAACTAAACGGAATAACAATGTTGGCGGTTCCGCCGCCGGTAATCGTTTCAATCTTCGGATCTGTCTTATATTCGGCAGGTTCGAAGATTTTTTGTATTCTTGAGCTGCCTGCGCCTTCGAGCGTCAGCTGAATGACGGGAAGCTTTTGAGTTCGCATATCCTGATTCTGAATCTGCAGCTTCAGCTCCCATTGTCCGGGAGAAACCGCATTCACCTGATTAGACAAGACAACCGGTGTTCTCAGCGGAGGACAGTAGAGATAATTGCAGCTTTGCTGAGAAATAGTGTTCAAAGGCTCTTTCTTTAGAATTTCCGGCTGCAGGAAAAGTGTTACCTGCCATGCTGCAAGAATGACAAAGCATAGACAGATAAAAAGCATAATGGAGCGAATAATGCCCGGAGTGCGGGACGGATCCGAAGGGTCTCCGAGGTCATCCTCAGGCGGGAGAATAACACCGTCACTGCCTTTGACACCGAACTTCTCTATAGGGTCGGGTGTCGCTGGGGCAGCTTTAATCTCTTTCGGCGCATCTTCTTTTTTCAACGGCGCGGAAAGTTCGGATATATCTTTCGAAAGCGAAGCCATCAAAGCCTTCGGATCTTTCGGACGATCGGATGAAGGCTGAGGTGCGGAAACGGGTTCGGCCGGACGAACCGAAGCGGTCGGAAGCTTAAAGTCTTCGGGAGGTTTTTTAAGATCGGCAGGGACAATTTTAGGAATGTCGCGCTGCTTCTGATTTCCGCCCAGTGAAGGTTCGGACGGAAAGTTGTAATGATTCGAATCTCCCTCGAATTTAGGTTCCATAGCCGCCTCTTTTCTATTTAGTGAATCTGACCGGCCAAACAAATCCATCCGTCCATGGACTTCCAAACAGATAGCGGAGAGTCAGGACGATAAGAGCCATAAACCTCGATCAATTCTTCTGCCTGTCTTTCCAAAATTCCGGAAAGAACGAGATAGCCGCCTTTTTTCACGCGCGCCAAAAGCGCAGGGGCTAAAAGCCGAAGCGGGTTACTGAGGATATTAGCCACGACGACATCGAATTTTTCGTCAGGCATATCCTCCGGCAGGTAGAAGCTGGCGTCTGCCCGGTTCACTTCTGCATTATAGTCGGCAGCCTCAATAGCCTGAGGGTCTATGTCCGTACCGAGCACTCGGGAGGCCCCGAGTTTCTTGGCGGCAACGGCTAGGATACCCGATCCGCAGCCGTAGTCCAGAACGGATTTTCCTTCCAAATTATGGTCGTGCAGCCATTCCAGACAAAGGCGGGTTGTCGGGTGTGTTCCGGTTCCGAAAGCAACGCCCGGATCCAGGCGAATATTAATCGCATCAGGATTGGGCGGCTCGTGCCAGGAAGGAACGATCCACAGGTCACCGGCAATCTGAGTCGGAGTGAACTGAGCTTGCGTAATGCGAACCCAGTCATTGTCCGGAACTTCGATTCTGCTTTCTAAGACAGGTTTTTTAAGACCTTCTTCTTTGAGCGCAGCTTCCAAGGCGCCTTCTATGTCGAAGTCGTCTCCGCAGAGGACTTTAAGTCGGGAGCTGTCCCAAGCGAAATCATCAATTTCAATTCCGGGTTCACCGAAAATCGGTTTTTCACGTTCGGTTTCAGCATCGGCGTCCTCGATTGAAACCGAGTAGGCGCCCCTGTCCATTAGGAAGTCCGTTAAGGGTTCGACTTCCTTTTTGTCCGTCAGCAGAGAGTATTCGAATAACATGGATAACAGCCTTATTTCTTAACAGATTCGCGGTGCGCCAGCTTTTCTTCCAGATAATGGATGCTCACACCGCCCTGGAGGAATTTCTGGTCGATCATCATTTCGCGATGCAGCGGAATGTTGGTCGAGATGCCTTCGATGACGGTTTCGGAAAGCGCCGTGCGCATTCTGGCGATTGCCTGATCACGGGTGTCGCCGTAAGTGATGAGCTTGCCGATCATGGAGTCGTAATGCGGCGGAATGAAGTAGCCGGGATAGACGTGAGAGTCGACACGAACGCCGGGGCCGCCGGGCTGGTGCAGCGTTGTGATGCGGCCCGGGCTGGGGATGAAGCGATAGGGATCCTCAGCGTTGATACGGCATTCGATCGCGTGGCCCTTGATCTGAATGTCGCGCTGACGATAGCGAAGCTTTTCGCCGGCGGCGATACGAATCTGTTCCTGGACGAGGTCGACACCGGTGACGAATTCAGTGACCGGGTGCTCGACCTGAATACGAGTGTTCATTTCGATGAAGTAGAACTCACCGTTTTCGTAGAGGAACTCAAAAGTGCCTGCACCGCGGTACCCGATTTTGCGGCAGCCTTCAGCGCAGCGCTCGCCGATCTTTTCAATGGCGCGGCGAGGAATCCCGATTGCAGGAGACTCTTCGATGACCTTCTGGTTGCGGCGCTGCATAGAGCAGTCGCGTTCGCCGAGCCAAATTGCATTGCGGAAGTTGTCAGCCAGAACCTGGATCTCAATATGACGCGGGTTCTCAAGGAACTTTTCCAGATAAACGGTGTCGTTGCCGAAAGCGGCTTTCGCTTCCTGCTTAGTGGTGTTGACGGCGTTAATCAAAGCAGCTTCGGTATGAACCACTTTCATACCGCGGCCGCCGCCACCGCCGGAGGCTTTAATGATGACGGGATAGCCGACAGAGCGGGCAATCTTAATGATTTCCGAAGGATCGTCAGGCAGGGCGCCGCCGGAGCCGGGGACGCAGGGAACGCCGGCGTCGATCATGGCTTGTTTGGCGGAAACCTTGTCGCCCATCAGACGAATGGTTTCGGGGCGCGGGCCGATAAAAACAAATCCGCTGGATTCCACGCGTTCTGCGAAATCTGCGTTTTCAGAAAGGAAACCGTAGCCGGGATGAATTGCTTCGGCATCGGTAACCTCGGCAGCGCTGATAAGCGCCGGCATGTTCAAATAGCTTTGATGAACAGGGGCAGGTCCGATGCAAACGGACTCGTCTGCGAGGCGAACGTACTTAGCATCCGTATCTGCAAGTGAATGGGCAACCACCGTTTTGATGCCCATTTCTTTACAGGCTCTTTGAATGCGAAGGGCGATTTCTCCGCGGTTGGCAATCAAAATCTTACCGAACATAGGGGCTCACTGATTATTCGATGACGAAGAGGGGCTGGCCGAATTCGACCGGAGAGCCGTTATCGACGAGAATTTCTTTCACTGTGCCGCTGACTTCGGCTTCGATTTCATTGAGAAGCTTCATAGCTTCAATGATGCAAAGTGTGTCGCCCTTCTTAACCTGAGTGCCGACTTCAACAAAAGGATCGGCGCCGGGGCTCGGAGCTCTATAGAAAGTGCCGACCATGGGGCTGGTTACCTGAGTGCCGCTTGGGGAGCTGGAGGCCGGCGCGGCAGACGGGGCAGCAGGCGCTGCGGAGGGCACAGGTGCGGCCGGGGCCGGAGCTGCCTGCGGAATCTCGATAATCGCCGGTGCGGCTTGAGCGGCTTGGGCAGGGCGGTTCACGATTCTGACGTGGTCGCCTTCTTCATTGATTTCGATTTCGGCAATGCCGGAAGCCTGAACTAAATCGATCAATGTTTTAAGTTTTCTCAAGTCCATAGAAATGCCTTTCTATAATATAAATTAGGAAAAATTATTCTGCGGTAAGAAAGTATGCGGCGGCAGAAAAATAGCCGTGCACTCCGAGGCCGATGATGCAGCCTTCGGCGATGTCAGACAGATAAGAGTGGTGTCTGAATTCTTCGCGCTTAAAAATGTTGGATAAATGAACTTCGATAAACGGAATCTTTACAGACAAAAAGGCATCGCGAATTGCGATGCTGGTATGTGTGTAAGCGCCGGGGTTGATGATGACTGCTTCGATACCTTCTTTTGCTGCCTGCTGGATCCTATCGACAAGATCACCTTCGTGGTTGCTTTGATAGGCAGCAAGTGTTCCGCCGGTAGATTCAACGAAGGCTCTTAAGTCGGTTTCGATCTCGGCAAGCGTTGTCGTACCGTATTTGTCCGGTTCTCGGGTTCCTAAAAGGTTGAGGTTCGGACCATTTATCAAAAGTAATTTTTTCATAGGCCAAGCCGCGGGTTAAATCGCGGCTAAATGAGTTTTTCGCCTAGTATAGACGCTATTTGCGCCTAATTCTTCAATAAGTTAGCCTAACTTGTTTCTGATTTCTAACGTTTTTCGTCAAAAAACGGCTTAGAAATTGCACGAAAATAAAAGAAGATAAGGCTTAATTTAGGGTAAATACCTATTTTTCTTCTGTGAGTGAAATCAGTTTTTCAAGTTGTTCGATATCGGCGGTTTTTGCGGTTTCTTCCTCGATTTGCCAAGGATCAGGCGCTTTTTTTGTCAGATTTTTGATCTTTGCCCGATTCTCAAAAACCTTTAAGCGAACC